>Ga0228535_1000032_pt1 | contig 447474 bp, 458 predicted proteins | sample SJ1metagenome_FD_168457 | JGI IMG/M metagenome (GOLD analysis project Ga0228535, IMG submission 168457) | Enriched culture of PCE-dechlorinating microbial communities from Ithaca, New York, USA - SJ1 | ecosystem: Engineered > Modeled > Simulated communities (microbial... > Unclassified... | reverse complement strand
ACTTTATGGAAAGTCTGGAGTCCATCAGGGAGCCGTCAGACATGATCATTATTAAGATAACATCTGATGAAGGAAGAATCCTTCTTCCGTTATCGAATATAGAAATAAAACTTATAAACTATATAGCAGTAATGGCTATATCATTATTATACTAGGAGTGAATATCATGAGACTATTCAATAAGAGAACGGCTTTACTTACCACTGCTACCGTAGCAATGCTTTCACTAGGAGCTGTAGCATTTGCAGACTCTGTTATAAAGACACCAGCGCAGATATATTCCGAATTGACAGGAAAGACAGTAGAGCAGGCGTATACTGAAAGACAGGAGTCGGGAGAAAGCTACGGCCAGCTTGCACAGGATGCAGGCAAGTATGATGAGTTCAAAAGCCAGATGCTTGAGAATAAAAAAGCAACTCTTGAGGAAAGAGTTAACAGTGGCCAGATGACACAGGAGCAAGCGGATGCATTAATAGAAAGAATGGAAAACTGCGTTGGCGACAGCCAGGGACTGGGCAAAGCAGCCGGAGCAGGCTTTGGACAAGGCTCAATGCAAGGCAAGGGCAATGGACAGGGACTTAGAAACGGCAGTGGATTTGGTCAAAGAAATGGCCAAGGAAACGGCCAGACAAGATAATATTGCATAGTGAAACAGCCTTCGGCACATAGCCGGAGGTTTTTCGCTTTAATTAGGCCTGCGCGACGTGTAGAGTTACATTAAAGGGTGCACTATTTAGCGAATAAAGTAACATGATTTAGCGTTAATCTGATTTATGCTAAATTGTATCAAAATTGGTGTATGTTTAGCCTAATCATCTCAGGAAGAAAGCCGGTCAATTTCAGAAAACGTCACCTGGGGTCAGCGCAAGCGGTTTGCCGATGGCAAGGTTAGCATGCCCTACAAGCGGTTCCTCGGCTACGAAAAGGGCGAAGATGGACTTCCAAAGATCGTTGAAAGCGAAGCGGAAATCGTCCGCATGATATACCGCATGTTTATGGAGGGGAAAACCTCCTCAGCCATAGCGAAACACCTTGCAGACAGCAGTATTCCTTCTCCGGGCGGCAAGAAAAAATGGCAGGTTGCCACGGTAAATTCTATTCTAACCAATGAAAAATATAAGGGAGATGCACTGCTACAAAAAAGTTTCACAGTAGATTTTTTGAGTAAAAAGACAAAGGAGAACGAGGGTGAGGTTCCACAGTATTATGTTCAAAACAGCCACCCTGCCATTATTGATCCATATGAGTTTGATGCGGTTCAGGTAGAGCTTGAACGCCGGAAGAAGCTAGGCAGGCCGGCTGCATGCCAAAGCCCACTGTCAACGAAGCTGGTTTGCGGCGATTGTGGTGGCTTTTTCGGTTCCAAGGTCTGGGGCTCCAATACGAAGTACCAAAGGGTGATCTGGCGGTGCAATGAGAAATATAAGCGCGAAACCAAGTGCAATACTCCTCATATCACGGAGGAGGACGTAAAGCAAAAGTTCATAGAAGCCTTTAATTCCATTCTTGGGTATCGAGAAGAACTGATAGCCAACTGCCGCTTAGCTCAAGAGACCCTTTGCAATTGTTCAGATATTGATTTTGAGCTTGATGAACTGCACCGTGAGATTGAAGTGGTAGCCGAGCTTTCAAGAAAGGCCATATATGAAAACGCCCATACCGCATTCAATCAGGATGAATGGCACGAACGGAACAATGGCTACCTGGGGCGTCATCGCAAGGCTTTGGAACGTGTGACCGAGCTTGAGCGGGTGAAGCGGGATCGGCAAACTCAAAGTCTAATGCTTGACGGCTTTATTCAGAGCCTAAAGGCATGTAAAAATGTGCTCGAGGATTTCGATGATCGGTTATGGATGGCAGCAATCGATAAGGTTGCGGTTCAGTCGGATGGCCGTCTAGTATTCATTTTTAAGGATAGTAGACAAGTTACAATATAAAACGAACGTATTATATGAGTTTATATCATTCTTCTGTAAAAAACCAAAGGCATTGCTGTTGTCTTCGGTTTTTTATCTTGAAAATTGTTTTAAATCCTATGGTGATTACTTTTCGACGTTAACCTAATGACCACCAATCTAATTTTTCAAGAAAAATCTCAAAAATTTTTCAAAACCCCCTTGACTTAGAGCTAACTCCAAGTAATAGACTACACTTAAGAAGACATCAGTTAATAAAAAGCTGGGAAAAAATATGATGAAAGATTCTATATATATTGATTGCTTTCATGGCCAAGCAACGGCCTTTTGTAGAGGAGGAATAAAAGAAAATGAAAACACGCTACTTAGGTAATAGCGGACTGAAGGTTTCAGCGGTTGGACTTGGCTGTATGGGACTTTCCCACGCATACGGTGCTCCGACTGAAAAGAAGGAAGCAATTCAGTTTATTCGTGAGGCTGCTGAAATGGGTTATACATTTTTTGATACAGCAGAAATATATGGTACACAAGATAATCCCCATGACAATGAGTCTCTGGTCGGAGAAGCTTTGAAACCATATCGGAGTCAGGTGGTGATCGCTACTAAGTTCGGTATCAAATTTGATACTAGCAGTAATCAGGTACCGTATCCGATTGTTGCAGATGCATCACCGGACAGTATTCAAAAGTCAGTGGAAAACTCTTTGAAGCGCTTGCAGGTGGAGTGCATTGACCTTTATTACCAGCATCGAGTAGATCCCAATATTCCAGCTGAAGAAGTGGCCGGCCTGATGGCGGATTTGAAAAAAGAAGGAAAGATTAGATATTGGGGTGTTTCAGAAGCCAATGAAGAATATATAAGACGTGCTCACTCGGTCTGTCCAATTACAGCAATTGAAAATCGTTATTCCATGATGGCTAGACATCATGAGTCGCTCTTCCCTGTTCTAGAAGAGCTTGGAATTGGATTTGTTGCCTTTTCTCCAATGGCAAACGGATTTTTGACCGGCAAGTACGGCAAGGGTATAACCTTCGATAAACGGCAGGATTATCGTGCTGCAATGCCACAATTCACCGATGAAGGGATAGACAAAAATCAGGAGCTTTTGGAGATGCTACGCCAGATGGCAGAAGAAAAAGGGGCAACTGAGGCACAGCTTTCCTTGGCCTGGATGATGTGCAAGAAGCCCTGGATTGTTCCGATCCCTGGCACACGAAAGAAAGAGCGCCTGATTGAGAATGCAGGTGCGGCAGAAATTCAGCTATCAGAATTGGAAATTGCAAAGCTGGATACGGCTTTGGAAAATATGGAAATATCCGATGTCTTTGGTGGCGTTAAAAATAAGAAGAATTAACAGGAGGTATAAAAATGGATTACAAGGTTTTAAATAATAATGTTAAAATGCCGGCCCTCGGCTATGGCGTATATCAGGTAGACCCGACTAAATGCGAACGTTGCGTACTTGATGCAATTTCTGTGGGGTATCGTTCTATCGATACCGCACAGGCTTACCATAACGAGGAGGGTGTTGGAAACGCTATTGAAAAATGTGGCATAACACGTTCGGAATTATTTATAACAACTAAGGTCTGGATTTCAAACGCTGGATATGAAAAAGCAAAAGCATCAATATCAGAATCATTGAAAAAGTTAAAAACGGACTATATCGATTTGCTATTGATCCATCAGCCCTTCAATGATTACTACGGCACTTATCGTGCGATGACGGAAGCTTACAAGGAAGGGAAAATCAGGGCCATTGGGGTCAGTAATTTCTATCCGGACCGATTGATTGATTTATGCCAATTCCAAGAAATTATTCCAGCTGTCAATCAGGTGGAAACCCATCCCTTCCAGCAGCAGAAAGCCGCTCATGAAATCATGAAGAAATATGGCGTGCAGCACGAGTCATGGGGCCCCTTTGCTGAGGGGCGTAAGGACATGTTTACTAACCCAGTTATCAAGACAATCGGCGATAAGTATAGTAAATCTGTCGCTCAGGTTATTCTACGATTCCTAATTCAAAGCGACGTAGTTGTGATTCCAAAAACGACGCATAAAGAACGTATGATCGAGAACTTAAACGTGTTTGATTTTAGCCTGAAAGAAGAAGATATGAATGCAATCACTTCTTTGGATACACAGGAGAGTGCATTCTTCTCACACTATGATCCTGCAATGGTTGAATTCCTAACCGGGCTCGACAGATAGCAAAGGAGGCAGTACATGAAGGTTCTTTTGGTAAATGGAAGTCCACATCAGCATGGCTGTACCGATGCCGCATTGAATGAAATTGCAGAAATACTAAAGGTAGAAAGCGTTGAATTTGAATACTTCTGGATTGGGAACAAGCCACTCTCCGGCTGTATTGGCTGCAGTAACTGCGCTAAAACTGGGCGCTGCGTATTCACCGACAGCGTGAATGAATTTTTGGACAGGGCACAAACGGCGGACGGATTTATCTTTGGTTCACCTGTGCATTATGCAGCGGCCTCCGGAGCGATGACCTGTTTCATGGACCGGGTGTTCTTTGCAGATCTGTGCGGCAACCGGAACACCTTTTATCTGAAGCCCGCGGCGGCAATTGTTTCAGCCCGCAGGGCCGGCACCACCGCCGCGCTCGACCAGCTTAACAAGTATTTCCTACATGCGCAGATGCCCGTCATTCCATCGCGGTACTGGAACATGGTTCACGGCGCAACACCGGAGCAGGTTCGTCATGACGAAGAAGGGCTTCAAATCATGCGGACGCTTGCACGAAACATGGCTTGGTTTCTTAAATGCAAGGAAGCTGGTATAAATAGCGGCGTTTCCTTCCCAACACGTGAGAACCGTGTATCCACAAACTTTATCCGTTAAGACAAGGTACACCAAGCACAACAGGATGAATCTGGCAGCTTAAAAAGCGTCAATTGTAAAGAGTATGGCCTTAGCATCTTCCGATTCGGGAACTGCTGATGGGGCTAGCAAATTTAAAAAATAAGGAGATTAGAATTATGAGTAAAATACTGACTATTTACTATTCCCGCAAGGGTGAGAACTACTGGAACGGAAGTATCCGCAACCTTAATAAGGGCAACACTGAAGTGGTAGCGGAAATGATCCAGAATGCCGTGGGTGGTGACCTATTTGAGGTGGAGACTATCAAAACCTATTCCTCTGACTACACCGCTTGTACTGAAGAAGCAAAAGCGGAAATGCGAGCGAAGGAACGCGTCTCAGTAAAAAACTTTAAGGACAATCTGGAGGATTACGACACCATCTTTGTTGGTTACCCCAATTGGTGGGGCACCATGCCAATGGTCATGTTTACTTTTCTAGAGAATTATGATTTATCTGGTAAAAAGATCGTTCCGTTCTGCACCCACGAGGGCAGCGGCATGGGTGGGAGTGAGCGTGACTTGAAAAACATCTGCTCCGGAGCCACCGTAATGCCTGGACTTTCTATTCATGGTTCTGAGGCTGCACAATCTGAGAGCAAGGTAGCCGCCTGGGCCAAGAAAATGGTGTGAGAGATGGAGAGGACATTCAAATTCACGATTGACGGAGCCATTTATCGTGCAAAGATGGTCGATAATCCACTGGTTGAGAAGATTGCCGCCATGTGCCCTTTTGAAGCGGATTACGAGCGGTATACGGAACACGAGTATTTCACTCGCCTGCCGAAAAGGGTGAGTCAGGAAGGCTGCGAGCTGACTCATACGGCTTATAAAAACCAGGTCTTCTACTTCCAAGGCTGGAATGCGTTTACCATCCTTTTCGACGACTTCAACACAGCGCCCTATGACGTCGTGCATCTGGGAGATATGGTGGAAGATGTTGTACCCCAGCTAAAGCATTCAGGCGCAACTATCCATATTCGATGCGAAGTGGAGGGATAAATTATGGCAATTACAGAGGATGCAAAGCATTATCATGAGAGGATGTTTCCCGGCTTTGACTCAAAGCTTCTTCAGACCGATCCGGAGTTTATAGAGCTCTTTGACAACTTTGCCTTTGACGAGGTGGTCAACAGTGATCATCTTGATGACCGAACCCGTATGATGGCGATACTGGCAACCCTATTAGGCTGCCAGGGCATTGATGAATTCAAGGCGATGTTGCCTGCGGCACTTAATTTTGGGGTGACCCCGGTGGAAGCAAAGGAAATTGTCTATCAGGCCGTTGCATATTTAGGTATCGGCAGGGTATTCCCCTTTCTGCAGACTACAAATGATGTGCTGATTGCTCGAGGTATTGAGCTTCCACTGCCACTTCAATCTACCACGAATACTGAGACCCGTTTGGTAGCTGGGATTCAAGCTCAAGTTGACATTTTTGGTGAAGGCATGAAGGAATTCTGGAAATCAGGTCCTGAAGAAAGTCGTCATATCAATCATTGGTTGGCCGATAATTGCTTTGGTGATTACTACACCCGTTCGGGGCTTGATTATAAACAGCGTGAAATGATCACCTTCTGTTTTCTTGCCGCACAAGGCGGCTGTGAGCCCCAGCTTGTAAGCCATGCCGCAGCCAATATGAAAATTGGCAATGATAAAAGCTTTCTCATAATGGTCATTTCACAATGCCTGCCTTTTATCGGCTATCCTCGTAGCCTAAATGCACTTAGGTGTGTCAATGAAGCATGCAAATAAGGGAGACTTGACAAAGAAAAGGAGGTAAGACATGGCAAGACCTTTTATTATATGTCACATGGTAACATCGTTGGATGGGAAGATCACCGGTGGTTTTCTAGAAAAAAACGAATACAGCTATATCATCGAGACCTACTACCAGATTCACAAAAAGTACGATGCTGATGGCTTTATATGTGGACGTATCACAATGGAGGGTAGTTTCCCGCAACCGCCTGTCCAGGCAACTGAGTATGATGGGCCAGCCATCGACAGGGAAGATTTTATAGCAGAAAAAGCAGCATTCTATGCAGTGGCCATTGATCCACATGGAAAGCTTTGGTGGGACGACCCTGCCATTAGCGATTCGGATGAAGGATATGATGGCGCGCATATTATCGAGGTGCTGACAGAGCAGGTATCTGATGCCTTCTTGGAACATCTTCGGTTAAAAGGTGTTTCATATATTTTTGCCGGCAAAGACAAGCTTGATCTGGAACTGGCTGTTCAGAAACTTAAGGGCCTATTTGGTATTGATAAACTGCTTCTGGAGGGGGGCGGTATCGTCAACGGCTCGTTTTTGGAGGCTGGCTTGATTGACGAAATCAGCCTTTTAGTAGTTCCTGCAACAGAGACATCGGAACAAGCAATCGCATTATTTCAAACAAACAAGTATACATCTACAAACGCAAGATCTGCAGCTTTCCAGTTGAAGGCTGCAGAAAAATTAGACAACGGCGGCTTATGGCTGACCTATCGAAAGAATTAGGAGGAATAAACATGTACAATTTTACTTTTCAAAACACAACCAAAATCTACTTTGGTGAAAATCAGCTCGAGCATTTGGGCGAGGAACTTAAGAAGTATGGTACCCGTGTACTGCTGACTTATGGCGGCGGTTCCATCAAGAAAATCGGTCTTTATGACAAGGTTATGGATGAGTTAAAAAGGTCGGGGTTATCTGTTTTCGAATTATCAGGAATTGAACCCAATCCCCGTCATACAACGGTCAATAAAGGAGCCGAGATCTGTAAAAAAGAAAAAATTGATGTACTTTTGGCTGTGGGCGGAGGGTCAACCATCGACTGTACAAAGTTCATAGCTGCCACTGCATTTTACGAGGGAGATGGTTGGGATCTGGTGACTCAGAAAGCACCTATTACCAAAGCACTGCCGGTCTTTTCAATATTGACGCTGGCTGCCACCGGATCGGAAATGGACGCTGGAGGAGTTATTAGCAACATGGATACTAATGAAAAATATGGCTTTATGCATCCTCTGCTTCAGCCGAAAGTATCCTTCCTCGATCCGACCAACACCTATTCTGTTAGTGCTTTCCAGACTGCCTGTGGCGGAGCGGATATTCTGTCGCATGTTTTTGATGTGTTTTATTTCACCAAGACTCCCAAAATGGATATGATCGATCGTGTCATGGAGGATGTCATCAAGACTGTTGTCGAGTACGCGCCAGTTGCTGTTAAGGAACCCACCAATTATGAGGCAAGAGCAAATCTCATGTGGGCTGCTTCCTGGGCCTTAAACGGTTTCCTTCAAACTGGAGGATTCCAGGCTGCCAGCTGCCATAACATGGAGCATGAGCTTTCTGCCTATTATGATATCACCCATGGCCTTGGACTGGCTATTTTGACTCCGCGCTGGATGGAGTATATTCTGGATGAAACAACCGCACCTCAATTCAAGAAGTTTGGTGTAAATGTATTCGGTGTTGATGCCTCCCTTTCCGATATGGAAGGTGCGAAAAAAGCAATAAGCAGCCTGAGTGAATTCCTGTTCAATACCCTGGGACTGCAAAGGACCCTGACTGAAATCGGCATTGATGAAACACATTTCAAAGCGATGGCTAAGAATGCCTGTGGTGGTGATGTCATGCATGGTTATAAGTCCCTGACACCTGAAGATGTTGAGAACATTTACAGGATGTGTTTGTAAGGAGGATACTATGAATACGACTAATAAAGAAGTTGTGATTTTGACTGGCGCCGGGCAGATCGGCATGGCGATTGCCAGAAGAATGGGCTATGGGAAAAAAATCGTCATCGGAGATAAGAATCCGGACAATGCACAGTCGATTGCCAAGATTATGAATGAAGCAGGCTTCGATGTTGTCCCCATGGAAATGGATCTTTCATCCCGAGACTCCGTCAAGGAGCTAATTGCTGAAGCGATGAAATACGGTGAGATATCGATGCTGATCAATTCTGCCGGTGTTTCTCCCAGCCAGGCACCCATTGAGGCCATATTAAAAGTCGATCTCTATGGTACAGCCGTTCTTCTGGAGGAAGTCGGAAAGGTTATAAGTCCCGGCGGTGTCGGAGTGACGATTTCAAGTCAGTCAGGATATCGAATGCCTGCTCTGAGCGCTGAAGTGGACGAACAGCTGGCAACAACGCCCACAGAGGAACTATTGAAGCTCGATGTTTTACAACCGGAAAACATAAGAGACACATTACACGCCTATCAAATGGCCAAACGCTGCAATGTGAAGCGTGTAATGTCCGAGGCTGTGAAGTGGGGCGAGCGCGGTGCGCGCATCAATTCCATTTCTCCGGGAATTATCGTAACTCCGCTGGCCATTGATGAATTCAACGGTCCCCGTGGTGACTTCTACAAAAATATGTTTGCGCAATGTCCAGCCGGTCGCCCAGGCACCGCAGACGAAGTTGCTAATGTTGCTGAACTATTGTTGAGTGACAAAGGAGCTTTTATCACTGGTGCAGACTTCCTAATCGATGGTGGTGCGACAGCCTCCTACTATTATGGTCCTTTAAAACCACAGACATAATGGTAACGTCGCTGGAAATGTAAGGTTAAACAAAAAATGGAGGAACTATAATGAATAGCATTTTTCCGAAGGGCGATCCCCTTCCAGAGCAATTTTCAAAGTATTTCATTGGTACAGCTTACCTTAAAATGCTCACGACAGCTGGTGTACCAATCGGCAATGTAACCTTTGAGCCAGGTTGCCGCAATAACTGGCATATTCATCATAAGGGTGGCCAAATTCTACTGGTTACCGGCGGACGCGGATGGTATCAGGCTTGGGGAGAATCAGCACGGGAATTGCATCCCGGAGATGTAGTGGAGATTCCCGCCGAAGTTAAACACTGGCATGGTGCAGCTAAGGACAGTTGGTTTTCTCATCTGGCATTGGAAGTACCGGCGGTAGGAGGGTCCAACGAATGGCTTGAACCAGTGACTGACGAGGAGTATAATATACTGATATGAGTCAAGGAGGTGACGCAGTTTGACAATCTCTGAAGTAGCAAAAAAATATGATTTGACCCCTGATACCTTGCGTTATTATGAGCGTGTTGGCCTATTGCCAAACGTAAGTCGTACATCCGGAGGAATCAGGGATTATTCCGAAGAGGATTGCCGGTGGGTTGAGTATATAAAATGCATGCGCTCTGCCGGTGTTTCTGTCGAAACACTCATTGAATATGTTAAATTGTTTAATGAGGGCGCGAAAACGATCCAAGCCCGGAAAAAACTCCTCCTCGAGCAACGGGAGCAGATCGTGGCCCGTATCAATGAAATGAATGATGTATTGGCCAGACTGGACTGGAAGTTGGACGGTTATGAGGAGCGTATGCTAAAATTCGAAGAAGAGAATTTTAGAAAATAATACATTTGCACACCCTGGTAAAAATGCACACCCCCTGTCCTACAAATCGTTGAACATTAGGATAAGGAGTGTGCATTGTATCATTTTGTTGTACTTTAGCCAAATAGGTACCCTAATTTTGATACAATGCAAAGCCCTTGATTTCAAGGGCTTTTGTTGTTTTTTGGATTAATGGAGCTTCAAAATAGGTCTAAATATTGCAAATGCACACCTTTCTGCTAAAAAGTATGCACGTCCATGGAATATTATGGTTAATAGTGCGATGGATAGTACTGAGTTTTTCCTGTACTAAAGCGAGATTCGGTTATTTAGCAGGGTATAAAGAAAATAGAATAAGAATATAGAGGAACAGCGTGTGCGGATTGGATTCAACAAGACTAACATTAAATAATCAATCTGAATATAAATTTAGTGGCATAGAAAGGAGAAAAGATGGCTCGGGATAAATTTAACAATGGAGATGAATATATTTTGCATTTTCATGTTGATGAGCCTCTGCCATTTGGACTGATCAAAAGGGTTGTTGAGTTCAGAGCCAAAGAGAATACTGGGAAAGCTCATGAGAAGAGAAAAAAATGAAACACGTTTAGAAACACATCGAACTGAAAAAGAGAAAGTCATCAAATGGGAAAATATAGTAGAAAAGGTGGGAGTATGAAGGAGATTCAATTTTCAATCGAAATTAATGCCTCTAAAGCTAGAGTATGGGCAATTCTTTGGGATGATACAACATTCCGTGACTGGGCAAGTATTATTGATGAAGGCACATACATGAAGGGAGTAATGAAGGAAGGAAATGAAATCCAGTTCATATCAGCTACAAGCGGTTATGGTGTGACAAGTCTGATAGAGAAACTTAATCCGAATGAGTTCGTATTATTCAGACACAGGGCAGACACTAAAGAAAGTGGACAGCAGGAGCGAGAAAAGGAGTGGACTGGGGGGACAGAGAGTTATTCTCTTACCGAAAAAAACGGAGTAACTACATTGATCGTTAAAACCGATGTTCCACAAGAACAGGAAGAAACATTTAATATCAGGATTCCCAAAGCTCTAGAGCGTATAAAAACTCTGGCGGAAAAAATGCAATAAGAATACTATACCAATGAATGAAAATTAAGCACTCTACGTCATTTTTGTAGAGTGCCTTTTTCAATAAGCTCACGGCCTATATGGAGATTGCGGTACTCAGGCTTGACATAGAGGTTGTTGAGGTGGGAGGCCTTGACGGGAATCGTAAGTTCATCTGGGTATAGGCTTTTGGCATCGGAGGGCAGGTTTTTTGCCCAGTCGAAGCGGAACCTTTTCATTTTCTCTGTTACGATGAAGGCGTCACAGAAAATATATCCAATTGGTTTATTACCGTCATAAGCTACATATAGGTAACGCTCTTTAGCATCCTAGAATGAGGGTTTAAGCCGGTTATCGAAGTTCATAGAGGCGAGAATTTCTTTGTATTTGACGCCTCTTTCCGCCTGGAGCTGTATCAGTGCGTTACAGAACTCTCTGCGTTCCTCGATAGATCCATTCGCTGACAAGGCTTTATATGTGATTTTATTCATCTTTTTAGACATCCTTTCTATGATTGATCAAAATTGTTTGTGTGATTAGAATCTTTGTTGTCATAGTAGAAGGTTTTGTGGTGATTACATATTACTATAGAATGTGCACATTTTGAGATTTTTTTAAGTTGATTTTGATTTTCAATTAACTAATTAGATAAATCTATAAAGCGTAAGAGTACCATTAATGGGTATTTAAAATCAATAAAATCTTTTTTTTACACTTTTGAAAGGAGTGTTCTAAATGAAGAGATTAGTTGTTATTGCGGTAATTGCCCTTCTGGCAAGCGGCAATTATTTTTCGGATTGCGCCTATGCTAAGGACGAATCCACTGATAAAGGTGACGCTGCCCTAACACAGACTTCGATGGCGGCCGCATTTAAGACGACATCAGAAGTGATAATTGACGGAACTGCTGTGACATTCAACGCTTATAATATCAACGGAAATAACTTTTTTAAGCTTAGGGATCTTGCCTTTGCACTGAATGGTAGCACCAGGCAGTTTGAGGTTGCATGGGACGAAACTGTCCGGGCGATAAGGCTGAATCCTGGACAGAAATATACCGCTGTAGGCGGCGAATTGTCAGCAGGAGTGGCTGCGGCTAGCGTGAATGCGGTTCGCTCATCGGCAACGGTCTTTCTGGACGGAAGGGATGCGATGTTTACAGCCTATAATATCAGCGACTACAATTATATTGAGCTCAGAGATCTGGCTAGGGCCATGGATTTCGGTGTTGACTGGGACGCAGCTGGAAACAGGATCAGCATCGATACAGCTAAGACGTACTATGAGCCGATAGATCTGTCGTCTTATGAACCCGTGATTGATCCGGATAATTTCGTGGATGTAATTGACAATCCCTATATGCCGATGCCTGTCGGTACGACCTATATTTTTGAAGGAACAAGCGAAGATGGTCCGGAACGTAACGAAGTTGTTGTCACAGACCAGAAAAAGATGATCATGGGCGTTCGGTGCACAGTAGTCAGCGACCAGGTCTGGGTCGACGGAGATCTTGAGGAACGCACTTTCGATTGGTATGCTCAGGATAAGGACGGCAACGTATGGTATTTCGGCGAGGACTCTCAATCGATAGAAGATGGAAAGGTGGTTGATCGTGAAGGTTCCTGGGAAGCTGGAGTAGACGGTGCTTTGCCGGGGATAGTGATGAAGGCCGCGCCTAAAGTGGGAGATGCCTATCGACAGGAATATTATGCCGGTGAAGCTGAGGATCTTGCTTTTGTTGTCAGCATAAACGAAACTCTCGACATCGGATACGGGCAATTTACAGATGTCATAAAAACCAAGGAATGGACGCCGCTTGAGCCGGGCGTAGCGGAAAACAAGTATTATGCGGCCGGAGTAGGCGTCATACTCGAAAAAATGGTCGAAGGTGGCATTGACACAATGGAGCTAATTGAGATTATAGAGCCAGAATAATATGAGGATATTAAACAAGGCACATACCCGAAATTAGTATAGTGCCTTGTTTTCTGTCTAGATTTGCGTAACCGATATGTTAAGCTTGTAAATATCGAAGTCATTAGCGATTCTTGTTGTAAAGATGCTATATTATATCAAAATCATAGTCATTAGACATTATTACCTAACAGCAATCTGTGATTGCGCCGTAGGTCAGATGCCGCGCAATCCAAATCTTTGATTTGGTCAATGAAGCCGGCAATAAGTACATCAACTTTGATACGATGCAAAGCGCTTTATTTCAAGGGCTTTTTTTTGTTTTGGGGGTTAATGAATGATTGAAAAAGGGAATACAAAAAAGAGACTGATGAAGACAAGCTCATGGCAATTATAATAATGTAGGCGAAGAGTGGTCATGTTATTGGGCGGACAAGTTCTCTGTTAAGTATCGAGCAACCCTTCATAATTCCAGAACATATGAGGGTTACAAAAATGGCGTTTTATGCGGGTATTCACGCTCTAGAGCTTATAACTTGGAAACTTGGTGCCTGGCATTTAGGAAGGATGGTAAAGTACATGAATGACATGAAAATCATTGATCTTACTCCGGAAAATATTGCTGATTATGGCGTGTGTGGCTATAAGGATATTAAAAAACATCCTGAATTGCGAAGAAAAATTGACTGGTTCAATACGTTCTATAAAAAAGGGCTAAGAATCAAAATTGTGATTACTGAAAAAGGCAGCTATCAAGGCATGCTGGAATATATCCCGGGCAAATATGCACATCGGCCTGTTGAGGCAGATGGTTATATGTTCATACATTGCATTTGGGTAGGCTTTTTAAAAGAGTTTAAAGGCAGAGGTTATGCAACAGCACTTATACAGGCATGTATTAACGAGGCAAAGAATGAGAATATGAAAGGTGTGGCAGTAGTTACCCGAAAAGGCTCCTTTATGGCGAAGGATGATATCTTTCTTAAGCTCGGGTTTGAGGTAGTGGATACAGCTGAACCGGATTTTCACCTTATGGTCATGAAGTTTGATTCTGGTGCTGAAAACCCGCGATTTAAAGCAGATTTGCAGAAGAACCTTGAAAAGTACAAGAAGGGATTGACAATCCTACGTTCACCACAATGTCCGTATACTGAGAAAAACGTGAATGCTATTGTGAAATCAGCCCGGGATGTATTTCAACTCGAAACTTAAGTGATTGATCTTGATGAAGCCGATGCGGCCCAGAATTCGCCATGTCCTTTTGGCGTTTTCTGCATGATTTATGATGGAAAAATAATCAGTCATCATCCGATCAGCAACGGAAGATTCATGAATATTATGAAGAAAATATATAAAAGCAATTGATTGGATGGCATTAGAGAGATTGCAGAAAATATGTTTAACAGTGATAAAAATATTCAGAGTGACTGCATAAAGGTAATGTATGAAGCAGGATATATTAAACTGGATATGATTGCGGAATATGTCGGAGATTTCATTGAATTGCTGAGAAGCAGAAACAACCGACTGGTTTGGGGGGCAATGCTGGCATTATCAACAATTGCAGCTATCAAGACTGATGAAATATTTAAAAATCTGGAAATTGTATTAAGGATTATGAAAGAGGGTTCGGTCATTGCAGTTGATAATGCCATTAAGGTTTTGGCAGCAGTAGCATCTCAGAATGATAAATATAATAAAAAAATATTTCCGTTTCTCTTAGAACATCTGAGCAAATGCCGCCCAAAAGAAGTCGGTCAGCATGCTGAAAGTACATTTCAGGCAGTCAACCAAAAGAACCGGGATGAATTCATCAGGGTACTAAGGGAGAGGGAAAGTTCTTTGACAAGCGCTCAGCTAAACAGAATCAACAAGCTGTACAAGAAGCTTCATGTCAATCCCTAGAAAGTCAGGAGGTAAGAGGATGTCAGAACAATTAGATTATAAAAAGGAATACAAGGATCTTTATCAACCCAAGGCGGTTCCTATGATAGTCGATGTGCCAAAGATGAAATTCATTATGATCGATGGCAAGGGAAACCCAAATGATGAATCAGGAGAATACATAAAAGCAATTGAACTGCTTTACGGATTGTCCTACACCATTAAAATGAGCAATAAAAGCGGGAATGCTCCCTCGGATTTCTTTGAATACGTCGTTCCACCGCTGGAGGGCTTATGGTGGACAGAGATTGAACGTCCCTTTGACACGAGCCAGAAGGATAAATTGATCTGGACTGCGATGATAAGGCAGCCTGATTTTGTCACCGAAGAAGTATTCAAATGGGCTGTTGATGAATTGAAGAAAAGAAAGCCTCAGCTTGACACTTCCAAGGCGAGGCTGGAGGAGTTCACAGAAGGACTCTGTGTTCAGATGATGCATTTTGGCCCATATGACACGGAAGCAGTAACTGTTAAGGCTATCGATGACTTTGCAGCATCCAATGGATACGTCAATGCCATTTCAGAAGTAAGACCAGATGGCACTATTTGCAGGCACCATGAAATTTACTTGAATGATCCGCGAAAAGTTGCTCCCGAAAAGATAAAGACGGTCATCCGTCATCCAATCAGGAAATAAAAGTAAGGTTATTAAGGAGTATCTGAATATGGGAAAAGTTGATGAATACAAAAAAATCCTTAAAAATTTAGATGATTGGGATCAGTATCTTCTTGATGAATCACGTCTTCCCGGCCCAAGAGCAAATCTTGAGCTTGCTCATGCTGTGGCAGAAGAAGGTGATATTGATCGATTTAGACGTTACCTTGCTTATGGAGCAGACAAAGCCCCCTATGGTTCGACATTGGAGTTCCTGCCAGTGTGCGGTGTAATAGGTTTGGGAAGAATACTGTCGGAAGGCCGCTTGGACATGCTTGAAGAATTGCGTATCTATGCTTCAGATTCCAGGTGGAGAGTCAGAGAAGGCGTGGCCATTGCACTGCAAATATTTGGCGACAAGGATATGGATAGATTGTTGCAGGAAATGGAGAAATGGAGTCATGGGAACCAGCTTGAAAGAAGGGCAGTCGTTGCGGCCTTATGCGAACCAAGACTCTTGAAAAAACCTGAATATCCTAAAAAAGTATTAAATATTCTTGATCGGATTACGAAAGACATACTCATTGAGGATAATCGCAAAACTGATGAATTTATTGCCCTTCGAAAAGCATTAGGTTACTGTTGGAGTGTTGCTGCGGTAGCTGCTCCTGAAATAGGTAAAAAACTGCTGGAGAAATGGTTTGCCTATAAGGATAAAGATATTCAGTGGATAATGAAGGAAAATTTGAAGAAAAATCGCCTGAATAAAATGGATCCTGAATGGACTGAAAGATGGCAAGCAAAATTGCAATGAAAACATTTGCCATCGGCGGAGGGTTTATTGATTATTGCGTAAACAAAGGATGGCTAATTAAGCAGGGAAGTGGAAGACAAACCAGATACTATGCCATAAAAGAAGGAGCAGAGGAGCTTTTGAAATTTGGGATAGAAATATAAGAACAAAAGGATTTGATTTTGCTCAACGGAGGTTTAATGCCATGTCTATAATGGAAATTGGATGTTGCGGTGCATATTGCAAGACTTGCAAAGCATTTGTAGATAAAACTTGCAAAGGCTGCAAAGTAGGATATGAAAAAGGGGAAAATGAATGAAAATTAAGCACTCTACGTCATTTTTGTAGAGTGCCTTTTTTTCGGACTCATTACAAGCCCTCTTATGGGGTTTAAATGAACCCAAACAGCTTATTCTAGACTTTTTATATTTCCAGCCAATATGCATCTATCATTCCGTCGAACACAGCATGACTATAATGGAATCCGTACTTCTCGTAAAGCGAGCCGGCGTTGTTGCCGTTGGAAACGTGCACGAAGATGTATTTTGCATCAGGGACACTGCGCAACCATTCCATGCCTTTTTTCATAAGCTCACGGCCTATATGGAGATTGCGGTACTCAGGCTTGACATAGATGTTGTTGAGGTGGGAGGCCTTGACGGGAATCGTAAGTTCATCTGGGTATAGGCCTTTGGCATCGGAGGGCAGTTTTTTTGCCCAGTCGAAGCGGAACCTTTTCATTTCCTCTGTTATGATGAAGGCGTCACAGAAAATATATCCAATTGGTTTATTACCGTCATAAGCTACATATAGGTAACGCTCTTTAGCATCTTCGAATGAGGGTTTAAGTCGGTTATAGAAGCTCATAGAGGCGAGAATTTCTTTGTATTTGACGCCTCTTTCCGCCTGGAGCTGCATCAGTGCATTGCACAGTTCTCTGCACTCCTCGATAGGTCCGTTCGCTGACAAGTCTTTATATATGATTTTATTCATTTTATTAGATTTCCTTTCTTTGATTGATTAAAGGTGTTTGTGTGATTAAAACCATTGTTGTCGTAGTAGCATGCTTTTGTTGTGATTACATATTACTATAGAATGTGCATACTTTGAGATTTTTTTTAAGTTCATTTTGATTTTTAACGAATTTGGCGGAATTCCTCACTCTCAAGGCTACCTTGAAGCCCCCACATGTAAAGTGGGGTAGTTTACTTAACTAATCAAATAAATCCATAAAGCGTAAGAATTTTATTAATGGGTATTCAAAATCAATAAAGAGAAATTGATTTGAAAAATGATTATTGAGGAGAAGTGTTAAGCGTAGAGAGAGCACAAAAAAAATTTAAAGCCTGTTAGATGGAATATGGAAAGAGTTACCTTTTCAACCAGGTAAGAAATCCGAAAGAGCAGAGAGATTAGCTGGCTTGCTTGTGGAAGGTGTTGTTAAAGAAGACATATCGGTTCTCTTCACAAACTCAAAGGCCGTTAGACAATGCTGACGGCGCAGAATCGATTTCGCCTATGAATATATAAGGTGAAGAGTAACTAATACTTTAGCAATAAGGGTATATCATGGGAAGAAAAATAGAGACAAGGGAGCGCTATTGCATATGGAACCCCGATTAATAAAAAAAGAGCTTGAGCGTTTGGAAAAGAAGGAAAAGAAGCTGATTTGCAGGAATGAAAATAAATTGCTTAAATCACGGCTGGCTTCTGTTAGGGAAGCGATAGAGCAGAGGATACCAGACAGGATCAAGGATTCATTGGATATGGCATTTTTCAAAGGATTCGAGCTGATTTTTGAAAAGGGAATTGAGTATGTTGAAAAAACCTATAACAGAAATAAAAAACTGTCATACCATGATAAAAAAAATATCGAGCAGAAATGGGTGAAGGTAAAAAAATCAGGCAAACGTCATATGAAAAATCTGGATAAGCAGGTTAATATATCGAAGCTGACGAATTCGTCAATTTCGGCGGCAGAAGGAGCGGTTCTGGGACTGCTAGGCATAGGAGTGCCAGACATACCGCTGTTCATAGCTGTAATCATGAAAACGATACATGAAATTGCCTTGAGCTATGGATTCGATTACAAAACAGAATATGAAAAAGCCTACGTCCTTCTTATAATTTGCGCAGCCATATCAAAGGGAGACTTGAAAAAAGAATACAATAATCAGATAGAGGTTTTGGAAATAAAACTGGACGAGGATGCTGGAACTGACGTTGATTTACAGGAGAAGATGAAAACTGCCGCCGGAATCCTGTCAGAGGATATTCTGGCGGCGAAGTTCATTCAAGGAATCCCAGTCATAGGTGTTATCGGATGTGCGGTCAACTACTCCATAGTCAGTAGAATAGGCGAGTTTGCAGCCATTAAATATAAGAAACGATATCTGAGACTAAAAAGAAGGTAAAATAAAAAGGCTATTTGTAAATTCTAAGTGAACCTAAAAAGAGTTCTATGTATGCACAATTTAGCGATATTCAAACTTTTTAGCGTTAATGAATAACGCCAAATTGAAACTTGGTGTCTGGCACAGGCATCATAATTATTAGTCAGCGATTGAAATAATGAATAACATCAATAACTATAGAAAGGAGTTAAGTCATGGCAAAAAAGGACAGAGGTAAGCCTATTATAAAAATAGAGATAAATTTGGAATTATCGCCAGAACAACGTAAAGAACTACTCAAAACATTGAAAGATCGATTTGAGAAAAACATGAAACGTCACAAAGGTCTTGAATGGTCTGAGATACAGGCAAAACTGGAATTTCATCCTGAAAAACTGTCATCACTTTATGCAATGGAAAGCACTGGCGGTGAGCCGGATGTTGTTGGTCATGATAAAAAGACGGGGGAATATATTTTTTATGATTGTTCAGCTGAAAGTCCTGATGGTAGAAGAAGTATCTGTTACGACAGAGCGGGGCAGGAAGAAAGAGAAAGGAAAGGCGTACACCCAGCAGGTAACGCTGTTGATCTCGCAGCCGTTATGGGTATTGAGATGTTCAATGAAGACCAATATCGAGATTTGCAGAAACTTGGAGAGTTTGACACAAAAACAGAGAGCTGGGTAAAAACACCTGCTGATATTAGAAAACTCGGTGGTGCCCTCTTTTGCGATCGTCGGTATGGCCATATTTTTGTTTTTCATAACAGTGCTCCATCCTTCTATGCTTCTAGGGGATTCCGTGGCTCCCTAAGGGTTTGAATTTTGGACAGAAATGCGCGGCCCATCGACAAAAAATGATGTTAGCATAAAAAGTGGACACTCATACTGAGTGAAATAAACTGTAGGTAAGATCGTGTTGCAAATAACATACTTCACACGGAAATTAAAAAAATATGTTTATTTGAAAGGGGAAGGTCAACATGCAAAAGATAGTGCCACATTTATGGTATGACAAGGAAGCTAAAGAAGCCGCCCAGTTCTATGTAAGCCTGTTTGAACAGTCAAAACTAAGTGATGTGAAGATCATTAAAAACCCTCCTCCATTCAGTGATGCGGAGCTTGTGAGCTTTGAACTGGCCGGACAGCAGTTTATGGCAATCAGCGCAGGTCCCTATTTCAATTTCAACCCATCCATATCGCTGATGGTAGCCTGTATCACTGCAGAAGAAGTGGACAGAAAGTGGGAAGCACTGTCTGTGGGCGGTACAGAATTAATGGCCCTAGGAGAATACCCGTTCAGCAAGCGGTATGGCTGGATACAGGACCGTTACGGATTGTCCTGGCAGCTTATGCTTGTAGACGGCGGACAAGAAGTTCAGAAAATCACCCCGAATCTACTTTTCTCAGATGGTGTTTGCGGGAAAGCTGAGGAGGCAATCAGATATTATGCAGAGGTATTCGAAAACTCTGAAATAGGAATGATAAGCAGATATGGCGAGGGCGAAGCAGCAGCTTCTAAGGCTAAGGTGAATTATGCGGCTTTCAAGCTTGATGGTGTGGCTTTGTCTGCTATGGACAATGGGTATGATGTGAATTATACGTTCAACGAGGCGTTTTCGCTGATTGTAAACTGCAATGACCAGAAGGAGATAGATTGCTTCTGGGAGAGACTTTCGGCCGTGCCCGAGGCGGAGCAGTGCGGATGGCTTAAGGACAAATTTGGGCTCTCCTGGCAGATTGTGCCATCTAACATGGATGAAATCCTTTTCGGAGGATCGGAGGATGAAGTTCGGCGAGTGACCGAGGCTTTTCTTAATATGAAAAAATTCGATCTGGAGGTCTTGGAGAAGGTAAGGATGGGAATCCAGTAAATAAAAGTGCGGGAGTGATGATCTTATGATTAAGTTGGAAACTTATCTCAATTTCAATGGAAATACGGAAGAAGCATTTGAATTTTACAAATCCGTTTTCGGCGGTGAATTCTCATCGCTGATCCGGTTCAAGGACATGCCGATGGACGGCGTATCAATTCCGGAAGCGGATGCCGGCAAAATCATGCACATCAGCCTGCCTATCGGCGAAAACACACTCATGGCATCTGACAGCCTCGAATCGCTGGGCATGAAACTGAATCAAGGAAATAATGTCTACGTTTTCATCGCACCCGACAGCAAAGAAGAAGCTGACAGGATTTTTGCAGCTCTTTCTGCCGGAGGCGTGATTGAAATGGCTATGGCTGACCAGCCTTGGGGAGATTATTTTGGCAGTTTACGCGATAAATTCGGTGTAATGTGGATGATTAATATCACAATTCCAAAGCCTGACTGACTCCCCAACTTACGTCAATCATATGTTAAAAGGTTCTGGAACCTTGGTGACGGGGATTTCGTCACCAAAAGGTAGGCTTTGCCGAATTTTAAGATTGCTCTTGCGTAGATGGGAGCAATTTTTTCACAGAGGATATGCTAGTCCTGGTAAACAACGCCACACGCTTTACAGTGGCGATTTATCAGGTCAAACGCAAAGATCTGAAAAATGTTGAGAAAATGATGAAGGTTGCTATTGCAAACACGCTTTTTTCAATGAATCTGAATCCAGAGCTTGTAAATGAATATATGCGATTGGCGGGTGAATTGGAGTTTGTGCGAAACAACAGCAGACTGGGGTTAGTTCCTAATAAGGAAGATCTGGAGTACGATGAAAGTGCTGTATTGATGGAAGGATATACTTTGACAGAATTTTTCCCGAGCATAAGCAAATGCTATATACCTATGACATGGGGGGTAACTGGGAACATATCATTCAGCTTGTTAGAGTAATTGAAGAATACGATGGTGAGCTGCCGTATATACTGGAAGCAACTAAACTTATATGATTATTTGTTATGATGCTGGGTGTAAAGTATTTAAATCTTTGGTGGTGAAAACAGATGGATATAGAAACGGGATTATTTTTTGATAAAATGCCGCAAGCATTGCCCTTGTATAAAATATTTGCAGAAAAAGTCTTAGCCGAATATCCTGATGTTCAGATAAAGATTCAAAAATCACAGATTTCTCTTTCCAACAAGCATCAATTTGCGTTTGTATGGCTACCGATCCGCAAGATGAAAAACCGGCCGGATATTTATATTATTATATCATTCGGACTGTCCTATCGCCTTGATTCACCTCGAATTTTGGAAGCTACGGAACCATATCCAAACCGCTGGATACATCATCTCATCGTCCAAAATCCTAGTGAAGTTGATACGGAGCTCATGGACTGGATTAAAGAAGCTTACGATTTTGCAAAGAAAAAGTGACAAAGAACTTGTAATTAAGTAAACTTGGTGCCTGGCACAGGCATCATAAATACGGAGGTAAAAATAATGTATAACTATTATCGTACAGAAAAGTATGATAAGCGCTTTTTATCGCAAAATTTTATGGGTCCAAACGCAATGCTTATGCTTGACGAGATCACCCAAAGTATTGAACTCACGAAGGGAATGCGTGTTATGGATCTGGGCTGCGGCAAGGGATTAACATCGGTGTTTCTGGCTAAAGAATACGGCGTACAAACATTCGCGGTTGATTTATGGATTACAGCTACCGATAACTACAAGCGTTTTCTGCAAATGGGTGTTGATGACTTGGTCATTCCTATACATGCCGACGCAACTGTGGAGTTGCCTTTTGCAGACGAGTACTTCGATGCGCTAATAAGCATTGATTCCTACCACTATTACGGAAACAACGATGACTATTTTGAGAAGCATTTGAAATCGCTGATAAAAAAGGGAGCGCCAGTTGCAATCGCCATTCCCGGCACAAAGCAGGAAATGAACGGCATTATACCTGATGCGTTAAGGCCTTTTTTAGACGATGAGGATTTTGCCACATTGCATTGCATTGAGTGGTGGACGCAAATCCTTGAAAAGCATTTAGACGATTTTTTGATCAAGGAGATGGACTGCACTGACACAGCATGGAACGATTGGCTTGCTGCAGATAATCCATTTGCAAAGCAGGACATAGATATGATGAAAGCCGATAATGGCAAGTATCTGAATCTTATCTCGATAACAGGAAAAAGAAAATAACATATAAATAATAAAACAATGCACCCTATGCTCATAGGCTTTTGTAAACAGTGAATATTATTCATATTATGAAGGCAGGGATTGAATGTCAGAAAGGAGAGGCCATGGGAGATGTAAAAAATGATTTCAAATCAATTGATGAATATATCATGAAGTTTCCTCTTGAGGTTCAGCAGATTCTTCAAAAGTTACGTAAAGTCATTAAAGAATCAGCGCCTGATGCTGAGGAAACAATAAGCTATCAAATGCCAACTTTTGTTTTGCATGGAAATCTGGTGCATTTTGCGGCCTATAAAAATCATATAGGCTTCTATCCAACGCCAAGCGGAATTGAAGCTTTCAAGGATAAACTGTCTGAATATAAAGGTGCAAAAGGTTCAGTACAGTTTCCGATAGAAAAGCCTTTGCCGTATGAATTAATAGCTGAAATAGTAAAATTCAGAGTTGTCGAAAACACAAAAAAAGCTGATAGTAAGGTAAAAAAGCAGAAATAAGTATACCTTGCAATCCAAATCTTTGATTTGGTCTATGAAGCCGGCAATAAGCACACCAATTTTGATACAATACAAAGCCCTTGATTACAAGGGTTTTGTTGTTTGGGGAATTAAGCAAGCTTCAAAACAGGTCCAGATATTGAAAATGTATATCCAATTCCCAGAGGAGTAATGGGGATTTAGGTTAAATGAGATAAATAATGTTATGAATTGATGACGCCGGAATTATTCTGGCGGCTATTTTTATTCTGGGAAATTTTAATGAGCTGTATTTACATAAGTCTTAATGTGAAAGATTTTAATCGATTAAGGGGTATTATAAAATATACAGTTGAAGAAAAGGCGATGACCTGTTTTCGGTTGTTGGCGTTGACTTGAGCGAAGGGATGCTGAATATAGCTAGAGAAACAAATCCAGAAATCAATTATTTAGAAATTTTTAAGCATATAGCAGATTAATTAGACTGTTTTATTATGGAGGGGAGCCTTAGATGATTGTTTGGTTTGAAGATACGGAGAAGAATACACTTGAGCGTGTCGGGAGCAAAGCACTAAACCTGTCTAAAATGAAGAGCGAAGGCTTCCAGGTACCAGATGGCTTCACGATATCATCAAAGGCTTATAAATCATATCTGGAAATAAACAATCTAAATTCTCAGATCAAGGCAATTCTGGACTTGGAATCCACGGACAAATCAAAATCAGAGCAGATCAAAGCGTTATTTGATTTAGGAAAGATGCCTGAAGAGATTAAAGAGGAAATATTGAGTGCTTTCCGCAGCCTGGGGATGCGGCAGGTTGCTGTTCGAAGCAGTTCCAACGTTGAAGATCTCCCAGATATGAGTTTTGCAGGGCAATACAGTAGTTACCTGAATGTTACAAAGTATGATCTGCTCGAAAAAGTAATCGCATGCTGGCAGTCGCTTTGGAATGAGCGTGCCATGACTTATAGGAGCCAGTTTGGACTGGAAGAAGATTTGGCACACGCCGTAATCGTTCAGGAAATGGTTGACTCGGAGGTTGCCGGTGTATTGTTTACGGCCAACCCGACAAATGGTATCCGAGGTCAGTACATAATAAATGTATCTTATGGCCTGGGTGAGGCTGTTGTCTCGGGGGATGTGAATCCGGATCAATACATTTACTCTATAGAGGAGCACAAGCTTATCAGTTCAATCATTGGAACTAAGGAGATATTATACGCCTATGGCAGTGTAGGAATAGAGGCGCATCCAGTTGATTCGAAACGTAAGAAGGAGCCTTCTATTTCGATTAAGGACATACAGCGTCTCGTTGAAGTCGCTCAAGGAATCCATGCTTATTTTGGAAAACCACAGGATATAGAATTTGCTATAGGAAAAGGCGGCGGAATTTTTGTGCTTCAGTCGCGGGATATTACAGCGCTTTTTCCGATTGATCAATTCAAGCAGGATGGGAAATTGAGGGCCTACATGGCAGCGAGTTCGGTTTTGCTAGGGATGAAGGAGGCGTTTAAGCCTCTTGGTGCCGATATTTATGGTGGAATGTTTCCGACGGTTCTGGAGGTAATGACTGCGACAAAGAAAAAGATGCCTAAAGATTTTGTGACATACACTGGAGCGCGTATTTTTTTGGATATTTCATATATGCTTTCAAACAGGTTCGTTGCGCAAATCTTTGGAAATGCTTTTTCAGGATCAGATCTGCCTCTAAAGCGGACACTAGACCAACTTTTGGCAGACCATGGAAAGACATTTAGGCATCAAGGTATTCGATTTAAAATTCCGTTTGGCATTCTAAAGTACGGCTTGTCTATGATTGGCGGCATGAAGGGTGTAAATAAACTATCGGCAGAAGAAAAATACGAAGCTGTCAGAAGACTGGGCGAAGAATTTAATCGGGAGATTTTGATGCAGTCGATGGAAAAGAAAACACCTCGTGAAACCCTTGATTATTGCAATGAAATTATGATGAAAGCATTCATATTGTCGCAAAAGCAAGCTCTTTATTGTGTTGAGGCAAAGAATTACGCCAAAATTGGGAAGAAGGTAAAAAAACTGTTCGGCAACCGTTTTAACCTTGACATTTTGACATACGCTTTGCCTGATTGTGTGACAATGGAGCTGAACTTAGAACTCAATCGGCTGGCAAAGCACTTTGCGGAACAGGATATGCCAGTGGACGTTAATGATGAACGCATGAAAGCGATGCTGCGAAAATTTGGACACAGGGGGAGCTTTGAGCTGGATTTGGGAACAGAAAGATGGCGTGAGAATCCTAAATTTTTAATAGATCAAATCAAGCAGTATATGAAGGACAGGGCATATGAAAAAAATATTTCCGAATTCACATCGAAGGTAAGGGAAGCGGATGAGCTCATCGAGGAAATATATGAAGCTGCGAAAGCCAAAAGAGGGAAACGTTATGCTGTCAGACTAAAGAAAATGATGCAGACCTATAGAACGGCAGCAGGGATGAGGGAATATCCGAAGTTTAATATCGTTCAGGGCCTTGATCTGGCCCGTCAAATGCTTCTTAAGGTTGGTATACGTATGAAGAGAGAAGGCATTTTGGAGAATGAAAATGATATTTTTTACTTGCATAGGGATGAGATTCTAAATGCGTGTGAAGGAGAAACTCAGTTTGATGCAAAAGCCCTTGTCAATGCAGCAAAGGATAACTATGAAAAGGAAATGAAAAGAAACTGCATTCCAAGGTTTGTCCTCAATACTGGAGAAACTTATTATTCGGGAAAGGTGCTGTCCGATAAAGGCAATGTGCTTCAGGGGATTCCACTTTCATCAGGGGTTTATGAAGGCATGATTCGAATTGTGACAGATCCAAATGATTCAAATTTGCTGGAGGGGGAGGTCATGGTGGCAGAGAGCACTAATCCAGCATGGACACCTCTCTTCATGACAGCTAAAGCCCTGATAATGGAGTATGGCGGACCACTCAGCCATGGTGGGATTGTAGCGAGGGAATATGGGATCCCGGCAGTAGTTGGGATTTCCATGCAGAACAAATTGCTTAGAAATGGACAGCTGGTTAGAGTTAATGGCAATACAGGTCAGGTTGAAATTTTGGAATAGAGATGATGATTTTTTATATGGAGCATTTTGCAAATAAGTACTAAAAAAATTTATACGGTTAATTGTACAATCAATTCGAATTAAAAAAAGTCCATAGTGTAACCATTCTGCTGTAAGATGTAATCACCACAAAAACATTCTACACAGAAAGGTAAATCACTATGGACATCGTAAGAATTGGGCCGTAAATATAGCATCTAAGAAGCAGAATTCAATTTTTCCAATTTTTCTCTCGTTCTCCATTCGCTGTTGATATCTGTTAATACAAGTAAGTAGTCTCCAGTCTTGAGTACCGTATCACCCTTGGGCAGTATTTCCATTTCGCCGCGTCGTATACTTACTAGCAGACATTTGCGGGGCCAATTAATTTCCTTGACCAGCCTGTCTTCCAGCTGCGACCCATGCTGGACAAGCATCTCCACCATTATCTTTTTGCTGTGCTCCTCCTCTGTATCCTGGATATTGTACTCTGCAAGCTGCTTTTCAAGAAGAGCCTCATATATGGGAGGGCTTTTAAGCAAGTCAGCCACAACATAGGCTGTCAAAGCCACTATAGACAGAGATAAGAGATGAGTAAAAGATCCCGTCATTTCCATAATAAGCACAATGCCCGTGATTGGAGCCCTTACAATTGCCGTGAAATAGCCGGCCATGGCTAATATCACAAAATTAAAAAATAAGGCTTCGTCGTATCCCAAAAAACTGATGGCGACTCCAGCAAATATAGCGCCTATTGTTCCTCCCAATACAAGCAATGGGAAGAATATCCCGCCTGGTGCACCTGAGGCAAAACTAAACATGGAAAATGCGAATTTAACAGCAAAGATAAGGATCAGAAAGCTTATTCCTTTTGCAAGATTGAGCTCTCCTATAATGTGGTGGCCGCCTCCGAGGACAACAGGAAATAATATTCCTACAACGCCTGCCAATAGAAATGCTATTATTGTTTTTGTTCTCGAGCTGATAAGATGGATGTTTTTATAAAGTTTTTGTGTTTTTAAGAGTGAATAGTTGTAAAAAGCGCCCATAAATCCAAGTACAGTTCCTAAAAGAATAAGCGTACCATAGCTTGATAACGGTACACTGCCAGCTATTTCAAATCTAAAAACAGGATCAATGCCAAAAACCTTCTTGGAAACAAAATCGGCCATAACGGCAGCTGACATGGTTGACAGCAGTATCAAGGGTGAAAAGTATTTGAAAATCTCCTCCAGCGCAAATATAACACCTGCCAGAGGCGCATTGAATGCTGCAGCCAAACCGGCGCTTGCTCCGCTCGCCATTAATATTTTCCGTTCCATGCGGCTTTTCCCTATTCTGTTGCCTATTCCCTCAGCCACGCATGCGCCCAACTGAATGGAGGGACCTTCACGGCCCAAGGATAGTCCCGCCGCAATGGCCACTGCCCCTCCTGCAAATTTGCTGCATAGCGTATGTAGCCAGTTCTGTCTGAAGTACCCCATCAATATTCCTTTTAGCTGAGGGATTCCGCTTCCGCTTATCATTTTGTTTTTAGAAACCAGAAAATGTACAATACAGGCCGCCGCGCCGAGTCCTACTATTGCAACAGGCAAAAATGCCATGTGGTCTCTCAAGAAGGAATACATCAAAAATGCAAACTGTTCAGCATATGTAAGTGTCATTCTGTATAATACGACCACAAGCCCAGCTACCAGACCTACCGCCAGACTCTGCGCAAGTATAGCCAGCTTCCTGGAATCGTGAGATGTTAGTATTGTGTATTTTTTTTTCATTAGCATCACCTTGCAATTTTTTTTACTTTACATACAATCATATCCATTATAACCATAGTTGCTGCAAAATGAGAACCTCTTGAAGAAATATATTATAAGTATAGTCACTAGGGTAAAAACGGCCTTAGCCCACTGGGATTATGGACTTTGGCCGATTAGTTATATTAAAGCGGTTTTACCCAGATGTTCATATCCTCGTAGCTGCCGCATATGTGGCAGTTGTTTATAAGGCGGCCGCTGTAGCTGTAGCCGAGCTTTGAAAGAGAAATGTTGATTCCTGGGTTGACGGCTCTTGAGAGGCTGTAGAGAGTATTGAAGTCCCTAAAGCCAAGCTCGTCCTCCAGACTCATAATGAGGCTTGAAAGTATCCCGTTGCCTCTGTACTCCGGCAGAGTGGCGCAATCTGTAATCTCGGCATTGAGATTGTGAATGTCCATTTCGGCCGAGGCTACGGCTACTATTGTTCCGCCTTCTTCAGCAACCTTGAACAGCACATTGTCGTTCATAGCCTGGAGGAGATAATCGGCCTCGAAAACAGGCGTCGGGTATGTTTCGAACACATTTTTGAATATTGATGTCAGCTGTATTATGTCGCCAAAGTCGGCAGTTCTTATCCTATAGGGTGATTTGAGTGTTGGATGGATTTTAGGCTTTTCCATGCAGAGTGAAATTATTTTGTCGGCTTCGGAAGGATTGCTAGACTCGGCTCTTTTTTCATCCGTGAAAAGTGACATGCAGTGCGCATCCTTGCCATTGAAAAAGCCTTCAATCTGGCCTTCCTCTATGAAGCCGCAACTTCTGAAATGCTGCAAGCTGTCTGTGCGGCTGTTGCATATGACTTTGCCGAGCTTCTTGTATCTGGCGAATCCGATAATTTCGGTGAGTGAAGAAGCGTCGGTACTGAAGTTGTCGAATATCTTGAGACGTTCGTTTGCATAGTCAACATACACCTTTACTCCGCGTATGACAGTATAGTAGCTTGTTTTTGGGGGTGAAGTCATACTACTCGTCATGCCCATACCTCCTAGCCATTCTGACGTTGCTTCTGGGGATAAGGCATGTGCGTTCGTCCTTGAGTATCTTTTCGAGACCCCTGTTCTCGTTTAGGGCATATTTGCTGCAAAGTCCGCAATTCTTGCAGGTGTGAGATTTGTCGCGGGGTTCTGTATACGAGCAGATTACTCCCTCGAAATTTCTTAGTATAATTTTTTCGTTTGACTGGGAAATCATATAGGTTGGTCCTACGGGAATCTTGCCTCCGCCGCCAGGTGCGTCAACTACGAATGTAGGTACTGCAAATCCGGAGGTGTGGCCTCTTAGGAGCTCTATTATCTCTATGCCTGTCGCAACGCTTGTCCTGAAATGCTCGATGCCTTCGGAAAGGTCGCACTGGTAGAGGTAGTAGGGCCTTATTCTGTTCTTGACCAGGTCCTGTACAAGGCGCTTCATGATATAGGGGCAGTCGTTAATGTCCTTTAGAAGGACTGACTGGTTTCCAAGAGGGATACCTGCATTGGCCAGCATGTGGCATGCGGTCTGGGATTCTGGAGTAAGCTCCTTCGGATGGTTAAAGTGCGTGTTTATCCAAACAGGGTGGTATTTTTTCAGCATGTCGCAGAGCTCCTGCGTTATACGCTGAGGCATTACAACCGGAGTTCTTGTCCCGATTCTGATGACTTCAACGTGGGGGATTTCTCGTAGTTTTCTGAGGATGTACTCAAGGTGGCTGTCTGATATGCACAGAGCGTCACCGCCAGAAAGGAGCACGTCCCTTACGATTTCATTTTCTTTTATATATTCAATGGCTTTGTTTATATTTTCTATTGGAAGCTCGCTGTCGCACTGGCCTGCAAACCTTCTTCGCGTGCAGTGCCTGCAGTACATTGAGCATTGATCCGTAATAAGCATAAGGACGCGGTCTGGGTATCTGTGAGTCAGACCTGGAACTGGTGAATCGGCAGATTCGTGCAGAGGGTCGGAGCTGTCGCATGATGATATGTTCATTTCGTGCGCCGTAGGTATGGCCTGGCGCCTTATAGGGCAGTCGGAATCCTGGGGATCCATGTTCATTGCATAGTAAGGCGTTATAGCCATTCTGAGTTTTTCAAGGCTGCCTGCTATGCCCATTTTTTCCTGCACCGTCAGGCTTACCACCTGCTCGAGTTCCTCGATTGTAGTAATCCTGTTAGAAAACTGCCACTTCCAGTCGTTCCACTGTTCCTCACTTGCATTTTTCCATAGACTTATGTTCTTGTAACTTCTCTTCAAATTAATCATCTCCTTTTAATTTTCTGTTTTACATCAGCTCTCCTTTGAAAGTGTATTTTGCTTTGATGCTTTCAACAAAAAAGGCCGCAGAAAAGACTGCGGCCATGCAAAAAAATGCACATCACGTTCTCTTCCTAATGCTTGCGAAATTAGCTGACGGATTCGGATTGAAAGAGCTAACCCTACCGAAGGCTTTCTTCGGATTCACCCCAATTTATTGGTTCTCCCGCTCCCTGTTTAGGGATTCAGCATATGCTGCTAATTAAGTTAAGTTGCAATAATTTCCAAACCACTTTATGGTATTTATAATATCAGAAAAATTATATTATGTAAACCGTTTGTGGGTATTGGAATAATGGGTGAATCTTCAATCCTTGTAATTTGAAGGCTATCGCGGCATGAATTTTTTTTGATAAAAAGTGAATAGAGGTAACAATAATTACTACTATGTATGAAAACGCAAGTCTGAATTATTTATAAGAGAACCGTCCCCGTGGATACCCGTGGATAAAGCAAGCAGTAAAGGGGTATGAATTTAATCGGAACGTTTTTTAAAGAAAAGGAGGAAAACCTGTGAGACAATATGTAGTGGACGCTTTTACAGATAAAGTATTTGGGGGTAACCCTGCGGCTGTATGTGTTATGGATAAGTGGCTTGACGATGAAACCATGATGAATATTACCTGCGAAAACAACCTTTCTGAAACTGCTTTTGCGGTTAAAGAAGGGGATAACTACAAGCTCAGGTGGTTTACGCCGGGTGGAGAGATAGACCTATGCGGGCATGCGACGTTGGCGACGGCGTATATAATCACCAGATTTGTGGAGCAGGGTTTGGAAGAGGTTCGCTTTGCCACTTTAAGCGGCATCTTAACAGTCAAAAAAAATGGGGAGCTGCTTGAAATGGATTTCCCGGCGTATGAGCTGGAAAAAGTGGAGGTGACCGATGCTATGGAAGAGGCCGTCGGAGTACGCCCTATTGAAGCCTGGATGGCCAGAGACCTCCTTTGCATTTTTGACAATGAAGACGATGTTAGAAATATGAGTCCGGACATGGAAAAGGTCAAGATGCTGGATGGGCTGCTTTTACATGCAACAGCAAGAGGGAAAGAATTTGACTGCGTGTCTCGCTCATTCGCACCCAAATTAAACGTGGCGGAAGACCCCGTTTGTGGTTCGGGCCATTGCCACATTGTTCCGTATTGGGCCAAAAGGCTCGATAAAAATGATATAGTCGCCTATCAGGCTTCTAAAAGGGGAGGCACTTTGTACTGCAGGGTTGAAGGGAGCCGCGTTAAAATGAGAGGGAAAGCAGCCTTGTACTCTACTGCCGAAATTAATTTTTGATTAAGTAAAAAAGCAAAGCACTCTATGACAAAAGCACATAGAGTGCTTTGCTTTTTTTTGTTAGGGAAAGTTAATGCTTGGAATAAGAAAACATTTTCCTTGCTTCTGCCACATGAAGAAAATGTTTTCCTTTATATAATTTTTGAAAAAAATTACGAAAGTATTTGCGTTGAGAAGGTTTTCCTGGAGTGATAAAGTTGGTATATGGAAAACACTAATTAATAATTGAATTTTAAGGTGCTAAGCCTTGTGAAAATTATCAAAGATAAGGGGTAAATTGATGATGAATATATTTATGAAAAGAGCAAATGAGCTCAAGGAAGAGATTGTTGCTATAAGAAGAAATCTTCATTCCATGCCGGAAATAATGAATGATCTTCCTAAGACTACAGCGTATGTTAAGGCGAAGCTTCAGGAAATGGGTATCGAAGCACAGGAGATCATCAGTTCTGGACTTGTAGCTCTTATAGGAGGCAAGAAGCCTGGAAAGACTATACTTCTTCGTGCAGATATGGATGCCTTGAACATGACTGAGGACAGCGGACTCGAATTTGCTTCCACTACTCCATATGCTCATACTTGCGGACATGACCTCCATGCAGCTATGCTCCTTGGAACTGCAAAAATGCTTAAAGAGCGTGAGGATGAGATAGAAGGCACAATCAAGCTGATGTTCCAGCCAGGGGAAGAGTACTTCATAGGCGCAAAGGAGATGATAGATGCAGGGGTGCTTGAAAATCCAAAGGTGGATGCCGCCTTGGGAATGCATACCATGCTAAATGCTCCGGTTGGCACAATAGGATACCAGCATGGATATACTTTGTCATCTGTTGATGGCTTTAAAATTACAATAAAGGGAAAAGGCTGCCATGGCGCTATGCCTGAGAAGGGCGTGGATCCGATTAATGTTGGAGTTCATGTTTACCTTGGCCTTCAGGAGCTTATTGCAAGGGAAATTTCAGGCTTTGACACTGCTATAATTACTCTTGGGCAGTTTTCAGCAGGTGCGGCTCCTAATATTATTCCGGATACTTGTGTTCTCCAGGGAACAATGAGAACATACAGCAAAGAGGTTCGCGAATACCTTTTTAATAGAATGCAGGAAATAATTGAGCTTACTTGCAAGAAATACAGAGCAAGCTTCGAGTATGAGGTGCTGTCAAACGTTCCATCACTTTATACGAATCCTGAGCTGCTTGATGAAATGATTGGTTATATTAAGGAAATGGATGTAGACTTTACTCTTCTGAAGGATCAAAGAGCTACTCCGACAGACGATATTGCATTTATATCAGAACTAGTTCCAACGGCTCACTTCCAATTCAATTGCAAGATGCAGGACGAAAGAGGGGCATTCCCTCACCACCATCCAAAGGTAGTGTTTGATGAAGACGTGCTTCCGATAGGCGCTGCCGTTAACGCTCAGTGTGCCTTCAATTGGTTGAAAAATAATAAGTAAAAAGCAAATAAATGCCATAAGTCAATAATTGACGCAAATTGCATGTTTAAATGTATAGGAAGCTTTAAAGAGTATCCATGAAAAAGCGTATCGTTATAACGATATGCTTTTTTTTTTACTCTATTATCAGCTCGTGTGCAGCTTCGAGATTAGCTGTTTATATAGTACCCCAATAGGGCATATTTACAATGTATGGTCAATAAAACGCTATAAACATAAAAATCTTAATTTACTTAATCGATAAGGAGGCCTAAGCCATGGAAAGAAAAGTGAAACAGCAGGTTACAGGATTTAGAACGCAGGACGGCGCGGGAGTGAAGCTGGTAAGGGTTTTGGGAAACAGAACGGTTGAGGAATACGATCCTATTCTTATGCTGGATTCCTTTGACAGTACAAATCCTGATGACTACACAGCAGGATTTCCCATGCATCCCCATAGAGGCATAGAAACAATCAGCTACGTATATCGTGGGAAAATGACTCACAGGGACAGCTTGGGCAATGAGGATACTATTGGCGATGGAGAAGTCCAATGGATGACTGCAGGCTCCGGGATTTTGCATGAAGAGAAGCTGCCTGCGTCAGAAAGAATGCTTGGTGTCCAGCTGTGGCTTAATCTGCCGGCGAAAGACAAAATGGTGCCACCTGCATACAAGAGTATCAAGAACTCTGAGATTGAAGAAATCGAGTTGGAGAATGGAAAGCTAAGATTGCTAGCCGGCGAGTATGAAGGCAAGCAGGGATATAAAAGCAAATATCTGCCGTTGGATTATTACGATATACATCTCAATCCCAATGCCTCAATCGACATAAATACAGATAGCGACCGCTCCATAATGGTATTTACCCTATCGGGAGAAGCATACATCGGAGGTGAGCTGGTTAAGGAAAAGACTGCGGCAAAGCTCACATCAGGAGACCACGTTGTGATAAAAGCTGCCGATGAAAAGGCTCAAATATTATTTGTAAGCTCAACGCGACTCGGCGAGCCAGTTTACTGGGGAGGCCCTATTGTAATGAATACAAAGGCTGAACTGAATAAGGCTTTTGAAGATCTGGACCGAGGAACATTTTTGCAAAAGAATATAGAGTATTAAGGAGTGACGACATGACCAAAAAATTTTTACTGGAACAATGCAGAAGGTCGAAGCTGATAGACGATAAAGAAACTATTAATGAAGCATACTGGATCAATCATGACAAGGGACATGAGGCTCTCAGAACTGAATTTGAGGAACTTTTGAAATCAATGTCTGTTGTAAACCGCAAATACTTAAAAATTTGGCTAAGGGGAGAAATGTTAAAAAGTGAAGAGGTATTGGATGAGATAGATGCAAAGTATGACTATACAGTAGAAGGCATGAGCCCGGAGGATGATGTGAAATATTCACATTATGAAGGCAGAGATTGCATGGCTGATTTGCTACTGAGAATTGTCATGAAAAAGGAATACATTTGGAAGATGTGATAATGAGATTTGATGTCTTGATGGATTCACCGCGAAATCACAGGGGAGGCAATAGCATGGCCGCAGATAATATTATTATTGAAAACATTGACAATCCCCATGAGCTGGAGAAAATGTTCAGAAAAGACCCGGAGGCTTTCGCTAAGTCATTCTCATACGCTTGGGAACAAAATCCGGATTCGCAGGTGCTTGCAGTTTGGTATGAAAGATTGCATTTCAAGGATACGGCAACTACAGAAACGGCTTCCTCGCTTCGCAGGGACTTCATGTTCATGGCATATTGGCTGTTCTGGCTGGAATAAGCACCAGGCTGATTTTGCATTTTGTAGAATTAGAGGCAATAACACCTGTCAACATTGTTTTTGGGGTGGTTCCTTTTATAGGGGCCTATTTTGTATATAATAGTGCGCCAAGGAGAAATTTTTTTGCCGTGCTTGCTGTCTTGTTTATAATCACGGTTTTCTATATTAACATGCTGTCTCTAGAGCCAAATGACAGCATTATAATGGCTTATCTGCATCTGCCAGTTTACTTGTGGGTGTTATTGGGACTTGCTTTTACAGGGAATGAATACTCTAAAGGCAGAGCGAGATTAGCGTATCTTAAATTCAACGGAGAATTCTGCATTGTTTATGCCATAATGGCAATTAGCGGTATGCTGCTGACAGGCTTGACCATGCAGCTGTTTAGTTTTGTCGGAATGGACATATCTGAATTCTATTTCAAGAACGTTGTTTTATTCGGGGCTGCCGCTCTTGCAGTTGTAGGTGCATACCTAGTGTCAAATAACCTTAAACTTGCCAAACATATAGCGCCGTATATAGCCAAGATTTTCAGCCCTCTTGTGCTGCTTACGCTGATGGCTTACCTTGCTACTGTTGTCATTGTAGGAAAGAATCCCTTCACGGACCGCAATTTCCTAATATTGTTCAACGGAATACTGCTTAGTGTACTTGCAATCACCATATTTTCAATAACGGAAAGCGGCGCAGACGAGAAAAAGAAAATTTCCGATTATATAAATTTTATCCTCATAGTCATTGCTCTTATAATCGATAGTGTAGCTTTATCGGCAATGGTATTCAGGCTCTCTTCCTACGGCATGACGCCCAACAGAATTGCTGTATTAGGAGTAAATATACTTATCTGGGCCAACTTAATGTGGATTATGGTTTCGTACGTGCGTTTTCTGCAGAGCAAAACAGGAGCTTCAAGTGTCCAAGACGCCATAACTAAGTATTTGCCTGTCTACGGACTTTGGGCGGCCTTTGTTACATTTACTTTTCCGTTGATATTTAAGTAGATGTCACAGTTGTCGTGAATAGAACGAAAATTCTTACGCACAACATGAAAATAAATTTTGTAAAGAGGGAGATCACATGTTAAAAAAAATAGAGACAAAATATTCAGTTCGCGATGGAGGTCACTACACACCCGGCATTATTCACAACGGAACATTATATATTTCAGGTCAATTGTCAATTGATCCGGAGACAGGAAAAGTTCCGGACGGTGGAATTAAGGCTGAAGCCAGACAAGCCCTTGAGAATTTGGATAACGTACTGAAAGAAGCCGGAGTAACTAGGAATGAGGTTATTTCGTGTCGAGTTTACTTGCCGGATGTTAAATACTGGGGCGAGCTGAATGAAGTGTATTCGGAATATTTCGGCAACCATAAGCCTGCCAGGATTGTAGTTCCCTCAAATGAATTGTACGGAGGCTGTCTAGTAGAAATCGAAGCTATTGCCGCGGTCAAGGAGGATTAGGTTAATATGAGAAAGAACGAACTAGATACCCCAGCGCTGCTGATTGACAGGGAGATAATGCTGGATAACATCAGATTCATGCAGGATTATGCAGACCGCAATAGAGTTGCCCTTCGCCCACATACGAAGACTCATAAGATTCCGGAGCTCGCATTGCTTCAAGAAAAAATGGGGTGCAGGGGGATCGCGGTAGCTAAGGTTGGTGAGGCGGAAGTAATGGCAGCCAACGGCCTAAAGGATATTTTCATCGCCAACGAGATTGTTGGCGATATCAAGCTGCAAAGAATTAGAAAGCTGGCAGAAGCAATAGACATATCATTTGGCCTCGACAGCATGGCTCAGGCCGATATGGTAGAAAGAAACTTCAACGGAGCCTCAAAGCCGGCGGAAGTTTTAATTGAGATTGAAGTCGGCGAAGAACGCTCTGGGATAATTGAATTTGAAGATTTCAGAGCATTGCTTACTCATCTGAAAAACAATTGTCCAAATGTACATTTAAAAGGCATATTCTCACACGATGGAAATTCTTATAACGCCAAAGATTTGGAAATCTGTAAGGAAATCCATCTTGGAGCTCAAAGGAGAACAATTGAATTTGCAAATATAGCCGGAGAAATGGGAATGCCGCTGGAGGTTGTCAGCATAGGTTCAACGCCATCATTAATGCATGATTTTCCAATTCTTGAGGGAGTAACTGAAATAAGGCCAGGCACATATATTCTAATGGATGCGTCTCAAGGAAACGCTTATGGCAGCCTGGACAGATGTGCTGCTACGGTTCTTGCGACAGTTATGAGTAAGCCAACTAGCGAGAGAATCATACTGGATGTAGGCGCAAAAGGAATTACGATGCAGACAAGGACAAAGGGGATCTGCGCCGTTGAAGGCATGGGGAAGATTAAGGAGTTTCCGAATGCAAACATTTTTGATGTGTTTGATGAGCATGCGATTATTTACAACAAAGAGATGCGAGATGCTGTGAAAATAGGGGACAAGGTAGAGATTATACCTGTTCACATATGTCCCGTAATGAACCTTCATGAAAAAGCATATCTGGTTTCTGACGGCGAAGTAGTAGAAGAGCTTGAAGTCAAATGCAGAGGAAAACTAAAATAGACAGACAAATAAAGAAGAAATTGATTGAAAAAGGCAAGGGAGCGGTTAAGGAGCCAGCGGCAGAAGCCAAGGAGTTCACTAATCTTGTAAGATAGAGGCAGCTTAAGAAAACAATAACAAGATGATTTTTTAGGAGGATAAAACAATGCTAGGAAATTTCAGCTATTCAAACCCTACAAAACTGTACTTCGGCGATGATTCTCTTAAGTATCTGAATAGGGAGCTGCCGAAATACGGCAAGAATGTGCTGCTGGTCTATGGAGGCGGCTCAATCAAGAAAAACGGCATATATGACGATGTTATGGAAATACTAAAGGCGAACGGCAAAGAGGTTTTTGAGGATGCAGGCGTTATGCCCAACCCTACCGTCGACAAGCTTTACGAGGGCTGCAGGAGAGCCAAGGACAACAACGTGGACCTGATCCTGGCTGTAGGAGGCGGCTCTGTATGCGACTATGCAAAAGCCGTGTCGGTTTCTACCTATTGCGAGGAGGACCCATGGGACAAATACTATATGCGCATGGAGGATGTGGACAATAAAATCATTCCCGTAGGCTGCATTCTGACTATGGTCGGCACAGGCTCTGAGATGAATGGTGGCTCCGTCATCACCAACCAGGCGGCCAAGCTGAAAATCGGCCATGTGTTCCGTGAAAATGTGTTCCCGAAATTCTCCATTCTTAATCCTGTATATACCTTTACATTACCGCAATATCAGATGGTAGCAGGTTTCTTCGATATAATGTCCCATATTCTGGAGCAGTATTTCTCCGGAGAGGACGACAGCACGTCTGACTATTTAATGGAAGGATTGCTGAAGTCCTTGATCCACAGCTCCAGGATAGCAGTGAAGAATCCTACAGACTACGAAGCAAGAAGCAACATAATGTGGACCTCCACATGGGCGCTCAATACACTTGTCGGTAAAGGCAAGTCTCAAGACTGGATGGTTCACATGATCGGACAGTCCATAGGCGCTTATACCGATGCGACACACGGAATGACGCTGTCGGCCGTTTCAATTCCATACTACAGGCTGATAATGCCTTACGGACTTCAAAAATTCAGGCGCTATGCAATCAACGTGTGGGAAGTTAATCCAGAAGGAAAAACCGACGAGCAGATCGCCAGGGAGGGGCTCGATCGGATGGAAGCGTACATGAAGGAAATCGGCCTTGCAATGAGCATCAGGGATTTGGGTGTAACTGAGGATATGCTTGAGGGCATCGCAAAGGGCTCCTTCATATTGGAAGGCGGATACAAGGTCTTAACACACGATGAAGTAGTACAAGTTTTAAAAAGCAGCATGATATAATTGCTAAAGTGGCTTACAAAATAGCTGTTTGATAAGAGAGACTCTGACTGGGTCTCTTTTTTTTATGCTGCAAATATAATTCTAACTAGAAAATCAAATGAAGTGAATGTAAGTCAGCGCTGGGTATTAACTGAAATAAGGATTTATTGGATGATAGGTTCTGCACTGAGAACCTGGAAGGGAGACGGGGCATGAAAATAGCGTTTATAAGGCCGAGCATGTTCGGAAGGCAGACAAGCGATGCGATGCAGCCCTTGGTATTTGCGATAATAAAGGCCCTGACTCCGAAGGAGGTTGAACTGGCTTTCTACGATGAGCTGGTAGAGCCCATACCTATGGGGATGGAGGCCGACGCCATAGCCATTACGGTGGACACCTTCAGCGCCAGGAGGGCCTACAAGCTCGCGGACTTCTTCAGAGCCAAGGGCACCAAGGTCATAATGGGAGGTTTCCATCCGACTATGCTGCCGGAGGAGTGCCTTGAGCATGCCGATGCGGTGGTTGTGGGGGAGGCGGAGGACACCTGGATTGCAGTGATAGCCGACCTAAAGGATAACAGCCTTAAAGAAAAGTATATAAGCAGCAGCAATGTCCCCCTGTCAAGAGTCAGATATGACTATTCCGTATTCGATGGAAAGAAATACAACGGAGTAGGACTTGTCCAGTTCAGCAGAGGCTGCAAATTCAGCTGTGAATTCTGCTCCATACATGCCTTCTACAAGGATTCGGTAAGGTGCAAGGAAAACTCGGTTATAGTAAACGAGATCAAGAGTATTAAGGAAAAGTATATATTTTTCATAGACGACAATATTTTTGCAAACGAGGAGAAGGCAAGGGACCTGTTCGAAGCGCTTGTACCCCTGAAGAAGAGATGGTTCTGCCAGATAAGCATCGACGCGGCTCGGGATTTGGAGCTGCTAAGGCTCATGAAAAAGGCCGGCTGCATGGTTGTGCTAGTTGGCTTCGAGTCACTCGACATTGACAACCTGAAGCTGATGGGAAAGGGCGCCAACATCAAAAACAGCAACTATAAGGAGATTATTTCGAATATCTACAGCTGCGGCCTGATGATCTACGGCACATTTGTCATAGGCTACGACCACGATTCGCTAGAAGGTGTAAGGGACACGGTAGAGTTCGCTATAGACAACGGGTTTGCCGTTGCCAACTTCAATCCGCTTATGCCCATGCCGGGGACTGCTCTTTATGAGAGGCTAAAAAGTGAGAACAATCTGCTGCATGAGCGGTGGTGGCTCGATGAAAGCTACAGGTACGGCGACGCCATGCTTGCTCCCGCAGGCCTGAGGCCGGATCAGCTAAAGGATGCCTGCAAAAGAGCAAGGCTTGAATTCAATTCATATAAAAACATATTCAAAAGGCTGCTCCATGGAGGCGGCGCAAATTCGGCCTCGCTGGAAAATATAGCTGTGTTTCTGACAGCCAATTTCATTTCAAGGAAAGAAATACTGTCAAAGCAAGGGAAAGAGCTGGGGGGGAATGTATGAAGATAACTCTCATAAAGCCCAACATAGGACGGAAAGGGCACAGCCTGTACGTGGATGAGGGCAGGATGGAGCCCCTGCAGCTTGGGATACTGGCGGCGCTTACGCCAAGTGATATTGAGGTGGCGCTGTACGACGACAGGATGGAGACTATGCCCTACGAAGAGGCCACCGACCTTGTCGCCATAACCGTGGAAACCTTCACTGCGAGAAGGTCCTATGAAATCAGCGCTGAATACGCCAAAAGGGGAGTGCCTGTAATAATGGGGGGAATGCATGTCAAGCTTGCTCCCTCAGAGGTCATGGAGCATTGCGACAGCATTATGATAGGCGATGCGGAGGGCAAATGGGCTGAGGTAATTGAGGACCTGCGAAGCGGCGCACTGAAAAAAGAGTATGTATGCGACGCTATAGAGGTTCCTCAGCAGGGCATAATAACCAGACGGGACTTGTTCAAGGGCAAAGGCTATCTCCCCATAAGTCTTATGCAGTTCAGCAGGGGCTGCAGGTACAGCTGCAGGTACTGCGCCTCCAGCGTTTATTTCAAGCAATCCCACCGCTGCAGGATAGTCGAGGAGGTAGTGCGGGAAATAAGAAGCCAGAAGAGGAAGGACATATTCTTCGTCGACGACAACATAGTGGGCGACAGGGAGAAGGCGAAGGAGCTCTTCAGGGCGCTAATACCCCTTAAGATCAGGTGGGTAAGCCAGGGCAGCATAGACATGCTTGAGGACAGGGAGCTTATGGAACTCATGGTTGAAAGCGGATGCCTTGGAAATGTGATAGGCTTTGAATCCATCAAGGAGGAGAGCATAGCAGTAATGGGCAAGAGGGTCAACAAGGCCTACGTTCACGACAAATACAAAAATGCCATAGAGGAGCTGAGGAGCTATGGCTTCCAGACCTGGGCAGCCTTCACACTGGGGCATGACACCGACACGGTGGAGAGCATAAGGGAGACCTGCGAATTCGCCATAAAGAGCAAATTCACGTTTGCGGCCTTCAACATACTCATGCCCTATCCGGGCACGCCTCTTTACGAGGAGCTCAAAGATCAGGGAAGGCTGCTTTACGACGGAAAATGGTGGCTCCACAAGGATTACAGGTTCAACCATGCGGCCTTCAAGCCGAAAAACATGACCCCAGAGGAGCTTACAAAGGTCTCCTTCGAGTGCAGGAAGAGGATGAACAGCATACCGTCAATAATGTACCGCGCCTTTGAACCTAGGACAAACATGAGAAGCCCCATAAGGTTCATGGAATACTGCATATACAATCCTCTCTTTAGAAAGGAAGTTTTCAAGAAGCAGGACATGAGCTTTGGAATAGATAACTGGGAAGAGGAAGAGTTTAAGTGAATTATGAGTGACTAGACTATACTTGGGTTGGAGGGGTATTCATGAAGATCACATTCATATTGCCGGCTATAGGGAAGAAGCCGGGAGAAAAATATATCGGCACCTGGAAAATGGAGCCCCTTACTATAGCTGTGCTAAAGTCCCTTACACCGCCCGATGTGGAAACGGAGCTGTTTGATGACCGTTTGGAGCTCATAGACTACGACACAAGGACAGATCTTGTAGCAATTGCAGTCGAGACATATACGGCCCGCAGAAGCTACAACATAGCCTCGGAATTCAGGAAAAGAGGAGTGAAGGTGGTGATGGGCGGATACCACGTGACACTCATCCCGGAGGAGGCCGCATTGCATGCCGACAGCATTGTGACGGGCAACGCGGAGAGGGTTTGGGGCGAGCTGGTGGAGGATTTCCGAAGAGGAGAGCTTAAAAAGCTATACAGGGGCGGAATCGCATTCACAGATATTGCACCCGACAAGAGTATATTCCAGGGCAAGAATTATCTGCCCATATCACTGGTGGAGACAGGCAGGGGCTGCTGCCACTCCTGCGAATTCTGCGCCATAGCCGGCTACTACAAGTGTTCCTACTACAAGCGCAGCCACGAGAACATAATCGCAGACCTTAAGATGTCCGGGAACAGGTACCATTTCCTTGTGGACGACAACCTGGTGGCAGACACTGAAAACGCCAAGTCTCTTTTCGATGCCATGGCTCCATTGAAAAAGAAATGGGGCGGACAGGGTACGCTGGCAATGGCCAAGGATCCGGAGCTTCTTAAAAAGATGAAGAAAAGCGGCTGCGAGCTCATACTTATAGGCTTCGAATCCTTGGAGCCGGAGAGTCTCAGGCAGATGAACAAATCCTGGAGCATGGCCATGGGGGAAAGAAACGAGCTGGTAAAGCGTATACACGATGCGGGAATTGGAATATATGCGACGTTCATATTCGGCTATGACGGCGATACGCCCGAAACATTCGAGAGAACGCTTGAGTTTGCGGAAAAGCACAGGTTCTACACTGCCGCCTTCAACCATCTTCTGCCATTTCCAGGGACTCCGCTTTATGACAGGCTGCGGGATGAAAAGCGGCTTTTGTACGACAAGTGGTGGCTGCAGGAAAACTACAATTATGGGGAGCTGGCCTTTAGTCCCAAGAACATGTCGCCTGAGGAGGTGAGCAGGCTGTGCAGGTCCGCCAGGAAGAGGTTCTCGAGTTTCCCTACGGTTGTTAGCAGGGGAATAAGCAGCATGAGGCATTCATCTCCTCTCACCTGGGCTATGTTCTGGCTGATGAACCTTCGGTTAGGGGAAGAGATAGACGAGAAGATGAATGTGCCTATTGGATGTAATCTCGATGAAATGCCAAAATGACAAAAGAGGGATAACTGGAATTAGTAAGAAAGTATGGAAGGTGTTACATCGGTAACACCTTTTTTTGTGTATTATCTATAGCGGAGTTTACTAGGGTCATTGACATCATGAGATTTGAACAACTTCTTTTATTACTGGTAATAATATATATTTCAAGGGTATAAGTCTAAGAGTATTTCAAATACAGATAGAGTCAATTGAAGGAGGGTTTAGCTTATGGAAGAAATGAAATGTCCAGTTACAGGGAAAACAAGGAAAGCTATATCTGGGGGTGGCGCTTCGAACAAGGATTGGTGGCCTAACCAGTTGAACCTCAATATTCTTCGACAGAACTCAAACTTGAGCAACCCTATGGGCGATGATTTTAACTATGCCGAAGAATTCAAGAAACTCGATCTTGAAGCAATAAAGAAGGATCTATATGCATTGATGACAGACTCGCAGGATTGGTGGCCTGCCGATTACGGTCACTATGGTCCGCTCTTCATACGTATGGCGTGGCACAGTGCGGGTACTTATAGAATGGGCGATGGTCGTGGCGGAGCGGGGGATGGAACGCAGCGATTTGCACCACTCAATAGCTGGCCGGACAATGTGAATCTCGATAAGGCTCGCCGCCTGCTTTGGCCAATCAAGCAAAAATACGGCAGGAAGATTTCATGGGCGGATCTCATGATACTTGCCGGCAACTGCGCTCTGGAGTCGATGGGCTGCAAGACATTCGGTTTCGCAGGCGGACGTGAGGACGTTTGGGAACCGCAAGAGGACGTTTATTGGGGATCAGAAAGCGAGTGGCTTGGCGACAAGCGTTACTCGGGTGAGCGTGATCTTGAGAATCCCCTTGCCGCTGTGCAGATGGGTCTGATCTACGTGAATCCGGAAGGTCCTAATGGCCACCCCAGCGCAGTCGCTTCCGGCCATGATGTTAGAGAGACCTTTGCGCGAATGGCCATGAATGATGAAGAAACTGTCGCACTCGTTGCTGGAGGGCACACATTCGGCAAATGCCACGGCGCCGGACCAGCTACCCACGTAGGGCCCGAACCAGAAGGCGCAGGTATCGAAGAGCAGGGACTTGGCTGGAAGAGCAGCTACAAAAGCGGCAAAGGCGGCGATACAATCAGCAGCGGAATCGAAGGCGCCTGGAAGCCGAAACCGACCACATGGGATATGGGGTACCTGGAGACTCTGTTCAAATACGACTGGGATCTCGTAAAAAGCCCCGCCGGAGCTTTTCAGTGGGTTCCTACTGACCCGGCTGCAGCAGACACCGTGGAGGATGCCCATGATCCTTCCAAGCGCCATGCGCCTATGATGACTACGGCGGATCTCTCTTTGAGGATGGATCCGATATACGGGCCGATTGCAAAGCGCTACCGCGATAATCCGGAGGAGTTTGCGGATGCTTTCGCACGTGCATGGTTCAAACTGACACACCGCGATATGGGTCCACGTTCACGCTATCTCGGCCCTGAGGTTCCTGCGGAGGAATTGATCTGGCAGGACCCTGTTCCGGCAGTTGATCATGAACTGGTGAATGAGCAGGACATCACAGAGCTCAAGGGCAAAATCATAGCGTCCGGTCTTTCTGTATCACAGCTGGTTTCAACTGCCTGGGCGTCGGCTTCTACATTCCGTGGTTCCGATAAGCGGGGCGGGGCGAATGGAGCGCGTATCCGTCTTGCACCACAGAAGGATTGGGAGGTCAACCAACCGGTTCAACTGAATGCTGTCCTTGAAGTCCTTGAAAAGCTCCAGGCCGAGTTCAACAGTGGACAGTCGGGCAAAAAGATTTCACTCGCCGACCTTATTGTATTGGGTGGGTGCGCAGGTATTGAGCAGGCTGCAAGGAATGCCGGTCATGAGCTGTCGGTTCCATTCAAGCCAGGACGCACAGATGCATCCCAGGAGCAGACCGACGCTAAATCATTCTCGGTACTCGAACCGAAGGCGGATGGCTTCCGCAACTACCAGAAAACCAAATTCTCCGTAAGGGCAGAGGAGCTTTTGGTAGATCGTGCCCAGCTACTGACATTGACAGCTCCTGAAATGACGGTTCTGCTCGGCGGTATGCGTGTTTTGAATACAAATTACGGCCAGTCTCAGCATGGTGTCTTCACCAAGAGACCAGAGGCACTCACAAACGACTTCTTTGTCAATCTGATAGATATGAGCACGGCGTGGAAGCCTACAGCTGAGGATGAAAACGTGTTTGAGGGCCGTGATCGCGCAAGTGGTGAACTCAAGTGGACCGGCACTAGTGTTGATCTCATATTCGGTTCCAACTCCGAGCTCAGGGCCATTGCAGAAGTTTATGCATGTGACGACTCTGCGGATAAATTCGTGCAGGACTTTGTGTCGGCTTGGAACAAGGTGATGAACGCAGACCGTTTTGATATCTAGCTGAACTTACCAGAATAAAAAATTGTTTTGGCAATGGAGTAAGGGGCGGCAGCTGCCGCCCCTTATTATGAAAGAATTGAAAGTGCTTGATGCGGAGGGGTTAAGATGATTAGTTTTTCGAAGTTGCTGCAGGATCAGCAACACTTTGGCGATAGCCTCAGATATCATCCGGACGTACAGGGAAGTACAAGGGGTACTACGCTAGAAAAAGGGCCTATCGTTGTATGGAACTGTACCCGGACCTGCAATCTGAATTGCAGACACTGCTATGCCGAGGCAGTCAATAAATATAGTCCGGGAGAACTTTCCACAGAAGAAGCCAAGCATTTCATGGATACCCTTGTATCATACAAGGTCCCCGTCCTTCTTTTCTCCGGAGGAGAACCGCTTATGAGAAGAGATATTTTTGATCTTTTTGAATACGGAAACCAGATCGGGCTTAGAATGGTTATATCCACGAACGGCACTCTGATTGATAGGGATAAGGCAAAAAAGATCAAAGCACTTGGGATTTCCTATGCAGGCATAAGCCTTGACGGCCTCAAAGATGTGAACGATTCGTTCAGAGGTGTTGACGGCGCCTTCGAAAAAGCAATGGAGGGTTTCAGTAGTTGCCGCGAAGCAGGCCAGAAGACCGGTTTGAGGCTGACTCTCAACAAGACTAACTACCAGCAGTTGCCTGCGATATTCGATCTTATTGAGAAAGAGAAAATTCAAAGAGTTTGTTTCTATCACCTTGTATATTCTGGGCGGGGCTCAAATATTGCAAACGAGGATTTGACACACGATGAAACGAGAAAAGCGCTTGATTTTATAATAGATAAGACCATAGACCTTTGCAGCCGAGGAATAAAAACGGAAATACTGACCGTGGACAATCATTGCGACGGCATTTATCTATATAGATACATGCAGAGCAGGGACAAGGAGCGGTCTGAAAAAATACTGCACCTGCTAACTGCAAATGGCGGGAACCGCTCAGGATCGGCGATAGCCTCTGTTGACTGGGAGGGAAATGTATTTATCGACCAGTTCACTAGGGACATCACTCTGGGCAACATCAGAGAGAAGAGCTTTGGTGACATATGGGACGGCTTTGGAAATCCATTCCTTGAGATGCTTCGTAATAGAAAGGACCACCTCAAAGGCAGGTGCGCTTCCTGCAGATGGCTTAACCAGTGCAACGGCAATTTTAGGGCAAGAGCCCAAAGCACTGGAGATTTCTGGGCTTCGGATCCAGCCTGTTATCTAACAGATGAAGAAATCGGCATTTAAGGAGGATGGCATGCTAATATCCTGGAATACGACAAAAAGATGCAACTTAAGCTGTGTACACTGCTACCGGGAATCCGGAATGGATGTCGACACCAGCGCTGAGTTGACAACGGCGGAAGGGAAAAAACTGATTGGAGAAATCAGCAAGGCAGGCTTTCGCCTTCTCATATTAAGCGGAGGAGAGCCTCTTTTGAGAAAGGACATTATAGAGTTGGTTGCTGCTGCTAGAGAAGCGCAAATCATGCCTGCCATGGGGACTAACGGCACACTCCTGACCAGGGAAATCGCTGGCGAATTATCAAAGGCAGGCCTCAAGGGAGTCGCAATAAGCGTTGATAGCCTTGATCGAAATTATCATGACAAGTTCAGAGGCCAGCCTGGAGCATTCGACAAGGCACAGGAAGGCATTGAGAATGCTCTTGCGGCCGGGCTGAGAGTGCAGATTAATATGACCGTCACTGAAAAAAATCATGAAGAGTTCGATAATATGGTCTATTATTATGAAAAAAAAGGAGTGCATGCAATACATCCGTTTTTTCTGGTGCCTACCGGAAGGGCTCTTACCATGGAGGAGGACAGTCTCAGGGAAGCGGCGTATTTTTCGATGATCAAGCGAGTGCTTAAGCTTCAAAGTGCCACATCCCTTGAGCTAAAGCCTACATGTGCTCCGCAGTTCATGCCCATGGCCAAGGAGATGGGGCTGCCCCAGCGCTTCACCAGGGGTTGTTTAGCGGGCACAGCATACTGCTGCATTTTGCCTGAAGGCCAGGTCAACATATGCCCGTACCTTCCCGTGGAAGCTGGAAATGTCAGAAATCAAGCCTTTGATGAAATCTGGGAATCCAGTCCGGTGTTTTTAAAGCTGCGCGACATTAATAACTATGAGGGTGCATGCGGCAGCTGCGAATACGCTAATATTTGCGGAGGCTGCAGAGCTAGGGCTTTCTATTATAAAGGAAACTACATGGCAGAGGAGCCCTGGTGTTTCAGGAGGAGAGGATAGGCAAACATGGATGCCACAACCATAAAACTAGTTAACCTGCTTCAGCAAGGCCTTCCCCTGGAAAAGGATCCCTATGGAATCCTGGCCGCTCAACTTGAAATAAGTAGATCAGAAGTCCTCTCAAGGATCAAGGAACTTTTCCAAGATGGTTATTTAAGACGGCTCGGAGGCACATTCAACAATGCGGGCATGGGATATACGAGTGTTCTGTTTGGAATTAGAGTCCCGGAAAATATTTTCGATGCTGTAGCCGCATATGTCAATTCGTTCAAAGGCGTCACTCATAACTATAAGAGGTCCGGCAAACTGAACATGTGGTTCACTTTTTCTGTCGCCGATCCAGCTGAAAAAGAGCTCTTCGTTCAGGAGCTTCAGGAACGTTTTAAAATCACAGAGATATTTGAGTTTCCCAATCTGAGGAATTACAAGCTGAATGTTTTTTTTGATCTCGAAAGCAGGTGATATAATGGATAGGGTTGATCAAGAACTTATAAAAGCACTTCAGGGCAATCTGCCTTTTGAGGAAAATCCATATGAAGCCATAGGAAAAAAACTTGGAATAACAGAAGACGAGGTCATCGAAATACTCAGGAGCCTGAAGGCTTCAAACAGACTTAAAAGAATAAGTGGGGTTTTGAGGCATCAGAAATCAGGATACACCCACAATGCGATGGTGGTGTTTAGGACTGATGCGGCCATGGCTGAAACGATAGGGATGGAATTGTCCTTGAGCCCCCTCATAAGCCATTGCTATGAAAGGATGTCATATGAGAGCTGGCCTTACAATATTTATGCTATGCTACACAGCAGGAAAGAATTTGAAATCGAAGCCTTTGTAGAATCATTTGTCAAAACTTACGGCATTGATGATTATGAAATACTCTACAGTGTCAAGGAATTAAAAAAGACCAGCATGGTATATTTTGAATAAACATATCAGTCAATTATAGTCCGCATATTGCAATCGCTCCAATAGATATAAGCAAAATGTGCAGATAGCAGTGTGTCTAAAGTAAATGAAAATCCTGTTGGTGAAGCAATCGTATGTGCACCTATACAAGGAGGGCTTGCCATGCTTAAACTTAACATTGTAAAAAAGGTCATGGATGCAACTAAAAAGTACACGGTAGTAGATTATGGGTTTTTCAAATTTCTTATGATAACCTTCGGCATGCTGCTAGGAGTATATTATACTGAAGCCATACTTGATTTCTTAGGGCTGATTTGGGCAATATTCATAGTGTCCGCTGTGTGGATGATTTACAAAATATTCAAATATACTAAATAGCCGCTCCGAAATAAAAGCCGCCAGGATGAGTCTGGCGGCTTTTGCTGGTGAAAGGGTATCTGCGTTTTATCCTTTTTACTATTGCAGTAGGAATGTGGAAAAAATCATTTGACTTGCCTATTCTATAGTTCGAGCCTCGGTTACTATTTTTTTCACCTTCATGTCGTATTCCTTTACCGGCACTTCGTCTACGATTTGAAAATCGAAGGTGACGGCCACAGTCTCGCAATCGGGCCTTACGTGTTTAAGGACGTTGTCATGAAAGCGGCCGCCGTAGCCGAGCCTGTTTCTGGATTTGTCGAAGGCCAGACCTGCCACCACAAAAAAGTCGATTTCCTTTGGATCTACAAAGCGCCTTTTACCTTCCTTCGGCTCTAGGATACCCATTGTCCCGCTCTCAAGGTCTGTATCCAGATTGTAAAGCTCAGACGCCTTCATCTCTTTTTTTTCGTCGGGATTCTTAATGATTATTGGAACCAGGACTCTTTTGCCGGCCTCAAGGCAGTAGCGTATAAAATCCTTGGTTTTCACCTCTGAGTCGAAATCTATGTAGCACATGATAACCCTGCTGCTTATGAAGGCATCCATTGCTTTTATCTTATCCATTATTACATTGCTGTTGTGTTGGATTACCTCCCCGGGAAGTGAATTGCGTTTTTGAAGTATCTGCTTGCGAAGTTCTTTTTTTTCCTCGAGTATTTTGTCCAATATATCCACCCCTAAAATTTTTTATTCGGCTGATTATTAGAATAGTTTACAATTTGTAACTACTTATTTTAGTAACCTTAGTTACGAAATTACCAATTAATGCTGTTGATAAATTATACCCGTTTTAAAGCGGTAAGGTATCGAAAAAGCATTATTTACTGAAGTTTGAAAATTTCCTGGTGGACAGTGATCCTGAAAACATTTTCCTTGCTTCCATCGCATGAAGAAAATGTTTTCACTCCTATAATTTTTGAAAAAAATTACGAAAGTATTTGCGTTGAGAAGGTTTTCCTGGAATGGTAAAGTTGATATATGGAAAATAACAATTAGAGTTGAGTTTTGGGGAGGGATGAGCTTTATGGAATCAACAATCAAAAAGGAAGATGTAAAGAAGGTCGAAAGCTACAGATGGGTAGTATGGACAATATTGGCGCTTGTGTATATCTTCGTTACGTTCCACCGTATGGCAACAGGAGTTGTTAAGAGTGACCTTGAAGAAACCTTCAAGATAGGGGCGGCTCAGTTTGCAAACATTGGATCAATGTACTTTTACGCTTACTTTTTAATGCAGATCCCGTCGGGAATACTAGCAGACAAGATCGGTCCTAAAAAGACTGTAACATGGTTTTCTATGTTGGCCGCTGCAGGGTCAGTGATGTTTGGAATGGCTCCGAACCTGACAACGGCTTACATCGGAAGATTCCTGGTTGGAATTGGAGTTTCGGTAGTATTCATATGCCTTATCAAGATACAGTCACGTTGGTTCTATTCAAAAAACTTTGCACTGATGGTAGGATTCATCGGACTTGCGGCAAACTCAGGAGCGCTTCTTGCTCAGACACCGCTTGTATACGCAGTTAGCACATTTGGCTGGAGAAGCACCTTTATTTACATGGGAATAGCAATGATATTCTTCGCAATACTGACACTCATATTTGTAAAGGACGACCCGTCAGAAATGGGACTTCCAGGAATGGATGAGCTTGAAGGCAGACCGGTTGTAAAGACGAATCTTAAAGTTGGAGAAGCGCTAAAGTCGGTTATGTCGAATCCAAGAACTTGGGTTGTATCTATAGTTAATGTGGGAATGTATGTAGGTTATATAGTGCTCCTGGGACAATTCGGAGTTCCGTATCTTATGACGTCTTATGGAATGGAAAAGGTTCAGGCGGCAAACCTGATCATATCGGCTGTTCTTGGCTCGGCGGTAGGTGCCATCGCTATAGGATATGTATCTGACAAAATAAAGAATAGAAAAATGATACTAATAGCTCTAAGCGCTCTATCTCTTGTAGGGTGGATAGTGTTCACATATGTTAATATGCCGGTTGGCGTGCTTCCTGTATTCCTGTTCATTCATGGATTCGTTATCACGAACTTTACAATGACATGGACAATAGCAAACGAAGTTAATGATAGAAGGCTTGCAGGTATAGCCACTGGAGTAGTAAACTGCGTAGGATTTGCTGGAGCCGCGATAATACCTGTATACATGGGCAAGATACTGGATGCGAATATGGCTAATCCTGTTCTTGGATACCAAAAGGCATACTTCATGCTGATAATTGTAGTTGTTGTAAGCCTAGTGGCTTCACTTTTCGCTACAGAAACTAAAGCCCAGAATATATACGAGGCCAAATAAAAACTGCAATATGGTATAAAAAATATGGGAGGTACTATTTATGTCGAACATATTAGAGAAGGCTAAGTCAATCGAGAGCTATATCATAGATTTCAGAAGAGACCTGCATGAGCACCCAGAGCTTAGCGGTCAGGAGATCAGAACGCAGCAGAGAATTATGGAAGAGCTTGACAAGCTTGGAATACCTTATAAAAAAGCAGGCAACGCATCTGTGATAGCCACGCTTAAGGGCGGAAAGAGCGGAAAAACTGTAGCTCTTAGAGGGGACATAGACGCTCTTCCTATGCAGGAGCAGTCAGGAGTAGAATTTTCATCTAAGAATCCGGGCGTATTCCATGCCTGCGGCCATGACGCCCATGCGGCAATGCTTCTTGGAGCAGCCAAGCTCCTGTCTGAAATGAAGGATGAGATACCTGGTGAAGTTAGATTTTTCTTCCAGGAGGGTGAAGAGACTTTCTCTGGAGCAAAGAAGATAATAGAGGCCGGTGGAATGGAAGGGGTTGACGCTGCTTTCGGAATGCACGGGATGCCTTTCTTTGGAGACACTGTACTTGAAACTGGAGAATATGACATGACTCCGGGATACAGAATGGCTGGATGCGACACTATATTTGTGAAGTTTGAGGGAGTGTCGGGACACGGGTCATCACCACACCTTGCAAAGGATACTGTACATCCTGCATGCCTGTTTGTGACAGACATCCAATCGATTGTCACAAAGAACGTTAATGCTCAGCAGCCTGTTGTGCTTTCAGTAGGAAGAATTGCGGGGGGAACAAAGGCCAACATTATTTCGAAATATGCGGAAGTTGACATATCAATGAGATATTTTGACCCGAATGTCAGGAAGACAGTTCATGAAGCCATAAAGAGACATGCGAACGCAATTGCAGACGCTTACGAGATAAAGGCGGAGGTTATAATAGAGGAGAGCGCCCTAAGCCTTTGCAATGACGAGGAAATAACAGCTATAGCTCAGAATTCCGCAGTAAAGATCTTCGGGGAGGGCAAAAGCAAGACTTTGCCAAGACTTATGGGTTCAGAGGACATGCCTTACTACTTCCAGCATGCAAAAGGAGCATATGCTTTCCTGGGCTATTACAACAAGGAGAAGGATTCGGTATACTTCCCGCATCATGAGAAGTACAAGCTAGATGAGGACATGCTTAAATTCGGAACAGCGCTGCATGTACAGTTTGCACTAGATTTTCTGGCTGAATAGCAGCTTGGCATGCAGAAATAGCATCATTATATAGCGGCAGTTGAATTCATATTAAATATGCTTAACTAATGATAAAGACCCTTGATTTTCAAGGGTCTTTTGTTGTGTTCCAAAGGCGACCAATTAAATCCGCCATAAATCAATATTACGATATTAATGGTCAATAAGCTGATAGAATATTAATACAACTGACAATATAATTATATCATATCAGGACAAAGGAAAAACAATGTAAATATCCTGATGAGGATACTGGGCAACCCCCTGGGAAACGACCCTAAGGTTGTTTCGGGCGAGTCTGGGGCAGTTGGGCTAGGAATGCTCAGCCTCCTGATGGAAAGAGATGATTTAAAAGACATGACCTCTAAGCTAAAGTTGGACAAGGATTCCAAAATACTGAACCGAGTATCCGACCATGTCCAGGCGCCAAAAATAGATCGATTTTGTAGGGACGCTTCTGCTCGTAGTCCCACTCGATGGTGCGGCATATGCCATAGGGGCAAAATTGGGTTTCAAGCTTGACACCAACCAGAAACTCTTTATGATTTTTGTGTCGCAGATGTCGATTGAATAGTGAATGAATATGCTGATAGTAGATATTGCTGTGTGGGTATAGAGATAATTAGAAATAGCAGAAAAAATAAATTGTTCTATTATAATAAATTGATGAGAGGAGGAAAGGGGCAACGGCAGGCAAGATATTAGACATATGGGGGCATTCGGGTTGGTTTTTGAAGCTTAGCCTAATCGAGAGAGGGTGAAGAGAAAATGATTAAAAGCTGGGGAAGCAAACTTTTCAAAAACATTTCACTAGTTACTGTAGTAGCATGTTTAGTTGTATTCGTATCGTGCTCTGTAAAAGAAAGTGCGCTAATGGACGCACAGATGGTGGCGGAAATGAATAAACCGGGAGTTGTTTTAATTGAGCGTATAAATACTACCACGGTGTCAGTAGCTATGCCAGTGCTTAATGTGGAAAAATTACAGGCAAAAATCACAAGCATGATTGATAACGGTGAAATCGAGTATACTGACCAAGCTATAATGAAAGCTTGGCTAGATGAGTTGCTTAGCTATCCTGAGGAATATATTCATCAATCGGGAGATGTAAGAACCCAAGAAATACAAACTGGAGGAACGGGTACGGGTTTCATAGTGACACCGAACGGTTATATCATAACAAACGCCCATGTGGCAGCTGCTGATAAGGAAGCGATGAAAAGCGATATTGTGAATGAACAGCTTGAAACGCTAATAGAAGCGGAAGTTGAGGCTTTTATAGATTCAGCTGAAAAATCAAATTATATTGTTACTGATGCAGAAATAAATCAAACTCAAGAATATTTCTGTTAATTATTATATAAACCACATGCAGTTAAGTAATATAGAAACAAGTTTATCGGCATACATGGCCGTGACTATCCCTGGCGTCCAGACAAATTCAAAGAGATACCAATGCGAAGTTATAAAAATAGGAGAACCCGCACCCGGCAAAGACGTGGCAATTTTGAAGATGGAAGGAAAAAATCTACCCACAGTAAGGCTCGGTGATGATATGTCCATGAAGACTGGGCAAAATTTATATGTTATCGGTTATCCAGGAGCTGCTACTTTCAATGAATATCTTGCGAGTGAAAGTTGGTCGGAATCTACTTTTACACAAGGTGTTATGAGTGCCCGCAAGCCTATGTCCGGAGGATGGGACTCATTGCAGTTTGATGCAGCCATAGCCCCTGGGAATAGTGGTGGTCCCCTATTTAATGACAATGGTGATGCAATAGGGATTGTCACGTTTGGAAGCGAAGAAAATTATTCTATGGTTCAAGGTATGAACTTTGCAGTGCCGATTAGCATAGCGAAACAATTCCTTGGCGAAATAAATGTGGAGGCTGAGGAGGGTGAACTGACAAAGGAATATAGAGATGCTTTGGCCTTATACAGGCAAGGGAAATATAAGAAGGCTTTAGAAAAATTCAGAGATATATATGAAGTTAATCCAGGATATCCTTATGTTCAAGGTTATATTTCGGAATGTAGAAATGCAATAAATAAATAGTCGGTTGTTTGCAATTGTAGCATTCATGCGTCTGGTTGACAAGGTGATTGGTTAGGCAAGAATATGATTTTATTGTTAAGTTGCCTGAAAGGCTTTTAAAGATAAGCCTTTCAGGCTTTTTGCTTCTTGAATTCAATATTCTGGCATAGTCGGTTATTTTAAGCCTATTTGAAATATCCCTGTATCTCGTCCTCGAAGTGCTTTATTGCTGAAATAAAAGGTGCAGGCTCGGTCTTGCCAAGGCCGCAGAAGGATGAGCCCTTCATGTGCTTGAGTATGCTTGAGAGTCTTTGGAAGTCTGCAGAAGTTGCATTTCCCGACTTCATGAGCTCAACAATCCTTACAAGCTGCCTGTTGCCTTCTCTGCAAGGCGTGCATTTGCCGCAGGATTCTTCGGCGAAGAAGTGGGCCAGGGAGTCAAAGTAGTCAAGCAAAGAGCTTGATTCATCGGCCACAACAATGGCTCCAGAGCCCACTGCAACTCCGATTTCGGTCAGTCCTTCATATGATATGGGAGTGTCCAGGTGACTGGCTGGAAGTATGGCTCCAGAGGCTCCGCCTATTTGTACGAACTTAAGGGGAAGCCTGGAGCTTAGCCCTCCTGCTATGTCGTATACGACCTCTCTTATTGTAGTTCCAAATGGTATTTCATATACTCCGGGCCTTTTCACCTTGCCTGATACGCTTATCATTTTTGTGCCTATGCTCTTTTCAGTCCCGTAGCTTCTGTACTCGCTGTCATCCCTTACCAGTATCGGAACTATGCTGTAGGACTCCACGTTGTTTAGGAGGGTAGGCAGGTTGTAGAGGCCCACGTTGTTCAGCCTTGGAGGCTTAATCCTTGGCCTTCCGGCCTTGCCTTCGGTAGACTCAAGCAGTGCGGAGCTCTCGCCGCATACGTACGCGCCTGCGCCGGAAACCACCTTCATCTCTATGTTAAGGCCGGTGCCCAGTATGTCTTTGCCCAGAAAGCCCTTTTCCTCGGCCTGTTTTATGGCGTTTCTCATTCTCTCGTGGAGGTAAGTGTACTCCTCCCTTATATATATCCTGGCGTAGTTCATCTCCGAGCCGCCGCCCACATATGCACCTATTACCATTCCCTCTATTACTCCGAAGGGATTGAGCTTAAGAAGCGCCCTGTCCTTGAATGTTCCAGGCTCCCCCTCGTCAGCGTTGCACATTATGCCCTTGACGGGAGCTGGCACACGCAGAGCGTGGGTCCATTTCTTGGCAACGGAAAAGGCTGCACCGCCCCTTCCCTGAAGGTCCGACCTGTCCAGAATATCTATTATCTCCTCGGGCTTCATGGAAGCTGCCTTTTTTAGGCCCTCAAAGCCCCCGGCTGCTATATAGTCATTTATTGAATCGGGATTTACCTTGTAGAAGTTCTTTGATATAATGCTCGCGGGTTTACTCATTTTCAGCTGCCTCCCTGCATTTGCATATGATATGTCTTATCTTTTCCTGGGTAAGATTGCCCATGATTCTGCCGTTAAGCCTCATAGCCGGAGAAACATCGCATGCGCCAAAGCAAGGCGTATATTCGAATGTAAAAATTCCATCAGACGTTGTGCTTCCGATTTTAATTCCAAGCTCGGCTTCCAAAGAATCTTTAACATTGACTGAATTGTTAACCGTGCAGGAGGTTCCCCTACAGAGCTGAATCAGGAATCTTCCTCTGGGCTTAGTCGATATCGCATGGTAGAATGTGGCTACTTCGTATACTTCCTGAGCCGGTATGCCCATTATTTCTGATACTGCCAGCATGGCTTCTTTAGAAATATAGTTGCCCGGGCTTACTGATTGGACATCCAGTAGAATAGCTATGAGATTGTCCCTTCTGTTGCCAACTTTGCCGACGGCGTCTAGGACTTTATTGTATAGCTTCGGATACTTTTCCTCTGTATTGCTTTTTAAAGGTTTTAGCATTTTAAATACCTCCGATTCAGTCTCTTAAAATATGTCCTTGGACAAGGCATGTTAAAGTTAAAATCTAAAACTGATTTCGTTTCCTGTATGATGTGTGGAGCAGCGCGTGTGCTTTGTGACTTCCCGGTTTACCCAAGAAATCCCTGTAGAGCTTTTGTACAGATGGATTTTGGTGTGACTTTCTAAGCATCAGCTCAGCATCCTCCTTGTAGAGAGCTTCGGCCCTAAGCTGATTCACGTTGAATTTTTCCTTGTCAAAAGGGGATATATATGGCTGTCCTCCTCCATTTACGCAGCCTCCCGGGCAGGCCATGACTTCGATGAAGTGGTAGTCAGCTTTGCCTTCCCGGATAAGCTCCAGAAGCTTTCTTGCGTTGTTCGTGCCGTGGGCGACAGCAACCTTGACCGTCAAGCCCCCTACGTCAACGCTGGCTTCCTTCACCCCTTCAAGCCCTCTTACGGCTTCATAATCTATCTCCTCGATTTCAGCGCCTTCTAGTATGTCGGCAACCGTCCTGATGGCAGCCTCCATAACTCCTCCCGTTGCCCCGAATATTACTGCCGCACCTGTGTAGTCTCCGAATATTTCGTCTGTAGCTGAAGGTTCGAGAGCAGCAAAGTCTAGTGAGGCTTCCTTTATCATTCGCGCGAGCTCTCTTGTGGTAAGGACCGCATCCACATCCCTGCCGTGGCCGCCTGCCATCTCCTCCTTGGATGCCTCGTACTTTTTGGCCGTGCAGGGCATTACTGATACCGAGAATATCTTCCTTGGATCCAAACCGTTAAGCTGTGCATAATATGTTTTCAGAACTGAGCCCATCATCTGCTGGGGCGATTTGCAGCTTGAAACATGCTCCAGAAGGTCTGGGTGGTATATTTCTATGTATCTTATCCAGCCTGGAGAGCAGGATGTTATCATAGGAAGCTTGCCGCCGCTTTTTATTCGGTCAAGAAGCTCAGTCCCTTCCTCCAGTATTGTAAGGTCTGCCGCGAAATTCGTGTCGAATACCTTGTCAAACCCGAGCATCCTGAGCGACGTGTACATTAGCCCCTTTACGCTTGTGCCAATAGGCATGCCGAATTCCTCGCCCAGTGCCGCTCTGACAGCAGGAGCCACCTGAACAACCACATGAAGGTCGTCGTTTTCAAGGGCTTCCCACACCTTGTCAATCTCGCTCTTTTCTGTCAGCGCTGCAGTAGGACATACGTTAATGCACTGGCCGCAGAATATGCAGGGGGCTTCCTCAAAGCTGTTTCCAAATGCGGGAAGTATTTCTGTATCCTGGCCTCTTTCTGCCATGGATAAAACACCTATTCCCTGGACATTTTTGCAGACCGCTATGCATCTGCCGCATAGTATACACTTGCTTGGATCCCTTACTATAGAAGGGGAGCGGTCATCTACAGGTCTGTGGCCCTGCATGCGCATAAGTTCTCCTGACATCCCAAGATCCTCGCACAAACTTTGAAGCTCGCAGTTTGTGTTTTTGGAGCAGGACAGGCAGTCGCTGTTGTGGTTTGCCAAAATAAGCCGCATATTTTCCTTCCTGGCTTCTCTTATTCTTCTGGAGCGGGTAATTACTGACATGCCTTCCTTTACAGGCAGCGTGCAGGATGTTTGCAGTCCTCTTTCGCCTTCAATTTCAACAAGACACATTCTGCAGGCGCCTGTCTTGTTGACACCTTCAAGATAGCAAAGGGTGGGAATGTTTATTCCTATGCTCCTTGCCGCCTGAAGAACTGTTGAGTCCTTAGGTACTTCAATCCTTATTCCGTCAATTCTAATACTTGCTTTCTCCATAAAAGAACCACTCCATTTCTAATATTGAATTCAAGGGATAATTAGAAATATTATTCCTTGATATTGCTAGTTTTCAGGCTGGAATTTTAATTATCACTTTTTAAATATCAGCAGAAATAGTTAAATAGTCGAAAAGCCTATTTTGTAAATACGATTATTTTATAATCATGATTACTAATAAATTGTCGTTATCATATCATATTTATTAATGAATGACAATTGAATTTTTGAAATATTCTTAAAAATGTGTTATCTCTCCACTGTGATTTGGAGTTGATTGGAGAATAGTTTTCGCATTAAATTTCCCAATTTGTGCTAAAATATTATAAAAACGTATGAACAAGAAGATAGCAGGGGAATTGGATGGTTTTCCTGGCGTAAGCACTTATGAAATATTTCCAAACACTCAAAGGAGAAGAAAATGAGACAAAACGAGACTTTCTATACAATGCTGGTGCTGGCTGCAGCATTGCTTTGGGGAACAACGGGTACAGCCCAGTCCTTCGTTCCGTCCGGCGCTTCGCCGCTGTCTGTAGGGGCTGTGCGCCTAGCGGTAGGCGGGACGGCCCTTTTGGCTCTCGCCCTATGGAAGGGAGCTTTGGGGGACAAGGCGCTTTGGCGCAAGCTGAGCACTTTATTGGCAGCCGGATGCATAGCAGCATATCAGCTGTTCTTTTTCGCCGCGGTTTTGAAGACGGGAGTGGCCGTGGGGACTATGGTGGCCATTGGCAGCGCCCCGGTTTTCGCTGGAATCATTTCGCTGATTTTCAGGCGGGAGAACCCCGGACTGAAATGGGCGGCAGCCACTCTGCTATCGGTAGCCGGATGTGTCCTGCTGAGTGCAGACGGCCAGAAACTGGAGGTCAACTCCTATGGAGTATTCCTTGCTTTGGGGGCAGGCGTTTCGTACGCGCTTTATGCTGCCGCCAGCAAAAAGCTGCTGGAGTCCCACCACCCAGAGGCGGTGACCGGGGCCGTATTTTTCATAGGAGCATTGCTTCTTTCTCCACTTCTCTTTTTTGGGGACCTGGGTTGGATCAAGACAGCCCAGGGCATAGGGGTCGCTTTGCATTTGGGATTGCTGGCCACGGCACTTGCCTACGTCCTCTTTTCCCACGGCTTGGCAAGGATACCATTTCCTAAGGCAGTCACGCTGTCACTTGCGGAGCCCCTTACCGCGGCTGCCCTTGGCGTGTTTCTGCTGAAGGAAGAGCTATCATTTGTTTCCCAGCTGGGAATGCTCCTTGTATTTGGCGGACTTGTCATATTGTCTTTGGGGGGACTGCGGAAAAAAAGTTAGTATGTTTATCGATAAGACGTCACTATAATTAAAATTAGATTTGTTTATTTAGGGTATATATTTAAGGTATTTATTTGCAAATCTCGCCACATGAATCTTTTTGATTAGTGAGAGGAGGCTACTAATTATGTCAGCTTTAGAAAAAAAGAGCTTAAATCAGCCGGAAAAAATACAAACTATTGGGAAGATGGAAGTAGCTAGCGTCGCAATAGGATCTCTTAATTTTTCACGCAATACAGCAGCGCCGGGCTGGCAATGGTCAAAAGACGTAAAACCTGTTGCGAAGACTGAAAGCTGTCAAATGAATCATTTATTTTACGTCATTTCAGGCAGGATTCATGTAAGGATGGATGATGGCACGGAAATGGAATTTAACCCTGGTGATATTGGCTCGATTCCTCCGGGACATGATGGTTGGACTGTTGGGGACCAACCAGCAGTATGGCTTGAGCTCCCACATCTATAATCAGGGGCAGATTGCTTAAAGTAAAAGGAGGGCTAGTATGTCGGAAAATAGCAAACCAAACATTGGCGCAGTTATGACTCTTGTTCATAAAGCGATCACCCGTGGACTGGATATGTCAAAAAAACAAGCCATAGCTTTTATGCAGTCGGGCTATCCCAACATAGATATCCGTGATGGATTTGCGACCTATGTAAGGAGTATGGGATCGGTAATTAACGCTCACCATCTAGGTGAAGATCATGTGGTTTTCCCTTGCTTAAAATCCATATTGCCCGATACGCCCTTTGATCAGTTGTTATCTGAACACCGGGAGATGGATGTACTTCTCCGAGAACTCCAAGCAGCTGTCGAAGCATTGACAGATCCAGCGCAGGCCAATATTTCTCTAGACAATCTGGGCCATATCATTACAAGATTAACAGATTTATGGCATCCACATATTGAAAAAGAGCAACGCTACCTATACGACATCTCGAAAACTGAAACGCTGATGACTGTAGATGAACAGATTAATTTAATTCAGGAAGCGTCAAAGCATAGCCAAGAACAAGGTAATCCGGCGCTCATGGTGCCTTTCATATTATTCAACCTCTCACCAGAGGATCGGGCAGGTATAGCCCAAGTGATGCCTCCGGTTTTAATACAGGAATTGGTTCCCATTGTATGGAAAGCACAATGGTCGCCTATGCAGCCGTTCATGCTTGAATAAACTCCCAATAGACAAGTCGTTTACTCAATTTAAACCAGCAGTATTTAGCTATATGCCAAACTGCTGGTTTTTGATTGCGCCATAAGGCGCTTTGCAGCGCAACTGTGAATAGAAGGCAGCACCCTCTATATAGGCTGTGGTATTTGCCAAGAAGCATTGCTATTGGCTCCGCTGCTTATGCTGACTATGTTTTTATTGCTTTCTCTTGTTTCTCCAAGGTTTATTCCGGGGATAATAGCAGCCGATGATAAGGTGACCCATCTGCTAACCGGCATTTCTATAGGGCTTGTGGCTGGCATATTCGAGGAGCTGGGCTGGACTGGATATGCAATACCGCAGCTGAGGCGGCGCTATAGAGTATTTGGAGCAGGATTAATATCGGGGTTAGTATGGGCTGTGTGGCACCTGCTTGCAGTATTCTGGGCAAGCGGCACCGTTCCCGGGAAGCTGTCTCTGGCAAGCTACCTGCTGGATCCGTTTCTGTTTCTGGTGGTATTTCGTGTGCTCATGGTGTGGGTGTACGACCGCACGGGGAGTCCGCATTCCAAGGGGACTACGGCCTTACTTGATGACGAGTTTTGCACCGGGGCTAGGGAAGCAGGATAGGATGCTATTTTGGTAATTGACTAAAACGACATACAGCAGGTCATTTAATGAAAAACCCTTGAATTCAAGGGTTTTTTAACGTTCCATCAGAAACTGAAGACTTCGTTAGCAGGGTGCCGCAAAGATCACTATAAGACAAGTGTCTTTGAATTGAGAACACTCACGTAAATTTTCCGTGAAAACGCGTGCGTTTTTTTGAGCGAAAACCGGCCTTTAATACTAAAGTATGACCTGGAACGAAATGAAGTTCAACCCGATTAGTCATACTTTAAGATGAATGATTAATATTTGATAACTGTTAAAATAATACCGTGGAAAACGTTTCACTAAAAAATTATAAGGAGGTACATCTTATGGATAAAAAATTATCTAAAGATGCATATGGCGGCATAGCGGGTAAAGACTATGTTCCCTATGTTTCCGGCACTTCACATTCTGGCGGAAACGTTGCTGTACTAATAATCGGTATTATTTTGGCTGCACTTTTCGCAGCGTCAACTGCCTATTCGGGCATGAAGTCAGGTCTTACTGTTGCGGCGGGTATACCAGGATCAATAATAGGTTCAGCTTTCATAGCCGCTTTTGCGAAGCAAAAGGGCATACTAGGCAAAAACCTGGTTCAGGGTATGTCCAGCGGCGGAGAATCGGTTGCCAGCGGTATAATATTCGTTCTGCCGGCGGTATTGCTGATAGGTGCCAAGGTATCTTTCCTGGAAGGCTTCGTTGTAGGTATAGGCGGAATCCTATTTGGAATAGGTGCTGCCGCACTTGTTCACAATTATCTGATTGTTGAAGAACACGGAAAATTAATGTATCCGGAGGCTATGGCCATATCTGAAACGCTGGTTGCCTCAGAGGGTGCAGGCGAATCCATGAAGTTCATGGGCATGGGCTTTGGAATAGGCGGTGTCATTACCGTTGTAACAGGCTCATTCCTTAACGTTGCAAACAATGTAATAAGCTATGTAAACGAGACTTTCTACAAGTGGAAGCTTGAAGTTGAAGTAAGCCCTCTGCTTTTGGGTATTGGTTTTATAGTGGGACTCAATGTTTCTATAACTATGTTTGCAGGCTCGATACTGGCAAATTTCGGCATCATGCCTCTAATTGGATATTTTGCAGAGCTTGGAAGCGAAGGCGCAAGCGTGTGGAATAATCCTGACGTTGCAATTAACTCTATGCAGGTTTCAAATATTGCCGGCAGCTATGTAAAATATATAGGCGCTGGAATGATGCTTTCGGGTGGACTTATAGGCGCCATAAAGCTCATACCTACTATAATAGCATCTGTAAAGGAAACTCTTGGCGCTAAAGCTTCAAAGGATGCCGAGGGCTCATCAGTTGGAAAAATGATACTTATTGGCGGTGTAGTTGTAGCCTTCATAGGAGGCTTCATAGTATCCGGCGGCAATGTATTCATGGCTGTAATAGTTTCTATTCTAGCACTATTCCTGTCTATGCTGTTTGTAATAGTTGCAGGCCGTTTGACGGGAACAATAGGAACTTCGAACCTTCCTGTATCAGGTATGACTATAGCCTCATTGGTTATTGTGACTCTTCTTTTCGTTTCGATGGGATGGGTTAAGCCTGAAAACAACAGATCGCTGCTTCTGTTTGCTACATTCATAGTTACAGCTATTGCAATGGCTGGCGGATACTCCCAGTCGCAAAAGGTTACATTCGTAATAGGCGGCAACAAGGATGAAATGCAAAGATACTTTGCAATAGCCGGTACAGTCGGTGTTGCTGTAGTTGTCGGCACAATACTCTTGCTTTCAAGCCAGCTTACACTTACTGGAGACAATGTTACATTTGCTCTTCCTCAGGCCAACCTGATGGCAACACTGACTGCCGGAATAATGTCAGGAGAATTGCCTTGGGTGATGATAATTGTAGGAGCTGTCATGGGCGTTGTGCTGTTCATGCTGAACCTTCCTGTAATGACAGTTGCCATAGGCTTCTACCTGCCAATATCGACAACTTCGATAATACTTCTAGGCGCGCTGGTAAGAGTTCTTGTAGAAAAGACCAGCAAATCTGAGATGGAAAAAGAAGTTAAGGTTTCAAACGGCATCAGTCTTTCGTCGGGACTTGTTGCAGGAGGCTCAATAATAGGGCTTATAGGCATAATACTCCAGGTTTCAGGCGTCATAAACGGAGCTGGGCCAAGCGGCTTTGCAGCTTCTAACGGAATGGCATTTGTACTGCTGGCTGCCCTGTTGATAGCCACTATAGCAACAATTATGAAAAGCAGGGTGAAAGATGCCCACCAGTAATCAAGAGGTTCTAAGCTTGGTATTCAGGATTTCTGAAGGCCTGGAATATGAAGTGAGTGAGGATGGAATAGTAACAATACTTGAAAAACAAGAGCATAAGGTTCAAAAATTCTTCAGGAAACTTAAATTCAGAATTCCGGAATATAAAAGGATTTCCATGGATGAATACGGGAGCTACGTGTTTCTGCAAATAGACGGCATAAAAACAGTAGAAGCGATTGGAGAGAATTTAGAGGCTAAGTATGGCGATAAGGCCAATCCGCTTTATGAAAGGCTGCTCCTGTTCTTGAACCATTTGGAGGTCAATTGCCGCTATATTGAAAAAGTAAATTTCTAATAAAAAAAGATGGCGCTGCTTTGTAGTAGCCATCTTTTTTCAAAAGAAAGGATGATAATAATGTTGGATAAACTAAAGGATTTAAATTCATTTGAGGCATTCAAATATTTCAAAGAGATGAACGAGATTCCAAGAGGTTCGGGTAACGAAAAGGCAATAAGTGACTGGCTTGTTAGCTTTGCCAAGGACCACGGTCTTGAGGTCATTCAGGACGAAGCGCTTAATGTAATCATAAAAAAGCCCGGCACCAAAGGGTATGAAAACGCTCCTGTCACAATACTCCAAGGGCACATGGACATGGTATGCGAAAAAAACGCAGACACTGTTCATGATTTCGAAAAGGATCCGATAGAGTTCATAGTAGAAGGCGACATTCTAAGAGCCAACGGAACAACTCTAGGCGCAGATAACGGCATAGCTGTCGCTTTCGGCCTTGCGGTACTTGCATCAAAAGACATAGCCCATCCGCCGATAGAGCTGCTTGTTACTACAGAAGAAGAAACAGGAATGGGCGGAGCCCAAAGGCTTGATTCAAAGCATCTAAAGGGAAGAACCCTCATTAACATAGATTCGGAGGAAGAAGGCAAGCTGCTGGTCAGTTGCTCTGGGGGAGTAAGAGGAAAAATTAAGCTTCCGATAGCCTGGGAGGCTGCTGATGAGAGCCTGGTAAGCTGCGCTGTCAGGATAAGAGGCCTTCTAGGAGGCCACTCCGGAATGGAGATAGACAAGGAGCGAGGAAACTCCAATAAGCTTATGGGACGCTTCCTTAAGGATTTAAGCTCCGCGGTGGATTTCAAGATAAGCTCTATAGCTGGTGGCTCAAAAAACAACGCCATTCCTCGCGAGGCTGACGCGACAATACTTATAAGGGAAGAGGACAAGGCCATTGTTCTTGAAAAGTCGTCTGAGTGGAATGCGATATTCACAAATGAACTTGCAGGCATTGATCCTGATGTCAATCTTGCTGTTGAAATTCTGGACAAGAAAGCAGAGAGGGTTTTCTCAGGCGATACTGCAAAGAGGGCGCTCCAGGTGCTTGTTATGATTCCAAACGGAGTCAAAAGCATGAGCGTGGCCATACCGGGACTAGTTCAGAGCTCAACCAACATAGGAGTTGTGACTACAGGCGAGGAAAATATGGAATTCGATTCTGCGATAAGAAGCTCTGTTAAGTCTCTGAAGAAGGCCATATGCCAGGAGACCATTGTTCTTGCGGAAATGGCTGGAGCATCAGTAGAGTTCGAGTCTGACTATCCCGAGTGGCAGTATAATCCAGACTCTAAAGTAAGGACTATATTCCAGAAGGTTTACAATGAAATGTACGGCAATATGCCTGAAATAACGGCAATACATGCCGGCCTTGAGTGCGGCCTCTTCAGCGACAAATTCAACGGCGACATAGACCTCATATCATTTGGACCCAACATATATGATGTGCACACGCCGAAGGAGCATCTGAGCATCTCTTCGACTGAGAGAACCTGGAACTACCTGGTGGCAGTGCTGAAGGAAATAAAATAATCGAGCAATTTCAAAAAATGCTCTCCTTAATGAAGGCAGACTAAAATCTGCTATTTAAAGGGGAGCATTTTTGTGTTATTTATACAATTTTACAGCCATGGTTTTGAATACGGCATAAAGCTCAGTTCCCGTCACAATCTCCATCTCATCCAAAGATTTTTTAGTTATCAGGGCAACTATGGGAATGCCGATATCGATAACCACGCTTGCACAATTTCCGTCTATTATAACATCGGTAACAACGCCTCTATGGACATTCCTCGCGCTGCTTAGAAATGTACCCTTGCTCAATATAATATCCTCCGGACGTATGGAAACCTTTACACAGCCCTCGAGCTCAGTATGGACATTTATGCCTACCTGCCCGATTTTGGCGAAAGTTTCGCTTTCGTTTCGAACTATGGTCGCCTCATAAACATTTTCCGCACCTTTGGATTTCAGCAGAAAAAGTTCAAACTGGTTGTGGGATATCCGAAGATGCTTTCCTATGCGATGAGCGCCCAGGTCTCCGCGCTTTATCATTTCATATACAGTGCCTTTAGTTATCTTGAGTTTTTGCGCAATTTCATCTGGCGTATACAATATGTCTCTATCCATTTACCCTACCTCTTTGATTTTTAATATTTGATTTGATTTCACCACACATTTTGGAAACATGTTGTGTTGTTACTATTTTACACTAATACTGCCTGGATTAAAATGGAGTTTAAAACGATAAGTCATATAGCCTTTGAACGAACGCTAATAATCTGAATTGACAATTGCAGATAAAAATATTAAACTGTTTTTAATTGATTTAGTTCGGTTTAGTTGGGTTTGGTTTTGAATAATTACCTAAAGTTATTTCTGAACAGTCATATTTTAACATGATATCAATTAATAGGAGGAGTTTAAATGAGAAAACTAAAAACATCTTTGATTCTGGTATTTTTCCTTATGATAAGCTCGCTTTTGGCGGCGTGCTCCAAGGAGGCAGATGAGGAGCAAAAGGCTGACAGCCAGCCAAAGACAGCTATTACAGTTTCGGCTGCGGCGAGCCTCAAGGATGCCATGAACGATATAAAAGCGCTCTATTCAGGAGAGAATCCGCAGGTAGACATTGCATACAACTTCGGCTCTTCAGGATCACTCCAGCAGCAGATTGAAAACGGCGCTGAAGCCGACCTGTTCATCTCTGCCGGTCAAAAGCAAATGGACGCGCTTTCAGAAAAAGGGCTTATAGGAGAGGATACGAGAGTGAACCTTCTTGGAAACAAGCTTGTGCTCATAGTTCCAGCGGGAAGTGACTCGCTTAAGGAATTCAAGGATTTGACTAAAGACGATGTCAAAAAGATTGCCATTGGCGAGCCGTCAAGCGTTCCAGCAGGTACATATGCTAAGGAGACACTTGAAAATCTGAATCTGTACAGTGGCCTAAGTGAAAAGCTGGTTTTGGCAAAGGATGTCAAGGAGGTTCTAAGCTGGGTTGAAACAGGAAACGCAGACGCGGGCCTGGTATACGAGACTGACGCCAAGGTTTCGGGCAAGGTGGTTATTGCGGCCACAGCCGATGAAAGTACGCACAAGCCGATAATATACCCGGCTGCGGTCATAGGCGCAAGCAAAAACAAGGAGGAGTCAGAAAAGTTCCTTGAATTCCTCAAGGGCAAAGAAGCCCAGGGAGTATTTGAAAAATACGGCTTCGTGTTCATGCCTCAGTAGAGGATGATAAATACCATAAGCGATTCCTCACCCGCCCCCAGTGGCGGTTTTTTTTGCTTGTGATAGCCGCAGCCGTAGCGGCATTCCCGCCAACGTACAAGAAAGAAGAGATGTTTGAATTTTCAATCAGGTCTGGTAAAATATAATAAAACCATATACAGGAGATAAATATTGATGACTAGTGAAAAAATATTCAGGGACGATTCATACCTTGCCGAGATTGAAGCTACAGTAGCAAGCTGCCTTCAAAATGAAGATCACTACGAAGTGGTACTTGATAAAACAATATTCTATCCTCACATGTCTGGCGGACAGCCCAGGGATGAAGGAACGATTGGCGGCGTCAAGGTTATTGATGTGCAGGAGCGGGACGACGAGATAGTACACATCCTAAATGAGCCGGTAGAGGGCAATGTAAGGCTTTCAATAGATTTTGGCATACGCTTTGACTACATGCAGCAGCATACGGGCCAGCACATACTATCCTATGCTTTTGCGGAGCTCTTTGGCGGCAACACCGTGGGATTTCATTTGAGCGAGAGCTATACGACAATAGATTTGGACATACTGCTGACTGAAGAGATGGTAGACTCGGCAGAGAGGCTTAGCAACAAGATAATTTATGAAAACAAAAATGTGACTGCCAGGGACTATGCATATGACGAGGCATTGAAGCTAAATATGAAAAAGGCGCCTGTCGAGCTTGAGCGTCTGAGAATAATCAGCATTGAAAACTATGAAGACAATGCCTGCGGGGGAACCCATGTGAAACACACGGGTGAAATTGGAATGATAAAGGTAACTAAGACGGAAAAGTATAAAAAGGGTACAAGAGTTGAATTCCTTTGCGGACAGAGGGCCCTTGATGATTATAGGGTAAAAAACAAAAATATATCGAATTTGTCGGCACTGCTGAGTTGCAAGGCTGACATGCTTTTGGAGAATCTTGAAAAGACATTGAACGAAAACAAGAAACTGAACAAGGATATTAGCGCTCTAAACAGCAAGCTCAATGAATATAAGGCGAGAGAACTGAAAGATGAAGCTGTAGTAATGGATGGAATAAGCTGTGTGCTAAATAAATCGGATGCCGATGTGAAGGAACTGAGAGACCTATGCTCTAAGCTCATAGAAGGAGACGGCTGCGTTGCTGTGCTTGTTTCAGAAATTGACAATACGTGCAATTTGGTAATAGGTCAGTCGAAAAATTTAAGCCTTGACATAAAAAGCGTGTTTGAGCAGTGCAAGGCAATAATCAACGGCAAGGGCGGAGGCAACAACTATCTGCTGCAATGCTCGGGTGATTTGCTCAAGGCCAACGAGTGCTTGGAATTGTCAAGGAATTCTCTTTATAGCAGTATTGAAGGAAAAATCTAGATGTTTAAAGGTTAGATATTCCCCTGGAATTTTTCCGGGGGAATATTTTTATTTATGCGGATGGGTATAAAAAAGAGGAAAGCAGTATTTGGTATGACATTCATTTGGAATGAGGGAATGGGAAAATGACAACACTACATGGAAAAGTAATAGAGGCAAGGCTTCTTACAGAGCAGCAGAAAAGGGAAATGTACGCCCTTATGGAGGAGTTTTATGAGGATACGGATCTCCAGGTATTTCTTAGAGACTTGGCAGAAAAGGACTATAGTATTCTTCTTTTTGACGAGGAGGGCAAAATACAGGGTTTTTCGACTCAGAAGATATTATGTGTTGAGGTCGAGGGGGAGAAGGTCTGCGGAGTCTTCTCGGGAGACACAATTATACATAAGGAGCATTGGGGCAGCATGGAGCTTGCCAGACTATTCGGCAGGTATTTCATGGAATACGGCAAAAGATGCGACAGGTTCTACTGGTTTCTGATATCAAAGGGTTACAAGACATACAAGATGCTACCTCTGTACTTTCGGGAATATTATCCAAACTATAAGACAAAAACACCGGAATACGAGCAAAAGCTTATGGACGCCTACGCTATCGCAAAATACGATGAGGAGTACGACAAAGTGAGCGGATTAATTCTCTACAAGGGTACAAAGGACAAATTAAAGCCGGGGGTAGCAGACATAACAGACAGGCAGCTAGAGGACAAGGACATACAGCATTTCCTGAAGCTTAACCCCGAATATTATAAGGGATACGACCTGGTATGTCTGGCCAGATTTTCGGAAGAGAATATTAGGCCGCGCATCAAACGGCTGATACTTGGGAAGTGATGCCATGGCAAACAGACTCGCATGCTATCTGGTGAATTCACTGTGCGCTCTTATATACAGGAAGGAGTGCAGGAATTTCCTGAACATAAGAGACGTAAGGGCTGTCCAGGAGGAAAAGCTCAGAGCCATATTAAGCAGCAACCGCGGGAGCGAATACGGAAAGCTCTACGGCTTTGGCGATATAAATTCCATAGAGGATTTCCAGAAAAAAGTGCCCTTGAGCGATTACGAGGACTATTTGCCCTACATCGAAAAGATAAAGAAGGGTGAAGCGGGAATACTCACCGAGGAGGACGTGCTGCTGCTTGAGCTCTCAAGCGGATCCACCTCCGCATCAAAGCTAATACCCTATACAAAATCATTGAAGGACGAGTTCCAAAGAGGAATAAGACCATGGCTCTGCGATCTGCTTTCAAACCGGCCCGGCATCAAGTGGGGCAAGAGCTACTGGTCCATCACGCCTGCGGCAACAAAAAACCAGTACACGGAGGCCGGAATACCTATAGGTTTCGAAGACGACAAGGAGTATTTCGGGGCAATCGAGAAAAGGCTGCTTGACAAGGTGATGGCGGTGCCCAGCGAAGTTGCAAAATCAGAGAGCGTAGAGGAGTTCTATCATAGAACGGCTCTTGAGCTGTTAAGGTGCAAAGAGCTGACCCTCATATCCGTATGGAATCCAAGCTTTCTCATGCTCCTCCTTGAATATATGGAGAGAAATTCAAAGATGCTGGTAGCTGAATTAAGCCGGATTGACAGGAAGCGTGCCGGCGAAATCAAGATGTTGCTGGACGCTGGAGAATACGGCGGGCTCTGGAAAGACCTGAAGTTGATAAGCTGCTGGTTCGATGCAAATGCAAAGATATATGCCGAACGGCTAAAGGACATTTTTCCTGGAGTTGAGCTGCAGCCAAAAGGGCTTCTCGCCACGGAGGGCTTCGTCTCATTCCCTCTTACAGATGCAGGGGGAGCAGTCCTGAGCGTAAATTCGCACTTTTTCGAGTTTCAGTCAGTTGATGATAACGGAATATTTACGGCCGACTGTTTAGAAAAGGGAGGAAAGTACTCTGTGATATTGACGACATCAGGAGGCTTGTACAGATACAAGCTCAAGGATGTCATAGAGGTGGAAGGCTTTTACAGGAGCATCCCGGTAATAAGCTTTCTTGGCAAACTTGACAAGGTTTCAGATCTCTTCGGCGAAAAGCTCAACGAGGTTTTTGTCAAAGAAGTGCTTGAAAAGCAAGGCATAAATGACTGCTTCTTCATGGTGGCGCCCGAGCAGGACAGGTATGTGCTCTACATAGATGCAGAAAAAGCATCGGAGGGTTTGGCTGAAACAATCGACAAAGCCCTGAGGGAAAATTTCCACTACGACTACTGCAGAAAGCTTGGGCAGCTCAAAGAGTTGAGAGTGTTTGGCCTTGAGGGGAACCCTCAGAAGGAGTACCTGGAGGGATGTGTAATGAGAGGACAGAAACTTGGCGACATAAAACCGGCGGTTCTACATCTGATGGGCGGCTGGGACAAAGTGTTTCGGGGAGACTATTTATGAATATACAAAGCCCCTGAGTATTCGCTCAAGGGCTTTGTATTAGAAAAGCAGAGATTTCATTTTAAGAACATGGAGCAGAGCTGCTGCTACAAGAATCAAAACCAGGGTTCTGTGTATTTTGAGCCAGTTTTTTATCTTGTACTTTGGACCCGCCCAGCCGAAAAAAACAACAGCCAGTATTAGCAGCCACGCAAAATATCCGGAGTGCAACCTGAAACCTCCAAGCAACATGTAGCCGTGCGTGATGCCCGTTATAACCAGCAAGGTGCCAGTATACGGGTGGACTTTTTTAAGAAGTTTTGCTGACTTTTTAAGAGCTTCACTGCTGTTTTTGAACTGGTGCTTGTTTATGCGCCTCACAATGTACATACTTACCTGGACGCTTGCGAGAATTACGTTAATCCATCCCAGGAATTTCAATGCTTCATAGCTACTCAACAATCTTACCCACAGCCTTTAGACCTTCAAGTTTAGAATATCCATGTGGAGCATCCTTCAGCATCTGAGATATGTCCTGGCCTGCCGACACCTTTCCGTGCATCCCTTCATTCCAGTTAGGATGGTCTGTGACGTCGTATATGATTCCGTCAACAGCAACATATGCGGGATTCCCATCCTTGCCGTTGTACTTTGCCAGTTCATCCATAGAGATTTCCAAAGACCCTTCTGGCTCATTAGCAGTTTGCTCTTGTTCGTTTTCCTGCTCCTGGTTTTGAGGCTCCTTGGGTTGCTCTTGATTTGAACATCCCCCAAGCACAGACATAATTAAAACCATTGCTAAAGCAAGCACAATAAATAACTTTTTCATATGCATCCTCCTCTCGAATTGGGATGGTTTTTGTGGATTATTGGCTTAATACCCCTATAGCAGGAGATAATTCAAAAAAAGAAATTGGATTTCGTAATATCGTTACATATATGGGTACTAATTAACATATAGCTGTGTTTATTGGATAATTGTCTATCTGCGGTACAGCTATAGCATTTATCAGGTTTTGTATTGTGAAACACATAGAATTGGGGTGAAGCCATGAACATAAAAAGAGTTAACATGAGGATGCTTCCCGGGCTCTTGATTAGCATTATAATCATACTGGGGGTGGGACTAAGAGCCGGCGTGAACTTTATTACAGACTTTCAGTGGTTCAGGGAGAATGAATTCTTGAACACTTTTCTTGTCAAAATACTGACTGAGCTGGGCATACTCGCGCCACTCTGGGTGCTGGCAGGTTTTGGTCTGCACATTTTTATGAAGGAGCTAAAGAAAAAGTACTATGCTCAAGCACACATCACCTATGATAAACAAGCTGACAGAGGAATAGAGTTGAGCATGGGCTTTTTTTCAGCTGCTTTTGCCGGAGTAATGGCATGGGCAATAGCTGATTCGATCTGGCTCAAGCTGCGGATGTTCTTCAGTTCCACAAAGTTCGACAGCGTTGATCCTATATTTGGAAAGAACATTGAATTTTATATGTTCAAGCTGCCTCTTTATCAGCAACTTCTGAGTATAGGCATAACTGTCACGATATTGATTATTTTAATAACCGTGGTTTTTTTCTTTATAATGCTGACTCTACGGCCGCCTTCAGAAAGTAGCATATACTATTTGCATGAAACAATTAAGCGTCCGAATTTAATATCCTTGGCGTCCGTGCGGAAAAAAGAATTGTTTAGTTCAGCCTTGAGGAAAATCGCATTTCTGGGCATGGTGGTATTCCTGTTGGCCAGCGTCAAGTACTTCCTTCAAATTTATGAATTGGTGTATTCCGCCAATGGGGTTGCGTACGGCGCCAGCTACACTGACATACATGTAACGCTGACAGCCTATCGAGTCGCTGCTTTTGTTTCTCTGGAATCTGCATTTACTTTTGCCTATGGCTTACTGAAGGGTCAGTTCAAGCTGGCGGCATCGGGACCCGTGCTGCTAGTAGCCGTCGGCATTGCTTTTGGAATTACAGGTCTTGTGGTGCAGAGGCTTGTAGTTGAGCCTGATGAAATAGCGAAGGAAAAGAAGTATCTGATTTACAACATCGAGCATACTCAGAAAGCATTCGCTCTTGATAATGTCATTGTTAGAGAGTTTCCGGCGGAGCAGAACATTACCAGGCAGGATCTGACAAGCAATGCAGCCACAATAGAAAATATACGGATAAATGATGCACGTCCGTTGGAAGAAACGTATAACCAGATACAGGGAATCAGGCTGTATTATGCATTCGACGATATCGATCTGGATAGGTACACAGTTGACGGCAAGTACAAGCAGGTGTTCATATCGCCCAGAGAGCTCGACCAAAGCAAGCTGCCTGACAAGGCTAAGACCTGGTTGAACATGCACCTGAAATACACCCACGGCTACGGCATAGTAATGTCGCCGGTGAACGCAGTTACCGAGGAAGGGCAGCCCCAGCTGATATTCAAGAATATCCCTCCTGTAACGGCTGCTGGCTTGATTTTAAAGCGCCCCGAGCTGTATTTCGGGGAATTGGAAAATGATTACGTAATTGTCAATACAGACGAGCCTGAGTTTGATTACCCGTCAGGCTCGGATAACGTGACAGCAAGATATAAGGGCAAAGCAGGCATAAAGCTTGGGGGGATCAACAAATTACTGTTCGCCTACAGGGAAAAGAGCATGAAGCTTCTGGTTTCAACATTAATAAACAGCGACAGCCGAATAATGTTGTATCGGAACATTAATGAAAGAGTGAACAAAATCGCGCCCTTCCTTGACTATGATAAAGACCCGTACTTGGTTCTCAACCGCGAGGATGGCAAATTGTACTGGATAATAGATGCCTACACAACCAGCCAATACTATCCGTATTCACAGCCCTTTGAAATGGGGCAAAAGCGCGTGAACTACATGAGGAATTCTGTGAAAGTAGTCATAGACGCCTATGAAGGGACTACAAAGTTTTATGTTTTCGATGAATCGGATCCTGTAATCAAGACATACAGCAAGATTTTCTCCGATCTTTTCACATCAAAAAGCGAGCTTACGCCGGGTCTGCTAGAGCACGTAAGATATCCGCAGGATTACTTCGAAATGCAGGCCGAGGTCTTAAGGGCATACCATGTCAATAACCCCGTTGTTTTCTACAACGGTGAGGATGTGTGGGATGTGGCCAATGAGAAATACATGGAGGGCGTTCAAAGGGTGGAAGCCAATTATGTGATGTTCAAATTGCCTGATTCGGAAAGCCAGGAATTTGTACTGATATTGCCGTATACGCCGAGAGAAAAACCTAACATGACGTCTCTGCTGGCGGCCAGGTGCGACGGGGAAAACTACGGCAGGCTGTATATGTACAAATTTCCTAAGGACAGGACTATTCAAGGTCCGCTTATGATAGAGACCCGAATAGACCAGGACTCAGTCATTTCGCCGCAATTTACGCTTTGGGGGCAGAAAGGCTCCTCGGTGCTTCGCGGCAACGTGATTGTCGTGCCAATTGAAAACTCCTTGCTTTACGTCGAGCCGATATACATCAAGGCGGACAATCCTAACAGTCTTCCTGAAATGAAGCGTGTAATCGTTGCTTATGAAAATAAAATTGTTATGGAAGCCACCCTGGACAAAGCGTTGTCGCGCATATTCGGCGAGGAGGGAATTGTGGAGCCAACCGAAACAATTCCCCTTGAAGAGGGGGAAAGGCCGGAAGTTCAAATATTACTGGATGAAATAAACAGGCTGTTTAATGAGAACAAGGACAATATGGACGAGATTGAAAAACTAATCCAGCAACTCAACCAGTTGTTAGAGAGGCAGGATCAACAAAAATAATATCATCAAAGGCAAAATCTCTTGAGTTGAAGGGTTTTTGCCTTTTTTTACAAAAAAATGCGCAAATAGCGAACGACAACTACATGCACATGACATATAGTTCGAGCTATGTATCCGGAATGATTGCTCTTATAAATCAAATAAAGTTAAGCTAAATACATATATTAATTTCTTGGAAGTGATTAATAATTTGTGGTATTATATAAAAGTAGAAGTAATGGACGGATGTCGTTGAAAATATTTCGAATTGAAGAGGAGTGTATTCTATGGGAGGATTATTTGGTGTTGCTTCAAAGAAGGATTGCGTACTAGACGTATATTTCGGTACGGATTACCATTCGCACCTTGGAACAAGAAAAGGCGGAATGGCCATCTGGTCAGGAAGCAGCTTTAACAGGGCAATCCACAACATCGAAAATATTCAGTTTAGAGCCAAATTTGAAAATGAGCTTTTGGAATTCAAGGGCAACATGGGAATAGGCTGTATAAGTGATACTGAGGCTCAGCCCCTTACTGTGCGTTCACACCTTGGCCAGTATTCAATATGCACAGTAGGAAGAATCAACAATATGGATGAAATAGTCGAGAGAGCTTTTCAGCACAAGATACTTCATCTTATGGAGACAAGCAGGGGAGTAATAAACCCGACTGAACTTGTTGCAGCAATAATCGACCAGGAAAACTCGTTCAAGGAAGGTCTCCTGAAGGCCCAGGAGCTTATTGAAGGGTCATGTTCGATTCTGGTGCTGACTCCGCAGGGAATTTACGCTTCGAGGGATAAATTCGGAAGAACTCCGCTTATAATAGGCAAGAAAGAGGATACCTACTGCGTATCGTTTGAATCGTGCACCTTTGCAAACCTGGGATATATATACGACTCCGAGCTTGGGCCGGGAGAGATAGTTCTGCTGACTCCTGACGGTGTTGAAAAAATTGCGCCGCCCAAGGACAAATTGAAAATCTGCTCTTTCCTGTGGGTGTATTACGGCTATCCTTCATCGACATATGAGGGGGTCGGTGTAGAGCTGATGCGTTACAGAAACGGTGCCCTGATGGCAAAAAATGACGATGTCGAGGTAGACATGGTTGCAGGAGTTCCGGATTCGGGGGTTGGACACGCCATTGGTTATTCCCATGAATCGAAAATACCTTTCGGGCGTCCTTTCATAAAGTACACGCCGACTTGGTCGAGGAGTTTCATGCCTCAGGATCAGGATATAAGGAATCTTGTTGCAAGAATGAAGCTTATGCCAATTCCTGAACTTGTTTCAGGCAAGCGCCTCTTGTTCTGCGACGACTCGATTGTACGTGGCACTCAGTTGAGAGAGACCGTGGACCTGCTTTATAATAGCAATGCCAGCACTGTTCATATCCGTTCGGCTTGCCCTCCGCTAGTGTTTGGCTGTCCGTACCTGAACTTCTCGACTTCACGCTCGGAAATGGACCTTGTGGCAAGACAGGCGATTATTGAGCTTGAAGGGAAGGAACCGGAGTCGCTTAAGGAGTACTGCGACCCTGCAAGTGAAAAATATGACTGCATGATTGAATGCATCAAGAAGCGCCTAAACTTCTCTACGCTCAAATTTCAGAACATCCATGACATGAGGGATGCTATAGGCATCGGCAAGGAAAAGCTGTGCACATACTGCTGGAACGGAGAAGAATAAAAACAGCGACATAAAAAAATAGATAGATACAAAAAAGATGCCAGGCAAAAACTAATAGTTAATATGCCGGGCATCTTTTTTATATGATAAAATAAAACGATACAGCATAAGAAGTCATACTAAAGTATGATTAGACAAATGAGCAAAGGATGAGATGCCATGTCCAAAGTAGTAGAAAGATTCATCAAATATATAGGCTATGACACAAGGTCGGATGAAGAGTCTGCGACAAGACCGACAACGCCCGGCCAGATTGTGTTTGCCAAGGCGCTGGCTGAAGAACTTGTCAGCCTAGGGATGGAGGACGTATCGCTTGATGACAATGGGTACATAATGGCGACTCTTCCCTCGAACGTGGAGAAGGATGTTCCGGTGATTGGCTTCATAGCCCATCTGGATACGAGCCCAGAGGTTACGGCGACCAACATAAATCCCAAATTCGTTGAAAACTACAATGGAGAGGACATCATACTCAACGAGGAAAAAAACATAATTCTCTCACCCAAAGAATTTCCGGAGCTTAGAAACTACGTAGGCAAGACTCTGATAACAACGGATGGCAATACGCTGCTTGGCGCGGACGACAAGGCGGGAGTAGCCGAGATAATGACAGCTATGGAGACACTCATTCAAAATCCACATATAAGGCACGGGAAGATAAGGATAGCATTCACAACCGACGAGGAAATAGGAAAAGTCGGCGAATATTTCGATATTGAAAAATTCGGTGCAAATCTGGCTTACACTCTCGACGGAGAGGGAATAGGACAGCTGATATACGAGAATTTCAATGCCGCGAGCGCAAAAATAACCATATACGGCAAAGCTGTATTCACCGGCGAAGCAAAGGGCAGAATGATCAATTCAATGGGAATTGCAAATGAAACTATCAACAGCTTTCCGGAAAATGAAACCCCTGAAAACACAGACGGCTATGAAGGTTTTTACCACCTGGCGTCAGTAAGCGGTAAGGTGGAGGAGACAAGGCTCCACTATTTCATAAGGGACTTCGATGAAAAAAGCTTTGAGGAAAGGAAAGCTTTTGTTGCGGATACAGTCCAGGCTATAAACAGGAAATACGGTGAGAACACTGCTGTACTTGAGCTTACAGAGCAGTACAGGAATATGAAGGATAAGATTGAAGCCGTAAAGTATATCGTGGATATTGCAGTTGAAGCAATGAAGGAAGTGAACATATTCCCCAATATCACATCGCTTAGGGGCGGAACGGAAGGTGCCAGGCTTTCGCACCTGGGGCTTCCCACTCCGGACCTTTCTGCGGGCGGCCACAATTTCCACAGCAAGTATGAGTTCATATCAACATACGCCATGGAAAAGTCGGTCGAAGTGATACTTAAGATAGTCGAATTGTTCGAGGAGATGTAAATAGTCAGGAGTATTCCGGGAGTGATTTTAAGTTATGGCAAATTATAATAAGAACAAATTTATGATCCCAAAGACAAAATGCAGTGTAGTTGAAAGGGAATCAGTCTTTAGCAAACTGGATAAGGCCCTGGGCACGAAGCTCACAATAATATGGGCGCCGGCAGGCAGCGGCAAAACGACTGCTGTAGTATCCTGGCTTGAAGCAAGAAAGCTGCTTGACAAAACAGTCTGGGTATCGCTTGACGAGAGGGATGACAATGAGGATTCGTTCTGGGGCTGCTTGCAAGAGGCTGTCGGGCAGGCCATCGGAGCGAATATGCAGCAGCCGGCTGGGGCATCGGTGTATTCCGTTTTGGATATGATTACAAACACAGAAAGCGAGTTATTGCTTGTAATCGATGATTTCCACCACATTAAAAACCCAGACATACTAAGCGACATAAAGCACCTCATTGATGACATGGGCGGCAACGCGCACATAATAATAAACAGCAGGGCAAAAGTCAATCTGAGCCTGGCAAGACTGAGGCTCAGCGGCGAAGTGACGGAGATAGACAGGCAGGATCTAAAGTTTTCCTATATTGATGCGGGGGATTTCATAAGGAGCAACACACAGCTTAAGATATCAGAAAAAAATGTGAGACTGCTCAGAGACCGCACGGAAGGGTGGGCGGCCGGAATCCATATAGCGCTGCTCACGCTCAGGGACCGCAAGGATGTAACCGAGTTGGAGAAGAAGTTCAGCGGCTGCAGCAGCTACATCGAGGATTACTTCAACGAGGAAATATTCGATGGCCAGCCCGAAGAAATCAAGGATTTCCTGCTCAAAACATGCATACTTGATGAGCTGATACCCGAGCTTTGCAATGCAGCAAGCCTTAGAAAGGACAGTCAGCAGCTGCTGGAGCAGATATATGATTCCAACCTCTTCATAGACAGGCAGGATCACGAAGAGAAGTTATTCAGATATAATAGGCTTTTCAGGGAATTCCTGCTTTGCAAGGCAAAAGGAAGGAACCTTGAGGCGGTATTCGAAGCCAGTGGCAGAGCGGCGAAATGGTACAGTGAAAATGGCTTTCTAAACAGCGCAATCAACCTGTATATAGAAGTAGGGAATCTGGAGCCGGTGATAGAACTTGTCGAGGCCGAGTGCATAAGAATGATACTTTGCAGCGAGCAGTACCAAGTGCTGCGCTGGCTGGAAAGCATACCCCAGGAAACCATACTTAAGAATGCCGTATTCTCGATAGCGAGCATGTTTATTTACTTGTATGACGATATTAGTTATGCAAAATACAGCGAGTTTGCAAGGAAAAATTCTGAAAGCATTGAAGATGAAAGCGTGAGGAGAGAATGCCTTGGGCTTATGACCGTTGCAGAAGGTGACAGGCATTTTATAAGGTCTGACTACAGGCAGAGCATAGCGTGCTATGAAAGGGCCCAAGGCTTACTGCAGCACTCTGATTTATATAAAATAGCAGTCAATCTGAAACAAGGGGTTGCCTATTTTTATATGCAGGATATACAGGGCGAGCAAAAATACTTCGATATGGCCATGCAGCTGAGCCAGTCGTACCAGGACGAGCTCATGCACCTTGTGGTATGCAGGACTGCAGTGTTTGCAAAGCTTCTGAGGCGAGAGCTGGCTGAGTGTGAAAACATCTGCAGCGTATTCATAAACAGCAAGATTAGCGAGGCTCTTAAAAAGTCGGCGCTCATGGCCATATTCCATATAATACTTGCACTAGTCTACTATGAAAGAAACGACATAGCCAGGGCCGAGGAGTATGTGAGTCTGGGGATGGAGCTGATAGAAAGGGAAGGCAGGCCGATGCAGCACTATTACACGCTCTACACTGGATTATATGTGTATGCGGGAATCCTGCTTGATAAAAACAACAGAGCCGATTTTGAGAAGGTCTGCAACAGTATTGAGGAGCTTTCAGGTGCAGCCGAAGACGAAAGGATGCCTGACCTGTATTATCTCAACAAGATGGAAAGCCACTTTGACCTGTTCAAAATGGAACGCTTCATGGAGGCGAGGAAGACTAGTCTTGTTGAAAAGTATATTTCCAAAATGGACTACAAAATCCCGGAGGAGCTTCTCGTGTTCTCTCAGGCTTTGGTAGAGAAAGGAAAGAGCGATGATGCGCTCATGCTGCTCAATAAAATACTGACCTCTGAAGGCAGTGTGAATCAGTATCTAAGCCTGAAGGCTCATATATCAAGGGCGGAAATCTTCTCGCAGGAGGACCAGTATGAGAATGCAACCAGAGACCTAAAGGATGCACTGACTATTGGATACGAAAACGGCTTTATCAGGATATTTATGTTCAAAAACATTAAGACAAGCAGGATGCTCATAAAAACCATAAGAAGCATGAAATTCGACAAGGACTATTCAAAGATGAGCGAATATCTCAACAAGATAGCAGCCCTGTATTCTGAGGATAAGAACGTAGAGATAATAAGCAAGCGGGAAAAGGAAGTGCTCGAGCTCATTGAAAACGGGGCAAGGAATTCTGAAATAGCAAAGGAGCTGTTTATAACCGAAAGTACTGCAAAAAGCCACATACTCAATATCTATAGCAAATTGGGAGTTCGAAACAGAGTCCAGGCTGTAGCCAGGGCCAAGGAGCTTGGAATCCTATAAAAAATGCGCCGGCATCTTGAAATATAAGTGCCGGTTTTTTTGCGCGGTTTTAAGATTAAGCCGAAAGTATGACTCTTGGGCAGACGTAATTCAACCATGATTGTAATACTTTAAGATGATTTTGAATTGTTAGAATAATGATATATTGTACAAATAACAAAACAATCGCGGCACAAATGTGGCAAATATGCAAGAAATTTGATTGTTAATTGAATTAAAATGAATCGAATCTAAGGAGGGGAAGATGTCAAAAGTAGTAGAAAAATTTCTAAGGTATGCAAGCTTCGATACAACGTCTGACGAAGAGTCACAAGCAGTGCCTTCGACGCCGGGACAGCTTGTCCTGGCAAATGAGCTGGCAAATGAGCTTGAGGAAATGGGGCTTGAAGACGTATCGGTTGACGAAAAAGGCTATGTCATGGGGACGCTGCCGGCCAACACTGACAGGGAAGTCCCTGTTTTAGGCTTCATAGCGCACATGGACACAAGCATGGAGGTTTCGGGAAGGGACGTAAAGCCTCAATTCGTTGAGAATTATGACGGAGGCGATATTGTATTGAATCGGGAAGAGGGCATAGTGCTTTCGCCCAGCGACTTTCCAGAGCTGAAAAGCTATATTGGAGCGACTATTATAACGACCGACGGGAAAACGCTTCTTGGAGCTGATGACAAGGCGGGAATAGCTGAAATCATGACAGCAATGGAATACCTCATAGAGAATCCCCATATAGAGCACGGGGTCATTAAGGTAGGATTCACGCCTGACGAAGAAATTGGAAGAGGAGCTGATCATTTCGATGTTGAAAAGTTTGGGGCTCATGTGGCATACACTGTAGACGGGGGCGCTGTAGGAGAGCTTGAGTATGAAAACTTCAATGCGGCCAGCGCCCGGATAACAGTCAAAGGAAGAAACGTCCATCCGGGAAGCGCCAAGGGCAAGATGATCAATTCCGTGTTGATAGCTGGAGAGCTTATAAACATGCTTCCAAAGAATGAAACTCCGGCAGCAACTGAAGGCTACGAAGGTTTTTATCATCTGGTTTCAGTAACCGGAGGAGTTGAGGAGACTATCCTGAGCTACATAATCAGGGACTTTGACGATGCGAAATTTGAAAAAAGAAAGCATTTTTTAGCTGGAATTGTTAGCGAGCTAAACAAGGCGTATGGGCCTAAGACTGCCTCGATAGAAATAAGGGATCAATACAGAAACATGAAAGAAAAGATTGAACCGGTAAAGCATGTGGTGGATGCCGCATTCCAGGCAATGCAGGAAGCGGGCGTGGAACCGAAGATCCAGCCTATAAGAGGAGGCACTGACGGCGCGAGGCTTTCGTTCATGGGGCTTCCAACTCCCAACATATTTACAGGCGGTCACAATTTCCATGGCAAATACGAGTATATCCCTGTCAACTCTATGGAAAAAGCGGTGGAAGTAATAGTAAATATCGTGAAGTTATACTCAAAATAAGAGGAGGAGCAATATGTCTTCAAGCGCAAAATCAAAGAAAATGCTGACCTTGATACCCCTGGTACTCATGGTTTTCACTTCGGTTTACGGCTTCAACAACATTCCAAGATCGTTCTACAAGATGGGATACGCGGCTATACCGTGGTACATCCTGTCTGGAATCACATTCTTCGTGCCGTTTGCACTTATGATCGCAGAATTCGGCACAGCCTTCAGAAAGGAAAAGGGCGGAATATATTCATGGATGGAAAAATCCGTTGGTCCAAGATTCGCATTCATGGGGACCTTCATGTGGTATGCTTCCTATGTAATATGGATGGTAAACGTTGCATCTGGACTCTGGGTGCCTGTATCTAACGCCATATTTGGGAAAGACACGACGCAAAGCTGGAGGCTGCTTGGCCTTGAAGGTCCTCAGGTGCTTGGGATTCTAGGAATCGCCTGGATACTCCTTGTAACATTCACATCAACAAAGGGGCTTGATAAGATCAAAAAGGTCACTTCTGTAGGAGGAACAGCTGTAATACTTATAAACATATTCCTCTGGGTAGGCGCCATAGCTGTATTCATAGGAAACCACGGCCAGCTTGCGCAGCCTATAACAGGGCTAAGCTCGTTCACTCAGACCCCTAACCCCAATTATATAGGCGACATGATAGCAGCGCTGGCGTTTGTGGTGTACGCGCTGTTTGCATACGGAGGAATAGAGGCAGTAGGCGGACTGGTTGACGAAACCGCGAACCCTGAGAAAACCTTCCCCAAGGCAATACTCCTGTCTGGAGCAATAATCTCAGTTGGATATTCAATAGGAATACTTTTTGTGGGAGTATTCACCAACTGGGCAAGCGTTATGAGTGTTGAGAACGTGAACCTTGGAAATGCAAGCTATATAGTAATGTCAAACCTTGGATATTCGATAGGGAATGCCTTTGGGGCCAGCGAGGCCGCAGCTACGGCACTTGCGCATGGCGTTGCAAGATATGTTGGTCTATCAATGTTCCTGGCACTCTCGGGAGCATTCTTCACACTCATGTACTCACCCCTCAAGCAGATGATAGAAGGAACTCCCGCAGAGCTATGGCCTGGCAAAATGGGGCAGATCAAAAATGGAATGCCTGTGAATGCCATGTGGATTCAGGCTGTAATAGTATGCGTGATGATATTCCTTGTGGCCTTTGGCGGGAATTCAATGGCCAGCTTCTTCAATATACTTGTTTCAATGACTAATGTAGCCATGACTCTGCCATACATGTTCATAGCAGCAGCATTCCCGTTCTTCAAGAAGAAAGCGGAAATCGAAAAACCATTTGTAGTCTACAAGTCTCAGGGCGTAGTAAAGCTTTGGACTGCGATAGTTCTTCTTACTGTGGGACTAGCCAACATATTCTGCATAATACAGCCAGCCCTTGAAGGAGACATGCTCACCACAATATGGAGCGTCACAGGGCCGATGGTTTTCGCGGCCGCCGCATGGATAATGTACTCCAGATATGAAAGCAAGATGAAAGCTCAATCAAGCAAAGAAGATGTTGGGAGAACAGCATAAAAGCATAATCCAATAATGAGGTGTAGACCGTATAGCATGTATCGAAAGATACATGCTATACTATTTTATAGAACTTGAGAAAACAGGGGGACTCCGGAATGAAGATAAATAGCAGGATAGACGAACTCCGGGACGAGCTTATAAGCTCAACGCAGGAGCTTGTCAGGATAAAGAGCGTAGAGGGAGAAGCCAGGGAAAACATGCCCTTTGGGGAAGGCGTCGCGCAGGCACTTGACAAGGCGCTTGAAATTTCAAGGAGACTCGGCTTCAATACTGTAAACATGGACGGCTACATAGGATACGCCGAATACGGCGAAGGAGAAGACTATGTAGCGGTGCTGGGCCACCTGGATGTAGTGCCTGAAGGAAGCGGCTGGCTGCACCCTCCTTACGGCGCCGAAATCCATGAAGGCAAGATGTACGGAAGAGGTACAATGGACGACAAGGCACCGATCATGGCGGCCCTGTACGGCCTCAAGGCTGTGGCGGATTCAGGCATTGAGCTTTCAAAGCGGGTCAGGATAATATTTGGAACTAACGAGGAGACGAACTGCGCCGATATGCCCTACTACTTCAAAACTGAAAAGGCCCCGGTGGCAGGTTTCACGCCTGACGCCAACTACCCGGTAATATACGGGGAAAAGGGAATAACAACATTCAATGCTGTCAAGATTCTGGAAAACAAGTGCACTGGCGATGTAGTGATAAAATCTCTAAAGGGCGGCCAGAGGGAGAACATGGTGCCCGACTACTGCCAAGCAGAGCTTTATGCAAAAAATGGCGAAGCCCTTATAAAAGCCGCGGAAGACTTCAAAATCAGAACATCCTTTGATGTTAAAGCCGAGTTAAATGGCGATGAGGTCATAATAAAATCAACAGGCATCAGTGCCCACGGAAGCACTCCGCAGCTTGGGAAAAACGCCATAATGCAGATGCTGGCATTTCTGGAAGAGCTGCCTCTGGGCAAATGCGACCTGGCTGACTATATTGGCTTTTTCAACAGGCATGTGGGATTCGAGACGGACGGAAAATCCATGGGTATAGGACTCGAGGACAAGGAATCAGGAAAGCTGTCCTTCAACGTTGGAACAATTACAATGGATTCGACAAAAGTATCCATGGGACTCAACCTCAGATACCCTGTGACCTTCAAATACGAGGACATGATGGAGCCTTTCAGTGAAAAGCTAGAAAAGCTTGGGATAACGATCGAGAACATGACCCACCAGAAGCCCCTGTTCTTCCCGGACGACCATCAGCTCATAAAGTCGCTGCAGAAGGTTTATGAGGAGCAGACAGGCACGGAGGCGGAGCTCATTGCAATAGGCGGAGGGACTTACGCCAAGGAGATGCCAAACATAGTAGCCTTCGGACCCGCATTCCCCGGAAAACCTGATGTAGTCCACCAGACTAACGAATATATTGAGATTGAAGAGCTAGTGCTCAATGCCAAAATATACGGCCACGCAATCTACGAGCTTGCAAAGTAAATGAACATGATAGATTTGAAAGGGTGAAACTATGAGCAAGCAATTATATATAACCGAGAAGCCGTCTGTTGCAAATAGTTTTGCTAATGCGCTTGGCTTTAATATTACACAGTCAGACAGGGGCAGGGGCTACGCCGAAGCGGAAAATGCCATAATAACCTGGTGCTTTGGTCACCTCATTACAATGGCTTATCCCGATGCCTATGACCCAGCGTACAAGTCTTGGCGGGTGGAGCATCTGCCGATTATTCCAAAGGAATACAAATACGTTGTAATAGACAACAAAGGGACTGTGAAGCAGTTTGAAGTGATAAAGTCGCTCGTGTCCAGGGAGGATGTGGACGTCATATATGCCTGCACAGACAGCGGCCGGGAGGGCGAGTACATCTTCAGGCTTGTGTACAACCAGATCGGGTCAAGCAAGCCGGCCAAGAGGGTCTGGATTTCATCCCAGACAGAGGATGCAGTCAAAAAGGGGATCCAGGAGGCAAAGAGCATAAGTGAGTATGATTCCCTTGCAAAAGCGGCCTATTGCAGGGCCAAGGAGGACTGGCTCTTTGGCATGAATTTCAGCAGGATGTATACCTGCCAATACGGCCGGAAATTATCAGCATTCCTGAAGGAGGAAAAGTCTGCTGTCATACCCATAGGCAGGGTGATGACCTGCGTGCTGGGCCTGATTGTAGACAGGGAGCTTGAAATCAGGAATTTCGTGCCAAGGCCCTATTATGGAGTCACAGCCAGTTTTATGTCAAAAGACAGCGGCGTCGGCTACAAGGGCAGGTGGCAGCAGAAGAAGAAAGAGAAGAATCCGGCAGAGGACTTTGAGGAAGAAGATAAATATATAAGCAAAGAGGAAGCGGAGGACATCATCAAAAAGCTCGAGGGCAAGGAGGCCTTTGTCAAAAAGGTCGAGGTGAAAGTGAAAAAAGAGCAGGCTCCGTTGCTTTTCAACCTTGCAGAGCTGCAGTCGGAGGCCAACAAGAAGTTCAAGCTCTCCGTAAACAGGACGCTTGAAATCGCACAGAGCCTCTATGAGAAGAAGCTTATATCTTATCCAAGAACCGACAGCCGCGTGCTTTCAACTGATGTCTTACCCGAGCTGCCGAAGATACTAAACGGTATTCACGGCAACGCCGCTTTCCGGGCTCATACGCTCAGGATAAAGGAATTCGGAAAGCTGGCAATAGACAAAAAAACAAAACGGTATGTGGACGATGGCAAGGTTACTGATCACTACGCCATCATTCCAACCTACGTTACGACAGAGCTTGCCAGGCTGGATGAGGACACAAGAAACGTCTACAGTCTCATAGTAAAAAGGTTTCTTGCCATTTTTTACCCTCCGGCTGAGTACAATACGGTGAGGGTGGAGACAGGCATAGACTCGGAGATATTCGTTACCAACTCCAAAGTGCTTAACGTGCAGGGCTGGAAAGAGGTGTACGAAGTAACCTCCTCAAAAAAAGAGGAGCTTTCCGACTCACCCATTCAAAAGCTGGTCAAGAAGGAAAAATGCGATGTGACAGGCTTCGAGCTCGAGGAGAAGGAGACCAGACCACCGTCAAGGTTCACCGATGGTTCTCTCATAATAACGATGGAGAAGGCTGGAAAGTATATTGAAAACGAGGAGCTAAGGGAGCAGATAAAAACATGCGGAATAGGCACCTCAGCCACACGTGCGGGGATAATCAAGAAGCTTGTGGACATCGGGCACATAAAAATAAACCCCAAGACGCAGATCGTCACGCCGGAGCCAAAAGGCGAGGCCATAGTCCAGCTTGTGCGGCTTACCGCAAAGGAACTCCTCAATCCGATACTCACCGCCAGCTGGGAAAAGGGTCTTTTCATGATAGAAAACCACGAGATAACTGAGGATGTTTTCGATGAAAAATTGACACAATATATAAACAGAACGATTGAAAAGATAAAAAGAACAGGCTATGGAAAACAAATTAATTTTCAATCACTGAATACAAATACTCGTAGTGGGAACACCATAGGAGGAGAAAATGGTCTGGAGTAAAATGAAACAGATTCTGGAAAGCTTTATATGTCCCGGCCTTGCAGGCAGGGTGGAATACCGCGCCACCGGCTACCGCTACATGCCGGGCAAGGCGGCGCAGTGCTATATCACGGTGGACAAGAAAGAAGTTTTCAATATGAGTGACGGAGCCACATCGATTAGGTGGTACCAGACTGAGCAGGAGATAAAAAGTGATCCCGACATTAAAGTGCCGCTCAGCGAAGAGGACATAGAAAAGGTAAGGAAAGACACGGGAGGGACAGTACCTGAGGAACGTCTGGCTGTGATTGCAAGGAGTCGTAAAATAGCGGATTATGCAAAGGAAGTAATGTCGGCTCAGGCCGCATTGAGCAAATCCAATTTCCAGGCCGTGGCCAATGATTTCCTGTCAGGCTCAATAGAGGAAAGTCTTGAAAGCGGGGATATACTGCTCAACGTCTTTGCCCTTGTGGACAGGCGAGTCGGGAAAAAGAGAATACTGGGCATGGATGATAAAATGAAGCTGAAACACCCTATAGTTCAGTATTTTTATGAGCTACGCCGCAGCACTATGTAATTAAGGCCGGTTGTAATTCTGCGCCTTACAATATCGAAAAAAAACGCCAAACTCCTTGTTTTCGAGGGATTTGGCGTTTTTTGACTAAAATCATAGTACTCATAAAGCAATGAGATTATTCTGCTGCAAAATTCATGCCGCCGACTTTGCCATAGGTTTGGGCGATAGATTTAACAGACATATTCACATTGCCGTCTTGTTTCAGCATTTCATGGAAATTGGAAAAGTGATTACGAGGCAATATGATTGTAAGTATCAGTCGTTCAGTGCCCTCTATGCCATAGCCTAACGTTGTAGTTACAGAATAGCCCTTAACACGCAAATTATCCGCCAGAAGCCTGCCTGGAACTGGATGCTTGTATACATCTATCTCTAACAGTCCGAATGCCAGTTTCTTTTCAATCTTACTTCCTAAAAAGACTCCAAACATTTTACCTAAAGCAAAGGCTAAAACAAATCCATATCCGGATGAAGCTGTTGTAAGCTTAAATGCATAAACAAATATTATGGCATCTATAAAAGTAGTCACATAAACAGGCTTGATTGCCTTTTGCGCCAAGAAAGTCGTTTTCAAATTTCCAAGACAGGTTCCCAATACATTTAATAAGAATATTATTAGTAAATTGATCATAGTGTTTATCATTGTTTCTCCTTTCAAAAAAATAAAATACCCCTGTCCGAGCAACAAGGGTATTGATTAAATTCCTTATAATTGTGATGACTTTAATATTATCTCATATTTTGATGGTTTTGTCAATATGTGCCACTAGAAAGAGCAGCTGAACGAATTAATTATGAGGCTGATGTTGATTTGTTAATTGGGTATAAAAATGATAGAAGAATGTTTATGAGGTAATCCAGGCTGCCACAGTCAATGCTGCCAGATGCTTGAAAAAAGAAAATGAAGTTTGTCTAAATTTCAGATATCTAGAACCGATGACACGTACTGTACGTATTCTAAGACAAGCTGAAAAGGAAACACGGGAGGTGGACGCTATTACGGCAGAGAAGAAAAAAGGAATTCTAATCGGAGTGTTTATAGGCTGCATTGTTACGCTGTCTGTATTTGGGATAAGGGGCATGCTTGAAAAAACTAAAATCAGCGAAGAAGTCAGGAGCTTCGAGCACGTGATAATGGGATGGGATTATGTTTCGGACAAGAGGTTTGTCGCCGAAAAGTCGTCGAAGTCGGGCTACAATACGGTGGCACCGCTCTGGTACCAGATAGAGGGCAGCAAGACTGACGTTAACGGAGTCAGCCTTAAAATAACCTCGGACAGTGAATATGTAAGACTTGCGCATGAAAACGGCTACAGGGTGTGGGCGATGCTTTCTGACGGTTTTTCGCCGTCAAGGAGCAGGCTGATATTTGAAAACGAAGACAAGATGAACAGCATAGTAGACAGCATAGTGGCTGATGTTGTAAAAAAGGATATAGACGGAGTCAACATAGACTTTGAAGGGGACGGAAGAAGCAACAGGGAAGGCTTTACAAGGTTTGTAACGCTGCTTTCGGAGAAGCTAAGAGAAAGCGGCAAGGTGACAAGTGTGGACGTTACAGGCTACGATACCTACAGCCTTTCATCCTACTACGACAGGAGCGCATTAGCAGAGGTTTGCGACTATATAGTGCTCATGGGGTACGACGAGCACTGGTCGGGAAGCAAAGTAGCGGGATCCGTATCATCGCTGGTTTGGGTGAAGGGGAATGTTGAAAAGACACTTAAGGAGGTTCCATCAGAAAAGCTGGTGCTCGGCATACCTTTCTACACAAGGGCGTGGAGAGTAGTCGAAGGGGAAGGCGTGGAGGTTGTCAATTCGTATGTCAACGTCAGGAGCAAGCCGTCCACAGACGGCGAGAAGCTTGGCGCGGCAAAGGAGGGATCGTTCTACAAATTTCTGGAAAGTGTAAGCATTGATTACGCAGGTAAAGCAGAGGTATGGCACAAGATAAACTTCAACGGCAAGGAGGCGTATGTGCATTCGGACTATGTAAGAGTCAAAGACTACGGCGAAGAGGGCAGGGCTTCATCGAAGGCGTATGCCATAAGGATTCAAAGCAACATCATTAGAGATAACAATCCGCAGACAGCCTTGGATGAAAAAACCGGGCAGAATCTTGCGGTTTATCAAAACAGTGACGGAAGCCTTACGAAAATTTGGATGGAGGATGAACTTTCACTGAAAGCTAGAGCAGGAATAGTCAAGGAGCTCGGCCTTGCCGGGGTAGCTGCGTGGAGGCTGGGATATGAGGAAGACGACACCTGGAAGCATGTCGTGGAAGGTTTGATTGAGAAATAACAGTATAAGTGAAAAAAGAGTTGAATCTCCATATAAAAAAGCCGAGTGTCTCGTCGCTGACCCCCCTCGGCTTTTTTGTTTTGCTAGTATTTAGTGGCTGCATTCGTGTCCGTGTTCATGGCATGAGTCGCCTGAGTCTTCAAGAGTCCCTTCGAGCCATTTAAGCGCTACAGCCCTGACATCGCCTGAGCATCCGCGCAGCACCTCGATTCCTGAACTGTTTAATACTCTTACGGCTCCTTCTCCCATATTGCCGGCAAGCATGACCTTGACACCGATTTCAGAAAGCGTCTGAGCTATGTTCGATTTGCAGCCGCAGCCTACCGGGGAAGCCACTGTTTCCTCGGCTATTATTTGTTTGCTGTCTGTGTCAACTGTAAAAACAGTGAAATATTCACAATGGCCAAAGTGATCGTCTATAAGATTTTGGCGAGATGGTAGTGCAATTTTCATAAAATCAATCCTCCTGTTATGACAGCCTGCCTGGCCGGTGGCGCTTGCAAAGCTGTCGACACGTGTAAGTTATATTCCTTATATCAATATAATACCCATTATAAATGGCATATGTCAATAACAAATAAGGTATATGCCGTTTGTGCCCTATAGATGCTGCAACCATACAGAATTTGCAGGTTTATGCGCAAAATATTGATGGTTTCAGGGCCAGGATAGTGAAGTAACCGCAAAAAGACTGGGTATGTATAAATCAGAAGCCGAGGTCGCATTCTCATAAAAAAGGGGGAATTGAAATGAACATAAAATTTTTAGGCGCTGCCATGTCTGTTACAGGCTCATGCCACCTTGTCACCACGGACAAGTATAAGGTCTTGCTTGACTGCGGAATGTTTCAGGGAAGCGAAGCCATGGAGGAGCTGAACTACCAGGAATTCGCATTTGATCCGTCAGAGATCGACTTCATGCTCCTGAGCCATGCTCACATAGACCACAGCGGACGAATTCCATTGCTGGTAAAGCGCGGCTTTGAAGGCAGGATATACTGCACGGATGCCACGGCTGACCTTGCCGACATAATGCTGCAGGACAGCGGCAACATCCACGAAAGAGAGGCTGAGTGGGCCAACAGAAAGGGGCAAAGGTCCGGCAAAGAGACGGTGATCCCGCTTTACACCCAGGAAGATGCGGCAGCCTGCGCAGAGCAGTTCAGTCCAGCAATATACGGCCAGCTGATTCAGATAAATCCCGATATCAGCGTCAGATTCAATGATGCAGGCCACATACTGGGCTCTTCTATCGTAGAGCTTTGGATAAGGGAAGGAGAGGCCATCACTAAGCTTGTGTATTCAGGGGATCTGGGAGTTAAAAACAAGGAGATAATAAAAGACCCTACTATGATTGAAGAGGCGGACTACCTGATCATGGAGGCAACCTACGGAGACCGAGTTCATGAAAGCAACAGGGAGAGTGTGCAGCGCCTCATGCAAATAATACTAAAGACAATCAGACGCGGGGGCAATGTTGTCATTCCTTCATTTGCTGTAGGCAGAACGCAGGAGCTTATATACGAGTTGGAGCTGTTTTATGAGGAGCATGAGGAGCACAGGAGGGAGCTCGACAAAATCATGGTATATGTAGATAGCCCCCTTGCCACAAGCGCCACTGAAATTTTCCGCAGAAATTCTCAGGTTTTCGACGAAGAAACAAGAAAGAGAATATTAGAAGGTGAAGATATACTCGATTTTAAAAATTTGAAATTCACCAGAACGATTGAAGAATCAAAGATGCTCAACTATGACAAATCGCCGAAAATAATCATCTCCTCAAGCGGCATGTGCGATGCAGGAAGGATAAAGCACCACCTAAAGCATAATCTGTGGAATCCAAAATCTAGCATAGTTTTCGTCGGCTACCAGGCAGAAGGGACTCTCGGCAGGTCGATTCAAGACGGCGACAGATACGTCAACATATTCGGAGAGGATATACGCGTAAAGGCCGAGATCCACTCACTCGAGGGCTTCTCGGCTCATGCCGACAAGGTCTTTCTTCTGGAGTGGCTTTCAGCTTTCAAGAAGGCTCCGCGGCAAATTTTCCTCGTCCACGGAGAGGAGGACGCCAAGCAGGCTTTTGCCTACGCGGTGAAGGATGAGCTTGGATATGAATGCACTATAGTTGAGGATGTCTCTGAATACAATCTCGAGCACGGGGAACTGGTTGCAGCAGAAGCGCTAAGAAGCGCCATTGGCGCCAAGGAACAGATGCTGAAGATAAAGGAGAAGCTTTCGAATGTCCGAAATGAAATTGGAGCCGTTTTGAAAAATACCAACCGCCTGATTGCCGACAAGCTCCCGGAAGAGAAGGTGATAGAGATTTCGAATCTTGCACTCGAGCTTGAGAAGGCCGCAATAAAGCTCGGAGCAGCTGTTGCCGATCAGGAAGATCAGGAATAAATACGGAGAAAATTTTCATGGCGAAAGAAAGCCGAAAGACGCAGCTAGCCGTGCACTGAAAGCATGGAGTTGCGTCTTTTAACTTTTATTACGATTGAGTGTTGACATTGATAAAAAAATAATGTATATTTGATTTAGATGATAACGATTATCAGTATCAAATTGTACTTTATATAAAACAATGGAAAAGGGGAGATAAAGGGTATGTCACTATTTAGAGCTGAGCCGGGACATGTGAGAAAAGTAAAAAATGTGTCGGGAAGTGAGAAGGTTAAGAAGTTTCTGTTCACGCTGGGCTGTTCTGAGGGAGAAGAAATCACCCTTATTTCTGTGCTTGCAGGCAACTATATAATCAGTCTCAAGGACTGCAGGTATGCCATTGACAAGAATATGGCCCAAGCCATCGAGCTTGTATAGCTTCGGGCTCGATATTGATACATAAAGCAGCAGTGCTGCTTTTAAAATTGCCCGCAATTGATAATGAATATCAATGCGACCGACAACCAATCAAGAATAGCTGCATCTAGGAGGATCAAAATATGAAGATAGCGTTAGCGGGTAATCCTAACTCGGGAAAAACGACACTGTTCAATGCGATTACTGGAAAGGCCGAGTATGTAGGCAATTGGCCCGGGGTGACCGTTGAAAAAAAAGAAGCAAATTTAAAAAGAATGTATAAATCAATAGCTGAAAAGGACAAGGCGTGCGCAGCAAGCTGCTGTAAAGGGTGCAACAAGGTAAGGGTTGTGGACCTGCCGGGCGCGTATTCCATATCGCCTTTTACCAGCGAGGAAGCCGTAACGAGGGATTTCATACTCGATGAGAAACCGGATGTAATAATAAACATAGTTGATGCAAGCAGCCTCGAGAGAAGTCTTTTCTTCACGACTCAGCTGCTGGAGCTTGACATCCCTGTTGTCATAGCTCTAAACAAGCAGGACGTCATAAGAAGGCATGGCAATATCATCAACTTGGAGGGTCTGTCTAAGGAGCTTAAATGTGGAATAGTCGAGACTATAGCAAATGAGGGAGAGGGTCTGAGGGAACTGCTCGCAAAGGCGACAGAGGCTTCGAAGTCGAAGACGCAGCAGGCGCCGCAGTTTGAAGGCAAGGGAACGGCTGAAGAGGACAAGCTGAGACAAGAATATGTAAAAAGCATAACGAAAACGTATCTGACGAGGAGCCGCAGCTCAAGCGAGCTGACACTCAGCGACAGGATAGACAGCGTAGTGGCTCACTCGGTATGGGGCTTGCCGATATTTGCCTTTATCATGTGGGCTGTATACACATTTTCAATTGGGGGTCTTGGAGGATACCTTTCAGGATATCTCAACGACACTCTGTTTGGAGAAATAGTTCCAAATGCTGCCAACAGCTTTCTGGAGGGCATAGGAGTCAGCCCGCTCCTTCAGGCGCTCATAGTGGATGGAGCTATCGGAGGCGTAGGAGCCGTTATAGGCTTCCTGCCGCTTATAATGCTTCTGTTTTTCTGCTTGGCGCTGCTTGATGACAGCGGCTACATGGCCAGAGTAGCGCTCATTATGGACCGCTACTTCAAGCGCATAGGCCTCTCGGGCAAGTCAATAATCCCTATGATAGTTGGCTCTGGATGCTCGATACCCGGAGTAATGGCTTCAAGAACAATTGAAGACGACAACGAGCGAAGAATGACGGTAATGCTTACGCCTTTTATTCCGTGCGGAGCCAAGCTCCCTGTCATAGCACTATTTGCAGCCACTTTTTTCCCTGGAGCCACGTGGGTGCTGCCGGGAATGTATGTTGTAGCCGGCTGCATGATAGTCATAGGAGGCCTGCTTCTAAAGAAAATATTAAAGTTCGAGAATAATTCGATATTCATAATAGAGCTTCCCCAATATAAGGTGCCAAGCCTGAAGCACGCCTTCAGGCAGATGATGGAGCAGGCCAAGGCATTCATTATTAAAGCAGCCACTATAATACTAGTTATGAACACCCTGGTATGGCTCATGCAGACATACGACTTCAGGCTTCAAGTGGTTGAAGATCCAGGAGTCAGCATTCTGGCTGCAATAGCTGGAGTGATAGCGCCGTTTCTTGTGCCGCTGGGCTTCATAGGCTGGCAGCTGGCAGCTGCTACGCTGACTGGCTTTGTGGCAAAGGAGAACGTTGTAGCCACATTCGCAGTACTCCTGGCATCGACCTCGGAAGGAGCTCTTAGCATGCCGGGAGGACCTCTGTCGGAGTTATTCAATCCTGTAACAGGATTGGCGTTCCTGGTATTCAACCTGTTTATACCTCCGTGTTTTGCTGCAATAGGAGCTATGAGTACAGAACTGCACGGCCGCAAATGGCTGGGAAGAGCTATTCTGTTCCAGCTGGGAGTGGGATATACTATGGCAATGCTGATTACACAAATTGGAACATTGCTTGTCTATGGCAAACCTTCAGTCGGCTTTGCGCCTGCAATAGCGGTGGCGGCTGGAGTTGCTGCAACTGTATACTACCTTATAAGACAAAGCGATACTCGTGCGGACAAGCTTGAAAAGCTGGCGTCCAACTAGGAAAGGAGCGCTAAAAATGGCCAACGTTATTGTCGGAGGAATATTTTTCGCAATCGTAGGATATGGTGCATATAAAACTATAAACGGCATCAAAAACAACACCTGCCCGGGATGCTCGGGGGGCTGTTCGCAGCAGTGCAAGGGCTGCAGCATAAAGACCAAATAAAACTGAAGCAATTAAAATCAAATATTTGGAAAGAGCAAGAGGACTGATTAAGATGATCAGCCTCTTTTTTTACGGCATTTTTACGTCTGTATGCCGACGGCTAATGGGTAATATAACAATGTGGGATTTTGCGGTGCAACAAAAGATTGATTCGAAATTTGGATATAAATATACACTTATAAATTGGGACAGGGAATATTTTAAACCTGTAACTTGCGTCACGGAAAAATATCCCCTGGTTCGCTATAATCGCATAAACCATGGAAGACAAGTTTGAATTTCAAAGAGAAAGAGGTGCATGAGAATGGGCTATAGTTTTACAAAGGAAGGCATTGACAAGGTGCTAAAAGAGCTTTCAAAGGACTATCTGCTTTACGCACCAACAAGAATCGTCGGCGGAGGCGCTTTTTCGGACACGGACTCCATAAAATACGGTGAAATAGCTTCTGTAGAAGAAATAGTGTTCGACGAAAAATCCGACTATTCGTTCAAGGAGATACTTCTCCCGCTTTCAGAAACGCTGTTTTTCTTTACCGAGGAGCAGGTGAAGGAAGCTGACGGACCCAAAAGGGGAGCTGTGATATTCCTCAGAAGCTGCGACCTACATTCCGTAAGGCGTCTTGACGAGATATACCTGCGCAACGGTTTCGAGGACTACTACTATAAGCGCATACGCGACAATGTAAGGTTTGTGCTCATGGGCTGCCAGAGCTCATTTGAAAACTGCTTCTGCGTTGACATGGGTACGAACCGTATAGATTCCTATGATGCCAGCATAGATAAAAGGGGCGGCGAATACGTAATGGATAACCGCTGTGAAGACTGGGAGAAACTGCTGGAGGAGAGCTGTCAAGCTAAGGAAGAGGTATCTCCTTCATATGTTACGGAGACAAAGGTGCATGTAAGCATTCCAGAAGGTCTCTCTATAGACGTAGCCAAGTCTAAAATGTGGGACGACTACGACAGCCGCTGCATTGCGTGCGGCAGGTGCAATTTCGTATGCCCTACATGCACATGCTTTACCATGCAGGACGTATTCTATACAGATAACGGCAAGGTGGGCGAGCGAAGAAGGGTAACGGCATCCTGCATGGTGGACGGCTATACTGATGTTGCCGGCGGCGGCTCGTACAGAAAGAAAAATGGGCAGAGGATGCGCTTTCGCGTCCTCCACAAGGTTTATGACTTCAAGGAGCGCTTTGGATACCACATGTGCACAGGCTGTGGCAGATGTGACGATGCGTGCCCTGAGTACATCTCTTTTTCAGACTGCATAAACAAGCTTGAAGGCGCATTGAGGGAGGATGGCGGCAATGAGTAAAAACGAGTATATCCCATTTGCTTCGGAGATAAAAGAAGTAATAAAGCACACCGACATTGAATACACGTTCCGAATGACATACGAGGGAGCTGTCAAACCGGGACAGTTTTTCGAGGTGTCAATCCCCAAATACGGAGAGGCACCCATTTCGGTTAGCGGCATAGGAGACGGCACTGTCGATCTTACCATCAGAAAGGTAGGCAAGGTTACAGACGAGGTATTCGAGCACTACGCAGGAGACAGACTCTTCCTTAGAGGGCCGTACGGAAACGGCTTCGACGTTGCGAACTACAGGAATAGGGAATTGGTAGTGATAGCGGGTGGAACAGGACTCTCGCCTGTGCGCGGAGTTGTCGAGTACTTTTCGGAGCACCCGGAAGAGGTCAAGGGAATGACTCTTGTGGCTGGCTTCAAATCTCCAAAGGACATCCTGTTCCTTGAAGATTTCGCCAGGTGGAAAAAGAGCATGGAGGTAATACTCACCGTGGACTGCTCAGACGGCGACTTCTCATGCCAGATAGGCCTTGTTACGGAGTATATTCCCAAACTGCCAGTGAAAGATACAAGTGAGGCTGTGGCAGTAGTAGTAGGTCCTCCTGCAATGATGCATTTCACAACCAAAGGGCTGCTCGAGGCAGGCTTTCGCGAGGAAAACATATGGATATCACATGAGCGCAAGATGTGCTGCGGCATAGGAAAGTGCGGTCACTGCAAGATAGACGATACGTATGTATGCCTTGACGGTCCGGTTTTCAACTTCACAAAGGGCAGCAGGCTCATCGATTAGTAAGGGAGGGCAAACGATGGATCTAAATACTAAGCAGCTAAAGAAGAATGCATTCCGTATCACCAAAAACAGAGGGATAACGGCGTCGCGTGTCCGCGTCCCCGGTGGGCATCTGGAGGCGAAATATCTGTCTATGCTTCAAAATATCGCCGAAAAGTACGGAAACGGGACTGTCCACATTACAAGCAGGCAGGGCTTTGAGATTCCGGGCATAGCCTTTGAGGACATGAGCGAGGTCAACAAGCTGCTTCAGCCAATCATTGAAGGGCTCGATATAAACCAGCCGATTCCCGGTAAGGGCTACTCGGCGGCAGGAACCAGAAACATCACGGCATGCATAGGCAACCGCGTCTGTCCGTACGCCTGCTATGACACAACGGCGTTTGCACAGAGAATGGAAAAGGCCGTTTTTCCAAACGATCTGCACTTCAAAATAGCGCTTACGGGCTGTCCCAATGACTGCGCAAAGGTGCGAATGCACGACTTCGGGATAATGGGAATGACAGAGCCGCAGTACAACAGGGACCGCTGCGTAGGCTGCAACGCATGTGTCAAGGCATGCACCAGGAAGTCTGTTTCGGTACTTGAGATGGTAAACTACAAGATAGAGCGCAACGCGCAAAGATGCATAGGCTGCGGCGAGTGCGTACTGGCGTGCCCTACAAATGCATGGACAAGGGGCGAGCAGAAACTTTATCGTCTCACGCTCATGGGCAGGACGGGCAAGAAGAATCCACGATTGGGCGAGGATTTCATTAAGTGGGTAGACGAAGAGAGCATAATCAAAATAATTCTCAACACCTATGATTACGTGATGCAGTATATAGATAAGGAGGCGCCGGGCGGCAAGGAGCACATAGGCTACATAATCGACCGTACCGGCTTTGAGGAATACAAAAAATGGGCACTCAGGGACGTAAACCTGCCTGAGACTGCACAAGTTTATTCTCCGATTTACTGGAAGGGAATAAAATACTAAAATTTCCATGAACGTACAGCTTTGAATTCTAATGCTTTGAAGTCGGTATTTTTGGTATAAGTAAAGTATAGGGATACTTTGCTGAAATAAAGATACAGCGAACGGGGGGATAAGCATGATATACAGAGCGAGCTTTTTGAAAAGAAATGCAGACGGCGAGGTAGACAGAGTCGGAGAAGACGTGGTGATAGAGGACGGGGATTTCGCCCTCGAGCAGCTATTTGATGAGGCGGGGCTTCCTTTTCCCAAGATCCAGATGGAGCAACTCATGGCTTTCAAAGATGAGGGGAGAATAGTGCTTTTAAAGAGCGATTTTCTGGATATAGGCGCTGATGACGAAAAAATTTCAGGAATGGAATTTGACGAGGTTGTAATTGAAAGAAGCGACTATTAGACTGCTAAGAGATTGATGTCAAACATAAAATCAAATTATTAAATATAAATCATTCGAGGTCCTGAAAAGGGCCTCTTTTTTTTCAACAGCTCAAAGTTTCTGGTTTCAAAGGGATGGAGGAAATCAAGCGGATATATATATAGTGTTTTGGTCCTATTTTTTGGAGGTATACATCTAAGAATATAAAAACATTAACTGCACTATCGATTCACAAAGGGCGGCTATCGAGTGTATCGGTTATTAAAAATTGGGGGACAGCGCATATGACAAAAATAACAAAGACAAAATCTCTCCGCAAAAGCACATTAACAATTTTTACACTGTTTTTCATCTTACTGATTTTCTCAGTGTACTTCCTTTTAAACACCATCATGATGGATAGCATTGACCAACTGGAAGAAAAAAATGTAAGCGAGAACATTGAAAGAGCACTTAACACAATGGAACAGCAGGAGTCAGCCCTGGCGTCTGTAACGCGGGACTGGGCAGGCTGGGACGATACATATACTTTTGTGGAAGACGGCAATGAAGCCTATCTTGAAAACAACATATATGAGGACGTATTTGTAAACCTGAACCTGAACCTGATGGCTATTATCAATGAGTCAGGGGAATACACATTTGCGACGGGTATGGATCTGGAGAATACCGAATTTGTACCAGTTTATCCCGAACTGAAAAATGCGCTCGAAAAAGGTGGCATACTCCATAATACAGATTCCGGCTATGCTGTGAAAGGGATAATAATGCTGCCTGAAGGCCCTATGCTTATAGCCTCACATCCCATTCTCAAGAACGATTTGAGCGGCCCGACGCGTGGAAACCTTGTTTTTGGACGATTTCTGGATGCGACGGCTGTCAGTCAATTGTCTGAAATTCTCAATATGGATGTTTCACTGGAAATTATTGAGCCTGAGAACCACGAGAATGCCCAAAAGGCAAGTCAGCTAACTCAAAAGACTCCTATTGAAATCAAAATGCTGGGCAAGGACAAGCTTGAGGCGCGAACGAAGCTCAATGATATAAACGGAAATCCGGCGCTTGCATTGAGGATAGAGCTGTTACGGGAAGTTAGCATGATGGGCAAGAAGGGCGTATACTATACGCTCTATTCGCTCATTGCAGCAGGACTGTTATTCACATTGATAATATGGTTATTTCTCGAAAAGACCATACTCTCAAGGCTGTTAGCATTGAGTAGGGAGGTTATAAATATTGGAGACAAAGGTTTATTCAGAGCGCGTCTTGGATCGCAGAAAAGGCCTGACGAAATCTCAAGCCTTTCGGAAGAAATTAACCGCATGCTCGACAGGCTTGAAGAGTCGGAGCATAGGATCAGCGAAAGTGAGCAAAAGTACAGGACACTTGTAGAAAAAGGCACTGAAATAGTTTATTCGCTCAACCGTGAAGGGGCTTTCTCTTACATATCCCCAAACTGCACAGAAGTGCTCGGGTATTCTGCTGATGAAATTCTGGGGAAGACTTTTACTGCATTTGTGCATCCTGATGACAAGGCAAAATGGAGCTGCATTTTTCAGAACATGTCTGTATTCGACCAATACAAGGAGGGCTGCGAATACAGGGCCAGAATCAAGGAAGGATCTTGGAAATGGTTCGAGACGAAGGTTTCATCAGTGCTGGAATGCCATAACGAACAGAGGTCCTATATCGGAATATTCTACGACATACATAAGCGGAAAATTGCGGAAGAGGCGTTGCAGCATGCCCATGACAGTCTTGAAGCGAAGGTCCGGGAACGTACCGTGGAGCTTTCTGAGTCAAACAAACTTCTGCAGGCTGAAATCGAGGAGAGAAAGAAAATACAGGAGAAAGTTACTCATCTTGCATATCACGACCATCTGACGGGGCTGCCAAACAAGATCATGTTCACTGACAGGCTCAGCCAGGCCATTTTCCTTGCAAGGCGCACTGAAAAGCCACTTGGAGTGCTTTTCGTAGACCTGGATGCCTTCAAAATGGTAAACGACACAATGGGGCACGACCAGGGCGATGAGTTGCTAAAAGAGGTAGCAAAGCGGCTGGCCGCTTCTGTCCGCAGTGATGACACGGTCTGCAGGGTAGGCGGTGACGAATTTATATTGATGGTGCAGAACATATCGAATCCAGAGGATATAGTGAAAATTGCCCATAAGGTAGTGGCCTGCTTTGAAGAGCCCTACAAGTTGAAGGGGCAGGACTTTTTTGTGACATCCAGCATAGGCGTTGCCATGTATCCTATAGATGGAGATAACGTGGATACACTGATAAAGAATGCGGACATAGCAATGTACAAGGCGAAGGAAAGCGGCAAGAACCAGTATGTCATGTGCACGCCTGTTATGAAGGACAAGGTCATGGAAACAATGACACTGACAAACAGCCTCTATCGCGCGTTGGAGAGAAACGAGCTTATGCTCTACTACCAGCCACAGGTAAGTTGTGAATCAAGCAAAATAATTGGTGTCGAAGCCCTGTTGAGGTGGAAACATCCAGAGCTGGGATTTGTTCCGCCTTCGAAGTTCATTCCGCTTGCGGAGCAGACGGGGCTGATAATGTCAATAGGGGACTGGGTTCTGAAAACAGCCTGCAAACAGAACAAGGCGTGGAGGGACGCCGGATTTCCTCATATGCGCATGGCTGTGAACCTTTCTCTGCAGCAGCTCCAGAACCCTAACATAGGCAGGAGGGTTGATGAGATTCTGGAAGAAACAGGCTTGAGTCCCAGGTGCCTGGAGCTGGAAATAACCGAAAGCATAGCGATGACAGAATCAGGCCAAGTGATTGAAGTCTTGGAATCTTTCAAAAAGAAGGGCATCTCGATTTCCATAGACGATTTCGGCACGGAGTATTCTTCGCTGAGCCGCCTAAAATACCTGCCTATTGACAGGATAAAAATTGCAATGCCATTCGTGCAGGGTATAGCCGTAAGCGAAAAGGACGAGGCCATCACTAAGGCAATAATAGTGCTGGCAAAGAACTTGGGTATGCATACAATAGCGGAGGGAGTCGAAACAAAGCAACAGCTTGATTTCCTGAGCCAGCGCATGTGCGAGGAAATCCAGGGCTTCTACTACTACAAGCCTCTGCCTGCAGAAGAAATTGAAGCAATACTGCGCGCTGATGGGATACTAAAACTGGAAGATGGCAAATAGGAAGATTAAAAAATACATAATATAGAATTAACCTGCTTGTCGTAGAAAAAGACATGTTCCCAAGCAAGGATGCTACTAGTATGAGACCCATGCCATCAGAAGAGATTGAGGCAATACTGCGCAAAGAAAAATAAAACGACGCGACTCATGATGAGTCGCGTCATTTTTCTAAGTTTCTATTCCTTGCTTATTGCGAGTATGTTCATAACGAAGTTATTGCTCATTAGAGGTTTGAATACTGCAACTCCAAGTACGCTAACGACTGCGAATTCTCCAGCGGCTACGTAAAGCGCCGAAAGAGCGAAAGGCATCTGGAAGAGGTATGTCAGCATTGCCCCAACTATAAGCCCGTTGAAGACAACTGGCCAGAGGCTTGCTATGAAAAGGGCCTTGAGATTATCTCCCATGTATTTTCTGGTCAGGCATATTGCGTTCACCGCCAGCAGCGTGGCGAATGAGCCGGCCGCAATGTCGATTACGCCCAGCGGACTTGCCAGGTTGGCCAGCACACAGCCAATTACAAGGCCGGGTATGAAAAGCGGGTCTATGAATGCCAGCAGGGTAAGCACTTCGGATAGCCTGAACTGTATCTGGCCGTAGCTTATTGGCGCCAGAGACATCGTAAGAGCGGCATATACGGCAGCCACTATCGCAGTTTTCACAAGATTCTTTGTTTGCATAAAAAAAACTCCTTTCAACATAAAAAGTTATGTTTTACAGAGTTACCACAAGCACAGATAAATTATCCTTCTTGTTTTTGAAAAGTGGGTAACCAAGAAAACACTTTTAACGATTAAATTGATTGCTGTTTGATAAAATTTATATCGAAAATATACCGTGTAACATTATAGCATATAGGCACATGATTTTCAAAATAATTCTAATAATTCTATTGAATGTTTGCAGTGCATAATGAGAGGGTATAAATCATTTCATAAGCGATCGGACAGAGTGGACCAGTAATATTACTAATTTGGGGGTGACATCATGAAAAAGCTTCGTCTGCTGATTGGAACAAGTGCCTTAATGATAGCGTTCTTTGCATCCTTCGGGCATGGATTATTTTAAAACGTCAAATCGTCTGATTTCACACAAAATTTGGTCATGCCAATTTTACATAATGCCGTCAAAGAAATACTCCCCATATTTTAGGGAGTATTTCTTTGACATTAAATATCTAAAATAATATTATCGTAAATGATAATAAAATCCTACTCCTTTCGCAGAAGCTTGCGTGCATGCCTTGCAGCATTACAATTAAAAATATTGCATAGTTTAAAATGTTGAATTATAATTTAATATATGAACAATTGTTCAAGTGAATACATATGAGGTGCTGGAGGGGATGCAATGACTAGAAGATTTCTTTTGAAGGGTCTTGACTGCGCAAGCTGTGCGGCCAAGATAGAAAAGAAGATAGGAGAACTTGATTTTGTAGAAGAAGCAAGCTACAGCTTCGCAAACGGTTTATTGACGCTGGAACTGGATGAGGGCGCATCACCTGCCGGAGATGAAATGATTAAGATGCTAAGCGGAATAGTAGACAGCATAGAACATGGCGTTGTGGTCAGGGAATATGGAAGGAAAAGCTCAGCTAATGCTTCAGAAGGTCAAGTAACAGTAGAAAGCAGTGAGGATGACACGGACGAAGACGCTGGCAAGGCAAGAAGAAGGTACTACAAAATAGCAGCAGGTGCAGGGCTTCTCATAGTGCTCAATACAGCCAGTATAAGCTGGCCTTACGATATCACGGTATATGTGTTTGCCTATCTGCTTGCCGGCTCTGGAGTCCTGCTCAAGGCAGCCAAAGACATCGCAAGGGGGAAGCTCTTTGACGAGAATTTTCTCATGAGTATTGCAACGCTTGGAGCCTTTATGCTTGGTGAGTACTCAGAGGCGGTCGGAGTAATGCTGTTTTACCAGATAGGAGAGGCATTCCAGTCACATGCAGTAAACAATTCAAGAAGGTCCATAAAGGAAATTCTCAACATAAGGCCTAAATATGCAAACCTAAAAAGGGACGACAGAGTAGAGAGTGTGGATCCAGGAAGCGTCAATGTAGGTGAGATTATTGTGGTCAGACCGGGTGAGCGGGTTCCGCTTGACGGAGAGGTTGTAAGCGGAAGCTCCATGGCAGACACTTCGGCGCTTACGGGTGAGCCGGTGCCAAGAAGGGTGTCAAAGGGAGACATGATTCTTTCGGGCTTCATAAACAAGGATTCCATGCTGGAAGTCAAGGTTTCAAAGGAATTTGAGGACTCAGCCGTGAGCAGGATACTGCATATGGTTGAAAATGCAGGTGCGCGGAAGGCTCCGACGGAGCAGTTCATAACGAAATTTTCAAGATACTACACACCGTTTGTAGTGGCTGCAGCAGCTGTTATAGCTATAATTCCTCCGCTTGCCGGATTTGGAGGATTTTCTGAATGGATCAGGAGGTCGCTCATATTCCTGGTAATATCGTGTCCCTGCGCTCTGGTCGTTTCGATACCGCTTGGATTTTTCGGAGGCATAGGTACTGCCTCGAGAAACGGCATACTAGTAAAGGGCGGCAACTATCTTGAGGCTCTTAATTATGTAGGCACTGTGGTTTTCGACAAGACGGGTACGTTGACCAAGGGGAACTTCGAGGTTGCAAAGGTTGTTCCTTTTTCGGGAACGAGCAAGGAGGAGCTTGTCGAAACAGCGGCAAGGGCTGAATCGCACTCAAACCATCCGATAGCGGAATCGATAAAAAGGGCTTACGATGGGGAAGTGGACATGAAAAGCATAACAGAATACAGCGAAAATCCGGGGCACGGCGTCGCGGCGACAATAGACGGCAGGACTGTTCTGGCCGGCAACAGCAAACACATGGCTCTAAACGGGATAATGCTGCCTATGGTTTTGGAAAGCGGAACGACAGTGCACGTATCGAGTGACGGGAGATATATAGGTTATATTGTCATAGAGGATGAACTCAAGTCAGGCGCGCACGACTCAGTAGCAAAGCTCAAGGCTATTGGGGTTGAAAACGTAATGATGTTCACTGGCGATAGAACAAGCACGGCAGAGGCTGTTGCCGGTGAAATAGGACTTGACGGCTTTAGGGCTGAACTTCTTCCAAACGGCAAAGTCGAGGCGTTTGAAAGTCTTTCTGAAGATATCAAAAATGCTGCCGGGAAAAAAAGCAAGATAGCGTTTGTGGGCGACGGAATAAACGATGCACCCGTTCTGGCAAGGTCTGATGTTGGTATATCCATGGGGGCTCTTGGTAGCGACGCTGCGATAGAGGCCGCTGACATTGTAATAATGGATGACAAGATTTCCAAAATTTCGACGGCCATAAGTATTGCAAAGTATACAAAAAGGATAGTGCTGCAGAACATAATCCTGGCACTGGGAGTTAAAGGCGCTGTAATGCTGCTTGGAGTTTTTGGGCTTGCTACAATGTGGATGGCCGTGTTTGCAGATGTGGGAGTAGCTTTGCTTGCGATATTCAATTCTGCAAGGATACTCGGCCGGAAATTTGCATAAAAAGTAAATTATATGTTCAAAAAAAGGTTTACAAAAGAATATAAAGATGATAATATAATTATGAGAATGATAATCAATATCAAATGCAAACGATTAATGATAATGAAAGGATTGGAGGCTGAATATATGGAGTGCAATAAAAGATGTCAGATATGTTTTAAGGACAGCAGCGATTTTTTCATAAATGCATTTGTTGTAAGTCTGAGCCCGGTGCTCTGCGGAGTCAAACCGATCCACCTTTTCAGCCTTAAAAAATCCGACATGGCTCGTGGTGAAAAGCTGAGCAAGATAGACTACTTTTTTTCAAACTGCGACAGGATATCTTACAGGATCTTCGAGTGTTCCGACGAGAGCATCAAGGTCATATTCTATAATAAAACAGCTCTGGACGGGGCTCTGAGCGAGCACAAGAATCTGAATTTCTTAAAAAGCCATGGATATCCTATGAATTACAGCATGGATTCATACCTTGAGCATCTTATATCGAAGATCAAAGCAGGTGTTGACGCACATGAGATGGGAATATTCTTTGGATATCCGCTCAAGGATGTTATGGGCTTCATGGGCCACCCAAAGCTGAGATTCACGAAGATGACTGGATGGAAGGTATACGGCGATCCAAGGAAATCAGACGAGGTTTATAAAAGACATGTTGTAGCCAGAGAGCAGTTCTCAGATATGCTCAGGTTAAAGCCAGCAGAGCTTCTAATAAAAGAAGGTTTCATCCTAAAATCCGCTTAACAGATATTGCCATATAGATACTACTTTACCTCCCCCGCGAATTTCGGTTCCCGGGGGATTTTTTTGTCAGTTTCAAACTTCAAATAAAATGAAAAATTGAATCGCATTAGAAATGGTTCGAGGGATTGCCTGCAGGGGTATAAATATATAAAGACTAAATTTGGGGGACAAAATAATGAGTAAAATTCTTAAGCTTTTAGCATTTATAATGTGTCTGGGTATTGCGTCATCCGGAATCTCATACGCTGATTCCGTCAGGGTGAAGATAAACGAGCAGTATCTTCAGATGGAAGTGCCTCCAGTTATTCAAAATGGCAGGACACTTGTTCCCCTTAGGGCGATTTTTGAAGCACTCGGTGCAAGTGTGGAGTGGGATGAGAAGACAAGGACTGTTAAGGCGGTAAAGGGTGAAAATACGGTGAAGCTGGTTGTAGACAACATACAGGCCAGCATAGGGGGCAGGGAAGTGGTTCTCGATGTTCCGCCTACGATAGTAAACGGCAGGACACTTGTTCCGCTGAGATTCGTATCTGAAAGCCTTGGGGCAAGCGTTGAATGGGATGCTCAGAGCATGACAGTATCAATCGTGCCTGCGGAATCCCAGGAAATGGCACTTGCGGCGGCCATGGTGGAAGACAAGTGGGGTTACATAGACAAGTCGGGGAATGTGGTTATAGATCCCGTGCTGCCTGTTGCAGGAGACTTCAGCGAAGGCTTCGCTGCGGTACCTTTTTTTGAAGGGAACGAATATGTCGGTCTTGGCTATATCGATAAAAAAGGGAATTTGCTGACATATCCTCAGTTCCATAATGCGGCGTATTTTTCTGAAGGAATGGCCGCGGTTGGAAGGGACGGCAAATGGGGCTACATTGACAGCTCCGGCAAACTGGTGATTGATTATCAGTATGAAGAGGTCAGGAGTTTTTCGGAGGGGCTTGCTCCGGTTCTGATTGGAGATAAGTGGGGCTATATAGACAGACAGGGCAACGTTGCAATAAAGGCGGAATATTCTTCAGCCAAGGAGTTCTCCGAGGGGCTTGCCGCAGTGCTAAAGGACGGCAAATGCGGTTTCATAGACAGGCAGGGCAACATGGTAATAGCTGCGCAATACGAATATATCATGCCGCAGTTTGAATATGCCATAGATTTTTCGGAGGATTTATCAACAGTTATAGTAGATGGCAAGTGCGGTTTCATTGACAAACAGGGCAACATGGTAATAAAGCCGGAGTACGGTATTGCCTGGAACTTCTCGGACGGTCTTGCAGCAGTGGCTGTTGGTTTCGAATACGGCTTCATAGATAAAACGGGAAAAATGGTTATAGAACCTAGATTCGACTCTGCCATAGGCTTTACAGAAGGGCTGGCACCTGTAAACATAGGTGGAAAGTGGGGTTTTATTGACAAGACCGGAAAAGAGGTAATAAGTCCCAAATATGAGTATGCGATGCATTTTTCGCAGGGACTTGCAGCGGTTGAAATCGGAGGCAAATGGGGCTTTATTGACAAGCAGGGAAATCTGGTCATCGAAGCTAAGTATGACATGGTTTCATCGTTTAACAAATAAAAAATACAGTGCAAGCAATAAAAAAGCGGCCACATGAATAGAAGGCCACTTTTTTATTTTCGCAGAATGACATATGTATTGACATAAGGGAACTGCATTTGATATTATCAAATCAAAAAGAGAAGAGTCGGCGGGACTCATTCATATAGTTATTAGGAGGCAATCAATTTGGACAAAAAAGGTAAAGGCAAGCTTATTCAATCGGTTCAACGCGCTTTGGACATAATAAATTGCTTCAGCGAACACGATGTAGAGCTTTCTCTCCATGAGATATCAGAAAGGCTGGAATTGAATAAAAGTACAGTTCATGGATTGTTGAACACGTTGTATATCAACCGATTCATTCAACAGAATGACAATGGGAATTACATGCTCGGCCAAGCTTTGTTTAACAAGAGCATTTATGCTATCAGGGCAACGAAAATTAAGCTTCGTTCAATCAGCAACGGCTATATGGCAGGACTAAGCAACAAATATAAATGTTCTTCGCATATATTCACTGTGGAGAGCAATAAATTGCATTTTCTTGACATGACAACGCCTGCAAATTCCTATTATATCATCAGCACCGTTTTGAATGATCTAATGCATCTGTATTGTACGGCATCGGGAAAGATTCTTCTAAGCCACATGAATGACGCTGCGCGAAATGACTATTTTGATAATACCGAGTTCGCCAGGTTTACAGAAAACACCATGACATCCAAAAAAGAGATTCTGGAAAATTTGAACCATGTCATTCAAAATGGCTACGCCATTGAAAATGAAGAGATCGAGGAGGGCTGTATTGCTATAGCGGTGCCAATCTACACAAAGCACAGCGACCTTTTCGGAACAATAAGTGCCACCGGCTCAAAGGTGAAAATCGCTGGCCATGAAGATGACATTGTAACAGATTTAAAAGGGATAAGCGAAAAGATTACGAATGAATTATTTTAGGACAGCACAGCTGTCCTTTTCTATTTTTTGTACTATGGAGCAAGTGGATTGTTCTGTTGTTCAAACAGAGCGTTCGACATTGTCGTAAAATATTCTGCAATGTCGATTGCATGTTGATTGCATGTAAAAAAATATGTATACTATGAAAATATCTATAGTAAACAAAAGAAAACGACAAATCGAATAATGCTGAAATTAATTTGAAAAACAAGATGGAGGTAAACAAATATGATGACAAATAAACCAGTCTGCTATGTTCCAGGACGAGAAATTCCTGAAGTTTACAGCGGAACTCCGACTTTTCTGGGACTGCCAAAAGTCAATGGGAAGGCAGACTTGGAAAATCACGATATAGTATTTATGGGTGTGCCTTGGGAGGGAGTCTGTACCTGGGGAAGTTACTCAGCCTGTGAACTGGCAACTAAGACGATAAGAACTGCGTCTGTTCGCTACGGTGGATATATGCTGGATTATGATCTGGATGTCTTTGACCATTTTAAAGGCGCAGATTACGGTGATACGCTGGTGCACAACGGAGATTTCGGCAAGACATTTGATGGCATTCGCGAAAAGTATACCGATGTTCTGAGTGCCGGAAAATTCCCGGTTGTTTTCGGAGGTGACCACTCAATATCATATCCTCTAATTGAGGAGTTCGCAAAGAAGTATAATGGCAAAATAGGTGTTATTCATTTTGACGCACACATGGATAACATGCCAAGCTTTGGAGAGGAGAAATTTGCGAGATGTTCGCCTCTTTACAGGCTCTACGAATCGGCTGAAGTCAGCAATAAGAATATCGTTCACATCGGTCCAAGAGGGCCGAGAAACAATCCTGCCGCGCTAAAGCATGCAAAGGATAACGGAGCAACAGTAATTACGGGCATGGATATCAAGCTCAACGGATGGCAGCAGGCGATAAAAAGAGCAATCGATATTGCCAGCGATGGCACAGAGGCTATTTACGTAACTGTATGTTCTGACATATTGGATATAGCCAACAATCCAGGAGGACCTCCGGATCCTTGCGGGCTTACATCCTTTGAACTCGCTATGATGCTTCATGAATGCGGAAAAGCAAATACTGAGGCATTCGACTATGTTGAAATATATCCAATGGAAGACAAGACAAACGTATCATCCCATACTGCAGTTTGGATGACTCTGCATTTGCTTGCAGGCGTCACAAAACGTAAGAAGGGCTTGGAATAAAGTTATTTAGATTTAAAAGGGGAGTGGGAGCTTGGAAAACGTTCAAATAGCAGAATCGACACCAATTAAAAAGTATACCTTTAAAGAAAAGCTGAGAGCAATGGGGCCTGGAATAATAATTGTAGGGTCATTTCTTGGTCCTGGTACTGTAACGACAGCCACGAAAACAGGGGCAACATTCGGGTACGCACTATTGTGGACAGTCGTGTTTTCAGTAGTTGCAACTATAGTTCTTCAGGAAATGTCAGCAAGGCTAGGAATTATATCACAAAAGAGCCTTGCGGAGCATATAAAAGATGTATTTGAAGATAATCATGTACTGAAAAATATAGCAATCATTTTTGTAGGCGGCGCTATAACATTAGGCGGCATTGCATACATGTCTGGTGACCTTATAGGCACATCGCTGGGCATATCAAACCTGTCGGGCATACCATCCAGAATTGTAGCCCCCTTAATAGGCGTTATTATACTGATCCTGCTGAACGTGGGTACAGTTAAATGGCTTGAGAAAATCCTGGGCGCTCTAGTTGCCACAATGGTTACTGTATTTTTAATTACGATGTTCATTGTAAAGCCTGACCTGGGAGCAATGGCGGCGGGACTTGTTCCAAGTGTGCCTGAAGGCGCTCTTATGAACTGCGTGGCCCTTATAGGAACCACCATAGTTCCTTATAATCTCTTCATACACTGCACCAATGCAAAGGACAGATGGAGCTCGCCTGATGATCTTGTTTTGTCCAAGTGGGATACATCTGTGTCGATACTAATAGGCGGAATTATAACCGCTGCCGTTATGATTACGGCTGCAACAGTCATGAAGGGAATGACTGTCAACTCCGCTGCAGATATGGCTGTCCAGCTTGAGCCCACACTAGGCGCATTTTCAAACATATTCATGAGTCTGGGTCTATTTGCGGCAGGCTTCTCGTCGGCAATAATAACGCCGCTTGGAGTTTCATATGTGCTCGGAGGTCTTTTGGGTTGGAAGCTTGATAAGAGCGATAAAAGATTTTTCTATACTAATGTTGCCATACTTCTTCTTGGCATATTCGGATCGGCAACAGGCTTCAATCCTTTGACAATAATCATAATGGCGCAGGCGCTCAATGGGATATTCCTGCCTGTCATAGTAGTATTCCTGGTGCTTATCACATCGATGAAAAAGGTGCTTGGAAAATATGCAAACAGCAAATTTGAAAATATTGTGGGGATTGCAATAAGCGTTATAACTATTATTATTGGCGGCGGCAGCGTGATTTCTGTAGTTCAGTCGTTGCTTTAGCCTTTTGGAAATGCAAAGCGGCCTATTCATAGGCCGCTTTTTTAATGTTTAAAGGGACTGTAGACCTGCACACTGCTTGCAGGTGGATGTCGCATAGTTAAAGAATTAGGTTTAGCAGCAACCGCCGCCGCCAATTTTTCCGCCGCCGGCGAAAACCTGCATGAGCACAGCATATGCTCAGCCAACGCCGGGGACTACTTCTATGGCATCGACAGGACAGTTCATGGCGCATGCGCCGCATTCAATACACTTGTCAAGGCAGGCTATATTTGCTTTTCTGCCTTCCATTCTGAAGACTTCTCTTGCGCAGACCACCGCGCACATTCCGCATCCAACGCATTTATCCTTGTCTAACTTTAATGTCACAACATTTTTAATATATTCCATAAAAGCATACCACCTTCATCATAGTAGCCTTCCAAAGAAGAGAAGGCAAACGCCAAGCAGCGCACAAACAGCAAATATAGGCGCATACAGCATGGTTTCCTTTTGAACGCCTGAGAGCGACGTGACATTCGAGCTTCCTGTAAAATTGAGTCCTATAAAGGCTATTGTACTTGTCATCATGAGCATGTTGCCAAGAAGCGTTGGAAGGTTGTCTGCGTATGCGAACATGTTCATCTTCCCTGCAATAATAGCTGAAAAAATAGCTCCCAGCACTATGCCCTTTGCCGAAAAGCTCCTGAAGGGGAGCGCCGGAAGAAGCAGGGGGAAACCAAAGGCAGCAGTTGCAACGGTTAGTGAATACGGAATGGTGTTCAGCAGACTAAGCCCCAGATACCCAGGCAATGATTCGGCATCGTTGCCTATATAGTTGAGGACGATGAACATAAACAGGTAGTATCCGATGAATTTTGAATTCTGGACGAATTCAACAGGAGTCAGCACAAGTCTCTCCTGGAATCCAAATGTGGCTGTACGCATATGCTTATCGGCTTTGAGGCCGTTTGCCAGGAATTCTTTTATGTCAGAGGCTCTTACAGGGCCGAATATGACCTTGAAGCCCGTGTATTTTTCGACTTTCTTGCTGTTTACTCCCGGAGCTCCAAGCTGCGGTAGTATCATAAGCTTGCTTTTGACTATTTTTGCTGCACCTGTTTTGTGCACGCGGTAGATTATCTCGTCGCCTCCGAAGCTGCCTTTTCCTGCGGCGCACCATACGTTGACTCCTCTGGTGTTTATGACGAGCAGCCATGCGTCAAGTCCGGAAAGGCTGTGCCTCACGGCGTCAAATGTCAGCTTGTAGTTGCAGGTCACAAGCATGGGAGACGCGTCATTAGGATTGCCGACTGCATAGATTCCGGGGGCCACCTTGTAGCTGTCCCTTTTGATGCCGCATCTAACGGCGATTGTGCCTAGTTTGTCGTTAGGGAATATCGAGGTGCTTATCTTTTTAACAGGTCCTATTGCTGTTTCAATTTCTCCATCGAAAATATGCTCCAAAGATTCGACGTTTTCAGGATCTGTTGTGTGGGGTGGAATGTATTTATGTTTTCTGAGCTGACTCAACGAGTCAGGTTCAATTATTCAGCAGGATTTGCTGTTTTTTATATCATCCAATTTCATTCCTCCGATTAATTATGTGATAATCATATGATAAATCATGCCGGCAACCTGGTCAATATAATGCACAAGGCTTCCGGATATCTCGGAAGCCTTGTTAGACTGAGCTTTTTATTGTAGTGATTTAGTGCTATATGAAAAGGTTGAGGTTAGAATCGTCTGTTTTTCCAAGATAAGTTGCCACGCCGCCTATCTCCACGCCGTCTATGAGCTCCTCCTGCTTTATTCCCATTATGTCCATCGACATTGCGCAGGCGACCAGCTTTACGCCAAGTTCAAGTGCGTTCTTGATCATTGTTTCAAGGCTGTCTACGTTCTTCTTCTTCATAACATAGTCTATCATCTTAGGGCCCATGCCTGCCATGTTCATGCTAGACAGCGGGAGGCTGCCAGGTCCTTTTGGCATCATCATGCCGAACATCTTCTCGAGAGCGTCCTTTTCAACAGCTGGAGCATCCTGCTTTCTGAGTACGTTGAGCCCCCAGAAGGTAAAGAACATTGTGACCTTCTTGCCCATGGCAGCTGCGCCTGAAGCTATTATAAACGATGCCAGTGCCTTATCCATCTCGCCGCTGAAGACTACAATCGTTGCGCCGTCCCTTACTGCCGCTGCTGGAGCTAAAGCTGCTTCCTGCTGTCCGGCCAGAGGCTGGCGTCCCTTCATTACATAAGCCTTGAAGGTATTGTCAACAAAGTCTGTTTTCAAAACGGTGTTGCCGGTGGTGTTGGCCCAAGCCTTGACATCCTTTGCAAAGCCCGGATCGGTTACCGATATCTCCAGTATCTGGCCGTCCTGCGCCTCGTTCATGGCGCTGTAGAGCTTTGTAATAGGTCCCGGACACTGAAGCCCGCAGGCGTTGATCTTAATATGCGACTCTATATCTCCGCAGTACGGATGAGTAGTACCCGTGTCGTCAACCTCTATTGGGCATTTGCTCTCTGGTACATCTGAGACAGCAGGGTAAACAGCAGAGTAAGTCCTGTAGCCTCCGTCAAGATTTATTGCCTCATAGCCGTTTTGTTTCAATATCCTTTCTGCAAGATAGCCTCGAAGACCTACCCTGCACATAACATACACTGGTTTGTCCTTTGGAATCTCAGAAAGTCTGTTTCTCAGCTGGCCAAGAGGTATGCCCACAGAGCCCTTTATAATTCCCATATCTCTTTCATGAGGCTCGCTTACGTCAATTAGCAGAGCTCCATTGCTTACAAGAGCGTCTATCTCGTGCCACTGCACGCTATTAGAAGAGCCTTCAACTATGTTTGACGCTACGTATCCGAGCATATTGACAGGGTCTTTAGCCGACGAGTATGGTGGCGCATATGCAAGCTCAAGCTCCTGAAGGTCAAATACAGTCAGGCCGCCCTTTATGGCCGTTGCAACAACGTCAATCCTCTTTTCAACGCCCGCATATCCAACGCCCTGAACTCCGTATATTTTGCCGGTCTTAGGATCGAAAGTCATCTTTAGCGATACAGGAAAAGCTCCTGGATAATAGCCGGCGTGAGCACCCGGATGAATATGCACAACCCTATATTCAGCGCCTATCCTTTTGAGGGTTTTTTCATTGTTTCCTGTGGAGGCCACAGTCATATCAAAAACTTTTGCTACAGACGTGCCTAGAGTGCCCTTGTATTTAACGTTTTTGCCGTATATGTTGTCCGCAACAGAGCGCCCCTGCCTGTTTGCAGGCCATGCAAGAGGCACTAAGGTAGGAAAACCGCTTACATAGTCCTTCACCTCGATGGCGTCTCCTATGGCATATATGCTCTCGTCGCTTGTCTTAAGATATTCGTCTACCTTTATGCCGCCGCGCTCGCCTATTTCCAGGCCGGCAGCTACAGCAAGCTGGTTTTCAGGTCTTATTCCTATGGAAAGTATTATCATGTCCGTATTTATTTCTTTGCCGCTGTTGAGGACTACTTTCTTGCCATTGTCCTCGAAGGACTTCACGCCGTCGGAAAGTATCAGCTCAACGCCCTTGTCTCGTATATGGCCGTGAAGTATTGACGCCATCTCAAAGTCTATGGGCGCCATCACCTGGTCAAGCATTTCAACTATTGTAACGTGAACTCCCTTCGCGTGCAGGTTCTCCGCCATTTCAAGCCCTATAAAGCCGGCTCCTATTACAACGGCACTTTTTGGTTTTTGCTCATCCACGCAGCTTTTTATAGCATCAGTGTCCGGGATGTTTCTTAAGGTGAAAAGATTTTCTGCTTTTTCAATCCCCGGAATAGGCGGCTTGACTGGACTCGCACCTGGCGAAAGAATCAGTATGTCATACGATTCGTCATAAAGCTCACCGGTGTTTAAATTTTTAACCTGTACAGATTTTTTTTCCCTGTCTATTTTGACTACTTCACTGAAGTTTCTTATGTCTATGTTGAATTTTTTCTGTGTCGCTTCGACTGTCTGGACAACAAGGGCGCTGCGTTCCTGTATCACTCCGCCTATATAGTAGGGGAGACCGCAGTTGGCAAATGAAATATATTCACCGCGCTCGAACATTATAATTTCAGAGTTTTCATCAAGCCTTCTTAGCCTTGCAGCAGCAGAAGCCCCTCCTGCGACACCGCCGACTATTAGTATTTTTTTGCCCATGATATCAACCTCCACATTCTAAAAGTGTCTTAAATTTATACTCGCTTATTCACTCACTAACCACATAGGCCACGATTTGGAGAATCAGACAAACTCATCAGTCAAAAAGAATTTCAATCAGCTTGGCCGCCTTCTTATTTGTGACGGAATAGTATATCTCAAGTCCTTTTTTTTCGCCCTTTATTATTCCGCATGATTTTAGCTTTGAAATGTGCTGGGATATTGTAGACTGCGGAGCCTTGAGGCAGTTTTGCATGTCGGTGACATTGCATGCGCCTTTTTCCAAAAGTCCCCTCACTATGCACAGCCTCACAGGGTGAGACAGTGCCTTGAGCAGCTCCGAAATTTCTTCGTAATGCTCAGGATTTGTTTTGTATGTTTCCATTTATATCCCTCCAGTAACCACACCCGGGAAAAGTATATCCTTATATTGCAATACTACGATATTGCCTAAAGCTTGTCAATATAATTTTCGGATTGATTAATATAATTAAAAACGAAGAACGATAGAAAAATGTTATAACCAGCCGGGTTGACGCATGTAACTGTACGGGGGTATACTATTCAATGGAAAATGTCTCACAATAACAAACCGGAGGTATAATCATATGGCTATAACTACTTTCAGATCGAATGTAAAGGTTCAGGACGGGTTCACTCTTAAATGCGACAACAACAATGGGAACCATGTAATATTTGACGAGCCAGAGGCAATGGGTGGCAAGGACCTTGGAATGAATCCATGCGAAGGCCTGCTAAGTTCACTTGGAGCGTGCCAGACAATGGCAGGCAAAGCTTTTGCCAAAGCCAGGGGAATAAATCTTAATGACATATGGGTTGAAGTAGAGGGTGATATTGACCTTTCAGGCTTTATGGGAGCAGAAGGAGTAAAAGTGGGATTCCAGGAGATAAGAAGCACTATACACATTTCAGCAGATAATACCGAAGAAGAGATACAGGATTTCGTAAGATTTATAGAGAGAACGTGCCCAGTTGGAGATACTATAAACAACCCTGCCAAAATAGTTGCAATACCAAACGTAATCAAATAACTTATTGGATCATGATGTCATGTCAATTCAGTTTGATAATTATCACTTAATTTAACCGACATACACTCATAAGCAAAAATCCCGCCAGTCATGACGGGATTTTTTGTTCTAATTAGGCAAGTCAGCAAGTTAATACATCTGTTCCTTCATAAGCCTTTCAACATCTCCCAGGAAGCTCTTGAGTATGGTCTTCTCCTCAAGCTCCTCTTCGTTGAGCCCCATCTTGTTTTCAAGCTCCTGGCTTCTGAGTCTTATTGCGTGAGCCACCAGCTTGATTTCTTTCATGGAAAGAAACATTTGGATATCGTATGATTTCTTGTCAACTATGTGCATGCCAAAACCTCCATTCGATTTTTAATATCGCAAGCAACAGCTTGAATCGTTATATATAAGTATATATATCCAAAAAATAGAACAATATATATTACAACAAAATAAATCCATATTTCTTTCATTGCCATAGCAAAATATGCAGCATTAGTCAAGTTACATTCACAGCTGTTAATAATATGCCCTGCAGGGGATGCATGCATCTGTTTATACGATGGAAGATACAGGGTATAATTACATAATGTACATACGTTATAAAGAGTAACAAAGAGCGGAGGTTTGATGCACATGGCGTTTTCTACTGTGAAAAAAGGCTTGTTGATTATTTTGCTGGCGCTGGCATTCAGCCGGGGCGCCGCTTTTTCATATGCGCAGGAGGGCATGGAGGAAGAAACTGAAAGCTTTAAGGTTGTAGGCTATTATTTTGAGGGTTTCGACTATCCAATTGAGCAGACTGTCCGATTCGACAGGCTGACGCATGTAGTATATGCATTTTTGATTCCTGCTGAGGACGGCTCACTTGTGGGCATCGATTTTCCGCGGAAGCTGCAGCAGCTCACAGAGCTTGCGCACAGGAGAGATGTCAAGGTGCTCATAGGCGTTGGCGGCTGGTCGTACAGGGGTCAGCCGCTTGATCCGGTGTTTGAAAAGATGGCATCTTCAGAGGAGAGCAGTCAGCGTTTTGTAGAGAATGTGGCGGAATTTGTGGAAAAGAACGGTCTTGACGGCGTGGACATGGATTGGGAGTATCCGGACTTTGGAGAATCGTCGGCCAACTTTGAAAGACTTATAGACATGCTATCTGACAGGCTAAGTAAAGACGGAAAGCTCCTGACAGCGGCAGTTCCCGGCTCACCCTTTAGGGACAGAGGGCTCTATGAGGCCGAGGCAATTTCTGATGAATGCCTTGAGCGGTTTGACTGGATAAACATAATGGCTTATGATGCCGAGAGCGCCTATGGTCATAGCACATATGCCTATGCCGAAAGCTCTGTGTACTATTGGAGGGATGTTAGAGGCCAGTCAAGAGAAAAGCTTGTGATAGGCGTGCCTTTTTACGCCAAGCCGAGCTGGAAGCTCTACAGGGAGCTTGTTAAAGATGATGAGGAGAACGCCTACAGGGACTACGTGCAGGGTGAGCGTCTGGACTCGTACTACAATGGGATTCCGACTATAGCAGAGAAGACAAGGCTCGCCATGAACACCTGCTCGGGAATAATGATATGGGAGCTCAACATGGACGCTACGGGCGAGCTCAGCCTCCTGAGGGCTATAAGCGAAACAATAGAGGAAAGAAAGGCAGGCAGGAGCAATGGCGAAGATGTCACGATAAAGCTAAACGGCAGGGACATGGTGTTCGACCAAAGCTCCAGCCTGGGCAAGCCATTTCTCGATGAAAGCGGCAGGACTCTTGTGCCTGTGAGAAGGCTGCTGGATGAAATGGGAGTGCGAGTCGAGTACAACAAGGACAGGAGGGCAGTGTACGCCAGCAAAGATGGATATGAGATAAAAATCCCACTAGGCGAAAGTGTCATTAAGACACCAAGCGGCGATATCGAAATGGACACAAAAGCTGTCATTAAGGACGGGAGGGTGTATATACCTTTGCGCTATCTCTTCGAAGCATTTGCAATGCCGGTGGAATGGCACGAAGGCTCAAGGACGGTAATTTTGAATTCAATGTGACCAGGAACTGTTTCCCTATAAAGGGTATTTGCTGGTTTCAGATTGAGTTGACGAGGTATAAACATAACAGGGACAAAATTCAATCAGAGGGAGGCGATTATTTTGAAAAGAAAAGCCATAGCGTTTCTTGCTGCGGCCCTGCTAATAGTGGGATTCCAACCTGCATATGCAGCTCAGAAGGTGAATGTCAGTGTATCAGACAACAGGATAATCCTTAACGGTGACATGGTTTTCAACAAGTTTATCAAGTATCCTATGCTCGAATACAAAAATGTAACATATTATCCGCTGACATCCGACAACTGCAGAATGCTGGGCATAAGTCTTCAGTGGAGCGATGTTACGGGGCTCAAGCTCGACAAGTCAATGAGCAGCGTAGACTCAATCCCGCAGTCCTACAATATGCAGATGGCAAATACGAGCAGACTTGTTTCGGCGGAAATAGCGGATTTCAATATCGAAATCAACGGAAAAAGTATTAACAACGTGGGCTTGGAATATCCGGTGCTTTTCAAGGACAACATAACGTATCTGCCACTTACATGGAACATGGTCGCCAATGAATTCGGCGGCGGCATAATGTGGAGCGAGGAGTATGGCCTTAGCATATACAACTGGAGCCACAAAGCGATGACGAATGCGGAAATGCTCTCGGCCGCCAAGAAGATATATCTTCAGGATGCCCTCTCAAGATACGAGACGGTGCTTGAAGTATATGATGCCAGCGAGTCCGGCTACGACCAGATTCTAAAATCTGCAAATGAAATTGCAAGGCTGGCAAGCGAATCTGTTAAATCCCTGGACGGAGTCAAAAAAGAGGCAACAGACACTCTAAATGCCGAGCTGAGAAACCAGGAGACTTCAGTGATTACTACCCAGCAGCCTGAAGAAGCACAGCAGACAGAGGAGGAGCAGGGTGACTACGAACTTGGAACCACTTTGAGCATAAAGAGCGTTATAGAAGACGGCAAGTACGTGCAGATGGCGGACGGCAGCCTGTGGGAGGTGAATCCTTCGGATTCCGCGGATGCACAGGAATGGAGAGCAAATGACGAGGTGCTCCTGTACGAAAGCACAAGTGCTGTATACAAGTACAAGCTTTTCAACTTCGATAAGGACAGTTCAGTTGAAGCCAGGCTGGTAAAAAGGTAATAAGCTGTTAAGACCGGCAATGGCAATAGAAAATGACATTCTCCGACTAAAGCAGGGCAAATATTTATCAGCAAATATTTGTCCTGTGTTTTTTTATGGTAAAATAGGCATGTGGCAAACATATAAAGACTTACAAAGGATGATCTGAGTGAATATATTGACTGTTGAAAACGTATCTAAAAGCTACGGAGAAAAAACGCTCCTAAACGACATTACATTTACAATAACGGACGAGGACAAGATAGGAGTTATAGGTATAAACGGAACAGGCAAAACGACGCTGCTGAGGATAATAGCCGGCTGCGAGGGTGCTGACTCGGGAAGCGTCAGCATCCCAAGCTCAATGAAGATAGAGTATCTTCCGCAGAATCCGGATTTCGACTCGGAAGCCACTGTGCTAGAGCAGGTGTTCAAGGGGGATTCGCCTGTAATAAAACTCATACGGGACTATGAAAAGGCTCTTGACGAGATTTCAAGGCATCCGGATGACGAAGCCCTGCAAAAGACTTTCATGCAGCTAACAGCAGCCATGGACTCAATGGACGCCTGGGAGTTTGAAAGCCTGGTGAAGACCATACTTACAAAGCTGGGGATTACAAGATTCGACGAGAAGATGGGAAACCTCTCTGGAGGCCAGAAAAAGAGGGTGGCCCTCTCGGGAGCCCTCATAACGCCCTGCGACCTGCTTATACTAGATGAGCCAACCAACCACCTGGACAACGACACTATTGACTGGCTTGAAAAGCACCTGGAGACCAGAAAAGGCGCGCTCCTTATGATAACCCACGACAGGTACTTCCTTGACAGGGTGGTAAACAAGACGATGGAGCTCGACGGCGGCAGCATATACACATATACCGGAGGATACTCGGAGTTCGTCGAGAAGAAGGCTGAAAGAAGAAGCCTTGAATCCGCCATAGAAAGAAAGAGGGAGAACCTATACAGAAACGAGCTTGAGTGGATGAGGCGCGGAGCCAAGGCCAGGACCACAAAGCAAAAGGCAAGAATTCAAAGGTTCGAGCAGCTAGAAGACGCAAAGCTTGACATTGACGATTCAAAAATAGAAATGTCAGCCGCGCACTCCAGGCTCGGTAGGAAGATAATCGAGATAAAAAGCATCTCGAAAAGCTTCGGCGACAACAAGCTCATAGACGGCTTCAGCTACATCGTCCTAAGAGACGACCGGATAGGAATAGTGGGCAGCAACGGCCTGGGCAAGTCCACCCTGCTGAACCTCATTGCCGGCAGGCTGGAGCTCGACAGCGGCAGCATAGACATAGGGCCGACGGTCAAGATTGGCTATTTTTCTCAGGAATCTGAAGATATGGACACCAGCCTTAGGGCAATCGAGTACATCAGGAGCTATGCGGAATTCGTCACAACAGCTGACGGCACTAAGCTTAGCGCATCTCAGATGATGGAGAGGTTCCTCTTCACGGGTGACATGCAGTGGACCTATATCTCAAGGCTTTCGGGCGGGGAAAGAAGACGGCTCTACCTGCTGAGGATACTAATGGACGCGCCCAACGTGCTTATACTCGACGAGCCCACAAACGACCTGGACATAGAAACACTAAGGGTACTTGAAGGCTACATCGACGAGTTCGGAGGCGCAGTGATCACGGTATCCCACGACAGGTACTTCCTGGACCGGGTATGCAACAAGATATTCTCATTCGAGGGGAACTGCGTTATTGATGAGTATGTCGGCAACTATTCCGACTTCGCAGAAAAGAGGGTGCAGGAGCAATCGGAGGCGGCAGCTCTTCAGAAGCCTCAGGCAAAGGAGGAAGCCGAGCAAAGGCAGCCGGCAAGGCAGAAGACGAAGCTCTCCTACAAGGAACAGCTCGAATTCGAAGGCATAGGCGCCGAGATAGCAGCCCTCGAGGAGCTGCTGGAAAAGCTCGAGAGCGAAATAGAGTCGAATTCAAGCAACTTCTCAAAGCTCCAGGAGATAATGGACAAGAAGGAGCAGACTGAGGAGGAACTGCTTAGCAAGCTGGAAAGGCAGGAGTACCTTGAGAACCTCAAGGCTTCGCTGGAGGCGTAGCCGATTCAGCATGCTTATAATGGTTTTTTTCAGAGTATAACGCTAGAACAGGACATGAGGCTTATTTATAGCCAAACGTCCTGTTTTTTTGCTGCGAACCGAATGCTTAGAAGACTGTTCATATTCGAGAATATCATATTTCTATGTTGAAAAATTGCTTTACAATCACACCCAGGCAGAAGGAGAGTCCGGCCACACCGAGGCTTATGAGGCTCATCTCGGCAAATCGCTTTCCGAATTCTGTATCCTTGGTGACAGATATATAGTAGTTGAAAACCAGTATGACCAATAGTGCTATGATAAGCGATATAGAGAGGCTTATAAAAGGATTGGATAAAAGGAGATAAGGCAATATAAGCAACACGACCGTAAAAACATAAGCCAGGCCCGTATACGCGGCTGACTTCACGGCCCTATCCGACTTGTCCGCCTCCTGTTTCGCTGAAAGATATTCCGATGCCGACATTGAAAGGGATGCTGAAAAACCCATTATAAGTCCTGTCAGAGCTATTAGCTTGGCATTTTGAAATGCAAAAGTATAGCCTGCCAAGGCGCCTGTCAGTTCAACCAACGCGTCGTTAAGTCCGAGCACCACAGAGCCCATGTAATGGAGATGCTCCTCGTCAATCATGGAGATCAGCTCCTGTTCATGGCGGTCTTCGTCCTCTAGAATTTCCTTGAGCAGGGGCATCTCATCTGCTAGATTCCCATATGCGTTTTGCGATTTTTCCTCAAGCCTCTCAAGCAGTTTCACTGCAAATGTGATACCAAGAAGCCTGGCGATCATTCGGAATAATATGAGTGTGAACCGATTGGATCCCACATCCTCTCCCGTGAGCGACTTGAGCCGCTCATAATGCGTCATCTCGTCGTCGCTGATTCGCATTAAAATGCTGCGATTGTTCTCGTCCTTCACAATGCTGGATAGGTCTTTGTAAATTACATGCCCTGTAATCTCATTCCTTTGCTCTGTAAGCAAACCGTCTCTTAGCGACTGCTCCAAAATAATCACCTCTGCTTAAATGTTAGTATAGGAATATTCAAATCTCAAATATAAATAGGCATATGCCAAGTTTTTGTTATTTCTACCCGCAATGGAAGTAAAACATCAAAAAAATATGCGCATGCTGATTAAATGCGCCAGGCACAATGCATATGTCCGCCGCAGCAAAAAAGGCGCAATAAAAAAAGGAAGAACTGGTAACTAAAGTTCTTCCTAAATGCTTTACAGGAGCACATTCCTGTTTGTATTTTCATTCAAGGCTGTTGGAATATATACTGACAGAGCTTTATTTTACGAGTTCCAACGCATCCACTAGACCGCAGCCGAAATACGGATCCCTGCCGTCTGGGCCCAGGTCGACGCAGCCTGTGTCGAATTGCTGCCTGATTTCATCAAGAGTCATTCCAGAATCTCTTTGCAGCATAAGTGCGATTATTCCGCTGACATGGGGAGTGGCCATTGAAGTGCCGCTCATTGTGGCGTATGTGCCGCCCTTGTATGTTGAGTATATGGATACTCCGGGTGCGGCAACGTCTACCTGGTCGCCTCTTGATGAGAAGGAAGCCAGGTTATTGCCACTGTCTGTTGCTGAAACGGCTATAGTCTTTTCATATGCTGCCGGATAGTCAACAGCCGAGCCGTCATTTCCTGCAGCTGCCACTATAATGACTCCTGCGTCAGATGCGGCATTTATTGCGCTTTCGAAGGCTACGCTCGGATAGTTTGAGCCGAGGCTCATGTTTATTATGTCCATATTGTTATTTACTGACCACTGTATTCCGGATATGATGTCCGAGATGTAGCCTGTGCCGCTCTTGTTTAGAACCTTGACCGCGTATATATTGGCTTGTGGGGCCACTCCTACAACCCCTGTGGAATTGTTTGCAGCGGCTATAATTCCTGCAACGTGCGTGCCATGGCCGTTGTCGTCGTTGTATGATTTGGCAGTAGCCACAAAATTAGCTCCCCCCTTAAGGTTGGCTATGAGATCTGGATGCGTTCTTTCCACTCCTGTATCGACTATGGCAACTTTAACTCCGCTTCCAGTTGCTATATTCAATACGTCATTCGAGTTAATCCTTTCTACGCCCCATGGTAATGTCTGGCTCGGTGATGGGGAGGGCCTTGAAGGTCTTGCAAGAGCCTTTGCAATATTGTCCTTTTCAACAAGCTCTACATTCTCGTCCTTCATGAGTTCAGCTACCTTTTTGTCGGTTATGTAAACGCTCTGGCCATTTATAAAGTCTAGGCTCCTTATCTTTTCAAGTCCGTATTTGTTTCCGACCTCGGATTTTTTGGCTTTTGATGTGCCATCCTTGTATACTACAATCATTCTTATCTTGTTGTTTGATTTGTCAGTACTTGCATTGGGATTGGCAGCCAGAGACAACGTCCAGCTGGAGGCTGCGAGTAAGCCAGTGAGTATAATAGCAGTTAATTTTTTAAGTTTCATAATAATACCACCTTCATTTTGTTTTATGGATTTTTTAAAGTATACCCCGATTTGTATGTGGTGACGCTACATATTAAATAAAATTTAATAAATGATTAAATCGCATGTTCTGGTGGCCGAAAAATGAATAGCTACTGTACCTGAATTTCGTAAAAAAAGAAGCCTTTCATAAATCGTTCTAAAAGGCTTCCGCAGTAACCATACCTGTAACCTCAAGCTATGCCTTGGGAGTGAAAATAACCTGTAGCTCGTTGAGATCTGCAATGTACTCGAAACATACATCATATTTCCCAAGATCTAACAGCGTCCAGAAAGGTATTTCATATTTTTTTTGCAACTGCTCCTCATAGAATTCCTCGGGAGTTGTAAATTCCATTATTATCTTGTCGTTTGTGCCTTCAGCCTTGCGGAAAAGTATTTCGCCCCAGCGCTCTACGATGAACTTCTCATCTATCACAACGGTCTGGCCTATCTTGTCCTCAGCATTGACGTACTTTTGCACCTCTTTCATATTGTCAAAATCGATAGTGATTTTCATGGCAATACCCCCTTGTTTTATTTGTTTATGAAAGTCTCTGCATAGATTTTATATTGTGTATTATTCCCACAAAATGACTGATGTAATCAGTTATAATATTTTGTGGATAGCAGCATGAAAAAGTGTAAAATAAGTAATAGGATAAAAGTTGAAGACCTTTGCCGTGAAATTATAAATGATAATGGAGGCGCATATGAAAACAATTAAACATGCGTGCACGCTTGACTGCTGGGACCGCTGTTCCTTCAAGGTTCATGTCGATGGCGACAGAGTAGTTAAAATAGAAGGGGACAAGTATCACCCTTACACAAAGGGTTTCATATGCAAAAAAGGTGGAATGCACCTCGACAGACTCTACAGTGAGGAGAGGCTGAGAAAGCCTCTCTTCAGAACAGAGGATGGATTCACGGAGATATCATTTGAGCAGGCTCTGGATATAATGGCAGATAAGCTGAAGCATTATAAAGGTAAGTATGGAAGCCAGAGCATATTCCACTTTGAGCAGTGGGCCACTGGCGGAGTCAGCAAGTGCGTGGAGGAGATATTCTTCAACTTCATGGGAGGAATAACAGAGTCGAAAGGGGACACTTGCTGGGGCGCGGGGATAAAGGCCCAGAAATATGACTTCGGAAACGTGAAAGGTCACAACCTGAAAGATATCCACAATTCAAAGCTAATACTCGTATGGGGAAGGAATCCACACTCGACATCGGTGCATCTGATGGCGTTGCTCCAGGAGGCTATGAAGCGCAATATCAAGGTTGTGGTAATAGATCCCATAAGAACTGAGACTGCAAAAAAGGCCGATAAATTTATTCGAATAAGACCTTCATCCGACATAGCTCTTGCCATGGCCATGACTCGAATCATAGTAGAGGAAGGGCTAGATGACAAGGAATTCATAGTAAATTATACATACGGGTTTGATGCTTATAAGGAGTATTTGCTCTCGCTCGACATGGACAGCCTTGTGGAAGCAACAGGCCTTGCGCTTGAAGAAATCAAGTCCCTTGCTATGGAATACGCATCAGCCAACCCGGCGACAATATATCCCGGCTATGGATTGCAAAGGTATAGGAACGGCGTAAACACTATAAGGGCAATAGACGCCCTTGCGGCGACCTGCGGATACATAGGCTGTGAGGGTGGAGGTGTCAACTACGCTAACAGGCTCTACCCCGACATTCTTGACCTTGATCCCTATGGCAGCGCTAAGCACTCTGTGAATTCAAGGAGCTTCATGCTGAGGGATTTCAGCGATGCGCTCGAAAATCTTCAGAATCCCCCAATTAAAATGGTCGTGGTCAGCAAGGCAAATCCCATGAACCAGCTGCCGGATTTGGGAAGAGCTCAAAGGGCGTTTTCAAATGTGGAGTTCAAGGTGACGTTCGACATGTTCATGACAGATACTGCAATGCTCAGTGATCTTGTGATACCATGCACAAATACGCTTGAAACTGAGGACATCATCTATAGCTCGATGAACAATCCTTATATTAGCTTCAACGAGAAGGCGGTTGAGCCTGATGACATCCTTATGGACGAATACCATTTCTTCCGGGAGCTCGCCAGGAAAATGGGCATTGAAGGATATCCCATGGATGATAAGCTGGAATACCTTGAAAAAGTCGTGAAGCCGCTTGAAAATTACGGCTATTCATTCGAGGACTTGAGAAACGGCTATGTCACTATCGAAGGCCTTTCTGTGGCATGGAAGGACAAGCGATTCCAGACTCCATCAGGCAGGTTTGAGTTCGTATCTGAAAAAGCCGCGGCGAACGGACTGTGCGCACATCCTGAGTTCATACCGGGAAAAGAGGAGAGTGGTTTGAGGCTCATAACGCCTCACCACAAGGACTCTCTTTTCAGCCAGCACTTTTTCGGGATAGAGGGCATTTCGAAGGCCTTTGTGAATCCCGTCGAGCTTTTAAAAAGAGGAATAGCCTCAGGGGAAGCAGTGAGGCTATTTTCAAAGGCAGGGGAAATAGTTGTTCAGATAATTGGGAGCGAAGACGTGCCGACTGGCATTGTTTGCATGAGTATCGGCTGGCACAAAACTCACGGAAATCCAAACTTCCTGACCTGCTCATGTTCGTCAGAGCAGGGAGAGCAGATGGCATATTACGATACGTTCGTGGAAATAGAAAAAATATAAAGAGGTAACGAAAATGTCAAAAATTTTATATGTAGGAATGGGAGGTTTTATTGGAGCCTCCCTTAGATACATTATATCAACAAGTTCGGCGAGGATTTTTGGAACAAGCATGCCATATGGCACGCTCATAGTCAACGTACTGGGAGGCTTCCTCATTGGCTTCATTATGGAGCTGAGTTTCAGCACAGAGTCCATATCGCCTGATATGAGGCTTTTCTTGACTACAGGCATACTGGGAGGTCTCACAACGTTTTCAACATTCAGCTATGAGACGATGTCCATGATTAACGAGGGAAGTTATATGCTCGGAACAATCAACATATGTCTTAACCTGTTTTTCAGCCTTCTGGGAGTTGTGCTCGGAAGATATCTGGTTACAATAGCATAGGGAGGAGATCATGAAGATAGAGGGAAAGGGAAAGCTGCTCAAGATATACATAGGTGAGTCCGATAGATGGCACGGAGAGGCGCTTTACCACGCAATCATAAAGAAAATCAAGGAACACGGACTTGCCGGAGCTACCACGATAAGGGGAATAGAGGGTTTTGGCGCCAACAGCAGGATACATACAAGGCACATTGAGGTGCTTTCGCAGGACCTTCCTATACTCATTGAAGTCGTTGACACGGAAGAGCGGATAGAAGAAATAATAAAAATAGTAGAGCCTATGATAACAGAAGGTCTTATTGCGGTCGTAAACGAAGTTGAGATAATAAAGTATGCAAAATCGAAATAAATAGAAAAAAATAGAAAACATCATCTTTTGATTGATGCATCAAAGCTTATAAATCTGAAATTACAAGAAGTATAAGCATTTCAAATATTTATATAAAATTTTGGAAAATATACTTGCTTTATATCAAGATCCGTTGTATACTTAACAAGTACCATGATTCCGATGAAAAAATAATTTACAGACAATCGTAAGTTTTCTCTGATATGAATGAGATATTTTTACAAAGGATTAATGGAAATATAATTTTTGGAGGCAATACACAAATGAAAAACGGAATAGTTAAGTGGTTTAATGCAGAAAAAGGATTCGGATTCATATCAGTAGAAGGCGAAGAGGACGTATTCGTACACTTCTCAGCTATACAAACAGACGGATTCAAAACTCTTGAAGAAGGTCAAGCAGTTAACTTCGAAATAACAAACGGACCTAAAGGACCACAAGCATCTAACGTAACTCGTGCATAATTAAACACAAACTAAGCTATCTATAGAACCTTGGTTGTGTTTGGTATATATATGATATTCCACAAAGGATTCTAATGGAAGTAAATTAATGGAGGCAATATAAATGAATAACGGTACAGTAAAATGGTTTAATGCAGAAAAAGGATTTGGATTCATATCAGTAGATGGCGGAGAAGACGTATTCGTACATTTCTCGGCTATACAAACAGACGGATTCAAAACTCTTGAAGAAGGTCAAGCAGTTAAGTTTGACATAACAACTGGCCCTAAAGGACCACAAGCATCTAACGTAACAGTTGCTTAATTGATAAATTATAATTTGTCTATAATTACCCTGGAGCATATCGCTTCAGGGTTTTTTTAATATAAAAGCAGGACACTGCGTTCTAGGGTAAAATCATATTTCTATAGCTAAACCAGATGGCGATAAGGTTTGAGAGCACGAAAAGTAAAAATATTTTTTAAATTTGAAGTGTATGATTATTTCGCGGGTATAATAGTACCAACCAATTCAAGGGGGTGCTATTATGGGAAAAGTAAGGGAAAGAATTGTGGTATTCATATTGATGTTAACCATGGTTAGCCTGCTGCTTACTGGTTGCGGAGGGGGAAAAAACGAGGAGTCAACAGGGAATGAACAAAGCCAGACTGAGCAAAAAACTGAGCAGCAGACTGAGCAGAAGCAGGCATCCAAAGACAGCAACAAAAGCGACTTCAGCGAGTGGAAGCCTTTTGATATAAAGCCTGGCCAGTATTTTAAGTACAATACAAAAGTCACCCAGCAGGATGGGCAGGTAAAGGAAGGCTGGTTCACACTTAAGGTATCGGGAGAAGACGAAGACCAGATTACAATAGAAGCAGAAGGTGAGAGCGGCGAAGACACTTTTGCTTTTACGGTCACAGACAGCAAGGACAATGTATTCGGGAGCGTCATGATGAGTATGCTTACAAATCCCGCAAGCCAACACGTCTTTTCGACAATCTACTCACCTTTCATGGGAGGCGGAATGTGGCTGATGGGTATATCCCAGGGGAATGTCAAGGTTGGGAACAAATGGTCGTATTCCTCCGGAGGACATTCGGTTTTGAATGAGGTTGTGGGCAAGCGCAAGTATGCCGGAGTGGAGGGCTACTACATGCGCTACATGGTTGACGGCGAGCTCGAATCGCAAGTCTGCATGTCTCCGGATTTTCCGCTTGCGCTTATGAGTTATCTGAAGTCAGACGATGTAATCTACGAGTCTGAACTGGTTGAATACGAATCAAAGTAAATCAAGCATAATAAAGCTCTTTCTACATTGTTGAGGGGGCTTTTTTTATGTCGGTTTATTGTTTGGAGGATTATTTCGGTCGAAAAAAAGCCCTGCAGCAAGAAATTGTGTGCGTGTTTAAATTATATATATAATGGTATTAAATTAATATGTTTATCAAGAGTAAGGCATATTAGCTTGACGAGAAAAAGGGGGCGTTATTATGAGAAAAAGGATTTTTTCGTTATTCTTTGCATTTGTTTTCCTGTTTAGTTCCATAGGTATATGCAATGTGAGCGAGGCTGCAAGTGCTTCGCTAAGCGTATCAAGCACGTCGGTAGCCCCACTGGGGACAATATCTGTAAGCTTTTCAAACGGGTCTGGAATAAGCGGCGCATGGATAGGCATGTACAAAACGGGGTCCACAGACCAAAACTGGATGACTTACCAGTATATTGACACTAAAACCAGTGGCACTCTTACTTTTACGGCACCGGGAGACCCCGGAACTTATGAGTTCAGGATATTCAAGGACAGCGGTTATGTGTGGCTTGCATCAAGCAATACGTTTACGGTGGGAGACACAGGCGGCACATCGAGCCCGTATATGACGCTCTCATCAGCTAATGTGGCTCCGAGTGAGAAATTAAACGTGACGTACTACGGAGGATCAGGAATAAGCGGTGCATGGATAGGCATGTACAAGCCGGGAGAGGCTGACACTAGCTACATGACGTACCAGTATATCGACACAAAAACCAGCGGCACACTTACATTCACAGCGCCAAGCGAGCCAGGGACTTATGAATTCAGGATGTTCAAGGACAACGGTTATGTAAAGATAGCAACCAGCAGCCAGCTCAAGGTTGGGGACACAACGACATACAACGCTTCTTTGACAATTAGCTCAATATACAGTGGAGGTGTGAGTGTATCATTTTCTGGAGGGTCAGGGCTAAGCGGCTCATGGGTAGGCATGTTCAAAGAGGGAGCAGCAGACAGTGCATACCTGGCATATCAGTATATTAACACTAGCAAAAACGGCACCCTCGATTTCGCAACACCGACTGAACCAGGAACTTACGAGTTCAGGATATTCAAGGATAGCGGGTTTGTAAGGCTTGCAACAAGCAGCAAGTTCACTGTTTCTGAAACAAATTATAGCCCATACATGACAATATCCTCTACAAATGTAACTCCTGGAAGCAACATAAGCGTTAGCTACTACGGAGGCTCCGGACTAAGCGGCTCGTGGGTAGGGCTGTTCAAGGCAGGAGCGGCAGACAGCGCCTACCTCGCATACCAGTATATAAACACAAGTAAGAGTGGAACCCTTAATTTCACGGCCCCAATAGAGTCAGGAACCTACGAATTCAGGATATTCAAGGACAATGGGTTTGTAAGGCTTGCGACAAGCAGCCAGTTCACTGTGGCGCAAGGTGGCATAACTTTAAATGCCACATCTGCGAAGAATGGAATATTGCTTACCTGGAATGCTTCATCTGATTCTTCAGTAGTAGGCTACAACCTGTATAGAGGAAACACATCTAGGGGAGAAACGTCTACCCCTATAACTGATTTTTATATAAAGGGGACCTCGCATATAGACTTGAATGCAGACCCGAATGTCATATCGTACTACATTCTTAAGCCTGTATATAAGAATGGAACAGAGGGACCGGCATCTAATGAGGCTTACGCATATCCCGGCACATCGTCTTCAGCAGGTATGACAATAGTCCTCAAGATCAACGATCCTTACATGAGTGTTAACGGAATAAGTCAAGAGATAGACCCCGGAAGAGGCACAGCTCCGATGATAATAAGCAGCCGTACCCTTGTTCCTATAAGGGCTATAATTGAGGCTATGGGGGGAGCTATTTTCTGGGACGAAGCTGACAGAAAGATTACCATACAAACAGCAAACAAGACTATAGAGCTTTGGGTAGATAAGAAGGATGCAAGGGTTAACGGAGTAAATACTACTACCGATGTGCCTCCTCAAATAATAAACGGAAGAACGATGGTCCCAATTAGATTTGTAACAGAGAATCTTAATTCTGGTGTTGAATGGGACGGAGAGCAAAAGAAAATAACGATAAAAGTAAATGAATAAATTTTCACATAAACATCTAATTTAAAATAAGCGGCAATTCAAATATGATCCCTGTATTAAATAGGGATCATATTTTTGTTTCATGAATGGAAGATTGAACTATAAGTATTGGATAATTTCATAACCAGCGAAAATATTATTGTGGGCAAGCTCATGATATAAAGAGGGGATAATGGTTGTAAGTACAATTTTAAAACAGATACTTTTATAACAACTATTGTAAGTGGATACAATATGTGTTATACTAAATTATAAGGTCAAAGAAAGTCAAATAAAACCTTGAATAATGACGCGGGGTGGAGCAGTTGGCAGCTCGTTGGGCTCATAACCCAAAGGTCGCAGGTTCGAGTCCTGCCCCCGCAACCAAAACGATTACACGACTCAGCATATTTGATGTGCTGTTTTTTTTGTTGTAAAAACAGCAGCAACAGGATCAAGGATAGAGGATTAACAGATAGGGTTGAGGTGTTTATATGTCGAGAATTCCAGAGTATTTGCAGCTGAAAATCAAAGAAATCCCAGAGTGTGCAGGCGTATACTTCATGAAGGACAGGCATGGCGGCATAATGTACGTGGGCAAGAGCAAGAGCCTGCGTTCCAGGGTGCGGTCGTATTTCTCCAGCCACGGCCGGGGAGATAAGATAGAAATGATGGTGCGCAACATAGACGACATTGACTACATCACTACTGACACTCACCTGGAGGCGCAGATCCTCGAATGCGCCCTCATAAAAAAGCTCAAGCCTCAATACAACTCCCAATTCAAGAACCACAGCAGGTATGTTTACGTTAAGCTTGTTGAAGACGTCAGGAGGAAGCCGCTTTCAATTGTGCATGAAAGGGAGGCCGGAACCTGCTATGGTCCCTATCGCAGCAGGAGGCTTATAGGCGATTTTATAGAGTCCTTTCAGAATCTTTATCCGATTGTCAAGAGGGACGAATATTACGAATTTCAGTATCATATTTTCCCTGTCAGGATGGAAAGGGAGATGTTCTTGGAAAACAGGCGGAATCTTGAGGACGTATTCTCAGAGGATAAGAGCATGGCCTCGTTTATAGAGGCGCTCTCGCAGAAAATGGATGAAGCCTGCCTCGAGCAAAGATTTGAACTGGCGGCACTCTACAGGGATGTCATTCAGGCAGTGAAATACATCAACTGCAACAATCTTGCCGACGCAGACAAGAGGAGCACAAGGAAGACTTTAATGATAGAAGCAATAGATAAAGGATATAAGCTGTTTTACATAGTAAACGGCAGGATAATAGCTAAACTAAGGCACGCTGAATTGGATGAAAGCATCCTCTTAGGCTTTGTCAAGCAGGCAGACAGATTAGCCGGCATCATTGAACGGTATAAAAATGAAAAACGTGATATAGATTTCAGAAACATAGTGAACGTAGAGCTTCAGGATACCAGGGACAAGTTCGTATTTGAAATGGAATATGGTGCCGTTTTTGATGCAGAAAAGGTACTTAACCGTATAGACGGACTGTTTAGAAAGCATTAGGGAGTGATAATATATGAAATTCAAGGATAAGGTATGCGTAATAACAGGTGGGGCTCTAGGCATAGGAAGGTGCCTTGTCAGGGAGTTTGCCAAGGCAGGGGCTAAGGTAGCCTTCATCGACTTGGACGAAAATGCCGGGCAGGAAAACTGCGAATACATAAGCAAAAATGGCGGAACGGCTTTCTTTTTTCACGGAGATATAGCGGATGATAGAGTCCTCGAGGAATTTAGGGATGAGGTTGTAGGCAGGTTTGGAAATATAGACTATCTCATAAACAACGCATGCCTGAGCCGAAAAGGAATACTTTCAAATTGCAGCTATGAGGATTTCAACTATGTGCTGCGCATAGGCGTAAGCGCGCCCTACTATCTGACTCAGCTGTTCCTTCCATACTGGAACGATAAGGGTGCGGTAGTAAACATATCCTCGACAAGGGCCTTCATGTCCCAGGCCGATACGGAAAGCTATACAGCCGCCAAAGGTGGAATAAGCGCTCTTACGCACGCTCTGGCAGTTAGCCTCTCCGGCAGGGTAAGAGTGAACTCCGTGTCCCCGGGCTGGATAGACACCGGCGCCTGCTACGAGGAAGACTACAAGCCATCCTACTCTGATGCAGACATGCTTCAGCATCCCTCGGGCAGGATCGGAGAACCAAATGACATAGCCAGGGCTGTGATGTTCCTTTGCGACGAGGCGAACAGCTTCATAAACGGCGAGAACATAACGGTTGATGGAGGCATGAGCAAGCTCATGATATACAGCGGTGACGCGGGGTGGCATTATGATAAATAGAGTTCAATCTAAAAATTTGTAAAAGGGGTCGTGGCATGGAATTTAATTTCAAGTGTTTGCTGTGCAACATAGAGCAGGTTGACAAGGTGGCAAATCATGTAAAGGCTTCGGATTGCGACAGGGAGTCAGTTCTCAGGGAGGTGCTGAAGTATCTTTCTGATGTTGATTTCAAAACCACAAATCCGGAAATAATGCGGGAAACCTGGAGAATAATAACCGAGGGATTTGGAGATTCAGATCCCTACGGTAGTGAGAAAAGGCGATTCAACGGTGACCTAATGGAGATTTACGGTCTTCTCAGAGAAAGGATTTCACAAAGCGAGGAGGGCTTTTTTGAAGCCTTGAGGCTGTCGGCAGTGGGCAACATCATAGATTTCGGTGCCAATCACTATTTCGACAAGGAAATGTGCTATGGGAAAATATGTGATTTGTGCTCCGAGGACATATTTGCCATAGACCACAGCAAGAGGCTGTATGAGAAGCTAAAAAGCGCCAAGCAGCTGCTTGTAATAGGCGACAACTGCGGCGAAATTGTCCTGGACAAGCTGCTTATAGAGCGGATAAAAAGTGAATTCAGCCAGCTTAAGATATACTACAGCGTGCGAGGAAAAGTCGTGCTCAACGATGTGACGGCGGAAGACGCAGACCAGGTGCGCATGGGCGATGTTGCAGCTGTAATAGATGACGGAACAGGGGCTCCGGGCACGGCTCTTGAGCAGGCTTCGGAGGAATTCAAAGAGATATTCGAGGAATCAGATGTAGTTATAGCAAAGGGCCAGGGAAACTTCGAGGGACTCAGCGAAATAAAAAAAGCAGGCCTCTTCTTCCTGCTAATGGCCAAGTGTCCGGTTATAGCCGGCTATATAGGCGTGCCTAGTATGAAATGCGTATGCATTGAGAATGTCATACCATTCGCATGATTTCCAGGACAAAAAAAAGGTATATTAATAAAAAGAAGAATTAGCAAAAGGAGGGTCACAGAGTTATGAGTAAAAACGATACCGTTTATTATCCACAGGATGAAATGACTACAGTTTTGCTGCCAGTAACATTAGGATGTTCATACAACAAATGCTTATTCTGTTCAATGTACAAAGACGATAAATACAGTGAAGTTCCACTTGCGGAAATAGAAATGCAACTGCTTAATATAAGTAAATATACTGAAAAAGTATTTCTGACAGGCGCAGACCCTATGGCAATAGGGTTTGACAAAATGAAACGATTGTTGGATTTGATAAACAAGCATTTGCCGTACTGCGCGTGTGTTGCATCATATGCGTCCATAAAGAACATTGCAAAGTATACGGTGGAGGAGCTGTCGATTCTTCATGACGCAGGGCTTAGAATGCTATATATAGGTTTTGAAACAGGCAGAGATGACATATTGAAGTTGATTAATAAAGGCCATACGGTGAATGAGGCGATTAAGCAAGCGAAAAGACTTAACGAAGCCAAAATACCGTTTAATACTATTATAATGTATGGAATAGCCGGTAAAGGCGGATCTGTTGATAACGCTGTTGCAACTGCTAGGATGATTAACCAGTTCACAACAAACAGAGTTATTACAATGAATCTAACAATCGTCGACGGAACGGAGCTAAGCAATATGGTAAAAAGAGGCGATTTTATTCCTGCAGACGGAAACGAGCGATTAGTAGAAATAAAAACACTTTTAGAAAATCTCGAACCTAAACAGTCTATGATGTTTGACACAACACATCCAACGAATTTAATTATGATAAAAGGCACATTGCCGCAAGATAAAGAAAGATTAATAAATGAAGTTGCAAAGCGCATAAAAGTTTAGCAGTAGATGATAGTAGAGCTCGGTATAGTTTGTGCTGAGCTTTATTTGTTTCTCAGAAAGCGCATGAATCGAGTAAAGGAGCGTATTTTTTATGATTAATGAGAAAATGAAGAAATCGCCACCGTCTATAGATGAATGGCTCAAAGAGGCAAAAGCTCATCCAAATGCTCTTCAGGAAGGGATGTTTTTAGTTCATAACGGCGTTGTGCGCCAGACACCTAAGGCCTTGGTGCGCCAAGGGATTGACGATGGTTCGTTGGTAAGAGGAATGGAATTTGCATATGATGCAGCGAAAGTAGAGGCAGTGGTTGCGGAAACTTACAAAATGGATGGGATATTCCACGTCAGGGTCTGGCTTAATGAAGGCCAGCTTGAAGTCGGCGATGACATAATGTATGTGCTGATTGGAGGCGATATAAGGCCTCATGTTATAGATGCCCTGCAATCCCTAGTTGAAAAAATCAAGACTGAATGTGTTACGGAAATAGAAAAGAAGATATAATTTGAAAAGGCAAGAGAATGGCATTTGAAATATGATGACGACTTTGAATCTAATTCCCCAAAATATAATTGCCGTAATACAAGAGATTAATATCGATTATGTTACAAAAGAACGATTGGAAAGGGTTGGCTTTATAAGTGGAGTGTAGATTGCATTTATACGCAAAGCTCCTTTGGGCCTGTTCTTTGATTAAGTGTATTGTTTTCAATTAGGGGTATAATATCCGATAAGAAACAAATCCGAGCGAGTAGTATTTTGTGGATTTTTGAAAAGCGGAGGTGTGATGCATGAAAAAAAACATAAGATTTTTCGCCATGGGAGCTTTGCTAGCTGTTCTAATAGTGACTTCCTTTTCATTCGCCCAGGTAAGCTTCCAAAACATTGACGTTGCCTTCAATGCGGCAGGCATAGAGGTCGATGGGCAAATGCTTGATTCTGACATCATGACATATAATGGCACGACGTATGCCCCTGTAAAGGATCTTTCAGAGGCACTTGGGAAGCAGGTAGAGTGGGACGAGCAGACTAGCACCGTAATTATAAAAAGCGCCCCTTTTTCGTTTTCAGAAATGTTTAATGATCCATCTGATTTAATTCAGACGTTTCTTGGAGTAGTCGCAGGAGGAATAATTACGTATCTTGTCATAGTGAAAAGAGCGATTAAAAAATTGAAATCATAGCATGATAGAAAAAGGCATGTCCTCGTCGCGAGAACATGCCTTTTTTGCGCTCTGGCAGAGCCCTTTACCTGAATTTCAAAAGATCAATTTTTGAATAGTCGATATTGCCAGTTTCATCCACTAGATTCTCGTCAGCGTGTATGTACTCCACCTTTCCAATGAACATTTCATGGGAACCAGTTACTATGGAATCAACCACGGTGCATTCTATATTTACAGGGCAGTCTAGAAGTATAGGGGCATCCACCTTGACGCCTTTTTCATGTTTCATTTCTGCTTTTGCAAGCTTGTCCTCGTCTCTTCCGCTGATGCTGCCAAGATAGGCATATTTCTCTCTGAGACTTTCAGGTACTAGATTGACAACGAATTCCCCTGTCTCCTTAATCATATTGTAGGAGTGCCTGCTTGGAACTATTCCCACCATTACCATAGGGGGAGCGTAGCTGCAGTTGCCGGCATATGCCACAGCCAATGCGTTGACCTCACCGTTAACTCCTCTGCAGGACACAAGTAAATCAGGCATTGGCTTAAGGCTGCCCTTTAAGTTGCTTATCTCGATTTTTTTCATCAATATGACCTCCTTGAACTTTGTATAATTATAATTTACCACAAAAAGGCCGGTTCCTCCATAAAAACAGCATATGCCAATAAATGTAGAATCGCAACATAAAAATATATTTATCTACACGTGAACATCGGGAAATTGCCTGGAGAATGAAAACATTTTCAAATGCGGAGCAAGCTGAGAAGAGGGGCGGATTATCCAAACAATCCTACGGGGAGATGTCTTATAGAGAGGGAGCAGCTTATAGAAGTTCTAGAAAGCAGTGACAATCTGGTTGTGATAGATGAAGCCTACTTTGAATTTTCAAAAAAGACATTTGCGGATCTTGTTGACAAATACCCAAATTTGGCCATATCAAGAACGCTAGACAAGGCATTCTCTTTAGCTGGACTCAGAGTCAGCTACCTCTTAGCAGGAGATGGCTTTTTGGGCAGATTGTCGCCATATTCTCAGGCTCTTGGCAGACCAGCCTGCTTGGCTGCAATTGCCGCCCTCGAGGACAAGGAGTATATGTTTAGAAACGTTGAGACTATTATTGACGAGAGGGAGCGGCTAAGAAAGGGGCTTGAAATGGCCGGGCTTGATGTGACGCCAAGCGAGACAAATTTCTTGCTTGTAAGAACCTCGATTCCTGAATTCGCATCGAGATTAAGGGAGAGAAATATTCTGATAGGGGATTTTTCTGGCATATGGCTTAACGACTACTACAGGATTTCTGTTGGGAGCAGTCTAGATAATGACATGTTGATCAATAAAATAGTTAATGTCAAAAAAAGTTATTGACATATACCCATAAAGAGAATACAATAAAGCTATAAAGAGCATATACCCAAAACAAAGGGGGTGATAAAAATGCCAGGAAAAGACGGAACAGGTCCAATGGGACGCGGAGCAATGACGGGAAGAGGTTTGGGATACTGCACAGGAATAGGCTCGGGAAGATACGGCGCTGGGATAAGAAGAGGATTTGGCAGAGGATTAGGATGCGGATTGGGGTTAGGATGCAGAAGAGGTTACGGAGGTTTTTATCCGTCGGGACTGACTGAAGCTGAGGAAATCGAACTGTTCAAAGAGGAAAAGGAAATACTTGAAAAAAGACTTGAAATGCTGAAAAAACAGTTGGAAAACTCACCGGAGACTGATAAGTAGGATTTGTTAGGGGTATATTTTAAATTAGGGGATTAAATCTCAAGGCTAAGATTAAGGGGGGCAGGCTATCTGCCCCTTTACTCTTAGCCTCCTACATACAAATGCGGAGGTGTCGAGGAATGGACATGAAATACGTATATGGACCCGTGCCGTCCAGGAGACTTGGGGTATCATTGGGAATAAGCCCTATACCTAAAAAGACCTGCAATTATTCCTGTATATATTGCCAGCTTGGAAGAACTGATCACATGACAAATACAAGGCAAATGTTCTTTTCCGTGGAAGACATAATGGCTGAGTTTGACGAGGTACTAAGGGAGAAAATTCGTTTTGACGTGGTGACTATCGTGGGTGAAGGAGAGCCGACACTCTATCTGGGGCTAGGCGAGCTTATAGATGAAATCAAGAAAAGAACGGACAAGCCGGTGGCTGTAATAACAAACGGAGCTCTTTTATACGATTCGCAGCTGCAGTCGGAGCTTGGAAGGGCAGACATAGTCCTGCCTACAATGGACGCATACGACGAAGAGTCACTAAAAAGGATAAACAGACCCCATGGGAGCCTGAAATTCGAGGATATTAAGCGTGGGCTTGAGGAATTCTCGGAAAAATACCAGGGACAGCTGTGGATTGAAATAATGCTCATGAAGGATGTAAACGACGACGATGAATCTCTTGGAAAATACGCTGAAATGCTAAAGAGGATCAAATATGACAAGCTCTACCTGAACACTCCTGTGCGCCCGCCGGCCGAGTCGGAAGTAAGCATAGTCGACCACGAAAAAATGGATCACGCAGCAGAGCTTCTAGGGGGGATTTCAATAGACCTCCTTTCGTCCGAGGGGTTCCACAGCGAAATAGCGGATGACCATGCCGCAATTCTAAGCATAATCAAGCGCCATCCAATGAACCAGTTCGAAATAGAAGGGTTTCTGGCATCCAGAGGCCGCAGCGACATCGACAGATTTCTTGATGAGCTCAGGCAGGATGAGAAGGTGGAAGTTATAAACTACAAGGGCTACGACACATACAGACTGAGATGATAATATTACAATAAAGGGTAAATACCCTTAATGATATAGAGGTGAATGCTGTGCCTAGACCTAGGAAACGAAGAAGAGTGTGCCTTATGCCTGAAAACAACCTGTTTGGGCCCCTGGGCCCGCCAAGTGCAGAACGCGAATGCGTTGTAATGAGCGTGGAGGAGTATGAATCCCTTCGGCTTATAGAGCACGAAGGACTAAACCAGGAGGAGTGCGCGGAAAGAATGAACGTGGCGCGTTCCACTGCCCAAAGGATATACGATGAAGCGAAGCGGAAAATGGTCGATGCTCTTGTAAACGGCAAGAACATAAAAATCGAGGGTGGGGACTACGAGCTCTGTGACGGCAGTGAGGTTTCAAGCGGTTGCGGAAGATGCAAAAGGCGCAGGCAGGGGCGTAATCATCTGTAAGGAGAAGACAAGGGAGATTAGGTTTGTCTCAGCTTTCAATGGTCGAGATTAGGAAGGATATAGGTGAAGCGTATGATAATTAAAACCTTGGTGGAGAACAGGGCGATATCGGAGGAATTCGGGACTGAGCACGGGCTCAGCCTTTATATTGAAACTGCGAAGCACAAGCTTTTGTTTGATGTTGGAGCAAGCGGGCTTTTCCTGGAAAATGCAAAAAAGCTGAATGTCGACATTGAGGATGTGGATGCAGTTATTATTTCCCACGGGCACTATGACCACGGAGGCGGCCTTGGCGCTTTTTTAGGAGTTAATTCAAAAGCAAAAATATATGTAAATCAAATGGCTTTCGGCGACATTTATGCAAACCGCCCCGGAGGAGTTACTGCATACATCGGGCTGGACAAGGATTTGATAGTAAACGAAAGGTTTGTCCTTGTCGGGGATTCCCTAAGGCTTGACGACGAGCTTGAGCTTTTTTCAAATGTCAAAGGGAGGAAGTTTTTTCCGTCCGGCAATCAGGATCTGCTAATCAAGAGCGGTGGACAATTTGTACACGACGATTTTGCCCATGAGCAAAACCTTGTAATTAGTGAGGGAGACAAAAAGGTTCTAGTGGCTGGCTGCGCCCACAACGGAATTGTAAACATAGTCGAGCACATGGCAGCGGTGCTTGAAGAGTCGCCAACCCATGTAATAGGCGGCTTTCATCTGCATAACCGCACAGCTGGAAGAAGCGAATCAAAGGAAACGGTAAGAACTATAGGCGAATATCTGAAGAATACCCGCGCAAAGTACTATACGTGCCACTGCACAGGAATTGAAGCCTATCAATGGCTAAAGGATGTAATGGACGGACAGATTGAGTACCTGGCAACGGGAAGTCAGATGAATCTGTAAATAGCCTATTGCTCTATAATCTCAAGATAAATCAAACTGGATTATAGTTGAACAGCGGGGAGAGGTGAGGAAATGGGTACGGAGAAAAAGATTTCTGAGATTGAAGAACTGCTCAAGTCCAAAGGCTACAAGCTGACGCATCCCCGTGAGGTTATCGTCAGGCTGTTTGTTCAAACTAGCGAGCATCTTAAGCCGGAGGATATATACAACGAAGTCAGACATGAAGATGGCAGTCTTCCAACGGTATACCGGAGCATAGAGATTCTCAAGAATATAGGTGTCATAAAGGAAGTGGTAATAAACAGCGAAAGATATTACGAATTAAGCATTTTCAGCCAGAAGAAATTCCACATACACTTTCAGTGCAGCATCTGCGGCAAGATCAAGGAGTATAATGACAAACGCATTTTCAAGGATATGCTTTTGCAAAGAGACTATATTGAAGAAACTTACAATGATGTCATAGAAGACGTGACGGTAGTCATGAAAGGGGTATGCAGCTCCTGCAAGAAGGAAGTAAAGTAGTTTATGTTGTTCCAAGATGGCAACAATGTTTTGACGAAGACAGGGATGAGCATGGAATTTAATTATAATTTTAAGACAACAAAGTGGTAGGCGAGGAGGGCTTGTTTTAGGCCTTGAGGCTATCTGAAGTAGGCAAAATCATAGACTTTGATGAAAAACAGCCTGAGACATTTAAAATATTCAATGTCTCAGGCTGTTTTCAATTCTATCTAATCTTCAAAAGCTTCCTTTACAGACCATACCTTGTATACATTTCCAACTAGATCAGGACCAGGCTTGAGAGTTTTCTTTCCTGGCTTCCATCCGGATGGAGTAGCCTCGGTGCCCTTGCTTTCGCGTACGAGCTGGAATGCCTGTATCTGCCTTAATGTCTCGGATACGTTACGTCCAACAGGAGGCGTAAGCACCTCGTAGCCCTGTATCACGCCGTCTGGGTCTATAAGGAAACGGCCTCTGTTTTCAACTCCGGCCTCGGCATCGTATATTCCATACATTGTTCCGACCTTTCCGCCTCCGTCTGAAAGCATTGGGTAAGGTATGCCGCCTTCGACCATCTTGCTTAGCTCGTTGTCATTCCACATCTTGTGAACGAAAACTGAATCCACGCTTACCGATAGTACTTCTGCTCCCAGCTTCTGGAACTCTGGAAATTTTTCAGCAACTGCTGAAATCTCAGTGGCTCAGACAAATGTAAAGTCTCCAGGATAGAAGCATAGCACAACCCATTTTCCAAGATACTCAGACAATCTGAATGTCTTAAACTCGCCTTTATAGAATCCTGCCATTTCAAAGTCAGGGGCTTTCTTTCCAACTGATATCATAGACATCTCCTCCTTTTTGCTTGAAACTGTTTCGTTAACTGTTTGCTGTTCCTGCGGCAACTCGACCTGCGACTTTGGTCTCGCACAACCAGGTTTAAAATCTTGCGGCATATAGTCACCCCCATAAAATAAATTGAATTTAACCAATAAGACTATCAATAAATTTAATACCCCTGTATTTTGTCCTTAAAACAAATATGGAATAAAAACAGCAAGCCCTTGAATTCAAAAATGAAATAAGGGCTTGCTGCGATGAATAGTCGGCTGGAGTGGAGGCAAGGCATGTCGACTTTTATTTAACGGGAGACATTAATATCTCGCAATTACGGCTCCTGCAAGGCATTATTAAAAGCGTAGTATTTATCAAGCTTCAGCAGGCTTGCCAAAGTAAAATAGCATATGCTACATTATTTCTATACCCTTATATCCAGTCGTGATAAACAATATTTTCTGGTATATTTGTATTAACGGAATAAAGAACTAGAAAAGGATGTGGAGAAGATGTACAATTGCGGAATTTGCGCTGTGCATGCGTGCAGAAGCGGAGAAAAGGCTAAGATGCCTGCCAATTGCCCCTGCAGGGATGATGAGACCGAAAAGAGCGGAGAGCTCTACAAGGAAGAGGAGAACCTGCTGATAGCTAACAGCTCCGCCCTTGTGGAGGCCTTAGGATACTGCAAGCTGACGAGGATAGAGGAAATAATGGATTTTGCTAGAAGGTGCGGCTATAAAAAGCTAGGCGTGGCGTTCTGCATAGGCTTGCATGAGGAGATGAAGATGCTGAGCAAGATACTCGTGCACAACGGCTTCGAGGTTGAATCTGTAGTATGCAAAAACGGAAGCATCCCCAAATCCCACATAGGGATATCTCCGGAAGAGCAGATAAGGAAGGGCTGTGAGTTCGAGGCCATGTGCAACCCTATAGGGCAGGCCCTCTTGCTGAACAAGGCGGGTACTGACTTGAACCTCATATTCGGGCTTTGCGTCGGCCACGATTCGCTTTTCATCAAGTATTCAAACGCGCCTGTTACAGTAGCCGCTGTTAAGGACAGGGTGCTGGGTCACAACCCTATGGCTGCCATATACCAAGCTGAGAGTTATTATAAAGATAGGATGTTCCCGGAAAAATAATGAACATCTATTTTTTACATTAACTCTTCATGAAGTCGAAATAATAAGAAAATAAAAGTTGACAAAATGTCAAAACTGGTGTAAATTTATTTTAATACTTTAATTCAATACAGAAAATTCTGTGAATGGAAAGAGTAGGCCAACAATGTTGTCCAAGCGAGCCGGTGGTGGTGGGAGTCCGGTGTCAAGGTTCTGGCTGAATGGTTCCATGAGAAGCAGTGTGAAATCCATGAGATGCATGGAGAGTATCGCCAGCCGCATGTCCAGCGTTAAAGGGACGGGGTATCGAAAACGTAAATAATATGTTTTCCGTACCTGACAAAGAGAGATGGGTAATACCTTCTAAAATAGGTGGCAGCGCGGAATGACGACATTTCGTCCTATAGTTATATGGGATGAGGTGTCTTTTTTATTTTACTGGCTGTGCAAGCTAGCTTTTAAGGTTATTACAAGTCTAATCAGGGTGGCAACGCGGAGCAAAGATGTTTCGTCCCTTCAAAGGGGATGAAGCGTCTTTTTTTATTTGCTTTTATAGGCATTAGTATGCTGGGCGCATAGAGTAAATTAACAGAAAGTTAATAACAGGGGGTATCAGGAAATGGAAGGAAATTCGAAGCTCAGGGCATTTACCTTTGAAATGGAGGGGGACACGCATACGCCGATTTCCATATACAAGAAGCTATGCGGTGAAGGAAAGTCGTTCATACTCGAGAGCGTTGAAAAAGGCAAGTGGGGGAAATACTCATATATCGGCAGAAAGCCCTTCATGGAGATCAGGTCAGAGGGCGGCGAAGTCACTCTTGATAAGTCTGGCGTTCAGACAAGCCGCTACGGTAATCCCCTTGAAATACTTAGGGATGTCATCAAGGAGCACAATTGCGAAGGATTGCTAGGCGGGCTGGACTTCGAGGGAGGTGCTGTAGGCTACATCGCCTACGACTTCGTAAGGAACATTGAGAAACTGGGCGAGCCTGAGATTGACGACCTGCATATGCCGGACATGCACCTTTTCTTTCCGGAGGAGATTGTAGCATACGAACACGAGAGACAGAAGATAAAGATAATAATCAACATGCCCCTTGGAGTCGGAAGAAGCGAGGAGGAGCTGGAAAAAGAGGCGGAAGAAAGGCTGCAGGCGATAAAACTGCAAATAGAATCGCCTGAGACTATAGAGAGCAAAAAGCCAGCAAAAGAGCAGGAAGCCGTTGAATACTCGGGCACTGAAACGAAAGAGAGTTTCGTGGCTAAGGTGGAGAAGGCAAAACAGTACATCAAGGACGGGGATATATTCCAGGTGGTCCTCTCTCAAAGGTTCGACGTGAAGACAAATAAGGATCCTCTTGACGTTTACAGGACGCTTAGGATACTAAATCCGTCGCCGTACATGTATTTTATCGACTACGGCGATTACAAGATAGCCGGTTCCTCGCCTGAGCTGCTTGTCAAGCTTAGGAATGGCGAGGTGGAAACATGTCCCATAGCCGGAACAAGGCATAGGGGTGCCACACTGGAAGAGGATGAAAGACTTTGCGAAGAGCTTCTTAAGGATGAAAAGGAGAGGGCGGAGCACATGATGCTGGTGGACCTTGCCAGGAACGATATAGGCAGGATATCCCAGTTTGGAAGCGTAGAGCTGAGCAGCTTCATGGAGGTTCAAAGGTATTCCCACGTAATGCACATAGTCTCCAACGTCAAAGGCAAGGTAAAGGAAGGCTATGACATGCTGGACGCTCTAAGCTCCTGCATGCCGGCGGGAACAGTGTCAGGGGCGCCCAAGGTCAGGGCTATGCAGATAATAGACGAGCTGGAGAACAGAAGAAGGGGCGTATACGCGGGAGCCATAGGCTATTTCGGCTTCAACGGCAACATGGACACCTGCATAGCAATAAGGACTGTGCTCTTCAAGGGGGATACTGCCTATGTTCAGGCCGGAGCCGGGATAGTGGCCGACTCAGATCCGCTTTCGGAATACAACGAGACTCAAAGAAAGGCCCAGGCAGTGCTTGAGGCTCTCAGAGGTTAAAGTCCAAAATAGGGGGAACGCTTTATGATACTTATTATAGACAACTACGATTCGTTCACATACAACCTGTACCAGTATATAGGGGAGATCAATCCGGATATACTCGTGTGCAGGAACGACAAGCTTACTATAGAGGAAATCGAGGAGATGGACATAAGCCATATAATAATATCTCCCGGACCAGGATTTCCCAAGGACGCTGGGATTTGCGAGGATGTCATAAGGCACTTTGCAGGCAAGATTCCTCTGCTGGGAGTATGCCTGGGCCATCAGGCCATAGGGGAGGTATACGGAGGCAGGATAGTCCATGCCAAGGAGACGGTCCACGGCAAGACTTCCATGGTAAGCCATACGGGCACCGACCTTTTCGAGGGGGTTGAAAATCCGGTGGAGGTAATGCGCTACCACTCCCTTGTAGTGGAAAGGGAATCCCTGAGTCCCGAGCTGGAAATAACGGCCCAGGACGAGTCCGGTCAGATAATGGCCCTGCGCCACAAAAGACACCACGTGTACGGGGTTCAGTTTCATCCCGAGTCAATAGGAACCCATTCAGGCAAGCAGATGCTCAGGAATTTCCTGAACATAGAAGGATAGAGGCGTTATAAAGAGGTCAAAAGGGGGAAAAATATATGATAAAATCAGCCATAGACAAGCTTTCAGCCGGCATAGACCTTACGGAGGGTGAGATGATGTCCATTATGGAGGACATAATGGACGGCAAGGCTTCTGACGCCCAGATAGGGGCATTTCTGACGGCGCTCAAGATAAAGGGAGAAACTAGCGATGAGATATTCGCAGGAGCCAGCGTAATGAAGAAAAAGGCGCTGGAGGTCAACATGGACAAGATATATTCCATAGACACCTGCGGCACAGGAGGAGACGCCAGGAACACCTTCAACGTGTCCACGGCCGTGATGTTCGTGGCGGCAGCTGCCGGGGTAACAGTAGTTAAGCACGGCAACAGGTCAGTCTCCAGCAAGTGCGGCAGCGCAGACGTGCTTGAAAAGCTGGGGGTGAACATAAACCTCAGCCCCGAGGATGTGAGAAGGTGCATAGACGAGCTCAACGTGGGATTCATGTTCGCACCCAGGTTCCATACGGCAATGAAGAATGTAATGAAGGCCAGGCAGGAGCTTGGCATGAGGACCATATTCAATGTGCTGGGGCCGCTGGCAAACCCGGCGAGCGTCAAGGGACAGCTGATAGGGGTTTTCGACAAAAAGCTCATGACTCTGTTTGCCCAGGTGCTAAGGAAGATGGGCACTGAGAGGGCGCTTATAGTACACGGCGAGGACGGCTTGGATGAAATCACGCTCACAGGAAGCACGAGCGTATGCGAACTAAGGGACGGCCAGATAAAAAGCTATGAAATAAAGCCTGAGGATTTTGGTCTGGAATCCGCGGAGCTTCAGGAACTTGTGGGGGGAGACAGCGACCACAACGCCCAGATAATAAGGGATGTGCTTGCGGGAGAGACTGGCGCAAAGCGGGACATGGTGGTGCTCAACGCTGGAGCAGCAATATATGTGGGCAAAAAGGCTGATTCCCTCAAGGAGGGCGTAGAGATTGCCAAGGACGTCATAGACAGAGGGCTTGCGGTGGAGAAACTTGAAAAATTTGCTGAACTGACAAGGGGGCTTGGTGAATGATACTAGAAACCATAGTTGAATACAAGAGGGAAAGGGTGGCAAGAGACAGAGCCCAGGTTCCCCTGGCGGAGCTTATGGATATTATAGAAAACGCAGAGGAAACCAGGGACTTTAAAGCCGCCCTCAGCAAGGAGCGGCTCTCAGTAATAGCGGAGGTCAAGAAGGCATCTCCTTCAAAGGGCGTAATCAGGGCGGATTTCGAGCCGGCGGAAATAGCAAGGGCGTACGAGTCCTGCGGGGTGGACGCGGTGTCAGTGCTTACGGAAGACAAGTTCTTTCTTGGGCAAGACGAATATATTGGAATTGTAAAAGGCATTGTATCAGTGCCCGTGCTGAGAAAGGACTTTATAATAGACAAGTACCAGATATACCAGTCAAGGGCGATAGGCGCTGACGCGGTGCTGCTTATAGCGTCGATACTCTCGGCCGAGGAGCTCAGGGATTTTCACGATACAGCTAAAGGCTTGGGGCTCCACTGCCTTGTGGAGGTCCACAGCGAAGAGGAGCTGGAAAAAGCGCTCAACGCCGGAGCGGAAATCATAGGCATAAACAACAGGGACCTGGACACCTTTGAAACAGACATAAAAACCACACAGAAACTGGCGGGTTTGATACCGGAGGGCAAGATAATTGTAAGCGAGAGCGGCATACTCTCAGGAGATGACGCCAGATTCGTAAGAGAGCAGAGGGCTGACGCCATTTTGGTGGGACAGTTTTTCATGGAGTCAGATTCAATAGAGGACAAGCTAAGAGAGCTTAGGGGTGAATGATTTGACTAGGGTGAAAATCTGCGGGCTTACGAGAGAAGTTGACATGGAATATGCAAACATGCTCATGCCTGATTATGTGGGCTTCGTATTCGCAAGCAGCAAGCGGAAGCTGAGCGTGGCGGAAGGTGGAGATCTGGCTAAACGGCTAAAGCCAGGCATAAAGAAGGTCGGGGTGTTCGTGGACGAGGAAATGGCTGTTGTAAGGGAGACAGCCAGAATCTGCGGCCTGGATGTGCTGCAGCTCCACGGAGGCGAGACTCCGGACTACTGCAGAAGCCTGGAGGGCTACGAAATATGGAAGGCCTTCAGAGTGGCAGACGAGAAGAGTATTGAAGACATAGGGAAATACGATGTAGACGGGGTACTCCTGGATTCATTTTCAAGAGATCAGCATGGCGGAACCGGCATGACTTTTGACTGGAATTTGGCGGCGGCTGTTGCAAAGGAACGCTTCACTATACTTGCAGGCGGACTCAGTCCCGAAAACGTGAAATCGGCGATAGAGGCAGTAAGGCCGGCCGTAGTGGACGTAAGCAGCGGAGTTGAGACAGACGGGGTAAAGGACTATATTAAGATTAAAAAATTCATAGAGAATGTGAGGGGATAGCATGGAAATTCAAAATGCAAGGGCTAAATTCGGCCAGTTCGGCGGCCAGTTTGTGCCGGAAACGCTCATGAACGCCCTTATAGAGCTGGAGAGGGAGTTTGAAAAGGCCATAGCTGACGAGAGCTTCATGGAGGAATACAGATATTATCTCAAGGAATACGTTGGAAGGCCTAACCCGCTTTACTTTGCGGAAAATCTTACAAGAAGGCTGGGCGGGGGAAAGATATACCTGAAGAGGGAGGACCTGAACCACACAGGAGCCCACAAGATCAACAACGTCCTGGGACAGGTGCTGCTTGCCAGGAGGATGGGTAAAAAGCGGATAATAGCCGAGACAGGAGCGGGCCAGCACGGCGTTGCCACAGCCACTGTCTGTGCCATGTTCGATCTCGAGTGCGAGGTTTTCATGGGGGAAGAGGACGTGGAGAGGCAGTCCCTCAATGTCTTCAAGATGAAGATGCTGGGAGCCAAGGTAAATCCAGTCACATCGGGCACGGGAACACTCAAGGACGCCACTAACGAGGCCATTAGAGACTGGGTAGCAAACGTTGACGACACCTTCTACGTGATAGGCTCGGTCGTTGGGCCCCATCCTTACCCTACAATAGTGCGAGACTTCCAAAGAGTCATAGGCGACGAGGTCAAGGAGCAGATACTCGCCAAGGAAGGAAGGCTTCCCGACTATCTTGTGGCCTGCGTAGGGGGAGGCAGTAACGCAATGGGCCTCTTCTACCCCTTCGCGGACGACAAGGACGTGAAGATGTACGGCGTTGAGGCTGCGGGTCTGGGCGTGGACACCGACAAGCACGCTGCCACAATAGCAAAGGGCTCCATAGGCGTAATACACGGCATGATGACTTACGTGCTCCAAGACGACTACGGCCAGATAATGCCGGTGCACTCCATATCAGCAGGGCTTGACTACCCGGGAATTGGACCCCAGCACGCATACTACCATGCAACAGGCAGGGTCACCTATGTGCCAGCCACTGATGGAGAGGCGCTAGAAGGTTTCGAACTGCTGACCAGGAGCGAAGGCATAATACCTGCCCTTGAGAGCTCCCATGCCATAGCCTACCTCATGAAGCTGGCGCCAAATACAAGCAAGGAAGACATAATAGTGGTCTGCCTATCAGGCAGGGGAGACAAGGACATGAACACGATTATGAAATATATCGGAGGAGAGAGCTGTGGCGAATAGGATATCAGAAAAATTCAAGGAGCTTGGAAAAGAAGGAAGGAAGGCGCTGATTGCATACCTAACCTGCGGCTATCCGGACATGGAAGCCACATACAAGCTTGTGCTGGAAGCGGAAGAGTCAGGTGTGGACTTAATAGAGCTTGGAATACCCTACTCGGACCCCCTTGCGGACGGGCCGATAATACAGGCGGCCTCGGAAAAGGCCTTGGAGAAGGGCACAAACATAGACATGATATTTGAAATGGCAAGGAGGCTGAGGGAGAAGACCCAGTTGCCGCTAGTAATAATGACATACTACAACGCAGTGTTCAGATATGGCTCGGAAAGATTCCTGGAGGGTTGCAAAAGCAGTGGAATAGATGGGTTGATAGTTCCGGATCTACCGTATGAGGAGAAGGGGGCCATTTCCGGAATAGCAAAGAGCTCTGGGATAGACCTCATACCTCTTGTGGCTCCAACCTCCGAGGACAGGATAAGCAAGCTGGTTTCCGAAGCCAGCGGCTTTGTGTACTGCGTGTCCTCAAAGGGAGTCACAGGCAAGAGGAGCAGCTTTGCAGAAGGGCTTGAGGATTTCATGAAGAGCGTCCGAAGGCATACCGACCTGCCACTGGCCATAGGCTTTGGAATATCAGACGGCGATGCTGCAAGAAGCGTAAAGGACATGTGCGACGGAGTGATAGTTGGCAGCGCCATAATTGAAAGGATAGGCCAGGGGGCGTCAAAGGGCGACATAAGTGGCGAAGTCAGGCCATTCATTGAGAGTCTAAGGAGTGCTCTGGACTAAACGCATGTAATCAAGCTGAACAATTGGTATATGAAAAGCTGCTCGAGTCGGGCGGCTTTTTTCATGTTCGAAATTGCGAAATTTCAGAAATAATAAATACGTCATATTAAATTGGAGGGGTAATTTTACTTTTATGGGTATAGTAAAAGTACACTAATAAAATCGGGGGAATGCATGATGCATCTGAAGGGTTTCGAACTGCCCGAATACTTCATGCTGGGCAGCGCCACCTCAGCAACACAGATCGAAGGCGGCGATAGGAACAACAGCTGGTACGAGTGGTGCCTGTGGGGAAACACTGAAGATGGCACTACCAGTCTTCGTGCTGCTGACCACTGGAACAGGTATGAAGAGGACATAAAGCTGTTTGACAGTATGGACCATAAAATTTACAGGATGAGCATAGAGTGGAGCCGCATAGAGCCGGAGAAAGGCAGTTTCGATACAGAAGCGATGGAGCATTACAGGGATGAGCTTGAGCTGCTCAAAAAACATGGCATCAGGCCGCTTGTCACCCTCCACCATTTATCAAATCCAGTATGGTTCGAATCCGAAGGCGCCTTCGAGAACAGGTCCTGCGTAGAATACTTCAAAAGATATGCGGGATTTGTGGTAGAATCGCTAGGGGACCTGGCCTGGGAATATGTAACTATTAACGAGCCCAACGTGTACGCTATAAACGGCTACCACTACGGCATATGGCCGCCGGGGAAGCAGGACATGAGGCTCATGTACAGGGTGCTAAGGAACATGGTCCTATGCCATATAGAAGCATACGAGACGATTCACAGTCTGCGAAAAAGGAGAGGCTTTTCGGGCGAGACCAGGGTGGGCCCGGCCTACCATCTGAGGGCCTTTGCGCCCTATTCAAAAAACGCATCTGATATGTTGGCGGCAAGGATAATAGAGTACTTGTTCCAAAGCGCTTTAGTGCTGTCTATGAGCAACGGATTTCTCTATGCGCCAATTGGAGCCGGTCTTCCCTACAAGATAGGAAAATCCAGTGATTTTCTGGGATTCAACTACTACAGCAGGAGCTCTGTTCATTTCCAGGGCTTCAGGGACGATGTGATGCCGGACACGCTGCGCAACGACCTGGGATGGGAGATATATCCAAAGGGGCTATATGAATTATGCAGGAAGTGGCATAGGAAGCTGAAGCTGCCCATATGGATAACTGAAAACGGGACATGCGACAGAGAGGATTCGTTCAGGGCTAGATTTATTTATGACCATCTTAGAGAGGTGGCCAGGCTGTGTGAAGACGGTGTGCCTATTGAGAGATACTACCATTGGTCGCTCATTGACAACTTTGAGTGGCTTCACGGGGAGTCTGCGCCATTCGGGCTTGTAGGGGTGGATTTCAAGACTCAGGAGCGAAAAATAAAAAAAAGCGGCGAATTCTATGCGGAGATTTGCAGAAACAAAGGTGTCACAGATCAAATGATAGGAGAATACATTGGAGGTGAGAAGGGTGAAGGAGAGCAGGCTGATTAAAATAGCAGTTATATTCATATTACTGTTTGCTATGTCTGCAGGGATACTCATGTATTTTGGTATCAAGAAGTTCGAAAAGGAAATCGACAGCATAGCTATAAGGAATAAGTATATTTCAGGCACAAGAGACGGTGTGTATGAAGGGGAATACTATCCAACACCTTATGTGGGTGCCAGGGTCAAGGTGACGGTAGACAGCGGCTATGTAACTAGCATCGAGCTGCTGGACCACAAATACGGCAGAGGAAAGCCTGCCGAGGAAATCACGGAGAAGGTCATAAGCGAGCAGCGCTTGGATGTGGACACAATATCCGGGGCCACCATAAGCAGCAAGGTCATACTAAAGGCGATAGACAATGCGCTGTCCCAGGCTGACTAGATTAATTAGGTTTCATGAAACTGTAAAATACATAATAATTCACACTAGTTTAAAGGAGGGTTTTAAATGACTTATTCACCAAAGCTATCATCGGCATTCAACGACACTAAAAACCGCAGCACCTACATTTCGCCGCAGTCGGGGATGTGCTCTTTCTGTACGGAGGAATGCGCAGGAACCTGTGAAATATGCCTGGCGGCGGTTCTTGGGGCTCAGACTGTCTATCCCACGAACACGGGAGCCAATCAGGTCGCTTCAGAAAAGGACTACCCAATCGATTATTCTCACTTCAATATTAACGGCCGTGTTTTCGGAGCTTTGGGCGCCAATGCTACATACGAAGAGGCCAATATATTCAATGTCAAGACAGGCAGGGAGTTTGGGAAATTCAACAAGGTGAAGATGGCAATGCCGCTGCTCCTGCCTGCTTTGATTAAAATGAACTGGGAGGACTATTTCGGCGGGGCTGCAATGGCAGGCGTTTGCTGCGTTATCGGAGAGGATGCGAGAAACAAGGATCCTGAGCTGCAAGTAAAAGACGGCAAGGTTGTCCATTTTCCTGCTCTCAAAAACATGCTGGACGCATTCCGAAAGTACTACCGCGGCTATGGGCAAATAATAGTGCAGTGCAACATTGAGGACGACATGCTTGGAGTTCCTGAATATGCAATCAAAGTACAAGGCGCAGAGGCCATTGAATTGAAGTTCGGGCAGGGCGCAAAGGGAACACAGCCTGTCATACGCTTGAAGGACAGGGAAGAGGCACTTAAAAAGCAGGAACTGGGCGGCTTAATATTCCCTGACCCGAGCGCTCCGGAGGTTATTAAGGCCTATGAGGATGGCGTGTGTCCTAATTTCTATTATTATTCAAGGCTGCCTCTGTGGGATGAGGAGTATCTCGTGCCCCGCATAGAGGAGTTAAGAAACATGGGTGCTAAAAACATATACTTTAAAATGGCGGGATACGACCCTGTTGATTTGGAAAAGGTAATCCGTCTGGCTAGCAAAGCAGGCGTTGATATGGTGACGTTTGACGGTGCTGGAGGCGGAAGCGGATACAGTCCATGCAAAATGATGAACGAATGGGCGTTGCCGACTGTGGCTATGGAGGACGTCGTCTGCAGAATTGCGGAACGATTGAAGAAGGAAGGGCTATGGATTCCGGCCATAACCATGACGGGAGGATTTGCCTCAGAAGACCAGGTGTTCAAGGCTCTGGCGTACGGAGACGGAGATGTAACTGCAATAGGCCTTGGAAGAGCGGCAATGGCAGCGGCAATGAGCGGCAAAAAAATTGGAGAAATGATCAGATCGGGCAATGTTCCTGAAAACTTGAAAAAGTATGGAAGCACAATAGAAGAAATATACGGCGACCTTGCAGACTTGCGCGCAATTTACGGAAAAGAAGCCAACGACTTTTCGCCTGGAGCCATCGGCGTATTCTCATTTTTGAACAAGCTAGCCTTTGGAGTAAAGCATTTTGCCGCACTCAACCGAAAATTCGACATATCATATTTGGACAAAACGGACCTTATACCGTTAACAAGAGAAGCGAAAGACCTGATCAGGGGCAGATGGTTTGAGTAATAGGCAATAGATAATTAAAGGATGTTGGTGGGTGGGGCTTCATAGCAATCCCACCTTTTATATTGTATATATTTCGAGAAATATATCCGGTTGGTCAAGTAACGCAAAAAACTGCTTATCATTATGATTCTGAGTGATATAATATACGTATAGTTGTGCCATACTAATCTAATTTTTTTTGAAATATCGAAATCAACAATAACATCAGGAAACGGATGTGTTAGAATATGGATTGCAGTTTTTACAAGTCAATCTTAGATAATTCTCCGATGGGATACGCCTATCATAGAATAATTTGCGATGAGTCCGGTGTTCCTGTGGACTACGAATTCATAGAGGTAAATCCAACTTTTGAAAAGCTGACTGGTTTGAAGTCAGAAGATATAGCCGGCAAAAAAGTTACAGAGGTCATCCCAGGCATACGAAACTCGGAATTTGATTTTATAAAGTTCTATGGAGGAATTGCGCTTTATGGAGGCTGTGAGGAGATTGAGCAATTTTCGGAGCCGCTAAAGCGATGGTATAGGGTCAAAGTGTTTTCTCCTGAAAAAAATTATTTTATAACGTGCATAAGCGACATATCCGAGGAGATGCAGAAAATTAAGGAGCTTGATAGCTTCTTTTCCATGAACCTTGACCTGCTTTGCATAGCAGATTTGGATGGGAATTTCATAAAGGTGAACAAGGAATGGGAGCATACATTGGGATATTCCATTGAGGAGATCGAGGGCAGCAAATTCCTTGATTTTATACATCCGGATGACATGGCTGCAACACTGGAAGCCCTTTCGCAGCTTAATAATCAAAACAGGGTGCTCAATTTCACCAACCGCTACAGGCGCAAGGACGGAGAGTATAGATACATAGAATGGAACTCTCAGCCCCACGGCAAGCTTGTCTATGCGGCGGCAAGGGATATTACAGACAATAAAATGGCTGAACATGAACTCTTTGAAAAGCAAAGCCAGCTTGAGGGCGCAAACCAGATGCTCAAGCTAGTACTTGATACTGTACCTATAGGAATATTCTGGAAGGACTCCAGCTTGAAATATCTTGGCTGCAATAAGGTGTTCTCAAAGATAGCAGGATTAAATGATCCGTCAGAAATCACGGGGCTTGATGATTTGAAAATCTGCTGGGGTGAGGGCATGGGTGAAGTATATCGCGAGGAAGACATTGAGATAATGTTCAGCGGAGAGCCAAAGTTGAATTATGAGGTATTTTTAAAAGAATACTGTGGAGAAGAAAAATGGATACGTAAGAACAAGGTACCTATAAGTGACAGGAATAATATTAATATAGGGATTCTTGGTACATACGAGGACATCACAGAGAAAAAGCTCGCCGAAGAAGCACTTAAAGAAAGTGAGCGTAAATACAGACAGCTTGCTGAAGAGCTTGATATGCTTGCAAACTATGACAAGCTTACGGAACTACCAAACAGAAGGATGTTTTTTGAGCGCTTAAAACACGGTATAAGCGAGACAAAAAGGGACAAGAGCGGGTTTGCTCTGATGTTTGTAGATTTGGATGGATTCAAGAGCATCAATGACAACTATGGCCATGAAGCGGGTGATGATCTTTTGAGGGAAGTCGCCAAAAGACTTTCGGGATGTGTCAGAGAATCTGACACGGTGGCGCGTATAGGAGGAGACGAATTCACAGTGATTGCCCGCAGTGTCACGCAAAGGCCTGATGCCGCCGTGGTTGCGCATAAGATAATACAAAAGCTTGAAAAGCCATTCATATTGAAAGGTCAAAACTGTACTATTGGCGCATCAATAGGAATAGCGCTTTTCCCAGAACATGGGAATGATTCAGAAAGCCTATTGAAAAATTCTGACAGAGCCATGTATGAAATAAAGCATAGTCAGAAGGGCACCTATTGCTTTTTCGATCAAATAAAGGGACATGTTACATTTGCGGCAGAGTAATATTAAGTATGAAAATAATTTGTGGGACGATTTTTCTGCGGTTTTAGCTTATTGCAGATTAACCGTCTCATTTTTTTATTATTTTCAGTGCCTAACTTGTGAAAGGTTGCGAAAATTATTTATCAGAAGAAAAATTATTTTCTGAAAATATATTTACAAAACGCCATGTGAGTAGTATTATGAAATCAGCGCTAGATCCAGATTGAATTTTCGGAAAATTCAATCTGGAAACAATCTTTTGTACAAGAGGGGAATTTAAATGTCACTAAGTGGTTTAAATGAAAAGCAGCAGCTTTTCGAAATATATAAAAGGTTCATTGACTTCCTGGGAGATTTCTTGGGAAGCGACTACGAGCTTGTGCTCCACGACACAGACAACGTTGAAAATTCAATAGTCTATATAAAGAATGGTTTCTCAGCCAGGAAGGTAGGAGGCTCTATAACAGAGCTTGGCCTTAGATTCATCAAGGAAAAGACCTACGAGGGAGAGAGCTACTGCGTCAATTACTCTAGCAAGCTTTCTGACGGTAGGACCATCAGGTCTGCAACGTACTTTATAAAGGACGGCAGCGGCAAGCTTGCGGGTCTGCTGTGCATAAACGTGGATGTCACCAAGGCGATGCTTTTCGATGACTACATCCAGGAGTTCATAAAGGGTCAAAAGACCCTGCCGCCGATAAAGGACACCCAGGTTCCGTATACAAAGGGGGGCTCGTCGCAGACGCTGAGCGACTCGATAGAGGATGTGGCCCAGGAGATGATTAACGGAGTCATATCCGGATTTGGAATTCCAGTGGAGAGGATGTCCCTTGACGAGAAGAAGGAAGCCATAAGCCAGCTTGACGGCAAGGGGCTTTTCCTGATAAAGGGAAGTGTCAAGTCTGTATCGGCAAGACTTCAGGTGTCAGAGGCCACAGTATACAGGTGTATAAGTTCTGGGAAGTAATAATTCTGATATTTAGAGCTGTGAAATTTAATGTTTTTTCTGAGAGCAGTTTTTTTAAGCATGCATTACCAAATATTTTTAAATATAGAAACAAATTCAAGGAGGCGAGGTAATAAATGTTAGAGATTCGCTGGCATGGAAGAGGAGGGCAAGGAGCAAAGACAGCATCGCTGCTGCTTGCAGATGTTGCCTTCAACACAGGCAAGTACGTTCAGGGATTCCCTGAGTACGGCCCTGAGAGGATGGGTGCGCCCATAACCGCGTACAACAGGATAAGCGACGAGAAGATAACTATCCATTCGAACATCTACGAGCCTGATTTTGTTGTAGTAGTGGACGAGTCGCTGCTTGAGCCTGTAGACGTTACAAAGGGGATAAAGGAAAGCGGAGCTATACTCATAAACACAGACAAGAGCGCCGAGGAGATAAAAAATTCGCTCAAGGGATTTAATGGCAAGATATATACGATAGACGCAAGGGCGATCTCTGAAAAGTGCCTTGGAAGGTATTTTCCTAACACTCCTATGCTTGCAGCTGCTGTCAAAATATGCGGCATAATGGAGGATGAAGCCTTCCTAAACGAGATGCAGGGCTCCTTCGAACACAAGTTCGCATCGAAGCCCGAAGTTATAGAAGGCAACATGAACGCCCTTAAAATGGCGATAGCGGAGGTGGGCAAGTAATGAAAAAGATGCCTGAAATAAACGAGTCAATAAACTGGAAGGATATAACGCCAGGAGGCACTGTGTACGAGGCTGCATATTCCCTTAAGTTCAAAACAGGAGACTGGAGAAGCGTAAAGCCGGTATTCAAGGAGGAAAAGTGCAAGCAGTGCCTGCTTTGCGCACCTGTGTGTCCGGACTGTTCAATACCGGTTGTAGACGGAAAAAGGCTTGATTTCAATTATGATTACTGCAAGGGCTGTGGCATTTGCGCGAAGGCGTGCCCTTTCGATGCCATAGAAATAGTAAAGGATGAAAAGTAGGAGGTGCTAGTATGGCTATAAGAGACAGATTATCAGGAAACGAGGCAGTTGCGATTGCCATGAGACAGATAAACCCGGATGTATTTCCCGCTTTTCCTATAACGCCTTCGACGGAGATACCGCAGTTTTTCTCACAGTATGTGGCAGACGGAAAGGTTGATACAGAGTTTATAACAGTGGAATCGGAGCACAGTGCAATGTCGGCCTGCATAGGCGCGCAATCTGCTGGAGCAAGATCTATGACTGCAACATCATCTGCTGGATTTGCATACATGTGGGAGGTTCTATACGTGGCGGCTTCATGCAGGCTTCCTATAACTCTTGCATGCGTAAACAGAGCGCTTACGGGCCCTATAAACATAAACTGTGATCACTCGGATGCAATGGGAGCAAGGGACGCAGGCTGGATACAAATATACAGCGAAAGCAACCAGGAGGCATATGACAACTTCATACAGGCTGTAAGGATTGGCGAGCACGCTGACGTGCAGCTTCCTGTAATGGTATGTCAGGATGGCTTCATAACAAGCCACGCCGTTGAAAACATAGAGCTTATAGAGGACGAAAAGGTAAAGGCCTTCGTAGGCGAATACGAGCCGGAAGAATATCTTCTTAATGCTGCTCAGCCTATAGCGGTAGGACCATACGACTCTTCGGCATACTATATAGAGCATAAGAGGAACCAGGCAGAGGGCATGATAAAGGCAAAAGACGTGATACTCCAGGTGGCAAAAGAGTTCAAGGAGATGACAGGAAGGGAATACGGCCTTTTCGAGGAGTACAGGCTTGACGATGCCGAGCTTGCCATAGTAGTCATCAACTCGACAGCAGGAACTGCAAAGGCAGCAATTGAAAACCTAAGAAAGAGCGGAATAAAGGCCGGGCTTCTAAAAATAAGGGTATTCAGACCGTTCCCTATGCAGGAGATTGCAAAGGCGCTTTCGGGCAAGAAGGCCATAGCTGTCATGGATAGGTGCGAGGGCTTCTCAGCAGCAGGGGGACCGCTATTTGCTGAAATAAGGTCCGCGCTTTATGACGCAAGCGACAGACCTATGGCTGTTAACTACATATACGGCCTTGGAGGAAGAGACGTGACAACAGGCGACATCGAAAAGGTATATGCTGATCTTGCGGATATGGCGACATCGAGCAGGACTGGCGAAACTTACAGATACTTAGGCGTAAGGGAATAGGGGGTGCCGATATGGCTTACAATTTCAAGGAAATAATGAGCAAGCCCGACAGATTCAACGGCGGACACAGGATGTGTGCAGGCTGCGGAGCACCGCTGGCCGTAAGAGGAGTCCTAAGGGCTGTAAAGGAAGAGGACAAGGCTGTAATAGGCTGCGCTACAGGATGCCTTGAGGTATCGTCGTTTGTGTATCCATATACAGCGTGGAGCGACTCGTTCATACATACCGCGTTTGAGAATGCCAGCGCGATGACGGGCGGAGTAGAGGGCGCATACAACGTGCTGAAGAGAAAGGGCAAGATAAAGGATACATTCAAGTTCATAACATTTGGCGGAGACGGCGGCACATACGACATAGGCTTCCAGTCGCTCTCGGGAGCAATGGAAAGAGGTCATGACATGGTTTATGTATGCTACGACAACGGAGCCTACATGAATACGGGGATACAAAGGTCGTCAGCGACTCCTAAGTACGCGGACACTACGACTACTCCCGCGGGCAGCGAAATACAGGGCAAGCAGCAGTTCAGGAAGAATCTTACGGACATAATGGTGGAGCACAACATACCTTACGCTGCCCAGACAACATTCGTTGGCAACTTCAAGGATCTGCACGAGAAGTCTGAAAAGGCCATATACAAGAAAGGACCTGCGTTCCTCAACGTGCTGGCTCCATGTCCTAGAGGCTGGAGATACGAGACTGAGGATCTCATGGAGATGTGCAAGCTGGCTGTGGACACATGCTTCTGGCCGCTTTTCGAAGTGGAGGATGGCAAATGGACCTTATCCTACGAGCCTAAGACAAAGCTTCCTATAGAGGACTTCTTGAGGCCTCAGGGCAGATTCAAGCACCTTTTCAAGAAGGGTAACGAGCACATGATAGAGGAGCTTCAGAGGGAAGTTGACAGGAAATGGGCTAAGCTTCTTGGCAGATGCAACGGTAGGTAGAATATAAAAGGGGTTTTTGAATATAGAATTATATATAATGAAGCGGGGATGATGAGTCATAAAAGGCGAATGCCCCGCTTTTTAGGCTTTAAATCAGGTTTGCGCAAGTTGAAATTATGGTATTGACATGAATGATGTCCTGTATTATCATAATGTTTAATGTAATAAGCGATTTGAGCAGGCGGTGCAGCTATGTTGCATGCGGTCGGGCTTCTGGCGAAGCAGTGGATTCTATCCATGGGACAATTAATATGATTTTATTGTCTCGTGGATTTTATTTTGCGCAAAAGGGGTTGTTTTTTTAATAATGGAAAAGTACAAGAAGGTCAAGGAAATATTATGGATAATATTATTCGCCAACCTGCTGGTGGCGATTTTGAAAATAGTAATAGGGATGATGATAAACAGCGCCAGCATGACGGCTGACGGCTACCATTCCCTTTCAGACGGCTCGTCGAACATTGTCGGACTTATAGGCATAAGCATAGCGGCAAAGCCCGTGGACGAGGACCATCCCTACGGACACAAGAAGTTCGAGACGCTCTCGGGGCTTTTCATTTCAGGCATGCTGCTTTTCATAGCCCTTAAGGTTATTTTTGACGCGTTCGGCAGATTTGCAAATCCAGCTGCGCCTGATGTCAACATAGAAAGCATTGTGGCTCTTCTTGTAACGCTCATAGTCAACATAGCCGTGTCTACCATAGAGCGCAGGGAGGGGCAGAAGCTGGGCAGCGACATACTTATCGCAGATTCGGCCCACACAAGAAGTGACATTTTCATAACAATAGGCGTTTTGGCTACGCTTGTCGGCATAAGGCTTGGACTTCCTACAATCATCGACCCGATTGCGTCACTTGTGGTGGCAGGGTTTATACTCCATGCAGCATACGAGATATTCAACCATGCAAGCGCCGTGCTAGTCGACAAGAGCGCCGTGTGCGACAAGAGGGTTTACGAGATTGTAATGGGCTTCGATGAGGTCAAGGACGCCCATAATATCAGGAGCAGAGGCAGGGAGGACGACATACACGTTGACCTTCACATTATGACTGATCCCAAAATGACTGTGCAAGAGGCTCATGTACTCTCCCATAGGATAGAAAAAAGGATAAAGGACGAGATAAACCACAATTCTCAGGTCATAGTCCACATTGAGCCTTATGTGGAGGGCAGCTCCGAATCCAAGGAATCTAAAGTTGATAGTAAGAAAAAAGAGTTTGAAGAAAAAGATGAAAAGTAGATTATGACATTATTAAGACTTATTTCAATATATCAAAAAAGCCTGACGGTTTGGCTGTCAGGCTTTTTTTGTCTATATTTTTCTCTTTTCAAGCTCCCTGTCCACTATATCCTGGAGGACTTCTCCTGCCGCGAAAATCACGGCATTGCAGCCCTCTTCCTCGGTGCGGTAGAGGGGCTTTAGGTCGGCGCACATGCTGGAGCTTAGATTGTTTTTGAATTTGTCTATGAATTCCACAACAAGGGGCTCGAGCTCCTCGCTCTGGTGTGCCACGTTGTCGGTAAAAAGAACTCCGAGCACTCCAAGTGATGCTGCCATGGCTCCGCATACGCTCTCCACGTACATGCCTGCGCTGAAGGGCGCCATCGCCTTCATGGCTGCATCGTTGAGACCCAGGCTGTACTCCTCGTTGGCGGCGTAAATGATAGTTTCAGAGCAGCTAAGATCATACCTGCTCTTGTCTCTATATTTCCTTATGGTGTCCATAAGCATAAAAAAGCCCCCTTTTCAGATTATATAAAATACTTATTTCTATTTTGAAAGCTCGTGCATTCTCTCAAGCGATTTAAGGGCCTTGACTCTTATTTCCTCGTCTATAGTTATGTTGTGCTGCATGTAGAGGAGGCTGTTATAGACGTCCTCTAGCGTAGTCTTCTTCATGTTCTGGCATATCATTGAGCCTCCAGGGATATAGAAGTTCTTGTCAGGATTCCTTTTCTTCAGCTCGTAGAGTATGCCTTCCTCTGTGACTACTATAAAGTTCTTCTTGTCGGAGCTAGTGGCGTAGTCTATTATGTGGCTGGTGCTGCCGATGAAGTCCGCAAGATCCCTTATTTCCTTCTCGCATTCCGGATGTGCTAGCACAAGGGCGTCTTCAATCGATTCCTTCAATTCTATTACCTCTTCAGGCTCAACTCTTACGTGAGTTATGCAGAAGCCGTCCCAAAGTATGAATTTCTTCTCGGGGAATCTCTCCGCAATATAGCCTCCAAGGTTTCTGTCGGGAAGGAATATTATCTCGTCGCTCTCGATATTGCTTATTATCTTGTCTGCGCTTGATGAAGTAACGGAAACGTCGCAGAGAGCCTTGACCTCTGTAGTCGAGTTGATGTAGCACACGACAGTTGCATCTGGATGCTGCTCCTTGAGTTTTTTCACACCTTCCGTATCGGCCATATCAGCCATTGGACAGCCAGCGTCAAGCACAGGCAGAAGCACCGTCTTTTGGGGAGAGAGAATCTTGGCGCTTTCAGCCATGAATCTTACGCCGCAAAAAACGATAACATCCTGCTCGCAGTCCCTTGCCACCTTGCTAAGATAGTAGGAGTCGCCTGTAGCATCGGCTATCTCTTGAATCTCGGGCCTCTGGTATAGGTGGGCAAGTATTATGGCGTTCTTTTCCTTTTTTAGCTCGAGAATTTTCTCGCGAATATCAGTAGTCAATTGTAAATCCGTTACCAAAAATCTATAAAAATCTAAAGAAGATTCAAAAATCCAAGATTTTTGTTTGTTTCCTGCTTCACAGTGTCCCATTTTGCCGGAGCTACTTTGGTTTGATGTAACACTCCACAGGCTTTGCTATGCTTTCGCATAGTGGGTTATAACGAATCCCCAATTTAGCTAATCTTGTATGTGATTATGCTAAACCATATCCTGCAAGGTTGTAAGCCGCATTCTTGTCCCTGTCGCAAGTAAAGCCGCATTCGCACTTGTAGGTTCTATCTGAAAGTTTTAGATCTTTCTTGATATTGCCGCAATGCGAGCATTTCTTGCTTGAAGGGTAGAATCTCGCCACTTGGACAAACTCTATGCCTAAAGCTTTGCATTTGTATTCCATTTGGGCTATGAAAATCGCAAAGCCCTGCTCTTTTATCGCTTTAGACAAGTGCCTGTTCTTCATCATGCCTGAAACATTGAGGTCTTCCATGACAATCCTGCATGGCTTGGTTTTCACCATGGCAGATGTTGCATGATGTATATGGTTGAGCCTTATGTTTGCAAGCCTTCCGTGAAGCTTTTTAATTTTCTTTTCGATTTTTGCAATGTTCTTAGTTTTTCGGTAACTTCCTCCTCTTTTATTATTTTCGTATTTGCGTGAACATTGTCTTTGATTCCGCTTGAGCCTTTTCTCAAGATTTCTGACTCTGGCGGTTTTGTTGATATTGTTAACGTCCAACTCGTCTACATTGGTAATCGCAAGCTGCTTGACACCAAGGTCTATGCCGAGCGAAACATCTGCAAGCTTTTGCTTTTCCTGCAATGCCTCTACGCCCACCGAAAGCACCCAGCATCTGCCGTTCCAGCTGACTCTTGGATTTGAAAATTTCTGAACTTGCGTCAAGTCGAGGCCATAGTCATGCCGACACCTGACCTTGCCTATCTTCTCAAGATTAACCATGTTTTCTTTGAAGTACAGCTTGTCGTATCTTGAATAGAACTTGGTTTTTGACCGTTTCCTGCTCTTGAATCTCGGAAAGCCTTTGCCGTTGAAGAAGCTGCTATATGCTTTATCCAAGTCCCTTATGGCTTCCTTGAGCGTTGCGTTGGAAATCTCGTACATCCATGATAGCTCTTCTGTCTGCTTTAATTGAGTCAACTCTTTGCCGAGGTCAACAGCAGAGAGATTCTTGCCGCTTACCTTGTACTCATCGGAGCGTCTTGACAGTGCCCAGTTGTAGACAAACCTCATGCTGCCTATGTGCTTCCACATGAGCTGTTCCTGTTCTGGCGTTGGGTATAGTCTTATTTTTAGCCCTTTTATCATACTTTTCACCTCGCTCTCTTAATACAATTATATCTTCGACTTACGCAAGTTGCAATAAGTTTAAGCGTGTGATACAATGTATTCGAGGTGATAAATATGAGTGATTTAAAAAACCGTGTAAGATACACCAACTCTATAGACATCAAGCTTCTCGAAGCATTAAAAGAGTATTCAAAAGAAACGGGCATACCGATGTCAAAGCTGCTGGACAAAGCTATACAGCTACTATTAGAATCTGTTAAAAAATAACAGATTCTTTTACATTTCTATAGGTTTTTCTTAACTGTTAGAAGCCTCCTTAGACATATATACGAATAATTAATAGGCTTTTGAAAATAGTAACCTTAAATAATTTGCCGGTCAACTATTATTTTACAATATTTATGAAAAAATTGATATATGAAAAAACAGCTTGCCGAGATAGTATGTTGGCTAATGCTGTACGATCGAACGGCAATTGACGGTATTTTGTGAAAAAAATGATTTTTTTATGTTCAGAATCCATACATAGGGTATATAATCAAGATAGGCTAGTTTATCATAAGGCGCACCTGAGAAAAAAATGTGGGCCAATAAAAAACAAAAATGAAAGGTTGGTAGCTATGATATCGAAAAAAATGCAAGCACAGGTACAGGGCAGCTCGATAATCAGGGCGATGTTCGAGGAAGGGAAAAAACTCGCTGCTATCCACGGAGCGGAGAATGTATTCGACTTTAGCATAGGAAATCCAAATGTCGAGGCTCCCGAGGAAGTGAAAAAGGCAATTGTAGATATTCTCAACACTGAGGATGCCATGACTGTTCACGGCTACATGAACAACTCAGGCTACGAGGATGTAAGGGAGGCCATAGCGAAATCCATAAACGGTAAATTCGGAACCTCCTTCAGCTTCAAAAACATTCTGATGACTGTGGGAGCCGCCGGGGGAATTAACGTTATATTCAAAACGCTCTTGAATCCAGGGGACGAGGTCGTTGTGTTTGCACCTTTCTTTGGTGAATACAGGGCATATGCGGACAACTTCGACGCCAAGCTAGTAATAGTCTCACCTAATACTGTTGATTTCCAGCCGAATCTTGAAGAATTCAAGGAGAAGATAACGGCGAATACAAAGGCAGTTATTGTTAACTCGCCAAACAACCCGACGGGAGTAATATACTCGGAAGAGACAATTAAAAAGCTCTCTGGAATCCTGGAGGAAAAGCAGAAGGAATTCGGAACAGACATATACATAATATCAGACGAGCCTTACAGGGAGCTGGCATACGACAATGCAGAGGTGCCATACCTGACTAAGTACTATGCAAATACAATAGTGGGCTATTCCTACAGCAAATCACTTTCCCTGCCAGGAGAGAGAATAGGATATCTTGTGATTCCTAGCGAGGTAGCTGATTTTGAAAACGTGGTTGCGGCAGCCAACATAGCCAACAGGATTCTGGGCTTTGTTAACGCTCCATCACTAATACAAAGGGTTATAGCAAGATGCTTGGACGCCAAGGTTGACCTTGAAACGTACAACAAAAACCGCGAGCTTTTATTTAACAACCTTTCTTCATACGGCTACGAGTGCATAAAGCCGGAAGGTGCGTTCTACCTGTTTGTTAAAGCCCCAATTGAGGACGACAAGGAGTTTTGCTCAAAGGCTAAGGACAAGAATATACTTATGGTTCCAGGATCGGCATTCGGATGCCCCGGATACGTAAGGATCGCTTACTGCGTAGCCTACAAGACTATAGAAAGAGCACTTCCGAGCTTCAAGGCTCTCATAGAGGAGATTAATAAATAATATGGTATAATCAATACAGGATAGACGGTGCTGTAAAGGCCGTTTGTCCTGTATTTTATTATTATACGCACTATTAAATGGACAAGGGTGGACTCTATGACTAATGATTTGACTAAGGGGAATGAAACAAGGGCTATTGTTATGTTTGCAATTCCCATGATAATAGGCAACATATTTCAGCAGCTCTACAACATTGTGGACACTATAATAGTAGGAAGGTTCATAGGCCCTTCCGCCCTTGCGGCTGTAGGCTCATCATATACTCTCATGGTTTTTCTCACTTCCATAATAATAGGGCTTTGCATGGGAAGCGGAGTGGTTTTTTCCTTCTTTTACGGAGCCGGAGAAATAGAGAAGCTCAAGAAAAGCTTTTTTTCATCGATGCTCTTCATAATGGGAGTCACCTTGGTCTTAAATGCACTTATATTTGCATTCGTTGACAGGATACTAATCATAACAAATATTCCCCAGGACATATATGCAGACACAAGGAGCTATCTGCTCATAATATTTGGAGGCGTTATTTTCGTATTCATATACAACTATTTTGCGGCGGCCCTCAGGAGTATGGGGGATTCCATAACACCCCTCAAATTCCTGATTGTCTCGGCAGGTGTAAACGTGGCACTGGACATAGTGTTCATAGTGGTATTTAAAATGGGAGTGCCGGGAGCCGCCTGGGCCACCGTGATAGCTCAGGCGGTGTCGGCCTTTGCCATAGGCTTGTACAGCTTCGCCAAAAATCAGGAAATACGCGACACCTTTAAGGCCTTCAACTGGGACGGATCAATTGCAAGGCACATAGCAAGCCACTCCATGCTTACGAGTATGCAGCAATCCATAATGAATTTTGGGATACTTACTGTGCAGGGGCTTGTAAACAGCTTTGGCGTAACTGTAATGGCAGGCTTTGCAGCGGCAGTCAAGATTGACAGCTTCGCCTATATGCCCATGCAGGACTTCGGCAACGCTTTTTCTACATATACAGCCCAAAACCTCGGAGCCAGAAAAGAGATGCGCATACATAAGGGGATACGCTCTACTACTATTTTCATAACGCTGTTTTGCGCTGCGGCATCACTGCTCGTGGTGCTGTTTTCTAAGGAGCTTATGCTTATTTTCGTGAATAAATCCGAGACTGGAGTTATAGCTGTTGGAACGCAGTATTTGCACATTGTGGCGGCTTTCTACTGTCTCATAGGATATCTTTTCATGCTTTACGGATTATATAGGGGTCTTGCCAAGACCTGGATGTCGATTGTTCTTACTGTAATATCCCTGGGAACACGTGTGGCGCTGGCATTCTATCTTGCCAAGAAAACAAGCGTCGGCCTTGTGGGAATCTGGTGGGCCATACCCATAGGCTGGCTTCTTGCTGACGCATTCGGCTTCGTATACTACATAAGAAATTCAAGAAGGCTTCTTGCCTTCGATTTCGGAGGAAATGATGACAATAGCGAGTATAGCGACATACAACATTAAACGCGGGCTGGGGATGGATGGAAGGCTTGACTTGAAACGCACAGCCAGAGTGCTCAAGGCCCTGGACGCAGATGTGATATGCCTTCAGGAGGTGGATGTCAACAGGGCTCGGACTCTATACTCAAACCAAGCCAAGAAGCTCGCTGACTTGCTCGGCATGGAATATTGCTTTGGAGCTGCCATAAATTACAGCGGCGGGGGGGCGTATGGAAACGCAATACTCTCGAAGTATGAAATATGCAGTAATTTGAATCACAGGCTTCCCGGCCAAGGCTCAAAAAGGGCCATGCAGGAGGTCGAGGTCGATATGGCGGGAAGCATTATATCTATATTCAACACCCACATGGAGCTTGACATGGAGCAAAGGCTACATCAGATAGAAAGTTTCATAATCCCCCTTATAGCCAATTGCAAGGGGCCGGCAGCCCTTTGCGGAGATTTCAACGAAAAACCGGATTGGCCCGGGATGTCTGTTCTGAGCAGTCACCTCCAGGACAGCTTTAAGGCAAATTCCGGGGCGTTGAACTGTACATTTCCATCAGACGAGCCAAAGGCAAGGATAGACTATATATTCCTCAATGCAAACTGTAGAGTCATTGACTACAGTATTGTCAAGGCTTTGGCATCAGATCATCTGCCGGTGCTTGTAACCATGGAACTTTAGATTATTTTTTTAAGAACATATTTATCTTCCTGCTCACGGTCATCGCCAAGCAGGCCGAGTTTATCTGCCAGGGCCTTTGTAGTGCTGGCTTGAACCACAAGCGTCACCAGAATAGTCATGAATACGACTGATGAAATTATCCCGCTATGAGGAATATGCATAGCAGCAATCATTCCAGAAAGAGCGGCAGGTATTACGCCAGTTTCTCTTACCCAGCACATGAACAGTATCTCTTTGAATGTCCATTTGGCATTTCTGTCGGGAAGCGCGCATACAACCACAGTCAAAGGTCTTACTACAAACATCAGCAGTAATACAATTTGGAGAGACTGTTTCCAATACATTGCCAGTATACCAAAATCGACGGTAGTTCCGAGTATTATGAATATAGACATTCTCAGCATGGTCGAAAGCGTATCTCTAACGTGAGTCTGAACAAGCAAAAATTTTGTTGGAACAAAAATGTCCAAACCGGATTTGTTTCCACATACGAAGCCTGTTATGAAAGTGGCCATGTAGCCGCTGCCGCCCATTCTTTCAGAGAAGACATATGAAATCATAACAGCCAGTATTGATACTAGTGACGCATATTCGTGAAGTACTCCTGCTTTGCCATCGGATATTGCAAATGACAATACCATCCCAACCAGAGCCCCTATAATTACTCCCCAGACTATCATCCCAGAGAGCTGGCTAAGACTCATATCTATTGAAAAAACTCCATTCTGTATGACGGCTATTATCGAAAACACGAGTATTGCACTGACAGCATCGTTGAAGGCAGACTCGCTTATTACGGTCTGCTTAACCTTTTCTGTGAGATTAATGCTCGTGAATACAGGCACAAGCGTTGCTGGGTCTGTTGATGCAATCACGGCTCCCAAGAGGAATGCGTATTCCAGGTCTAAATAGAAAATTCTTGCAGCTGTCCACCCTACAATGAAAGTAGTTATAATAACGCCTACGACTGAAAGCATGCCGACGGTCACTTTGACGTTGTTTAGAATTTTTGGCCTTATAACCCTGCCGCCGTCATATAGTATGAATGCGGCCCCGAATGTTAGCAGGAGTTGCGCTCCCATGGATGATACGTTTGTATCTACAAGATTAAGAAAATAAGGGCCAATTAATATGCCTCCCAATAGGAACATCACTACGTCGGGAAGTTTCAAAAGGCTGCTGGATTTTCCAAGAATCATACCGGTAATTAGAACAATGGCGAACAGCGAAAGTATGCTGTTAGTTGAAGTAATAAGTGAAGTCTCCATAGCAACCTCCTCATAATATATATTTATATGGAAATATGGAACCATTAAATACAACTATAGGACAGAATGCTAAATATTGCAAGCGGAATTGCGATAAAAAGCCCATAATCACTGAATTGATTGTGGGCTTCTTGTTCTATATATTTAAACTTTATTATGTACTCCCTGTACATCCTTGAGTATGGCGGGCTTTTCGAAATCTAGCCCGTCAAGGAGCTCCAGCTTCTCGGCAAGCAGCTTAGTCGTCGTAGCCTGGACCGTTAAAGTTATTAAAATAGTCATAAATACCACCGAGGAGATTATTTCGCTGTGGGGCATGTTCATTGAGACTATCATGCCTGAAAGCGCCGCAGGAATTACGCCAGTCTCTCTTACCCAGCACATGAAAACAATCTCTTTAAAGGTCCAATTAGCCCTTCTGTCGGGAAGAGTGCACATGAATACTGATAGAGGTCTGATAACAAGCATTAGCAGCAGGACTATGAGAAGCGACTCCTTCCAGTATTGCGAGAGAGCTCTGAAATCAACAGTAGTTCCTAGCATAATAAATATGGACATTCTCATAAGCGTAGAAAGAGTCTCTCTTACATGGGTTTGCACCAGCGATGATGTCGGAGGGACAACAAGCCCGAAAGTGGATTTGTTGCCACATACAAGGCCCGCGACGAAAGTGGCCATATATCCGCTGCCGTGTATTTTCTCAGCAAGCACATAGGATATTATTACTGCAAAAATAGAAACTAGAGGCGCGTATTCGTGGAGTATGCCGTATTTCCTGTCGGAAATTGAATAAGATAGAACCGTTCCTACGATGGCGCCGACGGACATGCCTCCTATTATCATTACTGCAAGCTTGGCAAGGCTGCCGCCCAGGGAAAATGTCCCGACTTCAATTGTGGCTATTATAGAAAACACCAGTATTGCTCCGGCAGCGTCATTGAATGCTGACTCGCTTATTACAGTCTGCTTGACCCTGTCTCTCAGGGATATGCCCTTGAAGACTGGAACGAGTGTGGCAGGGTCTGTGGAAGCTATCACCGCGCCCAGAAGCAGGGCGTATATAATGTCGATGTTGAAAATCCCTTTTATAACATGTCCGGAAAGCGCCGTGGAAATGGCCACTCCAAGTACAGCAAGCATGCCCACGGTGTATTTTACATTGTTGAGTATCCTGAGTCTTATTTCCCTTCCCCCGTCATAGAGTATGAAGGCAGAGCCGAATGTAAGGAGCAGATGCTGCCCTATAGGTGAAACATCCGAGCTGACAAGGTTCAGAGCATAGGGACCTACCAATATACCTCCCAGCAGAAACAGCACCACATCCGGAAGCTTTAAATATCCGCTAAGCTTGCCCAAAATCATGCCTGATATTAGAACGATGGCGAACAGAGAGAGTATGTCGCTGGTGGATGATATTAGTGAATTTTCCATGTCAAAATCTCCTTTTCAATCTATTCATTAAGAGTATTCTAATACATAAGGGGGTATATGTCTATATGCGAATTTGTGCTTATTTAAAAACAGTGCATGAAGCGTTTGGTCCTCATAGTGCATATGGGGGGTATATTGAAAGGTGAATATAAAATAAACCCCTTAATCCTGTAGGGATTACGGGGTTATTGTCAGATCTAATTTAAAGTAGCCTAGCCCAGACTTTTAACCAGATCCTCAAGCGCACTTAGGAAGGCGTCCATCTCGTTGTCAGAGCCTATGCTTATCCTCAAATAGTCCTCGATTCTAGGCTTGGCAAAGTGCCTTACCAGTATTCCTCTGTGCTTGAGTTGTTCGTACAGAGTCTGGCCGCTTATGGATTTATGCCTTGCGAAAATAAAGTTGGCTTTTGACGGCAGAACGCTGAAGCCGAGTTTTTCCAGACAAGGAACAACTCTCTCGCGAGTTTTGATTACGAGATTTCGTGTGTTTTCAAAATGGTCTACATCCATTATTGACGCTGTGGCTCCGGCTATGGCAATCCTGTCTATCGTATATGAGTTAATGGAGTTCTTTATCCTCTCAAGAGCCTCGATAAGTTTCTTGTCGCCTATTGCAAAACCAACTCTCATGCCGGCAAGTGACCTGGACTTTGAGAAGGTCTGAGACACAAGGAGATTGTCGTATTTTTTGGTAAGTCCTATGGCCGTATCGCCGCCAAAGTCGATGTAAGCTTCGTCCACAAGCACAAGAGAATGGGGATTGCTTGCGACAATTTCTTCGATTTCATCAAGGCCAAGACATATCCCTGTAGGAGCGTTTGGATTTGCGATTAGAATGCCTACGTTTCTGTTCTTGTACTTTTCAACGGGGATTGAGAAATCATCCTCCAACGGAATCCTTTCGCTTTCAACTCCGAAAAGGCCTGCGTACACATCGTAGAAGCTGTAGGATATGTCGGGATATATGACCTTGTCGCCCCTGTTGAAGAAAGCCATAAATGAAAACGCAAGCACCTCGTCGGAACCGTTGCCTACGAACACCTCATCTTTATCAACCCCGTAGTAGGCGGCTATCTGAGCCCTCAGCTCAAGGCATGTAGGGTCGGGATACAGCTTAAGGTCGTCGTTTACGGCGGCCTTCATGGCATCTATTGCCTTGCCTGACACTGGGTAAGGATTTTCGTTAGTGTTGAGTTTGATATATTTTTTGTCTTTCGGCTGTTCGCCGTAAGTGTAAGGCTTGGTTGTTTTTACCCTGTCACTCCAGAATTTGCTCATATGGAATCAACCCTTTCACACAATAAAGTATTAATACAATAATAGCACATTTTTCATTTTTTTCGCATAGAATTCTTTTTTAACAATTATCTATCCAAATGAAAAAAATTTTTCACATAAATGATCCATATTTAAATATATACATCAAATAATGGATATAAAACAATTATAGCATTCGCTATATAAATATGAACAGAGGAAGGAGATGCTGGAATGAAGAAATGGTTTTTCACCTCGGAATCGGTGACGGAGGGCCATCCCGACAAGATATGCGACCAGATAACAGACGGGATACTGGATGCCATAATGGCACAAGACCCATATGGAAGAGTGGCGTGCGAAGCCTCCGTAAGTACTGGGCTTATACTTATAGACGGACAGATAACTACCAAAGCGAATGTCAACATACCAAAGATAGCAAGGAGCATAGTCAATGAAATAGGCTACATAACTGCCAAATTCGGATTCGACGGCGATGCCTGCGCTGTACTTCCGGCAATTGACGAGCAGTCGCCAGATATAGCTGGGGGAGTAAACGCCTCCGTGGAATACAAGGAGGGCTCTGGTGACGAGCTTGACCTTCTTGGGGCAGGAGACCAGGGTATAATGTTCGGCTTTGCCTGCAACGAGACTCCCGAGCTCATGCCTATGCCGATAACGCTTGCGCATAAGCTGGCAAAAAGGCTTTCGGATGTGCGAAAATCCATGGAGATTCCATATCTTAGACCCGACGGCAAAACCCAGGTTACAGTAGAGTATCTAGGCAACGCGGTTGTGAGAGTCGACGCAATAGTCGTTTCATGCCAGCACGATGAGGATGCATTGCAGGAGCAGATAAGGAGAGACGTAATTGATAAGGTAATCAAGGCCGTGGTGCCTCCGGAGCTTTTGGACGATAATACGAAATACTTCGTCAACACTACAGGCAGGTTTGTAATAGGCGGACCACAGGCCGATTCAGGTCTTACAGGCAAGAAAATAATTGTCGATACCTACGGAGGCTACTCGAGACATGGCGGAGGTTCATTCTCAGGAAAGGATGCAACAAAGGTTGACCGTTCTGCAACATATGCGGCAAGATACGTGGCCAAGAACATAGTGGCCGCAGGATTGGCGGAAAAGTGTGAAATCCAGATTGCCTACGCTATAGGTGTTTCGCATCCAATATCAATACTTGTGGATGCATTCGGAACAAACAAAATTCCAGAGGAAAGAATAGAGGAGCTTATAAGAAAGCATTTCGATCTGAGGCCCTCGGCAATAATAAGAGATCTTGACCTGAGAAGGCCAATCTATCAGCAGGTGGCCTGTTATGGACATTTTGGAAGAGATGATTTGGATCTGCCGTGGGAGAAGATTGACAAGGCAGAAATTCTGAAAGCTGAAATGTAGATATTATTGTATATTCTTATGAACATCTGTAAGGAGAGTGATTGAATGGAACATACTATAACTTGTGGAGATTCCATTGCAAAGACAAGTTCAGCAGGAGGAGAGTTGATCTCATACATAAATGGCATCGAATATATATGGAATGGGGATCCTGAATATTGGAGGGGACATTCTCCAATTCTATTTCCAACAGTAGGCGCTTTGAAAAACAGAGAAATTGAAATCAACGGCAAAAAATATAATATGAAAAAACATGGTTTTGCAAGAGATTGTGAATTTGAGTTGATAGAAAAGGCTAACGATAGAGTCGTTTACTCTTTGAAATCGAATGAGCAAACGAGAACTATTTATCCTTTTGATTTTGAATTGCAGATAACCCATACTGTTTATTCTCAAGGATTTAAAACTGAATTCCAAGTTATTAATAAAGATTCTAATGAAATTATATTTGGAATTGGTGGTCATCCGGGATTTAATTGTCCACTGTTCGAAAACACTGAATTCGACGAGTATAGTGTCATATTTGAAAATGAAGAAGCTGGGCCATTTTATCGCATGAGACCTGACAAATTTGATGGGACAATATATCCTGAAGACAGAGTCCGAGAATTGGAGGGTACAAAGGAGATTAAGCTTGAATATTCACTATTCGATGAAGATGTTTTGATAATAGACAATGTTAAGTCGAATTCCTTAAAACTATTAAACAAGAAGAACAATAAGGGATTTGAATTAAAAATATATGGCTTTAATTCAATTGGATTATGGTCGCCTCCCCTAAAAAAAGCGCCTTTTATATGCATTGAACCATGGACAGTAACTCCGGATTTTATTGACAACACTGGAAGATTTGAAGACAAGCCAAAACTCACAAGACTAATGCCTAACAGCGTGTTCTCAGTATGTTATGAAATGAAAATAATATGATAAATAAAATTATTGTTAAGAAGGCCAAAACGGGATGCCTGTCTTTAGCCAAAGAATCAGATTTTTTTTGTTCGAGTGCCGGGTAATGGGTATATATTCTATGAATATTTCAATATTTTGAGAGGGGGATTCAACATGCTAAGTGGTGTGATTTATAAAATTTTTCTAAACAATGAGGGTAAGTTAGACGTGGCGGAAATACATGAATCTGAGGACAATTTCTGGGAAGGAATTGACTTTATGCCTGATGCTAATGGCAAGGAGCTCAAATTTACCCGTAAGACAGAGGCTGTTCAGTGGCTTAGGGACAACTGCCTTGAGGAGTTCATAACTCCCGAATACAAGAAAATCGACTGGTCAAAATACAAAAAGTAGAAATATAAAATGCCTCGATGATATGAAAATCACGGGGCATTTTCTTATTCCAGATAATTAGGCATAGCCTTATAATCAGTTGGGAAATAGCCAATAACAAATGACGTAATAGGAATTATGGTAGAATACTTCATGGGCTTGCACAAAGGAGTGTCTGAGGCAGATGAAAATATGGCTATTAGAGGTTGACAGAGAAGCTATATTAAAATAAAATACAATCACATACTAAACATATATGTTATATTTTAAACGAGGGGTTGAAAGTATGCATGTTAAAAAACCAGAATGGCTCAGAATTAAAATGCAGCCGGGAAATAAAAACAATTTTGTTGAAAACACAATAGAGGAACTTGAACTTAATACCGTATGTAAAGAGGCCAACTGTCCCAACAGGATGGAATGCTTCAGCAGAAAAACGGCAACGTTCATGATACTTGGCAGCGTATGTTCAAGAAACTGCAGGTTTTGCAATGTTACAAACGGAGAACCCCAGAAGGTGGACCCGAGAGAGCCTGAAAATGTGGCAAAAGCAGTAGAAAAGCTGGGACTGAAGCATGTTGTCATAACATCTGTAACTCGTGATGATATAGAAGATGGGGGAGCGCAGCAGTATGTAAGGGTTATAGAGGAGATCAAAAAGTTAACGCCAGATGTGGCAATAGAGGTTCTGATTCCAGACTTCCAAGGCGACAAAGATGCGCTGCAAAAGGTAATAGCTGCAAAGCCTAAGGTAATAAACCACAACTTGGAGACTGTCCCCAACCTGTATGAAAATGTAAGGCCCGAAGCCATATACAGCCGTTCCCTGGAACTTCTCGAGAGGGTTAAGGACGAGGATTCCAGCATATACACTAAATCCGGCATAATGGTAGGCCTTGGTGAAACTGAAGAGCAAGTGGTTGCACTTATGAAAGATCTTAGGGGAGTCGGCTGTGATATTATGACAATAGGACAGTACCTGGCGCCATCAAAGGAGCATCATCCTGTAGTTGAATATATACATCCCGACATTTTTAAGAAATATGAAGAAATAGGCCTATCGTTGGGATTCAAATATGTGGCATCATCTCCACTCACAAGGAGCTCGTATTACGCTGGAGATATAATCGTAGACGAATTGTAAAACACAAAAAATTAAATGATACGCGTCGAGATGTTCTTAAATGTCGAGACTATGTATTGAACCGAGCATGGAGAATTTGAAGCCATGCTCTTTTATTTTTCACAATTCATGAATTAATGAGAATAAGCCGCATTATGGGTATATAAAAACTGTAGCGCATATTTAAAGTCATCGGGGGGTGTATGGCATGGCAAAATCAATCATCATAATCGGCGCCGGAATGGGCGGTTTGGCTGCCGGAATATACGGCCAGATGGAAGGATATGACACGCAGATTTTCGAAATGCATTATCTGCCAGGAGGACAATGCGCGTCGTGGCAAAGAAAGGGATTCACATTTGATGCATGTATACACCACCTTTTTGGATGCTCCCCTGAATCCAGCATCAATAAGCTTTGGAATGAGATTGGAGCAATGCCCAGAGAGCTGGCTTATACGAATGAATGTGTAAGTGTTATTTCGCCGGGAGGCAAGGTTTTCAACGACTATTACGATATAGACCATCTTAGCGATCACTTGAGAGATCTGGCTCCGAATGATTCAGAGGCAATACAAGGCTATATCGCAGGCATAAGGCAATTTGCAAAGTATGACATGATGGGGGAACTGATAATGAAGGGTGCGCCGGCCGCTCTAATGCATTTACCGACGGCTATAAAGACTTTTAAATATTTCAAGCCCACAATGGCAGATTATGCCACTGGATTTTCCGATCCATTCCTGCGGAGGGCATTTTCGCTGCTAGAATATTCTATTCCAGAATGCCCATTTGGCCTGCATCTTGCCAAGCATGCCTCCGGCTATAAGGGTGACATTGCATGGCCAATAGGAGCGAGTAGCGCATTTGCAGGGTCCATAGCAAGGCGATATGAGGAGCTGGGAGGAAAAATACATTACCGCAGCAAGGTATCTAAAATCATTACGAAAAATGACAAGGCTGTGGGGATAAAACTTGCGGATGGAACTGAGGCGTATGCAGACATAATAATTTCGAATGCCGACGGCAGAAAGACTCTAAACGAACTTTTGGAAGCAAGATACATGCATTCGCAGCTTGTCGAATACTGCCGCGACCCATTGGATGAAACAAACTGGGCAGTCCATGTTTTCCTTGGAGTCAACAGAGACCTTTCCAGAGAGCCTTCAAGCCTTGTTATGCTGCTTGATGAGCCGGTTACAATAGCGGGGCATGCGACAGGTTCTATAGAGATGCAAACATACGGTTTTGACAGGACAATGGCTCCTGAGGGAAAAGGCGTGATTAAGGTCGAACTGGTGTCGAAGTACTCTTATTGGAAGGAACTCTCAAGTGACAGGTTACGCTACGAGGAGGAAAAGCAGAAAGTGGCTGAGCAGGTGATTGGGCTCCTCGAAAATAACTTCAAGGGAATAAGGGATCAAATTGAAACTATAGATGTGCCGACGCTGATGACATGGGAGCGTTTCATGGGGGGAACACATGGCTTTGCAAACATGCCAAACAAGAAAGGCGACATGATAGGCAGTTTTTATAAATCCGGAAATATGACAGTCCCCGGCCTGGATAACTTCTACTTTGCGGGTGCTTGGGCGACTTCGGCGGGGGCACTGTTTATGAACGCGCTTTCAGGGAAAAGAGTCATACAGAAGATTTCCAGAAAAAAATAATATTTTAGCTTTGCGGGAATGGATGGTGGGGTTATGGAGAAAAGAAAAAGTAAGAAGGACGATTTGGAATCTATCCCCGGAATCGGGAAAAGCATTGCGCAGGATTTGCGTGACATAGGCATCAATCGGATAGCTGACCTCAAGAAGCAGGAACCGGAGGATATGTATTACAGACTGGCTGTTTTGAGAGGACAGCACATAGACAGATGTGTGCTGTATGTGTTCAGATGTGCAGTGTATTACGCTTCGAGCAAAAAACATGATCCGGAGCTTCTTAAATGGTGGAATTGGAAGGATAATAGGTTATAAATGTAATGAGAAAGGGGATGAGCATATGAGTTTCATTTCTTGGATAATAGTAGGTGCGATTGCCGGTTGGCTAGCTAGTATCATGTCCGGCGACAACGCTAAGATGGGAGCTGTGGCAAATATTGTCGTAGGCATAATAGGAGCATTTGTGGGAGGTTTCGTACTTAGATTCGTGGGTGGCAGCGGAGTGACAGGGCTAAATCTAAGGAGCATTATGGTTGCGACTTTTGGTGCTTTTATATTCTTATTCATATTGAACAAATTGAGAAAGTAGCAGAAGGATTCCTGTGAACAAGAATCCCGCATGTAAAAAGGCATAAAAAAAGGACTTTTCTCTTTTAATTCAGATTTTTGAGTATACTGATATTAAAAGATAAGTCCTTTTTCATTTGATGACAAATTCTCAAACATATTGGGAATCTGCTCCTTTCGGGATATATTATCCCTTTATATTTTTTATTTATATAAAAATTAAATATAGTATTTTCTTTAGTATAATCAATTTAGGATCTATTAAAGATATTTTTGTTATCTTCCATCATCTTACTTAAATTAAGATGATGACTGATTTTATATCTTTACTTAATATCTATTTATGATTATATTGAGATAAATATTATATTTAATTGATATTACATAAATACCCGGCAATCAGTAGCTTAAACGCAAAATAAAATAAAATATTAAATATATTTATATAATGTTTTTGAAAGGATGATGTGAATATGTATTATGAATCGATTGGCAAGGCAAATACAAAATCCACAGTAGAGCTTGCGATAAAGGCGGCTAGAGAGAAAAATATACAAACTATTGTAGTGGCTTCCTCAAGCGGTGACACTGCGAGGCTTTTCAAGAGTAGGGATGACATTAATGTGATATGTGTGACTTATGTAAATGGGTTTTCAGAACCGGGCAAGGCTTCAATGCCTCAGGAAGTCAGGGATGAGCTCGAAGGCTCAGGAATAAAAGTACTGTCTACTACCCATGTGCTAAGCGGTGCCGAAAGGGGAATAAGCAGGGCATTTGGAGGGACTTATCCTGTTGAGATAATGGCCAATACCTTGAGGATGCTCGGCCAAGGCGTAAAGGTATGCGTGGAGGTGTCCGTAATGGCGCTGGATGCCGGGCTAATACCCTATGGAGAACCTATAATAGCTGTGGGTGGGTCAAGCAAAGGGGCGGATGCCGCCGTGATAATTACGCCTTCCCACGCCAGCAGCATTTTTGAAACAAAAATACATGAGATAATATGTAAGCCTTCATACTATCCCAAGAAATAGTGAATAAAGTCGTACAGCTTGGCTAATAAGCTGTCGCAGCGTTCAGTAAGGGGGATATCATGCTAAAAGAGGGAATCTACGAAGAGATTATAAGCGAGAAGCTAAAGAGCGATCTTAAGGCACTTGAAATTGGGGATTTCGAGGTTGGCAGAGAGCCCATCGACGTGGAGGAGGCCAGGAAGGTGCTGTCCTCATATGTTTCGGCCGTAACCAGGAAGGCGCTTGAAGATGTAAGGGACAGCTGTCCAGACGAGCATGAGGCACTGCTTTCCCAGATAGAAACGTGCAATGACGTCATTTCAGCTCTCGCCGAAAGGCTGGATGAAGAGGAGTTCAAAGCCCTTAGGATATCGGAGGAAGGGGAGGTTCTGACGTCTATCTACTCCAGGCTCAACAGCATTAGGGGCATAAGGAGAGCAAAGGCTGTAAGACCTGTTACACCCATTTCACAAAGCTCGCTGTTTACAGGGTCACACTACGAGCCCAGCATGCTTGAAGAGCTCAAAAAGGAGATAGCCACCTCCGATTCAATAGATATGCTTGTCTCCTTCATTAAGTGGAGCGGCCTAAGGTGCATAATAGAGGAACTTAGGGATTTTACTGAAAATAGGCAGGGAAGGCTGAGGGTAATCACAACATCGTACATGGAGGCAACCGATTACAAAGCCGTACTCGAGCTTAGCCGTCTCAAAAACACAGAGGTCAAAATATCGTATGATGTCGACAGGACGCGCCTGCATGCTAAGGCTTATCTGTTCAAACGGGAGACCGGATTTTCTACTGCCTACATAGGTTCGTCAAACATATCTAATCCGGCTCTCACCTCGGGGCTCGAGTGGAACATAAAGGTCACTGAAAAGGACTCCTTCGACATACTCAAAAAATTTGAGGCTACATTTGAGAGCTACTGGAACGACAGTGAATTTGTGCACTTTTGCGGGGAGAACGAGCAGGACGCAGAGAGGCTGAGAGCGGCGCTAAGCAGAAGTAGCCAAGGACGCGACGATTCATATGTTGAATTCGACATACAGCCCTACCACTATCAGAAAGAGATGCTTGAAAAGCTACGGGTTGAGCGTGAAGTGTTCGGCAGGCACAAGAACCTGCTTGTGGCAGCAACGGGAGTCGGTAAAACGGTTATATCGGCCTTCGACTATAAAAGATTCAGACAGGCAAGCAAAGGTGCTTCGCGGATACTCTTTGTAGCTCACAGAGAAGAGATACTAAAGCAGAGCCTAAGGACATTCAGGATGATACTCAAGGATCCAAACTTCGGTAATCTGCTAGTAGGCGGCAGCGTGCCTGAAGCAATAGACAACCTCTTCATAAGCATACAAAGCTTCAACAGCACAAGGCTGTATGAAAGGACGTCTGAGGATTTCTACGACTACATAATAGTTGACGAGTTTCACCACGCGGCGGCAGAATCTTACCAGAAACTGCTTGGCCATTACAAGCCCAAAATACTCCTTGGCCTTACTGCCACGCCCGAGCGTATGGACGGCAAAAATGTGCTTGAATACTTTGAGGATACAATAGCAGGGGAAATGAGGCTTAATGAGGCCATTGACAGAAAGCTGCTCTCGCCATTCCAGTATTTTTGTGTTTCAGACACAGTAGACCTTTCAAGGCTCAAATGGGGAAGAAGAGGCTATGACATCAAGGAACTTGAAAATGTGTACACATCAAGCAAGCTCAGAAGCAAACAGGTCATAAGCAGCCTGCAGCGATATGTGACTGATATAAACGATGTCAAGGGGCTTGGATTCTGCGTGAGCATAGAGCACGCCAAATATATGGCCGACTTCTTTAGCAAGGCTGGCATAAGCTCTATTGCACTTTTTGCTGGTGTTGAAGGCAATATCAGGACAGATGCCAGGCAAATGCTCTCAAGCGGAGAAATAAAGTTCATATTTGTAGTGGACATGTACAACGAGGGCGTTGACATTCCCGAGATAAACACTGTGCTTTTCCTGAGACCGACAGAAAGCCTTACGGTTTTTGTGCAGCAGCTTGGAAGGGGCCTTAGGCTCTCAGAGGGGAAGGAATGTCTTACGGTACTCGACTTTGTGGGACAAGCCCACAGAAACTACAGTTTCGAAGAAAAATTCAAAGCGCTTACAGGAAGAACAAAACATTCAGTGAAGCACTACGTGCAGAATGGATTTTTCAACCTGCCAAAGGGCTGCTACATACAGCTAGAAAAGCAGGCCAGGGAATACATACTTAGAAACATAAAGGAGAGCTCAAGCAGCCGCAGAAATATTGTTGAGAAGATAAGGTGCTTTTGCGCTGATACAGGCATGGAGCTTACCTTGGCCAACTTCCTTAATCACCACCATCTGTCGCTCTATGATTTTTACGGCAAAAGCGGAGACAGGACTCTTAGGCGGATGATGGTCGAGGCAGGTCTTAAGGAGGACTTCGGCTGCGATGACGAATCTGCAATGACTAAGAGGCTTCCGAGCCTTTTCCACATAAATTCCAGGCGGCTATTGGAGTTCCTCATGGGATATATCGGGGGCGCGCCTGCAAAGAGTGAAGAGGAGAAGCTCATGCTTTCGATGCTTTACTACTCCTTCTACAATTCACATTCGAAATCCATGGGATTCAGCAGCATGGAGGAGGGTATAGGGAAGGTGCTTGCAAGTGGCGAAATGAGGGCGGAGATCCTGGATATACTTCGATACAGCTACGAGAACATGGATATAATCGAGATTGAAAATGATCTTGGATTTCCATGCCCACTCGGAGTCCACAGCAGTTACTCGACTTCGCAGGTGCTTGCGGCTCTTGGATATTTCAACGAAAACAACAGTCCGTCCTTCAGAGAAGGCGTAAAGCACTTTGCCGAGCGGAAGCTCGACATATTCTTCATAACGCTCAACAAGTCTGAAAAGGATTTTTCACCCTCGACTCTATATGAGGACTACGCTATAAACGACAGGCTCTTCCATTGGCAGACGCAAAGCAGGACCGCAGAGGGAAGTGTCACTGCGAACAGGTATATAAACCACAAAGCAACGGGAAATAAAATAGCCTTGTTTGTAAGGGAGTATAAGGTTGAAAACGGCTATACATCGCCTTTTGTTTTCCTTGGAGAGTGCGAATACGTCAGCCACTCAGGAAGCAGGCCAATGAGCTTTGTGTGGAGGCTAAGGCATGACATGCCGCCTATGTTTGTGCCAAGGGCTAACAAGAGCATATTATAGCGCGGATTAACTGTTAAACGAGTATTAGTTAATTAAAAACCCCCTCGGAAGGCTTTCCGAGGGGGTTTTTTTAGATCATTCAGGCCAGGGCACTAGCTGGTTCAATTTTACTCTAGCTCCGACTTTTTCTTTTTGAATTCCTCTTCGTCTATTTCGCCTCTGGCATATCTTTCGCGAAGTATTGCCATAGCGGAATCCTCCTTCGATTTCGAAGCGTCGACTCTGTTGAAGTAATTGTTCAGCATCTTTACTGCAACGAATATTATTATGCCCCAGAAAATCAGATTGATAATCATAGGCGTCAATCCCATCCACCAGAAGTCATGCCCATAGAATCCTCTCATCATTTTCACCTCTCCTTTCATCAAGTATGCAAAAACGAGCAGTTCATTTGCTAGCATAGCGAAGTGTCAATTAGTTCATCTGCTTTTATTATAGGCACAAAATATGTCAGTTCTGTGAACAAAATGTGATGGATTATGCTATATTTTACTAGTATAAACGTTTTCATGAATTTCACCGTAGTACGGGAAAGGACAGTTGTTCTATGGAAAAAAATAAAAATAAGAAAGATAGTTTGGAATCTGTCCCTGGAATAGGGAGCAGCATTGCCCGGGATTTGCATGAAATAGGAATTTATCTGGTTGACGACCTCAAATATCAGGAGCCTGAGGATATGTATAACAGGCTGACTGTTTTGAGAGGTCGGCATATTGACAGATGCGTGCTCTATGTGTTCAGATGTGCTGTCTACTATGCCTCTAACGATAAGCATGATCCTGAGCTTTTGAAATGGTGGAATTGGAAGGATAGATAGTGGATGGAACGGGTTCTGGGAAAAATGGTTTAACCTATCCGAAAATGGATATAGATAAAATAACAGCCCTGTTTCATAGGTACACTACATGCCGATACTAGGTTAGCTTACGATGAAAAGGAGGCGGTGTAATGGCTATAGTTAAAGTCATTGAGGTTCTTGCGGAATCGAATCAAAGCTGGGAGGCAGCTGCACAGGATGCGGTTACCGAAGCGGCTAAAACAGTAAGAAACATAGAGTCTGTATATATCGAGAACATGCAGGCGGTTGTAGAAGGCAACAAAATCGTTAAATATCGTGTGAATGCAAAGATTTCATTTGTAGTGAAAGATTAATAATAGGGTTGTTTTAATATATAAATCCGGCCCCTCGGACAGTTTTCCGGGGGGTTTTTCGTGTGAATTTTCATATACCCTAAGCTTGAGAATTATGAATAACAAGAACAAATTAAGCAGCACAAGCATACATGTTTAATGAATTTTGCCGGTTGGTACTATATAATTATAGTAATAGCAATAAAGCGCAGCAAATTATTAATTTTTATTTTTGGCTGAGAAGGAGGATTTTTATGTTGTTCGAACAGCTCAATCCGCATTCCTGCAGAACATATCTGATAGTGAGCGAGCAGGACAATTCGGCGGTAATAGTAGATCCGGTGATAGACCATTTCAGAGACTATCTGGAGCTATTGGAGGAAAGAAAGCTAAAGCTCACTCATGTTATCGACACCCATACCCATGCGGACCACATATCGGCAGGCTCAGCCATTAAGGACGCCACGGGCTGCGAGTATGTAATGCACGATAACGCCCCGTCCAAATGCGTGAGCATACGCGTTAAGGACGGGGACGTCTTGAAAATAAACGGCCTTGAGTTCATATTCCTCTACACGCCTGGACACACAAGGGATGCGGTTAGCATAATAGTTGGGGACAAGCTGCTGACCGGGGATTTTCTATTTCTTGACGATGGAGGCGCCGGACGCGACGACCTTCCCGGAGGAGATCCGGCAGACCACTGGGAAAGCCTAAAAAAGCTCGAGGAGCTGCCAGACGAGCTTGTGGTATATCCGGCCCACGAATACAGAGGCAGACAGCCGTCAACTCTTGGAAATCAGCGCAAGACTAACCCCCATCTGCAAAAGCGCAGCAAGGAGGAGTTTATAAGGTATATTGATGACCTGAGGCTGGGTCCGGCCGAGTGGATGAAGGATGTCTTGAAGGCGAACTACGCCTGCTCTCAGGATCCAAACGCGGCCTGGATACCTGTAGATATTGCGGCCTGCGAAATAAAGGGTACGATGGAGGAAGGCGTAAATGAGATCCAGGTGGGATATATAACTTCCAGGGAGCTCAAGGATAGGATTCAAGGCGGCATGGATAATTTGCTGCTCATAGACGTCCGGGAGAAAGAGGAGCTCGAAGGGCCACTTGGCCATATAGAGGGAGTTCTCAACATCCCGATAGGTGAGCTGACAATAAAGCAAAGAGAGCTTCATAGCTATAAAAACGACGAGATTGTAACGGTTTGCCGCTCGGGAGCCAGGGCTACAACAGGAGCCCAGATACTCAAAAAGGCCGGATTTGAAAAGACCATTGTCCTTGAAGGTGGAATGAAGGCCTGGAGAGAAAGCGGATTGTAAAATCAAATATTATAAAGAATTGAAGACTTTCAAAAATAAAAATTACAGTAAATAAACAACATACTTACTAACACACTATACTATATTGTAAGGAGAAAAAGATGCTAAGCATAACATCACGTATAGACAGACTACCAACTACACCAATGCTCAAAAAAATACTCTTCTGGACAGGCATAGGCTGGATGTTCGACGCCATGGACCAGGGGATGGTGGCCGGGGTAATGGCCGCCATAGGCAAGGATTGGGAGTTGACAACCGGTCAGCTTGGGCTTCTTGGGAGCTCGGGCATGCTTGGAATGGCACTGGGAGCGGCTCTTTCCGGCATGGCCGCTGACAGGTGGGGAAGAAGAAAGGTAATAATGTGGACTCTTATTATATACGGCGTAGCCAGCGGCCTTTCAGGCTTTGCCACGAGCTATCCTATGCTTCTTGCGCTGAGATTCCTTACGGGTTTTGGACTCGGAGGCGAGCTGCCTGCGGCATCCACTCTCGTCAGCGAATATTCGCCTACAAGGGACAGGGGACGAAACGTTATTATACTCGAAAGCTTCTGGGCATGGGGCTGGATAGCCGCCGCTCTGGTGGCATATCTGATGATTCCGGTATATGGCTGGAGGACTGCATTTTGGATTGGTGCTCTGCCTGCGCTGTTTGCCGCATATTTCAGGAAGATTGTACCCGAGTCGCCAAGATATCTTGAAATGGCAGGAAGGATAAAGGAGGCGGACGAGCTTGTTGGCGTAATGGAAAAGCAAGCCGGCATAAGCTATGAGCCCGGAATGTCGACAAGCGAGAATTCAAAGCACCAGGTTAACGGCCGGGTAACCTTTGCCGACTTGTGGTCGAAAAAGTATGTAAGGAGCACTATCGTGCTTTGGGTTATATGGTTCGGAATAAATTTCGGGTACTACGGCTTTGTGCTGTGGACTCCTTCCCTGCTTGTAGACAAGGGTTTTGACCTTGTAAGGAGCTTCGAGTTCACGCTCATAATGTGTCTTGCCCAGCTTCCCGGATATTTCAGCGCCGCCTATCTTGTCGAAAAGGTGGGAAGGAAAATGGTGCTTGCCGTCTACTTTGCCGGAACCGCTGTGGCGGCATGGCTGTTCGGCCATGGGGAAAGCACTTTTGAGATCATAATGTACGGAAGCCTTCTCTACTTTTTCAGCCTGGGAGCCTGGGGCTGCGTGTACGCCTACACACCGGAGGTTTATCCTACGGCAGCCAGAGCCAGCGGAACCGGATGGGCCTCAGCCTTTGGACGTCTGGGAGCCTTCATGGCGCCTTTTGTAGTTCCTGTAGTCTACAAGTCATTCGGGACGCAGGCTGGCTTTGGGTATGTGTTTTTGATGCTGACTGCCGTATTTGCCGCTGTTGCGGTAGTTGTTGCAGTCCTTGGAAAAGAGACCATGGGCAAGTCCCTTGAGGAGATAAGTCCACACACTTAGATAAATACTCTATTGAATTAATGAAGAGTCCCATATGCAACGGGACTCTTTTTAGTTTGATTGAATTCTATCGCTAACCTGCAATATTTCCTATCATATTAAACACAGCTTCTCCTAGCACCCTGTGGGACTCCATGTCCAAATGCTCGCCGTCGAGCTTGCTCGAGCTTATTATCTCTCCTGCGTCAAGCAGGTGACACTTTCCTTCCAATAATCTTTTGAACTGCCTTGCTAATGCCAGGCTTTTTTTCTTGCCGCCCTGGGAGTGGGAGTCTTCGTCATCAGTAGTTTCTGTGGGCGGAGGTATTATAACTAGAATTTCGGGCGACTTCATTTCATGCCCTGTGCAACTTGAGCTGGCAATGTTAACCAGTGTTTCAACGCCCTTGGCAACATCGACGGCCTCCAGGGAAAAGCGATGCTTGAGGTCGTTAGTGCCGAGCATTATTATGAGAATGTCGACAGGCCTGTGGGATGCCAGGCATGTTAGTAGAAAGCTTTTTCCGTTTCTGCACTCAAGGGATATAGGGTCGTCCCACACTGTGGTTCTTCCGCACAGGCCTTCAGCTATGACATCGTATGAGCCTCCCAGCATACTTTGAAGCACGCCTGCCCATCTTATGTTTTTGGGATATCTGCCGCCGGTTTCGGGATTCATGCCCCAGGTGTTCGAATCTCCGTAGCAAAGAATTGTTTTCATGACTGCCTCCAATTGTTGTTTTGAGTTAATTATAACAAAGACAGGCCAGAGTGGGGCAGCCAATGTTGAAATGTCTGAATATTTACAAAACTTTACATGTACACTAATGTATGTTAAAATCGTGTCATAATAAGGCGCTCGATTTAATTGTATTGCCTGTCTGAAAATGGAAGGCATGTGTAGGCCCTTGGGGCGAGTAGAAGAGTGTCTTATGAACGGAAACTATTCAAAAATTTCAAATCTCAGGAGGATGGTAGTATGGTTAGGAAACTCGTATCCATTTTTTGCGCTTCAATTCTTTTGTCAACCGCTTTATTGTCGGGCTGTTCAAAGGCCCCGGACACTTCTTCATCTTCAGAAACCAAAACCTACAAAATTGGAATTTCACAGATTGTGGAACACCCTGCGCTTGACGATGCAAGAAAAGGGATTATTGATGCACTCAAGGAAGAAGGCTTTGTCGAAGGCGAGAACCTCGAAATAGACTTCCAGAATGCCCAGGGCGACATGCCCACAGCGCAGACTATAGCCGACGGCTTTGTAGCAGCAAAAAAAGACATGATCATTGCTATAGCTACGCCTTCAGCTCAGGCTGCAGCCAACGCGACAAAGGACATCCCGATAGTTTTTACTGCGGTAACTGATCCTGTTGCGGCAGGACTTGCAGCTTCCCTTGAAAAGCCAGGGGGTAACGTGACGGGCTCAAGCGATGCTGCGCCCATGGAAAAGCAGTTCGAGCTTGTGAAAATATTGGTTCCAAAAGCCAAAAAAATCGGGATAATATACAACACGAGCGAAGCCAACTCGATAGTACAAGTTAACAAAGCCAAGGAGCTTTCAGGCAAATTCGGTTTCGAAATAGTTGAGATAGGCATCACAACTGTAAACGACATTGACCAGGCGCTAAGCTCGGCGAATGGAAAAATAGATGTGCTCTATACTCCTACTGACAATTTGGTTGCATCGGCAATGCCTCTAATAGCCAACAAATGCATTGAAAACAAGCTTGCCCTTATAGGGGCGGAGGACGCCCATGTCAAAAGCGGGGCGCTTGCAACTGAGGGCATAAGCTACTATAACCTTGGACTTCAAACTGGCAAGATGGCAGCTAGGATTCTAAGAGGGGAAGCTGCAGGAGAAATATCTGTGGGCTTTCTTGAGAACACAGACCTTGTAATAAACGATGAGACGGCAAAGAGGATTGGAATAAAAATCCCAGAGAGCCTAAAAACAAAATAATGCTGCAGGCTGAGTTCATAGTAAGCTCTGCATAGTATGCAAAACGGCTCCTTTAGGCATATGTCTTTGGGAGCCGTTTTGTATACATTATTGTTCATCAGAGGTAGGGGCATCTATCTGCGCATGAAGTCCGGTCTCGGTCGAGCTTTTTAGAAAAATTGCAAGCACTGCAGCCAGCAATGGCACAAAAAACAAAAGCTGCATAGCTGAATCAATGCCAAAGGTGTCAGCATATCTTCCAACGAGCGATACTCCAAGGCCGCCTATTCCAACTGCAAATCCCATGCTAAGACCTGAAGCCAGGGCTGTGTTCTCAGGAATTAGCTCTTGAGCCAGAATGACTGTTACCGAGAATGACGACAATAGGAACATCGTGCCAAATCCCAGCAGTATAAATGAGACCGGCCCTGAAAGTGTGAAAAAACCATAAAATGAAGCAGATGCCAGGAGCATTGAGCAGAAAACAAGTGGCTTGCTTCCGAAGCGGTCTGATATATAGCCGCCTATAATTCCGCCCACTGAGCCGGCGGTAAGGGTTGCAAATATCAGGGAGCCTGTGAACTCCGCAGAAAAATCTCTGGAAAGAAAATATATTGGAAGCAAAGTCATAAGTCCTGTATGGACTACCGAGCGAAGGACCACTATGACAATGAGCTTGAATAGCTCGGAGTTCGAGGAGTTTCCGATGCTTTTTAGAAGCTGACTCAGCTTCGGTGAATCCTTTTTTGCAGGTATGCTGATTCTCGGGGCATAAAAATATAGAAGCAAAGCCGCAAGCAAGCCTGGAAATATAGCTACCCAGGTATACTCAACTCCATAGTTGTGGAAAAGAGGCAGCAGTAGAACAGGGCTGATGGCAAGGCCAAGATTGCCCATAGCAATGAAGGAAGACATTACAAGGCCCTTATTTTTTTTGCTCGAAATGCCTACCATTGAGGCAGCCTGCGGATGAAAGGCCGCGGTACCCATTCCGGCTGCTGCGGCAATCAGCATTAGGAGCGCCGCGCTGGATATGTAGCCGGTCATGCTCAGCAGCACAGCCATCCAGAGCGTTCCAACGTGCACGAACCAGCGCTGGCCCTTTTGATCTATCAGGTATCCGAAAATTGGCTGAGCAATCGATGAGCTTATAGTAAAAACAGCTATTATAAGAGTTCCTGCCGACACAGAGAGCTTGTCGCCAAGTATTAGCACAGCTGTAAGCTGGGGCAGGAAATTTGAATACATGTCGTTCATCATGTGGGCGAAAAAAAGTATTGCAACAGAGGTTATGCCTATATTTTTGTTGTCCATAAGTTCTCCTTTTTATATAAAAATATTTAATAGCATAAAAACAAATCATTGAATAAAATTATACTCCGCGTATTCTGTTTACTACAAGCATAGATTTTGATACCCTATACTAGGTATATTGTTTCAAAGTTTTCAAAATAAATAGCAGAGGAGAATGCAAACAATGAAAAAAGCAAAAAAACACATTCTTTTGCTTGCCGCACTCATACTTGGTATGCTGACATTCGCAGCATGCGCCAAGGAAGAACCGCAGCAGGAGGCTAATGGCCCGGCAAAGGTTATATCGACAGAAGATCTTAAGGGAAAAATGAAGGATGATTCATATGTCATAGTGGACACTCGTATAAACGATGCCTTCAACGGTTGGAAGCTTGACGGCGTAAGCAGAGGCGGCCATATAGAGGGCGCGGTGGATTTTTCTGCTAACTGGCTCAAAGTTGAAGCCGATGATAAGGATAAGGTGCTAGAAGAAGCCCTTAAGACTAAAGGCATAAGCTCAGACAAAAACATAGTGCTTTATGATGCAAACGGCAAGGACGCTCTAGATGTTGCCAATTATCTGAGCGAAAAGGGCTACAAGAATCTTTATACTTACGATGTCAAGGAGTGGGCGAAGGACGAAAGCCTGCCTATGGTGAAATACGACAACTATCAGATGATAGTTCCTGCAAGTGTAGTTAAGGATGTAGTTGACGGAAAGACGCCTGAGAGCTTCGAGGAAGGCAAGAAGGTCAAAATAGTTGAAGCAAGCTGGGGTGAAGAGGATACATCTTACGCCAAGGGACACGTTCCTACAGCATTCCACATCAATACGGACCTTATAGAGCCGCCTCCAGCATGGATGCTTGCAAGCGACGAGCAGTTGACTCAGTTTGCCAAGGACTATGGCTTCACAAAGAATGACACAGTAATAGTTACAAGTGAAGCTCAAATGGCAGCATACCGCGTGGCACTGGTGCTCCGTTACATGGGTGTCGAGGATGTAAGAGTGCTAAACGGTGGACTTGGAGCCTGGACTTCTGCCGGCTATGATGTTGAAACTACAAGCAACAAGCCGACACCAGTGGGCGATTTTGGCGCAGTGATACCTGCAAATCCTGATCTTGTAGACACTATGGAAGAGACAAAAGCAGGACTTGCAACTCCAGATAAATTCACACTTGTTGACAACAGAACATGGGAAGAGCACATAGGAAAGACGTCTGGATACAGCTACCATGACAAGATGGGACGCATACCTGGAGCAGTTTACGGCTATGCAGGCATAGGCGATTCCAACTCGCTTCAGTACTACCGCAATATTGACAACACAATGAGAAACGCCGATGAGATAGCGGCAATGTGGAAGGAAGCTGGCATAGACACAAGTAAGCACCTTTCATTCCACTGCGGCAGCGGCTGGCGTGTAGCTGAAATACTTGCATATGCAAACACAATGGGACTAGACAACGTTTCAATATACAGCAACGGCTGGATAGAGTGGAGCAACGACCCAAGCAATCCAATTGAAACTGGAGAGCCTGCAAAATAGATTGAAAGATGTGAAGAGCATGAAAAGTAGCAACGTTATAAAAGCAGCCTATGCCATAGCTGCCTTAATACAGTTAGCTCTAGTGGCGGCTGTAGTTCAGTTAAACAGCTTGACGACTAAGAAAGCCGGTGTAATGCACCATGTTTACTACATGAAGGACAAGTACGCCCAGGGGATATACTCCCCGGCAAATCTCAGGCTGCAGAGCATAGCGATTGTTGCTGTTGCAGTATTGGCTGTAGGACTGGTGGTTTGGTGTTTTAGGCATAAAAAAAGCTTGTTTTTCAAGGTGCAAGCGGCTTTGGCTGCGGCTCTAGGCGTGACTGTCTGGTATGTTGTAAACGGCGGATTTTTTAAAAGCCTGCTCACATATCCGTATTTCATTATGGCATTTGAGATTGTCTTGGCAATACAAATCCTGATACTTATTGGATTGAAATTTACAGCAATAGACAGATCCGATTAAAAAAGAACCCATACAGGCAACGACATTAACTTAAACTTATATAAAATGAGCAGCAGCACTCCCGGCAAAAGAGAGTGTTGCTGCTCATTTTGATTTTTTGAGAAGTCAGGCCCTACGCAGAATGCTCAGTTACAAATTCATCCTTGTCGCTGTATGCAACAGCTTTTTTCCCAAACAGGCCTATCACAAAACCTGTGGCTCTGCCTGCAATGAAAGCTATCGCAACTGTTGTAATTATTCCAATTATTTGAATACCAGGGCTTCCAGCAACAAAAATAGCTGTCAGGCCGCCCAAAATGCCCGGCATTCCGTGAAGATTGTTGATTCCGCAGGTATCCGTGCCTTTTATAATTTTTTCAAGCTTCAAAGAGAGTATGCTGTATCCGACTGTGCTGAGAGTTCCAGCTCCAATCCCTATAAGCATAGCGTATCCTGGCGTTGTCATGTCGCAGAGGGATCCTATGGCCACACCGCCGGCCAGAGCAGCATTAGCAATGTCTTCAATCTCAACCTTGCCGCGTATGATTGTTGAGAATATATATGTCGCCAATGTTGAGCCGCAAAGCGCAAATACCGTGTTGATTGCCGTAAGAACCACTTTATCAGGAGTGACAATTGCGCTTGTGAATGACGGCCAGAAAAGCCACAGTATCATGCTCCCCAAAAGGCAGAACTGGTTGCTTGTGGAATCGTTTTCACAGATGTGGTCGTTTTTGAATTTATGTATTGTATTTGCAATTACGCCGATTCCAAAATATGCACCGAACGCATGGATTACGACTGAACCGCCGGTGTCGAAAAATCCTTTGAAATAGCCGCTTTCAAGAATTAGCCACTCGTTGAATATGTATGCCGGTATGAACAGCAGGCCCATCAACATATATTGGTCCATCCTGAGGCGTCCAAGAGGAGCTCCCATTGCAATCAGAAGACTGGCTGCAGCAAATTCGGCGAAAAGAAAGGTTTTTATGTCGATGGTCGGCATAGCAAAGCCTTCGCCGCCGAAGCTTTTGATTAGCATATATGAAGGGATTGCGACGCTTACAGCAAGGAATGTCGCTGTGATTGAGCTGTAGCCGTGCTTGCGTATGAATGCCATAAGAAAACCGAAGCCCACCAACAGCATTGCAAGAATGTGGATTGAACGCCCATACTGCAATGTGTCAAGTATCGTTCCGTATTCAGATGGTGAGGCGGATGCATTTGTGCCAGCGGCATTAATGTCGACTGCCTCCTGGACAAGGGTTTCATTGAAAGACGGAAGAAAGGCAATGGCAATGGCAATAAATATGAACAGAAAAAAAGCCAGGAGTGCTTTGCTTGGTGCAGAGGCCTGTTTTGATGCAAGATATTGCGCTTCATGTTGAGGTTCTGATTTTGCTGCTTGAGACATTTGGTTACCTCCCTTAAATTTAATTTATTCAACCCTGCAAACAAACATGCAATGTCAGAAAATTAACCAAAGTCAAGCGGCTTTGATTATCGAAATGTCTGAAATATACAGATGCATGCAAAGCCATAAGGACAAAAGGGCACTAAAAGAAAATAATAATGTGATATATTTAACATAAATTGATATGTAATAATATTACCACCTATGCAAATAAAAAGGAATACAAATTTGAAAATAAATAGTTACATATGCACTTCACCGCTTCTTCCTTTACAAGTATTTCTGGCCAATTGTCATGCAGACGATTTCCCAAACGCCAACAAGCTTGAGAAAACTTATTGGTTAAGGCTGTATTGCGATATGGTAGAATATAACTAAAAAACCAAATTACAAAGGAATGATGATTTATGTTGAATATATCTTTTAACCTGCAGAGTGTGCTTAAGAGGGAGATGTATGTGCAGTAACTTATGCTGTCTCCCTTGAAACTTGGATTAATAAGAATCTGGAGGGCGATATATAGATGAAAAGTATAGATTTAAAAGAAATAGGGCTAACGGAGGAATATATTCAGGAAGCTTCAATGTATGATGAAAACCTTCACATGGCAAGGGTATCCGTGCAGCACAAGGACATTTACAAGGTCATCACAAACGAAGGGGAGTGCTTCGCCGAGATATCAGGCAAGATGCACTACGATGCGGAGTATTCCAGCGACTATCCTGCGGTAGGCGACTGGGTGCTTGTGGACCGTACAAGTGATGAACATGGACATGCCATAGTACACCACATACTAAGAAGAAGGAGCTGTTTCGAAAGAAAGATGGCCGGCACATCCAGGGACTATCAGGTAGTGGCCTCCAACATAGATACAGTGTTCATATGCATGTCTCTCAATAAGGATTTCAATCTGCGCCGGTTGGAGCGCTATCTTTCAATAGCCTGGGACAGCATGGCGACTCCAGTTGTTGTTCTGACGAAAGCCGACCTTTGCGACGACGTCCAAGGAATGCTGATTAAGGCGCAGAGTGTTGCAATAGGAGTAGATATAATTACTACATCCAGCATGTCCGAAGATGGCTATCTTAATGTAAAAAAATACATTGCAAGGGGCAAGACCGTGGCTTTCATAGGGTCCTCGGGCGTCGGCAAGTCGACGCTCATAAACAGGCTGTTGGGCGAAGAGCTTCTCGCGACTAAGGGATTGCGGGATGACGACAAGGGCAGGCATGCCACGACGTTCAGGCAGCTGCTGATGATTCCAGGCGGCGGGGTAGTAATAGACACTCCTGGAATGAGGGAACTTCAGCTGGCCGCAGCAGATCTGGACAGGACATTTTCAGACATAGAAGAGCTGGCACTGAATTGCCGCTTCAAGGACTGTCGCCATGAGGAGGAACCGGGATGCGCCGTTAGGGAGGCCATAGAGCAGGACAGGCTTGATGAAAAACGCCTTGAAAGCTTCAAGAAGCTGCAAAAGGAGCTCAAGTACCAGGAATTAGACAGCAAGCAGCGAGAGAAAGAGAAGATAGTTGAGATGTTCGGAGGAAAAGGGGCAATGAAAGAGGCAAGGGACTTTGTAAAGCGCAAAAACAAGAGAAGGTAGTCAATAAGAGCACAAAAAAACAAGGCTCCTGAAAGCCTTGATTTTGCTGGTGCAGGAAAAGGGAGTCGAACCCTCACGATATTGCTACCGCTAGAACCTGAATTGTGTACGAAACATTTTAGTATGTCTCGATGACTTATGACTAAAATGAAAAATACAGAATTTACAACGTGTTCAGAGGTTTTCGGGTGTCGCAAAGTTGCATTGATTTTGATTAGTTGTAAAATTTACGTTTGCAAAATGTTTGCAATGTTAGCAGTTTATTTGACTTTGTATAGGATGTCGTCCATAAGGTTGGCTGTCTTTTCTTCCATGTCGAAAAGTACGTGAGAGTAGAGGTCAAGAGTGATACTTATATTGGAGTGGCCAAGCCTGGCACTGGCGATTTTGGGAGCAATGTTCTGCTGGAGCATTAATGTTGCGTTTGTATGCCTCAAGTCATGCAGCCTTATATTAGGAAGGTCATCATGCCTTCTTACAAAATCTCCAAACCTATGGCTGAAGCTCGATGGATTTATAGGCTCACCATTTTCTCTGCAGAATATAAAGTCATTATCCTGGTATAATGCTGCAAAGGCAATCTTATGCTCAAGCTGCTTTTTCCTATGCTCTTTCAGTATCGTTAAAAGGGTAGGAGACAGCTTGAGTTTTCTATTGCTTGTTTCGGTCTTAGGGTCCTTGAACATAAGCTCATTTCCAACCCTGACAAGGTTTCTCTGAATCGTTATTATACCTTCGTCAAGGTCAACATCTTCCCACTTGAGGGCAAGCAACTCACCACGTCTTAATCCGAGAGCCAATACTATGTTTATAGGAACATTCAAGAAGTCGTTATAGCGAAGCTTATCAATAAGCAGCTTGACTTCATCCAGCGTCAGAGCCCTCGCCTTATACTTGCTTTTCTTGGGCGCTGAAACAGCAACAACAGGGTTTCTTTTGATAAGCTGCATTCTGAAGGCATAATCAAGCGACCGGCGGAAGATGTTATGATGCTGCAGCAAAGTTTTACCGGAAAGGACTTCGCCTTTTTCGTCATAATACTGCTGGATATCTATCGGCCTGAGCTTCTGCAGCTCAATGTCACCTATGGCCGGAATCAGGTGCTTATCAATGACAACCCTGTACGAGTATGCTGTATTAGGCGACAGTCGGCTTTCGGCATATCTCTCAAACCAGTAGACGAGATATTCGGAAATATTGATATTTTTAGGCATAACAAAGGTTCCGTTCTCAACCTCGTTGATTTTTTCGGCAAGATCCTTTTCAGCATCACGCTTTGTCGCATATCCGGAAAACCATCTCTGTTTTCTCTTTCCCGTCTGCGGATCCGTACCAACATCTAGAACTATAGCCCATTTCTTACCGCGTTTCCTAACATGTCCACGCATTGAATTCACACCCTTTCTTTATTCAATTGGTTCATATATGAAAATAGAAGGTAAAGAAGACAATACCAAGCTTCTTTTATCATCTAGCTTCCATGCTGGTCTTTCTTTGGCCATGAATTTAAATTTTTGCATCAAAAAATCTTCCGGCACTAGGAACAGATCCGCCAGCTCTTGATATGAAGATATGCTCTTGTCGCGAATGACTTTTATAAGTCGCTTTGTAGGCACCAGGAAGTCCGTGGCCCACCTAAGAGCATGCAGCTCCTTCTTGTCCAACATAATCCTTTCAGAATCGCACATATAACGTCTGGGAGTGATATCCCCTATGGTTGTCATATAATGGCCGATTTCTTCGGCTAGGACAGCCCTGTAAAGCCTTGTATCGTTTTTAATTCGTTCATTGATTAATATTATGTAGTAATCCCCATCGTAGCTGTAATAGCCCAGTACGGGCTCAGGCAAGGGCGCATACTTCTTAATGATGCAGCACTTTGCCAAAATAGATTCCAATTCGTCAGTTTCAACCATAACTATCCCCCTAACAAAAAGAACATGCGTTCGAGAATAGTCTAACACGGATTTACATATATGGAAAGTGTATTACAAGAATCTTGATAGGTATTTAGAATTTTTAGGGTCGGTCATTGAAATATAAGAATAATTCATAGAATAGATAGAATGGAATATAGAAGAAAGCAGGTGCAGGAAGCACCCGCTTAATTAGATTGGTGACTATATACTATTGCTCAGAATAAGAGATACGGCAAAAGATATAATGGAATTTCTCATCCAGCTACTTAAGTACCATAGAACTATAAGTGAGATGGTTATCAATAAAATCCAAATACGAAAATATGTATTTTTCTTTGATTTGACATAATCTTTATCTTTTCTATGGATTTCATTATCAAATATATCATCGAGATCTTTTGATGATAGCAAATTCTTATATGATGACTTCAACTCAGAATAAATAACTGTATACTGTTCAATATCTTTATTTATGCTGTAGTTTGAGCAATATAGAAAAACACAAGATATAGCTACCATAAAGATATATATTATACTTAATTCTTTGTTGAAAATATTATGTATATCAGCATTATTATTTATGATATTTAATATTAGAACTGTAAAAATGAACGTTTGCACGGTCAATAAGCTGTTTTTAAAGTCGTTTGCGAATCTATCAATCAATTCTCTATTTTTCAATGACATATCGATTATACTGTCGGTTATTTTATTTTTGATTTCTATATACCGGTCTACATTTTCGCGTAAATATATTTCATAGTTTGACTTGATGGATTCCAAAGTCCTTGGGGTAATATCCAATAACGAATCTTTTACATCAAGCGTTATTATATTTCGAGACAGTCCGATTTTTTCTGACGTGTTATTCTCATTATTATCTCCATATACCCAATCAAATATATTGTAGTATAGATGCTTTGTTTCAGGAGAAGAAGTAAAACTTTGGATCTTTGACAGATTTAATAATTCGTCAAAAAATCTGTACCCGCGTATACGAACCTTAATACTATCATCAACAATTTCCGAGTAATCAGCGATAAATATTATTGATAATACGAAAAGTAGATTATCAAAAATGGAGTTGATATCCTCATTGTTTGATTTCTCAATTAATAAAAAAGAGTACGGTGAAAAATTCAGTTTAAAGTTAGCCAAATGACAATTTGAAATCCAATTAGATTGTAATTTGTCGCAGTTTTTTTCACGAAGCATGGCATCATTAAGATTATTTTTGTTATGCAAAAAGAAAATATTTTCGCTGTAAAATTCTTTTACATTTTCATCGACTAAAAAAATTATATTATCTCCTGGACGTACCGCAGAATTTGAGAAGCCAGCATTTAAAATAGTTGCTAAAGGCATCTGTTTTAAATAGTCGATAAATTTTTCGAAAAAATATATCCGATGCACTTTTTGTGAGCTTAGGGGTTTTGTTATTTTCATTAAAACATGTAGACATTCTTCATCTGTTTTTTTCACCAAATCGAAATTCTTTATTTTATCGATTATATCTAATAATGCGGTACCAATATTTGCTGTGTTGCATGAAAACTCATAAGTTTCACTAACAAGGACATCATTGCTAGAAGAAGAATATATCTTCAGGGTAAGCTCGAATTTGTCTCCCTCCAGCAACGAATGTATCTGAAGCATTGATTCTTTTAATTTATCAGTATCAGGCGGGCGAAAAGAGCTTATGCAGGTACTTGCTATGGCATTATGCAGTGTTTCTTCGATTGAAATTTTGCAATTATCTTCAAGTGAAAATAAAGATAGTAAATCAAGCATAACCCTCATAAGTATCACCCCCCTGCTAACATTTGAATGCCTATCAAAAGTATATCACAATAAAAGCTTTATTAGGCTAGCTTTCCATAGTATCTTTAAATGAATCAATAGTATGCTTATCATCAGTCCTGATTTGCAAGAAATATTGGCCTGTTAGATCATTGACCAATTTAATATCAGTAGTAAAATCTATTTCTCCCTTTATTGAAAGCTCATAGTTCTTTGAATTAAGCGGAAAAAACTTCTTAGTGATAAAGCGTTTTTTTATATTTTCACGAGATATATCGAACGTTCTGTCAAAATTCATTCGCGTGCTTTTATCGGGCAGATCTCTTAAATTATTTAATACCTCATCATTGCTGTTTAAATCATCATGGAGTCCAAGTATTGTGTCTATATAATCGTCAAAACTAAATTGTGTATTGCATCTAAAGTAACTTATCGTATCATTCCTTAAATGTAGGACTTTACCGGGTTCGTCTTTATATGTATTTTCCCAGAATTGTATTATACCTTTTACTGCATTCTCGGTATTAAGTTCATCTGTATGAGATTTTTTTAAGCCGAGAAAAAATTCATACCAATGGACAGCATGGGATGGTTGGATTGAATCATCCACAATAATGCTATTTATTTCGCATTCGTCAGAATCAACCTCCAAATCAAAAATGCATATTCTTAAAGAAGGAGCTTTGTCATCCTTATTCTTCTTTTGAATAAAGGCTTCAACTTCTTCCATGGTTTCCCTATCAATAGCAGATAAGAATTCATTCTTAATCAAAGCATAATAATAATTATTAGAGTCTCCATTTCTAATAATTGCTTGAATCAAAGCACCTTCGCTTGGTTTTGCAGCGCCGTGACATTGTTTTTCTGCTTCAAGCAGCATATTTGAAATGTTCTCCGAGTTTTCAAGAAAACTATCTATATCTAAAAATGAATTTCTAATATTTGCAAATACCTCATTCGTTTCACGTTTTAAGGTATACCGTTGACACCGCTTAGAGTCATTGAGTGTATAGTTTATAGTTTGCTCGATGTACGCCAATAGATTCGGACTGTTATTGGAATCAATGAAAGCAGAACAGTCATTCTTTAAATCTATATCATGAAAACTATGCGCTGCTATACTATATAGATTTGACATAAAAAATATCTCCTTTTTTCACTAAATGATTAAAAAACATAGAAACGGAACCCATTTCTAAAATCCTGTTACAATAATTCAAAATTATTACATGTAATATTTAAAACAAAAGCTGTATTGCTACAGCTTCTATTATCAATTTTATTAATTAATTTACAAAGCCTTACGTCTCAGCGTCCTTATGAAAACCTCATGTTCTCCATACATCTCAAACAAAGATGTCTGATTATCTCTAAGCTCCTGCGTATCTGATTTTATAGAGTTGGATGTGTTAATGATGTCGATATGATTTTCGGCGTTCTTAGCTTCCAGGTCATCAAGCTTTTCACTTATCCTGTCAACTTTTACGTCTAAGCTATCAACCTTGGTATCAAGACCATCAACCTTATTTTCCAACGATTCGAGTCGTGTATTTATTGATGATATTTCATTCTTCATTGAGCCCAGTTTACTTAATATTTGCTTAAGCATATCTTCCATATGCAATTCCTCCCGACTTAAAGATAACACGAAGTTTATAATTTACTTGTTACTATTTTTTTTTAAAGACCCATCCGGATTATACTTCGTCTTTAGGAACTCTATATAATCTTCCACCTGCTTGATATCTTCCTCAGACAAGCCGTTGGCATTGATGCTGTGATACGCCTTAGTTGGTATCTTGCTGCCGGGTTTGCGCTCGTCTGTTCAACCAGTTTTCCCACTTGGGGAAAATGGTCTAGAACGAAGTTTATAATTTACTTGTTTGTATTTTTTTTTAAAGATCCGTCCGGATTATATTTCAATTTTAGCAGTCTTATATACTCTTCAACCTTCTCTATGTCTTCCTCAGACAACCCTGAAGCGTCAAGATTATGGTATGCCTTAACGACGGGGCCTTTTTCGCTAGGCTTGCGCTGGTCTGTTCGGCCTATCAAAAAATCAACCGAGACATCAAAGAAATCAGCAAGTTTATTTTTTACTTCATCACTTGGAGTTCTATAGTTGGTTATATAACCAGATATTGTAGAAGGTGATAAATTTATAATTTCTGCTAGTTGTTTTCTTTCGAGACCTTTTTCTTCTAATAACATTTCTAATCGTTCACCAAGCGTTGCCATAAGCCACCTCCTAATATTTATTATATACGCAAAATGCGAACAATAAATCGATATACGCGAAAAGCAAATCCACATTCAAAATACGCTTGACAATACGCGGAAAGCGTACTAATATATAATTAACGATACGCGAAAAGCGCATTGAGGAAGGACGGTGATAATGTGTTAAGGCTGAAAGATCTTAGAAAAAAAAAGAATATAACTCAACGTGAAATAGCTGCACTAATTAACGTTACAACGTCGGCCTATTCAGACAAAGAAAATATGAGAAGGGGATTTAAAGGGCATGAAGTGGTTATTTTGTGCGAATTCTTCAATGTGAATCCAGGGGATGTATATGAATTTCGCCAAAAAATACGCGAAATGCAAATCGGCGATAAATAAAAACTGAGGTGACCACATTGGAAGCAGATAAAAGAATCGAAGAGCTTGAGAAGAAGGTGGCTGCTCTGGAAGTGCGAGTTCAAGAACAGCCAGATATTGAAAGGATTGCTGAAGTAGTAGCAAAACGATTGGTTTTACCGGATTATGATTCAAAGCAATTATGTAAAACAACACCGGTGATTTTAGACTCTAGCGATGAAATTAAGGTGCTTGATTTAAGAGATTTGGCAAAGAGTTTTTTATCAAAGAAGAAAACTCTTATTGAAAAGGAGGTGACCACATTGGAAACAGACAAGAGAATTGAAGAGCTGGAGAAGAAGCCCAGTGAGAAAGGAAAAGATATATACGTGACTTTAAATGTTGAAGGTTCGGACGTTCTAAAAGAAATCAGTGCAGGCAGTGAATTGAAAATAGAAACCACCTGCACCGGCAAAAGAAATGTAACGGTGAAGTTATCTAAATACTGTCGTATCAAATAGCAATCACCAAAAAGGGGGTATGGTTTCATGATAATACGACTAGGAATTTCATTTGCTGCTGCATCAGTAGGTCTTATACTTATCCGAATAAGTTCTAGGACGCATGACAAATACGATGCTCGTTACTATCGTACAACAGGTATGTTCTTATTAAGCTTAGGAACGAGTCTTTTCATTGGAGGATTATTTTTTTAATTAATAAATTTATTATTTAAGTTGTTAAATTGGTTTTGCATAATCCCCATTAGAAGGATAGTCAAAAGGCAGATGCTTAGGTTCTTGATCCTCGACAATTTCATCTTGAGGAGTAAAAGCACCAAATGATTTTTTTCTAATTATTCTTTTCGAAGGAAGTCGCTTATATTGATCGGAAGTTATCGTAGTCATTCTACCTTGAACATGAGTAGCAGTGCCAGTTCCTTTTAAGATTTCAAGTTTCCCTAAGTTGTCACCTGTAACAGGGTCGATTATATCATCTTCACTTAATGAATATATCAAAAAACGCTGCCCTGTGGTTACACCATGCTCAGACCCAGCATTTATAACAATTGTATATTTATCAATTACTTTAATAACTATAGCAGGGATATATTTTTTATTCATTAAAACAACCTCCATAATCTAATTTGGCTACAAAGTTTTCATGTAGAGCCAATTTAATTTTTGTTGATTCAAGTAAAATTTTATCGTTTTTAAAAAGAGCTTCCAATATGTTTTCAAAGTCCTGATCATAGTCAATTATTTCAAATGAAGCAATATTATTACTCTGAATATTTAATATTTTCGCGGTAGCAAGATAAGTTTCAATTTCATTTTCAGTAAAGTATAGAGTAATAAATAATGATGGCGATAGCAGAGCTGTTTCTCTCAAAATGCCAATAGAAGGTCGATCAAAATTATTTTGTTGACGAAAATGCGATAAAACAGGCATTAGTGTTTCTGCATCCGGAACTCGTCTATGTAACTTGATTTTAAGATGCCAAATATATAGAAGACAGAGTATTACAGCTATGGTTAATATGACAACTAAACTATCATAGTTGTTAGAAATAGGAATTAATGCAATGCCCCCTAGTAATCCGATAACACATGATAAAAACGTTTCATAACTTAATATTGTGTCTTTAATCAGAATCACCTTCTTAAAATATTGTTGGACTGCAAGTATTATGTTGCATTTACTTTTGAGAATACCATATTGCAAAAGGAGAGTCAATTGATTGGAACAGCCATAAAGGAACTAAGAGAGCGGCAAGGAATAGGTCTTAACCAGCTTGCAAAGCAGGCAGGGATAGCACCGTCAGTTCTATCCTATATCGAGAATGAAAACAGAGATCCAAGATTTAGCACGTTATGTAAGCTTGCAAAGGCTTTGAGAGTAAGTGTGAGTTATTTTGAAAAACACGTTTAAGGAGGTCAGGAGCATGCTAATAGCTGATGATATTAAAGGCTTCGATAAGCTTGGAGTCAACGCCGACATGTTCAAGAAGTTTCTCTATAATTTCTACAACGCCTGGGGGCTTGAAACGAGAAAGACAATCAAGCCAATCAGCGTGAAATATCAAAAGGATAAAGCCAACGGCCCATTCCTTCGGTTTGACTACGAAATGAACGGCCGCAAATGTTGGCTGCATGTGACAGGTCCAAGGACATGGTATTAGGAGAGGAGGAATAGTTATGAGTGAGGGAGCGCTTCTTTTACTAGATAGGCTCTTGGATGAGGTAACCAGCCTCAGAAAAGAAGTACAAGAACTTAAAGGAATACCGGCTGTTGCACCCAATGTTGAAGATGAAAGCATGGATGTGCAGGCAGTGATGGACTACTTGGGTGTAGGGAGCTATGCAGCACGAGAGCTCTTTAAGAGAAAGGACTTTCCCACAATAAGAATAGGTAAGAAGCTTCGTACAACTCGGAAGCTGTTGGACAAATGGCTTGAGGAGCAAAGCAAGACTGAAAAGACATATCTTAGAGTGGTGAACAGATAGCTCTTCAACGACAATAGCTCCTGTGGGGCAGGAGCTTTGAAAGATGGGAATATGCTGTTGGGGATTGTGAGAAGTGCTAAACGAGTACTTGAATGGAGAGTGGATTATTTTATGACTTAATAATTTAATAATAACTTACATTGGAGGGATATTGAATGCAGAGAACATGCAGAAACATCTACCAAATCGCCAGACATACTGCGGGCATAACACAGCTTATAGCAGCAGAGTATCTGAATATCAGCGTTCGTTCTCTTGCCGACTATGAATCAAATAGGACCATCCCAGGAGACGATATTGTATGCTGCATGATTAAGACTTACAGAGCCAAATGGCTAGGCTACATGCATTTGAAGCAAAATACCCTGATAGGAAGGCTCTATCTTCCTGATGTGGAATTTTCGGATATGGCAAAGTCTGTGCTTAGGTTACAAAAGGAAATGAATGATTTGAACAAAATCAACAGTAGCATGATTGAAATTGCTTGCGATGGAATAGTCGACAAGTACGAAGAACAGAAGTGGGAAAGGATAACCAAGGAAGTTGATGATGTAGCAGGAGCTGCAATGGCACTTGTTTTTTCGAAATGAATGGGAGGTGCATGGTGAGCGAATTGGCAAAGTACAACAGAATTAGCAACAAGGTTATTGAAACAATAGGCGAGCATATGAAGCTGCTTGTGGAGCATATGGAGATTTTCGACAAGCCTGATTCAGACAAAAGGTTGGCTGAAATAGAATGCAAAATGCAAGAGCTTGAGAAACATAAACAAAGGCTGGTAGGAGGTAAAGAAAGATGAAACGCGGGATAGCTTCGGGAACACTACATGACCTGCAGCGGCTTATGCGTATAAGAAGCAAAGAAGAGCAACTGCTGGCTGTAAAAAAAGAGATGTTCGAGCTACATATGGACATAGAAAAAGCCCTCCAGGACTGGCATCCATCGGAGAGCTCTTGTAAAAAATCATCTAATCAAATTATATCATAAATGGCGGAGGTGCAACACATGAATTGCGTAGTCATAATCGGAAGACTAACAAAAGATCCTGAACTCAGATATATACCAACAACCGGAAACCCTGTGTCTACATTCACAGTTGCTGTTAACAGGCCTTTCAAGAATAAAGAAGGTAACTATGAAGCTGATTTTATCCCTGTGCAAGCATGGGAAAAGCAGGCAGAAAACTGTGCAAACTATCTTCAAAAGGGGCAGCAAGTTGGGGTGAAAGGCAGAATCCAGACCAGGTCATACGAAGACAAAGAAGGCAACAAAAGATACATAACTGAAATAATAGCTGAAAATGTAGAATTCCTTGGAAAACCAACAGGAGAGGGCATAAATGGGTCGCAACCGGACCAAGAAGCGCCACAATATGAGCCGATGGATGGATTCGATGATGATATACCGTTTTAAAAAATCAAGAGAGGTGACCTATATGTCAAAGCGAGATAGAAAAGAAAAGGCCAGGATAAGGAAAGGCAATGAGACAGCAAGAAAAGACGTTGATAAATTCGCGAAGATTATCATGTCTGAAAAGAAGTTTACGAATGTGAAAAGGTGCAGCGCATGATGAGCTTCCAGGTGCAGCAGATTCGTACAAGGCGCATGAAAAGAAGACGGATGGCAAATACATTGAGAGCAGCTATAGCGGGGATTACATTCCTCGCTGTGCTGCTAATGCTCAAATAACAGTTTAGGGAGTGTGGGTTGTCATGAAAAAGCTTAAACGGATTTTGATAAAAGAAGAGCTGGTGGAGCTCACGGGGGATTTCAAACTGGCCATCGTCCTTGGCCAGATGCTTTATTGGGCTGAGAAAGTAGGCGACATAGACAAATACATAACTGAAGAGAAAAAGAGGTATGCAACATTCGCTATAAGTGAAATGGATATTCCAAGCATGGAGTTGTGTAACGGCTGGATATACAAAAGCGCTGAGGAGCTTTCTGAGGAGACTTTGATGAATGTCCAGGCCAAAGCTATGAGGGAGTATCTAAAAGAGCTTGTAGACAAAGGATGGCTGAACCAAAGAAGGAATCCGAGAATAAAAATGGACAGGACTCTACAGTATAGGGTTAATCTGGCCAAAATACAAAGCGACCTTATAGCTCTTGGATACAATTTGGATGGATATGCAATACATCTTCAGAAAGACGCTTTTGACGATGATAATAGTGAAAAAAATGCGGCTGACTCCAAGGGCGAAAAAGACACTTCGATTTTTCTTAAAGAAAAATGCAAGCGTGAAAAAGAAAATACAAAGGTCGAAAAAGAAAATAGAAAGGGCGAAAAGGAAGCTTCAAAGGGCGAAAAAGAAAAAGCAATACCAGAGATTACTACAGAGACTATTACAGAGATTATTACAGATACTACTTCTTCTACAAAAGCAGCATCGGATGAAGCTTCACCCGAAAAGCATCCAGAGCCACCAGTGCCATATGAGAAAATCCGTAAGCTTTTCAACGAAACATGTGACATGCTGCCAAAGGTGGAGCGAATAACTGCAGAGAGAAAGAAGCACATAGGAGCGAGGTTCAAGGAGTACGGCAATCAGATTGAGATATTCGAGAAGCTGTTTAGTGCTGTGCGCGAAAGTGACTATCTTACCGGCAAAGTCAACGGATGGAGCGCAGACTTCGATTGGCTCATGAAAGAAAACAACATGACGAAGGTGCTGGAAGGCAAGTATGCGAATAAGGTTGTCCCTAAAAAAGAGAAAGAGACCGTCAATCCGTACAAGACCAAGTTTCACTTCGATAACGACCGCTCATCCCAGTATACATCCGATGAGTTGGAGGCGATGATCCTTGAAAGTCAGAAAAAGAAATTCGGAACACCTGTGCAAAGAACAGACTGCGATGAACTTCATCAAGACCCCAAAGCATAAGAGAATCAAAATATGCGAGCAATGCAACTGCAGCATTGGGGCGCATGAGAGCTACTACGTGGCCACGTTCCCGGCCGGAGGTGGATATGCTTTGAGTGAATACTGCATGAGCTGTGGGGATGCACGGTTAGCGATGAAAGGAGAGTGTTGGGGTGAGTATGAAAGAGTCGGTGAATGAGGGTAAGAATCAAGGGCCAGCGCAACAAAATAGCCAGAGTCGAGACGTGGAATTGCTTGAAGTCAAAATGAAAGCAGGCGAGATAGAGATAACAGTGCAAGGCGAAAATATATCAATTAGAAAGCTGAACGAGGAAAATAAAATCTGCATACCAAGATTCGAAATGTATTCGCTAATACCAGGACTCATTAAAGCAAGTCTAATAAATTTGGATAAGTTGATGTAGGGCGGAAAATGCGTAATTTGAGTAAATTGTGAAAGGAGGAAAAACAATGGGAGGGTATGTGCAGGGTCACTCTACAACAGAAGAAATAGAAGTGTGTCCATTTTGCGGAGAGCCTATTTCTAAGTTCAAACCTAATGGAGCTTGTGTGTGCGATGAATGCGGAAGAATGTTTTATGTTATAGATGACGACGATGAATAAGGTGTATTTCAAGCAAATAGCGCAATAGGAGGCGTAGAGTATGAGCAATCTAAAAGATATAGAGAGAGCCATACAGTATCATAGGCATCAACTGGGATTTGAGCGAGGGAGAGATTGCGTTAGGCTTGCTAGACATTACGATCTGGCGATAGAGGCGCTTGAACAGTTAACTCCAAAGAAGCCAACTGTTATAACTGCAGAAAAAGACACCATGGTAGGCAGGGCTAAGTTTTGCAAAGGAACGAAACTATATAAGTGTCAGTGTGGAAATTTCATAGGATATCTAGATGCATATTGTAGGTCTTGTGGCCAGAAGATAGATTGGAGGCAGAATGATGTTAAGTAAAGTGCAACAGCATGATTTGAAAGAGTGCGAAATAATGATGGAAGCAGGCGAAGAAAAGGATTGCAGCTTATGTAGTTGCAATGGATGTCTAGCAGACATGATTACCGGAATGAGTTTTGAAAAATATCAACTAGCAGCCGAAAGGACTGCCGGAAGCCTTAATGATAGAAACAGATTCCTTAACTTCAGCATGGGATTGACCGGCGAAGCTGGAGAAGTAGTGGACTATCTTAAAAAAGTGTTATGGCATGGCCATGAAATGGACCAGGACAAGCTCAAAAAGGAGTTGGGAGACGTACTTTGGTACGTGGCCACAATTGCAACTACAGCTGATTTAGATTTAAGTGAAATAGCTATAGCCAACATTGAAAAGCTGAAAAAGAGATATCCAGAAGGCTTCGACGAAGAGAAAAGCATCAAGAGAACAGAATAATATAAAAAGGGGATAGCGATTTGAGATACAAGCTGGAATTAGGAAAGAAATACGCAGTGGAAATCTTGGAAAGCAGGAACAAAAGAAGCAAATTTAAGGGGACACTGATAAGTGAAAACAAGCATATCTGGACTTTCAGAAAGCAAAACGGATTACTTGAAAGCTTCTGCAAAAACACATACCAAGGGGAATTGAAGATACAGGAGGCATTGCGATGATTGATGCAAAAGCTGTAGCAGTTGTCGAAAGATATTTCGCTGGAGAGAACCTCAAGGAAGCCATAGCTGAAGAAAAAGCAGAGCTGGCGGTTGAGAAGATACACAAAATAGTAACTCAGGCTAAAAAGGCCAAGGAGGACTCTGAAAATGGCAAAAGAAGAGTTTAAAGTGTCAAAGACAGACAAAGGCTTTGATATCAAGAAAATTGTGTACATAGACGGCTATCAGAAGGAGCAGCAGCTCAAGAAAAAAGAAATAGCAGCCGTGGTCAAGGGATTGCTGGACAACATAGCAGTAGTAAAATAAAACAGGGGGAAATGCTGCATATGACGAAGAAAGAAGAAATCAAGGCAAAGATCCACGAGAAGGTAGACGATATTGTGGATGCAGTTGAGAAAATAGGGGATATAAACTATTTCGAATTTGGAATCAAGAGTGTCAACGGGGATTTGATAATAAAGCTTGAAAATACGTACAAGGAGAAAATAAAGTAGATTAATATATAATTAGATATACATTTGACTTTTAAATGAAATTGATATTATCCTATTTATTTCTGTAAATCAGTGTATAATATATTGATGATTTACAAAATGAAAGGGGATAAATATATGAAAAGACCGCAAACAAAACAAGAACCATCTGCGTTAGTATTTTGGTTAACAATCATAGGGTTGTTAGCATTCGGGCTTGGGCTTGTACTGATAAGCCAAAAAACAACAAATGAATTTTGGAAAGCCACATGGAGTAATTTAGCTTCTGCCATAATGGTTGCAGGGATATTCAGTGCGGTAAACGAAAAATTGATGAAAGATAAGCTTGTAGAACTAATTTTATCAAAAATCAAATTAAAAGACCGCATAGATAAAACAGGAATCGAAGAGGTATATACAGATATAAGAGATATAGATTATAGATATTATTTAAAAGATGCTAAAAACTTTATTGATATAATTCATGTATATGGACGAACTTGGACAACAAATAATTTGGATGAAATAAGAGAAAAGTTGTTTTATTCAAATTGTCAGATAAGAATAATTTTGGTTTCACCAGAGTCTATATTTATTGAAGGATTGGCTAACTATTACAATATAAGCCCTGAAGAATTAAAACATAGAATATCAGAGGTTACAAAAATGTGGACCGATCTAGCAGAAGAAAAGAACAGGAGAAAGAAAAGTAAAACTACCAGTTCGCTGAAGTTATTCTATCATAAAGGTCAACCGGCGAGTTCGTTATATCGAATTGATGAAAGGATTATAAACGTACAAAACAAGTTTTCTGGAATGAGAAGTAAAAAACTACCAACTATTGTTTGTAGAAATACAAGCCAAACAGACGATCTTTATGAAAACTTTTTAAAAGAAATAGAGGATTTAATTCTTACGTCTGATGAGTTAACCATATAAGCATATAGTGTTCTTAGGAGGTGTGCAAATGGAAAATAATGTAGAATTATATACTAATGATATACCAGATAATATTAAGGATTGGACTTTAAATAATTGTAGCTATATAGGGATTGATACTGAAACTACAGGATTAAATCCAATAAAAGATAGTCTTTGTTTAATCCAAATTGCTGCCAATGAAAGGTATTTTTTAATAAAATATGATACTAATAATACCTATAAAAATCTAACTGAGATCCTGACAAATAAAAATATTAAAAAGGTATTTCATCATGCAATCTTTGATGTTAGATTTATCATGAGGCACTTGAAAATAACAAATATTGATAACGTGATTTGTACAAAAATAGCAGCAAAATTAATATATGGATTAAATGAAAGTAATTCACTTAAAGATTTACTAAAAAAACATTTTGATGTTTTACTAAATAAGGAGTTCCAAGTTTCAAATTGGAGAGCAGCAGAACTTTCTAGTAACCAGATAAACTATGCAATAAATGATGTAAAATATCTCGTGAAATTATGGTGTGAAATGGAAAAGGAGCTGCATAATAAGGGTCTTATTAAATATGCAGAAAAATGCTTTGATTTTCTGCCGACTCAAGCCTTTTTAAATAATAATGGCATAGGCAATATTTTTGAGTATTGATGTAGAGTAAGAATATGTGCTGACCGAGTAGCGGAGGCACTTCCAGTGGGGCTGGAGGTGTCTCTTTTTTGTTGGGAAAATGGAGGGGAAATTGAAATGAAAAAGGTGCTGGAGAATGTATTGAAGAACTATAAAAAAAATAAGTCTGTCGTAGAAATGGCTCAAGCTAGAATCGATGCTTGGGAAGCTGCTATCATGAATCCGGAAATGATACTAGAAGTGTTTTCGGATGACAAGTCAAATAGTTGCTGGATAGGTGGAGGTGGATATACAAAGCATTCTGTGGTTGAAAACGAAGTAATGAAAAAGATTACGAGATGTGAAGATGAAAGCATGAAAAAGGAAAAATATGTGGAGATACTGAAAGAATACATCAAAAGAGAAAAATCCAAAGCATTCATGCCAAAGCTTGAAATAAGCCAAGTTGAAAGTATGCTTTCTAGTCTTACGAATCAAGAAAGATATGTAGTCGAATGTAAATACTTTGAGAATATGTCATGGGGAGAAATAGAAATCAAAATAAATGAAAAGTATAGGCAGAAAAACTATATAACGACATCCGGGATAAGAAAAATCAATTTCATGGCCATAGACAAATTGATTGAGGTTTTAGAGCAAGTGAACGCCTTAAAAGTGGTATAAATCGAAAAGTAGCAGAAATGGGGCAGAAAAGGGGCAGTTTTGGGGCAGTTTTTTCCGAAAAAGTATGAAATAATAGAACCATGGAGATTTGTTCCAAACCATATAATATTTCGAAAAAGCAGCTCATGAAAAATGGGTTGCTTTTTTAATGCAAAAAAGGTCGAGTGGGAAAGGTACACTCCAAAGGTAATCGCAGAGGGTGGGGCGAGAGAGTGTAAGGGTGGTGATAAATTGAACTATGTGGAGCCTATAAGAGATCCGCAAAAATTGACTGATATTCAGGAATACCTGAAAAGGCAGAATCCAAGGGACTACATCATGTTCATAGTTGGAGTGTATACAGGCCTTAGGATATCAGACATTCTAAACATCAAGGTCAAGGACACAAGAAGTCCCAAATACATCATTCTGAGGGAGAAAAAGACTGACAAGGAAAGAATGATAGAAAAGAGCAGCTTCATCAAAAGAGAGCTGGCATGGTACTGCGAAGGCAAGCCGGAGGATGAGTATATCATCAAGTCCAGAGAGCAGGAGAATAAGCCGCTTACAAGATACATGGCTTACAAGATTCTTAATGACGCTGGAAAGAACTTTGGCCTACAAAGGATAGGGACTCATACGCTCAGAAAGACTTTTGGATACCATTACTATAGGCAGTCAAAGGATGTGGCGCTCTTGCAGAAGATGTTCAACCATTCAGATCCTAGCATAACGCTGAGATATATCGGGATAATCCAGGACGATATTAATAACGCGTTAAAGAACTTTAGGATTTGAATATTTTTTAAAAAAGCTAAATTACACACAATGAGGCTACGTGTAATTCGTTTTATGCGAACCGTGTCAAAGCATTGTAAAATCAATCGTTTGATAGGGTATGCGGAGTTACACACAATAACCATTTAGTGTAATTCAACTGACTTCATGAATAATTTCAGGTGAAAGGAGTGTGGCGAAATGTGGCCAAGAGCAAGTGGGACCTTGTAAGAAGCCGGTTCTACGACATTGAGAAGTGGCTGGAGAATGGGCTTAGCGAAGCCCAGATCATTAAAAATATTGGCATAGGTAAGACTGCCTGGGAGTCGTATAAAAAGAAGTATCCCGAACTATGCGAACTTATCAAAAAAGGTAGACAGACTCAAATCACTGAGGTTGAGAACTCACTTTTCAAAAGTGCGACCGGTTATGCGTACCATGTCGATGAAATTGTGAAGATAAAAATTCCAGGTGGCGAAGAGTTTCATGTTGTCTCTGTACAAAAATATAAACCGCCAGAAGTAGCTGCTATGATTTTCTTCCTGAAGAACAAAGATAAGGAAAATTGGTGCGATAATCCTCAGATGATTAAGCTCAAGAAAGAAGAACTCGCATTAAGAATAAAAGAAATAGAGAATAAGGCGTGGTAACATGGACAAACTACATCAGTTTTATTGCAGCAAAGCATGGCGGGATTTGTCTTATAATTTAAAACTGCAAGCCTATGGAAAGTGCAACAGGTGCGGTGAGACTCTACTGGATTTTAGTAAGCTCATAGGACACCATACAATAGAGCTTAACGAGGTCAATGTAGATGATCCTAATATATCGCTCAATCCAGAGTTGATAGAAGTCATATGCCATACGTGCCATAACAAAGAGCACAGAAGGTTTGGGTATAGGAAGAATGTTTATATTGTCTACGGCAGTCCATTGTCGGGCAAGACTACATTAGTGCAGGAGCTTATGCAGTATGGAGATATTGTCCTTGATATGGATGCGCTTTGGCAAGCCGTCACATTCCAGCCTGAGTACATTAAACCAGACAATGTGAGGTTTAATATATTCAAGCTAAGAGATGAGCTGCTGGACCAGATTAAAACAAGATACGGCCAATGGTGTGATGCCTATGTCATTGGCGGCTATCCAGACAAATATGAAAGGGAACGGCTTGCACAATCTTTGGGAGCTGAATTAATCTACTGTGAGTCTACAAAGGAAGAGTGCATTACAAGACTTGAGAAGAGTGAAAAGCCTAGAGAATGGATGAAGTATATCAATGCATGGTGGGATGTTTACGAGAGGTAGCCCCCCGGGGTAAGCCCCAAAAACGCAGGTCGGGATACCGTGAAAGGGTCAGCTGCGTGACACACACCAAAATTTTGACTTTTTGTTTTTGATTTTTAGAACTGGATTGAAAGCAGGTGAGAACATGCAAAATACTGAGTTAATGACAGAAATTGACAGACTTAAGACTAAGTTTGCCGGTGCTGATGTCAACAAGATTGATGTGCTGGAAGCGCTTATAGAACAGGCGGCTTACGAAAGAATATATCTTCGCAGGCTTAACGAGCAGGCGATTAAAACGGGACTTGTGAAAATACATCCTGATTATCCTCAAAAGCAGCAGTCGCTGCCGATATCAACAGAGATTGCCAAGCATTCAGCTGCATTGACTAACATTCTTGACAAGCTGTGCCGCCATCTGTGCATTGCATTGGATGACGATGATGAAGGGTTGAGCGATTATGAGTAGAGACGAGCTTGCAAGTGCAATCATATCTGCACTGGGAGCCGAAACACTTGAGCAGATAGCCAAAGTCAACACTGCCTTGAATGATGTCGTGCTGGCCATACAGCTGCGCTACCATTTCGAGATCTTGATTTCCGAAATGAACGAATCAGACATAAATGTTATAAAAAGCGAAGTCATGAGGCGATACAGGGCATGAGCTATCTCGTAGAATACTATGAAAAGTGCAAGGCTGGAGAAATCATCATAGGCAAGGAACTCATGGCACAGCTTGAAATGCTCATGGAAGACATGAAAGACCCCGTTTATAAATTCGATCCTGCAGAAGCTCATAAGCGCATAAAGTTCATTGAAAATGAGTGCAAGCACAGCATTTCACCTTTTGCCGGTGATCCATTCCTGCTTCAGCCTCACCAGAAGGCATTCCGCGAAGCTATTTATGGCTTCAAAATGGATATTGAAGGCAAGTGGCTTAGAAGATTTACTGAAGTTACTTACATGGTGGGCAGGAAAAATGGAAAGACAAGCGAAGTCGCAGCTGACGGAAATGCGGAATTTTTCTGTGGCAACACAGGAACGAATATACTTTGCGCATCCAACGACTATGAACAGGCAGGGCTGGTATTTGATGAAATAAACAACATGAGAGAAGAGAGCCCTAAGCTTGTAAAGGTCAGCCGGAAAAACATCAAAGGCATATTCATGGGCAATCCCAAGCAGAAAAACAAGAAGGGCAAATACAGTTATCAGAACAAGGCGAAGATAAAAAAGCTCTCAGCTAAGACGGGCGCAAAGGAAGGTAAAAATATAGACTTTGCTATAGTCGATGAAGTCCATGAGATGAAGGATGACAGCCTTGTAAGACCTATAAAGCAATCTATGTCGACAAAGGACGAACCATTATACATTGAAATCACTACTGAGGGGTTTACTGAGGACGGATACCTTGATGAACGATTAAGGGAAGCCAGAAGGGTCCTGAAAGGTGAAATCAGCCGTCCCAGGTGGCTTATCTGGCTTTACACTCAGGACAGTGAAACAGAGATATGGCAAGACAGGCGGACATGGGTTAAAAGCAATCCGAATCTTGGGGTGTCGAAGAAATGGCACTACCTGGACGGGCTTGTCGAAGAATCCAAGACCAACAGTGCGACAAGGGCATTCATGCTGGCCAAGGAATTCAACATCAAGCAGTCAAACGCAAACGCATGGCTGCAGGAATCAGAAATAATAAATACTGCGACATTCAACATCGAGGATTTTGCCGGGGCATTTTATATTGCTGGCAACGACTTCATGGAGACAACAGACCTTTGTGCATCCAAGCTGCTGCTTAAAAGACCTAATGACAATCAGGTCTTTTTTTATTCTCATTATTGGATTCCAGAAAGCAAGCTGGAGCTTAGCCCTGACGGCGAGGACTATCGTCAATGGGAGCGTGACGGATATCTGACCATAGTTGAAGGCAATAGCGTGGACAGCTCTGTCGTTGCTGAATGGCAGTACAAATTGCTTGAGGAGTACGACCTGAAACCGTTCAAGAGTGGTTATGACAACCGTTTTGCTAAGGATTACATAAGCCGTTTTGAAGAGATATTTGGAAAAGGAGTAGCGCTCAATGTTCCGCAGGATGCAAAGGTTCTAAACAATCCGATGCGTAGGCTTGAAGCGGACCTGAGGGACAAGCTAGTCAACTACAATAATTGCCACGGCGACTTGGTGTGCTTTAGGAACACAGGAATCAAACCTGACACCCTCGGCAGAATCATGCCGTGCAAAATGCACTCAACTAAGCGTATTGACGGAACGGCTGCCGCATTATGCTGCTATGCAGTCTACGAGTGGCACAAATCAGAGTTCCTACAGCTAATTGGATAGGAGGTGAACAATGGGAGTATTGAGCCATTTCAAAAGTATATTCAGAGGCAAGGAAAGCAAATATAATGCATGGCTGACAAATTCAACTCCAATATTTACGAGTTTTGGGAAAGACATTTATTTGTCTGACTATGTAAATAATGCGATTGACAGGGTGGCCAGTGAAATCAGCAAGATAGAGCTTAAAAGCATAGTCCAAAACAGTGATGTTCTTCAGGTTCAAAACGATGATATAACAAGGCTATTTCGTTTCAAGCCTAATCCTTTGCAAACGACAAGCGACTTTTTCGCAAATGTGGAGTGGCTGAGGCGCAAATATGCCAATGCCTTCATATATCCGCAATACGTGATAATAACATTGCCAGACGGCAGACAATTTAGAAGGTATACAGCTTTCTATCCATTAAAGCCGCAGGGGATTTATATTGGCGTTAATGGCGGCCAAGTATGGGAAGTCAGACTCGATTTTGAGGATGGCAGCAGCTACACGCTGCCATATGAAGATTTAATCCACTTGAGATGGAGAAGGGGAGCCAACACCGTCATTGGTGGTGGTGATGATTATGGAGCAGTAAATGACTATGATATCGTCCGCACGATTGACGCTCTGGATAAGACAATACAGGGTCTGCCGAAAAGCATAGAAGCAAGCCTCCAGATTAAAGGTGTATACAGCGCAAAGACTATAGCAGACCAGGCAAAGATGGGAAAGATAAGAGATGATTTTGAATCCCATATAACAGTCAGCAAAAGTGGCATGATAGCGACTGATCTTGGAGGCGAATTCACTGCGGTCAGAATAACGCCACCAGAGATTTCCGACACGGCACTTAAGTTTCTAAAGTCAGTAATTCAGGAGAGATATGGAGTATCGGCAGCTATTCTGTCAGGGGACTACAATGGAGAGCAGCATAGTGCGTTTTATCAGACAGCAATAGAAGATTTCATAGTGCAGTTTGAACAGGCCATGACAGCATGCGTATTCACACCCAGGGAGCAAGACGTTGGACACAGAATCAAATGTTATTACAGCAAGGTAAATTACATGGCCACAAAAGATAAAATGGAGCTGGCCGGACTGGCGAAAGAGACAGGTATAATGACACTAAACCAGATAAATGAGATGTTCGGCATAGAGCCATTTGAAGGTGGAGACAGAAGGCTCCAAAGTCTTAACTATGTGAATATCAAAGACATAGACGCTTATCAGAAAGGCAAGGCTGGAGTGAAGGAGGAAGGCAATGAGCAAGAATAATGATTGTGAACGTCGGCTTATTGAAATAAGAGCTGTAGAGAATACTGAGGACCGAATGCTTGTGGAAGGCTATGCCATCACTTTCGACAAACCGGCCACGCATCAATATGGCAAAAGGAAATTCACTGAAACTATCAAGCGAGGGGCTCTGGATTATACAGACATGAAGGATGTGCCGATGAGATATAACCATAATGACAATGTGATGATTATGGCCAGAACTCGCAATAAGTCACTGCGGCTTATTAAAGACGATGTCGGATTGAAAATAGAAGCAGATCTTCTCGATACACAGAGCAATAGAGATTTATACAAAGGAATTCAGGAAGGATTAATTGACAAGATGTCTTTTGCATTTACCGTTGCAGACGGCGGGGATTCATGGACATTTGGAGAAAGTGAGACCACCAGGGATGTGACTAATATAGCAAGATTGTACGATGTGAGCGTAGTGGATACTCCGTTTTACGACAGTACATCTATATATGCTCGTAGTCTTGAGTTGCTGGACAGCGAAGAGAGACGGCTGGATAGTTTGCACGAGCTTGAACTACTGAAACTAAAAGCTAAAATTAAAGGAGAGATGTAATATGAAAAAGAAACTAATGAACCTTCTAGCAGCCAAGAACGAACGTAAAGCAGCAATAAGCAATCAGGCAGATGTATCAAATGATGTTGTAGAACTAAGAAATCTCAATAAAGAATTGGATGAGTTGAATACTGAAATAAGAAGCCTTCAGGAGATGATTGATGCAGCTCCAGATGATGGCGATGACAATAACAATCCGGCAGAAAGAACGGCTGCTGTAAATGGAGAAATACCAGGTATGGTATCATCTTCATCAAAACATGAAAAGCGCAAAGCAGGCGATGAGGGCATGGAATACAGAAGGGCGTTCCAGCAATTTGTGACTAAAGGGACACCTATACCCACAGAACTTAGAACTGACCAAAGCACAGTGACAAGCGATATCACAAGTGTTATTCCAGAAGTGGTAGTTAATAGGATAGTCGAAAATCTTGAAAGTACAGGAATGATTTTGCCGCTGATAACAAGAACTTCATTTGCTGCCGGAATAAGCATACCGACTTCAAGTGTCAAGCCAGTTGCTACTTGGGTTTCAGAAGGTGCAAGTTCAGAAAGGCAGAAAAAGACAACAAGCAAGATTACATTCACTAACTTCAAGCTTAGATGTGAAATATCAATGTCTATGGAAGCTTCTGTATTGGCGCTATCAGCGTTTGAAGCAGCATTTATACGTCAGGTGACAGAGGCTATGGTTAAAGCCATTGAGGGAAAAATAATATCTACTGCAGACGGAACTGCTTCGCCAAGAGGAATACTCGCAGAAACTCCACCTACAGGACAAGCACTTGAATCAAATGCTCTTAGCTACGCTGATTTGGTAGCTGCAGAAGCAGCACTTCCACAAGCCTACGAAAACGGAGCTGTTTGGTGTATGACAAAGAAGACATTCATGGGATTCATAGGAATGGTGGACAGTCAAAAACAGCCGATTGCCAGAGTTAACTATGGAATAGGAGGAGCACCTGAAAGGACTCTTTTAGGAAGAACGGTTGTGCTTTGTGGTGACTATATGGACAGCTTCAGCGCTACGCTTGAAGTTGGTAAAATATTCGCTTTCCTATTCAAATTCTCTGACTATGCACTTAATACGATATATGACATGGGCGTGCAAAGAAAGCAGGATTGGGATACAGAGGACATGCTCACAAAGGCAGTTATGTCTGTAGATGGCAAAGTAGTCGATAAAAATTCGCTGGTCACATTAGCAAAAAAAGCTTAGGCACTGTAGCAACACCGTCAGCCTCACCGGCTGGTGGCTCCTTTGCTTCTGAGCAAAGTGTAACGCTAGCCTGTGAAACTACGGATGCCGAAATAAGATATACGACTGACGGAACAGAACCAACAGCTGAAAGCACGCTGTACGAGTCAGCAATTACTATTCCAGCAATGGCTACAACCGTACTTAAAGCTAAAGCTTTCAAGTTTAACTATGATAGCAGTGCAATACTGACAGAAACATATGTGATTTCTTAATGGAGAAGAAGCTTAGCTTCTTCTCTCTTTAGTTTGAGGTGATTAAATGGAGCTTGAAGAAATCAAAAAATATCTTAAGGTTGATGGGAATGATGAAGACGATTTGCTCTTGGGGCTTCAGGGGGCAGCTGAAGAATATCTGGTAAATGCGGGCGTTATAAAAGATTACACCAAGAATCTTTTTAAAATTGCTATCAAGCTCCTGATTTCCCATTGGTACGAAAATAGGAATGCTGTTGTTGTCGGCAGCATATCTAAAAATATGGAGTTTTCACTAAGTAATATAATCATTCAGCTTAAGTATTCTGGAGGTGATACCATATGAATCCTGGAATACTAAGGCATAGAATAACGATTCAAAAGTATGGTCCAGTTGAAAACTCTATAGGGGAACAGATTTTAGGATATCAGGATGACTATTCGGTTTGGGCCAAGATAGAGCCGGTATCCGGAAGAGACAGGGAAAGGCTGGGGAAGAGTGAAACAGAGGTAAGCCATAAGGTGCTTATAAGATATAGAACAGGGATCACACCGGCCAACCGGATTCTTTATAACGGCAGGATATTTGACATTATAGCTCTGATAAATAATGGAGAGCTCAACAAGACGTTGATAATATTCTGCATGGAAAGGGATGAAGATAATGGCTACGACGGAGTTTAGAATCGATGGGCTTGACGAGTTTGAAAAAAGTATCCTGAAAGCTGTAAAAAAGAAGGCGCCCCAAGAACTCGAAAAAGAGTTGCAGCGTATTGGTGAAAAACTCATGGCCAAAGCTAAAGGAAGAACACCTGTCGGAAAGAAGAAAAAGGCTGCATCCAAACGATTGAAAAACAGATGGAGACTTGGCAAGGTTAAAAGAAAGGGCAATGAGTTTTTTATAGAACTTAAAAATATGGCTCCTCATGCCCACTTGATTGAAAACGGACATATGACAAAAGATGGTGGCTTCATAGAAGGGATTCACATGCTTGAGATATCCGTCAAGGAGTTAGAAGAGGAACTTCCTAAGCATCTTAGAGGAATGTTGGACAGGATAATGGGAGAGATGCTGCTATGATGAAAACAACTAGCCTTAAGAAAGCTATAGTTGATAGGTTGAAAGCCAATGTGGCGGGAGTGGATGTTGTAGCCCAAGAGGTAAGAGAGGGTTTCAAACGACCCGCCTTTTTTGTGCAGCTTATACCGTATGGTTCAAAGCGGGATAGCGAATACATCCTAGTAAGAAATTTCTACGTTAACATCCACTACTTCCCTGAAAGTTATACAAACATAGACTGTCTTGAAATGGGCGATACCTTGACAGAGTTGTTTGAAAAGCCACTTGAAGCAGAAGACAGGACATTGACAGCTGACGACATCGAGGTTGAAATCATTGACGAAGTGCTGCAGGTCAAAATTTACTATAGACTTTGCGATTCAGTCTATACAGATGAGCCAAGCGAATACATGGAAGAACTTAATATCAACGAGGAGGTAATATAATGGGATTGCCGGTAATTAACATTGCGTTTCAAACACTTGCGGCAACGGCAGTAAAAAGAAGCGAACGCGGTATAGTCGCATTGATTGTAAAAGACAGCACAAATGCATTGATAGATAGCATAGTGTATAAAGACATATCTGAAATAAATGCCCAGGACTGGACTGCTGGCGTAAAGGACTACATCGAGAAAACTTTTCTCGGAACGCCTTACAAGGTCATAGTGCAAAAGGTAGCAACTGACGCATTAGACTACAATGAGGGTCTGGCAAAGCTAAAGAATAAGGCTTGGAACTATCTTGTCATACCACAGCTTCAAGATGGTGAGGCAGCAGCTATAGCTACATGGATAAAAACTCAAAGAACAACTTATAACAAGAGCTTCAAGGCCGTGCTTCCAAACATGGCTTCAGACAGCGAAGGTATAGTCAACTTTACGACTGATGATATCAAGGTTGGCAGCAAGACATATACAACAGCAGAATATTGCTGCAGAATAGCGGGTATCCTTGCGGGTTTACCATTTACACAAAGTGCAACATACTACGTGCTAGATGAAGTTGAAAGCATAACAGAACATGCTGATCCGGATGCAGACATCGACGCCGGAGAGCTTATACTAATCAATGACACCGAGAAAATCAAGATAGGAAGAGGCGTCAACTCGCTTACAACAACAAGTCCTACAAAATCTGCAAAGTTCAAGAAAATTAGAATAGTAGAGGCTATCGACCTCATGAGAGACGATATAAGAATCACTTTCAATGATGAGTATGTTGGTAAGGTAAATAACAAATACACCAATAAGCAGATGTTCGTTTCATCTGTTCTGGCCTACCTAAAGACGCTGCAGAGAGAGGAAGTGCTTGATTCTGATTTCCCGATTACAGCGGAAATAGATTTTGAATCCCAAAAGCTTTACCTGATGTCATTGGGTGTAGACACAAGCAATATGAGCGAGCAGGAAATACTCAAGTACAATACTGGAAGCAAGGTATTCATCAAGTCAAGCGCAAGTCCACTTGACGCGATGGAAGACCTAGACTTCTCGATGCTTGTAATATAGGAGGCGATATAGATGGCGACAGCATTTAGAGGAAGAAATCAGTTATCCGGCAGCCACGGAAAGCTGTGGTGGAATAAAAACCTGATTGCCGAACTAAACAAGTTCGACCTTAAGGCCAGCGGCGAAAGAGAGGATGTCGTGATAGGAATGGACATCGATTCAAAACTGACTGCCATAAAGTGCGAGGGTTCATTAGAGTTCAAGAAAATATTTTCAAGATACAAGAAGGATATTGTTGATACTTGGAAAAAAGGCGAAGACATCAGATTTGATCTCTTTGTAAAAGTTGACGACCCAGATGCAGTAGGAAAGCAGGAAGAAAGCTGGAGCATAGGCAATGTATGGTTCAATGATTTTCCTATAGCTGTGTTCGAAAGCAAGCAAGTAATGAATGAGGAATGGTCGTTTGGCTGCACATTCAGCGATGTTGAAATGATGAGTGAAATTAAATAATTGGAGGGATGATTATGAATAATAAAAAACTGACACTTGGTGAGCTAATATCAAAGAAGACTCAAATCAAAGAGGCAAAAGAGAAGACCGCTGAAAAGTATATACAGTCTCTTGATGGAACGGTGACAATCAAGATTCTCGATAGGTCATTCATAAATGACTGCACTGAGATGGAGAATGGCGAAGGTAACGCATATATTGTATATGAGGGAGTTACAGAGCCTAATTTAAAAGACCCTCAACTGCATGAAGCGTATGGAGTCAAGAACCCGGTAGACATTGTAGATGCAATATTTCTTCCCGGGGAAGCAGATTCTTTGTCAGGTGAGATAGTTAAGCTATCTGGATATGGTAAAGACAGCATTCAAGATGTGGTGGAAGAAGTAAAAAACTAATTAAAAGAGATGGGGAGCTGCATGCTCTCCATTTCTATCTTCAAAAGGGGATATTGCCAGAGCAAATCCTTGGAAGACCTGCAAGTGAAAGGGCATTTTTTTATGCCAGCATGGATCTTGAGATAGAAAGGAGGAACAGAGTTGGCTAAGCAAGATAAGAAGATAGCGGGTATTATTTCGATTAAAGACGAAATGTCTGGGATTATCAGGGGCATAAAAAATGAAAATAAGAGCTTCAAAAAAGAAGTCTTTGATACAAGGAAAGCCCTTGAAAAAACATATAATCGAAAGTTAAATATGAGGGTTAATAATTCTTCGGCAATGAAATCAATAAAGCAAATTTCAACTAATTTGCAACCGTTAAGAAAAAAAGTGGTTGTTGCTATTGCGCACAAAGATCTAGCTACAAAAAGAATAAAAAGCATAATAAACACAACCAAATATTTCGCTAAAAAGACTGTGCCAATACCTGTTAGAATTGCTGGAGTGGCTACAAAACATGTTTTCAATGGCCTTAAAACTGTGGCCAGTCCAATCATTAGGATAAAAGATGAAGCATCAAAGCAAATAGGCAAAATAAAAAAGTCTCTAGGAAATCTTGCTAGCCACCCGGTTGCTATAGGAGTTTCAATCGCTGGAGGTGCTGCGCTTGCTGGTGGGGCCGTAGCTCTCAAAGCAGGCATGGAATTGGAACAACAGCAAATATCAATGCAGCACTTTATTGATGTGAACAATAAGGATAAATCAAAAGAAGATAATAAGAAGTCTGCAGACAAGTTTCTCAAGAATCTGCGAGAAAATGCGAATGCTACACCTTTTGAAACAGGTGAGGTAATCCAGGCAGGTACAAGAGCTGTGGGACTTACCCAAGGCGATACTAAAAAGGCTATGGATCTTGTCAATGTTGCAGAGGACATGGCCGCGCTTAACCCGGGCAAGACAGTCCAGGACGCAATGGAAGCTTTAGCTGATGCTAAGAATGGCGAGTATGAGAGACTTAAGGAATTCAACGTCAAGGTCAGCAAAGAAGATGCCGACAAGATGGGGGGATTCGAAGGCCTAGTAAATAAATCGCTTAAGTCGCAGTTTGAAGGCGGTTCTGCAAAGCTTGCTGACTCAGGCGCCGGCCTCATGAGCACTATAAGCGGGAAACTCAAATCAAACATGTCTGATACAGGGCTTGCAATGCTCGAGAAACTTAAACCTGCAATGAAAGATGCTATTGGGCTAATAGACAGCTTCAGCCCGACAATGCAGAAAATGGGCGTAGGTGTTGCCAACGGAATAGGCGTAGCATCCAAATACCTTGGTATGTTTGGCGGGTGGATACAGGGGAACATGCCTACAGCCAAGAGGGTAGCCACTGACGCCATATCGTGGATAGGCGCAAAATTCGGATGGCTCAAAGGTGAAAGCGGCACGCTTAAAAATATTCTTGGGACAAGCTGGAACGGAATAAAGATTGCAATATCTACAGGAGCTAAAGTTGCAAGGCCTTACATGGATATTCTTGCAGGCGGATTTAGGCTCCTTTATAATGTCGCAAAAACGTCCTTTCCCCTGGTGTCCGGAATAATCAAAACTGCCTGGAAGGTAATAAAACCAATACTTGATGTGTTCACTGAAATGCTCGAAGGCGTCGCCTGGGGTGTAGGCAAGCTTGCGGATGGAGCTGAGTGGCTGAGCGATAAGTTCTCAGGCAAAGGTAAAGGGAGCTCCGGCACTTCAAAGGTGAAAAGTACAAGAAGTGTTGAGAGAAATGCCAAAGGCAGCAACTATTTCAAAGGCGGTCTTTCGTGGGTTGGTGAGCAAGGCCCAGAGCTTCTTGAAATACCAAGGGGAGCTCGAATACTACCCACAAAAGAAAGCATGCGCTTTGCAAATGGATACACTCCTGCACCAGCGCAATCTCAAAGCAGCAAATCTATGCAAAACAAAATCAACCTGACTATAGCTAAAATTGCAGATACTATCGTTATACGAGAAGAGGCCGACATTAAAAAGTTTGCAAATGAAGTGATAAGAGAATTTGAAAAAGCCTGCTTCAATGCAGTGTAGGAGGTGATAGCGTGGAATTTTGGTTGTCCCAAAACAATGGAGCTGAGAAGCTGAGGCTTCCGGTAAACCCACAAAGTTTTGAAATAAGCACCGGCAGCAAGAATACGACTGTTGACATCAACGAGGTTGGAGAAATCAACCTTATTGGCAACAGACGTCTTGATAGCATAGCGCTATCATCATTTTTCCCTGCGAGGAAATACAGCTTTGTCAAATCCAGCAACTTTCCGAAACCATATGAATGCGCGGACATAATCAAACGATGGCGTGACAATAAAAAGCCCATACGGCTTATCATAGTCGGAACTGACATAAACCATGCAATGGCAATAGAAAGCTTTTCATACGGCGAGAAGGATGGCACAGGCGATGTCTACTACACGCTTGAGCTCAAGGAATACAGATTTCTAAATGTGGCCAGCAACAAGGAAGGCAACACTGGAATAATATCAGCAAGCCAGGAAAGACCTTCTGAAAAGGAGAAGGTGACTGAACATACCGTAAAGAAAGGTGATACGCTGATTGGAATATCCAAGAAAGTATACGGCGACAGCTCAAAGTGGAAGCAGATAGCCGATAAGAATGGCATTAAGGACCCGGCCAAGCTTATGATTGGCCAGAAGTTGGTGATACCTTAGATGAAGCTAATACTGATAAGCCAAATCGGAGAATATGACATTACGCAGCTCATTACATCAATGACATGGAGCGGTGATATCAACCAGGTCGCAAGAAAGCTAGAATTCGGTGTAGTAGTAAGCCCTACCGCCCCGTATATCCCTAAGGTATACATAGGGCTTGGAAACAAGTTAAGGCTTTATGATAATAGCGGAAAAGAGCTTTTCAGAGGGACTGTGTTCTTCAAGGAAAAATCATATCATGGCAGTGAAATGAAAGTCACTGCCTATGACAATCTCATATACCTGACTAAATCAAAGATGTCCAGGAATTTCAAGAAGATGACGCCAGAAAAAATAACACAACAGGTGTGTTCAATGCTGGGGATTACGCCCGGAAGTCTGGCGAGCACCGGGGTGCCTGTTGATTTTATAGCATCTGCGATAACAGGATATGACATTATAATGAGCACCTATACAAGAGCAGCTTGGAAGAACGGAAAAGCTTACTTTGCGATAATGCAGCAGGGTAAGCTTAACGTTATGGAGAAAGGGAAAAACATTGTTGATGTAACCCTTGATTCAACAGTAAATATTATGGATTCAAACTATAGTGAAACCATAGAGAGCATGGTCAATCAGTTTCAAATTACCGATGAAAACGGAAATACTCTGAAGTATTACTCTGACGACAGTTTGATAAAGCCATATGGAATGATTCAGGATGTAATGCAAAAGGAACAAGGCAAGGATCCTGTGGCTGCTGCCAAAAATTCAATAAAAGGCGTGGAGCGAAAAGCAAGCCTGCAATGCCTTGGAGATGTAAACTGTATTGCAGGATATGGAGTGAGGGTCAAGGAAGCATATACAGGGCTTACAGGCCTTTTCTGGATTGACTCGGACAGTCACACATTCCAAGACGGACAACACACTATGCAGCTCACGCTTAATTTTGTTAATACTATGGATGCAAAGGAGTGATAGTCTTTGGACAAGAACCCATATTCGCGCTTAGTGGCGCTGGTTAGGGAGCAATCAGAGAAAGGAAATACGCCTCCGATACGTCTTGGAATTATATCCTTTGCATCAGATGAGCCTTTTGATATAAGAATAAAGCTGGACGATATTGAAGTGGATAAGGACAATTTACTCATCTCGGAACACTTGATACAAGGATATAGTAAAAAACTTGAGAAAATAAGCGTAACAAGCAATACCGGAACTGCAACACTCAAGCTGTCAGAGCCACAGATGTACGAAGTTAAAAGTGTTGATATTGACTTTGCAAATGATGGCAGTGGCGAAATAACGTACAAGACGGACCTGCAGCAAGGCGATGTTGTTGCAGTAATGCCTACCTATGACAGGCAGACATACATTGTCCTATGCAAGGTGGTGAGCTTAAATGGCTGATATATTTCCATTCCTTGATGTTTTGGAAACAGAGCAAGGGGCAACCCAAGAGCTTGAAATGTTTAGGGAATATGCATTTGATTTTGAAAATGGAGACTTAATATACCAAGACGGCAAGCCGGTAGTTCTGGAAGGCAGCGAGGCTATAAAGGTTTGGATTAAAAAAACCTTAATCACAAAGCGCTATAGACATATTATTTACAGCTGGAGCTACGGAAACGAGTTTGAAAATCTTATAGGCTCAACATACTCCAGAGGAGCTGCCGAGTCAGAGGCTAAAAGGTATCTTCAAGAGTGTCTTATGACAAATCCATGGATACTTGCAATAAGAGATGTGGAAGCAACGTTTGATGACGCCGTGCTAAGCGTGACGGCCGCAATTGATACTGTGTATGGGGAGGTGAAAATCAGTGTATGAAGACGAAACAGTTGAAACCATATTAAACAGAATGCTTGGTAGAGTGCCCGATACCATCAATAAAACTGAAGGGTCGCTTATATATGATGCTATAGCTCCGGCAGCAGTTGAGCTTGCGCAGGCTTATCTAGAGCTTGAAGCAGTCAGCAGGAGCTTTGCATTGGATACTGCCTCCGGAGATGCATTGACTGAGCTGTGCTACCAAAACGGGACATTCAGAAAAAGCGCTACAAATGCGGTTAGAAAAGGCGTGTTCAATGTGGCGGTTCCTATAGGTTCAAAATTTATCGGCGGTAATAATATATACGTAGTTCTCAAGAATATAACAGGCTTTGAATACGAGATTGAATGTGAAGACGCTGGGGAAGTTGGCAATTCATATATTGGAAGCATCACTCCAGTTGAATATATTGAAGGACTAACAAGTGCCATGCTCACATCAGTACTTATCTCAGGCGCCGAAGAGGAGACAGACGAGCAGCTGCGTGAAAGACACAGACAAAAGATAACAAGTCCTCCGCAGGACGGGAATGTGGCTCAGTACAAAGCATGGGCCGAAGCCAATGAAAATATCGGTGTGGCAAAAGTATTTCCCCTTTGGAATGGGGGCAACACTGTAAAAGTAGCTATAACAAACCGTTTGTATCAAGTTGCTGAATCATCACTTGTCAGTGAGTTTCAGGAATACTTAGACCCGGGCAGTGCAGGTCTTGGAAACGGAGTGGCTCCTATAGGAACAAAGGTGACGGTGAGCGGCGGGGCAGCTAAAAACATTGATGTGGTAGGCAATATTGTTTTGGCCGAAGGCTATACCGAGCCTGAGGGTGTGGCCGACATCATACGTGATTACTTTGCGAGTATAACGTTTGTTAAGGACAGCGTGAACTACATCAGGGTGGCCGCAGCCGTAATTGACGCTCCAAGCATAGCGAGTCTAAGTAATTTCACCGTTAATGGTGGAACTGTTGACGTAGCGCTTGTAGGCGAAGAAATACCTGTACTCAATAGCTTAAGTCTTACGGTGGTGAGCTAGATGATTGATTATATCAAGTATACGGTCAATGACAAGTCATATTATCTAACCAACAATGGCGATGGGACATGGAGCAAAGAGCTTAATGCGCCGGATGTCAGCGGACTATACAACCTGCTGCTTGAAATAAGCGAGAACGGTATCAAGACGCATATCGACAGCAGCGATCCGCGATATCATCTTTACCTGAATGTCATTAATGAAGTCGAAAGAAGAGTTGATCTAATAAAATACCTGCCAAATTTCCTGCAAAATGTTTCGAATTTCAAATCTATTTTCGACACTGAAAACATTGAGTTGGATAATCTCTACGGCAGGATTAAAGAAATTGCCCTTGATGCTTTCATCCGGACCGCAAGCATAGACCGCATCACAAGACTAGAGACATTCCTGGGCTTCAAGGGCATTGGAACCTTGGAGCAAAGGAGACTCTATCTGCTTGCTCTAACTAAGAAGGAGAACAAGCTCAACGAAGCTCTGATAAAAGAGATTGTGCACACAATAACCGGCAGCGACTGCGAGATTATTTTCTGGGGCGAGTCTGAGGCAGGGAATCCGCAGCCAGGAACTAGCCTGCTGCAGGTGAAAGTATTCAGCCCTGACGGTGAAATAGACTACAGGTATGCTGACATACAGCGTATCTTAAAACCGCTTACGCCGGCGCATGTGACGCTTGTTGTCATGAAATACTTTGCGACATGGGAGGATGTAAAAAGCAACTACGCCAGCTGGAATACAATCTATGCTATGCAGGATTGGATCGAGCTAAAAAATTACATCCCGCCGCAGTAGAGGTGAGCCATGATTAAAATAATTAATGTGCAGCTAACTCCAAATGTAGTCACCGTAGGGCAAAGTTTTAAGGTTGAAGTGGAGATAACTGAAAACACATGGGCATATGTAAAAAGCGGTTTTGCAGACTGGAATGAGATTAAGACCACAAAGCAAGATTGGAACGCAATTAAAACCATATAGAAACGGAGGGAGAATATGGCCGTTGATACGATAAAAGTGCTGATTAATGGAACCTGGACGACGCTCACCAAGAATGTGAGTACTGGAAAGTACGAAGGCACCATAGCAGCACCTAATATAACAAGCTACAACGTCAATGGAGGGCACTATTACCCGGTGACGGTGGAAGCTAAGGACCTTGCCGGCAACGTGACGACAAAGGACGATACGGATGCGACACTGGGAGCAAGCTGCAAGCTCTACGTAAAAGAGGTAACGAAGCCTACAATCACTATAAGCTCTCCGGCTTCAGGAGCTTATGTAATAAACAACAAGCAGCCTATAGTATTCAGCCTCAGGGATGAAGCTAATGGATCCGGAGTCAAGATAAGCTCCCTGAGCTTGAAAATAGACTCGACAACATTCACAAATACAAGCCCTGGCATGAGCATAACAGCCGTGACAAATGGCTATGATGTGACATATACTCCTCAGACAGCTCTTTCGGATGGAGCACATACGATAACGCTGAACGTCCAAGACAATGACGGCAACGCCGCAACTCAGGTATCAAGATCATATACGGTAGACACGGTGCCGCCAACGCTCAACATATCTAATCCTGCAACGGATACGGTATATGTCAACAATGCTGCTTTCAGCATAGCTGGAACTACAAACGATGCAACATCGAGTCCGGTGACAGTGACTGTTAAAAAAGGTGGAGTTGACCAAGGCGCAGTGACAGTCAATGGGGATGGCACCTTCAGCAAGGCCATAACGCTGACGGAAGGCACAAACGCTATAGTGGTAAGAGCTACCGATGCAGCGGGTAAATACACTGAGGTATCAAGGACAATCGTGCTCGACACTGTTGCACCTGTAATCACAAGCATTACGATAGCACCAAACCCAGTGAATGTTGGCAACAGCTACGTGATAACAGTTGAAGCGACTGACTAAGGAGGGATAGCATGCAGATAACAACTAATTATGCCTTAAAGAAAATAGATCTTACAGACAGCCCGCCAGATATTACAGTGCTAAATGGCAACTTCGACACAATAGACGAAGAACTGAAGAATCATGATGATTTAATATCAAATATACCTAAATATCAAACAGCAGGCGGAACAGCAATTGCAATTACGCTTACAGACGTTTCTTTAGTGGATGGATTTTCAAAAAATTTCATTGTTAACGCTAACAATAATGGAGCTGCAACAACTGTAAATGGAAAGCCGCTCTATAAGCCTGGAACGACAACTGCCCCCAAACTAACTGCCGGCAAAGCGGCTACGGTATGGTACAATGCAGCAGGTGATTGTTTTTTTATCAAAGCTAGCGCAGAAGGAGATGCTGTCGTTGGAGATGTGCTAGCAGGAAAGATTTTCAGCAACGACGATGATACGGGCCTTGTCGGAACGCTGGCGCTTACTGGAACGGCGACGGCCGCCCAAGTAAAAAGCGGATACACGTTTTATAACACTGATGCAAAATCAAAGCTTACAGGAACAAACACAGACAAGAAATTCGCTTCAGGAACGGGGACTGTACCAGCTGGCACGCTTGAATTTACACTTTCCAACGGAACTGCAACGTATTCATCATATTATGCCGAGATTACAGGTTTAACGTTTTTACCTTCAACAATAGTCATAGTCGCTGATTCTGGAAGTTCAGAAGAAAACGTCACGGTTTTTAGGGCGTCGGGGGCAACGGTAGCAAATTCGGCTTTTTTCGCAAGATACTCAGCGAGTGGTCTGTATACAGACAAGAAAACAGCCATAGCAAAAGGAAAGACAGCTCCAGCTTATGTTACATCAAGCGGATTCTTATTACCGCTAATGTGGGCAATAAGTGGATCCACTTTTAATTGGTATGCGTTCGAATAAAAAGGGAGGCCGCAAATGCAACAGATAGGAAGGAAAATATACTATGATAAGGCAACGGGAAATATAGTCCTCGACACGGGCGAGCGAACAGGATCAGTCGTGTCAAATACGATAGATCAGGATGTTGCGTCTTATAAGGCGCTTTCATCAAGGAACAGAGATTCATTCGATGTTATTGAATTAGAGTATGGTGAGTACGTCAATGATTTTATGTCATGTAATGGATACCGAGTCAATCCAGAAACCAAGGCTATAGAATTTTCATACTACGACCCCAACACACCGGATACTCCTACAGTGTATCAGCAACCGCTGAGCGAACAAATGGCAGAGCTTGAAGCAAGGCAATCTGCAACAGAAATAGCAATCGCGCAAATGCTAGGAATGTAGGAGGTGATAAAATGCCCGCATGGAAAAAGATTATATTTGTAAACGCCATAAAAGCGAGGATGGAGCAAGAAAATAGGACAGCAGAAGACATAATTGCTGAATACACAAAACTAACCGAAGCGGAGAAATTTGAGATACTAACTGAAAGCGATATTTTAGAGTGTTATATTACGCAATAACTAAAGGAGCCGAAAGGCTCCTTTTTCATTGGAGGTGAAACTGTGGATGTAAAAGTAGTACTTGAGAAATTAAACATCACCAAATGGCACAAGCAAGGCATAACCGGCAAAGGTACAAAGGTTGCCATAATGGGATTCGAGGCGGGAGCACATCATAACGGGGCATGGCTAATCAAGCAAGCGGCTCCAGACGCAGAAGTCCGGGAGATAAACATCATGAAAGGTGGTATTAGCTTTGAGCAGGCTTTCAAAGAGTGCATTGTCTGGGGTGCTGATGTGATATGCTGCAGTCTTAGGAAAAGCACATGGAGTGCTGAGCAGGAGATGCTTTCGAAAACTCTATATGATCAAGGCTGCATAATGATAGACTCTAGCGACAATGAAGGAGATCCCATAGATGCATGGCCAGCCCTTTCTCCGTATTGGTTTGTAGTAGGCGCATATAACTCCAAATGGAATGAGGCGGAAGGCTACAGTTCATACGGTCCTAAGCTTGACTTCCTCGGCTACACAAGCCTGGACTGCCCGAACAAGTACGGCAACATGATTCCAATCACGCACACCTCGGGAGCGACGCAAGTTCCTTCAGGTATGACGGCACTCCTTAAAGAGAGCCACAACATAACACCAGAAGGATTCAAGCAGTTCATAGCAGAAAACAGCGTGGACATAGGGACACAGGGCAAGGACGACAAAAGCGGATGGGGGTTATTGATGATGCCAGATGAAGTATATGCGAATAAAATCGAACTGACTATAGGAAAGCCAATGGCGACGGTCAACAGCAAGGCGGTAACTCTGGATGCGCCGCCGATAATAATGAATGACAGGACCATGGTGCCTATTCGTTTCGTAGCTGAGGCTCTTGGATGTAAAGTTGGTTGGGACGAAATAACACAGACGGTCACAATAGAAAAATAGGGGAGGGATTGTATTGGAAGCAAAAATATTTGAAATGGCAACGCAACAAGGGCTTACAGCTGTACTATTTGTTGTTTTATTATGGCATACACTCAAGACGTCAAATGAGCGAGAATTGCGACTACAGCGAGTTATTGATAATAACCAAGTAGTAATTGACAACAATCAGAAAATCATGGCTGATATGGTTTCGAGGCTCGATAAGTTAGACTCAATAGAAGATGCTGTCGATGAAATCAAAACCACATTGACAGTTGCCACTACAACAGCAGCTACTAGATTACCGTAGGAGGCGCTAAAATATGGACTACATAATAGATCATATACCAAAATCTAAATCTAAAAGGCCGGGGACGAAAATGTCCCCGCTTTACATCACCATCCATAATACAGGAAATCCAAAATCAACGGCACGAAATGAAAGAAACTACCTGACGAATCCCAACAACACCAGGTCGGCTTCCTTCCACATCGTAGTTGATGAACATGAAGCTATAGAAGCTATACCCCTCGATGAAGTCGCATATCACTCAGGGAATTCGGCCGGAAACAAAATGTCAATCAGCATCGAAATATGCGAAAGTGGAAATCAGGCCAAAGTAATCGAAAATGCGACTGAGTTAATAGCAAAAATGCTCTTTGATAGAGACTGGGGTACTCAAAGCCTAAAAACTCACAAATATTGGAGCGGTAAAAATTGTCCGAGACTTCTGCTTCCAACGTGGGGCGCGTTTGTCCAAGGTATCGATAGAAAGCTTTCTAAACTCATATATGACGCCATAAAGCCTGTAAATGCGCCAAAGGCTGAAATCGCAGTCTCTGATTTTTCTAAAGATGCAATTGAGTGGGCAAAGTCAAAAAAAGTGTCAGATGGAAGCCGATTAAAGGATTTTGGCACCAGGGAAGAGATTATTACGATGATTTACCGAGCAATGAAGGAGGAAAAATAAATGATGGAGTTTGTGAAATTGCATTTGATAAATTTGCTGTTCATTCTTGCATTCCTGTTTTTCATGGCCACGCTGTGGCGAAAGGGAAAGCGGGACACAGTGAGAAAAATAATTTTGTCGCTAGTAGTAAAAGCCGAAAAAGAACTCGGCTCTGGAACTGGCGAACTGAAATATGCCATGGTTGTCGAGCGGATCTATTATGTGCTGCCTTGGATTGTGAGGATATTTTTCACCAGAGCAGAAATTGACAACATGATTGAGGATGCTGTAGAGCATCTTAAGATGTACCTATCGGATGAGAGTGACGGAACGCAAAGAAATTTATTGGGATATGATATGGAATAGCCGGGGAAACCCGGCTTTCTTATTTTTTTGAAAAACCAGAACAACATTGACGTCATATATAGTGTCATGATAAAATATAGATGTAAGGTTGAAAGGGGCGTGGTAGTATTTCTAAAAAGGAAAAGCTCTTAGCTAAAATCAAAAATAATCCTAAAACAGTAAGATTTGAAGAAGTCGACAAAATTCTTCAGGACATAGGATTTGAGAGAAGAAACCCAAGCGGTGGCTCAAGCCACTATACGTATTCTCTTAAAGACAAGACACTTACAATCCCTTATAAAAAACCTTACGTAAAAGTCGTCTATATTAAAGCGGCTATCAGAATTCTTGAGGAGCTGGGTTATTAAACCCACCTCCTCCCCATAACGGGAAGGGAGTTGATATAGATGGTTATAAAAAATTTGGAGTATTATTTTGATGCGAAGTATCCGTACAAAATAGAGGTGCTGTCAGAGGAAGAAGGCGGTGGACTCTTAATAACCTATCCTGATTTACTGGGCTGCATGAGTGATGGAGATACGCTGGAAGAAGCCCTGCAGATGGGTGAAGATGCAAGAAAAGCTTGGATTGAAACAAAGTTCGAGAAGGGTGAGGAAATCCCAGAGCCTTTTTCAGCAGATGAACATTACAGCGGAAGGATAACTTTACGGACGCCTAAAAGCTTGCACAGACTACTAGCCGAAAAAGCTCAAAAAGAAGGTATTAGCTTAAATCAATATCTGATTTATCTCCTAAGCCTTGAAGCGAATAAAGATCATAAGATTTAAGATAGCCGGGTATCCCCGGCTTTTTCTTATGTTTGCAAAATGTTTGCAAATCAGCTTTTTGCCGGTGAGCATAAAAAAATCAAGGCTCCTGAAAGCCTTGATTTTGCTGGTGCAGGAAAAGGGAGTCGAACCCTCACGATATTGCTACCGCTAGAACCTGAATCTAGTGCGTCTGCCAATTCCGCCATCCCTGCATATTAAAATTTAAAATTTTGACAGTAAAATTTTATCAAAATAATCATCAAATGTCAACGCAAAGAAAAACTGTATGCGCTTGATTCAAATATGCAATCAAAGTACTTGAATTCTATGCCCAGGTCGCAGTCCTCTCCAGTTGAAAATGATCTATTACCGAGGAGTTCAAGAAGCATATTACAATTTTGGCCATCCCCAGGACCCAAATTAAACTGTCCATAGATGTTAAGTGTTTCGCGGACTGCATCTTCAAATATTTCGACGAATGAAGAGTGGAATTCAGCTGAACTGTCCCAGGGAAGATGCCAGCTCTCTTTTTTCAGATTGAGATAGTCAAGACTGTCGCTTATTTCCTGACTATAAATGATACTGGAAACCAGAGGATAGCTCCCTTTCATATGCTCGAGTTTTGAAATCAGAAGTCTCTTAAGCCCGGAGGGATCATCAAGCCTTCGCTGAATAGTGTGCATGTCATTAATAGCTGTAACTGCCTGTGAGACTGTGATATTGTCGCCATGTACGTTTCTAATTACATGCTCAAACATACCTGCTATGACTTTTGATTCGGATTCGGATACTTTTATGATTTCGGGGATATTCAATTTATGAGGAGTAAGGTTCATTATTCTTTTCAACATTATGACGTCAATGGTAGTTTCAAAAAGCCTGTGGTAATAGACATACTTAAGAGGGTCATCCTGCTCGCTCCTGGCAAAGCCCGTTTTATAATAAACGTATGGATGTGCATGTACATCGAGAATGTAGTGACATATGAAGCCAAGCATATATGCAGATAATATGTCTCTTTCTGGGGCGTTCTGGCCTTTAATATATCCAAGCATTTTAGAAAATGTGGCTTTGACTTTTTCTCTGTGAAGTTTCTTTCCTATATCGGGGATGCCTTCACTGTCTGCCCATGGCCAGGCTCTGTAGTAGAACAGGAAATCGGGTCCTTGCGTTCCAAGATTAAATACGCTATTGTGCTTTGATACAATCGCTTTGACATACTGTGATTTTGTCTGCTTTATGGCCTCAAGGCCGCATAGATAGTGCGTAATCATGCCTGGCATTATATCCTGTCCTTTCGCGTGGTATAAATATTAAAAATACTGTCTTATCAACCTGCTTAAGCTGCCTTGTTAAAGGCTACATATACATTATACAGCTTCTTGGACAATTTGCATCCAAAAACCGAATAAGTGCTCGAAGACCGGCTTAAGCAACTGAATGCAGGCTAAGTAAAAGGCTTTGCATAGTATGAAAAATGTACATGAAATAATATTTACTTTAGACTCGAATTATGTGATAATAATACCTTGTTGTGATAAAATTTAATTAATGTGTAATAAATAACATGGAGTGAGCGGAGGGTTCGAAATGAAGATGGGATTTGATCCAAAGAAATATCTTGAAGAGCAGTCCAAGTACATTTTGGAAAGAGTGCATAACTATGATAAGCTATATCTCGAATTCGGAGGAAAGCTCTTGTTTGACCTTCATGCAAAGAGAGTTCTGCCAGGTTTCGACGAAAATGCCAAAATCAAGCTTCTTCACAAGCTCAAGGAGAAGGTTGAGATAATTATTTGCGTTTATGCCGGAGACATAGAAAGAAACAAGATCAGAGGCGACTTTGGAATTACATACGACATGGATGTGCTGAGGCTCATAGACGATCTTGCCGCATATGAGCTTGACGTCAACAGTGTTGTAATCACAAGATACGAAGGACAGCCCGCCACTACTGTCTTCATGAACAAGCTTGAGCGCAGGGGAATAAAGGTATACACGCACAAGGCCACAAAGGGATATCCGACTGACGTTGATACAATAGTGAGCGACGAAGGCTACGGACAGAATCCATACATCGAGACTACTAAGCCGATAGTAGTAGTGACAGCTCCGGGACCTGGAAGCGGAAAGCTTGCAACTTGCCTTAGCCAGCTCTACCATGAATATAGACGCGGTAAGGTGGCGGGATATTCCAAATTCGAGACATTCCCTGTATGGAACGTTCCGCTTAAGCACCCGCTTAACATTGCATATGAGGCTGCGACAGTAGACCTAAAGGATGTCAACATGATTGACTCGTTCCACTTCGATGCCTACAACGAAATAACTGTAAACTACAACCGCGACATAGAGATGTTCCCTGTCCTAAAGAGGATAATCGAGAAGATAACAGGCCAGGAGTCTGTATACAAGTCTCCTACAGATATGGGCGTAAACAGGGTAGGCTTTGGAATAATAGATGATGAGGTTGTGAAAGAGGCTTCAAGGCAGGAGATAATAAGGAGATACTTCAAGACTGTCTGCGAATACAAGAAGGGCTACATTGATTACGAGACATCTCAGAGGATGAAGCTCATAATGGAGGAGCTAAATCTCAAGGAGCAGGACAGGAAAGTAGTTATGCCTGCAAGGGAGTATTCGGCAAGGTTAAAGCAAACTTCCGCCAAGAATGATGCATGTCCGGCAATGGCAATCGAGCTGGATGATGGGACTATTATAACCGGAAGGACATCTGATGTTATGAATGCCACAGCTGCCGTGCTGCTCAACGCGGTGAAGCATATGGCCAACATGGCTGATGAAATTCATCTTATCTCTCCGGTAATACTAGAGCCGATAATTGACCTTAAGACTAACAAGCTTGGCAATAGAAGCTCGGTTCTTGACTGCGAAGAGATACTGATAGCACTTAGCATATGTGCTGCAACAAACCCTATGGCGCAGGCTGCTATTGAAAAGCTTCCTATGCTCAAGGGCTGCAAGGCTCATTCAACTACAATACTTAGCCTGAGCGACGAGCAGATATATAGAAAACTTGACATTGATGTTACATCAGACGCTGAATATCCTTCAGAGAACCTTTATTATAATCTGTAACATACAGCATCAAAAATAGTGAGAATATGAAATTAAAGCGCAGCATTTGGATTATTTCAAATGCTGCGCTTTTGTAGTTAGTGTTGAATTATTTTCGAATATCGACTATATTGCCGCTGTTAGCCTTCTTGAGGGCCTCCGGAGAAATTTTGACAAGGGAAAACTGTGAGCCGCCTCCAGTGAATACGAAGTCGCTTTCCATGACCCTAGTGTCTATGATGAATGTGGCAGGGTAGCTAAATGAGGGGACTCCTCCGCAGATATAGCCAGTCTTTTCGAGTATCTGTTCAGGAGTGGCTGTTTTTAGTTTTTTAATGCTGAGAAATTCTGTAATCTTTTTCAAGTCAAACTTGTCATCGCCTTTTAGTATTGCAACTATCAGATTTCCTTCAGGGTCAACAAGACATATGTTCTTTACTATGTTTTCGAGCGTGGTGCCCGCAGCAACTGCAGCATCCTCAGCTGAATGGCAGATGTCTTCATAGACAAATTGTTCTGCGTCGATAGAGTTTTCTAAAATGTACTTGCGAAGCTTTTCCTCGTATTCCCTCATAATCATCCCTCCATAGCTAGTGATATACATTACATAGATTATAGCACGTGAGGTATCCGTGAGGTATCTATGTAGATGAATTTTTTAAGCAACAGCATGTGCTCCAATATACAGTTAATCATAAAGAGTTTGTAGCTTAAGGTATGGGTATATTAAAAACAGAAAATCAAACGAGGGGATAGTGCAATGTCGGATGAAAAAGTAGGTAATATAGGGAGGAGGCAGGCTATATGCGACACTTCAACATTTTAATTGGAGGCTCTGCAGGACAAGGAATAGATACGCTTTCAAGCGGTATAGAAAAAACACTGCACAAGATGGGGTACTATATATTTTCCAACAAGGATTACGAATCACGCGTCAGGGGGGGGCATAATTTCACGCAGGTTAGATTCGGGAGCTTGCCGTTATATGTACATTCTGACAGGCTGGATCTTTTAGTCGCGCTGAATGAGGAGGCAATAAAAGTCCACAAAGATAGAATCTCAGAAGGCGGAATTATTCTTTGTGATGAGGGCATTGCATCTGAAGGGGACAAAATCGTTTCACTGCCTCTTATCCGCACAGCAAAACAAATCGGCAATGCGATGGTGGCCAATACAGTTGCTTTTGGAGCGGTTTGTAAATTGATTGGGCTCGACATTGAAATTGCAAAAGACATAATAAAAGCTAGCTTTGACGAGGAATATGCAGGGGTCAATCTTAAGGCATTTGAGGAAGGGTATGGTATGCTTCAGAAAAGGTTCAACCCCGAGGAGGCATCTGCAAAGAATCAGATGCTCATAAATTCCAACCAGGCTATTGCTCTTGGAGCTCTTGCCGGAGGGGTTCTGTTTTATGCGGCATATCCCATGACTCCGTCGACCGGCATACTCACATACCTTGCGGCAAAAACGACGGAAACAGATCTGATTGTAGAGCAGGCAGAGGATGAGATTGCAGCCATCCAGATGGCGCTCGGAGCCTCGTATGCAGGAGTCAGAGCGATGACTGGCACATCAGGCGGAGGGTTTGCACTGATGGTGGAGGCTCTAAGCCTTGCAGGAATGATAGAGACTCCTATTGTCATTGTAGATTCTCAGCGTCCTGGGCCGGCTACAGGGTTTCCGACCAGGACGGAGCAGGGTGACCTCTCATTCGTTTTGAATGCAGGCCACGGAGAGTTTTCAAGGATGGTAATAGCGGTGAGAAATCCTGAGGATGCGTTTTACCAGACTGTGCGTGCGCTGAATATTGCGGACGAGTTTCAAATACCTGTAATAATTTTGACTGACCAGCATCTGGCCGATTCAAATCAGACAGTTGATAAATTCGATATGTCCAGAGTTAAAATAGAACGTCACATTTCAGATTTTGCAGTTATGGCTGAGTATGGCGATTACGGGAGATACAGGCTAACGGATACCGGCGTATCGCCAAGGATTATACCTGGCAAATACGAAAATCAGACTGTGCTGGTTGACAGTGACGAGCACGATGAACTGGGCCACATAGTGGAAGATGCCAATACCAGGATTGAAATGGTCAACAAGAGGCTCGGAAAAACGGCACTCCTGAAGAAAAAGGTCATGGAGCCTGATTATTACGGCACAGATTCTCCCGAGATCCTGCTGATTGGCTGGGGATCCACAGAAGGAGCCTTGCGGGAGGCTGTCGAAATCTTGAACGGGCAGGGAGGACGCTGCGGAGCTCTTGTGTTTGGCGACATATGGCCGCTGCCGACTGGTAAGCTTGAAAAATATTCGAAAGAAGCAAATATAGTTGTCAACGTGGAGCAGAATGCTACCGGCCAGCTGGGAAGGCTTATAAGGCAGGAGATGGGATTTTTGATAGAACGCAGCATTTTAAAATATGACGGCAGACAGATTAATGCGGAGGAAATAGTAAAGCGTATGAATGAGGAGGTGCTGTAATGAGTACGGACAAAGTTGTAGATACTAAAATATTCGATTCTGTGGAAACGGCATGGTGCCCTGGCTGCTGGAATTTCTCAATACAGGCCGCCTTAAAACAGGCGCTGGCTGAGCTGGGGCTTTTGCCCCATGAAGTTGTTATAACGTCAGGTATAGGTCAGGCAGCCAAGATGCCTCATTATGTAAGGACTAACGGTTTTAACGGATTGCACGGAAGGGCTTTGCCTCCGGCATTTGGCATCCATGTTGCAAACAAGAATCTAAAGGTGATAGTCAGCACTGGAGACGGGGACAGCTTTGGGGAAGGCGGAAACCACGTGATACACAATATGAGGCGAAACATCGACATTGCCCATTTTGTGCATGACAACCAGATATACGGCCTTACAAAGGGTCAGGCATCGCCGACAACATCAAGGGGGCATAAAACCTCAGTCCAGGTCGAGGGCGTAATAAACAGGCCCCTCAATCCCATAGCGCTTTCGATAGTATCAGGAGCCACCTTTGTCGCAAGGGCCTATGCGGGAAACAGAAAACATCTTGTATCCATAATGAAGGAAGCAATACAGCATAGGGGATATGCCATGGTGGATATTATGCAGCCCTGCGTGACATTCAACAAGGTCAACACTTATGAATGGTTCAACGAGAGAGCCTATATGATTTCCGAGGATCATGACAGGACAGACAGGCTTGCAGCTTTGGAGAAATCTTTTGAGTGGGAGATGGGTGAAAAGGTTGCACTTGGAATATTCTATCAAGTTGAGGAGCCTACTTATATTGACAAAATCCCTAAACTTGCAAATGGAAAGCCTTTGGTTGACAGGGAATTCGATATAGGAAAAATCGAACAGTTCATAAAGGAATTCATTTAAATTTTAAAAGCCTCACTCTTTTGGGCTGACAGGTGTTCAAATGGTGAATCTCTGGTTGTCCTGCTTATTGGGAATAGGAGCATTATTAATGTATGAGATGCATTTTGTTAACAGATGTCCTGGAATGCGATGATTATGGAGGTTGCGATTATGAAAAGATTTTTTTCGTTAATCACATTATTATTGTTCATATTGTCCGTGGTTTCGTGCAACAGTAAATCGAGAGAAAACGTACCAGGAGATGTGGACGTCATATCCAAGGCGACTGAAAATCGGTTCAGCAAATTGGAGATACGGGATTATAAGGGAATCAAGCTGGATCCTTCCGTTGGACCGAGAGATAATTCGATTAAAGGTATTCAGAATGTCGATATCAACAATTATATTTTGAAAATATCAGGGCTTGTGAAATCTCCAGTTTCATTGACCTATGACAACGTCCTCGCTCTCACTGCCTATGAAAAGGTAATCACTTTGCATTGTGTCGAGGGATGGGATGCGACAGTGCTCTGGAAAGGAGCCCTGTTAAAAGATATCATTGATATTGCAGGAGCAGATGAAAAGGCTGACACTGTCATTTTCCATTGTGTTGACGGCTATACAACATCGATTCTGTTGCAGGATATCATAGATAAAAATATGATCCTTGCCTATTCCTCAAACGGGATAACGTTGCCGCCAGCAATGGGTTATCCCTTCATCGTAGTCGCAGAAGATAAGCTTGGCTATAAATGGGCCAGGTGGGTAAGCGAAATTGAATTATCAGATAATCCTGAATATAAAGGTTATTGGGAGAGCAGAGGCTACGATAATGAAGCGAATGTGCCGGCCGCAGAAAAAAAATAATATATGTAATGGTATACCAATATAACAAGATGAAGCAAAAACAAAACCTTACAATGCATTGATACCCGAAGTAACATAAATCCTCGATGATTTGATGGCCTGCGATGCAAGTTGCCGAGGGCTTGGCATAAAAGTCGTGGAGCTGCATGAGGCTCACATTTTACAGGTTACAGTGATATCGCTCATGTATTGAGTGAAGAGCCGTTTAATATTATTTAAGAGAGCAGGTTCTTAGAATTTGCTCTTTTAATTCAAGTTTGACTATTCTTTAAATGTATGTTTAAGGAATAGTGGTATCGGAATTTTGAGAGGCCACTTTATTGCGACCTCTCAAGTCAATATTAATTATAATCATATAATATCAATTCCATTTTCTTTTCAGTGAAAATGCTTCTTGGAAATATCGCCACACAGATACGGGCGACATTATCATTTGGTACATAAGTACGAATATGATGAATCCAATCGAGTTTTTCGCACTTTGAGGTTCAACGTCCTGAAGATGGTCTTTTGGTACCAGTAAAGTATGTAATAGCTAAAAAATGTCAAAGGCAGTACAAACAATGTCATCGGCCCCACTAACAGCCAGAGGCTCGGAATAAACCTTATTGTTGTTTTTCAAGAAATTCCACGTAAGCACTATGTCCTCGCCTATTGCATCGGGCCAGCTGCCTACAATCTTTAGGACGTCAGTTTTGTAAAGGCTGAAGGCTCCCTGCGCCACCAATGTACCCTGGTATAGGCCCTGGTACCTTTTAATTGAGGCAATCCTAAAAAAATAATCCCACTCTTGTATCCTTGCGAGTAGGTTTTCCCTGCTGTTTTTGACAAGCACTGAGCCTGCCACTGCACACACATCCGGCGGCGTGCTTTCTATACGCGCAACTATGTATCTTAGAGCTGATTTATGTAGGAGCGTATCTGCGTCAAGCGTCAAGACAAGCTCTGTTGTGACATGAAGAAGGCCTGCATTGAGAGCATTGAATTTTCCTGGTTTGCTTTCCTTTATTACCAACAAATCCAAGTCCAGTTCTTTGCCTGTTTCCAAAGCCTTTTCAGATGTCATGTCTGTGGAGTTGTTGTCTATTACAATAACCTTTACATGGCCATTATAGTCCTGGTTTTTGATGTATCTTAGGGTGCTTTCGATGAAGGCCTCCTCGTTCCATGCGTCAATCATCACTATAACTTCGTTTCTTGGATATTCGACCTTGAATTTGGGCTGCCTGTCCATTAGAAGGCTGCTGACAAGCATCGCATTCAAATATCCAGGGACATACGCTATACCTGCGATTATCAACAATGCAAAAGGCATTGTGACCACTGGATGCGATATTCTTTGATATGGTTTTAATAATGTATTCCAATGTGTTCCACCCCAATATCCATTATATTAATTACAGAGCAGTTTTTCGTAGCATACAAATGGGGCTTCAGTGCCAGGGAAATGCACTTCTCCAGTAACATTATAGCCACGCTTTTTGAAAAGCGAATCCATCTTGACGTTCAGCGAATTAGTGTCCGTCTTAATATGGTTTAGTCGTCTTTCAAGCGCAAACGTCTCGGCAAAATCCAGCAGTCTGGTTGCTATCCCCTGCTTTCTAAATTCAGGATTGACAGCAAGTCTGTGCACGACTATGGATTTTTCATCAGATGCCCATTTCAATTTTGAGTACTCAGGGGCTTCAACGCTGTTTATGCATATGAAACCAAGCATGTGATCGCCATTTTTGTACACATAGAGGTCTCCGTTTTCTATGTCCCTTGTAAAATCAGATGCTTGGGGATAACTATCAGTCCATTGGTAGTTGCCGTATGCATTCATCTCTGGCACAGTAAGCCTGACTATTTCCATTATTTGATTTATATCGCTAAAATCTGCCTTCATAAACATAACTATACCTCTCCTTTTTATATTAATCAGTACTGCAATCTTTGAAGTAGTATCTCACATAAAAAGACGGACTTTCAACAGATATTTCGAAAAAAAGAAAAATCGAAATATCAATGTGTTGAAAGTCCGGTTGGTGGGCATTATTTATATTTTGCAATCATGAGGTTTCCGTGATATTGCAGTGTATACGTTACAATTATTTTGACTCTTCGTTTGTATTTTCAGTGCTGCTTTTGTCAGAATCATAATGATTTCAAAAGTCTTCATGCGCTCTCCCTACGTTGCCAAACACTGATTTTACCGCGTCAGCCTTTTCTTGAGTCAGTATGTCGTCTTCAACCATCTGCTCAAGCATGCCAACAGGTTTTTCACTGCTGCTTCTCTTCTCTTCAAAATAAGCATTTCTCTCATCTTCGCTCATGTTCTTAATCTTATCCATCTCGGCTTCTCTTTCTTCCCTTTGAGCACTCATATACTCAATTATCTTGTCTACATCTCCTGATGTGAGCGTACCCTTGTCAACTAATGCTTGTAACTGTTCTTTTTGCTTATCAAGCATAGCTTGCTCATTGTAGTCTTTTATCTTATCAACCTGAGCTTGAGTAAGTATGCCCTCTGAAACAAGTTGTTCAAGTATACTGTCAGACTTCTCACCGTTGTTATTTTTCTCCTCAAAATAAGCCTTTCTTTCTTCAGCTGTCATGTTCTTGACCTTTTCCATCTCGGCTTGCCTTTCAGATTGTTCGCCTTCAAATGCGATGCTTATCTTGTCTGCTGTTGCCTGGCTTACGATGTCATTTTCTACAAGAGCATCAAGTGAGGCTTTGATATCCTTGCTAAACAACCCCGCGTCTCCTCCGCGCCCATGTCCCATTCCGGGCTTTTGCATTGCAGCTGATGCTGCCGATGAAGCCTTGGAGTTTTCGGTTGCTGAGGTGTCGCTTGCAGCAAATGCCATGGCTCCTGATGAGAGCATGAGGCCTGCTATTACAGTTCCCAGCACTGCCTTTGTCTTAAAGTCGATAGTCTTGAATTCCATAATCATCTCTCCTTTTTTAATACTTAATTCGGTGACTTGTTTCACCGTCAATATAATAATACTGCCAGGATGTGAGTAAATTGTTATGGCCTTGTCTAAATATGGTGAGGAGAATGTGTGTCGGCAATTTCGCCGTCGCGTATTACTACTATTCTGTCGGCCTCCCTTGCCACCTCCTCGGAGTGTGTTATAAGTATTATGGTAATCCCTTTTGAGTTTAGCTCCTTGAAAAGCTTCATTACATCTGCCTCGGATTTTGAGTCAAGGTTTCCTGTCGGTTCGTCAGCAAGGAGCACTGCAGGATTTCCAACTAGAGCCCTTGCAATGGCAACTCTTTGCTGCTGGCCGCCTGAAAGCTCCATGGGCTTGTGTGTCATTCTGTCGGCAAGCCCTACTGCCTCGAGGCGCTCTGTTGCAAGGGGCCTTGCTTCTTTTCTGGTAAAGCCTCTTATAAGAAGCGGCATCTCCACATTTTCTAGAGCGTTGAACTTGGGCAGCAGGTTGAATTTTTGAAATATGAAGCCTATGCTTTTATTTCTCAGTCCGGCCAGCTTGAAGTCATCATCAAAGCTGATACTTTTTCCGTTGAAAGTATAGGCTCCACAGGTTGGCCTGTCAATCATTCCAAGTATGTTCATAAGCGTGGACTTTCCGCTTCCGGAGGGTCCCAGTATGGCGAGAAACTCACCTTCATGTATGTCCAGGCTTATGCTCTTTAATATCTCAAGCTTCTGTCTGCCTACAAAGTAGCTCTTCCCTATGTTTTCAAGCCTGATTATAACTTTAGTGTTCATTGCAGCCTCCTATTCGTATCTTAGAGCGTCTATGGTGTCGAGCTGGGCCGCCTGCAGAGCAGGATAATAGCCAAACAGTGTTCCTGTTATTAGAGAGAATGACATGGCCCTTATATAAGCGCTGGCGTCCAGCAGCAGGTCCATTTCAAACACCTCGAGTACGGGAGCAATAAGGAGAGTTGAGAGGGATCCTATCACTCCCCCTATGAAGCTGATGATAAGAGACTCAAAGAGAAACTGAAGAAGTATATCGCGCCTTGTGGCTCCGAGTGCCTTGAGGGTGCCTATCTCCTTCGTCCTCTCCCTCACCGATACGAAAAGTACATTCATTATTCCGATGCCCCCAACAACAAGAACTATGGCGCCTATTGAGGCAAGCAGCAGGGCTATTGTATTGGCTGAATCCTGAGCGGCCTCGAGTATGCTGCCGACATCCCTTATCTGGAATGAGCCTGAATCGTATTTCATTGAAAGAAGGCCTTTCATTTCCGTTTGCAATTCGCTGACTTCATCGGTAGATTTAGCTAGAGCCGTTATCTGGTTGGATGCGCTTGAGCCGCCCAGATAGAATTTCACAACGTCGTATGGAATGTAAAGGCCCAGGTCGACGTTGTCGCTGCCGTTGCGTTCAAGTATTCCCACTACGGTAAATTTGGAGCCGTTTATCAGGATATCGCTCCCAAGTGCGCTCTCTGTTGCAAACAGTTCTGTGGCGACATCGTTTCCGATTACGACATTCTTTTCCCTGTCCTTTATGTGCAGACTTGAAAGCAGACGGCCCGACTCTATTGTGAGATTGTTTATTGGAAAGTAATCCTCATATACTCCCCTTATGGCGGCTGTTGAGGACTCGCTCTTGTAGGCTGCGGTTCCGCTAGATGAGCTGCTCAGAGTTATGCCGCTGGACTTTTCTGAATATTTCTTCAGGAACTCTACGTCATCGAGAGTCAGATTTGTCGTTGAATTCCGACTGCTGCTGATGGTTACGCACTGGGCATTGAGCTCCTTGAACCTGTCTGCTACATCCTGCTTTGACTTGTTGCCTATGCCTATAACGAGTATTATTGTGGCACAGCCGACTATTATTCCAAGTGTAGTCAGGATGACTCTTGTCTTATTTTGAAAGATGTTTATGAGCACGCTTCTTAGGATTTCACTTATTCTCATATTGTGCGCCCCTTCCTTTGTTATTGCGGCGGGCCTCCTGCTCCCGAAGGCGGTCCGCCGCCCATGCCCGGCCCCATAATCATTTTATCCTGATTGGAGTCCTCGAGTGTTATTTTCACCTTCACTTTGTCACCCTGCTCCAGACCGCTTACTATTTCGGCATAAAGGCTGTCCATGAGCCCAACATCGACCTTCTGCTGCTTCTCGCCGCTAGCGCTGACGAGTGTTACCGAGTAGGAACCGCTATCCTTGGATTTGGTAAGCGCTTTTTTGGGAACTACAAGCACATGCTCCTTCTGGCTGCTCACAAACTCGACAGTGCAGCTCATGCTGTCTTTTATCGTCAAATCGTCCGTGTCAAGGGAGATGGTAACAGGGTATGTCACTGAGCCGCTGTTTGTGGTCGTTGCCATTGCATCAATATATTCAACAGTGCCCTCATATGTCTTATCGTCTATGGAGCTGAATGTTATCTGGGCACTCATGCCCACCTTGACTTTTGTGACGTCGAGCTCCGAAACGTCCGTTGTGACCTTGAGCCCCTTTTCGCTTGCTATTCTGATGAAGGTTGTCTCCTCCGATACCCTTTCGCCTTCCTTGAAGGCTATCTCGACTATTGTTCCGGGTACTGGAGAATACATGGTCGATTTTTTCAGATCGTCCTTGGCCTGCTTGAGGCTCTCCTGGGCTTTTTCGACTGACAGTGAATCTAACTGGCTGTCAATAGAGTTGCTGTTTTGGTTGTAGCTGCTCAGGGCAATATTGTAGTCCGATTGGGCTTTTTCTAAGGCCTGCTGCTTCTGCTCAATTTCATTTTGGGAATATGTATCTGGCAGAGTCGAAACAAGCTCGTACTCAGACTTCGCGTTAGATAAGGTGTTTTTGGCTGATTGCAGCTGGCTTTCGAGGCTATCCATGTTATGAGCTCTAGTCTGCGAGTTTTTAGAGGCGCTAAGCCGAGCCTGACTGAGATTGTTTTCCTGATTAATGACCGCACTTTCATATTCGTCGTCATTGAGTGAGGCTATCAGAGTTCCGGCTGCAATGTAGTCGCCTTCCTTTACGTTAAGCTTTTCCACTATCCCTGCCCTTTCAAAGGATATGTCGTAGGTCGAGAGCTCGACGTAGCCGTCTGAAGTGAAAGAATCCTTTATGCTTCCGGTTTCGACAGCAAAATCCTTGGTGAATGTTTCGGCTTCTGTATTGCTTTTGTCTCCTCCGCCAAACTTCATTAAAGCGAAGACCCATGCTATGGCTATAACTGCCAGCATAAAAACTACGCCCTTCCTGCCCAGCTTTATCCTTTTAATTAGTTTGTCCAACTGTTCGTTCATGCCATTTTCCCCTCCCGCGGCTGCATATCATTATAATGCTCATGAATAAATTGTAGAGAACAGATGTGATGTATCTGTGATAGAAAAAAGAGTAAAAAGGCAATAAAAAATCCCGCCATATACAGGCAGGATTAAACAAATAATCGCGATAATAATACAACAATACGAGTTTTCGGGTTGTCTTTAAAGCTTGCGCAAAGGAGCCCTTATATGCACAAGTGTCCCTTTTCCCAGCTCGCTGTCCAGACTGTATTCAAAGCCGTGCATATCGAGTATGTCCTTGGCAATAGTCATGCCCAGCCCTGTACCCTGGACTCCCTTCGTCCTTGACCTGTCGGCCTTGTAGAAGCGCTCCCATACGTGCGACAGGTCCTCAGGGGATATGCCGCTGCCCTCGTCCTTTATGCTTATTGTGACGGTCTGTGAATCGGAGGAGGCTAATAGATATACACTCTTGCCAGACGGAGTGTAGTTTATGCTGTTGACAGCGAAATTGAGAATGCATCTGAATATCTTTTCGGTGTCCGCCAGTATTCCTATATCTTCGTCACATTGGATTTCCAGCTTGACGCCTTTGCCGTCTGCAAGGTGCGAAACCCTGCTTTTGATGCCATCGAAGAGGTCGGCTACTCTAACGGGTTCCAGGCTAAGCATGCTGCTTTCGGACTGTATGCGGGAGAGATATATTATCTCGCCTACCATGGAGCTGAGTCTGTCGGTTTCATCGAGTATGACGCAGGTGTCCTGTATGATGGCATCCTTGTCGTCTATGTCCACGTCATTTATCATCTCGGCGTATGTCTTTATTACGCTAAGCGGCGTTTTGAACTCGTGAGTTACATTGGCAATGAGGTCCTTTCTTAGTCCCTCAATTTTTGAAAGCTCGGCAGACATCCTGTTTATGCTGCCAGCAAGCAGTCCTATCTCATCCTTGTTGCTGACATCCACAGTAACCCCGTACTTGCCCCGGGCTATCTCGTCGGAGGCCGCCTTTATGCTGAGTATTGGCCTTGTGAAGTATTTTGCCAGAAAAAATGCGAACAGCGAGGAGGCAAGGATGGATATAAGCGTAATTATCCCGAACTGTTTCTTGAGCACTAGTGTTGTCGTCGATATGCTGGAAGAAAGGGAATGCAGCAGCAAGAAGCCTGCTGGCTTGCCGTCCTTTTTCACGGGGACTCCTACAAGCAGTGTGCTCACCTTGTTCTGTTTGTTTTCCCTGAAGGTTATTATACGGCTGAATTTCTCGCCTCTCTGCATACTTTCCCCTATAGCTGCAATGTTCTGGGCAATGAAGCCGGGGATGCCGGCATCCTTTCCGTTCTGGGAAAGGGCTGATATATCCTCAAGCGATATATAGTAGAGCATTTCCGGCGGGTGACGTTCTATGCGGTCTCTGCCTCCGATTCTGATGTCCTCGCGCTTTTCCCCTGAGGAGGACGTCTCATCGATGTCAGGCCGGATCTCAAGCAGTATGTCCTGGCTGAGATTGAGACTTTCAAGGTCTTGCGATTCCAGGACCTTGGATATGGCCTCGCCCTTTTCATAAAGAGAGAGCACCCTGCTATCAAGGTAGAACCTGTCGAGCAGATATATGTTGAAAAACCAGAAAGTCGTCAGTATGACAACTACAAGAGCCGTAATCCAAAGCCATAGCTTTGCCAAGATGTTTTTCAAGCTATTCACCCACCTTGAACTTGTAGCCCTTGCCCCAGACTGTCTTTATCAGGTCCTTGCTATCGCCCAGCTTGTCGCGAAGCTGCTTGATATGAGTATCTACCGTGCGAAGGTCTCCGTAGAAGTCGTAGCCCCAGACCTGGCTGAGCAGCTGTTGCCTTGAGAACACAACATCTTTGTTCTTGCAGAGAAAAAGCAGAAGGTCATATTCCTTTGGAGTCAGGCGCAGTTCTTCACCACGTAGAATCACATCGTTGGAGAGCTCGTTGATTTCAAGCTCCTCGAAAACCAGCATTCCCTTGGAGGCAACAGGAGATACTCTGCTGAGCACTGCCTTTATCCTTGCAATCAGCTCCTTCGGGCTGAAAGGCTTGACCATGTAGTCATCAACTCCGAGCTCGAAGCCGAAAAGCTTGTCGTACTCCTCTCCCCTTGCGGAAAGCATTATGACAGGAACCCTGGAGGTGCTCCGTATGTTGCGCATCACAGACCAGCCGTCCACCCTGGGCAGCATTATGTCAAGCAGCACAAAGTTAACATTCAAACTGTTGAACATTTCGATGGCCTGCTCCCCATCAGCGGCCTCGTATACCTCATAGCCTTCCTTTTCAAGATATTTTTTAACGGCAGCTCTCAGGAGCTCTTCGTCCTCCACGACCAGTATCTTAAGCTTGTCCATGCAAACGCCTCCGTTTGATTCGTAATGGTCTATCAGAATAATCCTATAAGGCAAATATAGCACAAATGATGACCGCTTTAAATGAAAAAGCCCATCATTCACAAAAACATCACATTTACGGCACAATTCAATAATATGTGAAAAGTAATGTTATAGGTATATACTGTTTCACGTTCACGCCAAAATATATCAAGAGGGAGTGCAAAGCCATGATATTAAAAAGAATTAATATAAAAAGAGTTATAGCAGGCCTTCTGGCATTGACAATAGTATCCGTCATTACAGCGATAAGCCCTGCACATGCGCAGGAAACCGTACAGTCGGTAACGGTATCAAGTGAAGATGGCGCGCTTGATAAAGCCCTATCCGACAACCCCAGTATTATACTCGCACAACTCGAGTTGGAAAAGAGCAAGGTTGAGCTGGAAAAGAAAAAGAGGGAACTAAAAAAGTTAAGGGATGCTGACGACTCCGACGAGCGCGACATTAAAATTCTTGAAAAGCAGATATACTACAGCGAGCTGCTCGCTGGACTTGCATACAAAGACTCGGCAAAGTCTGAGAAGATTAAGCTCAGCAGGGCTATATACGACTATGCATACAGCGGACAGGTGCTTGCGTTAAAGCGAGAGATCAGCGAATACTACTCAAAGCTTTCAGAACAGGCAAGAAAAAAACTCGAGCTTGGCTATGTCTCAAAGCTTGATTACTCAGATGTTATACTGTCCCAGAGCCAGAAGGTCAGCGAACTTGCAGCTGCCCAAATAAGCTTTGACAGTGCAATGCATGAGCTCAACATTCTCATGGGAAATTCTCTGGAGACCCAGATTTCAGCAGTTGAAGGCTTTTCAATAAGCGACTACGACCTTGAAGGGATCAATATTCCAGCTACAGTCGGCAAGGCCCAAAAGGAAGATTCGAGCATAGTCAGCCTGGAGAGCTCTGCCGAGACATCGAGGCTCGAATACGAAAAACAGGTCTCCGACTATACCGAAATAAACCTTGATGCAAAAATACTTAAGGCCAGCTATGACAAGAATCTTGAAAGCCTCGTTCAGGCCAAGAAGGAGATTGAAAAAAATGTCATTGAAAGCGTTGCAAGCCTCAAGAATTCCAGGCAGCAGCTTGCACTGCAAAAGGAAAGCATAGAAAACCAGAAAAAAAGACTTGAAGCCAAGAGCAAGGAGTTTGAGCTTGGGCATGCAAGTCTGAATGAACTTCAGGAACAGTACATGAGTCTTCAGGAGAAGACACTCTCATACTATCAGAGCATTTACCAGTACAACATAGACGTTATGAATTTTGTAAGCACATATGGAGGCTGATTTTAGCATATTCGATTATAAGATTTTTCTTATGGGTATCAAAAAATCAGCGGAGTAAATCGAGGTTAAATCCATGATTGACCTGCAATTGGATTGAAACATGCTCACATATAAAACTGAACTCTGCAAATATTACGTAAAGGGGTTGAGCTCATGATTATCAAAAGCAATGCGTTTGAAGATAAAGGAGCGATAAATTCAAAATACACATGTGACGGCGAAAACATATCTCCAGAGCTGAGCTGGAGCGGCTTTCCTGAAGGGACAAGGAGCTTTGCTCTGATAGCTGACGATCCCGATGCTCCATGTGGGACTTGGGTTCACTGGGTTGTATACGACATTCCCGCGAATGTCACTGCGCTTCCAGAAGGTGTTCCGGATGACGAGATTTTGCCAAACGGAGCAAGGCAGGGACTGAACGACTTCAAGGACATAGGATACGGCGGGCCCTGCCCACCAAGGGGAGTCCACAGATACTTTTTCAAGCTCTACGCCTTGGATGAAAAGCTCGGCCTAAAGAGCGGACTTTCCAAAAAATCGCTTCTGGACAGGATAAAAGGCCATGTCATTGCAGAGGCCGAGATATACGGGACATACGCAAGAAGATAACTGAATACAAAAATTCCAAGAGGCTTGCTTTTATAGTATAATATCTATTATAAAGCAAGCCGCTTTTTTGGCTTTATTTAATGTTTGGAGGCTGCTATGAAATTTGTTACATTCGAATATAAAGCAAGACAGCATGTTGGAATATTATTAGAAGACGGGATTTTAATGATGAGCGATATATTCAGTTTGCTGGGATTAAAGGAAACACCGTCAGACATGAACAATTTTATAGATATTTACAGCGAGAGCCTGCTGTCTGATATTTCGCGCATAGCAGAATCAGGGAAGCTGCAGACAATAGGCGTAGACAATGTCAGAATATGTGCGCCAATCCCCTATCCACGCAGAAATGTCATATGCATAGGCAAGAACTATTTCGACCATGTAAAAGAAATGGAAAGCGGACCTACCGCTATAGGCGCCGATAGGCCAGAAAGTCCCGTGTACTTTACCAAGTCAGCGTGGCCAGCCATAGGAGATGGCGATGAAATATGCTTGCATGAGGAGCTGACAAGCCAGCTGGACTACGAGGCGGAGCTTGCAGTTATAATAGGCAAGGGCGGCAGGGACATACCGGCAGCAAATGCGCAGGAGCACATATTTGGCTACACCATTGTAAACGACGTGTCCGCAAGAGACCTGCAATCTTCAAGAAAGCAGTGGTTCAAGGGGAAAAGTCTTGACACTTTTACGCCAATGGGCCCATGCATACTCCACAGAGATAGCTTAAGCTTTCCACCCGATCTTGCCATAGAGTCGTATGTGAACGGCGAGAGACGCCAGTCCTCCCGCACATCAAACATGATATTCCCAATACCGGAAATCATAAGCGACATATCAAGAGGCTTTACTCTGATTCCAGGGGATGTAATATGCACTGGAACTCCCAGCGGCGTTGGCGCAGGCTTTAGGCCACAAAGGTTCCTTGAAAAAGGCGACATGGTGAGGCTGTATATTGAGGGGATAGGAACTCTCACAAACTATGTGAAGTAATAATATACGGAGATGATATTTTGAATATTAACTACCAGAGGCTTCTTGAGGAGAAGCTTTCAGATATAGAAAAAACGGGAATTAGGCCAAGGCTTCTGCTCCACAGCTGCTGCGCCCCATGCAGCAGCCATGTGATAGAATACCTTTCGCGCTTTTTCGACATAACAGTATTCTTCTACAATCCCAACATACATCCTGCCGAGGAGTATAGAAAAAGGGTCATAGAACAAAGGGAATTCATAGGAAGATTCCCTGCGGCAAAGGGAGTGACCTTTGCGGAAGGAAACTACGATCCCGAGAGGTTCTTCGAGCTCTCAAAGGGACTTGAGGACGAACCTGAAAAAGGGAGAAGGTGCAAGGTATGCTTTGCTATGAGGCTTGAAGCGGCAGCAAGGTATGGGGGCGAGAATGAATTCGATTATTTTACAACTACCCTTTCAATTAGCCCCCACAAGAATTCGGCTCTTCTCAACAGTTTGGGTGAAAGAATCGGAAGGGAAAACGGCATAGAGTATCTCTGCTCAGACTTTAAAAAGAAAAACGGCTACAAACGCTCGTCGGAGCTAAGCGCAGAATACGGACTTTATAGGCAGGACTACTGCGGCTGCGTGTTTTCAAGGCTGGAGAGCGAAAAGAGGAATTCCATGAATAACAAATTGGAGTAGAAAACGAAAAGCCCATGACATCAGCTTATGCGACGGCTTGCGTCGTAAACGGTATCATGGGCTTTATATTTTTGAATTTTCCCAAACAATCTATATAACTATTACATGTTTATTCTCTTTTGGAACGACTCTGCCCACTATTCTGGCATCCATGCTTCCATATGCGAGCATCTTTGCGACAAGAGACTTGGCGTCTTTTTCAGGTACCGAAACAAGCAGCCCACCTGCTGTCTGCGGGTCGTAGAGTATGTCAGAAATGTGCTCGGCTATTCCTTCCATATGAACATCTTTTTTTACAAAATCCCTGTTTCGGTATGCGCCGGCGGGGATGATTCCCATCTTTGCGAGTTCCTCGGTCTCGGCTATGAAAGGAATGCTGGAGGCCGTGATTTCTATTGTAACGTCCGAGCCCTTCGCCATCTCCATTGTATGTCCGAGGAATCCAAAACCGGTAATGTCTGTCGCCGAGTTTACAAGTATGTCATCGAATGCCAAAGCAGCATACTTGTTGAGATGCGTCATTACCTTCACAACCTCGTCGATTGTCTGCTGGCCAACCATTCCAGCCTTTACTCCGGTGTTTATAATGCCAGTGCCGAGGGGCTTTGTAAGCACAAGAACGTCACCGACCTTGGCGTTGGAGTTTGCAAGCACTCTGTCAGGATGGACTATACCGCATACCGAAAGCCCATATTTTGGCTCCATATCATCAACGGAATGGCCGCCAACTAGTATTGCTCCTGATTCTTGAACCTTGTCGAAGCCGCCCTTTAATATCTGCCCCAGTATACCCACATCCTTGCAGGCTGGGAAACAGACAATATTCATTGCAACAAGTGGCTTGCCTCCCATGGCATATACATCGGAAAGCGAGTTTGTGGCTGAAATCAGACCGAAAAGGTAGGGGTCGTCGACTATCGGGGTGAAAAAATCCAGCGTCAATATCAGTGCTGTCTCGCTGTTTATCCTATAGACTGCAGCGTCGTCCGAATGCTCATAGCCTACTATAAGGTCCTTGTTGAATATCTGAGGTATGATTTCAAGCGCCTTGGCCAGATACTCCGGCCCCAGCTTGGCGGCTCAGCCCGCTGCCCGCACCATCTGAGTCAGCTTAACCTCTTCATCCTCGTGCATCTTTGATTTTAATTTGTTTGCTGCCAGTTTATAATTAAGTTTCATTTTTTTCAAGTCCATGCCGTCACCCCCTCGCATTAAGCCGATGTTAAAATATTAATTTAAAACTTGCTAAATGTATACCCGCTCATTTGTAAGAAAAAACCATGCAGAGCCTGGATAGAATAATATTATGAAACAGCGTGTTGCTATAGATAATATCTATCAGTCTGACTTTTCATAATAAAAAAACTGCAGACAGTCATTATAGACTAACCGCAGTCATTATATTTTTACAAAACAAGTTCAATTCTTTTATCACTTATGAATCTTCTGATAGTGCTGGGCGGGATCTTTGTCTGGAGGTATATATCAGCCATTGATGCTCCACGGTGTGAAACTATATATTCCTTTACAATCGTGTACTCCCTCGCATCCTTTTCCATACATTCATCGCATATCGAGGTTTCTTTTTCAGCACCAAGCAGGGTTCCGCAGCTTTTGCATACTTTTCTAATCATATCTGCACCTCCAAAACAAATCACATATAATATATACTTATATTATACCGCTGCATAAAAGCTTATAAATATTTAAATTGCTATTTGAATGCAAATAGAGCGTAAGCCCCATGGAAAAAGCCCCCGCTCTTAATCGTAAAGTCGCACTGCGGCAGTTTTTGTCAAAATGCAAATAAACCAACAAAATATATATAATAATATTATAGAATATGTTTAAAACGCAAACTGGCGGGTATCTATTTAATATAAATTAAATATAATATTTATCTCATAACAATCAAGGATTTATTTTAAAAAGATATAAAATCAGTCATCATCTTAATTCAAGTTGGATGATGGCCGACCGTAAAAATATCTTTAAAAATAATATCCAGGCAAATTGGTTCTTATGAGAAAATAAAGTATTTAATTTTAAAATAAATGGATAGGAATATCCAGAAAGGAGCAGATTCCCAATATGATAGTTGAGAATTTGTCACCGAAAAAAGGACTCATCTTTTAATATCAGTTTATACAGAAACTGAATTAAAAGAAGACGAGTCCTTTTTTCATGCATATTTTTAAATCTTATATCACTTTATTTCTGGGACATCTTAATAGATTTTTCTATGCAGGCTTTGACACCTGATATGACTGATGCTCTAAATCCTGTTTTTTCGAGCTCAGCAACAGCCTCTATAGTTGTGCCACCAGGAGAGCATACCATGTCCTTAAGCTCGCCAGGGTGCCTACCTGATTCCATAACCATCTTGGCAGATCCAAGAACCGCCTGAGATGCAAACAGATACGCCTTGTCTCTTGGCATTCCGTACATTACTGCTGCATCAGCCATGGATTCTATGAACATGAAAACATAAGCAGGCGAAGAACCGCTTATGCCTGTTACTGCATCAATAAGCCCTTCTGGCATTATTTCCGCTTTTCCAAAGCTTTGAAGCATCAGTATTACATTAGAGAGCTCCTGCTCTGTAACGTTAGAGTTTGGACATACAGCCGTCATCCCCTCTGCAACAAGAGCCGGAGTGTTTGGCATTGTTCTTACAACCTTCTTGTCGCTTCCGACTACACTTTCTATATCTGAAAGTGTCTTTCCTGCAGCTATAGAAACAACGACCTTGCTCTCGTCTAGCATATCCTTTATTCCATCGAGGACAACACTGTATATGTTGGGCTTTACAGCCGCGACTATAATATCAGCATTTTCTGCAACTACCCTGTTGTCAGTAGTAGTCTGAACGCCGTATTTTGCAGAAATCTCATCAAGCTTGTCTGCGCTCATGTCCGAAACAAATATGTCACACGGATCAACAAGCCCGGCCTTTATTATACCGCCAATTATTGCACTGCCCATGTTCCCTGAGCCAATAAAACCAATTTTTTTATTCATTTTATACCCCTCCGCTTTATTTTTATACTAAATATATTAAACCATAGAATCATTTTTTACAACACAAGTAACATATATGGGCATTTTAACAATTAATAACGAGTGCTTTGGGGTGCTGCTTATCAATTTGCATTTTGGGTATTCTATTTTTATAAAACAGGAGGAGGGATTTGAATGTCAGAAAATAAAGAGAAAAAGCCAGCTGTTGTCTTAACCAGGTACAATCCCTATCTGGTTGTTGGAATGGAAGAAATAGAATCTTCTGATGGCGCCAAATTCAAGATGGAAAATGTTACCGCTCTTTGCAGGTGCGGAGGTTCGTCGCACAAGCCTTATTGCGACAGTACACATTCAAAAATAGGATTTGACGGTTCCAGGGATGAAGGCTTAAAGCCCGGAAAAACAAAGGGCTATGAGGGGAAAGATATTACAATAAATGACAACAGGAGGGTGTGCGCCCATGATGGCAACTGCACAAGGAGCCTTCCGAGCGTTTTCAAGTCTGATGAGCTGCCCTGGATAGATCCAAACGGCGCCAGTGTTAAGGAAATGATAGAAACAATCGAAGGGTGTCCATCAGGAGCTCTTAGCTACACAATCGGCAGCAGACGCTACCAGAACCTCGAAAGACCGCCCAAAATAATTGTTCAAAAGAATGGTCCATATAAGATACAGGGCGGAATTGAGCTTGTGGATGATGCAGGCTCAGTGCCCGAAGCAAGCGAGCACTACACCCTTTGCAGATGTGGAAAAGCTAAGAATAAGCCGTTTTGTGACGGAACTCACATAGAAATTGATTTTAAAGGCTAGAAGCGATAACGCCATATGCATATTTTCGCAAATTGGCAATTTCAACAAAAAACCCGTATGGATGATTCCAAACGGGTTTTTTGACGCAATTAAAATTGAATATTTATATTTTGAATTTCTCCACTGCATTAAGCAGCTCCTGTGAAAGGCTTTCAAGATTGCTCGAATGGCTTGACAGTTCCTGCATTGAAGCAAGTTGTTGCTCGGTAGCTGCTGACACTTCTTCAGTTGCTGCTGATGACTCCTCGGCAGCTGAAGCTATGTTGTTGACTACAAACACTATCTCGTCCTTCGCGCCTATCATGCTGCCGCTATTCTGCTTAATTTCGTTGGCATTAATGCTGAGTACATTTATGGCCTGTGATATCTCAGTGAATATAGAATTAGTCTGCTTAACTGCCTCAGATTGCTCCTCCACAACAGTGTATGCTTTTTCCATTGCACCTACTGCAAGCGCAGTCTTGCTTTGGATTACCTCAATTATTTCCTTTATCTTCTCCGCAGACTTGGATGATTCCTCCGCTAGCTTTCTGACTTCTTCAGCGACTACTGCAAAGCCTTTTCCGTGCTCACCTGCTCTCGCCGCCTCTATGTTTGCATTCAGAGCCAGCAGATTGGTCTGTGAAGATATCGCTGTTATAGTCTCTACTATCATGCCGATGCCGTTTGCATTTTTTGCAACGTCAGCAACTATCTCATTTACTTCTTCAGTTGAAATCTTGCTTTCAATACTCTTCTGATCAAGCATTCCAACAATTTCAAAGCCTTTTTTTGTCAGCTCGTTTGCACCTTCAGAAGCCGACTTGATACTGTTGGACTCGTTTGAAACCTCGTCGATTATCGCAGAAAGCTCATCTACTTTTCTTGAGCCTTTTAGCGTATCAGCAGCTTGAGACTCAGCTCCTCTTGAGATTTCTTCTATTGTCTTGGCAACAGAGTCTGCCGCTTCGGCTGATTGGTTTGATATATCAGATAGTGTTGCGGCTGATTCGCTCACTGTCATGGCCGAATGCTTGACATTGCTAAGAAGCTCGCGCAGATTCATCTGGAGCATGCCCACAGCCTTGGCCAACTCGCCGAATTCATCGCCTCTTTTGAGGTATGAATCCTCAACTTCATCAGTGAAATCGCCATTAGCTATAGTCTTAATATACGATACACCCTTGTTTAGCGGCACTGCTATAATCCTGGCTATATAGAGGGCTATTATAACCGCTATGATTGAACCTACGGCCACGCTTGTCATTGCCGATTTTTTAAGGATGTTAGTGTCTGCTATGAGTTCTGCTTCCTCCATTGCAGCTACAAGTTTCCAGCCTGTCCTTTCATTAGTGGCAAATGTCATGAACTTGTCTTGTCCAGCAAATTCATACTTCATAAAACCTGTCTTGCCGGAGCTTACTTCATCCCAGATGCCAGCTTCCGCCAATGACTGCTTTCCTACAAGCTCCGCATTCTTGTGGGCCATTGTCATACCGCTTGCGTCTGAGAGAGTCACATAGCCTTCCCTGCCTATCTTTGTGCCGATTATAGCATCAGATATTACCGAGAGGTCGATGTCCATACCTGCCACGCCGACTATCTCGCCCGAATTGTTTTTAACTGCCTTTGCAAGAGTTACTATCTTCTTGCCTGTGAATGCATCGTCGTATGGAGCTGTCCAGACCATTTTGTCTGGATTTGCCACTGCATCCTTGTACCATGGCCTCGAGGTCGGATCGTAGTCTCCAAGATCCTGTTCCGGATATATGTGCATCTGCTTATTCGCCTCGCCAAAGTATGTAGCCAACAGATTCGAGTTGCTCTCCTGCAAGCTCAATATAGCCTCGTTTCCTGCTGCAGGTTCGAAGCTTTGTATTGCCGAATTCCCGACTAGACTGCCAAGCTGCACCTCAAAAACTGTAAGAAACTGGTCAACATATTTTTCCGTTTCGTTTATAGTTTGCTGAGTGGTTACAGCAAGCTTGTCATTAAGCAGGTTGAAAGCTGCCTTGTACGAAAAGAATCCAAATACGCTCAGCTGGGCAACTATTGCAATAAGAATAATTGCTATGAGTTTGTTTTTTATGCTGGCATTAATGCTTCCTCTTATACGGTTAACATTGTTGTCACGTGATTTTACCACCGATACATTCCTCCTTGATATATTGTTATTTTATAAATACAATCCACCTATATTAACATACCTTAGCACTAAAATCACAAAAACAACATATAACTATAGTCCTATTAATTCTGATGTTTATAGTTATTTTTTGAATTTCATTGAAAGTTTAGGTGTATTTTGAGGCCCTGTATTACATTGATTTTCTTCCGGGATTTTTAAATATAGAATTAAAGCTTTCAAAATGAAATGAATGCGTTGAAAAATCTTTAATTAAATAAATATTTCCTTTAAATTAATACGTACTTATAATATAATGTTTTTTGGGTGTTTATTTCAACATCCACATGACATAATCCAATTATGGTCAACTCGGTTTTGAATTTGTACTTACAATATATATAGGAATAATGAAAAGGAGTTTTTTTAATGAGCATTCTAGTAGTTAAGAATCTAAGCCACGGTTTCGGTGACAGAGCCATATTCAACGATGTTTCATTCAGGCTGCTAAAAGGCGAACACATAGGCCTTATAGGAGCAAACGGCGAAGGGAAGTCGACATTCATGAACATCATAACAGGCAAGCTGGAGCCAGACGATGGCCAGATAGAATGGTCAAAGCGTGTAAGGGTCGGTTATATGGACCAGCACTCGGTGCTTGAGCCTGGCATGACAATGCGCGACGTACTTAAGAGCGCTTTCAAATATCTCTTTGATATGGAAGAAGAGATGAACTGTATCTGCGAAAAAATGGCGGACGCCTCTCCGGAGGAGCTCGAGATAATGCTCGAGGACATGGGAACAATACAGGACATACTGACGAACAATGATTTTTATGTTATAGATGCGAAGGTTGAAGAGGTGGCAAGGGGCCTTGGACTTTCTGACATAGGTCTCGACAACGAGGTCCAGAATCTGAGCGGCGGCCAAAGGACTAAGATACTGCTTGCCAAGCTGCTTCTTGAAAAGCCGGATATTCTGCTCCTTGACGAGCCTACCAACCATCTGGACGAGCAGCACATCGAATGGCTGAAGATGTACCTTCAAAACTATGAGAATGCATTCCTGCTTATATCTCACGACATACCTTTCCTCAACAGCGTAATAAATCTGATTTACCACATGGAAAACCAGGAGCTCAACCGCTATGTTGGAAATTATGACGAATATATGAAGGTTTACGAGGCTAAAAAGCAGCAGGTTGAATCTGCATACAAGAGGCAGCAGCAGGAGATAGCCGAGCTTGAAGACTTCATAGCCAGGAACAAGGCAAGAGTCTCGACAAGGAATATGGCAATGTCAAGGCAGAAGAAGCTCGACAAGATGGACAAGATTGAGCTTGCAAGAGAAAAGCCAAAGCCTGTGTTCAACTTTATGCCGGCAAAGACATCAGGTAAGATGGTTTTCGAAACGGGCGAGCTGGTAATAGGATACGACACACCGCTTTCTAAACCTCTTGATCTCAGAATGGAAAGAGGACAAAAAATTGCTCTTGTGGGAGCCAATGGCCTTGGAAAGACTACTTTGATAAACAGTATTCTGGGCAACATAAAGCCTATTTCAGGAGATGCCAGGCTGGGAGAATCTCTCCACATAGGGTATTTCGAGCAGGAGTTCAAGGGTAACACGGGTAACACATGCATAGAGGAAATATGGCAGGAATTCCCCGGCTACACGCAGTATGAGGTTCGTGCGGCGCTTGCCAAGTGCGGACTTACGACTAAGCATATAGAAAGCAAGATTATGGTGCTCAGCGGCGGAGAGCAAGCCAAGGTAAGGCTCTGCAAGCTTTTGAACAACCAGACTAACCTGCTAGTGCTTGACGAGCCCACAAACCATCTGGATGTCGAGGCTAAGGACGAACTCAAAAGAGCGCTCAAGGACTATAAGGGAAGCATACTTCTTATATGTCACGAGCCTGAATTCTACAGGGATGTAGTTAATGAAGTATGGAATTGTGAAAACTGGACTACAAAGATAGTGTAAGGGTATGCTTGTGTGTGCGGGCTTTCACTTATTGAGGAAGCCTCTTTATTTTTATAAATGACTATTTGAAAGGAAGGCGAGACCATGGACCCCGAAACGGTTCGATTATATCCAACTAAAAAGAATATAATACACTCTCCCCTTTCCGGAGCCAATTAGCCGAGCTTTTTTTTGCAGACTAGATACTCAAGCCCGGATAAAGGGGGTTGTATTTAGTCTATAAAGAAAAGGAGCTGTATGAATGATAAGAGCTTTTAAGACAATAGATGACAAGCTAGTGCGCATTGAGGATATTGCAGCAAGTGAAAAGGACATGTGGATTAATCTTGTGAACCCATCACAATCAGACATAGCCCAGGTAGCCGAGAAATTTGACATAGACGCTGCCCACATTGGGGCTGCACTGGATGAAGAGGAACGAGCTCGTATTGAGGTCGAAGATGACTATACGCTGGTAATAATAGACATCCCTGTCCTGGAGAAGGAAGACGTGCCCAACTACTACATAACAATTCCGCTGGGTATAATAATGGGCAAGGATTTCATAATAACAGTCTGCATAAAGGATTCGGCTGTAATGTCCATATTTGAAAACGGCAGAATCAAAGGCTTTCACACCTTCATGAAGACGCGCTTCGCATTCCAGATATTCTACAAGACTTCAGCGCTGTATCTTAACTACCTAAGGCGCATAGACAGAAAAAGCAATGACATTGAGCGCGAGCTTCACAAGTCGATGAAGAACAAGGAGCTGATACAGCTTCTCAACCTGGAGAAAAGCCTTGTGTACTTTACTACCTCGCTCAGGGCAAATGAGATAGTGATGGAAAAGATGCTAAGGCACGACAGTATAAAAAAATACCCCGAGGACAAGGAGCTTCTCGAGGACGTAATAATTGAAAACAAGCAGGCCATAGAAATGGCCAGCATATACAGCAACATACTCAGCGGCATGATGGACGCCTTTGCATCCGTAATATCGAACAACCTCAACATAGTGATGAAATTCCTCACATCAGTTACGATTGTTATGGCTATTCCGACAATGGTAGCCAGCTTTTTCGGTATGAATGTAAAGGTCCCGTTCGCCCAAAATCCGTATGCTTTTTCAATTGTGATATTCATTTCATTATGTCTGGCAATTCTTTTTGGAATGATAATGGCACGTAAAAAAATGTTCTAAATCCACATCCTCGCCTCACACTCATATATTGAGCTTGTTTGGCGGGGATTTTTTAATTTAAAGCTGTTTTTCCCAAATCATCCTCCCGCTGCTGAACTCATATGCTACCCGGCCCTCTGTTTTGAGATATGACAGATAAGACTTTACAGTGTTTGACAGCAGAAGGTACTGCGTGGCATTCATAGCTATGCCATATTTCTCGCATAGACCTGTCAGAACATCGTCAAGCGTTGAAGGCGAAGAACACAGCTCAAGTATGACTTGCGCAATCTCTTTTATCTTAGACTCGTTAGCATCAATAAGTGGCCCTATATCGTTACACTGATTTGCATGGCTGGGCACATAAATGTCGGCGCTCAGACTCCTTAAACTACTAAGTGTCTGGAGCTGCGCCTTTATGTCATACAGATATGTCAAGTGGTACTTCTGCAGTATCTCCTTAGAAAAAAGGCTGTCAGCAAGAAATGCAACTCCATCTGGAGTAATTACTCCTATCATGTCCATATAATGTCCAGGAAGGCCTAGTGCCTTTAACTGCGTATCGAGTATGTCGCCTTCTGAACTTATTATGTGAGTAACCCTCGAAGGCTTTGCCATCAGGAACTTATTCTTCATATCCTTGTCCGGATAGCCCCCAAACAGGAAGGCCGGCTCAAGCACAGGATTGGCTATGAAGGCGGCCTCAAGCGCCGTAGCTGCTATGTCGCATCCGGTTCTATCCTGCAGAAATGCATTGCCGCCAATGTGATCGGCGTTTGAATGAGTGTTTACAATCAGTCTCAGCTTCCAACCCTTCTCTTCAATAAGTCTGAGTATCTGCCTGCCCGACTCTTTGTCATTTCCGCTGTCAATAAGTATTGCATTATCGTCTTGTACGTATATTCCGATATTAGCCGGAGAAGATATCATGTATGTATTTCCTTTTATGTGCTCTATAGCAAGCTTTGCCATTCGGAATTCCTCCCATTTTAAATGCATTTAACATTTTTATATCCAAAAACAAGTACAAATCTGCTATTTTCTTTACAAACACAATATGTTTTTCATTATATTATTAATAATATCACATGAACCTCTCCCACTTATCCTGAAGCATTGAAGTCGGAGTTTCTTGCCACCAGAAACCCTTTATCCCCAGTCAGGCATACAGGTTGACTGCACGCCCTCGCAGCAACGCTACGGGGGTATTTCGGGAATCCTGAGCAAGCAACACCCTTGCAGGTGGGTCGGAACAGACCATCTACTACTTTTAGCCTAAGCTATCCGTAGATACGTTATGTTTTCAATGTCGGCTACATGCATTATACATCCGCCATTTAGGTGCTTTGACAGGATGTTCCTCGCCCCGTGTATGTCTCGGTGGCAGCTGTAGCCGCATTTGCATTTATAGACTCTGCCGGAGGTCTTTTTCCTCCTGCCGCAGACAGGACATGTCTGCGTTGTATAGCTCTCGTCGACTATAAGCATAGCTACTCCCTGGGCTTTTAGCTTGTATTCCATGTACTTTTGGAGTCTGCCGAAAGCCCAGTTCGAGAGCTTCTGGTTTGTCATTTTGCTTTTTTTGCCTTTGGCGCTTCGCTGCACGCCTTCTACCTTGCCAACGGCAACTTCATTTACTTCGTTTTGGATGCACCAGTCCACTAAATTCTTGCTGGTTTTATGAAGAGCGTCCTTTAGCTGTTTTTCGGACTTCGAGAGTATATACTGTTTGGCCTTGTTGTAGCGTTTCCACTGGCGTGAGTCCTTCTTGCACTTGCTCATGAGCCTTTGAAGCTCTCCAAGCTTCTTGTTCCTGAGCCTATGTATGCTTCGAATTTTGCGGCCTGTGATTATCAGGCTCTCGCCGTTTTCGCAAAAGGATGCTATAGAATGTATCTCACCAAGGTCAACGGCGACCCTGCTATTGCCAAGAGCTTCGCCCTCGGTCTTGAGGTCGTCGTAGCTCATCGAGACCATGAGCTTTCTGTCATATATGAGCTCAATTTCCTTGATAACCCCTTCGGGGATGTTTTTGCACCAAATGGTGATGGGCTTTTGCCTCTTGCCGAGAGCTATGCCCATGGAAAGCTCAATTTTTCCGCTCTGGAATATCTTGAATGCCTTGTCAACCCACTTGGTGTTGTAGTTTCGCTTGCTTTTGTAGGGATACTTGGTTTTCTTGTAGCCCTTTAGCCTTGCGGCTCTGGCTGAATCCCGGGCAAAGAGGTACTTATGACAAACGGCCTGGATTGATTGGCTATGAAGTTGGAATTTACCCTTCATCTTAGCCTGCAGCTGTGACTTCTTAATCCACTTTCCTCCGTTTGCAAGGGAATAGTCCTTGGATATGGCAAGACAATCATTCCAGATGTCGGCAGAAACCCTGTTGCACTCGAAAAGCCTGTCGAGGTCAGATTTAGTTGTCCAAAAATCTGACTTGTGGCATCTAAGCATTGGGATTGCTCCTTTCGAAGATAATCAAAGAACTTATGTTCGCAGTATGATTATACCCGATTATCTGCTCAAAACCCATAAAGCCTAAATAAAATATGTAAAACATCAGCAATTCATCCCGCCGCATAAGAGGACGGGGGAATTCTTGCTTAAAAATGTATTAAAATGTTTAGGCATACGTTTTTTTAGGTATATAAATAAAAATAATAAGGGGGAATGATTATGAAAAAAATACTTTTACCTGTAGATGGATCTGAATACAGCAAGGCTGCAGCTGCTCAAGCAAAAGAAATGGCAGAAAAATTTGGTGCTGAGGTAGTTGTTCTTCGTGTTGGTGAACCTGACTTTATGGATATGTATTATTCTCGTAAGGATCTTGAAGAAACTGTAGAACACAAGATGGAGAGAATAGCTGCAGCAACGATAGAGGAAGACAAGAAACTTTTCGAAGGCTCTACTCTCAATGTGAAATATGTCACTGCTGTTGGTGATGCTGCTTCAAAAATACTTGATGTATGCGAAGAAGAGGGCTGTGACTTTATAGTTATTGCTACTCATGGTATGGGCGCTGCTAAGAGGTTCCTAGTTGGATCAGTTACTAACAAGGTTGTACATCACTCGTCAGTGCCAGTGCTTGTAATAAGATAGTAACATGATAAAATCTGAAAGTCGCTTTTGCAAAATGCATTAGCGGCTTTTTTATTGCTGCGAAAATCCGGACATATGTTTACATAACTTAATTACGGTTCCCTCTATTCGTAATTAATAAGCTCAGAAACCTCCCTTTTCGCCCTTTCGTTATCCTTGAGATATTTTTGTGTCGTGGCCGTTGAGCTGTGGTCTAATATTTGCTGCACTGTAAAAATGTTGCCCGTTATCTCCAGCGATTTGGTTGCAAATGTGGCTCTCAGCTTGTGCGGGGATATTTTGGAGTTCATAGAAACTTTGCAGGCATATTTTTTTACCAGCTTACGAATCTGCTCTACGCTGAGCCTGGAGTGGCTCCTGCCATTACGCAAGGAGCTGAAAAAGAGCGCATCTTCGCTGCCGGGTTTTATGTTTTCTCTAGGTCTTTCATACTCCATATAGTTCTTAAGCGCAGCCACTGTATGCCTTGAAAAATACATCATCTTCTTCTTATTTCTCTTCCTGAATATCTCGAAATAGCCCTTTTCAAAGTTTAGCGATGAAAGATTTAGATGTTGTAGCTCCGATATTCTAAGCCCGTGGTATATAAACATAGAAAGTATGGCGATGTCTCTTAGTCTCGTCGCGCTGTGATTCTCAAGTTCCTTTCTGGAAAGAGACACACATCTTCCGTAAACGCTGCACTCCCCTGTGCTGGCAAGCTCCAGCACCGCCTTGACTTCCTCGTCTGAAAGAGTCAGCACAGACTGCGAATCTCCAGAGAGTATTTTTCTGAGTTTTTCCGTCTCATTCTTTTCAACATAATTATTCTTGTAAAGCCATGTGAAAAAACTCTTTATGCAGGTCTGCTTGAGGGATAGAGTCTTTGTGCTGTTGGTGAATATTACCTTTTCTCCGCCTTTTGCGTGCTGGACATAACTTCCGCAAGAATCTATGTAGTCTTGTATGTCTTCTGAATATATGTCCTCCATGTCTTTTGCGTCAATATGGATGATATCACCCTTGTCTATAACATTTCTTTCAATCATGCCTTTAAGAAAAGCTTGTATCTCACGTGCATATTTTACAGCTGTGTTTATATTGACGCTTCGCGCGCTCTCATTCCTGTAGAGATGGTTTATATACTTTCTTAGCAACTGCGGAGATCCGGCTTTTATAATGTCAAGTTTCTCCTTGAGAAGCGCCCTTTCTATGAGTATATTCTCTGGAATGTCGCTCCGGTTTTTCTCTGATATCCTGAATCCTTTCATTAGCCCCTCCTTGCTCCAAATGGCCAGATGTCTTTTTTCATAATATAATTAGATGCACATGTCGATTAAAACGCCTTAAAATCGATTTTAATGCGTCGTTTTTGATGATGTGAATTTACGCCACTTCTATTTCTCGTCTACCGGCTGCCCTACTGTACTATTCTACCACCAACTGTACCGATAATCTACATTTTCGGTATAGTTAACGATGAAAGACTTTTAGATACACCCGCTGCTTTACTATAAATTAAAAAGCAGATGCATCCGGAAATTGGGCACATCTGCTTTTTGAAGTATTAACTTGTAACTATTCTTCATATACTATGACTGCTTCCTTAGTGCTGTTTATCCAGTCAACCTTGCAATTAAGGTTTTCTGCGGCGAACCTGACTGGCACGAAAGTTCTGTCGTTTGTCACAACTGGAGTCACGTCCATTTTCGTACCAACACCATTAATAAAAATGTCAGTTTTTCCAATCCACATTTCGACTGTGTTTCCCCTTGCTTTCAGGGTTATCTTCTGGGTATTGGGATCCCAGCCGACTGTACCGCCCATAGCTTCGACAATCGCCCTTATTGGAACCATTGTCCTTGACGAAATAATTACGGGCTTCGTACCCCTTCCTGGGTCTATCTCTGATTTTATTCCATTTTTCGTAAGATACGGATTGTCAAGCTGGAGCATAATGAAGTTTTTAGTTGTTCCCGGCTTATAAGTGACATTTCCCGTTTTCAAGGTATATGTCGCAATAACCGGTCCCAGCTTTTCATCAATACCACGGACCGGATCAGCCTCTGCAAGGACAGGCCTGACGGTGTAGTGGTAAGTCGTATTTGACTCTACGTTGACATCTGCATATGAAACGCTTGTAATATAAAAATCAGTGACCGAAATGCCCTCAACGCCCTTAGTCGTTGACCTGAAAATCCTGTAGCCGATAGCATTTGTATATGGTGTCCATGAAAGCCTGTTTCCTGATTCGAATGTTTCGGAAATATTTTTTTGCTCCGGAACAATTCCACTTCCCGAAAAAACAGTGCTGAGCATGTACGGTGTGAAGTCCCAGGCATATCTGCTGATTTTCACAAAGTAAGTCCCTGCTTTTATATCCTTTATTTCAAGAGCGATTGTCTTGCCCCATGAATCTACAGGCCTTACGACTTCCGTAACCGCATCTTTTTTAAAAACGGCTAGTTGGAAATTTCCAGGATTCGTCTGTTGCAGGAAAACGCTAAGATTCCCATCCTGAGGGACTTCCAATCTCCACCAGTCGCTTAAATCTGCGAACGAATTTCCATACCCATAATCGTATCCCACGTGACCAGTGACTTCTCCGCTAAGCGGAAGCACACTCGCACCGTCGCTCTTATCATTATTTTCCACATCATTGGCCAGAAGCGCTTCATCAAATGTATTCTTCAAGGTATAATCGCAGTAATCTTGATCTGGGAATCCATACATCAGAAGCTTAACATAGTAATCTCCAGGCAACAAACCATCGACTGTCAGGGTTATCTCCTTGCCCCAGTTGTCAGCATTTGTTAGTGATACCATATCAGGTGAAAATATCCTTAGCTCCACATTCCCGGCTGTGGTGTCCAAAGTCACCGAAAGATTTCCATCTGCCTTCACCGGAATCTTGTACCAAACATAAGCGGAGCCCACAAGACTGCCTCCTACTTCCGTGTTTGGCAAAAATTGTTTGGCTGTAATGTTTGATTTTTCATCATCGGATTCGCTTTCAGTTAGCTGGCGCATTACATGTGTGATATTCGCATCGTACGCATATGCGCCTGTCATTGTCAGCTTGCCGTTAACCTTTGAAAATCTGTCAAATGTGGTTGTGATACTTGTCCCATCCCCGCCGATTATATACAAAATGCCTTTTTCATATTTCCAGTATGACTCATTCCAGTGACCCGTGCCGTCTACAATTCTCCCGTCCGCAGCGAGCTTCATTGTTGTAGACAGCACTGTGCCATCTGTACGGCCGAAGCTCCATGTAATGCCCACCAGCTCGCTGGCAGACTTAGGGGCGGCATCATTTGCTGCAACCAGCAGCTGGGTCGTATCGCCTTTCACGCTAGAAAGTTCGCCGGCAAACGAATTTGTACTAAACAGACTTATGAGCATAAGCAAACACATAAACACGCTAATTTTTTTCATGATAGCATCTCCTCTAAGTGCCGAATTTTAAATACCAAATCACATGCAATGAATATTAACACTTCCAATTTGGATGCAAACTGTTCAATAAATTCATTAAAACGTCCATTTATTGCCATATTTAATATTTTATTTTATTTATTGCCTTGTGGAATCTAATTTAAACATATATATCTGGTGCCAGGGTGTGCTGCAAATAAAATGGAATACCTGATTGCGTCAAAAAAAATGGGCAATCTATAAAAAACATAGATTGCCCATTAATATAACACTTTTGTTTTGAATTTTCATCATATAGCGAGGACAAGATATTTCAATTCATATTATATATAAATTTCATGCAGAGCTAATAATCGGAATAATCGAATATCTATTTTTTGTTTTGACTCAGCCAGTGCATGGCAATGTTTGCATAAGCGGCCGCACCTTTAAAGAGCACTGCTTCATCAAATCTAGCCTTGGGATGGTGCATAGGGTATACATAGCCTTCTTCCGAATTGCCTGCGACCAGAACAAGCATGAGGCTTGGAACTTTATCGCTCACAAATGAAAAATCCTCTGAGCCCATAAGCTTTCCGCCTTGGAATGCATTGGCCATATTGACCACGGCCTCTTCTCCAAAGGAATCAACCAGGGCTTCTCTAGCAGATTCTATGACAGAACCATCGCTGTATACAGCAGGACATCCATGCATAATGTTCACATTGGCTTTTGCCCTGAAGGTTTGAGCTATGCCTTCAGCAATGGCTTTTATTCTCTCCGGCACAAATTCCCGGTTCTTCTTGCTGAAGGTCCTTATGGTTCCGCTCATATGGGCCGTGTCGGGAATTACGTTAGTAGTAGTTCCTCCGCCCATCATGCCTACAGTTACTACAGCGCTGTCTGCAGGCGGGATTTCACGGCTGTTTATGGCCTGAAGTGCAATATGTATGTGGGACATTACATAGAGTGGGTCAACCGCCGTATCGGGCATGGCGCCATGGCCTCCCTTGCCTTGGATATTTATCTCGAACCAGTCTGAAGCTGACGTTGTGGGTCCGGCTTCAGGAACAATGAAGGTGCCTGCAGTCATAGGCATGCCTGTGAACACGTGGAGCATGACCGCAGCGTCAACCTTTGGATTTTCAAGAATCCCGGCTTCAACCATAGCCTTGGCGCCTTTTAGTATCTCTTCGCCTGGCTGGAACATAAGCTTGACTGTGCCTTCAATCTCATCTTCATTTTGTTTGAGAAGCTTTGCAGCCCCAAGGAGCATGGCAGTGTGGAAATCGTGGCCGCAGCCGTGCATATTGCCATTGTTAGACTTAAAAGCTTCGCCAGTCTCCTCTTCTACCGGCAGAGCATCCATGTCAGCCCTTAGAAGAATGACTTTTCCAGGCTTTTTTCCGCCTGCGGTTGCGACTACACCGGACTTGCATATTTCCTCAGGCTCGTAGCCCATCTTCTTTAGCTCTTCCATCACAAAGGCAGTTGTCATAGGCAGCTCCATGCCTATTTCCGCATTCTGGTGCAATGCCCTTCTATATTCAATCAATTCATCTTGAATTTGCTTCGCTTCGTCAACTATTGTTTTCATTGAAAAATACCTCCCAAAAATTTCAATAATGAGTTTTAATATTTTATCCCTTTATTTCATAATGTTATCACGCTATTAAAATTTTGCTAACTGTCCACTAGAATTTTGCTGACCCAAATAACTTGCGACGGCCAGCTTTATTATTTTATCATGCAGGATTCAACTATGCCACCGTTATTTTTTTAGCAATTTTATTTTGCGGTGATTGGTTTTACAGTCGGGAGGAATTACAAACTCGCCATGTATGAATTAAATACTTTTTGTTTATGCAGTATTAGTGATATACTATTTAGGCTATTATGTGCTTTAATGCATTAAATTTTTTGGAATGAGGTGTTATTTGTTATGGAACAAAAGAATAAGAACGGAGCCATGAGCGCCTTCTTAAATGGAATGGAGACTGTGGGCAACAAGTTCCCGGATCCAGTATTTATCTTCATGGCATTGGCGGTAGTAATCATATTGTCGTCTGCGCTTTTCGCCTCGATGGGCGTTTCGGCCATTAATCCGACTGACCAATCGACAATCGTAGCTCAGAATCTGTTGTCTAGAGAGTATATTGGAAGAATGTTCTCAGACGCAGTAAAGAACTTTACAGGATTTCCTGCCCTGGGCGTGGTCCTTATTGTAATGCTGGGAATAGGATTAGCCGAGAAGAGCGGATACTTTGAAATAGTGATGAAGTACGTCGTGCTCAGGACTCCCGAGCAGATAATAATTCCCGTCTTGATTGCTGTAGCTATTATAGGTAATGCCTTCGGCGATGCGGCGCCAGTAGTATTGCCTCCCCTAGCTGCCATAGTATTCCTAAGTCTAGGATACCACCCTATCGCCGGTATGGTTATGGTTTATGCGGCTACGCTGGGTGCCTTTGCAGCCAATCTTATGCTGGGCATGAGCGATGTGCTTGTGTTCGCATTTACAGAGCCTGCCGCAAAGATGATTGATCCCAATATCAACCTTAATGTGGCAATGAACTATTATTTTATAGCTGCATCAACGCCACTGCTGCTTGTAGCCATTTATTTCGTGGTAAAAAAAATCACTATTCCTCACTTTGGAGAATATGCTCTTGCGTCAGAACACCATGAGCATGCGAAGGAGCCTACAAAGCAGGAAGTGAAGGCCATGAAATACGCAAACATTTCTTTTCTGTTGACTATTGCAGCCCTGCTGCTGATGATTATTCCGGAAAACGGAATACTTAGAAACATTGAGACTGGATCTGTACTGGAAAATTCTCCGTTCATGAATGGAATTGGCGCTGTAATCTCAGTTTTATTTTTCGTGCCGGGTCTGGTTTACGGCTTTTTTTCAGGCTCAATCAAAAATTCCAGCGACCTTTCGAAAATGATGGGAGAGTCAATGGCGTCAATGGGCGGATTCGTGGTTATAGTATTTTTCGCCAGCCAGATGATGGCATACTTTGCATGGAGCAACCTGGGAAGCATAATGGCAATAAAGGGCTCGCAGCTTCTCAGCAACGCCTCGGGCATAGGCCTTATAATCGGCTTCATCCTGTTTACGGCATTCATAAATCTGTTTATGGGATCGGCTTCAGCCAAATGGGCGCTTCTTGGTCCTATTTTCGTGCCAATGTTCATGCTCCTTGGTTTCCATCCTGGATTCACTCAGATGGTCTACCGTATAGGAGACTCCATAACAAACCCTATCACACCTATGGTGCCTTATTTGCCCCTGCTTTTGGCAATGGCGCAAAGATACGATAAAAAAGCAGGCTTAGGAACGCTTATTGCAGGTACACTGCCATTTTCAATAGCAATAGGAATAGTATGGACTATAACTATAATTGTTTGGTATCTGCTAGGCTTGCCTGTAGGACCTAACGCTCCTATTTTTCTTTAACTAAATATGCTGTTATAGTCAGGGAGAGGTTAATCCTCTCTTTTTTTATTAAATATATAGAATCTTCTTTAATCCCAATGAATGCCAGCTATTTTTTGTATGTTTCGAGGGTATAATCATATTAACCTACAAAATGCCACATACACGGAGGTTGATCAGCTATGCAAGTACTCATTTCAGCTCACGATTATCGTGTATCCGTTCCGCGCACATACTGCAGAGTACGAGTGGACGGCATAGCACAAGACGTATATTACGATAAAGCAAACTCCAAGTGGCTTTACTGCGAACCCAGATTAGTAGACGTGGACTTTGCAGCACTTGAAGCCGAGCTCATACCTCTTGTCTACTTCGACCAGCTCGAACGCCACCCGCACGGACAACTTGCCAGCATGCCGCTTAACAAAGTTACTATGGATGACATCGCCGAATGCCTCATGCACATAGGACCCAAGCAGATGGCAGATCTGCAGGCAATGGCAAAAGACAAACCCAAAAAATAACCATATCAACAGCAAAGGCCGGGCATACAGCCCGGCCTTTTGGTCTTCTTTTACATTATTTGATCAAATTTTTGCATTCGGAAACCGCTTCTCTGCAGGCCTTCACAAATATGGACGCATCAAGGCTGTATGTCACGCTGTCAAATCCTGCAGCAAACCATTCTCGTGCAGCTTCAGGATTTCCCGCAAATATAAATGCTTGCTTGTTTGCCTTTTTGCATGCATCTAATATGTGCAATATAGCGTTCTTAAGCTTTGGAGAATCGAATTCAAAAGGCACCCCAAGAGCTATGGACAAATCGCACGGACCCACAAATATGCCGTCCACTCCTTCCACGGCCAGTATTTCATCTATGTTTTCATAGGCTTGTGCTGTTTCGCATTGTGGGAGTATAAGAGTTTCATCATTGCAGCGCCTAACATATGAATTCGCATCGGCAGCCCACGCATCGGCTCCCCAGCAGCTAATCCTGGTCGGACAAAATCCTCTTTGTCCGAGCGGAGCAAATTTCGCAAGGCGCACAAGCTCCTCAACCTGATGCGCAGTGTGAATGTTTGGAACAATAAGACCCTTTGCTCCAACATCAAGCATGCGCAATACGCTGGACCTTGTTATTTCGCAAATTCGAACAAGAGGCGTTATTCCGCCATATTCCGCAACCCTTATGTAATCTGCGGCTGTTTCTACCGAAAATGGACCATGCTCTGTATCGATTATCAAATAGTCAAAACCGCCCCTTGCCAGGCACTCTACAGTACTGGCGCCGCCCATTTCCAAAAAAGTTCCGAGGGTTTTGCTGCCGGATAGCAATTTTTCCTTCAGCTTGTTTTTCATTGCCGGAACAGGTATCGTTTCAGAAAATGACAAATCATACATACCCTTATCCCTCCTGGTTTCTTTTTCTAATGCCCAGCTATTTACATACCCATATGAACCTTGTAAACTCTTTGTTCACACTTTTTTTTACTATGCAGGCATCAATAACTTCAAGACTTGCTTCAGAAATCAAATCAGCAATATCCTCTGAAGATACAATCACTGCCCTGGTAGATATTCGCTTGGCATTTTTAATGATATCGCATTGCGCCGCTCTTGTTGTTTTACTGCATAGGCCATAAGGCAAATCCACAATTGAAGCATCATAATATCCGGCAATGTCTTGAATGGCCTTCTGGTTAACGCTAGCTGTGTATCCAAAGTGCTTCAGATTCCATCTCGCGCTTCTCGCCATTTTTTCATTGATATCAGAACCGGTCATGTTGTAGCCGGCAAAACATCCTTCCAACAAAACGGTCCCCGCTCCGCAGCAGGGGTCTATATTCATGCCGAGTTTGATACAAAGAAAAAGCGCCCATTTGCAGCGGCAAACTGAAAAAAGCTCATAAATAGAGACTTTCAAAGGTACTGTTTGATTCATATTCCGGGATTATTTGATTTTTAATCATGATGGTTACTCGACGCAAGAACAAAATGCACACCCCTGACATATTGAGAAAGTTAATAATTAAATGGTGTAGTCAAAATTAAAAGGCTACCCTTGATATATTCCCTCTAACCATATGGCTCAAACCGTTCATTTTGATGTCTTTCGTGTGTTTTTCATATTTCTCGTACAAGAAAATACGTTCACGCTGTTTTTTACATTTTGCTCGTAAAAGAGAATACGTCCACTATTCCAGGTCGAATGCTCGATTTGGATATTTTACATTTTAATTATAATATTCCCCCCACTCCTTTAAACTTCTCTACAAACGCAGAAATCTTCTGAAAAACGCTCTGTTTTCTCGTTAAATATTTTGGATTAAGTGGACTCATTTTTGGTAAAATTTCATTTAGTTCCGTTCCATTTTCACTGGCATATTCTCTTTTTAATGAAGCAAGGATGTATCTTTTTGCAGCTTCTACGTTAAGTTCTTCCGCATTAATCAATTCTTCTGCTTCACGTTTTTGCTCAGTTTGAGCAAATGAAAAAAATGCATCAATAATACTTGCTTTATCTTGAATCTCATCTAAATCTGTTTGATTGATAAAATCCACTACTAAACTTTCTTTTGCACGGTTTCCTACACTAGATCGGATTACACGACGGACATCTTCAACCAAGGATGCTTTATCTTTTACTTTTTTGTTATGTTCAAAGATCAGTTCAAGAATGTAATCTAAGTTGATTTCTTGGGATTTTAAAAGATCCACTTCAAAGACCACATCATCCCAATCAATATCGGTCTTTTCTTTTTCTTTTCCGGCTTTTTCACGACGAAGCCAATCACGAATATCGTTATATGTGGACCGATAATCTTGAATAGTTCTTTCTTCCGGTATTTTGATCTCTTGCATAGCAGCTATATCTTCATCACCTACATAATGAGTAGCTTTGAAATCTTCTAAAGCTTTTTGGTCATTTATATCAACTAATTGCAAGGCTTTTAAGCTAGAAAACTCATCATAGTTTTGCAATACGTTTTCAATACGCAAATATTCACCAAATAGTTTGGCGAAGTCTTTTTTATCCTTTTCAGTAACAATGTCATCTACACTAGGAAAACGTGCATGTAACTCTTTAACAACATCTACATAACCACGACGTGCTTCACCTGTAGAAATGTCGGTAAAACCTTCCATATACTCTTTATAGCTTTTTTCAAGCACCACATTTTTAGTATTTTTGTCTCCAAACAGAGTAATTGCGTCAATGGTTGCTTGTTCTAAATCTCTAAAAGTAACAATATTTCCAAAGGTTTTAGTCGAATCATAAATACGATTTGTTCTGGAAAATGCTTGCATCAAACCATGAAAACGAAGGTTTTTATCGACAAATAGGGTGTTTAATGTAGGGGCATCAAAGCCCGTTAAGAACATACCTACAACAATCAACAAATCAATCTCTTTGTCTTTTACCCGTTTCGCAAGGTCACGGTAATAATTTTGAAATTCATTGCTTTCCACGCCATAATTGGTTTTAAACATAGCATTATAGTCTCTAATCGCTAAACTCAAAAACTCTTTTGCACTGCTATCCATGGCTGAAGGTTCAAAAGTTTCATCAAGAATTTCACCAATGGCACTTTGCTCTTCATTAGCAGCAAAAGAAAAAATAGTAGCAATTTTCAATGTTTTTTCACTATTTTTTTGTAAGTTATTTAATGATTCATAGTAGATTTTGGCTGCGTCAACACTGCTCACAGCAAACATAGCATTAAAGCCTTTTCCACTTGCGTTTAGACGATGGGTTTTTACTCTAAAATTATTGAGGATGTATTGAGAAATTTCCTTGATTCGTTCAGGATGCAGTAAAGCTTCTTTATTTTCTGCTGCCGATAGCTTTTTCTCGTCCTGTTCTTGCTCAATGGTTTTGAACTTAGGACGTACATCATTATAATCGACTTTGAATTTTAAAACTTTTTCATCTCTAATGGCATCGGTAATGACATAAGAGTGTAGCTCTCTACCAAAGACAGAAGCCGTGGTTTCAGAACCTAAGGCGTTTTCCGGGAAAATAGGTGTTCCTGTAAATCCAAATTGATAGTACTGCTTGAACTTCTTTTTAATATTTTTTTGAGCTTCACCAAACTGTGAACGATGAGCTTCATCAAATATAAATACCACTTGTTTATTGTATATAGGTAAATCCGCTTCACTTTTCATAAGGTTGTTGAGTTTTTGAATCGTTGTCACAATAATCTTATTGTCATCTTTTTCAATGTTACGCTTTAACCCTGCGGTACTGTCTGAACCGTTAACGCTATCAGGCGAAAAACGCTGATACTCTTTCATGGTCTGATAATCTAGGTCTTTTCTATCTACCACAAAAAATACTTTATCGATAAAATCCAGCTCAGTAGCCAAACGAGCTGCTTTAAAACTAGTCAGTGTTTTACCTGAACCTGTTGTATGCCAAATATATCCACCACTTTCGGTAGTCCTCCATTTTTTAGCTTGGTATGAACTGCTAATTTTCCACAAAATCCTTTCAGTTGCCGCTATTTGATATGGTCGCATGATAAGTAAAGTATCACTCGAATCAAAAACCGAATAGTGTAGTAACACATTCAACAATGTATTTTTCTGAAAAAATGTTGCCGTAAAATCTTTTAGATCTTTAATCAGTGTATTGTCTGATTTCGCCCAGTTCATAGTAAAATCAAAACTGTTCTTATCTCGTTTAGTAGTATTAGCAAAATAACGGCTATCAGTCCCATTAGAAATCACAAAGATCTGTAAATACTTAAATAGAGAGTTCTCTGTATTAAAGCTCTCCTTGCTATATCTATGTACCTGATTAAAGGCTTCTCGAATGGCGATTCCACGCTTCTTTAATTCCACTTGTATCAAAGGTAAGCCATTAACCAAAATGGTAACATCATATCGGTTAGCTTGAGTTCCCTTTTGCTCAAACTGTGAAATCACTTGCACTCTATTTTTCGCAATATTATTTTTGTCTACTAGGTATATGTTTTGAATATGGCCATCATCAAAGACAAAGTCATAAATATAATCATTGTGAATTTTACGCGTTTTATCAATATGGTTATCACTAGGTTTATCTAAAAACTGCTCACAAAATCTAATCCATTCACCTTCTGAAAACTGAACACTGTTAAGAGTTTGCAATTGTACCCTCGCATTTTTAAACATCTCTTGAGGAGAAGATAAACCTGGTAGATATTCATAACCCTGATTAACTAAATCTTGAATGAGTTCTCGTTCTAAATCAGCTTCGGTTTGATAACCAACGCCTTGTTGATCTATCTTGGTATACTTATCTAAAACTATAAAGTTATTTGATTCCGCGATAGGTTTGAAATCGCTCATTATTTTACCCCCTAACTATACTTTTTTTCTTTCATACTATTTAAACTGATATGTTTCCTTAATTTTACTTATTAAATAACCCAATACACGTTTGTCCTCATCTGTCAGTTCAACAGTCTCGTCTCCTGAATGTTTTGAATGACTTGATATATTAATTATTCTTGTCTCATAAGGGTTAGTTTTGCCCGCTGTATCTTTAGGTAGTAGTTCTCCCCAATTGTCATACCCTAAAAATGTAGATGTTTTCTCCAAAATATTTCTAAAAAAATTAAAATGATACTTTTTTAACTGTCCTGTTTCAATAGCTTTTTCAATTTCAGTTTTTAAAAAAAGATGATAGGAAAAAGGAGAATCATTACTTTGGGTAACTAAATCATATTCTCCATTTTCATTTTTTTTAAGAAAATGTTTTTTAAATGTACCATTCTTAAACTCATTATGTAACACATTATAGAATAAAGGATTATGCGTGGTTATAATAAATTTAAGGTCTGATTCACTGGATTTTATTAACTGTGCTAAATTTACTGCTAACTCAATCAAGTGATTATCATCTAATGAACTTACTGGGTCATCTATAAATACATATTCCAACTGATCAAATTGATCTGTCTCTCTATCACTTGGTTCAGCTACATTTAATACATCAATAACTTGTTCAAGTAGAGAATAAAAAACACACCATATAAAGTTACTCTCTTCACCTTTTGAAATTTTAATATTATCTGAACGCTCATCATTACCACGCTCATACGAAAAGGTTATTTCTGTAAAAGCTCCTATTGTTACATTATTCCCATGCTTATCTTTAATAGAATATTCTACATTAAAATTTGGAGTTAATTTTTCATCGGTATAGTGTTGAAAATTTGAAATAATATTCCCGTCTTGTCCTTGCTCTTCAAAAATCCATTTTGTAAAAGCGTTAGGATGGATTTTAAGTTTGGGTTCAGCATCAAACTCTAAATCATTATCCCAATAAAATAAATCCTCTGTAAACGCATTATAATACAGAATTTTTTCACCATCTGCTTCTGATTCTTCTAGCTCTGTATCCCCATCTACTTTCGGTGCCACTAACGATTTGAAATTCCGTGAAAGCCTAGTTTTACCAGTTCCATTAAAAGCATAAATCAGTTGAACTTTTTTATCATTATCTTTTAACTGTTGTGCAATATCAGTTAATGAAACACCCATATTACTCCTTTACCTCCTCTTTTGGAAAGCTAAGAAGCATATCACGGTAATATTCGTATTGTTTTTGACGCAACTCAATTTCACGAGGTAAGCCCTCAGTTATTGAGGATGTCAAGGCGTCAAATTTGTCTAAAATAGATATAATGCGGTTTTGTTCTTCAAGTGATTTGACTGGATCATTTGGATACGGAATTGGAATTTTGACTTCTCTTACTGCATTGGCATTAAATTGAGGCTGTCCACCACCTGACACCAATCTGTTGGCTTGACACCAAAATAATTCGCTTTGAGAAAAGTGCCAATAATATTTTGGGTTGATGATTTTCTTATCAAAGCTAAGTTTAATTAAAAAGCCAGCAAAAATAGCTGGGTAGTCTTCTTCAAAAATCATTGTTTTACCATATGTTGCCCCTGTTCGAGCCATTAGTAAATCATTTTTTTTCAGAATAAATCTTTCATTATCTTCAGAAATATCAACAAACTTTGCATCTGTCGGTATAAGTTTACCATTCGTATTTATATCTGAAATCCTGATAAATCTGGCACCACCCGAATCCTGAGCTTTTGCAGCGTAGCCATATGTGAATTCACCCACATCACCCAACGTCTTCCATTCAACTTCACCCTCTTCAAAAGTTAGCAATTTATCACGATAATAATTATATTGCTTTTTACGAGCTGTAATCTCCGCTGTAATCTCCGCTGTAATCTCCGTGAAATTGTCCAATATACGGACAATTTCAGACTGGATTTCTAGTGGTGGGAGAGGAATTTGGAGTTCTGAATATATACTAATCCAAAGTCTTTTGTGTTCGTTAGAGGAATAACTAATGTTGCTCATTACATGAAAGATATATCGCAAAGTAGTTTTCTTGATATCGACAGTTAGCATTTTCATCGCTGAAGATTTTACTTTAAAAGGAAAATCAACCCACTTAAATGCTGCGGTAAAATCATCAAAAATAATTACAGGATTTTCGGTTGAGGCATTATATAGGTTTTCTGTTTCATTTGTATAACCAAGAATAAATGATTGACCCGCTGTAAGTACAGGAATATCATAATCATCATTATAATCCGTGTTTTTTACAATATATTTTGAAGGTTGCTCATAATTGACAACACCGCCAATGTTGACATATTCTACACCCTCAGGACATAGCTCATTTATCAACTGTTCTAATTTAGTCATTTACCCCACCTCGATTTCTGCAATAATTTTATCTATTTCAGCACGAAGCACATCTATTTTTGATACGGTTGTTTTTATTTCTGCATTTAAAGCATTTATATCAATGACTTCCCTTGTATCTTTTGCATCCACGTAATTGCTTACTGAAAGATTGTAGTCTTCTTTAACTATCGCATCATAATCAACAGATTTTGCAATATGTGCCACATCTTCTTTACTATCAAACATTTTCATGATTTGCCCAATATGTTCATCTGTAAGTATGTTATTATTTGTTTCTTTTTTATAAAAATCCACTCCACTTGCATCAATAAATTGAGTTTTATTATCGCTTTTATGCTTAGAAAGAACCAAGATATTAACAGCTATTGAAGTCCCATAAAAAAGGTTAGGGGCTACTGAAATAACAGTTTCAACAAAGTTATTATCAATCAAATACTTTCTAATTTTTTGTTCTGCACCACCACGGTAAAAAATACCTGGGAAACAAACTATAGCTGCACGACCTTTGCTTGAAAGATAACTAAGCGTATGGAGTACAAAGGCAAAATCAGCTTTAGATTTTGGCGCTAATACGCCTGCAGGTGCAAAACGCTCATCATTAATAAGCGTTGGGTCATCACTGCCAATCCAATTTACGGAATACGGTGGATTAGATACAATAGCATCAAAAGGCTTTTCGTCAACAAAGTGAGGGTCTAAAAGCGTATTTCCTAAAGCAAGATTAAACTTATCGTAGTTTATATTGTGCAAAAACATATTCATACGCGCAAGGTTATAAGTCGTATGGTTTATTTCCTGTCCGTAAAAACCATCTTCGATAATATGATCATCAAACTGTTTTTTTGCTTGTAATAAAAGTGAACCTGAACCTGCTGCAGGGTCATAAATTTTATTAATGGTTGTTTGCTTGTGTATTGCTATTTGAGCAATAAGTTTAGATATACTCTGAGGTGTGAAAAACTCTCCTCCAGATTTACCAGCATTGGCAGCATAATTGGAGATTAAAAACTCATAGGCATCACCAAAAAGATCAATGTGATTATCTTCAAATTTACCAAAATTAAGCCCTTCAACGCCTTTAATGACAGCAGCTAAACGACTATTTTTATCTTTCACAGTATTTCCTAGTCTATTGCTTGTGGTGTCGAAATCAGCGAATAATCCTTTAATATCTAGTTCAGATGGATAACCATTTGCTGAACTTTCAATTGCAGAAAATATTGCAGCTAAATCTGTATTCAAGCTTTCATTTGTATTAGCATTTTTCGCGATATTAGTAAACAACTGACTAGGGTATATGAAATACCCTTTTGTTTTAATTGCATCATCCTTAATTTCTTTAGTTATAATATCATCGGAAAGTTCTGCATACTTGACACTTTCGTCCCCAGCTTCTATATAATTAGAAAAGTTCTCACTAATAAAACGGTAAAATAGAGTTCCTAAAACATATTGTTTAAAATCCCATCCATCTACAGATCCGCGGACATCATTCGCTATTTTCCAGATCTGAGATTGTAATTCGGCTCGTTGTGCTGCACTTGACATTTCTATACCTCCAATTGTTATATTGAGCACTTTCGGAACCTATAAAAGTCCGAGTTTACTCTGTTTTTGTTCAAAATTCTTTGTTATATACTATTCTGTTATAAAGAGTTCCGGTATATTGTATTGAATATCAGCAACTTCACGGCTTACGCTTATGTTACCGCAATCAACTAATGACCACTTTAACTTAATATCACCATTAGATAAAATTACAACATATTCTTTTTTATGCATTTTTATATATGTAGATGTTTCTCTTGAAAACCCACTACGCTGCAACAATATGGTCAAAGGATTGGTTGTTCCATATTCTAAATACTCATACCAATCATTATCCATCGTTTCCAACTTGTGAAAACGCTTATATTCTGTAGAAAATCTAAGGAAATAATTTGAAATACTGAATAATACAACATTTTCAATTACACTAAGTGTTTCTGCAATTACGATATTTCTATGCTCCAATGAATTATCATAAGGTATTAGCTTGTACATTTTCATTATTTTAGAATCTGCATGTTCCTGCTTATATTCAATTGCCTTTGTTGTAATAAAACTAAGCCCGGAACCAGACATCCATTGAGATAGAATAACAGCATACCACTTCAACATACTGTGTTTGCCATTTGCACCTCGTTTACCAAGAGTCGATGTTTCGTACTTATGCCATTTAAAAACACGACTCAAAGTTTCAAGGAAATCTACAAGTTCGTTATAATCTATATTACCATTTTCATTCAGTTCTGGATACTTTAAGCCATGCGCTATAGCTACTGTCAAATTATTGGCTTGGTCTATTGAGACATTTATATCATCATCTGGCTTATTATAACTATTAACAAATACTTCCTTTATCCGAGCTATATCAGCAGTTTGTAAAAACGGTTCAAATTCCTTTCTTACTCTACTATTTCTATCATTCACAATATCTCTCAACAGGATTATTGCAAATTTTCGCATAAGCGAATAGGACTCTTCACTTTGGCCAGATAATTTTTTAAATTCAACATTTCCTTCCAGCAAACTTGAAATAATTTCTTTTTTGTGTTTTGGTTTAAGTTCTGAAGTAAGCGAAAGTTTCTGTTCTGGAACATCTTTTGTAAGAAGCTCTATGAAATCTTCGGATTTTACCTTGTTTTCTAAACGAACAAGGAATACATTTCCATACAAATTGTATTCTATACGACCAACCCTGCCAATTAAGTTCTTAAAATCAACAGGAGTCATAGGGGAACGACCATTTTTATAACTTGTTATAAACAAATTATCTGCTGGAAGGTTAACACCTTCGACCAATGTACTAGTACAGAAAACTGTTGTTATCAATCCATCACGAAATAAATCCTCTATTTTCATACGGATGGCCGCTGGCAAATATCCAATATGGTATGCAATCCCCCTTGTAATAAGTTCAGCAAGGTAGTAGTCACCATGAACTTCGTTCTTGATATCTTTTGACAATGCAATCAAGTCTTTATCTAACTTTGTACTTTTCCCATCTGCATATTTTAGTGCCATATCAATGGCCTGTGCTGTAGAACTACAATACACAATGTTTTGCAAACCATACCCCACATAATTTAGAACATCACAAAAATTGGATTCTTCCTTTATTCCTGTAATGGATGAAAACATTTTCTTATACGAATTGAATAACTGAACATCTTTGTCAATAAAATCAACAAAAAATTTCATCTGACTGACCGGTGCAAATGACGACGCTAGTTTGTATTCATTTATATTTTCAATGCCTGGTATCAGGTCTAAATAGACTTCCGGGTTAGGAATATTGGGGGATGCAAAAACAATATGTGGACGTTTATTCTGCTGTGAAAGCATATCGACAACTTTATAATAAAATGTACTTCTACTACCCTTAGCAGAAATTTTATGCGCCTCATCAATGAATAAATAGTCAATATGAATGTTCGGATAGCTTATCAGTAAATAAAGCAATCTCTCTGGAGTTAGAATAAATATAAAATTATGATCTTCCTTCAGAACGATCGCACCAGTAGATGTCACTAACCTATAATTATACTTTTGGAGCATTTCTTTAAGGTCATTAATAATTTTAGTTGTAACTTCATTGATTAAAGCTTTCGTAGGAACAAGCACTGCAAAATTCATTGCATTTCCATCCATTATTTTTTTCTTTATAAACATTCGCAATACAAAGGATTTTCCCATTGATGTTGGTCCAGAATAACTAAAATATGGGTCATTCAAATGATCATAAACCTCTTTTTGCGAGCGGAAAAATTGCGAGTCTTGTTCTGCCGGTATACTCAAGTATTCCTTGTTAAACTCAGTATACAATTTGTCGAGAAAGGTTGCCGGTTGATACTCGGGTGTGATCATACTCATGCCACGATAATTCCCCGTATTGGAAAGAACAGAACCTATATAATGCTTAACTTTTTCATCTTGCGGATACATCGAATATAATAGCGCGACAATTTCTTGTGCCCAAATCTTATGCTTGTCTGATTTTTCTTTATCAACAGACTTTGACAGTATATCGGCAAAGCGCAATGCTGCAGCAATATCTACATCCTTTTTTATCCTATCAATTTTAAAAAGCTGTAGAGAATAGTTATAAAGAATGTTTTCATACAACTCATTAAGAAAAGAATTTTCATCAATATCCTTATATAACACTTCACCAAAGGTTGCATTATCTAATTTACCCATTACTATGCACCTCCTGTCAACATGTCACTTACTATTTTCTTTTTCTCTTCCAGTGCATCATTAAAGGGTAGGATATAAAAATAGAAGGAATAGCCACTCATCCCCATCTTATTTATCTTGTCAATAATATAAGGTGTAGCAGCTTTTATATCTTCTTGCATCTTTTTTATAGCTTCAACGCGGAATTGAGGATTTGAAAGAGTTGATGCATCAAGTCGCAAAGTATAACCCAGAAAAACACCATATGCATGGTCTATCACTGAGGCACCGCCTTTACTTGGAAGAATAAGTCTCTTCATATATTCTGCTGTTGAGTTATCAAATACTCGTCCAAATATAGTACTATCTACTACATTCAGTTCAGTAGAGGGATCATTTTTAATTTTTTGAACAGCATCCATCGCTTCATTAATTGCTTCGCTTAAATCTCCAATAATATGTGACGCACCAAAAACTAACTGATGAAATGGCTGACCCAAGCCATCATCTAGAGCCAACAAATGTATGCCATCACTTTTACTGCCATAATGACTTGCTACAGTTGTCAATTCAATTTTACTCATAATCTTTGGTGCATTTAATACTTGCTCTAAGAAGGCATATAGTATCATGTCGCCAAGGGCATCTTCGGTTAACTGCTTGGTACCACCATACTTTTGCAGTTTTGCCAATGCTGTCATACCAATGCTTTCCACGTCATCATCTAAAACAAATTGTTCAAGCTCAGCTCTTGAATATACATACCGTCCAATATTACAGAGAAGAAACTTTTTCAATTCTCTATCAGAAAATTGGCAGTTGTTCATGTTTAAATGAAAAACTCGCAATTCATTTTTATTTCGTAATCCAAGAGACTCGGGATGTTTTACTTCAGTAAATATCCCCGCGAAATTTTTTTCTTTTATGGTCTTATTAATTGAAGGAAGCGCAGCGACAGCAGTTTTTCTAAATGAAATAGTATCCTTTTTAGACTCAAATAAATATATGTATCCATTTGTTATTTCTTTAATTTCAGATTTAAAATCAGAGCTTTTTACATTTGCCACTGCATACAAAAATAGATTTGCGATTAATTCTGCAGGGTCAAATTCCGTTTCGGTAATAATCTCCTCTTTAGTTTTATGACTTGCTAAATATACTTCTGTATCATTAGGAATAAGCTTGTCTTCTGCAAGGACATCAATCAGAGCTAGTACTGCAATTTTTATTTTTGATCCATCCAGTTTAGGAATAACATTATTTCTAAAATACTCAATAACACCTGAAACAGAAACATTTCTTGCGTTTGCTGCAACGTCCGGAGAAATATTTCTGCCTCCTGTAGACATCATAGTAGAAGCATTATCATCATCTGTTAAATCATAGTTCGAATCTAGTGATAGTAGAATTGTTCCATTAAGGAGCTTCTGCGAAACATTATGAGGTTTACAATAATACATAATCTTTAATAAAGAAGCATAGCAAAGTCGTTTCATCTGATTCTCCTCCTTAAAAACCACTATCAATCTTTGTTTAATACATCTACAATGTCACCAATATTACAATCTAATGCTTTACATATACGAGCTAAAACTTCCATGCTGACCGGTAAATCTTTCCCCATTTTAGCCATTGTAGATGAAGTCATATTGGTCATAGCCATCAAATCTTTTTTCATCAAGTTCTTGTCAATCAGCAATTTCCAGAGTTTATTATAGCTAAATGTCATACTTTCGCCTCCACTATGAAAAACAACATTTCTTTCATTTACTGTTATATCATACCAATTACATACACGTTTTTCAATGCGAAATCTATAAAATCCCATTTCAACTTTGCATACTCAAAGTTTTAATATTCTTTTAAAAATTAAAGTCATAGCAAAGTCTCAACAAAGCCTCAACAATGTAAACCAAATACATAAACCAGTAAACTGTTATTGTACAAAGGCAATAGCAGTTTTTTATTTTGTACAAGCAACACACAACAACCACCTGCAGGGTATTCCGGTGTTGTGTGAATAACAATCAAATATTTGCAACCGACCACCGGAAGTGAGGTTGCAATTCGAAATGGAGAAGTCCTTTTGAATTGCAGCCGATTATCTGTGGTCTGGTTTGTCATATCAAAAATAAGCTCTCCATTTCGGTTCAAGCCGAAGGAGGGCTTTTTATATGTCAACCAGAGACAATCAGAGTCAACCAAAGAACAAGGACTTCTATGATGGCGCATGGCACCTAACAATCAACAACCATGTAATAGAAGTTACCGAAGAAGTCTATCGTGCCTATAAGCAACCTCTATGGGCAGAACGTAAGCGCAAGGAACGTGAAAAACGCTGCATGATCAGTGATGGCAAAGGAAAAACAAAACGCTGCACTGATGACTGTAGCAAATGTGACAAGCAGCGCTCTGGAACTATCCTCTCCCTGGATGGGCTTGCAGAAGAGAGCTGTTTTGAACCAGCTGATTCAGTCGACATTGCTGAACTCGTTGCAGGCAAACTGCTCCTCGAAGAGCTGTTCGCGGCCCTAGATGAGCTCGACCCGGATAACCGTAGGATTATGGCACTCTTCGCCAATGGGAAATCCGAAAGAGAAATTGCTGCTGATATTGGACTGTCGCAAAAAGCTATCAACAAAAGAAAGGCCAAGTTATTTGAGCAGCTGCGTAATCGCCTTAAAGACTTCATATAATTCCAGCACTCAATATGTCCTCTGCTGCCTACTGGCTAGCAGAGGGCAATATTCAAAAATAAATTTTCAAGTTAGTACTCAAATATTTAGCTTCTGTCCTGTGAATGGTGAGGGGGAATACACAACCCTCGAACGGAGGTTAAAGAATGCAAACACAGACAAATGAAATTGACACTAAAGCTCGTGACCGTGAGATGGACGAAGATCTAGCAGATATCCTCACGGCAATCAGCGTAGTGTCAAAACGACTGGCAAAGAAGCTTTCAGCACTTTCCAGGCAAGACAACACGGAAATGAAAGGAGGTAGAGCAGATGAGCAAGATGAGCGAACTGCACCTTTTGGTAACAGAGCTTAAGAAGTGTGGTGAAGCTCTTATTGGCATATCGGAGTCTTTATCTGAATTGTTCACCGATAAGGAGCCTGCCCAGGCTACAGAGCAACCAAAAGCCGAAGTCCCAGCACCCGAGAATAAACCTATCACGCTTGAAGCCGTAAGAGCTATTCTGGCTGATAAATCCCGTGCCGGATATACACTGCAGGTCAGGGCACTTCTTGAAAAGCATGGTGCCGAAAAGCTCTCAGAAATCGACCCTTTGGAGTATCCTTCTCTCCTTTCAGAAGCCAAGGTGCTTGGAAATGGGTAAACACGCGCTCCTTTCCGCCTCTTCATCACACAGATGGCTCAACTGTCCGCCCTCAGCAAGACTATGCGAGAGCTACGAGGATAAGAGCAATAGCTACGCAGCTGAGGGAACAGACGCTCACACTCTCTGTGAATACAAGCTCAAGACATTACTGGGTATTCCCATAAAAGACCCCACTAGAGACCTAACCTACTACAGCGAGGAAATGGAGGACTGCGCAAACGGATATGCCGCCTACATCCTTGAACTAGTAGAAATGGCCAAGCAGACATGTTCTGACCCGCAGGTACTCATAGAACAGCGCCTTGACTTCTCAGAATATGTTGAGGACGGCTTTGGAACAGGCGACTGCGTTATCATCTCAGACGGAGCGCTCCATATTGTGGACTATAAGCATGGCCAGGGAATCCTTGTTGAAGCACAAGATAATCCTCAGATGAAGCTCTATGCCCTTGGAGCACTGGGAATCTTTGATGGTATATACGACATTGAGTCAGTTTCGATGACCATCTATCAACCCAGGCGAGACAACATCTCCACCTATGTGGTATTCAAAGAGTCCTTATACCAATGGGCCGAGGAAATTCTTAAGCCAGCCGCTGAGCTTGCCTACTCTGGGGAAGGAGAATTCAATTGTGGAAAGTGGTGTCAATTCTGCAAGGCCAAACATGAATGCCGCAAAAGAGCTGAAGAAAACATGGAGCTGGCAAGGTATGACTTTCAGCTTCCACCTCTACTTTCAGATACTGAAGTGGAAACCATACTTGGCAAAATTGACGAGCTAGTCTCCTGGGCTTCTGCTATTAAGGATTACGCACTGCAGGCTGCTGTCAGCGGAAAGCAATGGCATGGTTGGAAGCTGGTCGAAGGCAGGTCCAACCGCAAGTACATCAACGAACATACTGTAGCTGAAGTTGTGAGCGCAGCCGGTTACGACCCATATGAGCCGAAAATCTTGGGTCTGACCGCTATGACGTCTCTCCTTGGCAAAAAACGATTCGAAGAAATTCTCGGTAATTACATTGAAAAACCTCAAGGAAAACCAACGCTTGTGCCAGAAAGCGATAAACGCCCGGCAATCCATACAGCAAAGCATGATTTCAATGAATAAATAGGAGGAAAATCTTATGTCTAACAACACAAACAAAGTCAATAGCAATCCAATGAAGGTTATAACTGGTCCCAATACACGCTGGTCATATGCCAACGTATGGGAGGCAAAATCCATTAACGGTGGTGCTCCAAAGTTCTCAGTATCTCTAATCATTCCAAAGTCCGATGCAGTGACTGTCGCAAAAATCAAGGCAGCTATTGAAGCTGCTTACCAGGAAGGGGCCGCTAAGCTCAAGGGAAGCGGTAAATCCGTGCCACCACTCTCTTCTATCAAGACGCCTTTGCGTGACGGTGACACAGAAAGGCCGGATGATCCTGCCTACGCGAATGCCTACTTTATCAATGCCAACTCTGCAACCGCACCTGGTATTGTAGACGCCGACCGCAACATTATCCTTAACCGCTCTGAGGTGTATAGCGGAGTTTATGGCAGAGCCAGCATCAGCTTTTATGCCTTTAACAGCAACGGAAATAAAGGAATCGCATGTGGCCTCAATAACCTGCAAAAAATACGTGACGGCGAACCACTCGGCGGCAAATCAAGAGCGGAAGATGATTTTTTAACTGACCTCGATGAGGACTTCCTAGCATGAAAACAATCAGCATCGACATAGAAACCTATAGCAGTGTAGACCTCGCCAAAAGCGGGGTCTACCGCTATGTAGAAGCATCTGACTTTGAAGTTTTGCTATTTGCCTATTCCGTTGACGGTGGCGATGTCCAAATCATTGACCTTGCCGCAGGTGAAGCTATTCCAGATGAAATAACTGCTGCGCTTACGGATGAGAATGTAACGAAATGGGCTTTCAATGCCCAATTTGAACGAATCTGCTTGTCGAGCTGGCTAGGCTTGCCTTCTGGGCAGTATCTTGATCCAAGGTCATGGCGCTGTTCTATGATTTGGTCGGCCTACATGGGGCTTCCTCTTTCACTTGAGGGTGTTGGCATAGTGCTGGGCCTTGAAAAACAAAAGCTAAAGGAAGGCAAGGATCTCATTCGATATTTCTGCCAGCCATGTAACCCCACTATCACTAACGGCAAAAGAACTCGCAACCTTCCGGAGCACGCAAAAGACAAATGGGCTGCCTTCAAAGAATATAACCGCCGCGATGTTGAAGTTGAAATGGCCATACAAGGCAAGCTATCAAGGTTTCCTGTCCCTGAGCCAGTTTGGACAGAGTACCACCTGGATCAAGGGATCAATGATCGCGGCGTGGCATTGGATATGCCTTTTGTGCAGCAGGCCATAGAAGCAGACAAACGCTCCCGCACAGAACTGATCCAGCTGATGCATGAACTTACGGAGCTGGATAACCCCAACTCTGTGGCTCAGATGAAACAGTGGCTTTTCGATAATGGCCTGGAAACAGATACTCTTGGCAAGAAGGCAGTTATGGAGCTTCAAAAAACAGCTCCAGCTCCCCTTGGGGAGGTACTAACGCTCCGCCAACAACTGGCCAAATCCTCGGTCAAAAAATACCAGGCCATGGAGAATGCCGTCTGCAAGGATGGCCGCGCGCGTGGGATGTTCCAGTTCTACGGAGCAAATCGAACTGGCCGCTGGGCCGGCAGGCTTATTCAGATGCAAAACCTCCCCCAAAACCATATGCCAGACTTAGAAGAGGCTCGAAGCCTTGTAAAAAATGGCGATTATGTTGCAATCAACATGCTTTACGACTCCGTGCCAGAGGTCTTGTCAGAGCTTATCCGTACAGCCTTTGTCCCGAGGCCTGGGCATAAATTCATTGTGGCGGACTTCTCTGCCATCGAAGCTCGTGTCATTGCTTGGCTTGCAGGAGAAAGCTGGCGACAGCAGGTCTTTGCATCCGGCAAAGATATCTACTGCGCATCCGCTGCTCAAATGTTTCGGGTACCTGTTGAAAAGCATGGCATAAACTCACATCTAAGGCAAAAAGGAAAAATCGCAGAATTGGCCCTTGGCTATGGAGGCTCTGTTGGCGCTCTTAAGGCCATGGGTGCTCTTGAGATGGGTCTTGAAGAAGATGAGCTCCAGCCTCTCGTTACAGCATGGCGAGCTTCAAATCAAAACATTGTAAGGCTCTGGTGGGATGTGGACCGTGCCGCCTTAAAAGCAGTAAAAGACCGGACTGTCACAGAGACTCACGGGATTCGATTCGCGTACCAAAGTGGGATGCTTTTCATCACTCTTCCCTCCGGAAGGAAGCTATCCTACGTGAAGCCGCGTATTGGTGAGAATCAATTCGGATCAGAATGTGTGACCTACGAAGGTGTAGGTAGTACGAAAAAATGGGAGCGGATTCAAAGCTACGGTCCCAAGTTCGTGGAGAACATTGTTCAAGCCACTAGCCGTGACATCCTCTGCTACTCCATAAAGCATCTTCAGGATTGCTCTATCGTTATGCATATCCATGATGAATTAGTCATAGAAGCCCACCCTAGTGAAGCTACAGAAAGCATCTGCAAAAGGATGAGTCAGACTCCGCCTTGGGCTAGTGGACTTCTACTAAAGGCTGATGGCTATGAAACAAACTTTTATAAAAAAGATTAATTATAGAGTACTCATAACAATAGCTTCTGTCCTTTGGAAGTTAGAAGGCAATAACGCCTTCAAGATTGGAGGTATTGAATATGTTCTATGTAAAAGAAAGACTCAGCGATACTGCTGAGCTCATGGTGGAAATCCATGACGATAATGTGTTCTGCACCTGCCCTGGATGCGGGTGCGAGGTCGAAATTGACCTAGCAGAGCTGTTTAGTGACGGCGATAGCGACCTCTATGGCACATCAGTTTATTGTCCAGACTGCAGCAGAAAAAGAATGGAGGGAATCAGATGAAGGAGCTCATACCTAAAGACAAGTACGGCATTTTCGCGGATACCAATGACACAGCTAGAGTCGACAGTTTATTTGTGGCCCAGTTCTTTGAGAAGGAACACAAGAATGTCTTGGCAGATATAAGAAAAATATTGTCTCCAAATTCAGGATTAAGTGAGGATTTCGGTCAGCTTAATTTTCAGCCGACCTCCTACAAAGACGTATGTAATAGAAAACAATCCGCCTATGCCATGACAAGGGACGGTTTCACCTTGCTGGTCATGGGCTACACCGGACAAAAAGCCATGCGGTTCAAGGAGCTCTACATCCAACGCTTCAATGAGATGGAGCAGTTCATTAAAACCTTGATCACAGCACGTAAAGACTTCCCTCTTCTCACCGAAAACATCAGGCTACTACATGACAATCCAAAGCCATATCATTTCAGCAATGAATGCGACATGATCAACCGGATTGTTACCGGGATGTCGGCAAAGCAGTTCAGGCATGCCCACGGCCTTGAAAAAGGGACTAGTATACGTCCTTACCTTACAGATGAACAAATCAAAATGATAGAAGCACTCCAAAAGGTCGATATCGGTTTACTACTGGCAGTGCCTAATTATGAACAGCGCAAACGTCACCTGGAATGGTACAAGATGAAGCTTCAAAAGAAAATAGCATAAAGTGAGGTGCACCATATGAGCATTAGTAAATTCAACTCAGAAGGATACTACGACCCCACTGCCTATGAAGCTTTAACCGCTGTAGAAAAATCAGAAAAAGCTATAAATACCTACCGCCCTTTGGTATATATCTGTTCCCCCTACTCTGGGGATATTGATACAAATATCAAAGCGGTTAGACAATACAGCAGGTTTGCGGTTGATCGGGGCTATATCCCGCTCACCCCTCACTTGCTGTTTACACAGTTTTTGGATGATGACATCCCTTCGGAGCGGGAACTCGGCTTATTTTTTGGCAATGTACTTATGTCAAAGTGCTCTGAGGTCTGGGTGTTTGGAGGTTACATCTCCTCTGGTATGGAATCTGAAATTGAAAGAGCCAAGCGGAAAAATTACCCTATTCGATACTTCAACACAGACTGCAAGGAGGTTCAGAAGCGATGAAAATAGCAATCGGTAATAGCCGACTCGATAAGAAGTGGAAGAACAACGACATGTCTTGGGAGGATTTCTGCAACCGCGTCAGCACTACCATTCGAACTACTGAAACCATGGAGGAATACCGCAGGCTGAAAAAAGGCCAGCAGGATGCCATCAAGGACGTCGGCGGATATGTGGCCGGACATCTTCGTGAAGGCAGGCGAAAGAAAGGCTTTGTTCTTTGTCGCTCTATGATTCTGCTCGATATGGACTATGGTACTCCTGGATTTTGGGACGAGCTTATCATGCTCCATGACTTCCAATGCTGCGCATACTCCACCCATAAGCATACCCCCGAGCATCCCCGTATTCGATTGGTCATCCCACTTAACCGAGAAGTTAGTGAAGCTGAATATCCAGCCGTGACACGCATGGTGGCAAAGGAAATTGGCATTGACCTGTTCGACGATACAACATATGAACCACACCGCCTGATGTATTGGCCGTCCACATCTTCAAATGGAGAATTCTTCTTCAATAAGCACGACGGTGCTCCCCTTGATCCAGATATTTATTTGTCCCAATACGACAACTGGCAAGATGAGTCTACTTGGCCTCGTTCGAGCCGGCAATCTGAGGTAGTCCGTCGCGCTGCAGCTGAAGCCTCTGACCCTCTTTCAAAACCCGGGATCATAGGTGCCTTCAACCGTGCCTATAGTGTTGAGGCTGCAATAGAAGCCTTTCTTGGCGACATATATGAACCCTCCTCCATAAACGGAAGATATGACTACATCCCAGCAGACAGCAGTGCCGGCGTTGTACTTTACGATGGCAAATTTGCCTACAGTCACCATGCCACGGACCCTGCTTGCGGAAAGCTGCTAAATGCCTTTGACCTAGTCCGCTTACACAAATTCCAAAGCCTTGACGATAAGCTCCCGGATGAAATACCAATTACTAAGCTACCCTCTTACAAAGCTATGACAGAGCACGCCTCCAAGGATGACAAAGTAAAGCTTCTGCTAGTACAAGAGCGTCAGGCACAGGTAGCAAATGAGTTTTCTGAAGATATTGCGGATTCAAATTGGCAGAAAAACCTGGAGTATGAAGCCCGCTCCACTGTGCTTAAAAATAACCTGCATAACATCACGCTCATTCTCCAAAACGACCCCAATCTGAAAGCTCTCGTATTTAACCAACAGCTAGACGGTATGGAGATTAAAGGAGATGTGCCGTGGAAGCATCCTTCTAAATACTGGCGGGATGCCGACGATGCCCAGCTGATTAGCTATGTGGACTCCCACTACGGGACCTTCTCTCAACGCAACTATCAGATTGCTGTGGCTAAAGTCACTGATGATCGTTCCTACCATCCCATACGTGAATTCCTTTCAGCATTGCCTGAGTGGGATAAGGTGCCAAGATTAGACACACTCCTTATCGATTATCTTGGCGCCGAGGATAACGCATATGTTAGGGCGGTTACGAGAAAAACACTCTGCGCCGCCATAAGCCGCGTGTTAAACCCAGGATGCAAGTTCGACTCCATGCTGGTGTTAAATGGCCCACAGGGTGTTGGCAAGAGTACCCTAATTTCCAAACTGGCTGGTGAGTGGTTCTCTGATAGCCTCAATCTTGGTGATACGAAAGACAAGACAGCGGCAGAAAAACTACAAGGGTACTGGATTCTTGAGATTGGCGAGCTTGCCGGACTTCGAAAAGCCGAGGTCGAAACGCTTCGCTCTTTCCTCTCACGACAGAACGATATTTATCGCGCGGCCTTTGGCAAACGCGCAACACCGCATTTACGTCAATGTATCTTTTTTGGCACCACAAATGCCGAGTCCGGATACCTACGCGACACGACTGGCAACCGCCGCTTTTGGCCAGTGAAAACTCCAGGCGGTGGCAGCAAGCGTTCATGGGAGCTTCCAAGCGAGGATATTCAGCAGATTTGGGCAGAGGCGCTAGCATACTTTAACGCCGGTGAAAAGCTATATCTCGATGCTTCGATGGAGCAGCTTGCGAAAATGGAACAGCGCGAGGCATTAGAATCAGATGAACGCGAAGGCCTAGTACGCGATTTCCTCGACACCCTTTTGCCGGAGGAATGGGATACTATGGACCTGTTTGAACGCAGGAGCTTCTTAAGCGGTACTGAGCTTGGCAGCATTGGACGCATTGGCACAATTCCACGGCTAAGCATTTGCAATATGGAAATATGGTGTGAATGCTTCGGAAAAGAGCGAGCCAACCTCAAGCGCACAGATTCTAATGAGCTGGCCGCCATTTTGATTAAACTTGGCTGGGAGCGCCTGCCCGAGAAAGTCCGAACGACACTTTATGGTCCGCAGTATGTATTTGTTCCCAAAGACCGTTCCTAAAAAATTTTTAGGAACAATTTGTTCCCATCAGCTGTTCCTGAAAATCAGGTTGTTCCCGTATAAAGGTCAGGAACATTTTCAGGAACAGCCCAAAGGGACTGCCGGCAGGCCCGAAATTCGGTTTCATTCCTATGTTCCTAATAAAATTATAAAAATAGAATATGAATAAATATATAAGCATAGGACACACAATGCACGCATTTGCGCGCGTAAGGGATTTTGGGGTTTTCGGAACAATAGAATACGGAGGAAATTGAAATGAAAAATAATCCTGTAACCACATCACATATTGCCCCGTGCCACAAGCAATTGAAAGTCTTGGCAGCTGTGTATGCTGCCTTTGATCTTATTGATCCGATAGAAAGGAACTTAACTCTATGAGAGAAAAAGCGATTGAACAAAAGCTAACCAAGGCTGTAAAAACAATGGGAGGCCTTGCCTTGAAGCTGAACGTCCCAGGTTTTGATGGAATACCAGACCGACTAGTGCTTCTACCAGGTGGTAAGCTGGCCTTTATTGAACTTAAAGCCCCAGGCAAGCGCCTGCGCCCGCTGCAGGAAAAACGAAAAAGACAACTGGAGGCCCTGGGTTTTTTAGTGTTCTGCATTGACAGCACCTTGCAGATTGGAGGGATACTCGATGAAATACAAGCCTCATGAGTATCAAACTTATGCGACAAATTTTATATTGGAGCATCCCATCTCAGCTGTTTTCCTTGATATGGGACTTGGCAAGAGTGTGATTACCCTTACTGCCATCTTCGACCTCTGCCTGGACAGCTTCCTTATCCGCAAGGTCCTGGTCATTGCCCCTCTTCGAGTAGCACGTGATACATGGCCTACAGAAATCGAAAAGTGGGATCACCTTAAGGGCTTGAATTACTCAATAGCAGTCGGTACTGAAGCGGAGCGTAAAAGTGCCCTTATGAAGACTGCCGACATATACCTTATCAATCGGGAAAATGTGGACTGGCTTGTAAACAAGAGTCAGCTTCCTTTTGATTACGACATGATTGTAATAGATGAGCTTTCATCCTTTAAGGCCTATGGCTCCAAGCGCTTCAAGTCTCTACGAAAGGTTCGGCCAAAGGTAAAGCGAATCGTTGGACTGACAGGAACTCCATCCGGCAATGGGCTAATGGATTTATGGGCTGAAATCGGAATCCTGGATATGGGAGAGCGCCTTGGACGCTTCATCTCCCACTACAGAAGTAGTTTCTTCACCCCGGATAAACGTAACCAGCAAATTGTGTTTAGCTATAAGCCTCTACCCGGCGCTGAGGAAGAAATCTATCGACTTATCTCCGACATTACCATCAGCATGAAGAGCACAGACTTCCTCAAAATGCCGGAATGCATCATCAACGAGGTTCAAGTACAACTTTCGGATAAGGAGAAAAAAATCTATGAGACTATGAAGCGGGAGCTGGTCATTTCCCTTGAAGGTCAAGAAATTGATGCCGGAAGCGCTGCTAGCCTCTCAAACAAACTCCTTCAAATGGCCAATGGCGCAGTTTATGCTGAAGACGGATCTGTAGTCCATATCCATGAGCGAAAGCTTGATGCCCTAGAAGACCTGATCGAAGCTGCCAACGGCAAACCCGTCCTTATTGCCTACTGGTACAAGCACGATCTTGAACGTATACAGAAGCGTTTCCCAGTAACAAAGCTGGATACTACAGCGTCAATCAAGGCATGGAACAAGGGAGAAATTCCTTTAGCTATTATCCACCCGGCTTCGGCAGGTCATGGACTTAACCTTCAAAGCGGAGGCTCGACCCTCATCTGGTTTGGATTAACGTGGAGCCTTGAGCTATATCAACAAACCAATGCCCGCCTATGGCGACAAGGTCAAGCTTCAGATACGGTAGTTATACATCATCTCGTTGCACAAGGCACCATAGATGAACAGGTTATGAAAACCCTAAAGAAAAAGGACAATACCCAGTCCGCGCTAATTAATGCGGTCAGGGCTAACCTAAAATAAGGAGATGGTCACATGATTGCACTCAAATACATCAACAAAAATGCTGCTACCGTAGCTGCTATCCGGGACTATGAAAACATGCGGTTTATCATCAACAACACCCCGCAAGAAATAAAGGACGTATACGCCCAGATGACTTCGCCTAGAGGGCAAAAGCTCTCCGGGATGCCATCAGCAAGGAATCCTCAATCCGGTACTAATAAGCTTGTAGATCAAATCGACAAATTGGACATTCTGCGGGAGCGCTACAATCAAGCTATTGAATATATGGCTTGGTTCGAGCCTGCGTGGTCCAGCTTGACAGATACCGAGCAGCGTATACTTTCTGAGTTCTATATGACAGGTAATCAGAAGTCAGGTGCTACCTATCGCCTGATGGACGAATTCAGTTACAGTGAGAGCCATATTGAACGTCTCCGATCGAATGCCCTGAATCATCTTCGGAGCCTTTTATACTGCTAACAAAAAAAATACTATCACTTTCTCGATATAGAAAATAAAAAATACTATAAAATAGTATTTACAAGAAAACAAATTCTTGATATAGTATTTCTAAGAAAAGCAATAGTATTTTGCGGAGGTGTTTAGTATGGCAAAAATAGAAATCCAAATTGACGATAGGATTTTGGCTGAAGCAGAAAGTGTTCTCCATTCCCTTGGGATGGATGTTGAGATGGCTGTGAGTATTTATCTGCGAAGAATAGCCTTAGAGAAAGGACTGCCAATGACTATGACTGGACCTATAGCAAAGCAATCAGAATCAGAAATCACTGAGGATTTAGAGGACTCCTTTGAAGATGATTCAAAAGCTTCTACCCGCAGCAACAGCAGGATTACTGCTGCGATGGTTGATGAAGTATGGCGTGCATTCTTAAAACATATTCAAGGATCTGGTGGAATCAGCTCACTCAGCACCGAGGTATCCTCTAAAACAGGCATGAACCGAGGCAGTGCATTCATTTATTTGACAGTCCTAGCTAATCTGGTTAATGGAGATTCAAATACCCGCGTTTTAAAATACAAAGACCTAGAGTATTTAATGGGAAAAATCAAAACTGAATTGGGCGAAAGCAAGTATCAAAATGCACTCAAGTCCTTGTTAGCGTCTGTTCCGTATTGGAGGGAAAGGATTTCTGGAGTCTACGCAGATAAGGTTGAGTCTTACTGCAAGAAGCACTCATAAAAGATGAGGGAATTCTGAGGGAGTGTTTGCTTAAGAGCATTGTATAATAATAGTATCGAAAGCTGTATCAAGAGCCTTCGCGGAAAACCGCGGGGGCTTTTTATATTCTCTAAAGGAGGTGTTCTATGCCGAGGAAACCCAAGAGACCCTGCTCTCATCCAGGTTGCCCGGAGCTGACGGAGAATCGGTTTTGTGAGAAGCATGCAAAGCAAGAAGCCGCCAGGTATGAAAAGTATCAGCGAGATCCGCAAAGCAAAAAGCGCTACGGGCGAGCCTGGAAACGCATCCGCGACCGTTACATCGAGGCCCATCCTCTGTGCGAAGAGTGTCTCAAGAAAGGACGGATGACGCCAGCAACAGAGGTCCATCACATCCTTCCACTTGCTCGAGGAGGTACCCATGAAGAATCGAATCTCATGGCTCTTTGCACACATTGCCACTCCTCTATCACAGCGCGTGATGGCGACCGCTGGCATGACCGGTAGGGGGCATCAAATCTCCGTGACCCTCTCCCCGGGGAACGGGCGTGGGGCTTCACGTAAATTTTTTCAAAAGTTTTAGGGGTATTAACCCCCTGCTCAGATTGGAGGTGAAATGATGGGAAAAAGAGGACCTCAACCCGGCGCAGGCGGTAGGCCAAGAAAGGCACTATCTGACAAAATAATGGACGGCAATTCTAAAAAGCTTCAAATAGTCCCTCTCCCTGAAGGCGATTCAGAATCTGGGTCGGAAATGCCAAAACCTGCTGATTGGTTGTCAGCTTCCCAAAAGAATGGACACCCATTGATAGCCAATGAAATCTATACAGATACCTGGGGATGGCTTTGCAAGCACAAATGTAGCCATCTGGTCCCGAAACAGCAGATAGAACAATATGCCATGAGTTCAGCTCGCTGGATTCAGTGCGAACAGGCAATATCAGAATATGGCCTCTTGGCAAAGCATCCAACAACAGGTGCGCCGATTGCTTCTCCTTACGTAAGCATGGCGCAATCCTTCTCGAAACAAACTCACAGCTTATGGGCTCAAATTTTTGCAATAGTACGTGAGAACAGCCTCACTGATTGCTCAAACTATACTCCTCAAGACGATTTAATGGAGCGGCTTCTTACCGCCCGGAAAGGAAAATAACATGGAAACTAGATACCTAACAGCAGAAAGTGTGTGTGAAGGCCATCCCGATAAGCTCTGTGACCTTATAGCCGACAGTGTCCTGGATACTTGTTTGCGCAAGGACCGTGCTTCCCGCGTGGCTTGTGAAGTAATGGCAACAAAGGGAAAGATTATCGTAGCGGGCGAAATCACCTGTAGCGGTAAAGTCGATATCAAAAGAATAGTAAGATCCACTCTCCAAAATGTCGGATATGACCCACGAAGCTTCCAAATACTTGTTTTTGTCCATAAACAAAGCCAAGATATTGCCAAGGGCGTGGATAATGCTCTGGAAGCAAGAAGCGGTGACACCTCCTGGTATAATACGCTGGGCGCTGGAGATCAGGGAACGATGTACGGCTATGCTACCAATGAAACAAGGCAGATGCTCCCTCTCCCTGTGGTTCTGGCCAATAGCATCACGAAGCGACTTGACCGGGTCAGACACGACGGACTCATCAAGGGAATCAAACCAGATGGCAAGGCTCAGGTCACTGTTGAGTACAAGGACGGAAAACCAAGCAGAATCAAAACCATCATCGTCTCCGTGCAGCATGAGGCGTCAAAGACACTAGATGAGCTAAGTAAAGACATACATACTCATGTTCTCTGGAAATGCTTTGAAGACTTCACTTTTGATGAAAACACGGAAATTCTGATAAACCCTTCTGGTCGATTTGTGGAAGGCGGCCCTGCAGCAGATACTGGACTTACAGGCAGAAAGCTTATGGTTGACACCTACGGTGGCCTTGCTGCCCATGGTGGTGGAGCCTTTTGCGGGAAAGACCCGACAAAGGTCGACAGGTCAGCTGCTTACATGGCCAGGAATATTGCCAAGCACATTGTTTGGTGCGGTCTTGCAGAGCGCTGCCAGATTAATATCGCCTACGCCATAGGAAAAGCTGATCCAGTATCTGTCGAGGTCGATACTTTCGGAACTGGCAAGGTTTCCGATGAGATACTTCGAAAAGCGATACTGGAAGTCTGGTGCCTTCGCCCGGCAGCCATTATAGAACTCTTAAACCTTCGATTCCCCAGGTATTCAGAAACGGCTGTCTATGGTCATTTTTCATCCTGCCTATACCCTTGGGAAGATGTTAGCAAGTACAAGGAACTAAAAGAGGCGGTGATGAAGCTTGAGCAAGACAACTAGTGACATGAAGCTGGTGCCAATTCAGGAATTAGTGCCATATGTAAATAACGCAAGGACTCACTCGCCTACACAGATTACCAAGCTGCGCTCGAGCCTGCGGGAGTTTGGATTCGTCAATCCCATAATAGTGGACAGAGACTATAGTGTGATAGCCGGCCATGGCCGACTACTTGCAGCCAAGGAGGAAGGCTTCAAAGAAGTACCTTGTGTGTTTGTTGACTATTTGAGTGAAGCCCAAAAGAAAGCTTATATCATAGCCGATAACCGCTATGCGGAGGATGCAGGCTGGGATGAAGAGCTTTTAAGGCTTGAGATTGAAAGTCTCCAAGGCATGGAATTCGATGTAGGTCTTCTCGGCTTTGAGGCAGCTGAGCTTAATAAGTTACTAACTACTGACGATGATGTGAAAGAAGACGACTTCGATGTAGATGCAGAGCTACAAGAGCCTGCAATCACTAAAGCCGGAGATGTATGGCTTCTTGGAAGGCACCGACTAATATGCGGCGACAGCACAAAGCCTGAAACCTACAAAATCCTCATGAATGGTAAAAAAGCAAACCTAGCAGTTACCGATCCTCCGTACAACGTTAATTACGAAGGATCAGCCGGAAAAATCAAAAATGACAACATGGCTAATGAAGCGTTCTACTCCTTCCTCTGCGATGCATTCAAAAACATGGAAGAGGTAATGGCCCAGGACGCTTCTATTTATGTTTTCCATGCAGATACTGAGGGCTTGAATTTTAGAAAGGCCTTTTCGGATGCAGGCTTTTATCTTTCAGGCACTTGCATCTGGAAGAAACAAAGTCTCGTACTTGGCAGAGCCCCTTACCATTGGCAGCATGAACCGGTGCTCTTTGGGTGGAAGAAAAAAGGCAAACATATGTGGTATTCAGACCGTAAGCAATCGACCATCTGGGAGTACGACAAGCCTAAGAAAAACGGCGACCACCCTACTATGAAGCCGGTAGCTCTTATCGCTTACCCCATAACTAACTCTAGCATGTCAGGCTGCATCGTCCTCGATCCGTTTGGAGGCTCAGGCTCAACACTTATTGCCTGCGAACAAACGGACCGCATATGCCATACCATTGAGCTTGATGAAAAATTCTGTGATGTCATTGTAAAAAGGAGCATTCAGCAGTTTGGTTCTGATGAACAGATTTTTCTCCTGCGCGATGGAGTAAAAAAAGCTTATAGCGAAGTTGTAAAAAATACTGACATTCAGCCGGAAAAACAACAGAATTAACTTGCTATTACACTCGCTTGGAGTGATATATGTTATAACCCAAAAAGAAAGGTGGTTAAGCATATGGAAATCAAATTCAACAGCACAGGCACCAAGCGTAAGGCTTTAGTTAGCGCCATTGGCGAACTGCTGGAGATAAAACCAGCATATCAAGGAGCACCAAGCTTCGCCTTCAAAATTGGAGGCTTCACGGTAGACAAAAACGGCGAGCTTCTCTTTGATGAGCAAATTGAAATCAGCGAAGTTGAGCTGCTCATCGAAAGGCTCGCAGAGCGCGGCTTTGAAGCTGATGTTACAGAAAACCTTCTAGAGAAGGCTTCCTTAGCAGAAATCGACGAGCCAATACCCAATGAGGATAAAATCGAGGGCCTCGTAATCGAACTGCCAAGGGCAGCATTTACAGATAGTAGCCTCGCGAACCTAAAGCGGCTATTGGAAAGCAAGGAAAATCTCATCAAGAAGGCTCTTGGACTTGAGAAGCTGCCCGTTGAGATTTTAGACGAAAAGGTCAGCTTCCCCTGGTTTTCATTTCCGATAAGCCCTGAGGAAATAAAGGCCTACTCCCACTTCATATGCTCTCTTGCTGAATTAGCAAAGGAACAAAAAAGGGTAACTGCAAAGGCCAAGGAAATAGAAAATGAGAAATATGCCTTCCGATGCTTTCTTCTAAGACTTGGCTTCATAGGCGATGAGTATAAAGCAGAGCGGAAAATCCTACTCTCTAAGCTGACAGGCAGCTCGGCTTTTAAAAGCGGTGAAGCCAAGCAAAAGGAGGCTGACTAAAATGCGATCCATACATCCTAATAGACTGCAGCAACTTAAAAACAGCTATGCACCTAGAACAAGGGTAAGGCTGCTACGAATGAATGACCCCTACACCAAACTCAGCCCGGGTGAACTTGGAACAGTAATCGGAGTCGATGACATTGGAACCATTCATGTTTCCTGGGACTGCGGCTCAAGCCTTGGCGTAGCATATGGCGAAGATTCCTGTGAAATAGTAAAAGGCTAAGTCCGGCAAAGGAGGAAAAAATGAAAGCGCATTTTGTTAGAAAAGCCAGCACCATAGACGACTTAAAGGGCTACGAAATGGAAAGTGGCAGCCAGTTTGTTATCGAGGAGGTCGTTGAGCTTGAGGTAGATGAATTCAAAGCATTTTCTAAGAACCTGCTAGATGACCATGATTTTATTGCCAAGCGCGTAGACAAGATGTTCCTCGATGCCGACAATGTCTGGCATTGCCTTCTGGTCAAGGCAAAGGATGCAGATGAAGGTATATTAATTGAAAGCGAAGGCTACGATTACGCACGTTATGCATCCTACTATCCAGGCTTAGAGATTCCAAAAGAAAAGATAATCAAACAGATTTTAGCCATTAGGGAAACTGGCGAGACCAACATGTTCGACACCCTGATGGTCCAGCGGATGGCTTATGAGCGAGGTTATTTCGAGCTTGTGACATTCCTTGAAGAATACAAGAAGGAATACTGCCACTTTATTCTCACCGGTGAATTATAAAATCCTAGCAATGACATATAAGAAGCCTTTCGGGGCTTCTTTTGTCGTTCAAAATTAAAAAAGGGGGGGGTGAGCGCATATACGAAGGCTTAAGAAGTACAAACCAACTAGATTTATGAGTAAAGACTCCCATTATGACAAGGAAGCGGCAGATTATGCGGTGGGGTTCATAGAATGCTTATCCCACACAAAAGGAACATGGTCAGGCAAACCCTTTGAGCTTATTGACTGGCAGGAGCAAATCATCCGAGACGTTTTTGGAACCATCAAGGCCAACGGCTATAGACAGTTCAACACAGCTTACGTTGAAATTCCTAAGAAAATGGGCAAATCGGAGTTGGCCGCCGCTATTGCGCTCCTTCTCACCTGTGGAGACGGCGAAGAGCGCGCTGAGGTTTACGGATGCGCTGCAGACCGAAACCAGGCATCCATCGTCTTTAATGTGGCGGCTGACATGGTAAGACTATGCCCGGCACTATCAAAGAGAGTGAAAATACTCGATTCACAAAAACGCTTGATTTATTTGCCAACGGGAAGCATCTATCAGGTGCTTTCCGCAGACGTTTCAAACAAGCATGGCTTTAATACCCACGGCGTTGTTTTTGATGAGCTCCACACTCAGCCCAATCGAAAGCTCTTTGACGTCATGACCAAAGGCAGCGGCGATGCAAGAACTCAGCCGCTTTATTTTTTAATAACAACAGCTGGTAACGATACAAACAGCATCTGCTACGAAATCCACCAAAAGGCACTAGACATTATCGATGGTAGAAAAATCGACCACACCTTCTATCCCGTGATTTATGGAGCAGACGAAGCCGATGACTGGACCGATCCGAAGGTCTGGAAAAAGGCTAATCCGTCGCTAGGAATCACTGTCGGAATAGATAAAGTAAAAGCTGCCTGTGAAAGCGCGAAACAAAACCCTGCAGAGGAAAACAGCTTCAGGCAGCTAAGGCTAAACCAATGGGTTAAGCAAGCCATCCGGTGGATGCCAATGGACAAATGGGACAAGTGCTCCTACTCTGCTAATCCAGATTCACTTAGAGGCCGCATTTGCTATGGTGGGCTCGACCTTTCAAGCACAACGGACATCACAGCCTTTGTTCTAGTCTTTCCACCGGAAGATGAGACTGACAAGTATGTCATCCTTCCATACTTTTGGATACCTGAAGAAAACATAAATCTGCGTGTTAGGCGTGACCATGTACCCTATGACGTTTGGGAAAAACAAGGATTCTTGCAGACCACCGATGGCAACGTTGTTCATTACGGCTTCATTGAGACGTTCATAGAGAAACTTGGTGAGAAATACAACATAAGAGAAATAGCATTTGATAGATGGGGCGCAGTACAGATGGTGCAGAACCTTGAGGGGATGGGCTTTACTGTAGTTCCATTCGGTCAAGGCTTCAAAGACATGTCTCCTCCGACAAAAGAACTCATGAAGCTGACACTGGAAGAAAAGCTCTCCCACGGAGGGCATCCAGTGCTTCGCTGGATGATGGACAACATCTTTATTCGAACCGACCCCGCTGGAAACATAAAACCGGATAAGGAAAAGAGTACTGAAAAAATCGATGGAGCGGTCGCCACGATTATGGCACTTGATAGATCTTTGAGGAATCCAGGCAATATGGGAAGCATTTACGATAATAGAGGTATTTTAGTTTTATAGATTATTGATAATAACTTTTGCGTATATATCTTGATATATTGGAAATTTAAAAAGCATTTTGGGAGGTATATATGCAACCATTAAATGAAGAACAAATTAAAAAGAAACTGGGTATAGACTCATGGAGAAACCTTTCTAAGGATAAAGTCATAAAGTTTGCAGCAATGATGCCAGAAATGGACAAAGAAGTAGCAATCAAAATAATAGAGCAGTTCCCAGAATTCAGAAAGTTCGCCAGTGACATAGTCGATACTTTAGAAGAAGAGTATAAATCAACTATTAAAGCGAATACAGATAGTCAAGAAGAAGTTTATAACGCTTTTAGAGAAACACGTGAAATCCTAAAAGACGAATTAAGAAGGAGTGATTTAACACCCGAGGAAAGAACGAATATTATAAATATGATCATGAAACTTGTCGATATGGCGTCAGAAAAAGATAGTGAGAATAAAGAATTTTTAAAGGATCTAATAAAAACAGGGGCTGTCGGCGCGGGGATTGTTTTATCAGCAGCAATAATATTCGTTGGCGGGAAAATCTTATTAGAGCGAGGAAAGAATTAATCAAAAAATTGCTTTTTCATCATGAAGCTCATGAAATAACTATTAAACCTGTAAGAAGTTTATGAAGCATCTACATTAGTAGGTGCTTTTTTAATGCTATTTTTAGGGAGGTACAAAAGTTGAAAATACCTATTCTCTCCAAGATTTTCAAGGCAAGAGACAAGCCAAGCGACTATTATTCCGGTTCGAACCATACCTTCTTCTTCGGCCCTACCACCAGCGGAAAGAGCGTAAATGAATTTACCGCCATGCAAACCACGGCTGTCTACTCTTGCGTACGGATTCTGTCTGAGGCTCTAGCATCATTGCCGCTTCACATATATCGCTATGCACCAAACGGCAAGGAAAGGGTCTATGAACATCCGCTTTACCGCATTTTACACGATGAGCCCAATAGTGAGATGACCTCATTTGTATTCAGAGAAACCCTAATGAGTCATCTACTTATCTGGGGCAATGCCTACGCTCAAGTCATTCGTGATGGTGCTGGTCGCGTAGTTGCCCTCTACCCTCTCCTTCCTGACAAGGTGGCGGTTGGGCGGGACAATAAGGGAGAGATTTTTTACACCTATGCTCGAACCTCTGACGAGAAACCAAACTTCAAGGATTACAGCACCGTGGTACTACGAAAGCAAGACGTCCTGCACATACCCGGGCTTGGATTTGATGGCTTGGTTGGCTATTCCCCCATTGCCATGGCCAAGAACGCCGTAGGAATGACGCTCGCCTGCGAGGAATACGGGGCCAGTTTCTTTGCCAACGGAGCCAATCCCGGAGGTGTTCTCGAGCATCCCGGAGTGCTAAAGGACCCCAAGAAGGTCCGTGATTCCTGGAATGAAGTGTACCGAGGTGCTAATAATGCCCACAAGGTCGCTGTCCTGGAGGAAGGCCTAAAATATCAGCAAATCGGCATCCCGCCAGAAGAAGCTCAATTTTTGGAAACAAGAAAGTTCCAGATCAATGAAATAGCAAGGCTCTACCGGATACCACCGCATATGGTTGGAGATTTAGAAAAGTCAAGCTTTTCAAACATCGAGCAGCAATCACTCGAGTTCGTCAAATATACCTTGGACCCCTGGGTAATCAGATGGGAACAAGCGCTTCAAAGATCCCTGCTGCTGCCAAAGGAGAAAAGTGAATATTTCATCAAGCTTAATGTTGACGGGCTGCTTCGAGGAGATTATCAAAGTCGCATGAATGGCTACTCTATTGGAAGACAAAACGGGTGGCTCTCTGCAAACGACATCCGCGAGATGGAGGATATGAATGCTATCCCTGAAGCTGAGGGTGGAAATCTGTATCTTATAAACGGCAATTTGACCAAGTTAAAAGATGCTGGAGCATTTGCAACCCCTAATGGGCAAAATTCCGGCAATGCAAACCACACTGAAAGGAAGTGACACCTTCGTATGAAGCGTAAATTTTGGAACTGGATAAGAGATGATGTAGGCAGCACGCTGCTTCTTAACGGCGAGATTTCAGATGAAACCTGGTACGGCGATGAAGTCACGCCAAGACTCTTCAAAGATGAGCTTGAAGCCTGCCAAGGTGATATTACCGTCTGGATAAATTCGCCAGGGGGCGACGTGTTCGCCGCTGCTCAAATATACAACATGTTAATGGACTACAAGGGAAATGTAACAGTAAAAATCGACGGCCTGGCTGCTTCGGCAGCTTCAGTAATAGCCATGGCCGGCACCGAGGTTTTGATGTCTCCCGTGGCCATGATGATGGTCCATAATCCCATGACCGTTGCCATTGGAGATTCTCAGGAGATGCAAAAGGCTATCAATATGCTCTCTGAAGTGAAGGAATCCATCATCAACGCCTATGAGATCAAATCTGGTTTATCTAGGGCAAAGCTATCAAAGCTTATGGATGCTGAAAGCTGGTTCAATGCCAAGAAAGCAATTGAAATGGGCTTTGCAGATAAGGTGCTATTTACTGAAGAAAAGCCAGCAGACCATGAAGAAGCACTCGAGGCTGTAATGTTCTCAAGAACTGCAGTGAATAACTCTTTACTTATGAAACTGATTCCGCCAAAACCGGAGAATAAAACCCCGATTGAACAGCTCGAAAAGAGACTGAGCCTACTAGCTCACTAAAATATAGGAGGAAAACTACTATGAATACAATTCTTGAACTAAGAGAAAAACGCGCCAAAGCTTGGGATGCCGCAAAAGCGTTCCTGGATAGTAAAAGAGGCTACGATGGCCTTCTTAGCGCTGAAGACACCGCAACCTACGACAAGATGGAGTCGGATGTCATGAGCCTTGGAAAGGAAATAGATCGTCTAGAACGCCAAGTAGCTATTGATGCAGAACTTTCTAGACCAACTGCCTCTCCTATCACCAATCAGCCTGGAGCAAGCATGACCGGCGAAATGAAAAAAGGCAGAGCTTCCGATGTATATAAGGATTCCTTCTGGAAAGCCATGAGAACTAAAAACTACTACGATGTACAAAATGCACTGCAAATTGGCAGCGACGCGGAGGGAGGTTACCTGGTCCCTGATGAATTTGAAAGAACTCTAATTGAGGCTCTAGAGGAAGAAAACATCTTTAGAAGCATGGCCAAAGTTATCACAACCTCCTCAGGAGACCGAAAAATTCCAGTGGTCGCATCCAAAGGAACAGCATCGTGGGTTGACGAGGAAGGCGCCATCCCTGAATCAGATGATGCATTCGCTCAAGTATCCATCGGAGCATACAAGCTGGCCACCATGATCAAGGTTTCCGAGGAACTCCTAAACGACAGCGTATTCAATCTGGAGAGCTATATCGCTCGTGAATTTGGAAGAAGAATTGGCGCCAAGGAGGAAGAAGCCTTCTTCATTGGCGATGGCATCGGGAAGCCTACAGGTATATTCAATGCCACTGGCGGAGCGCAGCTTGGCATCACCGCCGCTTCTGCTACTGCCATTACCGTGGATGAAGTCATGGACCTGTTCTATAGCCTAAAATCTCCATACCGCAAAAATGCCCTATTTGTCATGAACGATGCAACCGTTAAGGCCATCAGAAAGCTAAAAGATGGTAACGGACAATATATCTGGCAACCTTCGATCCAAGCTGAGCAGCCGGACACCATCCTAAACAGACCAGTAAAGACCTCTGCTTACGTTCCTACTATAGCTGCCAGCGCCAAGTCCATAGCCTTTGGAGACTTCGGCTACTACTGGGTCGCAGACCGTCAGGGCAGATCCTTCCAAAGACTTAATGAGCTCTATGCCGAAACTGGACAGGTTGGCTTTAGGGCAACCCAAAGGGTCGATGGAAAACTAATCCTTCCTGAAGCCATCAAAGTGCTTCAGCAGAAAGCGTAGGTGAATAACTATGAGCAACGTTAAAAACTATACTGAGCAAGGCGGTGAAAAAACCGTCATCGGTGGAACACTTGAGATTCTAGAGGGCGGCCAGGTTATTGGCCTCCCCTCCTCCTTCACTCCAGCAGCTTTTCAAACAGACAGCACTGCTAGTACAATAGCAGGACTTGTTTTAGACTTTAATGCACTTCTTGCGAAGCTCAAAGCCGCAGGGCTTATGGCTTCTGAATAATACTAGGAGGTGAGCGTATTGCTAGTTACACTCGAGGAAGCAAAACTTTACCTAAAGGTTGACGAAGATACAGACGATGCGCTCATAGCCTCCTGTATTGATTCTGCAAAAGAGCTCTGTGAGGACATCCTCCGCTTCCCTCTTACTGAATTCACAGAAATCCCGGAGACAGTTAAGCAGGCTGCCCTCTATGCTATTGGGAACCTATATGAGCAGCGAGAAACTCTTGATATGAAGGCAATGATCGAGCTTATGACAAGGCTTCTCTTCGCCTATCGCAAAGAGGGGTGGTAGCTTTGAGTATCGGAACAATGAGGCATCGCATCACTTTCCAGAGGGTTACGCCTTTTATAAACGAGAACGGCTTTGAAGCTGAACTGCCACTTGAGTATAAAAGCGTGTGGGCAGCTGTCACTAATCTTCATGGCAAGGAATACTTCGAAGCAAAAGCAGTCCAAGCAGAAAACACCGTCAAATTCACCATTCGATTTTTAGAAGGCCTTGATCAGACTATGCAGATCGTCTTTGAAGGCAGAACATATAACATTATCTCCATTGATCACATCAAATACAAGAACCGCTATATGGAAATACGGGCATTGGAGGTGGATGGAGATGGCTAAGATTGAGCTAGAGGGCATGCAAGAGCTAATCGACAAGGTCAATAAGCTTGGAAGCCAAGGTACCCAAATCAAAAAAAACGCCTTGGAAAAGTCCGCCGCCATGGTCAAGGGCAGCATGGAAGAAAAGGCCCCCAGATCTAAGGCAAATAAAAGGCATATGGCCGATAACATTCAGGTTTCAGAAGTCAAAACAGTCAATGGTGTGGATTTTATCCAGATTGGGCCTAACAAGGGAAATGATGGAGAATTCTTCCATTCAAAATTTACCGAATGGGGAACCTCGAAGATCCCTGCTCAGCACTGGGCTGAAAACTCCGTCTTAGAAAACAAAAAGAAAATAGATGAAACGATCAAGGATGAACTGCAAAGGGGGCTTGATGGACTTGATTAACAAGCTAATTCTTGAAGCTTTAAAGCCTCTTGGCGTGCCTGTGGGCTTCCAAAAGTACTCTGGGCAAGAACAAATCTACATTACCTTCCACGAATATCTGCAAACCGGCGAGGAATTTGAGGAAGATGACGAGGCCTTCACCGGGCATTATGTGCAGGTGGATGTATGGTCCAGATCAGACTACACTGCCCTAGTGGCTAATCTGAAGATGGCCCTTAAAGCAGCCGGCTTTAACAGGCTTGATGAAGCGGACTTTTATGAACCTGACACAGGACTCTATCACAAAGGGATTAAATTTTACTATTTGGAATCAAAGGAGGTTTAACCAATGGCAAGACAAATTGGACTCAGAGACATCCACATCGCTCTTCTTACAGACGATGACAATACAGGTACGACTTATGCTGCGCCTACAAAACTAGAACGAGCTGTCAGCGCAAAACTTGCGCCAAAGGTCAATTCTGAAAACATCTATTCTGATGATACTGTGGAAGATGTCATCACTGCCTTTGATAGCATTGAGGTCGAAATTGAACTCAACCAGCTGTCCCTTACAAGCAGGGCAACCTTGCAAGGAGCCAAGGTGGTCAAGGGCGTCCTCATCGAAAGCAAAGAAGATATCTCTCCTACTCTCGCCCTTGGCTTTAAGTCAAAAAAGCACAACGGTAAATACCGCTATGTGTGGCTTCTAAAGGGTAAGTTCGAGCTGGCCACAGACGAATACGACACTGAGGCAGAAAAGCCCTCTCCTAAGTCTGCAAAGCTCAAGGGTACCTTCTATTCAAGGGACTTTGACGGCAACTTCAGATTTATAGCCGATGAGGATGAAGTCGGTATAGATCCAACCATCATTGCAGCCTGGTTTACTGCTGTACCGGCAGAACCTACGCCTGCAGTATAAGAGGGAGTGATTATGTTTGAAGGCATCTGAACTAAAAAACAAGGGGATAAAATTCAAGCTTGGTGAAAAAGAATACGAACTAAAACTCAACATGAACACCTTCTGTGAATTGGAGGAAGTCTATGGTGACTTGAATGCCGCATTTGATGATCTGCAGAGCATGAAGCTTAAAGCAGTCAGGGCTCTCCTCTACTCCGCTATAAAAGTTGAAGATGAGAGCGTTACTCTAAAAGCCATTGGCGAGCAACTGGGACTTAGTGACCTAGAAAGCCTCGGTAGCGCAATCAATGAAGCACTAACTAAATCAATGCCAGAGGTAGATGAAACCTCGGGGGAAGCGAAAGCCACTTAAGTCCACAATTCTGGGATTGGAAGTGGCTTTTCTATTTGGGAACGAACCTACTTCGAATGAGCGAGGAACAGTTCTGGAGCAGCACACCTAAAAAGCTACAGGCACTTTTTAATGTTTACAAGACGGTCAATGGAATTGAAACTTCTTCAAGCCTCGACACCATTGACAGCATTTTGTTTTAAAGGAGGTGAACTAGATGGCAAGCAGCAACAGCACTGTAGTGGCGAGAATCGGGCTTGACGACAGTGGCTTTCAAGAAGGCGTGAGTAAGCTTCAGCGCAGTCTGAAAGTGGTTCAAAGTGAATTCGCGGCTGCTAGCTCAAAGCTTGGAGACTTTGGTAAGTCGACTGAAGGACTAAAGCTAAAGGCTGATAGCTTAAGCCGGCAAATGGAGCTGCAAAAAGAAAAGGTAGCGGCTCTAGCTCGGAGTTACAATGAAAGCGTCGAGAAAAAAGGCGCTGATGCTAAGGCCACAGAGAACCTGAAAATCAAGCTGAACTATGCCAATGCAGAGCTAGGCAAAATGCAACAGGAGCTCAAATCGACAACCGAGGAACTAAAGCTTAAGAGTTCAGCCTGGCATAAGCTTTCCGAAAGCATGGACAAAGCAGGCGAGAAAATGAAGGCCGTAGGTGAGAAAATATCCTCTGCCGGTAAGACCCTATCCACTGCTGTTACCCTCCCTCTACTTGGAATCGGAACAGCTGCAACCAACATGGCTATGGATGCTGTGGAATCTGAGAATCTCTTTGAAGTGGCAATGGGCGGTGTAGCTGAAGATGCAAGAAAGTGGTCCGAGGAAACCTCAAAGGCTCTTGGCCTGAATGCCTACAACGTCAGAAGCAACATGGCCACCTACAATGCCATGCTCACCTCCATGGGGCTTGCATCTGACGAGTCCTTGAAAATGTCAGAGGGACTTACACAGCTATCCTATGACATGGCATCCTTTTATAACCTTAAACCCGAGGAAGCCTTCGAGAAGCTCAAGTCAGGTATCTCCGGTGAAGCCGAGCCCCTTAAGGCACTGGGCATTTTAGTCAACGATACTACTATCAAAACCTATGCCTATACACATGGAATTGCCAAGCAAGGCGAAGAGCTGACAGAAGCACAGAAGGTGCAGGCCCGCTATGGCTCCATCATGGAAGCAACCAAGAATGCTCAGGGTGATCTGGCAAGAACCATGGATTCTCCGACCAATAAGCTAAGGATCATGAAGGAGCAGGCCCAGCAGATAGGGATTCAATTCGGCCAGATTTTGATTCCAATACTTGAAAAGCTAATCGCTGTCATCAAGCCTTTGATGGATCGCTTTAAGGGACTCTCCAAGGAGCAGCAGGAGATGGTCGTAAAGATAGCGCTTATTGCGGCGGCTATCGGGCCGGTGGTTTTAGTCATTGGGAAAGTCGTGTCGGTTATAGGTACCTTGTCGTCTGCTTTTGGAGCAATATCTGGAGCCATGGCGGCTGCAGGAGGAGCATCAGGCGCCATGGGAGCTGCCATAGCGGCAATAACCGGACCTGTTGGCATTGCTATTGCTGCGGTGGCAGCATTTATTTCTGTATTCGTATTGCTCTTTAAAAGCAATGAAAGCTTCAGAAACAGCGTTATTACAGTATGGAACCAAATCAAGATGATTATGACCGGCGTGTTTGAGGCAATAAAGGCTTTGATTCAGGCCTTCGTTCAAGTAGCCGGGGCCCTCTGGCAAAAATACGGAGTAGATATCATTACTGTCATCTCTACTGCCTTTAATGTCATAGCATCAGTGATAACTACTGTGCTGAATGTGATAAAAAACATCCTCCAGATTGCGACAAACCTTATCAAGGGCGACTGGCAGGGCGTTTGGGAAGGCATAAAGAATCTGACTGAGAATCTGTGGAATGGAATCCACAGCATTATAAGTGGAGCTTTAAATCTTATAAAAGGAATTATCTCGGTAGAAACAGGCATTGTAAAAAGCACTATCACCGGGGCATGGAATGCTGTAAAGTCAGTTACCTCAAGCATTTGGAACGGAATCAAGACTGCAATTGAAACTCCAATTACTGCAGCTAAAAATACTGTGAAAGCTGCAATTGACGCTATCGTTGGATTCTTTAGGAATATTAAGATCCCCGAAATCAAAATACCAAAGATCAAGCTCCCCCACTTCGATCTTACAGGTAAATTCAGCTTAAGCCCGCCACAGGTGCCAAAGCTTTCAGTCAACTGGTACTCTACAGGAGGAATTTTCTCAAGCCCGAGCATCATAGGTGTTGGTGAAGCCGGCCAAGAAGCGGTGGTTCCAATAGAAAAGCTTGATGAGCTTATGGCAAAGGCTCTTTTGAAGGCTGGCGTAGGAACTCAAGCTAGGGCAATCGAAACAGGGGGCCAAGGCGGAAATGTAACAAATAATTACGAGATTACAATAAACAATCCAAAGCCAGAAGCCGCATCTGAGAGCACTCGCAGGGTTCTTCTTAGACAATCTTATGGCCTGGGTTAATGGAGGTGAAATTGGATTTGAAAGGACAAACATGGCAGTTTAATGGAGTTAACCTAAATACCAAGGCATGGTCAGTAATTGAAGTTCCCGAGGGAATAGGCACACCTGGACTAAGAGGCAGCAATTTACAGGTGCCTTTCCAAAACGGGAGACGATGGATAAAAAAGAGATACGATGAAAGAATCGTTATGCTGCCAATGTGGGTAAGAGGGCTTGATCCCTTGACTGGCAAGCTACCAACCGGTAAGAGTGAAAATGAGATGCTCTATGACAATATTGATTATCTAAGCAGCGTATTTGGAAAAATGGGACAATGCGTATTGAGAAAAATCCTTCCAGACGAAACCGTCCGAGAAGCAATAGCTGAAGTGTACAGACCCGTCAGTTTTGTAAAAACTCAAACCGGGCATGCCAAATTCGCAGTGGAATTCATGCTTTCAGATCCCTTCTTTTATACTCCTCAATCAGTCATACAAACGCAGTCCATAACTTCATCAACTCAAGAATGGAGCCACAATAATCCAGGAACAGCTCCTGTTACTGCTGCAATCATAACCCTAACTGGTCCCATGGAATCCCCAAAGCTTGAATGTTTAGGCATTGATGTTTGGCTTCAGTATCAAGGCAGCATCGGATCTGGAGAAAGCGTGGTAATTAACACAGAGGATTTCAAGTGCGCTAAGGGAAGCACAAATATGCTCTCGGCTATAAAGCATGGTGGTGATGCATACTGGTTTGTACTCGAGTCAGGCTATAATCAGCTACGAATAAGCGGCGCTTCAGGCGGCAGCGTAAAGCTGGAGTATTATCCGGCATATTTTTAATAAATGAGGTGGTTTAATGTATCCAGCAGTTTTAGAGCACAGGATAGCATATGACATAGACGGAACAGAAGTCGGTTATAGGTATATGAGCGATGTTTCACTGGCTACTATTTTCGGCAACGGTGTGAGCAGCTGGCTTGATAGCCAGAGCAAGCAGAACCTAAACAGAGAAGACAGAGCTCAGGAGTGGGGAAAATACGACAATGATCCGGGACTTGCCTTTTGGTTCTTTTTCCCCGAGCTTCGCGAGATTAATAAAATGGGTATCCAGTATCCTGCAAGCGGAATCAGCAATCCAACAGAAAGGCTTATCCAAGGCTCTGTTGATACAACAAACGGCATGGATGGAACCTGGGAAACAGCTGTGTACTCCTACCCTACTCCCACTGCTGATTTAGATAACTGGAGAGACAGTATGTTTACAATATCCTTCTCAGGTCCAGTCAAGACACTGCGCTTTGGCATAAGGCACTCAAGCTATGCTGAGATAATAAAGGTCTGCGGTATTCACATATACGGACGTAAAGCTGCCGGCGAACAAGTTGACGACATAGCCTTTTGTGACGCCTCGGGAAATGAGCTCACATCACTAATTGACTGGGAGGACAGACCTGAAGGGACTACGCAGATAAGATCAATCAAGATCAAGAATGCGAGCACGAGCAAAATAGCAAACAATGTTAACCTTCAATTGAATCACTCGGACTTTACCATAGCTTGGTCTCCTGATGGGCCTTGGCAGAGCGTACTTGATATTGCAAGTATAGGCCCAGGGAGCTTAAGCAGCATAGTCTACATCAGAAACGCTCTACTTCCTCCTCTGCTGACGCTTGGACCAAAGTCAGCCAGGATTATTGCTACAGTCGGCAGCTGGGCATAGGCAGGTGAATTAACATGGGATTACCCGGAATAAATCTGGTATCACCAGATGATCTTTATAGCAGCTCACTCTTAACTCTGCACTTTGATGCGACCTATACGGACAGCCTTGATAAGCTTGCAGCTTCAGAGGTTGTCATAGAAGTAGACAGTGTAAGCACCTTTGACAGTGCAGGCAAGAAAAGCAGCACCTTTTATAATGTGGTATCCGGAGCAACTTGCAGGGCGGCTTTCGCATTTACAAGCGGGTCATGGTTTTGGAGAGTTACTGCTGCTAATGCAAGCGGCAGCACTACCTCGGAAACACGTTCATTTTCAATTGGCTATATCTTAAAGCGAAGCCTGTATCAGATAGAAAATGTGGCAAAATTCGGACCTGCTTGGACGCGAAAGCGAATGCTCTATTTGTTTGAGAACATCTCAAAGTACGGCCCAGACTGGAATGGAATAAGAGGACTCTACAACTATGAAAACATAACAAGCGATCCGCCATTTCCTTTCATCGAGCGTCTCTCTACAACCAGAGCAGCAAAAGGTTCGATTGTAAGCATCTACGGCAATGGCTTTGGAGCTAAGATGGAGTCTGATCCAACAAGTGCTGATAGGGCGGCAAGAGGCTATGGCGGGCAGGTATATCTAGGAGAATTGCTCTGCAACGTCATCTCTTGGAGCTGGCAGCAGATTGTGTTTCAGATCCCACAGGAAGCAGAAAGCGGCGCGGTCAAGGTCAGACTGAATGCGCCGGATCCTCCCGGAATACGCGACAGCAACGTCATCGGACTTGAGGTGTACGAGTCAGAGCCTGCGGATGACATAGGCATAGAGCTTTTCGTTTGCGACAAGAAAAATCCTAACACTATACTTTGCCAACTGGACGGAGCAAGAAACAAGTCATTCCAGGTGCTGCTCAATAACCCTGGTAGCGGCAAGTTCTCCATAAGCAGGTATGATGAAAAGGGAGGAAGCAGGGAATATGTGGCGGATCAAAACTACATCCTCTGCAGGCTTGATGGCATTGATATCTTCAAATGGATCATCGAAACAAGAAAGCCTTCATATGTTGACGATAGCGAGCAACAAATGATCGAGGTAAGCGGCAGAGGGATCCTTTCGCTGCTTGAGCGGGCTGTTGTCTATCCTGAAGGAATGCCTAGTCCGCAGACGCTTGAGAGGAGCTTTACTGACATGCATGGTGGAGCAATACTAAGGCAGCTCATCCTGGAAGCCCAGCAAAGAGGATGCCTTCCGGGCGTTGTTTTGGACTGGAGCGCCGATAAGGATTCGCTTGGCAATCCTTTTGAGGATATGAGCAATATATCTTTTCATGCGGGAACGCCTATTTCACAGGTAATAACAAAGCTTAGCGAAGGCATGGGTCTTTTCGACATTGAGATGACGCCTAATTTGCATCTAAGGCTTTATAAAGTAAAAGGCAGCGACAAGTACGATTCGGTCAAATACCGCCCTGGACAAGCCATCCTAAGGCACGAGAACCAAAGCGACAGCACTAGTGTTACAAATGCCCTCCTGGTGGAAGGTAAAGATGGAAGCCTTGTTGAGACTATGCACCCGACCAGCCAAAACGACTATGGAAGGCGTGAAGGATATCTTCAAGCAAGAAACATAGCTAGTGACTGGGCGAAGCTCCAGGACTACGGCCAGATGTTTCTAAGGAGCGCGGCCCAGGTCAGCTGGGGCATCCAGGGAACGGTAGTTAAATTTGTGGATTCACTCGGGAGTAAGCTAAAGCCTTTTGAAACATTCATGCACGGAGACTGGATTGGCTGGTACATTCCACCGGAAGGAGCAGATACGGCAGGATTTGACGGCAAGGTTAGAGTCAAGGGGATAACCTGCGAGGAAGATAGCGAAACAGGCCTTGTCAGGTACGTGCTTGAGCTCAACAACATAATGCTGGAGCATGAAATCAAGATGGCTCAGCTTGTGGAGCGCCTGTCTATGTTTACAAAGGACAGCGTGCTGTCAAACCCGGCAACACAAACTCCAGCAAACATCAGCCACAATCACACGCATTCGATGCTGCTTGGCTTGGATGCGGATGATCATCCTCAGTATTACAACGAGGCAAGGCATGCGGCTGATTCGCATAGCAGCATACAGAGAGTATCTAGCCTAAAAAGATCGGGCGGCAACGTTCTTACTGGTGATGTCACGCTTGTTGCTGGAAGCAACGTATCCATCTCACAAAATGACGCACAAAAGAGCATTACAATATCATCAATCGGAGGCGGTGGAACTAGCTATCAAAATCCCATAGACACTCCCCCCTCAAATCCTCACAGCATGGATGATGAATTTGATGACGAAACAATTGATGCAAGGTGGAACTGGATAAATCAAGGGACAGGTACATCTATAGAGGAAAAAGGATATTTAAAAATCTTGATTCCAGGCAACTCATCGGCACTGGTAAGAGGCATTGTACAGACAGCGCCCAGTGGAGATTTTACTGTCACAGCAAAGCTCCTAGGCAGCGATAAGGTGGGCTCGTATTTTAAATATGGCATAATTCTTTCAGAATCTCTAACTGGGAAGCAGAAGTTTTTGAACCTTGAATCAACAGCAGTTGACCAGTCACCCAATATAATGTGGGAGGATTATAACACTCCAACAAGTAGAAACACATACTCGCGTTATGGCAAAGGCTTTACTGTCGGGTATCTAAGAGCAAAAATCTACAATGACTCTGGGACATGGAAGGCAAATCTCATGTATTCTCCTAACGGTATTTCATTCCCAATGCATTCATCAGGAGTAACAATAGGATTTAAGCCAGGTTATGTAGGACTTGGAATAAACAACGAAAATGCTTCAGCCGCTTTTGCAGGATATTTTGATTGGATTAGGATTACGGAGCCGTAAGGCTCTTTTGTATTTTAAGGAGCAAGGAGGTCTAAACTTATGAGAGAGATTTCAAACTGGAGTCAAATCGCATGTGCTACTATTGGCGCTTACATAGGCTATTTTCTGGGAGGATGGGACGGGTTCCTTTATGCGCTGGTAGCATTTGTGGTCATTGACTACGTGACGGGCATAATGGTGGCCATCTTGGAGAAACAGCTTTCAAGTGAGATCGGCTTTAGAGGTATCTTCACAAAGGTGCTGATATTTTCATTAGTGGCAATTGGACACATCATTGATTCACAGCTCATACAAAGTGGAAACACCATCAGAACTGCAGTCATCTTCTTCTATCTCTCCAATGAAGGGATCAGCATCCTGGAGAACACTGCGAAGATAGGTTTGCCAATACCAAACAGACTCAAGGGCGTGCTTGAACAGCTCAACAAGGAGGATGCACAATGAATCTAAAGAAGCAAATATTGACGAAAAATGCCTGTTACAAAGCAGGTGAAATGATCGTCCCACAAGGGATCATGATACATTCGACCGGTGCAAACAATCCCTTCTTGAAGCGCTATGTCGCTCCTGATGATGGATCGCTTGGAAAGAACCTCTACGGCAACCACTGGAACCAGGATAGGCCTGATGGAAGAAAAGTCTGCGTCCATGCATTCATAGGGAAACTGGAAAACGGAAGCATTGCAACCTACCAGACGCTACCCTGGAGCCATCGCGGATGGCATTCAGGAGGCTCTGCCAACGATACCCACATCGGATTCGAGATCTGCGAAGACAACCTGAGCGATCCTTCCTACTTTGCAGCCATATATAAAGAAGCTGCAGAGCTTTGCGCATACCTTTGCAAACAATATGGCCTTACCGAGAAAAGCATCATCTGCCACTCTGAGGGCTACAAACTCGGCATCGCCAGCAATCATAGCGATGTGATGCACTGGTTTTCTAAACACGGAAAAAGCATGGATTCCTTTCGCGCTGAAGTCAAAAGGCTGCTCCAGCTTCAGGCAGCTGAAACAAGCACAAAGGCCGAAACGAAAAAGCTCTACCAGGTTCAGATTGGCAGTTATAGCTTTAGAGCCAATGCTGAAGCGATGCTTGCCAAGGCCAAGGCTGCTGGCTTCAAGGACGCTTTCATAAAAACTGTATAGACTATATATTACCGCCGGGTGGATGCTTTCACCTGGCGGTTTTTCTATTTCTCCATTTTTCAGGTACTCAAACAATTGCCTTCTGTCCTTTGAATGTTGAGGGAATAATCCTCAACTTTTGAAGGAGGAAAACATATGAACCAATTGCAAAAAGAGCGTATCATAGAACTCCGCTCCATTGGCGTGGGCTATAGAAAAATTGCAAATATCCTTGGACTATCAATAAATACAATAAAGTCATATTGCCGCAGGAATAAGTTGATTAACAATCTTACTGAATCTAAAGCAACTACCATAGTCAGCCAAGCTTTCTGCAAACAATGCGGAAATGAACTATTTCAAACACCCGGTAAAAAGCCGCTGAAGTTCTGTTGCAATGAGTGCCGAACCAAGTGGTGGAATACACATCAAGACAAGGTGAATAAAAAAGCCATCTATTCATTTGACTGCTCTTACTGTAATGAGCCTTTCACTGCATATGGCAATTCCAGTAGGAAGTATTGCTCCCATGAATGCTACATCAATGACCGTTTCAAGGGTGGTGAAACAGTATGACAAAGGACCAGTTTGAATCTGAAAAACTATACCAATCCTCCCTTGCAATCGCACGCTCCATGCTGAATAAAGACCTTGTAACAGAGGAAGAATTTGACCTGATTGAGGCTTCCCTTCGAGAAAAATATCGCCCCAAATTGGGCACATTATTCTTCCATAGTCGCTTGACTTAGCAGCTCTTTAGAGTGATGTATAGTGTTGGAAAGGAGTGAGTTCTTTGCGTAAAATAAGCAAAATCAAGCCCTCAGTGCCGGTTATGCCAACCCGCAAACGAGTCGCAGCCTATGCCAGAGTATCTGAAGAAAAAGGCAGAACACTGCACTCACTTTCGGCACAGATCAGCCACTACAGCTCCTATATTCAAAAACAACAAGAATGGGAATATGCTGGTGTTTACGCTGACGAAGGCATAACCGGCACTACGAATAACCGCGAAGCATTCAAAAGATTACTAGATGACTGTGAGGCAGGCAAAATAGACATAGTCCTAACCAAGTCCATCTCACGCTTTGCTAGGAACACAGTAGACCTTCTGGAAACAGTACGACACCTACGGGAGCTTGGAATTGAAGTACGCTTCGAAAAAGAGCACATCAATTCACTCAGCGGTGACGGTGAACTTATGCTTTCCATCCTGGCATCATTTGCACAGGAAGAAAGCCACTCTATCAGTGAAAATGTCAAATGGGCTATAAGAAAAAAGTTCCAGCAAGGAATACCAAATTCCTTCAGTATCTACGGATACCGCTGGAATGGTAAGCAATTCATTGTTGAGCCTCAAGAAGCGAGGATTGTAAGGTTGATTTTCGATAACTTCCTGAAAGGAATATCGGCCGAGGAGACCGAAAAGCAGCTCGAAGAAATGAGCGTCAAATCCTACACAGGTGGTCATTTTGGCAACACCTCTATTCGCACCATACTGCGAAATGAAAAGTATACTGGCAATATGCTGCTCCAAAAAGTGTTTATACCAAATTATATTACACACAAGTCAAAAAACAACGAGGGCGAACTTCCGCAATATTGGGTCGAGGGCTCTCATGAAGCAATAATAGATTTGGATACCTTCAACAAAGTTCAAGCAGAGATAGCCCGCCGTAGAGAAGTAGGTGCTATAGCGAATCTCCCAATAAACACGGGGTGCTTCACTAGTAAGATTAAATGCGGTATCTGCGGAAGAAACTTTCAGAGATCTTCAAAAAGCCGCAAACCTGACAATTCATATAAGATGTGGACTTGCGCCTCTAGGCGGAAAAGCCTTGGTTGCAAAAATAAGGATATCCCAGAAACAACGCTGAAAAAAGCCTGTGCGAATATCCTTGGAATAGACGAATTTGACGAGAATGTCTTTATGACACAGATTAAACAAATCATTGTCCCTGCTCCGAATGAGCTTGTCTTCCACTTTCACGACGACACCGTTATTAATCAGCATTGGGAGTCTACTGCAAGAAAAGACTGGTGGACAGCTGAAGCTCGGGCAGCAAGGTCTGCATACAGCAAAAAACATCCACGAAGTTCGGGAACAATCACCTGCTTTACCTGCAAAATAAGCTGCAATAAATGTGGTCAAAATTTACACAGGAAAACCAGCACTCTTGTGAGTGGAGAGAAAACCCGTCACTGGCGGTGTCCAGCATACAGTAATTGCGGGCACAATGGCTTGGAAGAAACTCTGCTAAAAACAATATCCGCCGACGTTCTTGGTATCGATGAATTTGATGAGACTGTGTTCATTGATAGGATTGACCATATCACCGTGGTTTCGAATCACGAGCTAATTTTCCATCTAAAGGACGGTAGCGAGGTTACGAGGCAGTGGCAGTTCAAATACCGACAACCAGCGTGGTCAGAAGAACGGAAAAAGCGCAAAAGAGAGAAAATTCAAGAAGCACGGAGGAAAAAATATGAGCAGCAAAACATCTAAAAATGTTACAACCATTCCTGCTAGGGTTAGCCGTTTTACTGCGACTCCTATCAATGATAAAAGAAAGCGCCGCACTGCGGCTTATGCAAGGGTATCCACCGATAGCGATGAGCAGTACACGAGCTATGAAGCGCAGGTCGATTACTACAGCAACTACATCAAAAGCCGTGATGACTGGGAGTTTATCGGAATTTATACTGACGAGGGAATTTCAGGCACAAACACCAAACATCGCGAAGGTTTCAAACGCATGATAGCCGACGCCTTAGACGGCAAAATTGACCTTATAGTAACCAAATCGGTCAGCAGATTTGCCCGAAATACAGTAGACAGTCTTACCACGGTTCGTCAGCTCAAAGAAAAAGGAATCGAGATCTATTTTGAAAAAGAAAACATCTGGACCTTGGATTCAAAAGGCGAACTACTAATTACCATCATGTCATCCCTTGCCCAGGAAGAAAGCCGCAGTATTTCCGAGAATGTAACCTGGGGAAAACGCAAGCGGTTTGCAGATGGTAAAGTGACCGTTCCATTCGGGCATTTCCTCGGATACGACAGAGGCAAGGATGGGAACCTGGTAGTGAATAAAAAAGAAGCTGCCATTGTCAGACGCATTTTCTCCCTCTTCCTTAAAGGGTATTCAACCTATACGATTGCAAAAATACTAACTGAAGAAGGCATTCTTTCACCTGGCAAAAAGCCAAAATGGAATGCTGCAACAGTCCGCCGAATGCTTCAGAACGAAAAATACAAAGGCGATGCCCTTTTACAGAAAAGTTATACGACGGATTTCCTCACCAAGAAAAAGAAAATCAATGAGGGCGAGATTCCACAATACTATGTAAAAAACAACCACGAGGCTATCATCGACCCTCCTGTATTCGATATGGTTCAGATTGAACTGGATAACCGCAAATCGGGTTCTAACCGCCGAAGTGGGATCACCATATTTTCAAGCAGGATAAAATGCGGCCAGTGCGGTTCTTGGTACGGCTCAAAGATATGGCACGCCACCGATAAATATCGTCGCACCGTTTACCAATGCAATCGCAAATACGATGGTGACAATCTCTGCCGGACACCACACCTTGACAAAGAAACAATCAAAAAGCTCTTTATATCAGCGGTTAACAAGCTGCTCTCCGACAGGGAAGAAATTCTGGAAAACTTTGAATTTATAAAGGCTAGGATATTCGACACTGCCGACTTGGAAAAGGAGGAGGCTGAACTGCAAAACGAAATCGAGGTTGTAGCTGGGATGATACAGCAAACCATCGGTGAAAATGCACACTTCGCTCTTAGTCAGGAAGAATACCACACACGTTACAACGGACTGGTTGACCGCTTTGAACTTGTCAAAGCTCGCCATGCTGCGGTTACCAGAGAAATTACCGACAAGCAGACAAGGCTCTTTATGATGAATGCTTTCCTCGACATCCTCCGCAGGCAAGATAACCTGCTTACCGAATTTGACGAAAAGCTGTGGTGCAGCCTTGTAGACTACGCTACTGTTTATGGTAAAAATGATGTGAGATTTATATTTAAGGATGGTACGGAAATTCGAGTGTGCAAAATAAAGTGTGTATCTTCCTTAGAATTGATATAATCAAACTGATGATACTGATACTATGTCAATAAAATGGACACTGCAAATGGAGTTTTTCTAAGCAACCGCTTTAAGCCGGTAGTATTCTTTTCATATTGGATTGGAGACATATGATTATTTGCTGAATGAATCCTTTTAAAATTGCAAAAGTTTATTATATAGCTCCAAATGCTTGATTCTGATTGATTAAGAGTTCTATAGTCCTCATAGAAGATCAGATCGCGCTTGATTGTTTCATGAAACGGCTCTATGTAAGCATTGTCATAACAGTTGCATTTGCAGCTCATACTGGTCAAAGTGCCGCATTTCCTCAGTATGGACTGATAGTCTTTCGAACAATACTGACTTCCGCAATCTGAATAATGAATAAGGCCTGGCTTTTAAAATTGGCGTGCTATAGCCCTCTTGAGAGTTTCTATAACAAGCTCTTTGGTCATTTTGCTGCCAGTTGCCCCTCCGATTATTCTTCGCGAATACAAGTCCATAACTGTGGCCAGATAAAGCCATCCTTCTATTGTGCAAACATGACCAGGCTACTCCACGAGCGCTTACCTTGAAATTCTGATTATCGGTATTATTATATTTCAAAACATCATTCCGTGTGTCCATTTTTTTATACTATCATCAAAGAGTACAATTGTTGGTTTGGTTAATATAAAAAACAAGCTGTAAAATACTTTATAAGTACTATGAATATGTGATAGTATTAATGCATAATCAATTCAGAAAGGATATAAACTGATGACAGATTTTTTTTATAGGCTAACAGAATCGGTAACGATAAATATAGCAACTCTCATATTGCTAATATTAACAACATATTGTTTTTGGGTTATTAAATATTCTGGCATCACAAATTGGATTAGACAAACGCTTCACCCAAGAAGGAGAGTTTACACACTTGATCGAAGTGATATTGGTGATATAACTAAATTAGAAAAAACAACATTTAAAAACGAATTAACAACAGAGGAAAGAGAGATTGTCGTTAATTTTTACTCTTCAAGGAATAACTCGAAACCTTTTAATGGAATATCTGTCAGGTTAGATGATGTTGTGATAACCGAGGAAGACAAATTAGACCTTACAATTTCTCGAGTTGAATTTTTTGATTTCCTATCTACAAATTTGAGTATTTACCCAGCTAATTCTCCTATCCTATCTTTCAGAAACGTTTTGTTGGCAGTTAGAAGGTGGTGGAGAACGTTTGATCTTATCACAAAAGTCAAAAATGCTGTTGACAAATATGGGAACATCAAGAGTTTTATTGATGTTGTAAAAATCAAATCGTTAGCTAATATAATCACAGTTAGCATACTTATTGTTGACAGTGAAAATAAGTTGGGAATTGTAAAGCGGTCAAAAAAAGTTGCAATATCATCTGGGCACTTTAGTGTTACAGCGGCAGGAACGTTATCTCAAGAAGATTATGAAACTTATAATCCTTTTTTGAGTTGTATAACTAGAGAAGTCGAAGAGGAACTGAATTTGAAAGGTATCGAGATTGTATTTGATGAAGTTATTATATCTAAACAAAAATTACAACCTGTTTTTTGTTTTAATGCAAAAATAGACGAAAGATGGGAAGATATGATTGATAATATAAAGCTTGCAAAAGATTTTTCATTTGAAACTAATTCAATATTTGCTGTTCCAGTCAATAAGGCTATACCTTTTGTGGCTCATACAATCATGACGGATGCATCAGCTTATCAGATATGGAAGTATACAGAAAAATATCATAAAAAGACGAATTGGCTTATATCTGCACTTACTCCTATAAGGATTAGAAAATTCGAATTAAAATAATGTATCCACTAAACTCTACTAAAGATGCACTAAATATGTGTTGTAATTGTTTTTCACAAGAACCAATTCATCATTTTGCAAAACTTTTTCTGCACACCCTGTTGGGTGGTCATATCTTACAACAAAAACATTATCAGCGTTGCTTGCTTTAAAATGTCATTTTCCATATTAAGCTGCTGATTTTATTTGCGTAGTTTTCTTCAGGAGTGCGATTATCATTTGCTTGAAAGAACCAAAATTTCGACTTTTGTGGACCCAGTATCAAATGTTGATCCAATAAGATCATACTTAGACAGCATGTATTTCCTGGATATTCCATTTAAATACAGTTGTCCCATTTGATTTTTGGAATCAACAATGAATTTTGACATTCTTTCTTGATATAGTAATCTCTCCTGTTTGTATTTTTAGATTACCGTGCCTTAAGTTTTTTGTCTAGTTTAGTGTAACCGATTCAATCTCACTAGCAATATAGGGGGTTATGCACATCCATCTGACAAGTGAAATTATAGCTCGAAGTTTAGTTGTTTTCATTCAAAAATATCGCTGATTTATCTAAACAATTAATAAATGATAAGGTGTCAAAAACATATGGGTGGGTTTAAAGATCTTAACTCTATAATATCTTAATAGGAGGCGGGATGTATGAAAAAGATTATTGGAGCAGTTGTAATGGGGATACTCTTATCAACCACGGTTTCACTAGGTTTTGCAGATGAGGGGGCACAGTTTTTTTCAAAGGACATAAGGGTATTTGTAGACACAAAGCCAGTTGAGTTTAAAGATTCAGTAGGTTACCCTATTATAGTAAGTGGTAGGACGCTTGTACCTGTAAGAGTTATCTCCGAAAGTATGGGTTATAGGGTGACTTGGTTTGAAAAAGAGCAGAGGGTTTACATATCAGATAGTAATACTGAAGTCGAGTTTCAGATAGGTAATGCTGACACAGTCAGAGTAAATGGAAAGAATCGTATTCTTGATAAAAGACTGGATGGGTCAATATCAAACACAGGTGCTACAGTAATAAACGGCAGAACGTATGTGCCTTTACGCTTTATCACTGAAGCCATGGGTTGTAAGGCTTCATGGTATGCTAAATCAAGAACTGTAAATATAACCACAGGTGATAAGCCGGAGATAGCACCACCCGATACTGAACAAGATAAGGTAATCGATGCAAAAATCATAGCCAAGAAGCCTTCAGAGGTTTTTAAGGGTGCTAAATTATTAAAATGGTTTGATGATTTTTACCCAGGAAAAGATGCGAATATAATTTATGTAGATAGGGATGATATAGAAGGAGCCACTATCAAGTTTCATATTAAAGGTGAGTATGAGGATAAATACACAGAAGTTTATTTTCATAGCTTTAAAGATGTAGCCGGTGCCCTTGAGATTACATCATACAATCTAATTTCAGATTCAATATTTTGGGGGGATTCGGGTAGCTTGCCATTAACCTACTACACTACTTGTATAAACGGGCAAAATATGGTGACAAATGTATATAAAGATGTTAAAAAAGATGACATCTATGCTATGGAAATTTATTTTGGTATGGGGGATAATGCGGGAACCTATATAGTGTTTCAGTAATTGGGTTACCAATATCTTTAAAGGTTTTGGGGACTTTTGCGAGAGCAACAAGAGCAAGTATTAAACATGGGAGTTATTAATATACAGATGGTAATTCTATCTATCGGTGTTTGTTAAGTAAATTGTCATAAATTACCGAAATATGTATTTGCAAAGAAAGGAGTCTATCAATAATTATGTGTATGATTCCTTAAAAAATATATATTGTTATATTGGTTGGTTGCCTGGAAAGCTTTTAAACATGAGGAGTCTGTCAATAATTATGTGTATGATTCCTTAAAAAAGATATATGATGTTATTGATTAGTTGCCTGGAAAGCTTTTGATGATAAGCCTTCCAGGCTTTTTATTCCTCAAATTAAATATTTTGCCATTTCGTGAAAACAGCTATAACAGCAACATTAGTCAGTGTTTTTTTACAAATATGGATTGATTCTGTCTTCGAAATATATGCTTAACTGGGCCAGAATCAGGTGCCAGTCTCGCAGTTTTGTACACCATTTCTGGGTGATATCAGCCGTTGCAAGGTACAGACTCTTGAATAGAGAATCATCGCTTGGGAATATGCTCTTGCTTTTGGTCACCTTTCTAAGCTGTCTGTTGTAGCTTTCCATGGAGTTTGTCGTGTAGATTATTTTTCTGATTTCATCAGGATATTTGAAATAAGCCGAAAGCTCATCCCAGTTGTTTCTCCATGATTTTAGGCTTATATAGTATTTTTCGCCCCATTTTTCTTCGAGTTTTTCAAGTTCTATTAGGGCTGTATGCTCATTTATGGCCGTATACACTTCCTTGAGCTCTTTTGCGAAAACTTTCCTGTCCTTGTATGATACATAGCTTAGCGAGTTTCTTATTTGATGGACTATGCATCTTTGTATGTCCGTGTTTGGAAAAACCGCTCTTATCGCTTCTGAGAAGCCGTTTAGCCCATCTATTGATGCTATAAGGATGTCTTTTACGCCCCTGTTTTTCAAGTCGTTTAGAACCTGCAGCCAGTACTTGGCCGTCTCATTTTCCCCTATCCAAAGGCCAAGTACATCTTTTTTGCCCTCGATGTTGACTCCTATTACTGCATATGCAGCTTTGCAGATGACCTTGCCGTCCTGCCTGACTTTATAGTGTATGGCGTCCATAAATATAATCGGATAAATCGGCTCTAGCGGCCGATTTTGCCATTCTTGAGCAAGCGGGAGGATCTTATCTGTTATCTTTGATATTAGTGTAGGAGAAGCGTCTATTCCGTATATCTTTTCTAGCTGAGCTGCTATGTCTCTTGTTGTCATGCCCTTTGCATACACTCCTATTACCTGATCTTCTATTCCGGATACGCTTATTTGATGGTTTTTTACAACCACAGGTTCAAAATCGCCGTCCCTGTCTCTTGGCACCTCGATTTCAAACTCTCCAATGTCTGATAGTATCTTCTTGCTTCTTTTGCTATTTCAGCTATTAGTCGTTCCATTGTTTTTATAGTCATATTTTGAATATCCAAGGTGCTCATCAAGTTCAGCTTCAAGCATCTCCTTGATTGTTTCTGGAAACTAAATTCTTTAGATCATCCTCCGTAAATTTAGTGATAATACTACTCTACATTTAAAAGATGTTTATGACAACTATGCTAACACATAGGGTGTTGTATAAAGCCTGAATTTGCTTCTCGCAACTTGAAGTTGCGTCATAAAGATAAAAAATAGTCTGGTCAGCACCGGCTTTCAAATTTGCACACCTCTAAGCAAAGCGACTTTGGTAATAATTTAATTGTATCAATTTCTGAATGATTATATCGATAACACTCTTGGAGGCATCCCCCTGCCCTGCAATATTAATCAGTACTTTTGCCATGTTTAACTTTAGGGAATTCGAGTAGGTGTGAGGTCTTTTATTGTGTTCGCGCCACAAACCGTTATTCCTAAGGAGCTCGCCAAAATACCAGAAACCTTCATGAAAAGTCAATCCATAAGTCATTGGAGGCAATTCATCTATTGCAGGTGTTTTAAACTTGCCGCAAAGCTCTTTATACAGGGCCTTTCTATTGGCTGCATAAAGGTCGCCACTCGCAAATTTCAAATATTTTATTACAGAGTTTGTCGTAGTGTTTTTATCCTGCTCCAGCAGCAATAGCAGCTCATCAAATGTTGGCGTCTTATGCCTGATTTCCAGCCGGTTCTTTATATAAGGGCTTACGGACGGATCTACCGCCACATCCGAAAAAAACACCTTTTCTTTCAGTGATGTATTAAATAATGCCCTTGCCTCGATTGCGCAAAGAGTATCTTCATATTCCGAATAATTAAGATTGTACAAGTATGTCTCTTCTTTCATTGATTCTCCCGCAAAAATTTTTTAGTCAGTTTCTATTTTACCACATTGATGTCCAATTTAGGCTAATAGCTCCGCTAATTCAACTTCGATTATGTTGTTATGTTGGTGCCCAACTCTCAGTCTACTATGAATAAATTATGCTCAAACACTAGAGACACCCGTCTTCCGAGCTTCTAAATTCGGATATGTCAAACTTCAACGCTTCTTCTATCTGAGCGAGAATGTCGTCCTTATCCTCGGGAAGAGTTCCATTTACATTTGCATAGTTTGAAACGTGGTCGCTTAAAAGCTGCGAACCGTTAACATCTAGATTTTGGACCAGAAGCCTGATTTCTGAAAGTGCTTCATAGGGGTTTAGTAACTCGAACTGGTCTGATTTGTACATATCGTATATAACGGTTCCTTCAAATGGGATAAGGGTCCTAATCCTTATGAAATCGGGCTTTACAAGGTTAATGATTTTAGCACTGTTTACTGCATGGCTAGTTGAGAATCTTTTTCCTCCGGCACCGCAAAGAAAGTATAGGCTAAGCTCAATGCCAGCTGCTTTGACCATCTGACCGGCTATTGCCATCTGATTTGAGGTAGAGCCCTTTTCTATGAGCTTTAATACCTCGTCGTCTCCAGATTCCATTCCAGAATGTATCCTTGAAAGCCCGGCTTCTTTCAGGTCAGCTAACTCTTTAGGGGATTTAAGCAATATATACTGGGCTGAACCATACATTGTAATGCTTTTAAGATTTGGAAAGGAATCTTTGCAAAAACTGAGTATTTCCAAAAGATCACGGGTCTTCATTAGTATGGTATTCCCATCTGCAAAGAATATTTTTTTGACTGAATCTCCAAGGCTTTTTCTGGCCGATTCCAAATCATTTTTTATATCTGAAACAGATCGTATTCTGAACTTCCTGTCTCTGTACATATTGCAGAATATACACTTGTTGTGGGGGCAGCCTATGCTGGCTTGAATAACAAGGCTGTCGAATTCACTTGGAGGTCTGTATACTATGCCTTCATACCTCATACAAATCACTTCCTCTATAGTTCCAGGTTTATTATTGTCTTCTTGCTGAGCTTTCCACTTAAAATGAGGTCTATCCTGGATTTGAGTTCTTCAAGAGAGATCTCGTCCGCATATTTTTTTAATGAGTCTGCACTCCACTCATTAGAAAGCTTATCCCACATATGCTTTCTAATGTCCATTGGGCTCTGCACCGAGTCTATCCCAAAAATAGTCACTCCCCTAAGTATGAACGGGTATATGGAGGTTGTAAACTCATGGCCAGAGACATTACCACAGCAAGTTAACACAGCCCCGTATTTACAAGATTTGATCGCCGTCGAAAGCATCTCTCCACCTACAGTGTCCACAACTCCAGCCCAGGTTCCCTTTAATATAAGCTTTCCAGATTTGTCGACAAGGCTGTTCCTATCAACTATGTCTGAGGCTCCTATATCCTTTAGCATTTCACTTTCTTTCATTTTACCAGTTGCAGCAGTGACTCTGTATCCCAAATTAGAAAGCAAGGCGACTGCACAGCTTCCAACTCCGCCTGTGGCTCCAGTAACCAAAATATCGCCAGATTCCGGGGTTATTCCGCCGCTTACAATCTTGTGCACAGAAAGAGCGGCGGTGAGGCCAGAGGTTCCAAACATCATGCTCTCTTTAAGCGACATGCCTTCTGGAAGTTTCACCACCCAGTCAGAAGGTACTCTTATATACTCTGAAAATCCACCGGACGTATTCATTCCCAGATCAAAACCTGTAACCAGGACCTTGTCCCCGGGGTTAAAGTTGATGCTTGCGCTCTCAGCCACAATGCCCGCCGCATCTATTCCCGGAGTATGAGGGTAGTTTCTAGTAACTCCCTTGTTTCCTGATGCAGAAAGGGCGTCCTTGTAGTTGAGGGATGAGTATTTGACATTTATTAGAACATCCCCTTCAGGAAGAGAATCAATGCCCCTTTTGACTATGTCCATTCTAAACTTTCCTTTTTCATATTCGCTTACAACCATTGACTTGAACATTTTTGTCATTTTAAATTCCTCCTTAGAATAGTTTGATATAAAACATATTAACACGGCATATAGTTTGATATCAAACTATATTGCAGCACAAATTGACACTTCAGCTTCGGCAGGGGTATAATTTAAATAGGAACAACAAAAAGTATGAACGGAGCATACACTATGAATGATAAGTACATAGTCTATTTTATAAGCAAGACCAGAAAAAAAATGATCAGATTCATAGAAAAAAAGCTTTCAGCCAAAGAGCTTGACGAACTTATTCCATCGCACGGCAACGTGCTTACCGCTCTGTATGAAAATGGCGGGATGCTTACCATGAAGGAAATAGCCCAAATAATTGGAAAGGACAAGTCCACTGTAACTCCCCTTGTAGAAAAGCTTTTAAGTTTGGGGTATGTAGAAAAAGAGAAGTCTCAAAGAGATAAAAGGATAACACATATAAAACTCACCCAAAAGGGAAGGGAAATTGAATCAAAGTATGATGAGATTTCAAGAGATGTCAATGATACCGCATACAGAAATTTTTCGCAAGAAGAAAAGGAGATATTCCTGAAGCTTTTAAAAAAGCTTTATGACAACTTCTCTGAAAAATAGAAAGACAAGCCACTACAATCATCTGTCGGAGTATGCCGGGAAAATTGAACGATATTAATTGAATGAAGCTCGAGTACTGCTATTTAATGAAATATACCCTAAACCGCCTCTATCGGATATGTATATTACAAAATGAATAATAATGCCTCTCAACCACTACGGCAGAGAGGCATATCATTTACCTATTATAAAAACAACCCAAATATCCGACTTTCACATCTGCACACCCTTTTTCGAGTTTGCACACCCCTATGCACAGAGGCTTTTACTATTATTAATTTGTATCGATTTCTGAATGATTATATCGATAACACTCTTGGAGACATCCCCCTGCCCTGCAATATTGATCAGTACCTTTGCCATGTTCTGCTTTAGGGAGTTCGAGTAGGTGTGGGGTCTTTTATTGTGTTCGCGCCACAAACCGTTATTCCTAAGGAGCTCGCCGAAATACCAGAAACCTTCATAGAAAGTCAATCCGTAAGTCATTTGAGGCGATTCATCTCCCACAGGCGCTTTAAACTTGCCGCAAAGCTCTTTATACAGGGCCTTCCTGTTGGCTGCATAAGGGTCGCCGCTCACAAATTTCACATATTTTATGACCGGGTTTGTCGTAGTATTTTTATCCTGCTCCACTTGTAATAGCAGCTCATCAAAGGTTGACGTCTTGTGCCTGATTTGCAGCCGGTTTTTTATATATGGACTTATGGATGGATCCACTGCCACATCCCCAAAAAACACTTTTTCTTTCGGTGATGTCTTAAATAATGCCCTTGCCTCAATTGCGCAAAGAGCATCTTCATATTCCGGATAATTGAGATTGTACAAATATATCTTGTCTTTCATTACTTCTCCCGCAAAAAAATTTTAGTTGATGTATCATTTCCGCGATGCAATGTCTTTCTGGGATGGATGCTCTTTAGCTTCAGTGCTGGTCTATATAGTTTTGCAAGGCACTGTGATAGGTCTCCAGATTTGTGTCCTGAGGGTCTGTTGGCTCATTCAGCAAAAGGTCGACCATGTGATGCGCAGTCTTTCCGCCTATTGTCATTGATTTTATGCAAGAAACGCAGTAAACTGCTACATCCTGGCATGGCATTTGTCCCGCTCTCATTTTTTGAAACTCATTAACTTTCTCCACCGGCAGTTTCGGATAAAAATTGTCCCCGCAGCATATCGATTTTGTTCCGCTAAACTGCGATTCAATAATTTCTATATTCATTTTCCTAAGCAAACTTCTAACAGCTGCATGCACCTGCGGCTTTGGACGGTACGAACAAGAATCATGTACAGAAAGCGTCAAACCTGAATGGTCAGGCAGAGGCAAATTATCTATGGAATCTAATATTTCCCATATTGAGATGGTGTTTACCCCGTCATACATCGAGCGAAAGCGCCTGTCACAGCCTGCGCAATTGTTTATTATTGTCGAGCCGCTTGGCAGTTTTGGGTCATGGTGGCAGCAGATTTTATGCAGCTGCACAGCGCCAAAATATTTGTTCAGAATCTCAAGAACCTTGTTCTCCGCTTCAGGCTTGTACAGGCTCAGTGCGCAGCCTGGATTGAAGTGACATTTTTCAATGTTGATATCTGATATACTTATGCTTGAAAGACGTAATCCTTCCATTGAAATAGCTCCTTTTTGCATTATTTAATAAAGTATTAGCCAAAATATTTCCATACGCCTATTCAGCCACACTATCATTTTATAATTAGACTTGGTATCGTAATGTTAGTATACCATTACACAGACACGAAGCAATGACTTTTAATCATGTTCATTTATTAAGTTCATTACTTCGTGCCTGGCTCTAAAAAAGTGCATACCGCCTTGAAATTGATATAATCAAACTATCATTCAAGGTGGCACGCACTTTTTTTAAGCACTTAATAAAACCGCACAATGACATCGGCATCAAGTGACATATCGTGACATTGATTTTTTATCTTACACAATTAAGTTTCAATACCTGTTCAAGACGCTGGTCCTTTTGATAAAGAGTAAGTGTGGAATCTCCAATTCCTTCAAGCTGAGTATGCGAACCATTTGCAACCTCTGCAATTTTTGCGATTATCTTATCCGAAACTTCATCCACACTCTCTATGCCATCCATGATTCCAGTTGCGTCAACATCAATATCGTCATTGATAAGATCCTTATTTCCGCTTACGCGTATGACTGGAACAATTGAATTATTAAACCCAGCTGCACCGCTTGTCCATAGAATGACATGGGCGCCGAGCGAAGCAAAATTCACTCCCGCCCCTCCGCAAAGCATAGTTACTTCCGAAAGATAGAATCCAGGCTCTTTGGGGATATCAATAAAATCCTTGTTTATCTGAAGAATATCAACAATTTCACAAGAGCCCGTCTTATGCAACGCACCCATTGATTTCTCCTCGATAGTCGTTAAGCCTCCAACACTGTTTCCAATGCTCATGGTTTCCACATCAGTACCTTCCACGCTCCATCTAATGCGTTCATTATCAATGAGTTTGTTTATCTTTTGGGCGACCTCCGGAGAGGATGCTCTCTGATTGAGCACATGCTGACAGCCCTGCAGCTCAAATAGCTCACCGCCAATTGCTATGGCTCCCATGCCGACAAGCTTGTCAACCGCTTCGCCAACACTTGGATTCGAAGCTATACCGGAACTTGTATCAGAACCGCCGCATTTAACACCCACCACTATTCTAGAAAGCGGGAATTCCTCTTTTTCCAGTCCATCGGCATATGCCTTTATAGCGTTCATCTTTTCAATTCCCACTGAAATAGATTTACGCGTTCCGCCAACCTCCTGGCAAACCAGCGTATCTACAGGCTTGCCGGTTTTCGCCACCTCGTCGGCTACCTGCTGGGGGAGTATGCTGCCGCAACCCATCGCTATTACCAAGGCACCCGCTACGTTCGGGTTCTTTCCTACAGCAATCATCTGGTTGAAAGTCTCTTCATTGCCGCCTAGCATGCAAGTGTACCAATTCGTCAGGACTACCGCATCTTCAAATTTCTTTGCTATGTTTCTCGCGATTCCTTCACAGCATTCATCCACTGCAATAATAAGCAATTTGTTGCGAATCCCAACCGTTCCGTCGGGTCTTGCATATCCATGAAACTTCATTTTACTCCTCCTCTCGTGCTTTTATGTTCATCTGTCTCATGATTTCCGCTTTAAATGCAGGAGGTATGTCAACCGTAAGGCTTTTTACGTTGTGCACATGCACCAGCTCACCCTTCTTTATTCCATGAGTGCACTCCCCGATGACTGCACCGTACTTGATTACTCTCTCACCCTTGGCAATGTCATTAAGTGCAATCTTATTTCCATAGCGGATATCTTCAAGTGCCAAAACCGAGAGCAAATGAACATTTTTATTGTCATGCACATCTGCCATCTCGCCCTTTTTGCAGTCTACAAGAGCAGTTGCGACCATATCTTTTTCATCCATAATCACAAAGCGATTCATATTTTTACACCTTCTTTTTTTTGACATCAACTTATCCAATATTTGCTCTCTATAGCCTTATGCCAATTTTTCAACCGAGTGGCTACCATCTGCATCTTCAGGAAGTCTGGATTGGATTTCAATTTGTTCTGCCGAAAGCGAACCATAGTCTTTGACCATCCACTTCATCCACCCTGCAAGCAATATTATCATTATGAATATAATCGGCACACCTGTTATTATGGCACAAGTCTTGATTGTGTTAAGGTTTGCTCCAATGAATATCATTGTCAGAGGAACTACAGCCAGCATAACGCACCAGAAAAGGCGGTGGAAAGGATGTGGCTCCTCATTATTCTCAAGGCCTGGAGTTGCCGTTGAAGCCATTGTAAACGCAGCTCCGTCAAGCGTAGTTGCAAGGAAAAGGACTGATATGACACTGAACACAACCATGAACACTCCGCTTAAAGGCAGAGTACGAAGCACCTCGATTATAGCCGGATTATCCTGGCCTGCTGCAAGCATTCCAACCATGTCAACCATGCCTTTCAGGTGACGGTCCATAGACAGTCCCCCCAAAACTCCAAAGAAGAAGAAGCATCCGGTACTTCCGCTTACTATTGTATTTATTACTACAGAACGCAATGTTCTTCCCTTTGAAACCTTAGCAATGAATATACCTGTGAAAGGTGCATATGTTATCCAGTATAGCCAGTAGAATATAGTCCACGACTCGGGGAATCCCGACTTGCCTATAGGATCTGTAAAAAGACTCATGTGAACAAAGTTTTGGAGCAGCAACCCAAGAGAATTTGTAGTATTTGATATTATAAAAAGCCCTGGTCCGGCTATCATAACTCCTAAACAAAATACTATTGCAATCTTTGTATTCCAATCCGAAATTAGAGCCATACCCTTTTGTATTCCAATATATGAGCTAAAAGAGTAGACTACTGATATTACAAGAATTAGAACAAGATTCATGGTGAATGTAGGAGTTATTCCAATAACCGCACATAAAACCTGTGAAACAAGTGGAACGGAAACACCCAGAGTTATACTCAATCCTCCAAAACATATGAATATAAACATTATGTCTACTATTCTTCCAATAACCCCGTTTTGCTTTACACCTGTGATTGCGCTTATGACAGAACTCAGACTAAGACCCTTGTTTTTGCGGATGTAGAAATGATAACAAATCGGCAGGCCGACTAATGCATATAGAGTCCATGCGCTAAATCCCCAGTGGAACATTGAATATGGAACAGCCATTTCAAATGCCTGCTTGGACCCAGCTTCTATGCCAAGTCCCGGTGTTCCGATATAATATGCCCATTCAATGAATGCCCAGTATACAGTTGCAGACCCAAGACCGCAACAAATCATCATTGATACCCATTTAAATGTAGAGTGCTCCGGTTTGCTGTCGCCAAGCCTGATTTTACCGTATTTGCTGACAGCTACAAATACCAAAAGCAATAGTCCAAAGAATGTGAACAAAAGTGTGAAAGAACCAAATATTTTTGTCATATTGCCAAATATGCTGCTTGCAACGGCTTGCGTTTGCTCAGGCATTAAATAAAGACAAGCCACAACGCTTAGTACAACTACCATACTTATAGATATCAGCAATTTATCGATTTTTTTATTCATACAGTATTCCCTCCTTGATTAGACAGAAGTCAAATTAATCCATTCTATATCTTTCAATCATATCTTCATCTAGCTCTACCCCTAGACCTATACAGTCCGGAACGGTAACATATCCGTTTTCAAAAGGTAGTCGGTTTTTAACAAGGTCTGTGAACAGAGGGCTTGTGCTTTGCGAATACTCCATCAGGTCTCCTTGCTCCGTAGCTGCAAGGAACTGCACAGTCGCAGCCAGCAGAATCCCAGTGCTGAAACCGTGAGGAATCAGTTTAGTTCCGTTCATTGCCGCCATGTCGTTTATTTTGCGCATTTCGCTTATCCCCCCGCAACGGGTGATATCTGGCTGTACAATGTCCGGCTGAGCATACTTTAAGAAATCACTGAACTCATAGCGAGTCGTAAGCGACTCTCCTCCCGCACGCTTGGTTCCCGATATAGACGAAAGTTTGGCATATCCCTTCATATCGTCTGCAAGTATGGGCTCCTCTATCCAGTTCAGATTGAATTCTTCCAGTCTTTTGAACATCCCGGCAGCACGTCCGTAAGTGCTCCATTTAGACGCAAGGTCAATTTGAAGCTCAAAGTCATTGCCAAGCTCTTCTCTTACCGCTTTGATAATCTCATAGTCAGTGTTATCGTTGTCTCCAAGTATTCCTCCGCCAAATTTCAAGCTGGTAAAGCCTTGTTCCTTAAGCCTTCTGGCAATCAGTTTGCTTTCCTCAGGCGTATCGGCAGGTATGAATGTGCCATATGCTCTTATTTTGTCGCGGTATTTTCCGCCAAGCAGCATATAAATCGGCACTTGATAGTATTGAGAAGCAATGTCCCATAGGGCAATATCAATAGCACTCATTGCATGAATTCCTGCTCCACGTCTTCCAAGGTAATTTGAAGCCCAGTACAGCTTGTCCCAGAGCTTCTGGATTTCAAGAGGGTTTTCTCCTATCAGCAATTGCTTCAGTCCATAGCAGTAAAGATTTGAACCGGGTGCTTCTATTACCGCACGTGCGACCATAGGCGAGGTATCGCTTTCCCCGATGCCGACCAAACCCGTATCAGTAACGACTTTAACTATAATAGCATCTTCGCCCCATTCGCATTCCTCATGGAATTGCGGTATACGCAGACATATAACCTCTACATCTACTATTTTCATTTTCAACAACCTCCTCATATTAATAGCGTCTATAATTTTTACCAGCGCAATTAATATGAGCAACATTCATGCCAACTTTAAATATAATTGTGATTATATCTCCTTAAAAGCGTTGTTTGGGCATTCCAAATTCATATCCTCAAAATCCATTTTCCGCCATATCCCTTGTCATTGCTTGCTTTTATGTCAAAACGACTTGTACTGTTCAAATTGTATATTCGCCCAATCCATAGTTTCAATTTAATTCTATGTTGCGGTTTATAGGAAATAAATCCAAAACAAAATCGATACAAGCCGCGTTTTCAACGTAAATCGAGTTCAAATCGACTCGCTAGGTGAGTTGATTTTTTAAAATCGAATTAAATCCAACTCGACTTTAACATTCAATTGCCAACTTCTACTAATTTATTGTATACTCATTGTGTTGATTATTTGGTTTTGTTATAATCATTATAATTATATTATAATTCTTGTTATTCATGTTAAAAATAAAGGATTATTCTAACGGGGTGAGGTATAAGCCATGAACAGATATTCAAACTACATATATGGAATGGACTACGACACTTTTTTTTCCATTGTAGACAACATGTATGACGAAGTTTTAATATACGATGGTAATTACAATATTGTATACATTAACCAGGCATCCAAGAGGCATTACTGCTGTCCCCCAGAGTCTATGATCGGCAAGTCATTTTTCGACTTGGTAAACGCAGATTGGTGGGAACCATCTATTCTTCCAATAGTGTATAAAGAAAAAAAGGCTCTTGCCATAAAGCAAAAGACCCGCACAAACAGTGAGCTACTAACTATAGCCGTACCTCTTTTCGATGAAAATAACGAAATAAAATACGTCGTCATGAATGTAAGGGATGTCGTAAATGAAATCGATCTTTACAACCCCCAGTATATATCTTCTTCACATAATATCGATGTACACCTAATCCCCATTGCAGAAAGTGCAGAAATGAAAAAAGTGCTCGAAATGGTAAAAAGAATCAGCAACATAGACGCCACCTGCATACTCACGGGAGAATCCGGGACTGGCAAATCTATGATCGCCAAATACATGCATTCAATCAGTCTGCGAAAAGACAAACCTTTTATTGGGATAAACTGCGCGAGTATTCCAAATGAACTTTTCGAATCTGAACTGTTTGGATACTCTAAAGGGGCCTTTACCGGAGCAAGCAATGCTGGCAAAAAAGGGCTTCTTGAGTCAGCTGACTCCGGCACTCTCTTCTTAGATGAAATCTCAGAGCTTTCTCTTGCCACACAAGCCAAACTGCTTCATGTGTTGCAAGAGAAAGAATTTTTCCCAATAGGCTCAAATTCTCCAGTTAAAGTCGATGTCAGAATAATTGCAGCCACAAACAGAAATTTGAAAAATATGGTGGATATAGGCACTTTCAGGGAGGATCTGTTCTACAGGATCAATGTTATTGATATATATATTCCCCCTTTGAGAAAGCGAAGAAATGACATACCCCATCTAATCAATAATTTCTTAAACCACTTTTGCAACAAGTACGGCGTTACCAGGCAGCTGACCCAAGGCGCCATCACACTTTTAACAAACTACGATTGGAAGGGAAATGTCCGAGAACTGCAACACCTGATTGAAAGGCTGGTGGTTACGGTGGATAGCTTGGTAATTGATGTCACACAACTCCCCAACGATATTTTCGGCATCACAGACTATGAAAATTCACCTGTTGACGATTCCAATTCTTCATTTGAGAAAAAACTCGAGCAATATGAATCTTACCTTGTCAATGAAGCCTATCAAAAGTGCGGTTCTTCACGGAAGATGGCCCAACATCTTGCAATCAGCCAGACAAAGGCAAACAATTTGATCAGAAAGTATGTTGCAAAGGAATAGCAAAACAAACATATTGCTTGCTTTAACAAATTGTTATGTTGATGCTTATAAGTGATACCTATAACCAGACATGCGCCCATAGGCATTATCTATTTGAATTGTAGGAGCAAGGATTCTATACTAAGAATAAAAGTGTATCGTTTAAGAAGGAGAAAACAATGGAGTCCAAAAGAACAAACGCAATTTGTGGGGTGTGTCCCGGCGGCTGCGCAATCCAAGCCGAAATAAAAGATGGAAAACTGATTGGAGTGAAGCCAAATAAAAACGCTCCTTTTAGTGCATTTTGTCCTAAAGGGGCAGCGGCTACAGAGGTAGTATACTCTAAAGATAGATTGAAAAAACCTTTAATGCGTACTGGAAAACGCGGGGAAGGCAAATTCCGTGAAGTGGAATGGGATGAAGCTCTTGATTTTATTGCAGATAGAATGAAACAGCTCAAGGAAAAATATGGCGCTGAGTGCATTATGAGTCATACCGGAAGAGGTGTTTTTGAACAATCTTTTGGTTCTTTTAACGATACATCAAGGGGAACAAGCTTCTTATGGGAGTTTGGTTCACCTAATGTAGCCTCAGTAGGCTCTCTTTGCTATCATGCCTTTGGAACCATTGCGCCAATGGTAACCTATGGATTAACAAGCCCTTGCCTGGTTCCAGATTTTGAGAATTCCAATTTGATAGTAGTATGGGGAGCAAATCCAATTACAGATTCCCCGCCTTTTGTATTACATAGAATCGAAGAAGCCAGGAGACAAGGTAAAAAAATTGTCGCAATAGATCATATGAAAAGCGATGTGGCAGACAGAGCAGATGAATGGCTCGCAGTAAGATCCGGGTCTGATGGAGCCTTTGCATTGGGGTTAATAAATGTAATAATCGAAGAAAATTTATACGATAAAGAATTTGTAGATAAATGGACAGTTGGATTTGAAGAATTAAAAGAGTATGTAAAGCAGTTTACTCCACAAAGAGTTGAGCAGATTACAAAAGTACCAAAGGAGAAAATAGTTTGGCTGGCAAGGGAAATAGCAAAAGCGAAGCATGCCAGTTTGCTTACATACACAGGTCTTGAATATACTAATAGCGGAGTACAAAACATTCGTGCCGTTTACATACTTTGGGCTTTGACAGGAAACATAGATGTTCCTGGAGGAATGTATTTACAGACTAATCCAAGTTCATCAGAAGAAAAAGCATATGAGAAACAGCCAAAACACGTTGAAGCTATAGGTGCTAGGGAATATCCTGTTTTTCATGATCTGACACACGCTGCTCATTTTTTGGAATTTCCCAAAGCTGTTTTAGAAGCTGATCCCTATAAAATCAGGGGGTTAATAAATATCGGTTCATCCATATTGACTTCATATCCGCAACCTGATATCTATGAAAAGGCTTTTAAAGAGTTGGATTTGATGGTTGTGGTAGATCGTTTTATGACTAAAGATGCTTTATACGCAGACATTGTATTGCCCTCTACAACCTATTTTGAAATAGATTCATATCAACGATATCCAGGATATGTGCGTTTGCGCCGCAAGGTAATAGAACCTATAGGAGAGTCGAAAAACGATCTGTTAATTCTTGCAGAGTTAGCCAATAGATTGGGATTTGGCCATTTGTACCCGCAAACAGAAGAAGAAATTATAAAAAGAGCTTTTGAAGGACAGGCAGAGTTACTTGAAAAATTGAAAAATAGTGAGGATGGAGTTGAAATATCTGTTCCCGAGCGAAAGTATAAAAAATATGAATCAGGTCTTTTAAGACTTGACGGTAAGCCGGGATTTCCTACAGAGTCCGGAAAAGTGGAGATATATTCCAAATATTTAGAAGGGTGTGGCTATGATCCTTTGCCTAAGTATATGGAGCCTATTGAAGGCCCTTTTCAATCTCCTGACATGTATAAAAAATATCCTCTGATTTTAAATACTGGAGCCAGGATTAGTTCTACATTTCGCTCGCAACATTTGAATATACCTAGTTTATTAAAAATACAAGACAAACCATGTGTACTTATGAATTTTAATGATGCTGAAAAAAGAGGAATTAAAAATGGCGATCGCGTAAAAATCATGACCGAACGGGGGGAAGTATATTTTTATGCAGCTGTAGGCGATAAAGTTTTACAGGGTTCAGTAGAGGTTAATCAGGGCGGAGGAACTCCTATTCAGGTAAAAGAATGGCGAGAAGGTAATGTGAATTATCTTACGGATTTTAAAAACAGAGATAATATATCTGGTTTTCCAGCTTTCAAGGCGTTACTGTGTGAAGTAGAAAAAGCTTAAAATAAGATTCTGATGGTTAGTTGCCTGGAAAGCTTTTTAGCATAAGCCTTCCAGGCTTCTAAATTCAGGTTTTATTTATCTAAAAATAAATCAATTTCCAACATAGTTGGTGTGTGATCTTGTCTTTCACCAGAGTCTAGCATCTCAGATTTAACAACCTTGTCAGCTATCCTATCGCTAACGAGCCAATAGTCAATCCTCCAACCAGAATTATTGATTTTACTCGTTTTCACCCTTTGTGCCCACCATGTATACACACCTGTCACATCACCATGAATATGTCGGAAAGTATCTGTAAAACCCTTGTTTAATAGATTTGTAAAGCCTTCACGTTCTTCATCTGTAAAACCTGCTGACCTACGATTATTTTGTGGGTTAGCTAAATCTATCTCTCTGTGGGCTACATTATAATCCCCTGTTGCTAAAACTGGTTTCTCTTTATCTAGACTCTGAATATATTCAGCATACCTTTCATCCCAAACTTGTCTTTCTTTCAACCTTTTTAGATCATCACCTGCATTGGGGGTATATACCTGAGTAAGATAAAATTCCCCGAAATCTAAAGTCATAATCCGTCCTTCTGAATCCATAGTATCTGGAGCCTGAATCTCAGGATAAAAAGCTTCTGGAGAGTACTTGTTTTTATATAAAAACATAGTTCCCGCATAACCTTTTCTAGCCGGCTCCTGAGAACTTCTCCATTTATATGAATATCCTTTAAAATACTCCTCTAAATGTTCCTTATGTTTCTTACTTGGCCCATTAGTGGGTAATTTAGTTTCTTGCAATGCAATTACATCTGGATCTTTCTCCAAAATTGTATCAATTACCTTTCTTGTAAGCACCGCCCTATCTGAATCACTTGTTAAGGCTGCATTTAATGAATCGATATTCCATGAAATTAATCTCAAATTATTTCTCCTTTATAATTTAAGCTCACAATTCATAACTATTCTTCTGTATCTATTTATACTATAAATTGAGTCTTTTTTTCAATGATAATTTCTTGCATCATAATTATTCAGTTTAAAAAACACTGCCTTGTTAAATGAGTCAAACCATAGCAAGGTGTCCTTTACTGCCTTCTATTTAACTATCCTCACGTCCACATTGAAACCCGGCTTAATCATCTTGTCCGCACCCCCTTAAGACTCAGCGGATTCTCTATCTCACCCTTGTAGCTGTCCTGTGTTATGAACCTTTGGATGCCCGGGTCGTAATACCTCGCCCTCAGGTAGTAGTTGCCCGTTTCTTCGTCCAGATACTCTCCGCAATACCTAAATGGGTTGTCTATCTCATCCGTCTCTGCCTGCCACATAGTGGAACCTGTCCGCCGCCGAATGAAAAGCCTGTTTTTTCCCTTTCAAGGCCAAAAGGAGGGTAGCTGTAGTCCTTTACAGTCTCCCCAAGCTCGTCAGCAAGCTTTGTAACGTCTCCGTGGGCGTTGTGAAGGTAAGTAGTACGTATCTTCTCATACAGCCTTGCTTATGAGCCTGCTGCTAAGGCTCCTTATTCTTGCGGTACTCATACGGCTGAATCTCTTTGTTTTAAATCTGGATTTCACAAGTTAGAAGATTCCAACTTCTCAGGGCACACGTGCAAAAACAAAGCAGAGGTTATTATACCCCTGCCACGTTCCTGGATACTTCACATATCAATTATGTCCTCATTTGGCGGAATCTTTAGATAGGCTAGTACGAATACAAACTACAATAGAATATATTATGTTTAAGCAAGCAATCAAAAAATATGCTTGAAAAAACAGATAATCGTTAAAAATACCCTCAGCCATAGGAATATATAAAAACAATAAGAAAATAATATGCACAATAATGTATAGTCCCAACCTTATATCCCGGCTGATTTTATATTGATTTGTAGTGTAGAACAATCCTATATTTACTATCAAGGGGGATATTCCAAAAATGAATAAATAAACTATAAAAGGAGCTTCAACATATATGAATGGGAAGAATTCATATACAAGAAAAGACAGAATCGTGAACACAAGGAATATATTTATATTTATTGTGTTTTTTTTCAAGTAACTTCACCTCCAAAATATCCGCAAAATATTCGTAGGATTAACCTTTTTTTAGTGAAGCAACAACCGTTGTCGTTGGGCAGTTTCACTGATTTTCAGTCTTTCCTGAGGGGTGGATGCATCAAATCTATCACAAGGATTTGAAGTATCACTGCGACTATTGCCCCACCTGTAATATGACAGTATGTCAAATTTAAAATGGTTAACCCAATCAGAAGGTTTATAGTAATTGTATGTTCCAGCATTTACTGGATCAATTTTTTTATTTTTAAATTTGCTGGCATTTTTCTGACTTTTATCTAGCACTAATAAGTTTTTTCCGTAGAAAACAGCTTCCAGATGTCCATCAGGAGAAACAAATTTTTTTACCTTGTCATCATCTAGTCCTATCGAATGGTAGATGGATGCGTTTGCAGGTAATTCGCCCCAATATTTGTTGTAGAAGCTAATCTCATCACTTGGAAGAGCATTATACTTATTTCTTTCCCAATGCTCTTCTTTGGTTTTTGGGGCATTTTGTGCTACAGGATTTTTACCGCCGTAATTCAAATAATAATCTAGTGATTTATCTGCTCGAACATTCCACTTTCCAGGATTTTGGTTTCTTAAATTCATAGCTCTTTTTTCTATTTCTGTTTGTTTGATGATAGTTGCGCTCCCGTGTTGTTTTTTAAGGTCTAACAATTGTCTATCTATATCCGTTGCTTCTATTCCTCCTGGCAACAATACCATGTGCCCGCTAGGATCTATGTACATTATCGGGTTGTTCTCGCAGTAAGTATACAAATTCAAACTGAGCGGACTCTCTATCCCACCCTTATAGCTGTCTTGAGTTATGAACCTTTGAATGCTCGGGTCGTAATACCTCGCCCTCAGGTAGTAGTTGCCCGTTTCATCGTCCAGATACTCTCCGCTGTATCTGAACGGGTTGTCTATCTTCTGCGTCTCGGATTGCCACATCGCGGCAAACTGTCCGCCGCCGAATGAAAAGCCCGTCTTTTCCCTTTCAAGACCAAAGGGGGCGTAGCTGTAGTCCTTTACTGTCTGCCCAAGCTCGTCAACAAGCCTTGTAACGTCTCCGTGGGCGTTGTGAAGGTAGTAGTATGTATCGTCGCCTGCGGTCCTGCTTATTATCTTGCCATTTATTCCCCTTATGTTTGCAGCGCTAACAAAGCCTTTAGCGTCGGTTTCAAGGACTATGCTACCCCTGTCATAGTAGAAATTAACCGCGTCGTCTTGCATTTCCTTTCTTGTTCTTATACCCTCACTGTTGTATGTGTATTGCGTTATTTCCCCGCTTGGCCCTTGAACCATGGAAAGCTGGTTATATCCATTATACACATACTTTTGCTCTTGTGAGGAGACTGCATTTTCGCCGTGATGCATACTCTCTGTCTTGGATGTCATGTTCCCCTCGCTGTCGTACTCAAACAGCTGCTGCAATGTGTCAGCTCCATCTTCGGTTTCCTGCATCAAAAGCCTTCCGCTTATGTCATAGACATATGAAGTCTGCGATATCTTGCTTCCTTCTGCTTCAATAAGCCCGCTTATGTTGCCATGCTCGTCGTAGCTGTAGCTTGCAAGCTGACCGCGTGAGCTTATCTCGTGCTCAAGCCTCGAAAGAGGGTCGTAGTAGTACTGCGTGGTCTGGTCGTTTTCAGTCTTTTGTATCTGGTTTCCGCGAAGGTCGTACTGGTACGAATAGGAGCTGTCGATATTGCCGTCTTTGTAGTGGTAGAGGTTTTTTATGTTTCCAAAAGCGAAGTACTGGTATTGGCTTTTTATGCCAGTAACGCCGTTTGTCTGCTCTATTAGCCGCCCCGCATCGTCGTAATTGTAGGTGAAGTTTTTCCCCTTGTCGCTTACCCTGACAAGTTCACCTATGCTGTTGTAGAAGTAATCAAGGCCGATCTCCTCGCTGCCTCCCTGCATTGTTTTGAAGCTGACTATTCTGTCGCTTGAGTCATAGCCATATAGCTGCTTTATACCATCGCCGTAGCTTACCTCGCTGAGCCTACCCAGATTGTCGTACTTGAAGCTTCTTGTGCCCGAAGGGTCTTTTATGCTAGATATGTCGCCTGATTTTTCGTAAGAGATTGTTGCCGCTTTTCCTTCTCCGTCCCTACTGTTGTACTTTTTCACCAGCCTGCCAAGGCCGTCGTACTCGTAGAATGTTGTGACTCCGTTTCTGTCTGTTGATTCTTTAAGGTTGCCGCCGCTGTCGTACTTGTATGTCGTCTTTCTTTTCGCTTCGTCATACTGGGCAATTGCTCTTCCCAGCTCGTCGTACTCGTATTCAACCTTTGAATACTCCGGATCGTTCCAGCTGGAGAGGCCCTTTATTACGCCTTGTATGTTGCCTTCAGCGTCGTATTCTATCTTGGTTATGTACGACGCCCCAGCTCTGAGCACATTTTCAACTACAGAGACTTTGTTCCTGCTGGTGAAGTATTGTTTTGTTATATAGCCTTCAGGGTCTACCGTCTTTACAAGATTGCCCGCGTCGTCGTAGAAATACTTTGTGATGCTTAGAATCTCGTTGTCGAACGGCTCCTTGCTTGATGTCATCTTGCCAAGGGAGTCATGCTCGAAATAAGTTTTCTGCCCAAGTTCGTCTGTCTTGGAAATCATGTTCCCCCTGCCGTCGTATTCGAATTCAGAGCTTCCGCCCTTTGCGTTTGTTGATTTTGTAAGATTGCCGAAGCTGTCGTATTCGTAAAGAGCATTTTCTCCGGCATAGTCTGTAAAGGATGTCATGTTGCCCAGGTAGTCGTACTCGAAATGAGCGCTCTCACATGTCCCTTCGTTGTTTCTGGACTGGATTGCAAGCCTGTCAAACTCATCGAAATAGTAGCTGTCTCTCCTGTCGCCGTCTTCGACTTTTTTCACCACGCTGATTTTGAAGTACTTGCTGCCTGGCTTGTCAGTGGAAGCTTCGTCATACTCGATTAAAGACTGGGAGAGCACTTTGCCTTGCCCGTCTTCATTTTTTATTCCGACAAGGCGATTTGACACGTCGTACTCATATTCTTTAAGGTTGCCGTTTCCATCCTTGTTGGACTTTAGATTTCCGTTCTCATCATATGTAAGCTGAGTTAATACCGTCCCGTTTTTAGGCTCTGTTACACTTGCAAGATTCCCGAGCTTGTCGTAGCTGTATATGAGGGTGTTTTTATTTGCATCGGTTGCCTTTACTTTGTTTTCCGTGTCGTCGTATTCGTACGTTCTTGATGCTCCATCAGTCAGCGTCTCCTTTGCAAGCCTGCCCATGTCATCATATTCGTATATTGTTGTGTTTCCGTTGCCGTCAGTTTGGGAAGTTCTGCTGCCCGTGTTGAAATCATAGCCGTACTCAATCTTTATGTCCTTGGAGTCGCCGTTGGCATCTTTTACGTCCTTGTACACTTCCTTTGTCAGCAGAGCGCCCTTGTATGCGGGATCGTAGTACAGCTGCTGCTTGTCCCAGGAACCGGGCTGCTTTTCTACAGACAGCAAGATGAGATTGCCGTAGCTGTCGTACTCAAAGGCCTTGCTCGACACAACGTTGCCGTTGCCGTATATCTTTTCCCCAAGCACTGACTTTCCGTCTTCAGCCAGATCGTATTTGACTTCTATTTCGGTGTCAATGTCCTGCTTGTATTTCTTGCCTGAGAGCATGTTGTACCTGTCGTCATAGCTGTAATATGTCTTGTATTCGTCCGTGTCAGGCATGCTCGAGTTCGCGGGTTGGTTTTCAACCAGAATGTTGCCCCTGCTGTCGTATTCATACATGCTTGTATTTTCCAGACTCTCGCCGCTTTCATTGAACGACTTTTCAGTCACCTTAGACGGCAGATTGCATTTGCTGTCGTAGTCTGTGACGATACGGCTTGCCAAATTGTCTTTGGCGTAAGTCTCTTTCATGATTTCCTGATGCCTCGAGTTATACACGTATTTGCTGTTTAAGCCGCTGCTGCCTGACACTATTGTGTAGTAGCTGTATAGCTCGTCTGGTTCAGATTTGTACCAAGGATAGCCGTCAGGCTCATTGTAGTACTGATATTTAAGCATGTTGAATTTTTGGCCTTCGCTTGCATCGAGGCGTTGTGCCACCTTGAAATATTCCATCGAGCCGCTTTGGCCCAAATTTTTGGTGCTCCCTGTGTACTCATACTGAGTTTTGGCTCCGGTGGGATATGTGATTTCCACAAGGTTTGCATATAAATTTTTGGCTGGGGTCTCCCCTATAGCATCAAATGCCGCCTCGTCAAACGTGTAGTCGTATCTTGTTTTCCGGCCCAGGGTGTCTATGAACGACGAGAGGCAGTACTTGCCCTCATTTCCTGGTATGGGGCTCTTTGTCAATGTGACTGAGCGCGAGCCTGACTTTATTGTCGTAGAAGTGTCAGTATAGACAAACTCGACTTTTCTGCCCGCCGAATCCACAATACTTGTCATAAGCCTTTTGCCGTCCAAGTCCCCCCAACAGTAGGATATTGTGTTGTCGTATTTGTCCTTTTCAGCTATAAGTTCTCCCAGAGCCGAAAAATAGTATGAATCACCACTTGCATAGTATAGCTTGTATGCCCCGTTGCCCGTCAGATTCCCTAGTGTCTCATCCCTGGTGAATACGATGTCTGAAAGCTCATAGCCTTTTAAGCCGTTGCCGGAGCCAAAATCCGCCTTGTACGTTTGTCCGCTTGGCAAATGCACATAAACATTGACTTGTCCGTCATCGTCAACATAGGCTTCCTTTTCCACGTCAAGATAGGGTATATCAAGGCTCCAGCCCTCTCCAAACGCGCTCCTCGCGGCCGCCGCTGCGCTTTTTTCCCTCGCATTGTTGGCTATGCTCGAGCTTTTGAGTATGGATGTTCCGCTTTCATACTGGAGTTCCCCCGTAAACACCCAGGTCTCAGTGAAAATAGCTGCTTCGCCAAGTATGGTCGTATCGCTTGTTGTATACAGCAGTGAATCTGTTCTAAGCCAGTAGCCATTGGAGTCGAAAACGTCGTAATACGCAATTATGTTCCGCCCGTAATCGTTGTCTGTGGAAGCGCTCGTTGTGCCTTCGTCGTAGAGCTTGGCATCCCTGCTCCTGTACTTTATGTTTACTGAAAGGTCCTTGCCGCCTCTTCCGGGCAGTGAAAAAATCTGGTTTTCAACCATGACTTCTCCAGTTTCTATGTTGACAGTCTCATTGACTCCGCTTGTTGCTTTTGCAAAAGGAGCGTTTAGTTTTATGTCATATACAGCTTCTTTCTTTTCTTCTTTCAGGACCTCCATCAGTTCAGAGACTGTAGTAGGCGCTGCTGCCGATGCGGCATTTGTCATACCGGAGATTGCAAAGATTAGGAATCCAAGCGCCGCCGATAATAGAGCTTTCTTCAATTAACCCCAGTCCCTTCTTTGCCAGAGTATTTTTCTATGACGCTTTCCCAGCTTTGCCCGCTTCTTTTTAAGCTTAGTATCTCATCAATCGGGGCACCAGATTCTAGTGAAAGCCTTGCGGCGTTTTTCAGCTCGTTCTTGTTGAATCCCATAGACTTGTATTTTTCGCACTCCTGATTTGAGAGAGAAACAGCTTCATAGCCTACAGTTGCCTGCTCAAACTCAGATGATTTTAGCCTGACTTTCTTGAAGAGTTCATCATAGCTTTCCGCTGTGATTTCCTCGACTGTGCCACCTCTTTTTATTTTCAAGTGCGCAGTTTTACCGGTATTTTCGGTTTCGTAGTCTAATCCGGCGCAGATTCCTTCCCAGGTATTGTCTTTATTTTTCAAATCCAGAATGTCTTCGATTTTGACGTCTTTCTCCATTGCAATTTTGTCGGCTGCGAGTATGTCGTTTGGGGAATAGCCATATGCAAGCCATTTTCTTATCGAATCCTTGCCGGCAGGCGCATAATTTGAATGCAGGCCCTCTTTAGATTCGATTTCAATGCTTTCCATTGCCGATTTTAAGTCCACCCCCGTGTCTACCTTGTCAAGTATTACGTCTGCCTTTGACAATTCCTGACCGCTTCCGCTTATGAATTCGTACACTGTAAGCAGCTCCTTGGGATCGTGATTTGAAAACCGGGAAATAACCTTGCCATAATCTCCAGATTGGGCCATTTTCAGTATATCCCTATACACGAAAATATTCTTCCTTACATCGTCCCAGTCGCCAACTGCTTCATATATTTGATTTATTGTATCAGGAGCAATGCTGCTTATTGCCGCAAGGTCACAGGCTATAGTCGAATCATCCTCTGAGTATGCGGTGATGCCAAATGGTATAACAGCAGCCAGCGCAAGGCACAGCACAAGCAAGTGCCACCTCTTTAGAATTTCCAGTATCTTCATAGAATCCTCCTTTGCAGAAATTTTACTGCTCTTGCACGGTAACCGACTGTATCATGTAGTAATTTAAAAAATCGTTGTTGCTGCCTGTTTTTATGCGGTAGAAAATCTGTCCCCTATTGTATTGTCTCTGGTTTATCCACTCCATGAATTCCTCGACATCTGTATCGCTAAGGCCTGTAAACTGCTTTGTCTCCCCGCTGTTTAATGTTACATTCAGTATCAGGCTGTTGCTGCCAAACAGGTCTTCAACGTAATCTATTTTAACTATGCTTTGATATTTTTCGGTCGAAGTATCGCCAACCTTCATGCAGTATTCAACAGAAAAATCCTTGCCCTTTAGCTTGTCTGTCAGCGCTGAGGCCGGTATTGACCTGAGGCCGTCAAACGACATCCCTTTTTTTGTTATTTCAATCCAGTTTGTTTTGACATCTTCCAAAAGTCCGGCAATCTCCGAGCCGGACTCGTCCTGCCACTGGCTGCCATCGTAGCAGGCGTACTTTCCGTCAACCTTTATGAAGTAGTATGTTTCGCAGTCTTTAGGTGAAATCTCAACGGGATGGATCTTGTTTATCTTCCTCCAGCTTTCTGTATCAAAACTCTCCTTCTTGACAGCATAAAGCTTTTCGCTAAAGTCGCTGAAGCCTTCAGAATCCTCATTGAGATTTACCTGTATTGAATTGATAACTGGGGTTGTGTATATGTCTACCGAAGCCATGCATGCTACTATGCTTACGCCGAAGACCTGCTTGCCGTTTTCGTATAGCGATTTGAAGTCCCCTGCATCAAGAGCGTTGATTTCATCTGCTGTCATTCCGTATACGTCAAAGTATTCCTTTGATGTGGGACCGTATGGCGCATCAGCCACCTTAATCCACTCCCCGTCCTTATATCCATACCAAGAGCAGTAGCCAGACCCATCAAGCAATCCGCCATCAAACGAAAGGAGGTATCTTGTTGGGTCTTGCGGCTGTCCGATATAGCTGACTTTCACTCCGTTGCTTGATGATGTCGGTATGTAGGCAATTCTTTTTCCCGAACACTCCACATCAAAATACGTCAGGTCTTGACTTGCAGGATACTTGGCATCGGACGGTCTTATGCACGAGGATTCATCGCTGTCAGGATTATAAATGAAGTAGTTGTAATAGGCATCCTGGTATACAAGCTTGTCATCATCTATGGTTTTGACGATTCTTCCAATAGATTCGATGTCAAGCTTTCTAAGCGCCTTTGAATTGACGTGGTAGCTGTATACGCTTCCATCGTTTTGAATATACAGTTTTGTTCCTGTCTTGTTGCTCAGCAATACTTGAACAGCGCTTGTGCTTAAAGTAAACAGTTCTTTAGACTTCCAACCGTTGGGTTCCTTTGAATATATATAGTATTTGTCAGTTGATATGTCTGCATAAAACAAAGTATCTCCGAAATCCGGAGCATCAATAGCGTCAATGTCTATGTCTGAGTTTAGGCTACCTCCTGGGTAGTAACCTAAGTATCCGGGTATAACCTTACAGTAAAAGACTCTTCCACTGTTTTGCATATCAAATATGTCGACGTTGTTTGTGACCGTAACCACGGAGCCGCTGCTTCTTGTATACCTGTACAAGTTTTTAGACGTGTCTGTATATGCTGCGTAGCCGCCAGAATATGTAACTTTAATAGAGTTTATGTTTGTCTGATCTCCGGCTTTCACCTTGACACCAGTACGCAGGTCAATATAATACAGCTTGTTGGAATCATCCGGGTTTGAATAGTACAGGTAATTTCCGTCCCCAGACAGCTGAATCAGCGATGGCTTTGTGGTGTAATCCGTAAAATATTTGCTGTATGTAGGCAAAGAGCTGATGCTGCCGCTGACATTGGCATAGCTTTCATCTATATGTATATCCGTAATTTTATTGTCTTTAATTGCATCTATTTTTCCCAAGCTCCCAGCGTTTAGTATCGTCGGATTTATGTCGTATGTATTAGTGCTGTTTGTTTTGAATTTCAATTTCCCGTTTGTTATTTCAGTCTTAGCGTTAACCATCTTAGAAAGGTCGATCTTGTATACGCTGGATTTTTCCGATTTAACATCGTCGAAGTACCACCCTGACATGTCGTTTGCTCTAATTCTGAGTTCTTTAATCTGGCTTAGACTGCCACTGCTTTTTGTCAGATTCAGCGTCAAAAGATTCCATTTTCCGCTTTCCAAATCAGTTCCTACTTCGAATTTTCCGTCGCTATCCAGGTCATTTTTTATTAGTGCAGAGCTTTGGGCGTCAGAGGAATAAAATTCAATCCACTTTGCGCCATACGCCGGCTTGACCCACAGCTTTACCTGGCTGTAATCATCGATGTCAAACAGGCTCTGACTTTTGACAATGGTGAATTCGCAATAGTCCTGGCTTGCAACATCATTCACCTTTACCTCGATAGAATATTTGCCTTGAGCGCAATTTTGCACCAAGCCTGCAGCCAGCTGTCCAGCCGCAATCTGCGAGCTGTTGGCCGCTTCAAACTCCGCATCGGATTCCATTTCGTTTTGAAAAGGTAAAAATTGCGAAACATCACCATAGTTTATGCTTGCAAATGTTTGAATAGGTGAGACGGCCAGCATAGTTAGCAATGCCATAATCACTTTAACTTTTTTAAAATTCCTCTTCAAACTACCACATCCTTCCTATTATTCATATTCATTCATGATTACACCGTGATTTATGCATTTATTCAATTATTTTCTTTGATTTCTAAATTTATTCAGTATCCTTGTTTGGTTTGCATTATAGATTACCCAAATATTAACGACTCATCATTGAATCTTTGCATAAATCCAAATATCCTAATAAAAAAATGTGTATTTCCTTGATTGAAAGTTGTTCATATCAATCCGAGAAAATACACACATTTTATTTGATACTCTATAGGATTCTTGCATTTGAAATCTTGTAACACTGCACAATTCTAAAGGGATTCTGATTTTTTATTCGCCAATCCTTACATCCACATTGAATCCCGGCTTTATCATCTTGTCCGCATCGTCTATTGAAATCTGCACTGTGACTACCGTCTCGCCGTTTTTTTCAACGCCCATGTCGGCTATCTTTGTTACTGTACCCCTGTACTGCTTGCCCGAGTCTGAAAGTGGAAGTATGTCTGCCTTTGCTCCTGGCTTCACGTCCTTTATGAAGTCCTCCAGCACCTCTGCTTCGACAACCAGCGTGTCCATGTTGACAAGGTTGAGGAATCTGCTGCTGCTTTGTACTGTGTCTCCGGATATTGGAGTGATGTCTTGCACCATTCCGTTTTGAAATTCAGATACTATCATGCTTCCCTGCATGTAGCTTTTGCTCAGCTTGCTCCTTAGCTGGTTTAGGTCAGATTCAAGCGTGGATATCCTCTGGTTTTGAATTTCTATGCTCAGCTTGTAGTCGTTTGAACTCGATATGCTCGCATCTGAAACAGCTCGCTGCGCGTCGGCCACCCTTCTCTGGGCGTCTGTGAATTCGTTTCTAGGTATTGCGCCAGCATCATACAGAGCCTGCTTTTTCTGAAGATCCTCGTTTGCCCTGCTCAGGTTTTCTTTCGCAGTTGAAATGGCGCTTGACTCCCTCATGCTGTTGTTGGTGTCGTTGCTTATGAGCTTTTCAAGCTGGAGCCTTTCACTTTTGAGGCTGTTTTCCATGCTTGTTATCTGCTGCTTTATTTCGTGTATGTCGAGGGACATGAGCTCCTGTCCCAGTGTTACATGCTCGCCTTCCTCGACAAGCACGTCCTCGACTATGGCCGGAAACTCCAGCGTTATGTTCCTGATTTCGCCAGCTGTGACCTTGCCGGCGGCCTCTATGAAATCACCCTGCTCTTCCTTTTGCTGTGCATCTGCTTTTTTTACAGGCTCACTTGCACCGCACGCGGTCGAAATTATCATTATTCCAGAAAGCAGGGCTGCGCATCCGAGCCTTGCTAGTCGTTTCTTGTTCATCATCATGACCATACCTTCCTATAATATATTATTTGACTTTGATTTTTACGGTGGAATTCGTGCCTATGAGTCCATTTAGCTCCACATCATCGTCTATTACAATTTTTACTGGAATCAGCTGGGTCACCTTCGTGTATGTGCCACTTGTTGTATAGCTTGTTGCGTTGCCTGATAGCGCCGCCTGAGTCACCTTGTCTATCTCCTCGATATGCCCCTTGAACTTCTTGCCGGGATAAGCATCAAGATACACTATGACTTCCTGATTTTCCTTAATCTTTGTAATGCCTGTCTCCTCTATGTTGGCGCCTACATATATGTCGCCAGTCTGCGCAACCACAGCAGCTGCTGTTGAAGGCGATATGACCTGGTTGAGCACGACGTTGAGCTTGACCACCTCGCCGTCTATTGGCGATCTTAGGTATGCGCCGCTGTTTAGCCTTCCAATGACCTGATTGGCCCTTACAAGGCTGCCCTCGGAGACGTTGAGCTTTACAAGCCTGCCGCTGGCAAGGGGAGAAACCGTCCTTAGCTCCGCTGTGACCTTGGCGTTGTCCGTCTTGTAGTATGTGCTGACCTGCCAGTAGAAGTAAAACCATATGCCAACGCCAACCATTATCACGGCTGCGATTGCTATGAAAATCTTGTTCTGGTGCTTTTTTAAGTCCTTTATGTCCTTCATATTGAGATCTCGTCCTTTCAAATATTGTTATTCTTCACCCTCAGAAAACTGGCTGTTGTACAAATCGGCGTAGAAGCCGTTTTGCCTTAGGAGCTCGTCGTGGCTGCCCTGCTCTAGTATGTCTCCGTCCTTCATTACAAGTATCAGGTCGGCATCCTTTATCGTCGACAGCCTGTGGGCTATTACGAAGCTTGTCCTGTTGCTCATGAGGTGGTCCATCGCTTTTTGTATTAGTATTTCCGTCCTCGTATCCACAGAGCTTGTTGCCTCGTCGAGTATGAGTATCTTGGGATTTGCAAGTATGACCCGGGCGATTGTAAATAGCTGCTTTTGCCCCTGGGATATGTTGCTGGCCTCCTCATTGAGTATCATGTTGTAGGCGTCCGGAAGTGCATGTATGAACTCATGGCAGTGGGCTGCTTTTGCGGCCTCCATAACCTGCTCATCTGTAGCGTCAAAGCAGCCGTACCTGATGTTATCCATTATGGACGCGTTGTAGAGCCATGTCTCCTGGAGCACCATGCCGAACATGTCCCGCAGGTCCTTCCTGGTGAAGTCGAATATGTCTATGCCGTCGATTTTTATGCTGCCCGAGTCAATGTCGTAGAATCTCATGAGCAGCTTTATGATGGTAGACTTGCCCGCGCCCGTTGGACCTACTATTGCAACCTTCTGGCCGGCGTTTATGCTTGCGGAGAAGTTGTTTATTATTGTCTTGTCCTTCGTGTAGCCAAAGCTCACATTCTCGAACCTCACACTGCCGTGGAAATCCTCGTCAAGCACCGGCGCTGCCGTGTCCGGCTTCTCCTCCTCTTCGTCCAGAAATTCAAACACCCTCTCCGCGGCAGCTACTGTGGACTGTAGCGTGGCCGATACGGCCGCAAGCTGGGCTATAGGCTGAGTGAATGACCTCATGTACTGTATGAAGGCCTGTATGTCTCCTATCTCGACCATTTTTTTTACGGCCAGGTAGCCCCCGAGTATGCTGACTACCACATAGCCGAAGTTACCGACGAACATCATTATGGGCTGCATCATTCCGGATACAAACTGCGATTTCCATGCTGACGAGTAGAGCTTGTCGTTTATGGCCTCGAATTTATCCAGCGACTCCTCCTCCCCGTTGAAGGCCTGGACTATGCTGTGTCCCCCGTACATCTCCTCAACGTGGCCATTGATTTTGCCTATGGACTCCATCTGTTCCTTGAAAAATCCTTGCGAGCGCTTGACTATTAAGCCTACTATCGCAAGCGAGGTAGGTATTACAAGGAGCGCCGCAAAAGTCATTATCCAGCTTATGGACAGCATCATCGCAAGTACTCCTACTATGCTCGTAACGGATGTTATTATCTGCGTGAGACTCTGGTTGAGCGTCTGGCTTACCGTGTCCACGTCGTTTGTTATTCTTGATAGAATCTCCCCGTGGGTCCTGGTGTCGTAGTAGTTGAGAGGTATCCTGTTCATCTTGTGGGATATGTCTCTGCGCAGATTGTAGGTTACGTCCATTGCCACCTTCGACATTATGTAGCTCTGCACATACTGGCATACTGACGATATGATGTAGAGCGCTATAAGTATTCCTATCATCCTGCCTATATAGTCAAAATCCGTAAGCAGTCCAGTCCCGCCGTACCAGGCCAGAAGACCCTCGACGAGCTTTGTCGTAACCTTTCCAAGGAGCTTTGGGCCTACTATCGAAAACACCGTTGAGAACAGTGCGAAAAACACAACCATGTATATTGAGATTTTGTATTCTGCAAGATATCTCCAAAGATCGCTTAACGTCTTTTTGAAATCCTTGGCCTTGCCTCCTCCTGGGCCTCCAATGCCCATTCGCGGCATTGGCCCTGCGCTTTGCTTGCTATTACTCACCTTGCCAACTCCTCCTCGCTCAGCTGGGAGCGCGCTATCTGCTGGTATACCTCGCAGCTTTTCATCAGCTCGCTGTGCGTGCCGAGTCCTGCAATCCGGCCGTTGTCGAGCACTACTATCTGCTCGGCGTCCATTATCGTGCCTACCCTTTGGGCGACAAGAAGTATAGTGCTATTGCCCGTTTCCTTCTTTAGCGCCGCCCTTAGCTTTTTGTCAGTTTTCAAATCAAGCGCTGAAAAGCTGTCGTCGAATATATATATTGGAGCGTTCTTGACGAGCGCTCTGGCTATGGACAGTCTCTGCTTCTGGCCTCCCGAGACGTTCGTTCCCCCCTGGGCTATTGTCGAATCATAGCCTTCCTCCTTGCCGCTTATGAACTCACTGGCCTGGGCCACTCTGGCTGCCTTTTCTATGTTGTCCATAGTCGAGTTCTTGTCGGCGTAATACAGGTTGGATTTAATTGTGCCCGAAAACAGCGAGCTTTTTTGCGGCACATAGCCAATCTTATCGCGCAGGCTTATCCTGGAGACCTTCCTTATGTCCTTGCCGTCTATTAGAATCTGCCCGCCTGTGACGTCGTAAAACCTGAGCATGAGATTCACAAGAGTGGACTTGCCGCTTCCCGTCGACCCTATTATGGCCGTAGTCTCCCCTGCCCTTGCGGTGAAGCTGATATTGTGAAGCACGTTGTCCTGACCTCCGGGATAGCAAAAGCTTACATCCCTGAACTCCACTGCAGAGTCAAACTCCCTGCCGAACTCTATTGGCTCCTCCACATCGAGCACAGTCAGCTCAGTGGAGAGCACTTCCGCAATCCTTTCTGCAGAAACCGACGCCCTTGGGACCATTATGAACATCATGGACATCATTAGGAATGCCATTATTATCTGCATGGCGTACTGCATGTATGCCATCATGTCCCCTATCTCCATGTTGAAGGCCGATACCTGCTTTGCCCCCACCCAGACTATTATAACTGTGGTGAGGTTCATTATAAGCATCATGAAGGGCATCATAAGGGCCATCGTGCGGTTTACGAAAAGATTTGTCGAAGTCAGGTCCGTATTTGCCTTGTCCAGCCTGTCCTCCTCGAAGCGCTGAGTGTTGAATGCCCTGATCACAAGCATTCCCTCTATGTTTTCACGGGTCACCAGATTGAGCCTGTCAACAAGCTTTTGCACCAGCTTGAACTTTGGCATGACGATCGAAAACAGCACCATTATCACGCCTACAAGGCATATGACAGCGACTCCTATAACCCATGACATGGAGGCGCTGCTTGAGACAGCCTTGATGATTCCGCCGACACCCAGAATCGGAGCATAAAACACGAGCCTCACCATCATCACAAGCACATTCTGAACCTGGGAGATGTCATTTGTTGTACGCGTAATCAGAGATGCTGTCGAGAACTTGTCGAATTCGGCATGCGAAAAGCTCGCGACCTTGCTGAACACGTCACTGCGCAGGTCTCGCGCCACGTTGGCGGCTATGAGCGCCGCAAAAAAACCTACCGTGATAGAAGCGGCTGTTCCAAGCAGCGTCACAAGTATCATGATGACACCCGTTTTAAGTATGAAGTTTCTGTCTCCCGACATGACGCCGGTATTTACAATGTCAGCCATGTAATCGGGCAACGCCAGGTCCGTTATGGCCTGCACGAAAAGCAGCGCCACGGCGCACAGCAGCATGCCGATGTAGGGCCTTATATATCTAGCTAGCTTTATCACTTGAGTTCCTCATCTCTTTTGGCATCCTCGCTCGCTATCTGATAGAACTTTTCAAGAAGTCTCAGAAACTCCGCTGCATCATCTTCACCCATCTTTTCAAAAATGACGCTTATATTTTTCATGTAGCTGTCCATTGCTTTTTTAAGGCATTTTCCGCCCTTCTCAGTAAGGCGCACATGCACCACCCTTCTGTCCTTTTTTGTAGTTACTCTCTCAACATACCCTTTCTCCTCAAGCACGTTTATCATCTGGGATACCGCAGGCTTGCTTATTTCCAGAAGCTCACTTATCATCGATACTGTGATTCCCTCATTTTCGTCCGAGTGGGACTTTATAAGCTTCAGCATCATAAACTCACTGCGCGGCATGTCGATTATGTTTTTTAAATTCGCTGTGCTCTTGTGGAATTTCTGCATTATCTGCACTATTTTATAGGCCTTGCTCATATCCATGATTGATTCAATCCTCCTGTCGAAATCACATCAGCTGGCAATAGGCTTTACAGCTGTATTGCATATGTGTTTATATATTTAATCTTGTTCATTGTTAAGTATGTTAACTATTAATACAACTAACAGTATAAAGCCGAATTTTTCCAATGTCAATATTTAAAATCGAAAAAAATCCGGCTCGATAAGAGCCGGATTCGGATATTCTTTGTATATTCAATGTTCATATATTTCTGATTTTTAAGAAAAGCCTGCTTAAACAGATTCCCGGGATGATGATTCAGCGAAAGTGCATTTTGCCTTCCTTTTCTGTTTTTCGACCGTCAGAAGGCTATACCCGAGTATCGGGAACAAAATGCCAAACATCGGATTCAGCCAGTTGAGTATTGCGTAGGGAGCGTACTGGGCTGCCGAGACCCCAAGAGTTCCTGCCATGAATGCTCCGCATGTCGTCCAGGGATAGAGTCCTGATGTCAGTGTTCCGCCCTCTTCAAGCGCCCTTGAGAGCATTCTCGGCTGAAGGCCAGCCTTTGGATATGCATCCTTGTAAAGCTGTCCCGAGAGCACTATACTCATATACTGCTCGCCCATTATTGCATTCAGAAAAGTTGTTGTCGCTATTGTGAGTCCCGGAAGGTATTTGGGATTGTGAACCCTCTTGAGCATTCTCTCAATTACCACATCCATTATGCTGCTTTCCGTTAAAATGCCGCCGAGACTAAGTGCGAGTATCGCAAGTGAAAACGTCCACATCATCCCCTGTATTCCTCCGCGGTTGAGAAGAGTATCCACAACCTCGATGCCGCTGTCGAATGCAAAACCATAGTTGAGCACACTTAAAGCATCAATAAGCGATACACCTTGCAGAAGCATGGCCACAGGTATTGACGATACTATGCCCGCTGCCAGGCTTGGTATGGCGGGAAATTTTGCTAGGCTCAAGACCAAAACCACTGCAAGAGGCAGAAATACCAGTATGTTCAGATTGAACGAGCTGTCTATAGCATTTTGTATCTGGCTTATCTTTTCTACATCCAGGCTTGAATTCGCATACTTAAGACCCATTATGCTGTAAGCAGCAAGCGTGCATGCAAATGCAGGTATCGTAGTATAAAGCATTGCCGTTATGTGGTCATACAGATTAGCTCCCGCTATTGCAGGACTTAGGTTAGTAGTATCAGAAAGAGGTGACATCTTGTCTCCAAAGTATGCTCCGGATATCACCATGCCTGCAACCATGGGAGCCGGAATTCCCATGCCCATGCCTATGCCCATGAGAGCCACGCCTACCGTTCCTGCCGTGCTCCATGAACTGCCTGTAGCCAATGCCGCTATACTGGATATTACAAGTCCCGCAGGCAGGAAAAATTTTGGGCTGAGTATGTCCAGTCCATAGTATATCAAAGCCGGTACTGTGCCACTTTGAAGCCATGTACCCATCGCCATGCCTATTAGAAAAAAGAAAAACAAAGCACCCATGGCCTTTGATACTCCGCGCACCATGCTATGCTCTATATCAATCCAACAATGTCCCAGCATTTTCGATGCCACAGCTGCGATTATAATACATATGAACAGCAACGCATGCATGTCTGCATGAAACACTAAAAGTCCACCCATGAGAGTCATTGCTATTAAAAAGATAGACGTCAAAGCAAATAAAAGCGAGGGTCTTTTTGCATTGGTATCGTTTTCCACGTGCAGTCTCCCTTCCGCTTTGCATAGGGCTAGAATATTCAGAAAATCAGGATATTGCACCTATATTCCCAGACATATGCGCTTTTGCACATACTCCTGGGAATATAGTGAAATTTTATTATTCATTATTTTAGTTTTTTGCTGATTTTTGCTGCTGTTTCTTTTACTCCGTCCAATATCTTGTCGAACATCCCCGGTGCATTTATCCTTGAAGTTGGTCCGGAAACGCTTATTGCCGCAATGGATTCGTTGTTCTTGCCAAGAATTGGCGCTGCGACACACGTGAGTCCCGCTTCAGCCTCCTCGTTATCAAGTGCATATCCCTTTTCTTTGACTTTTTCAAGTTCCCCGCAAAGCTGTTCCCAATTTTTAATTGAAGTGTCAGTAGTCCCGTCAAAATCGGCACATTTCATCTTGCCAACCGTCTCATCATCAGAATAAGCCAAGAGACATTTCCCAACAGCCGCAGTGTGGGGATCGCTTATAGAGCCGAGTGACGGCCTTACAGTAAGCATCTGTCCCTGCTTTTCTTCCTTTATTATAAGAATAGTCTTAGGGTATTCGTACGTCGTAGTATCTAATATTGAAACATTGACCACCTCACCGAATCGCTCTGAAAGCTCCTTGGCGTAAGGCTGTATTATCTCCTTGAGTGGCATTTTTTCACCTACGAGCATGCCAATAGCATATAGCTTTATTCCAAGCCAGTATTTACCGTTCTCAGGATTTTGCTGTACAAAACCTTTGTTTTCTAGCGTGGCAAGAGTCCTATACACGGTACTTTTATAGACTCCAAGTCCGTTTGCAATTTCTGTTACGCCCATTTCCTTCTGCTCACGGTATAAAATAAGCAATATGTCAAGAGCTCTATCTACCGAGTTTATAATGTCAGTATTCATATCTGGTATGGTCTCCTTTCAATCGTTTTCAATAATTATACCATAGCTGGGCGTTCAATAGTTTCTAGTCTTTTGTACCACTTTAGGCCTGGCCGTTTTTGATTTCTTCCTTTAAAACAGTTCCTAGAATCTTGATTCCTTCTACGATATTCTCTTCCGATACTGTTGTGAAGTTAAGTCTAAGCGAACTCTTGCAGTCGCACAGCGGATAGAAAGATTCTCCCGGTACGAAAGCCACGTTGCTTTCTATTGCCTTGTTTAGAAGCTCAGTCGTATCAATGTGTCCAGGGAGCTCCACCCATACAAACATTCCGCCTTCAGGCTCTGTATACTTTGCCTCTTCAGGAAACTCCGCCTTCATTGTGTCAAGCATAAGCTGGCACTTTTTGCCGTATGCTGTTCTTATCTTGTCTATATGCTTTTCAAAGTCATAGTTGTTGAGGAATTCGAGCACCTGCATCTGGGCAAGCTGGTTGCACTGAAGATCAGTTCCCTGCTTTAGGAGCTCCACCTTTTCTATGAATTCCTTTGCACCGCACATCCACGCAACCCTAAGACCCGGGCAAAGCACCTTCGAGAATGAGCCGAGTGATATTACCCTATCCTGCGTATCCATCGATTTAAGCGTAGGAACGCTTTCGCCCTTGAATCTGAGCTGTCCGTAAGGGTCGTCCTCTATCACTACGACTTCGTACTTGTTTGCAAGTTCTATAAGCTTCTCGCATCTTTCCTTTGACCAGGTTTTGCCTGTTGGGTTTTGGAAGTTGGGAATTACGTATATCATCTTTGTGTTTGGATTTTCCGCAAGCGCCTTTTCAAGGTCCTCCATTATCATTCCGTCTTCATCTATGTCAACGCCTACAAAGTTGCACTGATATGGCCTGAATGCATTTATGGCTCCAAGATAGCTTGGATTCTCAGTTATTACAACATCGCCAGGGTTTAGCATTATCATAGAACAAAAGGATATGCCCTGTTGAGAACCTGTAGTCACTATAAGGTTTTCCGGCTTGGCATCCACGTTGTCTCTTTCCTTGAGCAGAGTGCATATCTTGTCTAGAAGCGGTCCGTGGCCTTGAGTAGGGCCATACTGGAGCGCCACCATTGCATCTTCCTTTAAAAGCTTGTCTGTTACGGCATGCATTTCATCGAAAGGGAAAAGTGTAGGATCAGGAAGCCCTGCCGCAAAAGATATGACTCCCTTCTTTTGGGCAATTATTTTTCCAACCGCTCTTATAGCTGATGCCTTGACCTCGTCCATTCTGTCAGCAAATTTCATAATAAAAGACACCTCCGAAAGTATTTTGTGATATTTATGCTCCGCAGCTCAGGCAGGCCATTGCAACCGAGTTAAGCTTTATCTCGGCGGTATCGCTTCTTGAGCCTAGTATTATGGGATTAGTTGCTCCAAGCACTATTCCGGCCCATTTTGCCTTGTTGAAATAAAGCCATGATTTGCCAAGCACATTTCCTACCTCTATGGCCGGACAGAAGAACAAATCCACATCGCCGGCAACCTTGCTTTCTATCCCCTTGTGGTGAGCCGCTTCGCTGCTGCAGGCCACATCCATGGCCATGGGTCCTTCAATTATGCACTCCGGGATTTCGCCGCGCTCGTGCATTTCCACAAGCGCTCTGGCATCCACTGTGGCAGGGATTTTGGGATCAACCATCTCGTTGGCTGCAAGTGCCGCCACTTTAGGCTTTTCGATTCCCATAGCCTTTATTGCCATAAGTGCGTTTGTAAGTATGTCCTTTTTCTGCTCTTGCGTAGGAGCCACGTTGATTCCGCTGTCTGTGCAGAAAACTATCTTGTTGTGTCCCGGAATCTCGTAGGCAGCCATGTGGCTAAGCAGACGTCCGCTTCTAAGGCCCGTCTCCTTGTTTAGCACTGCCTTCATGAATATGCTTGTGTTGACAAAACCTTTCATGAGTATCTGCGCTTCTCCTTTTTTGACAAGCAGCGCAGCCTGCTGAGCCGCCTCGGCCTCATCCGCCGCATCGACAATCGGCATTTCGCCAAGTCCTATTTCCTTTGATATTGACGCTATCTTTTGAGCATCCCCTACAAGTATTGGCGCTATGAGTCCCATGTCGCTCGCCATTTTTACAGTCTCTAGCACTTCGCGATCATGTGCTGCCGCTATACTGACCTTAAAAGGACCTCTTTGCTTTGCTATGCTCAAAACTTCTTCAAAGTTCTTAAACAACTAACACACCTTCTTTCGTTGAATTTTTGTACGATAGTTCAAGTTCTATTTGTAATGACTTATATGAAAATTATTAAGCAGCAGATTCACATACTGATATCCTGCAGCGCAAACCGTCTGGATTCTAATGTGAACCTGCTGTTATTAACTTGTTTAAGCTTATCTTGGGTATTCTCTGGCTTCTTCCTGCCCGCTTAGCACTCTTTTTGCACCAAGCATAAGGGCTTCCATTTCCTCTTCCCCGGGAACTACTGCAACAGGTGCTATGAAAAGGACTTTCTTTTTGATCATCTCTACGATTTCACTTGAATACGCTATTCCGCCTGTGATTATTATCCTGTCCACATTGCCCTCAAGCACTGCTGCATATGCTCCTATCTCCCTTACCGTCTGGAGAACAAATGCGTTGAGCACATTGACTGCCGTTTCATTGCCTTCTTTGAACATGTCGACTATCTTAATCATGTCCTTTGTTCCAAGATAGTCGTACATGCCTCCGATGCTGCTTACCTTTGCAACCATCTCCTTATGAGTGTACTTGCCTGAGTAGCAAAGCTCTATAAGAGGATAAGAAGGAAGTCCGCCGCTTCGCTCCGGTGAGAAAGGTCCGTCTACCCTTCCGCCGCCGCCGTCTATCATCTTGCCTTTCTTGTGGGCTGCTATAGATATTCCCGAGCCAAGATGAGCTACAACGACGTTAAGGTCGCTGTAGTTTCTGTCTAGCGATTCGGCAACTTTTCTCGCTACCGCCTTTTGATTGAGGGCATGCAGCCAGCTTGCCTTTTCTATATCCTTGATGCCTGTGATTCTGGCTTCTGGCAAGAATTCGTCCACCGAAACAGGATCGACTACAAATGAAGGAATTCCGACTGTGTCTGCTATCGATTTAGCAAGCACACATCCAAGGTTCGAGGCATGCTCTCCGCTGACTGCGTTTTTAACGTCGTCTATCATATAATCGTTTATACGGTACGTGCCGCCTTCTATAGGCTTAAGGAGTCCGCCCCTTCCAACAACCGCCGAAAGAGATTCCGGATCGATGCTGGCTTCTGTAAGCGAGTCTACTATCAGCTGCATCCTGTAACCATACTCGTCAAATACTGTTTTGAACGGTGAAAGATCTTCAGCCGTATGGACTATTGATTTTTTCATTATCTGATTGTCATTTTCAAATACTGCAATTTTTGTAGAAGTTCCACCTGGATTAATCGTAAGTATTCTCATTTTAAATCCTCCCTAGTGTTCAAATTACAAGAATTTATTAATGCTCTCCGTTTCCGAAGAGTTTAGCTTGCGTTCATTATTTCGGAACGACGTTCTGCTAATTTTGTATAAAAAATAACATTTCAAGCTCGGCAAGTGCACTTGCAAAATCAATTTGATTTTGAACAGTGGTTTGTGAGAAGTGCATTACAAGCTGTGAAACTATTAAGCTAGTGTTTGTTTCTGAATAGGGAAGGAAACTTTTGGATTCTACAATGGCAATTTATAGAATTTTATGGTTCTGCTTAATAGAACATCGTTCCTGTACTGTTGTTTTTATTTTATACCTTCCTATTTTGCATGTCAATACGCCTTATATTTTTTCTGAAGATTTTTGTATTTCTCATATCAGACAACCCTTTATTTGCAAGCCACATGCCCTCATTAGATCTAGACGAGCTTCTCAAGCGAATACTTTGGCTGTGTAAGACAGCCCTCGTCTTCAAGCAAGTTGAGACTCTTTGCAAATAACTTTGTAGTACTTGCCTGCACAGTTAACGTTATTAATATGGTCATGAATACGACAGACGATATCATGTCGCTGTGGGGCAGGTGCATGGAAACTATCATGCCTGAAAGCGCAGCAGGTATTACGCCTGTTTCCCTTACCCAGCACATGAACAACATTTCCTTGAAGGTCCACTTGGCCTGCCTGTCAGGAAGCGCGCATATGAGCACTGAAATCGGCCTGAAAACAAACATGAGCAGAAATACCACAACAAGCGACTGCTTCCAGTATAGCGAGAGGGCGACGAAATCAACCTGCGTTCCAAGCATTATGAATATGGCCATTCTCATGAGCATTGAAAGTGTTTCTCTCACATGAGACTGAATAAGAGCCGGATTCTCCGGAACAAAAAGCCCAAATGTGGATTTGTTTCCACAAACAAGTCCTGTTACGAATGTTGCCATGTAACCGCTGCCTCCCACCTTGTCGGCAAGCACATACGATATTATGACCGCGAATATGGACACAACAGGGGCGTATTCATGCAGTATTCCCAGCTTCTTGTCTGAAATTGCGTATGAAAGAACTATTCCTACTATGGCTCCCACAAGTATGCCGCCTATTATCATAACTCCCAGTTCTTTGGCACTGTCCCCGAGAGAGAAGACCCCGCTTTGTATTGTTGCTATTATAGAAAATACAAATATGGCTCCGGCGGCATCGTTGAAAGCCGACTCGCTTATTATTGTCTGCTTGACCTTTTCCCTCAAGGTTATGCATTTGAATACAGGCACAAGAGTTGCCGGGTCGGTGGATGCTATAACGGCTCCCAGGAGCAGCGCATATATCATGCTTATTCCGAAAATTTCCTGGACAGCATATCCAGTGAGCACTGAAGATATTGCGACTCCTACTATAGCAAGCAATCCCACAGTCCATTTCACGCTGTTTAATATCTTCAGCCTTATCTCCCTGCCTCCGTCATACAGTATGAATGCCGAACCGAAAGTAAGGAGCAGATGGTTCCCTATCGGCGAAACATCTGTGCCGACAAGGTTAAGGACATAAGGACCTATGAATATGCCTCCGAAAAGGAACATTACAACGTCTGGAAGCTTTACCAATCCGCTTAACTTTCCAAATATCATTCCTGTTACAAGTACTATTGCAAACAATGAAAGTATGCTTTCTGTTGATGCAATCAATGTATCTTCCATTTTATTCACCTCTGAAATATCTATGACTTTTTAATCATATGCTTGCTGTTTTTTTGTATTATATAAGACACCCTCAGCCAATTACCGTTTGACCGAAGGTGCCTTCATTATAGGGGTTAGATTGTCTGTATTATCCAGCTATTTCGCTTGTACCTGAAGCCTCAACCGCTTTAGATCTTTTGCTTTTTAATTTCAATACTAGCATGGCTGCCACTGCGCCAACGGCAAGTACTGCCATCTGGTACATGAACATGTATGTGTAGCCTGTGTTTTGGAACTTGTCAAGCCAGTTTCCGTAAAGCACAAACTGGAACATGTCAGGGGAGAAACCTATAACCGCAGCCATCCCTATTGTTGAAGCAGTGTATTTCTTAGGCACGCTAAGTTCAGTTATAACTGCATAGTATGAGCCTCTGCCCATGTACACTGAAAGTGCCATTAATAGTGTAAGCGCTATGAGTATCCACACAGGAGTCCCTTTGCCAAGATTCAGCATGAGCGCCATTCCCGCAAGACCTACCAGGTTAACGCCAAGCAGTACCTTTGCAGACGATTTGATCTTGTCTGTGAGGTATCCGCCAAGCGGCGCTCCAATAAGCGTCATAACGTATGTCCTCACTATAGCAACCCAGCCTGCAAATGCTACGCTGGCTCCTAGCACGTCTGTGAAGTACGGTGTAAAATAAGTCATAGTAGTCAGATACGAATATATAGAAAATATAGAGAAAGCTATCAGCCATGTCGCCGGACTCTTGAATATGTGAACATAGTCGGAGAATCCAAGCTTGTGAACCTGCTCCTTTTCTCCTGATTCCTTCTCTCTTTCGGCCTTTGCTTTTGCAGGATCATCAAGCATAATCCATACAGGTATGGCCACAAGAAGCGACATCACGCTCAGTCCCATAAGTGCTGCCTTAAGTCCGGCTGTGCCCTCAAGGAAACGCGCAAATAGAAACATCATTACTGCGTTGAAGACTATATTCCAAATGCCTATTATGGATTCATTCATTCCGAATATCTTGCCCTGGTCTGCATCGCCGACAAGATTTCTTACTATCTTGATGTGTGCAGGATAGTTCATCACAAGGCTTGCTATTGAAAATCCAACCCACATTATACACGCGAATGAATATGTTGGATTCATTACGAAAGCTATTCCAAAAATACCGTTTAATATTGCAGAGCCTACATATATCTTCTTGTAGTTGAATCTGTCTGCCAGCCATCCACCTAGAGGACATCCGTAAAAATTCCCTAGTCCGTAGATGGTTATAAGGAATCCAAGTTGCGCATTGCTAACGCCGAGCATTTCTTGAAATGGATCATAGAAAACATATTGTATAAATGGGATCAGGTAAACTATAGACCAGCATGAACCAAGCGCCAACAGAGTCAGCATCAGCTTTAGTTTCTTATTCATATTATCCCCTCCAAAATCAATCATTCAAAATCAATCAAAATCAAAATACAATTTTCAAACAATACGTTTATAAAAATGCCCGCAACTTTCATTTTTACAATCGGAGAATGTTCCACCAGAGAGAACCGAGTTCCGATGTATCGGCAAAAAAATTGATCCTCTCTTTTTAGTTAAATCAATGCTTTTTATATGAAATTATAGCCTGCCTTAAAAGCCTTAGTGTTCATTTCCTCGAATTTTTCCTTGCCCTTTTTTCTGAACATGTCGTTCATGCCGTTTAGGCCTTCTTCCTCCGTGAAATCCCCTGTTGCCTTCACTATTACACCAGCCATTATTATGTTGGCGCCTTTTGGGTGACTTATTTCCATCGCCAATCTTGAGCATGGAACCTCAATTATCTTGACGTCGTCTCTTACATTAAGATCGCATGTAACAAGGTCGCTGTTTACTATTACAATTCCACCTGGTGCCACTGAATTTATAAACTTGTTGAACGATGGCACGTTCATGGCAAGAAGCACATCAGGCTGTTCCTGCGAAGGATTGTATATGATGCCTTCTCCGTATTTAACCGTGCAGTTAGCTGTGCCGCCTCTCATTGCTGAGCCGTATGATGGAATCCATGTGGCATTTGCTCCCTTATGCACTGCTATTTGAGAGATAACTAGCCCAGATGTTAGAACTCCCTGGCCGCCAGAGCCTGCAAATACGATTTCTTTCATGCTATTTTACCTCCCTAGTCTTGAATTCACCCAGCGGGTAGTAAGGAATAAGTTCCTTTTCTATTCTGTCCATTGCCTTAAGAGGCGACATTCCCCAGTTTGTCGGGCATCCTGAAAGCACTTCAACCACAGAGTAGCCTTCGCCGTTTATTTGAGCCTCAAGAGCATTCTTGATGTAACCCTTAAGCTTATTTACGTTTGCAGGAGTGTTTACAGCTCCTCTTGCAGCATATGCAATGTCGAACTGTGATGCAACAAACTCAGGGAATTTTATGGGATTTCCTGTTGTTGAGCAGTCTCTTCCCTTAGGAGAAGTGGTAGTCTTTTGTCCCGGCATTGTAGTGTTGCTCATCTGGCCGCCAGTCATACCGTAGTTTGTATTGTTGACTAGTATTGCTGTGAAATTCTCGTTTCTGTACGCGGCGCTTGTAGACTCGCCTATGCCGATGCTGTATGCATCTCCGTCGCCCTGGTATGATACAACTATGTTATCCGGATTCACTCTTTTCATGCTTGTGCAGACAGCTCCGGCACGTCCATGCAGGCAATGGAGCCTATCTGTTTCAAGCACACCGCCCAGAAGGCTCGAGCATCCTACCCCTATGCCGAATATCACGTTGTTCTCCTGGCCTAGCTCTTCAAGGCATTCCGTTACAAGACGTATAACCACTCCGTGTCCGCAGCCAGGGCAGAACGATGAAGTTTTTTTAGCTATTTCAGCAATTTTTCTAGCTTTAGCCATGACTAGTATACCTCCTTTATTTCGCCAGCTGCTATTTTAGCAAAGTCCGCTTGTATAGCTTTCATTGCCGGTACCCCATATACATATGGCAGACAGTAGACAGGTGCACTTGACTTCATTTTCTTTACTGTAAGTGCCACATCATCCACCATCTGTCCTGTTGCATTGGCTTCAACTGTAATAAAGCCTTTTACATTTGGATTTACCTTTTCGAAAGCGTTTTCCGGGAAAGGCCAGGCTGTTATTGGTCTTATGAATCCAACCTTGTTTCCCTGCGCCCTAAGCTGCTCGACTGCGCCTTTAGTAGATCTGCCTGGAAGCCCGAATGAAACGAATACGTAATCTGCATCTTCCACGTTGCCGTCTTCCCATCTTTGCTCTGTTGCTTTTATCGTGTTGTGCTTTTCATTGAGCAGCACAGCTTCTTTCATTGAATCCCTGTCGAATATACCCACCTTCTTGTATGAGTATTTTCCGTCAAAGCCCCATGGCTGCCTTTTCACTTCCTTGAACTCAGGCAGGTCGCATGGCTCCATCATTTGTCCAAGAGCGCCTTCAGTCATAAGCATAACCGGCATCCTGTATTTTTCAGCAAGGTCGAATGAAAGCACAGTCAGGTCAACTGCTTCCTGTATGCTTTCAGGGCATAGCACCATGATCCTGTAGTCTCCGTTTCCGCCGCCCCTTGTCTCTCTGAGGTAGTCGCATTGAGCTGAGTAAAGCGTTCCTATTCCATTTCCGTATCTTACAACGTTTATAAGAACCGCCGCAAGCTCCTCATCATAAAGCTGCGTGATACCTTCCTGCTTAAGGCTCATTCCAGGACCAGAAGATGCGGTAAAGCTTCTAACGCCGCATGCAGCTCCTCCCACTACCATGTTTATTCCGGCAATCTCACTTTCTGCCTGCACGAAAGTGCCTCCCACCTCTGGCATTCGCGCTGAAATGTATTCCATTATTTCAGTAGATGGAGTTATCGGATATCCTGCATATAGTCTAGCTCCAGCCCTTATTGCGGCTTCCGCTATGGCTTCGTTGCCTTTAATCATGTCTCCCATGTTATAATACCTCCTCAATTGTTATTGCCATCCTCATTACTATCCCAGAATTTCATATACGCCGTCAGGGCACATTGTATAGCATATGCCGCAGCCTATGCATTTTTCATGATCCACAACAACTGTTTGATAGCCAAACTCGTTAATTTCCTCTGAAAATGCTATGGCTTTTTTAGGGCAGTTAGCTGCACAAAGCTCACATTGCTTGCATCTTATTGCGTCAACCTTTACCTTCATTGCGATATTCCCTCCGTTTCTTTAAAATTTGTTTAGATAAACCATAAATCCCTGTTGAATTGTGAATCTTGATTTGTGTTCTATTCTTTAGAACAATGTTCTATTTTTTATTTAATACAATTCTACACCCATAATTATCCCCCGTCAATATGTTTTATGATGCTTTTTGAAAATTATTAAAAAATTCACATGCTTTAATCTTCCGGAAAAGCTGCCTCGTCTGCATTCAAAGGGAATCAGACGAATTGTCCAATTTGTCTGAATTTTGCGAATTTTGTTTGAAAGTTGTTCAATTGGATAAAATTATTTTGTAAAATTCATTTGATGTGCTTGAAGAAACTTGGTATAGTATTATTTAGTTTAATTTAAACGTGAGGTGTTTAGATAGTGAAGCAAAATTGTATAAGATGTCAGCTAAAAGAAGATATAGATAGAATGAATATGGAACGTGACCACCTGATTTTTGAGAGAAGAGCGAATGTTATGGACTCCGAAATAGCGAATCTCAGCCAAGCTATCGAGAGGTTCAATTCAGAATGTGAAAGCTGCAAGTCCAGAAGAAATAAGATCACACAAACAAACGGCAAAAATATTTTCGGTTGCCACATATCCTTCTACTACTACGGCGTAGATCATCTTATAATAAATATGTGCAGCTATATATCCCGTGGCATTAAAAACAATGAACTAGTGATTATTTCGACTGAACAGGAGGTATATGACAAGCTGACTCTTCTTCTTAAAAGCTCGAATATACCAAGCGAGAGCGTAGTTTTCTACCCTGTCGAGGATATGATTTTGCTCAACAAGCAGGAAGGCGTTATTGCGGTTCGAAACAGTGCCGACAAATTCCTTGCTGATGCCAAAGCAAGAGGCTACAGCGGAATCAGGTGGATCGGGCAGCCGTCCTATGCTATGAGAAAGACTTCCAAGGATGACTTTCTTGCATTCGAGCTGTCGCTTACAGAAATGGTAAGGGAAAAGGAAATCTCGATACTCTGCATTTACGATGCGTATGATTACATGACCGACAGAAAATATGTGGACTGCGATGTGATGAATGAATCAATGCATACACATACTCATATGCTTGGCTTCCTGAATGAAGAATAAAATAAAGGTGCGGGCAAATCGACCTTGAGAAGGAAAAATCGACATGCTCACACCTTTTGTATTTTGACAAATTAGCTTTGGCTCCAAATTCTATTTAGCCCGCAGATACTGCTCCGGCCAGTATTCAAGCTCTTCATTAAGTTCCTTGGAGGCCTGGAGCGGCCAGTAGGGATTCCTCAGGAGCTCCCTGCCGAAAAACACCATATCAGCTCTATTGTTTCGTATTATCTCATCCGCCATCGATGGCTTGCTTATTAGTCCTCCTGAAATAACGGGCAGACCCGTAACAGTCTTTACCGTTTCTGCAAAGCTTGTCTGATAGCCCTCATACGCAGGCACAGACGCATTTACGAGTCCCCCGGAGCTGACATTTATTATATCTATACCTTCCTCTTTTACAAGATTTATGATGCCAGCAACATCCCCTGGCCTGTTTCCACTTTCACAGTACTCTTCTGCCGATACGCGCAGACACAAGGGCTTTTCAGATGGCCAAGACAGCCTTGCCCTTTTTACTATCTCCCTTAGGAAAGCCGCCCTTTTTTCTACGCTCCCGCCGTATTCGTCATTTCTTTCATTTGTGACGGGTGACATGAACTGATTTATCAGGTAGCCATGCGCCCCGTGTATTTCTATAATGTCAAATCCCGCAGCCAGCGCCCTTTCAGCTGCCTGTCGGAAGGCTTCAAAAACCTCCTCGATGTCGTCTCTTTCCATCTTCCTCGGTTTTTTGTATGTGAGACTGTGGGAGTCAAACTTTATTGATGATGGTGCAATAACGTCCTCGCTTTTGACCTCGCATTTCCTCCCGGCGTGCGCCAGCTGTATGCCTATTCTGGCACCGTGACGCTTGACCCTTCTTACGATTTCGCTGAGACCTTCTATTTGGGAATCATCCCATATTCCAAGATCCTCATCTGTTATCCTCCCCCTGCTTTCAACGGCCGTAGCTTCAACCATAACTAGGCCTACGCCACCTATCGCCCTGGTCTCGTAATGTGTGAAGTGCCACTCGTTGGCATGTCCCTTACAATCTGAGCTGTACATGCACATGGGCGCCATCATAATCCTGTTTCTTAAGTGAAGGTTTTTTATTGTAATCGGTGCAAAAAGCCTGTTCATATTTCACCTCCGCAAATAGTCAAATACACGTTCATAGTCTCTTATTATGCACATAATATCATCCAAGCTTGATACCTCTTCTATGTGCCATTATTCTTATTGTTTTTTAGAATTTTACCCAAAACAGCAAAAAAACAACAAGCCCACTTCTGGGCCAATGCCCGAAAAAAAATCCCCGCCTGCGGGAGTGTACTTGCTGCCGCAAACGGGGTCAATATGCGTTTTATTAAAATATGCGTTTGGAAATTGTTTTGCAGAGGAGTTTGAATATCTTGATTTAGGCCTCTTCGCTGACAGCCACCTGCTCCGCAGCCTTAGATGCGCTCGCAGTTTTAACATCTTTTATGATCATTAATGCCAGCAGGAATATTCCCACATAGCCGTTTATTACGTATATTATGTTGACCAGCCTGTCGAAAGGTACCTTTAGTCCTACAAAAGCTCCTATTACGGCAAGTGCTATTGCTGCAGTTTTGAATTTGCTGCTCTTTTCATCTGCAATCCTTGCTGTAACAGTCCATAGCAGAGGCACTGCCGTAGTATAAATTCCCGCTACAACTGTAACGGAGAATATTAGCGCTACCGTAGGGTGTATATTGCCGGCTAGTATAAGCGATGGTATCTTCGATCCTGCCACCTGCTCAACGTTTGCCATAAGCCCAAGAGCTACTACTATTACAGCAGCTGAAAAACCTATTGCTCCAAATATGGCGCCCATTGTTGCTTCCTTCTTGCTGCTTGCGCCTGCTCCCATAGCCGACATGAATGTTGCCAGCCACAGCATGCAGAAACCAACGTATGAACCTGCCGCAAACAACCAGTTGCTTGAAGCTTTGAGAAGATTCATGTTTGGAATTACATCATTTGCTGTTGCAAGACCTTCTGGGTTTTTCATTATCGAGACTATTCCCAGGGTTATTGCCATCACGGCAATTGTTGGTCCTATCTTGCCTATGACATCTACTATTTTGCCAAGTCCGAATACAACAGTGCTCACAGCAAGTATTGCCATTCCTATTCCGCCCACTGCTACCGGAAGTCCATATTGCTGCTGTACCGTTGCACCTGCTCCGCCAATCATCACTATGAAAGACATATATATGAATAGCGTCGAGAAGTAATCATAAAATGTGCCGATTGTCTTCCCACAATAGTAAGGATATATGTCGCTTCTTTTCTCAAACTTGTTGTTGTAGCCTGCAGTTATGAAGCTTATGCCTACATACAGGAACAGTAGGAAAACAACTACAGCTCCCAGCACACCCATATATCCGTATGCAGTGAAATACTGCATTATTTCCTGTCCCGTTGCAAATCCGGACCCTATTAGAAATGCTATGAAAGCTCCGGCATACGTGGCTACCTGTTTGGCATTGACTTTCGTTCCATCCATAAACACCCTCTCCCTTCCTAAATGAATCAGGGCATGAATTTTCTCATTTTTAATTGTAAACAACCTGTTTGTGAATGTTTTAAGGGAGCCAGAGAAAACCATATGGTTTCCTCTGGCTTATCAAAAGGGGTTAGTCTTCAAATACTGTCTGATCGTCTACTTCTGTCTGAAGAGCCTTAAGCCCCCTCATCACAAGCTCTCTTCTTAGCTTCTTGTCCCCTGCAGCATCAAGCGCTGGGTCGCCTAGAGGGTGAGGTATTCCTATTGCAGGAACTATCCTGTTTGCGCCTATAGTAAGTGATATAGGAACTACTGTGGCAAGGTGTACCACCGGTATTCCAGCTCTTTCTATTTCTTTTACCATCGTTGCTCCGCAACGAGTACAAGTACCTCAGGTAGAAGTCAGGATAACTGCTCCTATTCCGTCTTCAACGAGTTTTTTAGAGAAGCTCTCGCCAAAGCCTTTTGCATTGCCTACTGACGTTCCAGTTCCTGTTGTAGTTACGAAATAGTTGGCAAGCTCGCCTATAACTCCTTCCCTTTCAAGGTCTCTCATTACGTCAAGAGGTACAACCAGGTTAGGGTTCTTGACAACGAAAGCTCTGTCGTAACCGCCGTGTATAGAAGTAAAGTCGTCAGCAGAAAGCGAATCCATGCCTGATATGTCATATATTCCGTATCTAGTCGCACTTGAAGACTCTATTCTGTCAGGGTTGTCATGAGGCACTATGCCGCCTGAAGTAACAATGGCAATTTTAATCTTCGATAGGTCTTTAACTGCCGGATTAGGTGGAACCCTGTCAAACACCGGCATAGGATACTCAGTTTCGAACTTTTCCCCGTTTATTTTTTTCATAAGCATGTCAATTGCTCTTTCTGAACCTCTCTTCTCATGGAAGAAGTTAGTCCTTATACCCATCATGTGATAGCCTTCAACCTCAGGTGGTCCGACAAGTTCACCTTTTGCCTTCTTGAGTACAAGCTTTGCAAGCTTAGGCATTGAGTTTCTAAGGTCTGCAGCCGAGTTCCCCGTCTCGATTATTTGGATGTCCTTCCTGTACATGTCAACGCCTGGGTTTTCAATATACATACCTGTAACAGAGGGAATCCCAAGGTCTTCTTCAACAGCCTTGGCTATAGACCCACAAGCCACGCCGTATCTTCCTGCGTTGAAAGCTGGTCCCGCCACAAATGCGTCAGCCTGTGTGTCCTTTATCATTTCCAGAATCTCTTTTCTGGCGCTGTCCATGTTCTCCCCATAGTAAGAGTCTCCGCATATAACTGTTGCTATAACCTCAGCCTCGTCTCCAAGAGCTGCTTCAAGAGCCATGCCTGGTCCGATTGCGCCCTTTTTAAGTTCAGGAGGTATGTCGGCCTTTTCCTCTCCGCCGACTCCTGCAAAGAAGTTGTTTATATAGTGAACTACCTTTAGCTTTTTCATATCATGTCCTCCCCTATATCTTAATAGAATCTGGCTGTAAGCTTGTTGTAGCCGTTTGCTATTGTAGAAGCTATTATTATCTGCAACTCTGCGTCAAAGCTTCCGTCAGGATTGATGCAGCCCTTGTAGCCGCCTATCATAGTCTCAACATAGTCAAGCATTCCTATAACCTTGTCCATAGCTGGGAAATGCTCTATCAGGTTGCCCTGTCCGCAAGATGCGACAGCGTCTGCCTCTGGAGTAGCGTCTGCAACTGACTGAGATTTTCCATCTCTTCCAGGGAATTCATCAGTTATAAGCACAACCTTAGCTCCCGCCTGAGTACACTTCTTGCAGTTCATCATAAGGTCTGTGTCAGGGTTGCCGTAACCCTCTTCTGTTATTAGCACGCCGTCTATTCCCAAGAATTCCACTAGCTTGCCGACCATGTCCGAGCATCTTTCCTTGTCAGCCAGGTACACGTTCTCGTTTGTGAGTATGACTCCAACGAAGTTAAGATCCTTGCCGTGTCTCTTGTAGAGGTCTTCTATCACCGGGTTGTTGAGGTGATGGAATGTAGTAACCTTGTCGCAAGGTGCAACGCAGTTTCCGCTTGTTATAGCCCCGTCCATTATCTCTGTAGGATACATGAATGTAGGTATAAACTGCTTGGCGTCAACTCCGTAGTAATATGTGTCGTGAAGAAGTCCCTGAGACTGAAGCATGTGCACATATGCAATCTTTGGAAGGTCAGGATATTCCTTTATCTGCTCAAGCAGAGGCTTAGTCTCGTATACTACTACTTCGTCAGGCTCGACATCTAGTCCTGCCTTGCCCACGTATTCTGCAGCCTTTAGTCCAGCCATTCTTGCAGCAGCTTCGTACGCATGAGTTTCAATTCCATCAATAGGCTCAATTACAAGGCATACGTTGTATGTCTCTGAGAAAGGACAATATTTAGCTATAGGGCCTGACATGTCGATGACGCCTTCCTGGAAGCCGACAATCTTTCCGCATGTAAGAACCGTAGAACCTACAAGCGCATGAGTTCTTCCTGAGCCAACTGTCTTGACCTTGTTAGTCATTCCGGGGAATATTGCTCCCGAGCCTTCCACCTTAACCCTAGGCTCGATTACATCCTTTACAGGAGCTATCCTTATTGACTCGCCTGGTCTGGCAAGTTCGACGTTCACGCTTTTTATGCGGTCATCCTGCATTGCCAGATCGATTATTTCCTGCTTGTTGACATAGAGAACACCTTTATCCACCATGGTTTTCTCTCCAAACTGCACATCCTTGATAAATATCTTCCCAAGTTCAAGACGCAATAGAAACACCTCCCAAAGTATTTGAAAATGATTACGGTAATGAAAATTTATTCAACAGCGGCTATAGGTGCTGCTTTCGCCGCTAAATGTTGCCCATCCTGTCGACTGCATTTTCGATTAGCGAAAGATCCACAGTCCTGAAGTCTTTCAAAATATTCTCAGTCCAGGGCGGAGTGGGATAGTTCTTCATGAATCGAAGCGCGGCATCCATGCTCTTCTCGATTATGGCTACGCTTTCCACATCCAGAACGCCCTTTTTCTTGCTTATGACAACAGACTTGTACGGAGTCTCATTCGGCTTTATGCTTCCCGAGAGCGGGTGAGTGTAGAGCGAATGCCCCATGTATACAAGATCCCTTACACACTCTAGAAGCTGATAAAGAGAGCTCTTGTCTAGAAACACCGTCTCAATCTCCCTGTTGAATTTCTCGTATACAAGACTGTTGTTTGTGATAATCAGCTTGTCCATACCTATCGTCTCCTATCATTTTTTGTTTCTTGCCAAATATATAAGCAAGCGGCGTGCCAACTTTATGTTTTGGGTTAATTAATTTGAGATTGATTTTGCACTCTTGCATTTGCAGTCGTTTGAAGGGATTTGATTTTTATTTATGAAAACATAAAAAAACAGACTCCTTGTTTAAAAGGAATCTGTTTTTAGGGGTTTTGGAATAAAATATCTCTATACTTTTATAAGTGAGAATTAAATCTCTCAATACCTGCTTTGCGGATATATTATTGTGAGAACTTTATTTCTCACTGACATCCCCGATCATTCTAGTCATCAATTTCAGCAGGCTGCACTCCATTCCTCAGCCCGAATTCAGATATCTTCTTGGTCAGCTGACGCCTGCTTATATCAAGCAGCTTTGCCGCCTTTGATACATTGTTTCCACACACAGCGAGAACCTGTTCTATATACTCAGACTCAAAATCCCGCCTTATGTCACGCAAAGGCCTTACGTCGTATTCGCATATAATGTCCATCTGGCCACCCCCTTCGGGAAGGTCGCTGGCCCTGAGCACTCCGCTTTCAGAAAGCACTACAAGCCTGTTTATTATATTCCTAAGCTCCCTTATATTACCGGGATAATCATACGAGAGCAGAAAGCTCATGACATCCTTTTGCACGGACACTATCTGCTTGCCCATCTCAAGCTGGGCCTTACCAAGAAAAAAATCTATGAGCTCCGGCAAATCCTCGCGTCTTTCGCGAAGCGGCGGAATTGTGATTGCTATTGAACTTATCCTGTAAAAGAAGTCTTCTCTTATCCTGCCTTCTGCCATCTCTTCCTGCATATCCTTGTTTGTAGCGCATATAAGTCTAAAATCAACGGGAATTGGAAAGTTGCTTCCTATCTTTTCTATTTTCCTTGTTTCTAGAACCCTTAGCAGCTTAACCTGTATATCCAGCGACACATCACCTATTTCATCGAGGAAAAGCGTACCCTTGTCAGCAGCCTCAAAGCGACCCTTTCTAGCGTCAGAAGCGCCTGTAAAAGAGCCCTTTTCATGTCCGAATAGCTCTGACTCAAGCAGACTTTCCGAAAATGCACAACAGTTTACGGCCACAAACGACTTGTCATTTCTTTGGCTGCAGCTGTGTATATATCTTGCGAACACCTCTTTGCCTACCCCCGATTCACCCAGCAGCAGTATGGTGATGTCGCTCTGAGCGGCCTTCTCTGCCGTCTTGAGTGCCTTTTTGAATTTCTCGCTCTTTGTATGGAGCAGAAACTCACCTCCCATACTGTCGCTTAGATGCTCCTTCATCTTGCATTGAAGAACTGAGCTTTCACGCACCTTCTCGATTTCGCCAAGCAGCTCCTCGAGCGCATTTCCCTTTACAAAATATGAAAAGGCTCCCAGCTTCATTGCTTCAACAGCATTTTCTATGCTGCCATAGCCTGTAACAAGTATAACCTCTATATCTTTATTTAACTTTTTTATTTCGCCAAGCAACTGTACGCCATCCATTCCTGGCATTATAAGATCGCTCAGCACGAGACTGTATTCCTTTTTCTTTATTTTGCCCAAGGCATCCTGTCCACTTACTGCTATGTCTGCATCATATCCGTTGATTTCAAGTATTCTTTTTAATATATCTCTGTATTCCGCTTCATCATCGACTATCAGCATTTTGAATATTGAGTCTGACTTCATCCTGTGCCTCCCTTAGCGGTATTTCTATCCGGAATGTTGTTCCTTCACCCTGCTTGCTGCTCACAGTTATAGATCCCCCACATTTTTTTATTTCGTTGTAGGTTATATATAATCCAAGTCCCGTTCCCTTACCGGCAGGCTTTGTTGTAAAAAATGGATTAAAAATATTCTTAATGTCCTTTTCACTTATTCCTTCCCCATTATCGCTAAACTCGAATATGATTGAATTCCTTTCCTTATACGATTTTATCGACACTCGGCCATCAGCTTCAATAGCATCCATCGAGTTTGAAATGAGGTTTATAAATACGTGTTTGAGAGAATCCTGATGCAGACAACAGGAAATGTCCTCAGGACACTCCACGCTCACTTCTATAGAATTCTTCTCCAGAGTCTTTCTTTCAAGCGCAATAACTCCATCCAGAAAATCCCGTACGTTAGTTGGCTGGCACCTGTCGCTTGATATCCTCACGAAATTAAGAAGGTTTTCAATTATCCCGCTGGCCCTTACAACCGAGCTCTCGATTGCTTCTACAGAGTCTTGGATTTCACTTTCATTTGCATTTTGTGAATGCCTGAGGATATAACAGTGACTCCTTATTATGCCCAGAGGGTTTCTTATTTCATGAGCCACTCCCGAAGCCAGCTGTCCTATTGCGAGCATCTTGTTGTCCTGAAGCAGCTTTTGCTCGCTCACCCTAACATGAGTTATATCCTTAATCATAATGAGCACACTTTTCATGTCCAGATCATTCCAGTTTGGCGGAAAAATACTCATGCTGTATATAGTGTCTTCATATTTGTATTCAAAGCTGTGCTTTGAGTTTGTGTTGAAAGTATCTTCTATAAGTGGTATGCATTCCTTTGGAGAAATCTCTTCGAAATCCAGAAAACTTCGCCCGAGTATCTGGTTCTCCTCTAAGCCTGCGAACTCTTCGAAAGCTCTATTTATATTTTCTACCTTTAATTTGCTGTCTATAACTACCATGTAGTCGGTAATACTGTCGAATGTTGTCTGAAGCCTCTTGCGACTATGATCGAGCTCGCTGGTTTTCCTCAAAACCTCACTTTTTAAAAGCCTGTTCCACGAATATACAAGATAGATACATAGGAAAAGAAGACTCATAATGAATGATGTTATAAGCATTATCTTCTCTGATGACGTATCCTTGATGAACGGAGTCGACACTCCAACCCACTTTTGCTGTATCTTTTCCATCATGTTCTTTTTCTTCAGGTTGTATATGCCTTTGTTTAGTATAGGCACTAATACAGATTTTGACTTTGGAACCGCAAGCACGACCTGTTTCTCGTATATGGGCTTGTCAAGTATACGGTAGTCCCACATCAAATTCTGCCTGTTCATAAAATGCACAATCACAGGCTCATCGCCTACTGCCGCATCTGCCTCGCCGGAGGCCACCTTCTTCATGGCGCTTAGCACATCCGGCGTAAATATGAATTCCACATCGCCTATACTGCTTCTTAAAAACTCAATGGAATAGTCGCCGTCCAGGACCGCGACTTTCTTCCCCTTAAGATCATAGTAGCTGTCAATATCCGACGATTTTGACATGAACACGTTTCCCCGAAGCTGATACAGAGGGTCTGTGAATACGAATTTTTCCGACCTTTCCTTTGAAGGAATAAGGTCGAATATGTCCGTTTTCTCCTGCTCGAGACTGCTCATTGACTCTATCCACCAGTTGGATGGCACAAAGGCAACGTCTTGGCCGATCTCTATGGAAAGCGCCCTTATAGCGTCTACCACGAGACCCTTGTATTGCGAGTCTGTTTCATCCTTGTATCTAAGAGGGGGGGAGCTCTGGTCCGAACCATACATTATCTTTCCGTGTTTTTTCAGCCATTCCCTCTCAGCTGCCGTAATCTCCTTTGATTTGCTAAAATACTCCACTATAGGAATATCGTACTTCATGTTTAAATAGGCGTTCAGAAATATAAAAATGAGTGCCGCCAATATTCCAAAGGCTACCAGTATTCTTTTGCTCATCATACCCATGTAACACGCCTCCAAATGTCTTAATATGCTACTTGGCTTAATTTAAATATGCCTGTACTGTCTTCTTCGAATTTATTCGAAATTATTATAACAATTCACGTCATTATTAATACTAAGGATATCTGCAAAATCGAAATAATGCAAGTCACGTTATGCTATTTGCTAAAGATAAATAGCAGCATAGCGCAGATAATCATCAGCTCCGCTTAAACATCAAAAGGCCTGGAAGTAGCTTTTTCCAGGCCTTTTGATGTGATTTAATGTATCTTAGATGTTGAGATACCGCCATCAAGAAGCTCTATATAGTATCTCCTCGATATATAATCGTATATCTCTCTCATAAGCTTGATGTCGCTCGTGTCTATAGATCCTATGCTGTACCTTTTCTCAATATACTCGTATATGTCCTCGTTCTTCTTTTCCGGTTCGAAGTATTCCTTAAGAAGCGAAGTTATAACACCTGAAACGTGCTCGTCAGACACATCATGATGGTGCACAAGAGGCGTAGCGGGTGCGAGCTCCGAATCCAGAAATTCAAGTATTGTGAGCTTCTGGTCTTTTGACAGTCTGAACCTTACAACCTCGTATTCAAGGCATTTTGAATTCATGTCCACTATGTACATATTGAACTCGTCCTGCTTTTCAAAATATTTTCTGTACTGGACTATGTCCTTGCCAAATGTTATCTTGACGTTTGCACCTTTCCTCAAGGCCATGTTGTACACGAGCCTGTCACCCTGTATGAATATGTCATCCACGGCATGGGGTTCCCTAGATCCCTTGCACGCCTTGAAAAAGCCTATGCTCGAGGCGTCCTTTGTAGCCTCTGCAAACGACAACTCCATTCTTGCTTCGTCAATGAAAATGAGCATACTTTCAGGATTTTTGCATGCCATCCTCAGATAAAGAAGAGTCTTTTTAAGCTCTATGCATCTTAAGCTGTCTTCAACCTTCATCTGGACAGCCTTGTCAACGACGTATCGCTTTATCCCGCCTTGATAAAGCTTTATGTGAAGATAGTAATCAATCAGGCTGCTGTTTTTTCTGGCCACTTCGTTCAGCTGAGCGCAAATTGCACCCACCTTGTCGTTTTTGTTTCCAAATGCCGCTGCAAATCTGTAGTATTCAAGCTTCTGAAGCATATGGTAGAAAAAAAGAGGATCAAAGGAAAGCTTGACCTGCGGCAGCATTACTGCCTCAAGCCTTGACGGTAGCTGATATTCTATCATATGCTCCTTTATAAGCTCCCTGACTCTTGATCTTGCAGCATCTATCATGGCGTTGTACACCCCTTCGCTTGTAGTCCTGGCAAGCGAGCTCAATATCTTGTGGAGCGCTTCTGTCTTGTCGTAGTCCATGAAAAAATCTATAGTTGAATTGTCAAGCTCGTGCAAATCCATATCACGGCTTTCCCTGTAAGGCTTTTCGTATCTTGATACTATAAACTCAACAAATTCCCTGCCGCATGCCTGTATGTCAGTGGCGTAGAAAAGCTCCGCATATTCCTTGTAGCTGCCGTAGCTGTTAAGCTGGAAGCCAATATGCTCCATATTGGCGGAGCAGTTGGCGAACTCCTTCAATATGGCCAGCATTCCCAGCTTAGAGACTGCAAACGTAAGATATTTTTGGATCTGCTCGTCCGATTCCATCACCTGCTGTTCAAGCAGATGCGCCTGCTCTCCGAGCTTGTAGGCGAGCTCTCCTTCTGAGAAATCTTCATACGATGTAGTTCCGAATATTACAGAATCAGATAGCTCTCCAGTATCTCTAGCTTTTTTTATAATCTCAAGTATATTGTCTTCGTATCTTCCCATAGTCATCCTCCGTGATTAAAAATATAATAACTATAGTATACTCTCTCAAGCGTCATTTTATACATTCAATATTTCTATGGCCGGGCGAGCGTATATAAATAAGTTGATAGTTGCCGTAGAAGACGGCTATTTGCCGTCGAAATATATGCTCCCGCCTATGAATTCCCTGAGTATTGAATTAAACGGAACCTTTGATACATCCATAGGCTCGAAAAACGACAGCAAGTTGCTAAGGCGCTCTCTGGTGTCTCGGTGGGGGCTTGCGTCTTCAATCTTTCGCAGCGAAACCTCGGCAAATGGTCTCAGTGCGTTCATTTCATAAAGCAGGCTTGAGTTGAACATCACATCAGATTCCTCCGCATACTTGAATACATTCTTGTACTCGCCCCTGCGCACGCTAGCCCATTGGTTGAGCGTATCTTCAGGATTGATTCCTCTGAATCTGTCGTCCCTTACAAGCCTGCGTATAAGCCTGACTTCCGTCGTCGGCACTCTGTTTGTAAGATCCACGTTAAGTTCAAAGAGCGCCCCTATATATATTTTAAACAATGTGCTCCTGTTAATAGCCGGCAGCAGATTTGGGTTGAGTGCATGTATTCCCTCAATCACCAGTATTTCCGAATGTCCAACATGCATGGATCTTGTCTTTTCACTCCGCATGCCTGTAACAAAATCATAAACAGGAGTTTCTATCTCCCGTCCTTCTATCAAACCTATGACATGCTCTTGCAGAAGTTCAAGATCAAGCGCTTCCAGGTTTTCAAAATCATACTTCCCATCTTCGTCCCGCGGGGTCTGCTCCCTGTTGACAAAGTAGTCGTCCAGCGAAAGCGGCACTGGCTTTAGTCCGTTAACCCTCAGCTGCGTAGATAGCCTCTGCGCAAACGAGGTTTTACCGGACGATGAAGGTCCTGATACCAAGAGTACTCGCAGTGCGCGGCGCTGCTGTAATATCATGTCGGCAATGTCAGATATTTCCTTTTCCTGGAGTGCCTCGGCTATTCCCAGCAGTTCGTTGCTGCGTCCAGAATCGATGTAGGAGTTCACGTCCGTCACAAGCTCCAGATTAATATTTTTGAGCCACCACTGTGTCTTCTCATATGTTGCTGAAAGCTTGTCCGGCGGTATGAGCGGTTTGTCCCCTCCCCTTTGGGCGTCTCCAAAGTCCACAATGAATCCTGTGGAATAAGGGATTATGTTGAATGGCTCTACCATTGATGCTGTCGTTCCTGCGGGGTAGAGCGCGTTTATGACGGTTTCACCCAGCTTGTAACGGTAATACCCGTTCTTTTTCCCCAGAAATTCAATTGGGCTGTCTTTCTCTACCCATTCATTTAGCTTAATGCTTATCTGTTTTACCTCCCTTTCGGAGAGTAAAGATTCAGCAAGCTTGCAGAAGACGCCTTCCTGTATGGAATAAGCTGTCTTCAGTTTTTCCTCAGGAAATAGCTCCTGTACAATTTTTATAAGTCCCAGCTTCACCGTCTGTCGGCGCTGCCTTAAGTGCGTTTCTTCCATATTCCCATCCTCCCGGCAAAATACGTATATACTAACTAAAGCGATAGCAACTCCTTCATTATTTCTATAAAAAAGCAGAGGTCTATAGCCTCTGCTTAATAATCCAGTGGAATCTAGTCATCGCCATCATTCTCATCTTCACTATATGGATCTACTATATATTTTTCTATGCGCTCTATTCGTTTATTAAGGCCGTAATTATCTTTTCCATCCCCCGCAAGCCGTGCTTGCTCCATTATCTTTGCAAGTTTTTTTCCTTTTGTCTGAAGCTTGGCCATGGTGCTGCTTCTTTCGTTTTCATCTGTTTCATGCTCCAACCTCCATTCCAGTTCGCTTATTTGCATTCTCAGATTCTCGATTTTCTTTGGATTAAAGGTTTTCGCAGTGTCTGCTTTTCTTGAAAAACGTGACAAAACACCTTTTTTAGATGGATTGTCCTTTGAAGCAGTTTCTGTTTCCTCAGCTTCATCTTCGACCGGAGCCATATCTGCTTCAGGAACTTTTGGAGGAATATCCTCTGAAATAATTTCTGCATTCTGACGTTCCGTCTCTTTTTCTTTCTCTATTTCATCCTTCCTGGTTAAAAGAGCACTTAACTTTTCCCTGATGCAGCGTCTGTCGTTTCCATCCCAGCAACGCTCCAACTCCCATTCCAGATTGCTTATTTCAAGCTCTATACTTTCAATATCCTGCATGTTCTCTATGCTCTTTAAGTCCTTTGACTTCAAAATTCTACGCATATTGTCACCCCATTATAATATATGGTGATTATTGTATTTCCCAATAATTATATTCATATATACCCTTTTTACTTAACTTCCTGCAAAATAAAGTCAACAATTTCTGCTGCCACAACATCTGGCCTTTCCAAATACAGCATGTGTCCAGCGCCTGGACAGACAGCCAGCTTTGAGCCTGCGATCGCCTTTGAAAGCGCCTCTTGATCGCTTTTGGGCAGGATAGAATCCTGTTCGCCCCATAGTATAAGCGTTGGAGCCTTTATTTTGTCTAGTTTTCCAGGGAAATCTTCTTCAATAATTCCTTTGTATGTTTCCTTCCAAACTATCGCAGGGACCTTCAAATTCTCTTTCACCGTCAGTTCCATAACGGCATGCGGAACTGGCTGGTATGTTATACTGCTTGCAAATCCACGCACGAATTCCGATTCAACTGGATCTTTCATCCTAGATATTGTCGATTCCCACATTTCCAAAGCAAAAGAATTATATTTCAAGGTCGACGGTGAACCGAGAAGCACAAGACCAAGAGTGCGTTCTGGATTCTCTGCAGCAAAGCTTCGAGCGACAAACCCGCCGCTTGATGCCCCTAGGACTATAGCTTTCTCAATGCTCAGCATATCCATAAATAGCAGCAAATCAGCAACGAAATCTCCCGTTCCATACCCGGATTCAGGTCGGCTCGCATCGCCGTGGCCTCTTTGAGTCAATGCGATTGTGCGTATTGATTCAGGAATATAAGACAGCAAAAGTTCGAATACATGCCATGAATCAGCGAGTCCATGAAGTAGAATAAGAGTCACGCCATTAGGGTCGCCCTGTTCTACATACGGAATTTCCACTTGGTTTGCCAGTTCAACACATTTGACTTTTTGAGCCACATCAAACCCCTCCCGCTGTTTTACATGCCTTTCCTACAATCATGTTATTTGAATTGTATACCCTTTGAAACTGCATTCTATCAACAAGCATTGAAAGATCGAAATCATATTGACAAGTATCGATGTCAATGATAATGTGATTATAACTATATCGAATACATTCTACATCAATGTTTTGAAACCAAAATGTCTAAGAGGTGATTGACAATGACAGATAAAATTAAAGTGGCATTCGTATGTGTTCACAACTCCTGCCGTTCCCAGATGGCAGAGGCTATTTCAAAAATTCTCGCCTCAGATGTTTTCGAAGCCTACTCGGGAGGTACGGAAATAAAGCCGCTGATAAACCAGGATGCGGTTGCCGTTATTAAGGAACTCTATGGAGTTGATATGAACGAGACGCAAAGATCCAAGCTTATCACAGAGCTTCCAGTGGTTGACATTGTGGTCACTATGGGCTGCAACGTCTATTGCCCGTTCCTGCCCTGCAACCATATGGAGGACTGGGGTCTAGAGGATCCTACAGGTAAAGACAAAACAGCATTCCTGGAGACTGCTGAAATAATAAGACAAAAGGTGCTCAATCTAAAGGAGCGAATAGAACAAGGGAAAATATAAAATAAAAAAATCTTGGATACTTTCTCTCCAAGATTTTTTATTTCCATGCAAAAGTATGGATTATAATTTTTGATGTGCAGCCTATTCAGCCACTTCAAACCAACCCTTAGTATTGTTTGCTATTTTTACAAGCGTAAGCATCACTGGCACCTCTACTAGCACACCTACGACAGTCGCAATGGTGGCTCCCGACTTGAGACCGAAAAGCGAAATTGCAACAGCTACTGCAAGTTCAAAGAAGTTTGACGCCCCTATCATTCCGGCAGGGGCAGCCACATCATGAGGGAGCTTCCAAGCCTTTGCCCACAGGTACGCTATGAAGAATATGAAGAATGTCTGGATTATGAGCGGCACCGCTATCAATATAATGTTGAGTGGATTTTCAACTATAGTTCTTCCCTGGAATGAAAATATTATTACTAGCGTGAGCAAGAGTCCTGATACGGTTACGTTGCTGAACTTAGGTATGAACACCTTTTCGAAATACTCCAATCCCCTTTTCTTTGTTATTACGTCTCTTGAAATCCAGCCGGCTGTAAGAGGTATGACTACGAACAGCACTACCGAAAGGAACAGTGTCATCCAAGGAATTGTTATATCGCTTATTCCCAAGAGGAATGCAACAATTGGAACGAATGCCACAAGTATTATAAGGTCGTTCGTAGCAACCTGCACAAGAGTATATGCCGGATTGCCCTTTGTCAGATGACTCCACACGAAAACCATTGCCGTACAAGGTGCCGCTCCAAGAAGTACTGCGCCGGCCAGATATTCTTTAGCCAGGTCAGATGGAATAAGTCCTTTGAATATGAAGTAAAAGAAAAATACCGAAATGCCGTACATCGTGAATGGCTTTATGAGCCAGTTGGTCACCCAGGTGACAACAAGCCCCTTAGGATTCTGGCCAACCTGTTTTATGCTGTGGAAGTCGACTTTGAGCATCATTGGGTATATCATAAGCCATATTAGCACCGCAACGGGAATTGATACGTTAGCGTATTCAAATTTGCTCAGGAAATGAGGTATCCCAGGCAAATATACGCCTATTAGTATTCCAACAGCCATGCAAAGAGCTACCCACACTGTGAGATATCTTTCAAAAAATCCTATGCCCTGTAATTTTTTATCTTTTCCCATTTTATATGATCTCCTATCCTCTTTTTAGTCCTTCAAAGAAGACTTCCAGATTTTCTGGCAACACGTACTCTTCTTTAATCTTCGGCGTCGGGCTGCCTCCGCCATAGACCTCCTTGAGTATTGCATTTACTATCATGGCCTTTGGAGGCTGGCTATATTCTACTCCCTCGTATATCCACGACCTGCAGTTGACGCTGTCTCCGCACAGATCTCCGCACTCCTTGCATGGTGTTTCTGTTGTCTCCAATGTTATATCATTTCCGTTTATTCTTATTGTAGGCGAGCTTACAAATTCATGCTTTATGGCGAGCTCCTTTGTATTTATGTTTATTTTATTTAAGAGCACTTCGTAGCCTGCTGAGTTTAGTACAGCCGATACATCGCTTATGGCATCCTCTAGACTGCTTTCAGTTCCTTGGCATCGCTCACATACTGTCAGATCCAGGTACATGAAGTCTATTACCAGCTTCTTTTTTTCTTTCGGGATTTGGCAGCATTCACTCATTCCTGGGCAGCATTGATTTGAATTGTCCATGTTGATTTTTTTCATCTTAAAACCCCCTTAATTTTTATAAATTTATTTGCAGCAATCCTTTTTCTCTATGGATTTGCATATGCAATCTTCTGTCGGACTTGTTATATCTGTAAAAAACGCCAGTACAGCATCCTTTTTTTCATCGTTCAATGTGTACTTCATCCATGCGCCGTCCCGCCTTCCGTTCACAAGGCCGCTCTCTACGAGTGTTTTCATGTGGTAGCTAAGTGTCGACTGCGATATGCTGAAGGCCTCAAGAATCTCGCAGGCGCAGAGCTCTCCGCAGGAAAGCATGTCGATTATCTTAAGTCTGGTTTCGTCAGAAAGAGCTTTGAAAGTAGGCACATATTCTGCGTACGAGTGTTTCATAATAATCCCTCCTAAAGTATGCTCCGATTAGGTCTAGCATTGTCAATACAATACATTCCGTCCATATCGAAATGTATCGATATTATAAAAATAGCATAGCATCCATATCGAACGTTGTCAATATGTCTGTTATGCATTTTATTACTCTACTTCATTTTTTCACTGTATTTATGTGCATCCTCCAGTATCATTTCCTTGACCTTCATAAGCCGTACCTGGTTGCCTCTCTCATTCTCATCCAGCTTCATTGTTATCATCCTTATGTTGCTCTGCATTTCCGGAATCATGAAATATTCCAAGGCGTTAACCCGTCGCCTCGTCTTTTCTATTTCTGCCGCCAGCAGCTTGCAGGATTTTTCAACCTGCGCCAGACGCAGCATGTCGGCAAGATTGTCACTAAGCATCTTGATTCCAGAGTCAAGATCAGAGGAAGTGAAGGCGAATCCGTAGGGATAAATGCTGTTTGCATCGGGCGTTCTTGTGTGAATCTCAAAACTGGGAATATCTACGCCCATAACATTCCTACTCTCAACCTCTATATATACTTTCTGTATCGGTGCCATCAAGGCTGTATTGACAGCCTCCCGCGGCATTGCCGCGCTGGCGAATGCAATATGTCTGTTCGCCGATGAGATCGCGTCTTCCACCCTTTCACGCAGCCGCTTGTTTTCACGAATAAGCTCCATGAACTGCTGCATCAGCTCGTCCCTTTTGTCCTTCAGCAGACGGTGTCCTCGAATTGCGGCAGATAGCTTTTTCTTAAGTCTGTTAAGCTCCATACGTGTGGGGTTGACCCGTTTTCCCGGCATGAGAGCCGCCTCCTTTCATCCTTTGAGCGCTAATACCTCTATATCGTGCCCTGGCAGTTAATAGGTTATCCCTTTATATAGTACTTGTCTAAGTATTCGTCCTTTATTCTCTTAAGCTCGGTTCTTGGAAGCATAGAAAGCAGGCTCCAGCCGACATCAAGGGTTTCCTCAATGCTTCTGTTGCTCCCGTAGCCCTGGGAGACATACCTATCCTCAAATTCGTCGGCAAACCTGGCATAGAGCCTGTCCATGTCCGTTAACGCCGCTTCTCCCAGGACAACCATGAGTTCCTTGGACTCCTTGCCCCTTGCATAAGCTGAAAACAGCTGACTTGCCAAATCAGAATGGTCCTCCCGTGTCCTTTCCGCTCCTATACCCTTATCCTTGAGACGGGAAAGCGACGGCAGCACGTCAATTGGAGGTATATGCCCCTGACGAAGCAAGTCCCGGCTTAGAATAATCTGACCCTCGGTTATATAACCTGTAAGGTCGGGAATCGGATGGGTAATGTCGTCCTCCGGCATTGTGAGTATAGGCATCAGCGTTATGCTGCCAGCTTTACCTTTTTTTCTGCCCGCCCTTTCGAACATTGATGCCAGGTCTGTATACATGTAGCCGGGATATCCTCTTCTTCCCGGGACCTCCTTCCGGGCCGCCGATATTTCCCGCAGGGAGTCGGCATAGTTAGTAATATCGGTCAGAATCACAAGCACATGCATGTCCCTTTCGTACGCCAGATACTCGGCTGCTGTAAGCGCCATGCGCGGAGTTGATATCCTCTCAACGGCCGGGTCGTTTGCAAGGTTCAAAAGCATAACAGCCCGGTCAAGTGCGCCGGTTTCTCTGAAGCTCTCTGTAAAAAAGTCGGCCTCTTCAAATGTAATACCCATGGCTGCAAATACTACCGCAAACTTTTCATCTGTGCCTCTCACGCTGGCCTGCCTTGCTATCTGGGCAGCCAGCTGGGCATGGGGGAGTCCGCTGCCTGAAAATATGGGCAGCTTCTGGCCCCTAACCATCGTATTAAGTCCGTCAATTGCGGAAACTCCAGTTTGTATGAATTCCTGGGGATAGCTCCTGGCAACCGGATTCACAGGCAGACCATTTATATCAAGCCGCATGTCCGGAAGTATCTCGGGCCCCCCGTCTATAGGCCGGCCGAGCCCATCGAATATGCGCCCCAGCATGTCGTCGGAAACTCCAAGCTCCATGCTGCGTCCCAGGAATCGCACCTTGCTGCTTGCTAGGCTTATGCCTGCTGAGCTTTCAAAGAGCTGAACAAGGGCATTGCCTCCGTCAATTTCAAGTACCCGGCAGCGCCTCTTGTCTCCGCTTGCAAGCTCTATTTCCGCAAGCTCATTGTAGGAAACGTTCTCAACGCCCTTCACAAGCATCAGAGGTCCGGCCACCTCAACTATAGTTCTATATTCCACGGGCATTAGGAATCCTCCTTTACCGATACTTTGCTCATTTCTGCATCTATGTCATGCATTATACTCTCATATTCATCTTCTACAGTCTCATTTGCTTCGTATTTGAATCGGCCTATCTTTTCTCTGACAGGCAGGCTGATTAAATCATCTGCCATGGCTCCTTTATCCAGGGCTTCAAGTGCCTTGTCGTAGAACATAAGCACGAGCTCCATCATCTTGAGCTGTTTTTCTGCGGAAGTATATGTGTCAACCTCATGAAAAGCATTTTGATGCAGATAGTCCTCACGTATAGAGCGGGCAGCCTCCAGCTTCAGCCTGTCTTTTGCCGACAGGGCGTCAATGCCAACCAGCTGCACTATTTCCTGAAGCTCTGCCTCTTCATGAAGAATTTGCATGAGTCTGCTGCGATAGCCAGTCCATGTCTCTCCAACGTTTTCATCGAACCATTTTCCGAGGCTGTCGCCATAAAGCGAATAGCTTGTAAGCCAGTTTATGGCTGGGAAATGCCTTCTGTAGGCCAGGCTTGAATCCAGCTCCCAAAATACCCTCACCACCCTCAGCGTAGCCTGGGTTACAGGTTCTGTAAGGTCGCCCCCGGGCGGAGATACTGCTCCTATTGCCGATATTGAGCCTTCCCTGTCGCCGCTTCCTAGAGCGAGCACCCTGCCAGCCCTTTCGTAGAATTGGGCTATGCGGCTTCCAAGATATGCCGGATAGCCTTCCTCTCCGGGCATCTCCTCCAGGCGCCCCGACATCTCCCGCAGGGCCTCGGCCCAGCGGGACGTCGAATCTGCCATAAGGGCGACTGAATAGCCCATGTCCCTAAAGTATTCAGCAATAGTTATCCCGGAATAGACAGAAGCCTCTCGAGCTGCAACAGGCATGTCCGATGTGTTTGCTATCAGCACCGTCCTTTCCATAAGCGGCCTTCCGGATCTTGGATCCTTAAGCTCGGGGAATTCGCTCAATACGTCTGCCATCTCGTTTCCCCGCTCGCCGCAGCCTATGTATACGACAATATCTGATTCGACCCATTTTGCCAGCTGGTGCTGCACTACTGTTTTGCCGCTCCCGAAAGGCCCCGGGATTGCTGAGACTCCTCCTTTTGCCAAGGGAAAAAGCGTGTCTATGACTCTCTGCCCTGTGACCAGGGGCTCGTCAGGAGGCAGCTTTCTTTTGAAGGGCCTGCCTTGTCGTACAGGCCACTTTTGCATCATAGCAATGTTGACGCTAGAGCCGTCATCCTTTTCCAGAGTGGCAACAGCCTCTTCAACCGTATATTCGCCCTCCGCTATGGATTTTATATTACCGCTAATCCCGTGGGGCACCATTATCCTGTGCTCTACTATCTCCGTTTCCCTCACTGTTCCAATTATGTCTCCACTCTCCACATGGGCTCCGGCAGCAACAGACGGTGTGAAACGCCACTTTTTATCTCTATCCAGGGACGGTATCTCCAATCCCCTTTGGATGTTGAGCCCACAGGCCTGCATTATAGCCACAAGGGGCCGTTGTATGCCGTCGAATATGCCGCCGATTAGTCCGGGTCCCAGCTCAGCACTCAGGGGAGATTCTGTGGATTCCACAGGCTCGCCTGGGGCTAAGCCGGAGGTCTCTTCGTATACCTGCACAGATGCCCTACCCTCACGCAGCTCGATTATTTCGCCTATGAGGTGCTTCTTTCCAACCCTCACAACGTCAAACATGTTGGCTTCGAGCATACCCTCCGCAACAACTAGAGGACCTGCAACCTTTTTTATGACTCCCTTCCCCATAAACTCACCCGCTTCATCATTCTTTTTCGAAAACCACATCTGAGCCCACAGCCTTTATTACAGTCTCTTTCAAGCTTAGCATCCCTTTGCCCGTATTGCCTTCAATACCCGGAATCGGGATTATGGCCGGCAAGGGGGCCTCTCTATAGCTCTTTATTAACTCTTCAAGCTGTTCATGCAGCGTTTCTGTAATATAAATCACAGCATAGCCTTCTTCAGCCAGCTTTTTAAGGAGCTTCGCTCCGTCTTCATTATTATCTGATGGAAAGACCTCCAGGCCTATTGCCGAAAATCCGCATACACTGTCCCGGTCGCCAATCACTGCTATTTTATACATACATATCCCTCGTTCTTTCCCTTATATCCCCTTCAGGCAGATTATAGCGCTTGCCTTGGAGCACAATCGTGACGGTTTTGATTTCATTTTCCCTGGCCAAAGCATATGCCACAAGAGGTGATGCCGTGAATGGATTATATTTTTGCCGCTTCATATGGCCTATTATCAAGCTGTCGCCCCAGGCCTCGAATGCTGCTGTTGAAGCCTTCAGCGCAGCCGCTGCTTCACTGTAGCGTGTCCCCTCCAGATAGCCGCATATGGCATCCAAGCTCGTAGCTGCTGCTTGGCCAAGGCTCAGGGCATCCAGCGTTTTACACTGGGCAAGTGCTCTTTTGAAAAAATCGCTGCTCCTGCCCGCTTTATGTCCTCGCACTGCGATAAGTATGTCGGACAGGGCTACCCTTAGCTCTGCATAATCCATTATTGCCTCGTTGCCTGAAGCCATCCCCTTTGCATATACGGCATCAAGACACGCCTTGTCTATTATTGAATCGGCTAGCTGGCTGTCTCCTGTGTGAAACATTACTTCGTACGACTCATTGGCGCAGATCGACATATGCTCGGGCAACTTCGAAAAATCCTGCTCTCGAGCAGAATTGATTATAGTCTCCAAATCAACAATGCCGCTTGCCATATGTATATCGGGGATCTCTTTGTCTAGGTATGACTGCTTTATAGCCGCCTTCAGATTGTGGAAATCATTCTGGCACCTTAATGCATCGAAAAGGGACATGTCGCCCATGAGCTCGCGCATAAGCTTCCATGTTTTCTCGCGCTCAGCTGAGATAAGCTCTTCCAAGCTCTCGTCACCTTTGTCTCCCCACCCCCTGTCCCTCAAAAGTCGTATTGCTTCTTCTAGGCTGGGCGATGCGATCAGCTGCTCAATAAAGCCTGTGTCAAGAAGCCTTAGCTCTTTTGCCCGTATTCTGGCAACTGCATATAAATACTGGTTTTCAGACATTGGCATCTTCCTCTCCGCCCCCTCTATCACTCTTGTCCAAACAGCCTGCGGTTCAGCTCATCCCTCAATCTGTCCTTTGCAGACGAAAACAGGGCGTCAAATGTGCAGTTGACTTGGACATCCCCGTATGTGAGTACAAAGCCGCCTTCAAACTCCCCGTATGCTTCTGAAATTTCAAGCGCTCCATTTTCAATGAGCGACATCTGGAGGGATTTGTTGAATTCTTCGGGAATGCGCAGCCTGTCGGCTTTTGAAAAAATGATTTTGCCTGATTTGGGCAGAGCATATCTTTTTATCATATGCATGATGATTTCAAAATACTCCTCGTCTGGCAATCCCAGCAGTCTGGCCTTGGCCTTGTCTATTGCTGCGCCAATTATCATCTGTCTGGCTTCAAGCACGAGCTTCCTTCGAAGCAGCTCGGCCGAAGCCTGCGCCCTGCCCAGCAGTCCCTGAGCCTCCGCTTTTGCCTGGTCTCTTATACCTGATTGGATTTGATCGCCTTCAGTCCTTGCATCCGTCAGTATTTGCTCCGCCTTATCCTTCGCCTCTCTTAGCCTAGCTTTTGCTGCTGCCGCAGCTTCATCCTCGATTTTTTTCAATATATCCTCAAGTCCTGTCATAGTAAGCGCCCCTGTCCGTCATATGCTTAAGCCTGCGACTCCGTTTATTGCAAGAATGGAAATTAGAAATGCGAATATGGCGTAGGTTTCAACCATGGCGGGCAGTATCATCGCCTTGCCGAACTGGTCGGGCTTTTTTATTACCATTCCTATTCCCGCTATTGAGACCCTAGCCTGGAGTATCGCAGAGAAGTAGCCTACCAGGGCCATGGGAATGCATGCTGTGAAAAAAGCGATTCCCTTCACTAGCGACACATCGCTGCTTCCTCCCAGTATCCCAATTTGAGTTAGCGTTATTACGGCTATCAGAAAGCCATATATACCCTGGGTTCCCGGCAAAAGCTGGAGTATGAGCACTCTTCCAAACAGAGCCGGAGATTCAGTTATTGCGCCGGCCGCGGCCTCACCCGCCATCCCCACGCCTTTTGCCGAGCCCATCCCTGCCAGCAGGGCAGCCATTATGGCGCCTGATAGCGCGCATAAAATTCCGAAGTTATCCATTCTCATCATTCTCCCTGAATTTATAGTATTTTGTTTTGGCTGCGAAGGGCTCAAACTTTCGCCCTCCCCCGTTGTAAAACTTGCTGAAATACTCTACGTAGTGCAGACGAGTTGTATGAACATATGCGCCCAGCATGTTTATAGCCAGATTAAGCATGTGCCCCAGAACTACAATCAATGTGAATGGAACTATGCCGAGCATGCTGCTGCCGGCTGCCATACCCGCCATTAGATTGATTACCGAACCGATGATGCCGGTTGCCAATCCAAGGGCCAAAAGGCGCGTGTATGAGAGCACATCCCCAAAATATGATGTTATGCCATACAATTCGTAAAAACCCCTCAATATCCGTATGAAAGGATTCTTTGACTTGCGCCCGTTTGTCAGGACAATTCCCGCAGAGCTTGCAATTGCCACTGCAGTTGCGGTATTTACTATGGCATCCGATATTTCAGCGTCAAAGCCAAGTATATCCTTCATCATTTGCATGGACAGGAGCAATACTCCAAGGGACGTCAGCAGCATGTACCAAAGCAGGACGTCGTACACGGCGCTTTTGTAGTCATTTTGCCTGATAGCATGATAAAGCTTCATGCCCATTCCCGTGTACAAGTGTATTACTCCAATAAGCATGCAGTAACCGATTAGTATCATTGGAGACTTTGCCGGCTCAATAAGTATCGGCGCTATTCGAAAATCTCCTCCGAGGAATGTTCTTGAAACAATTAGCGGCAAATCCCCGAAATAGCTGCCAAACATGATTCCCCAAAACAGCGTGCTTATTCCGCAATACAAAAATAGCTTTATATATTTCTTCACGTTCTCTTCTAGCGTGGCTTTGTGCCTGGCAAGCAGAAAGCCACATGCGCCTGTCAATAGCAATCCGTAGCCCGCATCCGAAAGCATGATTCCAAAGAACATGTAATAAAAAAATGCCGTAACAGCAGTCGGGTCCGCTTCTCCCCTGCCGGGATAGCTGAAAGCCTCAACGACTCCCTCCAGCGGCTCTGAAAACCTGTTGTTTTCCAGCCGTACCGGCACATCTGAGTCATCGTCAGGTTCAGAGACTTCCACCGCAGCTTCAAACCTTTCAACAAGCAGGTCGGCTAAGGCTTCTGCCTGCTTTTGCGGCACATAGCCCGTAACTACGAATACATTCTTGGAGCTAAGCAGTTGTCCAAGGGCTTTGTATCTCTCGACGCGCATAGCTTCAAAGTCAGCTAGGAGCCTCATATCCTCACTCATTCCTGTGCATGCTTCTATTTCGGCTTTCGACTGCTGTATGTCTCTGTTTCTCTCCTTTATCTCCTCTGCAAGCTCAGTAATTGCTCTAGAGGGCACTTCAGAGAGGGGATAAGCAGGGAGTGAAAAGCCAAGCCGCCTTAATCCTTCTGATACGGCAGACGCCTCTTCCTTTATGCATATGGCTGTGATGCATGTTTGCTCCTGGGATGTGCTTACAACCTCAATTGCTATGGATTCATTCACAGACAAGCTCCCATATATATCTTCGACTGTCCACTCACCGGGCAGAGTTCCAATGAAAACCATTGTCCTGTCGGTCCCCTTCAAGTCAAGGGGGATATCCAGGTCTCTCCAGGAATAGAGGGCTTCAATCCGGGAGTGCAGCCTGTGGATTTCGGCTCTGCTCTCCTCAGTCAACTTGTAGAGCGAATTTATATTGTTTGCCGCCCTTACCGCCTCGTCGCGTCTTTGCTCAAAGTCATCAAGCACTGCCGATAAAGCAAGTCTTCTGCCGTACACTTTTTTCATTACTTGTATTTTATCAGGTGAATGCTGCTCGAGTATCTCCAATGCGCCCGTTGCCAAGCTTAAGGCTTCTGATGCTGCTTTAATTTCATCCGATGCATCTGCCCTTTGAAATATGCTGTCTTGTGCCGACACATCCCTTAATTCAACTATCCCCTTTAGCTGGAGCTGCTCCAGTATTCTGCTGCGGTTTTCATTCAGACTGCATATGCTTATTTGCTGCATCTTCGATACTGCCATGGAGCCGCCTCCTTTTCTGGCATATTTAAATCAGCTGTGAAATCACTAGGTTTATCGCAGTTTCTTCGTTCTCTATAGAAAGCTTTTCTAAGGCTTTGATAGCTTCCTCTGCCTCCCTTTCGGCCTCCCTAAGCAGCCTATCCACCTGCTTTCTTGCCTCTGACATCATATTCTCAGCCTCTGAAACAGCTTCCTCACGCGTTGAAGCCACAATACGCCTGGCTTCCTCATTTGCGCTTGATATTATAGCCTCGGCTTCCTTTGCTGCCTTGTTTTCTATATTCAAGGCGCTGAGTTCAGCTGCTCGAATCATATCTATAGCATCCTTTGCCATCTAATATCCTCCAGTAAATATTCAGACACTCTTTTCCCCTGGTATATACCCGTTTTGAATGCAAAAAAAAACCATCCAATTTTCAAACTTGGATGGCTGGTATAATATTGTTCTGGAATCAAGCTTCAATTTTCTCAAAAAGCCTTATTAGCTCTATATGAAAAGATACCCAAAAGCATTGAGAGTATATCCGATGATTATGATACCAGCAGTCACTATGCCACCAAAAATGAGCAGTAGCTTAGTCTTTACAACCTTGTTAAGCATAATCATAGAGGGAAGCGAAAGCGCCGTCACACCCATCATGAACGAAAGAGCCGTTCCGATTCCCACTCCCTTTAATACGAGAGCTTCAGCAATAGGAAGAGTTCCGAATATATCGGCGTACATAGGCACACCAACTAGAGTAGCAATTATCACAGAATACCACTTGTCCTGGCCAAGCACAGCTGATATAACATTTTCAGGTATCCAGTTGTGTATTGCGGCTCCTATTCCTACGCCTATCAAGATATATTTCCATACCCTTTTTATGATATCCTGCACTTGATTTTTGGAAAATTCAACTCTGTCAGCAACGGTAAGTTTCTCCTGTTCTATTTCAATTATCTTGTTGCTGAAAACAAAAGGCTCCACATACTTCTCCAGCCTGGATTTGCTGATTATAGTTCCGCCAATTACGGCCAGTATAAGTCCCACGATAACGTATACAATTGCTATCTCCCAGTTGAATATGCTTGCAAGCAGTATTACTGAAGCCAGGTCTACAAGAGGTGATGAGATCAAGAATGAGAATGTAACGCCTATGGGCAGGCCTGCACCCGTGAAGCCAATAAAAAGCGGAATTGAAGAACATGAGCAAAAGGGAGTCACTGTACCAAGCAAAGCTCCGAGTATATTGGCTGAAATTCCATTGAAACGTCCAAGTATTTTTCGTGTCCTCTCAGGCGGGAAGAAGCTCTGTATATAGGAAATTCCAAATATCAATACGGACAGCAATATGAATATCTTTATGACATCGTATATGAAAAAGTGCACGCTTCCGCCAAGCCTCTCCTGCATGCTAAGTCTGAATACGTTCTCCACAAGCAGCTTGACAAGGTATGAAAGCCACTCCATTCTAAGGAGCTGGCTATTAATCCATTCAAAAACAAACATGAACTCATCTCCTAACACTTCTTAATTATAAGGTATTTTGCATTGTCAGATATTGAGACCTATTTCATCAAACAAATCTCTTAACGCTTTGATGCTGTCTTTGTTGAGCGAGTATCTCATCCATATGCCGTCACGAACTCCTTCCACAAGTCCGCTTGAACAAAGAATCTTCATGTGATAGGAGAGCGTTGGCTGAGTTATGTTGAAATGCTCAAGTATCTTGCAGGCGCAAAGCTGACCATCTGAAAGCATTGTAAGTATCTCAAGCCTTGTCTCGTCCGAAATAGCCTTAAGCTGCTGCGCATACTGTGCGTAATTTCTTTTCAATAGTATCACCTTTCCATTTCATCCTTAAAAATCTTATCTTGTGTAAAGCCCCGGATGTCGCATAAGAGCTCACCCAGGGCTTGTCATTATCTTAGCTTCATTTCGATCCCGACTATCTTCTCCCAACTGCTTGCTATTTCTTTTATTATTGCCATGTCTATTTTTGATATGAAAACAAGGCTAGAGTCCGGAGCGTCAGATTCGAATTCCTTGTAATCGATTTTCTTGTTTACCACGTCCACCTGGTTCCAGCCGTCGTCCAGCTTTGAAAAACCCTTTATCCTGAAGGCGTGAGGTGAAACTGCGTTAAGGAAATCAGTAAGCTTTGCTTTTTCAATAGCTCCGTTGTATCTAAGAGTGAATGTCCTGGGCTTATTTTCAGTAGTGTTTGTTGTGTCCTGTGATTCCACCCACTTTTCCTTCACAAGGTCTTCCTGAAGGAATTCGTAGTTTACCTTTCCGAAGGAAGACTCCTCTATTTTCACATAGGGATTTATCTCTCTTATCTTTTCCTTTATGGCCTCAACTGTTGCACTATCTATAAGGTCGACCTTGTTTATGACTACGTAGTTGCTGTAAAGAGCCTGCCTCTTTATAGTCTCCAGGTCTTCGATCTGCTCCAGGAAATTTCTGCCGTCAACTATGCATATGGCTCCCCTGTAGTCATAGGAATCCTCGCCAGAAAGCCTCCTTACCGCATCGAGTATCTCGTCGATATTAGATGGGTCAGCTAGTCCTGAGCTTTCAACAAACAGATATTCAATGTCATGGGAAGCCAAATCAACCATAGCCTGTACAAACGATATTTTTAGGCACGAGCAGAATATGGAGCCTCTGTTTATCTCGGTAAGCATTACGCCTTCCTTTTCAACTAGCGTTCCGTCTACTCCAGTCTTGCCGAATTCATTCATTATTATTCCGATTTTTTTGTCTTCAAGATTGGTCATCACGTTCTTTAGGAAAGTTGTCTTTCCGGCTCCTAGAAAGCCGGTTAGAAGATATAATTTTTTAGAAGTCTTTTTCATGTTAGGAGTCCTCCATTCAGTCTTTAATTTTATTTTTTATTTTGATATAAGCTTTTTGATTTCATCAACGCTGAATACTTTCCCCGGCGATTTGACTGTTCCGTCTATTACAAGAGCCGGAGTAGTCATGACTCCGTGCATCATTATATCTACAAGATCCTCAACCTTTATTACTTTCACATCCAGGCCCAGCTCCTCTACAGCCTTTATGGCGTTAGCCTCAAGCTTGTCGCATTTGTCGCAGCCTGTTCCAAGTATTTTGATTTCCATATGTTCATCCCCTTTTCATATTTTTTGAGACATCACATTCAAGTTTATCTATATGTTTATTATACGAGCATATATAGATAGTTGTCAATGTGTTGTGTATTTTTGCTAGTTTTCTTTTTTATGATTATGGTTTTATGTATTATATATCATTTACGATAATATTATTTTAGTTATTTATAAGGGCCTTAAGAATTCGTCTATTGATGTTTGCAATGCTCTCGGCATGAGTATAATTTCTTAATATATGGCCCAAAGAATATCCTGTAAATCTATTATGCGGAGGTGTCACTTGAGCGATTTTCTAGAGACTATCCGGTCAGCCTACGAAGCCGCCGGCAATGAAGAAAATGCATTCTATATGAAAAAGTACATGAAAAACCAGTTCGATTTTTTCGGCATAAAGGCTCCTGAAAGAAGACAGCTTTCCAAGGAGTTTATCAAGGAAAGCCGCTCACTGCCCATGAATGAGGTGGAGCTGCTCGTCATCCGCCTCTGGGAAGAACGGGAGCGGGAGCTTCAATATTTGGGCGCCGAGATGCTGCAGGAGAATTCGGGAAGGCTCACAAGAGACTCATTGGAGCTGCTGATGCATCTTATCACCAGCAAATCCTGGTGGGATACAGTAGACGCCCTTTCCGCCAACACTGCGGGAGAACTTTTCAAAATGTTCCACGACATGGTCCCTTCTGCCACCGACAGCTGGATTGACAGCGGCAACATGTGGCTCCAGCGGTCTGCACTTCTTTTTCAGCTCAAATACAAGGACAAAACGGACAAGGAGCTTCTTTTCAGGTATATAAGAAAGCTTTCTGGTTCGCGGGAGTTCTTCATCCAGAAGGCCATAGGCTGGACTCTGCGGGAATATTCAAAGACTTGCCCGGAGGATGTAGTCTCCTTTGTAGAATCGGAGAACCTTAAGCCACTCAGCAAAAGAGAGGCCCTTAAGGTTGTTCAGAGGAGACCAGGCCCTGCAAATAGCAATGCATAAGCATGAACCATGACATGAACCTCCTGATTAAAGATTCTTCTGCCAGGAATGGTAATGTCCAATAATTTCATTAAACTTTGTTCAATATATTTGTGTTTGGGTATATATAAAATTAAATATCATAATCAATTTATTTGCGGGAGGCGGTTTACAATGACTAAGGCTTTAGTTCTAATAGGATTTACAGGCATTCTTGTGCTAATGTTCTTCTACATGTCATCGCTTAATTCGAGTCCATCATCTAGTAAAGGCGGTTCCAAAAAGAAATCAAAATAATATAGCCTGTCTTACAAGGCTGACAGTAATTAATACGGCCATAATTCGTTAAAAGCTAAAGACATTCATCAATGAGCATCAGGCTGGATTGGTAGTTCCAATCCAGCTTTTTTTTGATCTATTTTTCCGGGATATAGTATAATGTATATTATATTATCCAAAGACATTCATCTCACGGAGCAAAAGGAGACTTTCCATGAAAAAAATTTCAATTCTGCTTATTATTGCTGCTGCAGTTGCAGCCATTTTCTTTTATACGAAACCCTTTGATACTCCTTCGCCGCAAGGCGATGAATCTATATCGAGAACCGGCTTTCTCATGGGCACTGTGATAGACATAAAGCTTTTCGACACGTCAGACCAGAAACTGCTTGATGGAGCCTTCGATATAATCAGCGACATAGAAAGCAAGATGAGCCTGAATATAGACGGGAGCGAGATAAACAGGATTAACGGGAACTCTGGAATTAAACCGGCTGCGGTATCAGAGGAGACTTACGAAGTTGTCAAAAAAGGGCTTGAGTACAGCTCTATTTCCGGGGGCAGCTTCGACATAACAGTAGGACCCCTTGTAAAGCTCTGGGGTATAGGCACGGACAATGCACGAGTCCCCTCCCAGCAGGAGATTAATGACTCAAAGACTATGGTAGGCTATAGAATGGTTGATGTGGACGACTCCGCCAAATCCGTCTACCTTCAAAAAAAAGGCATGCTCCTTGACCTTGGGGGTGTTGCGAAGGGCTATGCTGCAGATATGATTTCTGACTATTTAAAATCCCACGGAATAAGACGCGCCATAATAAATCTGGGCGGCAACGTCATGGCCGTGGGCTCCAAGAGCGAAGGCACTCCGTGGAAAGTCGGCGTGCAGAATCCCTTCGACTCGAGAGGCAGCTATATAGGTACTGTTGCCGTCAGCGATTCAACTGTCGTAACATCGGGAATATATGAAAGGTACTTTGAGTCGGAAGGCAAAATGTACCACCACATACTCAGCCCCTTCACCGGCTACCCTGTTGACAACGGACTCTCCAGCGTGACCATAATTGCCAAAAGCTCGGCAGACGCTGATGCGCTATCCACTTCTGTGTTTTCGCTCGGACTTGAAAAGGGACTGGAGCTTGCCGAATCACTTGAAGACGTTGAGGCCATAATAGTCGACATGGACAGGAACATATACCTGACCTCAGGCGCAAAAGAGATTTTTTCACTTACAGACAAGGCTTTTAAAATTTCCGAAATCGACAATTAGAGCAAATAAAAAAGAAGACCCCTATTACGGAATGTTTGCCACAATAGGGGTCTTCTTCTGTATTATTACTAGAATTCCATCTTCTCTTCTATGAATTTAACAAGGTCTGCTATAGGCATTCTCACCTGCTCCATAGTGTCCCTGTCTCTCACTGTAACTGTGTTGTCCTCGAGAGTATCGAAGTCGACAGTTATGCAGAATGGAGTTCCAGCCTCGTCCTGCCTTCTGTATCTTTTGCCTATGCTTCCGCCGGCATCATAGTCAACCATGAATTTCTTCGCAAGCTCCCTGTACACTTTAAGCGCAGGCTCCTCAAGCTTCTTTGTAAGCGGAAGCACTGCAGCCTTAAGAGGTGCCAGCGCAGGGTGGAATCTGAGAACTGTTCTTTCAGTGCCGTCCTCGAGCGCCTCCTCATCGTATGCATCCACAAGGAAAGCAAGAGTCACACGGTCAGCTCCCAGCGATGGCTCGATGCAGTAAGGTATATATTTCTCGTTAGTCACAGGATCCTGGTAGTTAAGCACAGTGCCGGAATGCTCGCTGTGCCTGCTAAGGTCAAAGTCTGTTCTGTCTGCAATTCCCCAAAGCTCTCCCCAGCCAAACGGGAACCTGTATTCTATGTCTGTTGTGGCGTTGCTGTAGTGCGAAAGCTCTTCCTTGTCGTGGTCTCTGAGTCTCATGTTCTCCTCATTGATTCCCAGGTTGAGCAGCCAGTTCTTGCAGAAATCCTTCCAGTAGTAGAACCACTCCATGTCCTCGCCAGGCTTGCAGAAGAACTCAAGCTCCATCTGCTCGAACTCTCTTGTCCTGAATATGAAGTTGCCTGGAGTTATCTCGTTTCTGAAGGACTTGCCTATCTGAGCTATTCCAAAAGGCACCTTTTTTCTCGATGTTCTTGCCACGTTCTTGAAGTTTACAAATATGCCCTGCGCAGTCTCAGGCCTTAGGTATATCTGCGCCTGTGAATCCTCAGTAACCCCTTGAAAGGTCTTGAACATGAGGTTGAACTTTCTTATGTTTGTAAAGTCAGACTTGCCGCACTCTGGACATTTAATTCCCTTTTCGGCTATGAACTGCTCCATTTTCTCTTGGCCCCAGCCGTCTACAGTTACTTCTTCGCCGCCTGTTTCCTTTATGAAGTCTTCAATAAGCTTGTCTGCTCTGAATCTTGAATTGCATGATTTGCAGTCAAGCAGCGGATCGCTGAAGCCTCCAACGTGGCCTGACGCCACCCATACCTCAGGATTCATAAGTATTGCAGCGTCGAGTCCGACATTGTGCTCAGACTCTTGCACGAATTTCTTCCACCATGCTTTCTTTACGTTGTTTTTAAGCTCAACTCCAAGAGGACCGTAATCCCATGTATTTGCAAGGCCCCCGTATATTTCAGACCCTGGGTATACAAATCCTCTTGATTTTGCCAAGGCTACAATATCAACCATAGTAAATTCCTTCGACATATAATTACCTCCTTAAAAAATAATAAAAAAAGCCCTTCATCCCCGGAAAGGGACGAAAGGCTATGCTCTCGCGGTTCCACCCTAATTGATGCAATTGCTGCACCCACTTTAAAGGACTCTGCTCCAAAGCTCCCTTCATCAAAACTGCCTGCCGGATTCACACCCTCACCGGCTCTCTTTGAGGCTCGCATCGACTACTCCTCTTCTTCACTGCAGAAAAATATATGACTTTATGAGATTCTAACATAACAAAAATCACTTGTAAAGTATATTCTCCTAATTATGCGGCCTTTTTATTGCTTTTTTTTCCTTGTCGTTCCACATCTTCTTCACGAGGAATATAACAGCTGTAAGCGCGAACAGTGTTAGCAGACCCGCAACCACCATTCTTGCGCTGCCCGTAAGCATGCCGCCTATATACGAATATATTATTGTCGCCGGAAGCTGTCCAAGGCCTGTAGCCCAAAAGAACGACCAGAAAGACATTGATGTGAGTCCTGCCGCATAGCTGACTATGTCAAATGACATGAAGGGCAGCAACCTGGCTATTAGTATCGCCTGGCTCCCGTACTTTTCAAAGAAAAGATCAACACTTTCAAGTGCAAACTTGCTTGTAAGCTTTTCAACGGTTCCCCTGCCGTAAATCTTGGCGATGTAAAAGCACAGCACTGCTCCCGCCATAGCAGAGCTCCATGAGAGCACCGCTCCCCACACCCAGCCGAATATGGCCGCATTCGCAAATGTTATAAGGAACGCAGGCAAAGGTGCCGCAACCGACTGGAATACCATTAGGAAGAATGATGTCACAGGCGCCAAAACTCCAAACGAGAGTATGTAGTTCCTTACATCGTCCACGCTGAGCTTTTTGAAAACCATTGTCCACTGGTTTATCGTCTCCCTGACCTGAGGAACTGCAAAATAGAGCGCAATCAGAATTACCGGAACCAATCCCTTAATCAAGACACTTTTTTGCTTTTTGTTCATGATAAACGCCTCCTGCATTGTCGATTCTAAATCTAACCTAAAATTCAAAAATAAGACCGTCAATGTAGATATTATCATATTAAATATCACTTGGTAATCAATATAGGAATATTCTATCAGGCAACATCAACTCATTCGCAAGCTTTATATACCTCAAGCCCGTATATGGCTTTTGCGGTCTATAGCACCAACTTTTCAATGGCATACGCCACGCCAGCCTCGTCATTAGTGAGCGTCACAAAATCTGCATGCCTCTTCACATCCTCCTCGGCATTCCCCATGGCCACAGAAAGACCAGCCACCTCAAGCATGCTTATATCGTTGTGGTTATCCCCAAACGCCACAATCTGTTCTCTGTCAATGCCCATTATCTGTGCCAGCTTCTCAACCGCCATACCCTTGCTTACATCGGCTCTCATAAAGTCGTAGAGGCCTCTTGCAGACTGGATCATTGCGGCGCCTCCCATCCTTTCGACTTCCTTCTTTACTGCCTCAATAGCACCGCAATCATCGGTGTACGAAAGCCCTTTTATTATGGGCATTCCGTTCTCAGCAAGGGCTCTGCAGCTTGGGACTACCTGCAGGTCAATCCTCTCATCGTCGGGAAGCGTCTTGTTGTATTCATGGAAAAAAAGCGCCCTGCCATCCAATTTTTCAGTAAACATGCTGTGGCGGCCGTAGAGCGAAAATGAAACGCCCTCCTTTTTGCAGGCATCAATGAATCCGAGTACGCGCCTGCTGTCTATAGTGAATTCAGCTATGGGATTGAGCTCTCCCAGCCTTCTAATCATTCCACCGTTGCAGGATATTACCGGCATATCCAGCTTCATCTGCTTGATGTAGCTTTTAATCATTATGTCCATTCTTCCTGTCGCCACTGCCACACTTATATTCTTTTCGCGCAGCCTCATTATGGCATCAATGTTTCTGCTTGGTATGCTGTGGTCGCTCGCAAGCATTGTCCCGTCCATGTCAAGCACGCATAATTTGTAATTCTTCATGCCGATTCCCCCGTTAGCCTTGGCTTGTCAGCCGCATAATATATCCAATCAAAAAAGCCTCAATCTAACAGCAATGTTGCTGCCTTATAGCGTTTATATTATTATATAAAGTATATTACTACATATTCTGACAAATTACATCCGGGAGGTGCCTATTATGAAACAGCTCTATAACATAAAGGACATCGAAGAATTCATTGAGTCCAACAATTTTTGCATTTTATATTTTTCAGACGAGCTCTGTTCAGTCTGCCATGACACACTGCCAAAGGTGGAACATATGCTCAAGGGCTATGATTCGGTAGCCTCAGCACGAATAGTAATCAACAGCTCTGCTGAAGCTGCGTCCCATTTTTCAGTTTTTACGGCTCCGACAATACTCCTATATATAGCCGGGAAAGAATATATAAGGGAATCAAGGTTCATAAGCGTACCATCCTTAGAAGCTCAAATCCTTCGATATATCGGGCTATTCAATGCTAATGTTTGATACAATAGCAAAAATGCAGACAGAAAAGCTGGGAATCGGGCATGATTCAACACCCGTATCCCAGCTTTTTTATTATCCTGCCTTTACCACCCTTTCGACTCTTCAAGCACGGAGTCGGGTATCCTTCCGTCCAGGTATTCCTCTATCACCTTTTCAAGTATGTCAATCCCTCTGTCCAGCTCCTCGCTTGTTATTACAAGCGGTGGCTGAACTCTGAGGACATTGCCCGCAAAGAAGGTCAGTATGAGTCCCTTCTGCCAGCATCTGTAGGATATCTTGGCAGCGGCCTCTCTGTTCCTTTCACGACTCACCCTATCTGTTACAAGGTCTACCGCAATCGAAAGCCCCGCTCCCCGCACATCCCCTATGATTTCGTATTTGTCGGAGAGCTCCTGAAGCCTCATCATTGCATGCTTGCCAAGCTCCCTGGATTTTTCAACAAGTGACTCGGCCCTTATGACATCTACTGTGGCAGCTCCCGCCCTGCAGCATACGGGATTGCCTCCCATTGTAAATATGTGCGCAGGCGGCGCAAGCGACTCCATGATCTCGCTTCTTGCCACCAGAGCGCTCAGTGGCAGACCTGAGGCTATCGCCTTTCCCATTACTATTATGTCCGGCTCAATGCCGTAGTGCTCTATCCCGAACCATTTCCCCGACCTTCCAAAGCCCTGCTGCACCTCTTCGCTCACAAAGAGTATGCCGTGCTTTTGACACAGCTCATGCAGCCTTTTCACATACTCCATTGGCGGCATTATTATGCCCGCGTCACCGGCTATGGGCTCCATAATTACACCCGCCACATCATCAGGAGGCAGATGGGTTTCGAAGGCATCCTCGAGCAGCATAATGCATTCCATGCTGCAGCCTCCCCTCTCGTGTCCGAGCGGACATCTGTAGCAGTCAGGGTACGGCAGGTGATGTATATCGCCCAGCATGGGACCAATCTTCCTCCTCATGTTGAGGCTTATGGCGCTGACTGACATTGAGCCGTATGTGGAGCCGTGGTATGCTTTCAGGAAAGAAATTATAGTTTTTCTGCCTGTGTAGGCCCTTGCAAGCTTTATTGCCCCGTCATTGGCATCCGAACCTGTAAGTCCGAAAGCCACGCGCTTTTTAAAGCTTCCGGGCGTTATCTGTACAAGCCTTTCAGCCAATTCGACCTGTGCGTCGTTATACATATAGGCCGTAGTGTAGTGTATGAAATCCTCGCTTTGCTCTTTAATTGCATCGACTACAACAGGATGCGAGTGCCCTGTGTTGAGTACGGCGGCACTCGAGAAAAAATCTATATACTCGTTGCCGTCTATGTCCTCTACAATCGCTCCCCTGCCTTTTTTAACGGCAAAGGGATAGTAGTGTATCCTTGAAAAAGGAGCCATAACCTGCCTGTCCCTTTCTACAAGCCTTGCGCAATTTTCGACACATCTGTTAGCTTCATCCCCCATAACCACAGCTTCCTCCCCCAAATATAGTATTCTCCATCCACTCTAATCACTCCTGACTCAGCAGATCATACCCTATATCGAATGCCTTGATATTCATATCTAAGAAGCCGGCAGGCACGTTCGCACTTATTGCCTCTTGCCATGCTTCCCGCGGCAGTTCAAGATACCTCGCCAGAATCCCTATGAGGAAGGTATTGGCAACCTTGGGCGAGCCGAGCCTTTTGCCCTCTGCAACCGCATCTATGGCATACAGCTTGAAACTTTCAGATAACCTCTTTATTATGTCAGGCGGATACTCCATTTTTTCCGCTGCCACGTGTGCAGGCGGCATCTCGCCGGTATTGACGATTATTATGCCGTCCTTCCTGAGGCAGCCCTTCCACCTGTCGGCCTCAAGCGGCTCCAGCGCCACGAGCACATCGGCCTCTCCGGCAGGTATGTTTGGCGAGTACACCTTCTCTGCGATTTTAACGCTGCCCCAGACCTTACCTCCCCGCTGCGAAAGCCCGATTACGTCATTGCTCTTTACGTCATAGCCTGCGGCAAACGCTGCACCGCATATTATGCTGGTCGTAAGGACGAGCCCTTGTCCTCCTACGCCTGCGAGCATAATGTTGAAGCATCTCATCACTCCACCCCCTCTGAAATTCTCTTTATGGCGCTTACCGGGCAGACCTGGGCACATACCGAGCAGCCCACGCACATGTCTGGATTTATAGACGATTTGAGCTTTTCTATGCCTTCGTACTTTTTCATCCTGAGCGGCGGACAGTTCGTCCTTATGCAACTTCTGCAGGCTATGCATATGTTCGGATCCACCCTGAAATAGGGCTCTTTGATCTTGAATCTTAGGGCGCACGGCCTCGTTGTTATTACAATAGAAAGACCCGGTCTTTTTATCTCGTTGTCTATCGCATCCTTTGCCTCCTTGTATTTGAACTGGTCTACAGCTATTACGTTTTCAAAGCCCATGGCCCGCAGCAGTCCCTCAATGTCTACATGCATATCATCCTCGCCCGCGTAACTTCCGGAGCTCGCCGTATGCTGGCCGCCCGTCATTGCTGTCGTGCCGTTGTTCAGGATTATTACAGTCATGTTGTCCTCGGGGTCCATCTGGTGAAGCAGGTTGACCATGCCTGTCATCCCCGAGTGGAAAAACGTGCTGTCGCCTATGACAGCTACAAGCGGTTCGCTTTTACCGCTCAGCTTCAAGGCCTTCGCCATCCCTTTTATGGTTCCAAGAGAAGAGCCCATGCTTATTGTGGTGTCCAGCACTTCTATTGGAAATATGCCCGCCAGCGAGTAGCACCCGATGTCCCCGATTACCTTCCTTCCTGACTTTTTGAGTATGTCGAAAACAGGCCTGTGAGGACATCCCGCACAAAACAGCGGCAGTCTCGGCGCGACTGACTTGTCCTCGATTGATTTCCCTGAAAATCTCTCTTCATCAACGAGCCCCGCCTTATAGAGCCCTGCCTCTATTTCTTCCGAGCCCAGCTCGCCAGTAAATGAAAAATGCTCCTTGCCTTCGCAGGCAATTCCGTTTATTTTGAGCTCGTTTTCGATAAAGGGCGTCATCTCCTCTATTACTATAAGCCTCTTGTAGGCCTTCGACAGCTGCCTTATCTTCTCAACAGGGAGAGGATATACAAGTCCGAGCTTGAGCACAGGAATGTCGAGTCCAAGCTCCAGCAGGTTGTTGTATGCGAGTCCTGAGGTTATTATAAGAGCCTCTTTGCCGCTTCCATCCTCCAGAAAGTTGATTCCGAGCTCCATGGCAGCCTTTGAAAGGCTTTCAATTCGCGCCCTCATCTCATGCTGCTTTTTGAAGGTGTTCGGAGGAATCATGTTGAAATTCGACTTGTCAGGTAAGAAACCTTCCGCCGGCTTTTCAACCCTTTCCGAAAGCTCGACTGCGCTCCTGCTGTGGCAGAGCCTGCTTGTTATCCTAAGCATCACCGGCATGCCGTAGGCTTCGCTCAGCTCGAGTGCGAGCTTTGTAAAGTCCTTGGCCTCCTGGCTATCAGAAGGATCAAGCACGGCCATGTTTGCAAACTTGCCAAGCAGCCTGTTGTCCTGCTCGTTTTGTGAGCTGGCCATGCCCGGATCGTCTCCGCTGACCAGCACGAATCCGCCAGCCGTCCTTGTCTGAGTGAATGTCATAAGAGGGTCGGACGCTATGTTCACGCCGACATGCTTCATGCTCGCGAGTGCCCTGGCACCTGCAAACGAAGCTCCCATTGCAACCTCCAGCGCCACCTTTTCGTTCACAGAAAATTCGGAGTAAATCTGCTTGTATTCATGCTTTATAGTCTCCAGAATTTCAACAGTTGGAGATCCCGGATAGCTCGCAGCAACAAGTCCTCCCGCCTCATAGAATCCCCTTGCTATAGCCTGATTTCCCGTCATAAGAACCTTTCCGCTCATAAAGTCACCCCTTTGCATATTAGCCGCCGTATTTTATGAAATTCAATTCGCCTGACCTTTTTATACCCCATTAGAAGGCTATAACAAAACAATTCAAAAAATCATTGCCATGCGTCATTATCTGTGATAACATCTTTAAATATTAAAATCAAATCGCAGCATCCGGACGAAGGCGGCAGAATAGCCATGCTAGACTGTCTCTGGACGGGCCTCTGGAGAGACTCATTTGAGCGCCGAAGGGGAAAGCCATATTTCATATGGTGAAACTCTCAGGTACAAGGGACAGGGGATTTATAAAGCGTGCAGCAAATGCCATATTTTTTGTTGCCCTTTTTCCCAGTTCTCCAGAGACCGATAAAATCGGTCTCTTTTTGTTTACCACTACAAACAAAATAAGGGAGGAATTTTCAATGAAGGCATTTGTAACAGTTGTAGGTAAGGATAGAGTAGGAATTATTTACGGCATCACAGGGGTGCTTGCCAAAAGCAATGTAAATATTGAGGACATAAGTCAAACTATTCTTCAAGACTATTTTTCAATGGTGATGCTTGTGAACTTGGATAATATGACAGTGTCATTCGACGAGATCAAAAAGCAGCTGGACGAGAAAGGTTCCGAGATTGGCGTAACAGTAAGAATGCAGCATGAGGATATATTCACTGCCATGCATAAAATATAGCTTCTGCTTCTCCACCAGCTATATACACTACATCAGCTTATCATTGATTCTTTAATACAAAATACGAGAGGTGTTAAAATGCTAGAGTTTAAAAATGTACTAGAAACCATAAAAATGGTAGAGCACGAAAAATTCGACATAAGAACTGTTACAATGGGCATGTCTCTTCTTGACTGTGCGGGATCCGATGTCAAAGGCTGTCTTGCACGGGTTTATGATAAGATAACTTCAAATGCCTCGCACCTTGTTTCAACCTGCCGCAGCCTTGAATCTGAGTACGGTGTACCTATCGTCAATAAGCGGATTTCAATCACTCCAGCCTCTCTTGTTCTGCATTCTCAAAATCCAGATGACTATGTTGAGCTGGCGCGCATTCTTGACAGGGCTGCAATGGAAGTCGGCGTTGATTTCATCGGAGGCTTCTCCTCGCTCGTTCAAAAAGGCTGTTCCAGAAGTGACATAGCTCTCATAGATTCAATTCCAGATGCCCTCTTGAACACCGATATCGTATGCTCTTCAGTAAACGTCGGCTGCACGAGGAGCGGCATAAACATGGACGTTGTGAAAAAAATGGGCGAAATCATAAAAAGGACAGCTTATCTTACTAGGGATGCCGACAGCATAGGCTGCGCCAAGCTTGTAGTATTTGCAAACGCAGTTGACGACAATCCCTTCATGGCCGGTGCCTTCCACGGCGTTGGAGAGGCTGAGTGCGTAATAAACGTTGGCGTAAGCGGTCCAGGCGTCGTCAAGTGCGCACTTGAAAATATAAAGAACGAAAGCTTCGACGTTGTCGCCGAGACAATAAAAAAGACGGCATTTAAAATAACGCGCGCAGGTCAGCTTATTGCCTCTGAGGCTTCAAAACGACTTGGAGTGCCTTTTGGAATAGTCGATCTCTCGCTTGCGCCGACTCCTGCAATTGGCGACAGCGTGGCGAGGATACTGGAGGAAATGGGAATAGAAAGCTGCGGCGCTCACGGCACAACTGCAGCACTGGCGCTTTTGAACGATGCGGTCAAAAAGGGAGGCATAATGGCTTCCTCCCACGTCGGAGGCCTCAGCGGTGCTTTCATCCCTGTGAGCGAAGACGAAGGCATGATAAGCGCTCTAAACAAGGGCTCTATCAACATAGAAAAGCTGGAGGCCATGACCTGCGTTTGCTCTGTCGGCCTTGACATGATTGCGATTCCAGGAGACACTCCTGCCGAGACCATCTCTGCAATGATTGCAGATGAAGCCGCTATAGGCGTTATAAACAACAAAACAACTGCGGCAAGAGTCATACCTGTTTACGGCAAGGGCGTCGGCGACTTTGCCGAATTCGGGGGTCTTCTCGGTTCAGCTCCGATACTCAAGGTTAGCAGATTTTCAAGCGCAGAGTTCATAAATCGCGGCGGAAGAATCCCGGCACCAGTCCACAGCTTCAAAAACTAACCTTTCTGGACATTCTCTTGAAGTCAAAAAAATCCGAAACTCTCGAAGTGTGCACATTAAGTGTCTGCTTCGTGAGTTTCGGATTCAGAGAATATAAGCTTAAAACATAATGGAACCCTCCATCATTGTTACTGCGGAGCCTCCTATTTCAATGGACGTCATGCTTCCCTGATCGCTGGTAGTGATTATTGAATGCACACATCCTGGCCTTTTGAGCTCGTTACCCTGCTCTCCAAGCATTCTTATTTCGGGCTTGAGCTTAATCATCTTGTGCTTCATCAGGTATGACAGCAGCGAGCCGTTTCCCGTTGCGCACGCAGGATCCTCGTCAAGTCCTATCCTTGGTGCAAAAGACCTTACATGATAGTCGTATCCCCTTGCAAAAGTGTCAAAGGAAAATGCCGTTATCCCCACCACATCATCCTGCCTGCTCAGCCTTTCTATGTTGCTCATATCGGGCTTCATTTCCCTCAGCTTGGCAAGCTTTTTTACTCCAACTATGCACCACCAAAGCCCTGTTGAAACCTTAGAAGGTATTGTATCTATGAGGTCACTGCTTTCAAGACCCAGCGCGTCAGCAATCTCGGTTGAAAAAGAGTTGACATAAGAGTACATCGGCAGCGGCTGGCTTATGAAAAATACAGGACTGCCCTTTTCCATGACTCTTTTGACAGGTATTATCCCCCTTTTGGTATCCATCTGGAATATTTCCCTGCCGTCAGCCAGCATTCCCGCCTCATGAAGAGCATGGAATGTCGAGATTATGGTATGGCCATATATTTCAACCTCGCTTTGAGGCGAAAAGAACTCCACTCTGTAGTCAGCCCTGTCCGACTTGTGGACAAAAGCAGTTTCAGAAACGCCTATCTCCCTTGCTATTCTTTGCTTGTTTTCCCTGCTTATCCCTTCAGCATCTAATATGACTCCTGCAGGGTTACCCCCAAAAGGGTAGCTTGTAAATGCGTCTACTTGTTTTATGCTTACTCTCATAAAGCAGCCTGCTACTCAAAATATGGACAAACATACCCATATCGAGATTTTTACTGCTTCAACGAACCCCGCCTCAACGATTGCGACGCAACCTGTCTACTACGGTTTGATGTGGCTCTCCACAGTCGTAAATTCCCGAGATAGCCCTCGGTACATATATAAGTGCCTGTTTTAGTTAGGCTGTCTTATATTCCTTAGCATTAGCCAGATTGATTGAAGCATTCAAGTCCCTGTCAATGACAAGCCCGCAGGAACATTTGTATGTCCGCTCGGATAGCTTCAAATCCTTATTGTGTGCTCCGCACTCGCTGCAAGTCTTTGACGATGGATACCACCTATCCACAATTCTCACTTCTATGTCGTGGAGGCGAGCTTTGGAAGCGAGCTTCGTCCTGAACTCGTAGAACTTTTGCTGTTGCACTGCTTTGGCTAAATGCCTGTTCTTCATCATGCCGATTACATTGAGGTCTTCCACTGTTATAAAGCTTGGTTTTTGCTTTACAAGCTCGCTGACCGTCTTGCTTATGTAGTCGGATCTTATGTTTCCCAATATTTGATGAAGCTTTTGCACCTTGGTTATCTGTTTTTGGATGTTTTGCCTAGTAGCTTCTCCTTTCTCAGATTTTTTTAGTTTTTTCAGACCTTCGTATTTCCTCGAAAGCCTGCGTTGCTCACGCCTTAGCTTTTTTTCAAGCTTTCGGACCCTTGAGGTCTTATTGATGTTTTTATTGACGACTCCGTTTGAGCAGACTGCAAAGTCTTTTAGTCCCAAATCCACACCTATCCCTTCGGTATACGGCTTTAGACAGCCAGCTTTGGCATCTTCTTCCACGAGAATTGATATGTAATATCTGTCTGACTTTTGGGATACCGTGCCACTTGTGACTTTTGAATTCGTCGGTATATAGCCAAACTCCTTGAGCCTAACCCAGCCTAGTGTCGGAACCTTGACCCTGTGTCTTTCAACAGTCCAGTCGGTATTGTTGTTCTTAGGTAGGTACGCCTTCACAAGTTGTCTGTTTTTCTTTTTGAATTTGGGAAAACCAACTTCGCCCTTGAAGAACTTCTTGAAAGACTTTTCGCCATTCATTATGGCTTGCTTTATAGCTTTTGACGACACTTCCTTAATCCACACATAGTCTGGATTGCTCGGGACAAACTCGTTGTTGAGCCATTTCGAAAAATCCATGCCTGATACAAAACGTTTTTCTGTTTCATAAATCTCTTTATTGTGTGCGATGTAAAAATTGTATATAAACCTGCATACGCCAATAGTCTGATGGATTTTAGCCTTCTGCTTGATGGTTGGCTTAATTTCGATTTTGTAAGCTCTTTTCAATCTCCTCAACCTCCCTTATTTGTAGTTTTTCATAGGGACATTGATTAATTCTGCAAACTCACTTGGCTTATAGTGTTTACTCGTATAGCTCTCTCTTCGCGAATACATATCAACACCTTTGACCACACTCGTCTATATTTTTGCCAACTATTGCTCATCTCCTTTTTTTCAAATATGAAAACAGGCCTTTCTTTAATAAAAATAAAAAGGGCACTATTTTTACTATAGTATATAAATGCCCTTTTTTGTCTCTTCATACTCATCAATGTTCAGAAAATTCACAGCTTTCAGTCCGCCTTGCTCTCATAGGTATATTGATTCCTATTTTTCAAACAGGTCTGAGTACTCGCCGTAGCCCTCCTTCTCAAGCTCCTCCTTGGGAATGAACCTTAGCGATGCGGAATTTATGCAGTATCTGAGTCCGCCCGGCGCTGGCCCGTCTCCGAAGACATGGCCAAGATGCGAGTCTGCATGCTTGCTTCTGACCTCTATGCGCCTCATGAGCAGCTTCCTGTCTTCCCGCTCCACTATGTTTCCGGGCTCTAGGGGCTTTGTAAAGCTGGGCCATCCGCTTCCCGAGTCGTACTTGTCAAGCGAGGAAAAAAGCGGCTCTCCTGATACTATGTCTACGTATATGCCTTCCCTTTTGTTGTCCCAGTACTCGTTATCGAATGCCGGCTCAGTCTTGTCCAGCTGAGTCACCCTGTACTGGAGACCAGTGAGCTCCGTTAGACGCTTATCCTTGTCGAAACTGCTGTATTTGGAATCATTTTCTTTTGCGCCAGCTTCGCCTTTTTCATCACCTTCTTTGGCATCCCATGTCTTCTTTATGAAGCCTTCCCTGCCCGAGCCTATCTTGTAGTCCTTGTACCGTAGAGGACTCTTCAAATAGAAATCCTGATGGTACTCCTCGGCCGGATAGAACTCCTGCGCAGGAAGTATTGCAGTTGCAATGGGCCGCTCGAATTTGCCCGACTCCTCGAGCTGGCGCTTTGACAGCTCGGCTATGGATTTTTGCTCCTCGTCGAAGTAGAATATGGCCGTCTTGTATTGGCTGCCTCTGTCGGCAAACTGGCCGCCCGCATCAGTTGGGTCTATCTGCCTCCAGTAGACCTCCACAAGCTCACTATAGCCAATCTTCATCGGGTCGTACACAACCAGCACCGCCTCTAGATGGCCGGTAACTCCCGAGCTAACCTGCTCGTATGTGGGATTCTTAACCTTGCCTCCGGTGTAGCCTGCAAGCACGTCGACCACTCCATCAAGCCTTTGAAAAGGCCCCTCCATGCACCAGAAGCAACCTCCGGCGAATATGGCCTTGCCGTAACGCGCATCATATATGTCCACCTTTGTATTCATAATTTCACCCCTGTCATAGTCGTATTTGTACACAGCCAAGCATATTGCTGCTGCCAAAAATGCGGCAAACAGCAGCGCTTTTTTCCATTTCATGTCATCAACCTCGCGAACTTATGCAGATTTCACTAAATATTAATGCCTAATTAATCAATATTCATCATTATTATACCCACTATGCATATCACTATGCCCATGTAGTTTATCAGGGAATGGGTCTCCTTGAAAAACAAAAGTCCTATAGGTATAAGCATCATTGTAGCGCATGTGTTTGAGAGCAGGGCTGCAGTGCTTACATTCCACCCGTACCTGTATGCCAACAGATATCCTATTTCAAGCCCAACAATGGAAAACGCCAAAAGAAACACGGCCCAGTTGGTGTTAGACACCGCCTCTCCTATGCCGTCGCCCTTTGGCATCGAGAAAAAGAAAACCGAAGAAAGCACGAGAGCTATTGCATATATGGCCATAAGCACGAAAAAAGGATTGGCGCCGGAGGGTATGTTTTTTTGGGATATGTGGTACATTATGAGCGAGCAAATCACTATTAGAACAGATATTATATGCATTTCATTCCTCCCATTGTCATAAGTCTACCTCCTGCGGCTGGATTTGCCGAAATGATGGGCGTATTTTGCAGTATACTGAATAAACGCAACAAGCGACGCAACTAGCGCTACATAGAATATCAATATGCCCGCGGCTCTGCTGAAAAATAACGTGAACACCGCCACGTATATCAAAAACGTAGCCAGCTTTCCCCAAATGTTGGCCTGGACCACCACGTTCTTTGCGTACAGCCTGGATGAGAATACTACCATGAGCAGCTCCTTTACAGCAAGCGCCGCGGCTGCCCATAAAGGGATAAAGCCCTTCAGCGTAAGAGCTGCAAGCACGCTCACAGCCAGTATCTTGTCAGCCAGGGGGTCAAGCAGCTTGCCTGTGTCGCTTACGAGATTGAAGCTTCTCGCCACAAAACCGTCAAGGAGGTCAGTAACTCCTGCTATGGCAAGCACGAGCAGTGCCTGGAGCTCCCTGCCGTCCATGAAAAGCATAACAAATATTGCCGCCAGTGGTATTCTTGAAAAGGTTATTATGTTGGGTATGTTTTTTTTCATTTCAATCCGCCCTCTGCTTTTGATTATTTATTACCCATTACATGCCTAATTCCACACAGAACCTTAAAAACAACGCCAGGCATATACTGTAAATATACTCTTGAACTTTCATCCGCTTGTATGTTATCATGTTATTGAAAATTGAAAACAGCGCATTGAAGGAAAAAGTAGCATAATGCATTTGTAATGTAGAGAGCAGGCCGGCTGGTGAAAGGTCTGAATGCAGCATTATAGCGAATTACGTTCTGGAGCGTTCAGCTTGGCTGACGGCTATCCGCCCGTTACAGCGGTAATGAGGCGCGCATGCGCAAACTAAGGTGGTACCACGGGTTTTCTCGTCCTTAAACAGGATTGAGAGGCCCTTTTTTTATACTAAAATAAATATATTCAGATAAAATTGGAGGTAAGACAATGGAAAATGTATTCGACATGCTGCAGGACCGCGGCTTCATAAAGCAGGCTACTTACGAGGATGATATAAGGGAGCTTCTTGGAAAAGAAAAGGTCACTTTCTATATTGGCTTTGACCCTACTGCAGACAGCCTTCACGTGGGCCACTTCGTGCAGGCCATGGTAATGATGCACATGCAAAAGGCCGGCCACAGGCCTATAGTGCTGCTTGGCGGCGGAACAGCCATGGTAGGCGACCCTACAGGCAAGACCGAGATGAGAAAATTGATGACTCAGGAGACTATAGCGCACAATGCAGAGTGCTTCAAGAAGCAGCTTTCAAGATTCATAGACTTCTCAGAAGGCAAGGCCATAATGGTCAACAATGCAGACTGGCTCTTGAATCTCAACTACATCGAATTCCTGAGGGAAATCGGAAGGCATTTCTCTGTAAACAGGATGCTTACAGCCGAATGCTTCAAGTCAAGGATGGAGAAGGGCCTTTCATTCCTTGAATTCAACTACATGATAATGCAAAGCTATGACTTCCTTGTACTAAACAGGGAATACGGCTGCAGCCTTCAGCTGGGCGGCGACGACCAGTGGTCTAACATAATAGCAGGCGCCGACCTGATAAGACGGGTAGACTCAAAGCCTGCCTTTGGAATGACCTTCAGACTGCTTACTACAAGCACAGGCGCCAAGATGGGCAAAACAGAGGCCGGAGCCGTTTGGCTTGACCCTGAAAAGACTTCGCCATACGATTTCTACCAGTACTGGAGAAACGTCGACGATGCTGACGTTGAGATGTGCCTGTCGCTCCTTACTTTCATCCCAATGGACGAAGTGAGAAGGCTCTGCGCTCTGGAAGGTGCTGAAATCAACAAGGCCAAGGAGATACTGGCATACGAGGTAACAAAGATAGTCCACGGCGAGGAGGAGGCAGACAAAGCCCAGGCTGCTGCCAAGGCGCTTTTCGGAGCAGGCTCGCTTGAAGGCTCGGTGCCTACTACAGAGCTGCCAGCTGCTGAATTCGAATCAGGAATGGACATAATGACACTACTTGTAACTTCAGGACTTGCCGAGTCAAAGAGCGAGGCCAGACGCCTTGTAACTCAGGGCGGAATACAGCTCGAGGGCGAGAAGGTCTCCGACATAGGCTTCATGGTTACTGCGGACGTCTTCAAGGACGGAGCCCTGATGATAAAGAAGGGCAAGAAGGTTTACCACCAGATAAAAATATCATAGTCAGCTTCTGCTGAAATACAAAAGCTGCGCATTCCGAGTTGTTCCCGGTATGTGCAGCTTTTCTTTTACTATTACTATAGCCTTTACTTATATTTCGCTCGACATGCATTTTTCATTTTCACACCGTGACACCAGTGCCCAGAACCACGCGACAAGTATAATGCCTTTTATTATGCTGCTTATGCTTATAACCCACCAAATGCCGTTTAGGCCTAGGTCCGTGCTTCCCGCCACATAAGCCGCGGCCGGAACTCTAAGGCCTGTGAACACTATGCCGACTACTGACGGAGGTACGGTTCTTCCTATGCCGTTGAACGCACCAGCAACAGCTATCTCCCAGCACATGAATACCTGTGAAACGCCAAGTATTTTCAGGTAGTCGGTGCCATATGAAAGCGCAGTTTCCTCCTGTATGAATATTGAGAATACTTCTCTGGCTCCCAGGATGAGCAGCAGTGTAGCAAACACCCCAATGATGCTCACTATCCCAACTCCAGCAAAGAATCCCTTCTCTATCCGCTTCCATTTGCCGGCGCCGAAATTCTGGCCTGTGAAGGCCGCAAGCGCTGTAGAAAAGCCGCCGGCGCTCATCCACGATATGGCCTCTATCTGGGCCCCTACCTTCTGGACTGCTATGCCTACCGGCCCCCATGTGGCCACGGTCTTGGCTATGACCATTGTAAACAGAGTGAACATTCCGCTCTCGAGAGCCACGGGAATGCCAAGGGCCAGCACTCTTTTTATTCTTTTCATATCCGTCGGGCGATGAAGCGATAGACCGTGAAAAAGTGCCGGAGTAGCCTTGGCGTGCAGCACGAAAATGCTGCACACTATAATCTGGGCCAGCACAGTAGCTATAGCCGCTCCGGCGCTTTCGAGCCTCGGGAATGGGCCCACGCCGAATATTAACAGCGGATCCAGCACAATGTTTGATATCAGGCCTATTGTGTTTATGAAAAATGGAGTTCTGCTTTCGCCGTAGCCGTTGAATATCCCGGTGAACACAGGATTCATGAAGAAAAACGGCATGCTGAGCGAGACTATCGCGAGGTAGTTTATCGCAATCTCAACTACATTTTTGTCCTTTATGCCAAAAAAGCCAATGAGCGGCTCCTTGAAGGCCACCATGCAGGCTCCAAAGCAGATTGCCAGAACAACAGCCATCTGTATGCTGCATCTTATGTATTTTTTTGTTTCGTCCGTATTTCCGGCCCCTGCGGACTGAGAAACTCCTATTTCCGCGCCTATCTTGGGAATTATGACAAATGCCATTGCAAGCCATGTGAAAAAGCCCGCCGTGCCGACTCCGGCCACCGCTCCGCTTCCAAGTCTGCCCACCCATATCATGTCCGTCATGCTGTATGCCATCTGTATGAATGACGTCCCCATAATTGGCAGCGCAAGCGCCACTAGGGACTTTACTATGCTTCCGTCCGTCAAATCAATATTATGTTTCATCTATTCTTCTCCAGCTCATATTAATTGCATCTTAGGCTTATTTATACCTTAGCATAAATAAGCCTATATCACATGCAATCGGCTGTCAAATATATTTTGCTGGCGCGTATTTAAAAAGCCCAGCAAAAGCTGGACTCTTTAATCTTTATGCTATTCTATATGTCGTCTATTCATATGCCCTGTTCATGCGCCTTTCAAGGCGTGCGCTTACTATCGAAACGGCGTAGGTCATTAAGAAATATAGCGCTCCGAGTGTAAGATATATCTCAAACGCCCTGTATGTCCTTGTATATATAAGCTGGCCGCTTCGAGTAAGCTCGGTTATTGCGAGCACAGACACAAGCGAGCTTTCCTTTAGCAGGTTCGAAAACGAGTTCATGAGCGGCGGGAGGGCCACCCTTATGGCCTGCGGGTATATGATGTACCTTAGGCTCTGGAAATTGCTGTACCCAAGCGCCATGGCGGCCTCCTTCTGCCCCTTGTCCACCGAGAGCACACTAGCCCTTACAACTTCCGACATGTAGGCTCCGCTGTTGAGTGCCAGCCCCAGCACCGCTGCTGTCAGCCCATTCATGCTTATGCCTATCGAAGGCAGGCCGTAGTATATGAAAAATAGCTGTATTAGCAGAGGCGTTCCCCTGAATATCTCGATGTACGACCTCAAAAATGATGAAAGAGGCTTTGGAAGGCTCTCGCTCCTTAGCGTCCCAACCGCAAAGGCGATTATGAGTGCAAGCACGAAAGAAAGCGCTGTTATGCCTATTGTTACCATGCAGGCTGAAATTATGTAATCGATGTTGTCCGTTATTATCTGGAACTTCATCTAGTCCACTTTAAGCCACTTTGCAATTATATTGTCGTATTCTCCGCTCGCTTTCACCTTAGCAAGCGCCTCGTTCATCTTGCCTGTAAGCTCATCTTCCCCATGTCTCATAACCATTACTATTTCAGAAGTTTCAAGCGGAGCGTTTTCAACTATGCTAAAGCCCGCATTTTCCTTCATGTGGTTCACTGCGTATGCATATCCAACTAGCACCGCATCAACTCTGTCGTTTTGAAGATCTATAAAGGCTTCAGGATTGTAGTTGTATCTTTTTACCTCTTTGAGCCCTTCCATATTGTCGGCTATCTGCTCGCTTGCAGAACCGAGCTGAACTCCTACAGTCTTGTCTTTGAGATCGTCTACAGATTTTATTGAAGTGTTGCCTTCTTTTACAACTATAACGTCATTCAGCTCATAGTATACGTCACTCATGTTTACGTTCTCAACTGCGGCTTCCTTTTTTGACATGCATGTTATTAGCACGTCGAAATCACCCTTGTTAAGCCCGCCAAGCAATGCCTGCCACTCCGCATCTTTTATTTCCACATCTACTCCAAGCTCTTTTCCAAGCGCCTTTGCAAGGTCTATGTCAAACCCTTCGAATTCTCCGCTTTTTTCATTTCTGGATTCGAAGGGAGGGTATGCAGCGCAAAGTCCCACCACAAGTTTTTTGTTGTTCTCAACCTTGCTCCATGAATCGTCAGCCGCCTGGGTCTTAGCCGCCGGTTCCTGCGTTGCCTCCTGCTTTTGACATCCTGCAAGCGAGAAAACCATCATTCCTGCGATGACAAGAGAAATCAGTTTTTTTAATCTTTTGCTCATTTCAAGTCCTCCTAAATTTTATAGTATTTTTGATATATTGGCCGCCGACGAAACCATGTCGCTTTCGTCAACAGCTGTAAAAGGAAGGTTAATGCCATGCTCCTCGAGAAGCCTTGAAAACTCCTCCATGAATACGCCCTTCCCGCTTACCATTTTCAGAGTGCCTATCGTTTCATCCAGTCCCGGATTGCCGCAAAGCTCCCCCTTCCAGTCCCCCGAGCATGTAATCTCAACTCCGCAGCTTGGGCTCCCATCTATTCCAACTACTCCGAGCACCTTGTATCCTGCAGCTATGTAGTCGCTCACCTGCGATATGATCGGCATGAGCATCTTTCTGCACTCCTGCCTGAAATGAAAATTGTCGTACTGCTCCTTGACCTGACCCCATCTTCTGATTCCGCAGTTTAAAAGCTCCGGACATGGCAGCTGTATGACCCCGATGCCTTTTTCAATAAGGATTTGCGCCACTGAAGGGATTATGCCCTCGTAATCACTCAGCCTTTCAACCTTTGAGTTCGCATTCAATATGCAGTGCGAAAGCAAAACCACCTTTCTTCCCCTTTTCAATCACATCACCTCCGTTCCAGTTTTGGAGCATTTTAAAAATGCAGCAACACGTACCAAGGTATATTTTATATTGCAGCAGTCCCCTAGTCTAATTGAATTATTAAATAAAGCGTGCAGCTTATATAATCTTTGTTAATGGGACAATAAAACCGTCCCCTTGTCCCATATTAGTGCGTGTTAGGAACTTTCACCCGTTGGATTGCGCCCATGCGGGCGCACACAAAAAAAGACTTGAGCTTTTATAAACTCAAATCTTTTTCACGGAAGGCACTTCTCCAAATGTCCTTCTATCCCTGCCTGAGGGGGAGTATTATAGTAAATTCCGTACCTTCGCCCTGCTTGCTCTGCACGTGTATGCTTCCGCCGTGCGCGTCTATTATTATCTTGGCTATCGCAAGTCCCAGGCCGCTTCCCGCGCTCTTTTGAGCCTCGTCGAGCCTTGTTCTTGACTTGTCCGCCCTGTAGAACCTTTCGAATATCCTCGGCAGGTCCTCGCTGTCTATGCCTATGCCGCTGTCTCTTACGCTTATCACGGCATCCTTTCCTGTAGCCTTGAGTTTTATGCTTATTCTGCCACCAGCAGGAGTGTATCTGATGCTGTTGTCTATAAATACCCTTATGGCCTGCTTTATTTTCTCGTGGTTTCCATACAGCGTGCAGCCGTGCTGGACATCGCCTTCTACTTTATGGTCGCTGTCTATGAGCCTGGTCTCCTTTATTATCTCATCCACGAGCTCCGAAATGTCAAAGTCTGCCTTTTCCATGTTCAGAGTGTTCCTGTCGCTTCGCGCTATGAAAAGCAAGCTTTCCACAAGGCTCTGCATGCCCTGGGCCTCATCTTTGATGGCGTCTATGCCCTCCTCTAGCACGCTTTGATCGCTTGCGCCCCATCTTGAGAGCATGTCAGCGTAGCCCTTAATGACTGCTATAGGAGTCCTCAGCTCGTGCGAGGCGTCTGACACAAATCGCCTTTGATTCTCGTAGGAGGCCTCAATCTCGTCCATTAGCTTGTTGAATGTGGCGGCAAGATCCTTGAGCTCGTCCTTTGTCCCCCTGACATCAAGCCTGGCGCTCAGCCTGCTTGTCGAAATGTCCCTCACCTGGTCTGTCATTGCATATATTGGTTTCAGCTGCTTTTTCGACATGCCGGAGGCAAATGAAAGGCTCAGCATGAAAATCATGAACGATATGAGCATGCTGGCAATTACTACCGCACTGAGCAGATCCTGCTCGTCCCCTGCAGCCTTTCTGAGCACTATGGTGGCGCCCTTGATGTCCTCCACGTGGTATATCCAGTTGCCTATGAAAAATATGCTGCCCGTCTCTGAAGAGATTCTGGCAGATTCCAGCGAGTCAAAATCCTCATAGCCATGGGAGTAGATCTGCACTCCGTCTGCGGCGACTAACACTGCTCCTGTCTGCGCAGAGTCGAGCACCCTTTCCACAGCAGAAAAGTCCGAGCCCCTGCCGCCCGCAAAGTGCGCCTCAATTATGCTTGCATACGCCTGCAGCTCCTTCACGCTCTGAGAATATATGAGCTGCCTCGCTCCGGCAACAGCCCCCATGTTTATAGCCGCTGTAAATAGGACGATTATGAGCGCAAACCCAAGCGTTAGCTTGAAGGCTATGTTGAACCTGAAAAGCGAGAGCACTCTGTCACTTAGAACCTCCGCTGCCTTTACAGTGCCCCTAAGAAGCAGCGAAAGCAGCCTGAAGGGCAGCAAAATCACCATCCATAGGAGCTTAAAGAGCGCCGCGATGCCCCGGAAGAAGCTCCTGCCTCTCCTGCTCTTCTTTTCATTTTGTTGGCCGCTAATCCTTCTCATGCTTGAACATGTACCCCACTCCCCTAAGCGTGTGGATGTGCTCCTTTGAAAATTTCTGGTCTATCTTGCTCCTTAGGTACCTTATATAAACGTCCACTATGTTGGTATCCCCATAGAAATCGTATCCCCAGACGTTTTCAAGAATCTGCTCTCTGGTTAGGGCTACCCCGTCATTGATTGCCAGATAAAGAAGCAGGTCGTATTCCTTCTTTGTAAGGCTTATCTCTTCTCCCGAAAAAGTGACCTCGTGGCTCATGGTGTTTATACTCAGATTACCCTTTTGGAGTATGTTCTCCTTAGCCGGCTCGTCCGCGTGGCTTGCCGTGCGGTTCAGCAGCCTTCTTATCCTGGCAAGCAGCTCCTCTATTGCGAAAGGCTTGGTTATGTAATCGTCCGCCCCCATGTCAAGCCCCATGACCTTGTCCATAACGTCGTCCTTTGCAGTCACCATTATGACAGGAATCTGAGAGCTTTGCCTTATGCGCCTGCACACCTCCATGCCGTTAAGACCCGGCAGCATAATGTCAAGCAGCACAAGCGAATATTCTCCGGAGAGGGCCATTTCAAGTCCAACCCTTCCGTCGGGTGCTATCCCAACGCCGTAGCCCTCGTGCTCGAGCTCGAGCTGCAGGAAGCGCGATATCTTTTTTTCCTCCTCAACCACCAGAATCCTATTCATACAAGCCTCCAGAATCTATTTGAAAGTAATAATTTTCATAACATAATTGTAACTCATAAGTCTTTTCTTGGAAATGAAAAAGCGGGATATCTCCCGCTTTTAATGACTTTGCTTCTCTTCTTTTTCCACGCTGAAGGCTTCGTCAAACTTGCTCCTAAGATCTATCTCGGCTCCCCCGCTCTTTCTGACTTTTATCTTGCAGCCCAGCAGCGCAACCACCACAAGCAGAGCAAGCGACATTGGGAACGTAATCAAGCCTGCGATTATTGCTATTGTAGATGGTATGTTGACAAGATTCTCACCGTTCTTTTGTATTATAAATCTGTAGCTGTGAAGTTTCCTCACGGTGTCCTTAATCCTCTGGCCCATTCCGGCGCTCTGCTCGCTAAGCTTTTGCCCTATAGGCGGGCTCTGTCTTTTGATCTTTTCGGATCTTTCAAGATAAATAAGCGCCTCCACAAGGTCCCCGCCTGTATTTTCAAGCGCCTCCTTTGCCTCCTGGTAGCTAACATTTGCCCTTTCCTTCAATATGTCTATTTTCTCCAACGATACGCTCATACTGATCTCCTCCTGTTTTTGTTCTGTGATATAATAATACCTCCCCAAGCTTAAAGCAGAGTTAGCCTACGATTAGAAAAGGATTAGAAAATCACACAAACTGCCTCTCAAAGTCCCGGCACAGTGATTTTTTTCTGTGATGGCTTGTCCATAGTATTTGAGTTCGCTGCAATGGGGTAGAATATTATAACAAACAGTTTCGCTACATTCTATATAAGAATTGGAGGCTTTTATGGACGAAAGAACGCTTATAATGACTCCCGGCCCGACATACGTCAGCGAGGATGTGAGGCAGGCTATAGCAGGGAGAATTACAAACCCTGATCTTGACCCGTCATTCTTTGAATACTACAGGGAAACCTGCGAAAAAATCAAAAAGCTGCTCAAAACAGAAAGCCAAGTCCTGATCTTATCGGGCGAGGGCATTCTAGGGCTCGAAACTGCATGCGCCTCGCTAATAGAGCCGGGCGACCGGGTTCTCTGCCTGGATAACGGCATATTCGGAAATGGCTTTGCAGACTTCGCCAGGATATACGGCGCGGAAACAGTCTTTTTCAAATCAGACTATGACAAGGGGCTCGATCCGGTAAAGCTCAAGTCATTCCTGGAGACCGACAGCAATTTCAAGCTTGCGACAATGGTGCACTGCGAGACTCCCTCCGGCGTGACAAATCCGCTTGATAAAATATGTCCGCTGCTGAAGGAGCGCGGCATAATATCGGTTGTAGATGCCGTATCGTCAGTCGGAGGCGAAGAGCTCTACACCGACGAGTGGGGAATAGACGTGCTGCTCGGAGCATCCCAAAAGTGCGTGTCTGCTCCCCCCGGACTCACCTTCCTGAGCATAAGCGAGTTCGCCTGGGACAAGATCAATTCGCGCAGCACACCTATAGCCGGATACTACTGCAACCTGTCCACATGGGCAGGCTGGTACGAAAACAGGTGGTTCCCCTACACCCAGTCTGTGAATGACATATACGGCCTGAGGGCTGCCGTGGAGAGGCTCCTTTCGGAAAATTCTCCCCAGGAGAGGCACAGAAAAATAGCATGTGCGCTGCGAAGCGCGCTAGAGTCGGCCGGCCTCGAGCTGTACGCCGCTGATTCTCATTCAAACACGGTAACCGCAATAGTGCTTCCCGATGGCATTAATTTCGAAACGGTTTTCAAGGCGATGCTGGAAGAACATGGCATAATGATAGTCGGCTCTCTTGGGTATCTGAGGGACAAAGTGATAAGAATAGGCCACATGGGCGAGAACTGCTACGAAGACAAGGTCTACATGACGCTCAAGGCCCTGGGCGAGGTCTTTGAGGCCAATGGAAGGAAGCTCGGCTGCGACTTGCACCTTGAGTTTGCACTGAACATGAAAATTCAACCTTAAAACAAAAGGCTGTCACAGACGATTCTTAATCATCGAAGTGACAGCCTTTTTATATTATTAGGTTATGTAATATCCTTGTTTTCGATGCGGTTTTGCGACTTCACAAACCCTTCAAAATCAGTCTTCGATAGAGGAACGCTAAAGAGATAGCCCTGTATCATGTCACAGGTTTCCTTCCTTAGAAAATCCAGTTGCTCCCTGGTCTCGACCCCCTCGGCCACAACACTGAGCCCAAGTATTCTGGCTATGGCAATTATCGTGGATACAATTGCCGTGTTGTGTTCATCCCGGTTAATGTCGTTTATGAAGGACCTGTCTATCTTGAGCTTACTCACGGCCAGCTTCTTGAGATTTCCAAGCGATGAAAATCCGGTTCCGAAGTCATCCAAGGCAAGCCTTATCCCCATTTTGTTCAGTTCGTTGAGAACTAACTGCCTGTTTTTAAGGTTGTCCATTGATATGCTCTCTGTTATCTCGAACTCCAGCTGGCTCGGGTCAATCCCTGTGCGCTCAATTATGCTCTTGACAGTTTCTACAAAATCCTTTTCTTCCAGCTGCTTTATCGAGATGTTGACAGCCACAAAATCAAGTCTTATGCCCATGTCATTCCAGCTTTTTATCTGCCTGCATGTGTTTTCAAGCACCCATTTGCCTATCCCGACAATCATGTCCTTCTTTTCGGCAACCTGTATGAATCTGCCCGGAGGGATAAGCCCACGCTCGCTGTGGCGCCATCTTAAAAGCGCTTCCGCGCCTGCTATCCTGTTATTGGCTATGTCTACTATGGGCTGATAGTTTATGAACATCTCTCCTCTGTAAAGCGCATGCCGAAGGCCGATTTCAAGCTCGAACTCCTCCCTTGAGTCCTTTAAAAGCGAGTCCACATAGAAGCGAAAGCCGCTCCTTCTAGCATTCTTGGAGCTGTACATGGCCATGTCTGCTTTTCTTACTATTTCGCCATAATCCCAGCCATCCTGGGGATACATGCTTATACCCATGCTTATTGACACATGGCATTCCCTGCTGCACACCTTTACAGGTTTTTCGAAGGAGTCCAGTATTTTCTTGGCCATGGCTGCTGCATCAATCCTTGCTGATACACCCCTAAGCAGGAGCACGAATTCATCACCGCCCATTCGTGCCATGACATCATCTTCACCAAGGCATTTTTTTATCCTGCTCGCAGCTATTTTAAGCACCATATCACCCGAATCGTGCCCAAGGTTGTCATTTATCTTTTTAAAATCATCTATGTCTATGAACATCACGCTGAAGCCATTGGTGCCAAACCTTGCCTCACGGGCAGCTTTTTTAAGGCTGTCGTTGAAATACGCCCTGTTGTAGAGCCCTGTAAGGCTGTCTCTTAGGGCCAGTCTTTCTATTCGTTTCTCTCTCTTTTTGATTTCCGTAATGTCTGTATATATGGCGTATATGCCCGTCTGCACCCCCCTGTGCACTATCGGGTGCCCCTGGACTACTACATTTATGTTCTTTCCGCTTTTTGTGCGGCGCAGACTCTCAAGCTTTACAATGTTTCCGCTGGTTACGGCCTTTGAAAGCTCCTCCGCCTCAAGTCGGAGTTCAGGAGGCGCTATGTATTCGTTGATCACATCACCAGCAAGCTCTTCCGTCGAATATCCAAACAGGTCTTCAAATCTCTTGTTGCACTTTACGACTCTATCCTGACTGTCCAGCATTACTATAGCCTCAGTAGAATTTTCAAAAAGCTGCGCAAAATAAGCCCTCTCACGCTCAAGCTCCTTTTCAAGGCTCGTCATATGAGATGCTTCGTTTATGACCATGTCTTCTTTGTCTTTAAGCCAGAATTCGCTTTGCACATCCATCTCTTCATCCACGCCCAATCTATATGTCATATACTTGCAACATTCTTATTCATCATAATGCAAAAGCACTATATGTATTATTAACCAGAAAGCGATTTCCTAAACATGTTTTACTACATTAGACTACAAAAGCCTTCGGAAAACTTTTCCGAAGGCTTTGCCTGACTTCAATTGATTAGTATGGATATGCCTCGCACCTGTATATCTTCATCCCCAGAGCCGCAAAACGTTCCTCGTATTCAGTAGTCACGTTGCCCTCAATCCCGCTGGAGTGAAGATCGAGGGAGATGTTCCTCAGCCTGAAGCCGCTGTCTGAAAATTCATTTAGCGCGAATTCGAACAGCTTTTCATTATCAGTCTTGAAATGTATCCCGCCCTTGTCCGAAAGCAGGTCCTTGTAGATTTCGAGAAATCCCCTGTGGACTAGCCTTCTCTTGGAGTGACGGTTCTTCGGCCACGGGTCGCAGAAGTTGATGTATATCCTCTCAAGCTCCCCGACCCTGAAATATTCAGGCAGTCTTGCGCCGTTGCCGGCTATAAAGGCCACATTGTGCAGTTTCTTGTCCCTTGCGCGCTTTACGGCCCTGAGCAGGACCTCCTCCTTGAGCTCTATGCCTATGAAGTTAAACTCAGGATGGAGCTCCGCCATGCCTGTTATGAACTTGCCCCTTCCGGTTCCAAGCTCTACATGCAGCGGCCTTTGCGCCCCGAAGAACTCACTCCAATTCTTGCCTATGGCCTCGTCCTCTGAAAGGGCATAATCCTCATGCGCAAGCAGCATCTCCCTTGCGCCTTTTATCTTTCTATGTCTCATCAAATACTCCCAAGATTATTATTTTCTGTCGAAGAATACGCTCTTTCCGCTGACAGAAAGCGGTATTCCGTATACTATCTTGACGTCCTCGTCGAACACATTAAGCGCAATCGCAGCCTTGCCTATCGAGAACATTATCCTGCTGTCCACCCTGCAATCGGCGGCAACTCCCGCAGCAGATCCAAGCGCCACTCCCAGGTCGTTCACGTCGAAGGAACATATGCCTCCGCCCGATTTGCTCTTGGCGCAGTTTTCAAAGCCGCAGTAGCCGCAGAAAGGAACTCCTCTTTGAGAAAGCCTCGTGCCTAGAAGCACGACAGCCTCCGAGTCCCTGACATTCTGAGCGTCACGAATAAAGAAAGCCACATCCTCCCTCTTGCCTATTATGTCCATCTCGTTGGCGAGCATATCCTTTTCCTCTCCTGTCACAACCATGGTGACCAAATTGTCAACACCCCTGCCCTTTGGAGCAGTCCGGGCCGCTGCGCACATCCTGTTGGCCGTATCGAGTATTGCGCTTTTTTCAGCGTCAAAAGATCTGTATATCATGCTATTCCCTCCCATGTTATAAAGACTTGCCCTTGCAGCTTCTTAGCATCATATGTAATACTTCCTTCATTGCTCTTATATTATGATATTATACCACATTAAGATACATAAAATTATGTCAATCAATATTTCTTAATTGTATGAAAAGCTTCATTAATATGTTATAATACCTATGGCTAAGAATTATAAATATAATTTAGTAGAGGAAGGTAATATAAATTGATTAACGTATCAAACGTAAGCCTCATGTTCGGGGGAAGAAAGCTTTTCAACGATGTAAACATAAAATTCACTCCAGGCAACTGCTATGGTGTTATTGGAGCGAACGGAGCCGGAAAGAGTACATTCCTGAGGATACTCTCAGGAGAGATAGAGCCCGGCACAGGGGAAGTGAGCATTCAATCGGGAATGCGTGTTTCCGTGCTTAAGCAGGACCACTACCAGTACGACAATTATCAGGTTATTGAAACTGTAATAATGGGCAACCAAAGACTCTATGAAATAATGAAGGAAAAAGATGAGATATATGCCAAGGCCGACTTTACTGACGAGGACGGCATGAAGGCTGCCGATCTTGAGCACGAGTTTGCCGAGATGAACGGCTGGGAAGCTGAAGCCGACGCAAGCTACCTGCTTCAGGGACTTGGAATAGGCACGGACCTTCACTTCAAGAACGTTTCAGAGCTTACTGGCGGCGAAAAGGTAAAAGTTCTGCTTGCTCAGGCGCTCTTTGGAAAACCTGGCATACTGCTACTTGACGAGCCTACCAACCACCTTGACATAAAATCCATAAGATGGCTCGAGGAATTCCTTATAAACTTCGAGGGCACAGTAATAGTAGTATCCCACGACAGACACTTCCTCAACAAGGTCTGCACACACATGGCCGACGTTGACTTTGGAAAGATAAAACTGTTCATGGGTAACTACGACTTCTGGTACGAGTCAAGCCAGCTTGCGCTCCAGATGATGAAGGACCAGAACAAGAAGAAGGAAGAAAAGGTTAAGCAGCTGCAGGAGTTCATAGCCAGATTCAGCGCCAACGCCTCGAAATCGAAGCAGGCCACATCGCGTAAGAAGCTGCTCGACAAGATAACAATAGACGACATACAGCCTTCAAGCAGGAAATATCCTTTCGTAGGCTTCACTCCTGAGAGGGAGGTCGGAAACGACATTCTGATAGTCGACGGCCTTTCAAAGACTATAGACGGCGAGAAGATTCTCGACAACGTTAGCTTCACAGTAATGAAGGGCGACAAGATAGCCTTCGTAGGCGAAAACGAGATAGTAAACACTACTCTTTTCAAGATTCTAATGGGCGAGATGGAGCCTGACAGCGGAAGCTTCAAGTGGGGAGTTACAATAACTACAGCTTATCTTCCAAAGGACAACTCTGAGTTCTTCAACGACTGTGACCTGAGCCTTGTCGACTGGATGAGACAATTCTCGGAGGAAAAATCTGAAACTTACCTTAGAGGTTTCCTCGGCAGGATGCTCTTCTCCGGCGAAGAGGCCCTTAAGCAAGCCAAGGTGCTTTCAGGAGGAGAAAAGGTAAGATGCATGCTCTCAAGGATGATGCTAAGCAGCGCCAACGTGCTTGTCCTTGACCAGCCTACAAACCACCTTGACCTTGAGTCAATAACTGCTGTCAACAACGGTCTTAGCGACTACAAGAGCATAATACTCTTCACATCGCACGACCACCAGTTCATACAGACAGTGGCAAACAGGATAATAGAGATCACTCCGGACGGCATAATAGACAAGATGATGCCTTACGACGAGTATCTCGAGTTCAGATACCAGTAACATATAAAAGCAGCAAGCCAGCAGGGATATCGCGCATTGAAGCGACATCCCTGTTTTTTTCTGCCGCACGCAAATTTGTATCAAAAAAGGAAAGCCTTCAACATAATAAAATGTCGAAAGGCTTTCCTTAATTTTAATTATATACTCGCTCAATGCCGTCTTAAGACAGGCGGTTCATGTAGTCCTCGAACGCGAACTGCCTTATCACCTGTATGCCCTTCTCCTCGCTGTATAGCGCTATCGAAGGCAGGTTGACACCATTGAACATGTTGTTTTTTACCATGGTGTAGTGGGCCATGTCGCAGAACACAAGCCTGTCGCCCACTTTAAGAGGCTCCTTGAAGGAGTATTCCCCTATTATGTCGCCGGCAAGGCAGGTGTTCCCGCCGAACCTGTAGGTGTACTCATGCTCGCCAGGCATTCCTGCGCCTATTATGTTTGGCCTGTAGGGCATCTCGAGCACGTCAGGCATGTGGCATGCCGCGGAAGCGTCAAGTATTCCTATCTGCATTCCGTTGTCTACTATGTCGAGCACCTCCGACACGAGGTAACCCGTGTTGAGGGCTATAGCCTCTCCCGGCTCAAGATATATCTCTACTCCATACTTGTCCTTGAAATACATTATGGAGCGTATAAGAGCCTCTATGTCGTAGTCAGGCCTTGTTATGTGGTGGCCTCCGCCCATGTTGAGCCACTTCATGTTCTTGATGTACTGCCCGAACTTTTCATCCACTACCTTTATGGTACGCTCGAGCACATCAGAGTTTTGCTCGCACATAGTGTGGAAGTGAAGCCCCTCAATGCCCTCGAGCTCCTCAGGCTTGAAGTTCGCCAGAGTTATTCCAAGCCTTGAATTTGCATAGCAAGGGTCGTATATAGGCGTTGTGATCTCTGAATACTCGGGGTTGACCCTGAGTCCGCAACCTATTTTCTTAGGACTCTTCTTTATCCTGTCCTTGAACTTGTTCCACTGTGCAAATGAATTGAAAACAATGTGGTCGCTGTATTTCATCAGCTCATCGAATTCGCTGTCAATATAAGCCGGCGCATACACGTGGACTTCCTTGCCCATCTTCTCATAGCCCAGTCTGGCCTCGAAAAGCGAGCTGGACGTCACTCCGTGCAGGTATTCTCCCACAAGCGGATAAACCGCATGCATCGAAAAGCCCTTCTGCGCAAGCAGAATCTTGCAGCCTGTGCGCTTTTGCACATAGTCAAGCACTTCCAGGTTCTTTTTTAGCAGCCTCTCATCGACAATATAGCATGGCGATGGCACGGCCTTGAAATCTATACTCATTTTATATTATTCCTCATCTATTAGAGTTGGCGAGAAACTCTCATGCCATGGAAGACCATGCTTGTTAAGCGCCTCCATGAATGGATCCGGATCGAACTCTTCAACGTTGAATACGCCCGGCTTCTTCCAGATACCCTTAAGCATAAGCATAGCGCCTATCATCGCAGGTACGCCAGTTGTGTATGATATAGCCTGTGAGCCAACTTCCTCGTAGCACTTCTCGTGGTCGCAAACATTGTATACGTAGTATGTCAGAGGCTTTCCGTCCTTCACACCTTGGATTATGCAGCCTATGTTAGTTTTTCCTTTAGTTCTTGGTCCAAGCGAAGCCGGATCAGGAAGTATAGCCTTTAGGAAATGTATAGGAGCTATCTTTTGGCCTTCGAAGTCTATAGGCTCTATAGATGTCATTCCCACATTCTCAAGCACGCGAAGGTGAGTCAGGTACTTTTCAGAGAAAGTCATCCAGAATCTTATTTTCTTAACTCCCTTTATGTTTAGTGCAAGAGACTCTATCTCCTCGTGGTGAAGAAGATATATGTCCTTTTCTCCTATTTCAGGGAAGTTGTAAACCTTCTTTATTTCTAGCGGCTCAGTCTCAACCCAAGCTCCGTTCTCCCAGTAGCTGCCTGGAGCAGTGATTTCACGGATGTTTATCTCAGGGTTGAAGTTTGTAGCAAAGTGATATCCGTGGTCGCCAGCATTGGCGTCAAGTATATCTATATAATGTATTTCATCGAAATAGTGCTTTTGAGCGTATGCGCAGAATATGCTAGTCACGCCAGGGTCAAAGCCGCTTCCAAGAAGACCTGTAATGCCGGCCTTTTCGAATCTCTCTCTGTAAGCCCACTGCCACTTGTATTCGAATTTAGGAATCTCAGGCGGCTCGTAGTTTGCAGTATCAAGATAATCAACGCCTGTAGCAAGACACGCATCCATTATTGTCAGGTCCTGATATGGAAGAGCAACGTTGATTACGATATCAGGCTTATAGCTCTTAATCAGGTCTATTATCATATCGGTATTGTCAGCATCCAGCTGGGCAGTTTCTACTTTTGTACGCCCTCCTGCGACATTAGCTACACTTGCTTTAATGGCGTCGCATTTTTCCAAAGTTCTGCTCGCTATACAAATTTCCTCAAAAACGTCTGGATTCTGACAGCATTTGTGAACAACAACATTAGCAACGCCACCAGCTCCAATAATCAAAGCTTTACCCATATCATTACCTCCTATTATCTTTTTAATAAAATAAACACAAGTGTGATTATATAGAAAATACACTAAATAATCAATACATATTGAGTAAAAAGCATGGCCAAATGCAAATATATTTTCATCGCCTGTAAACTATAAGTAAACAAACAAATGGGCCCAAAATATTAATACCCAATATTGATGCCAAAATAATATTAAAAAAATAAAAAAAAAGCGCAGAATTCAGGACCTGGTGCCAGACTCTGAATTCTGCGCTTATAATGCTTATTTCTTCTATTGATTTTGGCCGCCTTCATCCATGGGCGCCACTGTATACAGCGATATGCCCTTCTCCGTAAAGCTCCTTATTATGGCCGGTATAGTCTGTATCGGCACTTCCACTATGAAGCCGTCCTCTGTCATCTTGACAGCCTCCGAAGGTATGAACTTGCCCAGTATCTCTAAGCTCTGCCTTTCCACATCCTTGCTTCTAATGCCTCCAACTACTATGTGGAACTTTCTAAGGCTTGTCGAATACTTCCTTTCCTCTTTTTCATGTTTTTCATGCGGTCCCACAGATGATTCGACTTCTTCCTCTTCCTCAGCTTCTTCGCCTGAAGCTCTGTCAAGCTTGTCCAGGTTGAATATGGCGTATCCCTTGTCTTCCTTTGGAGTGTAAGCCTGCTGAGCTCCGTTTTTCTGAATGTATATGTCCAGAGCCCTTATGGCCTTGTTGGCAAGCTTCACAATAAGTATAAGGAATATTATAGATACTACCAGCACTATCGGAAATATCATTAGACTAAAAAGCGGTAATTCGGAATTCATTATTAGTACCTCCTGCTTTGATGTTTTGCTCATGCATTGTCTTTGTTCAGGACTTCCATAACCTGATAATACTATATATACGCATTTTTTGCCATATTAATGTCCCTGTTTGATGACAGTCTAAAATATTTTTGAGTTTTCAGCAACGCTATTGGAAATAATACTTACTATAGAATTAAAACGTATGGATTATTTCCTCGAGGAGTGATTATCATGATGTACAACGACAGAGCACATGCTGGCAGACTGCTGGCAGAGAAGCTGCTTGAATACGCGGGCGAGGACACTGTAGTATACGCGCTTCCCCGCGGCGGAGTCGTGCTGGGCTACGAGGTTTCAAAGCTGCTGGGCTGCCCGCTGGACCTTGTTGTCACAAGGAAGATAGGGCACCCCTTCTCACCCGAGTACGCCATATGCGCCGTTTCCGAAAATGCCCCGCCCATTTGCAATGAGCAGGAAACCAGGAGGATGGAAAAGCACTGGCTCGAGTACGAAATATCAAAGCAGCGAAAAGAAATACAAAGAAGGAAGGGCACATATCCTACTCCCGGCATATCTCCCGAGGGCAAGATTGCCATAATAATCGACGACGGCATAGCCACAGGGCTTACGATACAGTCGGCAATAGAGGAAATCAAGCTGCAAAAGCCAAGACTCCTCATAGCCGCCGTACCCGTGTCCCCAAGCGACACAGCTGCCAAACTTTCCAAAATGGTAGACCACCTTGTATGCCTCGACATACCGGCATACTATCTGGGAGCAGTGGGCTCGTACTACTACGACTTCCGCCAGGTGAGCGACTCGGAGGTCATAGAGCTCCTGAGGTTGGCTAACAAAAAATAAACCGCCATAAAAAAAGCGTTCCGGAAAGCTGTAGCTTATTCATTCCGGAACGCACTTTTTCATTTTTTGCTTGCTTACCATCTAATTTTGCTGTGTTTTTGCTGTTATCTTGTATACGGATATGCACCATTCCATACAATGTTCCTGTATCCAACAGGATCAGTGTCGCCCTCAGTGCTTATTATCAGTATTTTTGAGTTCTCGTCAATGCCAAGCTTTTCAGCCATCCCCCTTAGCTTCTCGCCTTCAGAAAGAATGCTGACTAGTCCAAGTCCCACGGCTCCCGACTCTCCCGATATGACGCGCGGATCGCTTCCAATAGGGCTCGAGAGTATTCTCATCCCAAGTGATGCCACGCAGTCGGGGCATGAAACGAACATGTTGGCATAGTCCCTGAGCACTCCCCACGATATAGTGTTGGGCTCGCCGCAGGCAAGGCCGGCCATTATGGTGTCCATGTCGCCCGTCACTGCGTGAGGCTCCCCGTCACCCGCTGTTATCGACTTGTAGAGGCATGCGGCCTTGTCAGGCTCCACAACTATTGTCGCAGGCCTGTCCTCTCCTAATCTTGACACCAGATATCCCAGCATGCTTCCGGCATAAGAACCAACTCCGGCCTGCAGAAATACGTGCGTAGGCTTTTCATAGCCCTGAGCCCTTATCTGCTCCATGGCCTCGCACATTATAGTGGAATAGCCCTGCATTATCCAAGTAGGAATGTCTTCGTAGCCGTCCCACGCCGTATCCTGAACCATCACCCAGCCATTCTCCTGGGCATGCTTGTTGGCAAGCCTCACAGCATCGTCATAGTTGAGGTCGGTTATGTCCGCCTTGGCTCCCTCAGCTCTTATGTTTTCAAGGCGCGTTATGGCAGAGCCCTTTGGCATGTATACGACAGATTTTTGCCCCAGCTGGTTTGCAGCCCATGCCACACCCCTGCCATGGTTTCCGTCGGTTGCCGTTATGAAGGTAATCTCGCCGAGCTTTTCCCTTATGTCCTGTGATTTCAACTTTTCAAAAGTCATGTCGCTCATGTCCATATTCAGCTTTTCGCACAGAAATTTGCCTATGGCGTAAGAACCGCCCAGGACTTTGAAGGCGTTGAGGCCGAACCTGTAGGACTCGTCCTTTATCCATATCTTTTCAACTCCAAACTCGCTCGCCAGACAGTCAAGCGTCTGAAGAGGAGTCACCGAATACTGGGGAAAGCTCCTATGGAATTTCAAAACCTCGCTAGAGACCTTTTCTGAAATGAAATCTGTAGACGCCTTGCCCTGTACCTGAGCGTCGGCCTTTTCGTTATACATCCACAAAACATCACAATTGCCACTCATCCAACGACAGCTCCTTGTCATAATATTGTATAATTGTATGTAAAAATACATGCATTGCCATGTTTGTATACCCGCTGGTTATTGCAATTATTCAATATTTTACAGTTTACTTCGGGCAAAATAGTTTGTTAAAATCTGGCGCCATGCCTTTACTTTCTAAAATACTTGGCCGCCTTGACCATGCTCTCCCTGGGCGCCACGACAAACACCTGGTTAGATGCATATATGCGGGCTTCGCCTCTAGGTATCACAAGCCTATCCTCCAATACATCGTATATGCCCGCTATGACGCAGTCCTGCGGAAAGCTGCTGTCTCCGGCTATCTCCTGAATCATCCTGCCAGAGCAGGCCGCTCCAATAGGCACTGTTATTATAGATATCTCTGCCTTGCCGTCGCCAAGTGACGCAACGCGCCTTATGTCAGGCTGCTTTATGTCCATTACGAACTTGTCTACAAGCATGTCAACGCCGGAACCTACATTGGTCGCGCCTGCGACCTTGTACGCGTGCTCGTATGCAGGATCGTTCATCCTCACAAATACCTCCTTCGCCCCAAGGTCTCTTGCAAGCAGTGCAAACACCAGGTTCGTAGCATCGTTCCTCATGGCAGCTATTGCGATATCGCACTTTTCTATCCCTGCATCCTTTAGCGTATCAATCTTGGAAGTGTCGCCGCATATGCTTATAATCCCGTAAGTGGAATATATCTTCTCGCAAAGCGCATGGTCGCTGTCTATGACAACCACGCTGTGCTCCTTTGTAAGCTGGGCTGCTATGCTGGAGCCTACTATCCCTCCGCCCGCTATTATTATGTACATAATTATCACCCCTACAATCTGTATCTCATGGAAACGAGTATGAATATCGGCAGAATCTCGAGCCTCCCCGAAATCATACCCACGATGTATGTAAGCTTTATCACTGGCGAGAGCGAAGCCATAGTCTCAACGTCAAAGAAGGTAGGCCCCATGTTGCTCACCATCGAAAGCATGCCAGAAATAGACTCCGCCATGTCAAGATCAGAAAAAAAGCTTGTTATCAGCGAGCCTGCGAAAATAATCCCTATCCACCCAAAGAGTATGGCCGAAATCCTGAATATCTCCTCCGAGCCCACGGGCAGTTTGTCTATAGTCACAGGCAGCACTGCGCTCTTTGGCGCAGACAGTTTTTTTATCTCCCTTAGGAACAGCTTGCCGAGTATGGCCAGTCTTACAACCTTGAGACCTCCCGAGGTCGAGCCAACGCAGCCTCCAACCAGCATGAGCACCAAAAAAAGCTGCTTCGCTGCATGCCCGAAATAATCGGAGCCTATGTATTCGGTTGTGAAACCGGTCGATGTAATCAGCGACACAACTTGGAACAGCGACGCTCTAAACATGTCCTCGATGCCCGCCCCTTCAGGCCTTATAAGAAATGCGCATTCAGCAAATACTATAAGAGTGAACAGGGCAATTATTCCGGCATACAGGTTGAACTCGTGGTTTTTTCCGTATTCCCCGGGACCGCTTGTAAAGAGCTGATAGTGCAGCAGGAAGTTAATACCGCTTATGAACATGAAAAAAATCAGAGTGTATTCTACGGCCTTGTAGTTGACTCCTTCCGCCATGCTGAACTCAAGCACGCTCTGGTCATAGGGCGAGAAGCCCCCTGTTGCTATGGTCGAGAGGCTGTGGAGTATGCTGTCGTACATGGACACACCAAAAAACGGCAGCACTAGAGCCAGCACCACTGTAAGGCCGATGTATATTGCCCAGAGTATCCTGACCGTGCTGTACACGTTGGGCACAGGCCTTTTGAACCTGGTTTTGTGCGTTTCGGCGTCGAAAAGATACCACAGGTCGGACTCGCTTTTGTAGGTTATGAGCAGGAAGAAAGTCAGTATTCCGATACCTCCCACCCATTGCGTGAGGCAGCGCCATATCTGTATTGTCCTGGGCAGATGCTCAATGCCGGTTAAGACCGTGGCCCCCGTCGTCGTAAAACCGCTTGCTGATTCGAAAAGCGCGTCAATGAAGCTCTTGTCGAGCGCTATCATGAAGGGTACAGCGCCCACAAGAGAAGCCACAAGCCATGCTGCAAAACAAAGCAGCATGCTCCAGGCCATGTCAAGCTTCACGTGATATCTCCTTGTCATCATATACCCGGCCCCGCCTGCTGCGAACGATATAACTGAGGGCAGCACAAAAGCCACTTCAGAACCCCTTTCTCCGTAGGCGAAGGAAGCAACGAGCGGCACAATCAATATTATCCCCATAGTAATCATCAGGAGACTTATTATCTTTATTATTTCCATGGTTTTTAAATTCTTTGCCATAACTGACTCCTGCCATCACTTAGTATGACTTCATAAGCAACTCTTCCATCTGCTCGCATTCGAGCGGCCTTGCAAGCAGATAGCCTTGTCCAAGCCTGCAGCCGCACTTTTCAAGGAAATCCCTCTGCCTCTCCGTCTCAATGCCCTCAGCCACCACCTCAAGCTCGAAGCTTTCGCCCAGGCTCACTATGGCCTTTATTATGTATTCAGCCCTGACATCGCAGTCAATGCCCTCAGTGAACGACTTGTCTATTTTCAGCTTGTTAATTGGCAGGCTGTTGAGCAGCTGGAGTGATGAATACCCTGTGCCAAAATCGTCAAGAGCCAGCTGCACTCCCTTATGGCTCAGGCGCTCTATTATACCTGCAAGGCTTTTTATGTCATTCATGACGGTTTCCGTTATTTCAATCTCCAAAAGCTCCGGTTCGATGCCCATCTCATTTATGATTTTTTCAACGAACTCGAAGAATCCGTCTTTCTGAAACTGCTTCGCCGAAACATTTACAGCTACCGGAACACGCACGAGCCCCATGTCCATCCACCGCTTATTCTGAAGGCATACCTCTTTCATTATATGCTCGCCGATTAGAATGATTTGCCCTGTCTCCTCAGCCAAAGGTATAAAGTCCGCCGGATAAATCACACCCTTTTGGGGATGAATCCACCTCGCGAGCGCCTCGATTGAAACTATCCTGCCGGTGGCAAGCTCATATTGCGGCTGGTACCACACTTTAATTTCATTGCATTCAATAGCTCTGTGGAGCTCATTTTCAATGTTGAGCTTACGCAGGACGTCATCACTCTGGTTGTGTTCATAGAACATGAAGCCATCCCTGGTAGTTCTCTTGACATTGTACATTGCTATTTCGGCACACTTGACCAGTGTCCCAATATCGCTGCCGTGGTTTGGGAAGGTGCTCACCCCCATGCTTGCAGAAACGAAAAATTCATTGCCCTTTACTATAAAAGGCCTTCCAAACTCCCTTGATACGCTCTGCGCAATGCTTCTAATCCTTGATTCATTCTTGTCATTAATCAATATGATAAATTCATCACCGCCGTACCTGCAGACCATGTGGCCATCATCTATAATGCTTTGCAGTCTTTTCGACGTATCCCTGAGTATTTCATCCCCGCAGTCATGCCCCATAGTGTCGTTTATTATCTTGAACCTGTTCAAGTCAAGAAATACAAGCGAAGCTCCCTGCATTTTGGCTGAGTCGTCCTGCAACAGCTTGCTAAAATGCGAGTTGAGCTTGTTTCTGTTGGGCAGGCCCGTTAGCGAATCATAGTATGCCATGTGCTCAATTTTATGCTCCGCCTGCTTAACGTCGGTAATATCAGTTACAAGCCCATGAAGCTTCACTAAATTGCCGCGCGAATCGAAAATTGGTTTGCTGTCACTTTTGACCCATACCTGTTCTCCATCAGGCTTTTGAATTTTGTATACTATGTGGTCTCCTTCACCCTTGAAAAGCTTTTCAACATGACCCTTAATGGCCTGCTTAGAATCCTCGCTTACAACTCTGCTCCATACCATGGGGTCCTTGTCGAACTCTTTCTGAGATATGCCGTACAGCTTTTCAATGCCCTTTGAAACCGTCATCTTCTTTTTCAGCGTATCGTATGTCCATATGGTGGCATTCACATTGTCGAATATCTCATCCAAATCCCGCTGGCTACGCTCGAGCCTGTTGAAATACACCGCCATCTCGTGATGCTTTTTAATTATAAATGCCGAAAAAACAATGAATATGGCAATCTCGACCTGAATCGACATGTCTATAAGCCCTATCCACTGAAGTCCAAACAGAGCAGCTATTGCTACAAGCATGTGAAGCGCCCGCATTAAAATCTTCATCCAACTGCTTCCCCCATTCTATGCATGAAAAAGCACGATGCAAGCTTTTCATCAAATAAGCCTGCATAGTCTCTTCTCAGTTAGCTGTTTTTCGTCTATTTATACAAATGTTTTTATATATATACGCTCTTTCATACTGTTTGTAACTTCAGAACCAAAATTTTTTCATGCGTCTTGTTGCGCTGCCCAAATTGATTTTTTCAGGTTCATCGGGCAGCATAAGCAGTCCCCAGCCGGTATCTCTTTGTCTGCCTTCTCTTCCCAGCCTGTCACAGTATAGCTGGATGTATTTCCCGAATTCTTCTGGGCTGAAATTTTTTCCCATATAAGCTTTAAGCAGACAGGCTATTTTCCCGCTCAGCCCCAGACATCCGGAAGTGTGAGAAATTGAAACGTAGCTGCCCTTCCTGTTCAGGTTTGGCATGTTGGAATACATTAGAAAATCCAGCTTGTCGCCGTAGCCGCTGTCGCCGGATTTGGCATTCAGCCTCTCCACATACTCGCCTACCGCAAACCAGTATACGCTAAGCGCAGGAAAAGCGTCAATCTCACGCCCCTCATTGTGGCTTGAATTTATCATTATGACGCCCTTTTCGTAAAGCCTTCTCGAGAGAGCTTCAAGCTCTGCGCTCCAGCCGGTTTTCCTAAGGGCGCATACAATGACGTCCACATTGTCATAGTACGCCCTATCAAGCGCCTCCTCGAAGCTCATCTCCCCCATCACGTCGTACACAATGAGCTCAATGCCGGTGTTGTATTGAAGCTGCCACTCCCCGTTGTGGTGGGATCCTGATTCGAAGCCAAGCACTCCGCACCTGACTCCCCTGCCGTCTATGCCATGCTGCAGCCAACTAGTTATATTAAGCTTGTTTTCAACTCTTTCAAGCCCTTCAAGCAAATGCTCGTTCATATAAACCATCCTTATGCCATAAAATTATCCCACATAAAATTATATCTCATAATTACGGTAAATTGAAATATCTATTGAAAAAGCCATGTTCTTATAATTAAGAACATGGCTTTTTAGTTTAACATATTATTAATCCTTCACAGCTATAGATAATATGCCTATGAAATATATTCAAGGATGTATGGAGCAACTTCATTGGGTGAAATATCAAGTGCTATTGCAACCTCTTCAAATAATTGCTTTTCAGCGGCTTTCATTATCTCTTCATCAGATTTCTTTATTTTTTTTCCGCCGGAAGAATTTTCTTTTTTCTTTAGATATATGTCCTTGATAATTTGCATGCAGTCTTCGCATTTTCCGGTCTTAAGAGCAGCTTTGTAATTTGCCCCTCTTTGTCTGTCATCATTTATCCAGACAGTCTCCATTTCAGGGATTGAGGCTAGCATCGACAAAGCAGCTTCTTTTGTCATGACTCTTCTCATGAGCACTTTCCGATTGTTCACCGGGGTCTTGATTGTCATCTTATCGTTGAAAACTGTCTGCAGAACATAACATTCGATTTCATCACCATTTATATACTTTTCCTTGGTAATATCTATTACTTGGCATACACCCGTCGAAGCATACATAACATAATCATTAACTTTAAACATTGCATTCCCTCCCTACTACCCTAACCTGCGCCTAAAACATTTCCCGTTATCTATATAGACAAAAATATAGTTTGGACAACAGATCTGCATCATCCAAACTACTCCCTGTAAATATAATTATACCACATATATCCGATTAAATATTTTTACTGGCAAGATACTTTTTTAACTATGCGGCTCACACCACTAAATGCCTACAAACTCTTTCCATTTGGGCACATCGCGCTTTCCTTGGGCGTAGCCCATTTTGTAGCATTTGTACAGCTTCTCATAGTTGATTTCCCGGTTGGACACAGGCATGACATCAGGGTATACAAGAAAAGCCCTGCCCTCACTTTGGAGCTGCTCAAGCTCGTCCAATGTCTGGTTATATGCGATGTGACGGCTGAGCATAGCCTCTGCCACAAGAGGATACTTGCGGTAGTACGCCTTTATTATGCCCTCGAACTTGACGGGCGTCTTCCTGTATCCCTTCGGGCGGGTGAGAATCACGAAAAATCTCTTGTGGCCGTCCCTCTTGGCTATGTCAAGCGCGATTCCTCCGCTGATGCCTCCGTCTACAAAGCAGCGGTCCCTGAAATGGGTCGGCGGCATGAAAATGGGCATTGAGGACGATGCTCTGACAATCTTCATAAGATCCTGTATTGTGTGAATATCATCCTTGGAGTAGTATACCATCTCCCCCGTGCTCCGCTCAAAGGCGCCTATTCTGAGCCTTGCCGGATTTGCCATAAAAGCATCGAAATCAAGAGGCAACGGGGCATCCGGATATGAGGTTTCCTCGTATATGTACTGTGAGCGGAAGAAGCCCTCGCCCTTGAAAAAAGACTTCCATCCCCCGAAGTTGGGGTCCAGCACGAGGTCAACGAACGACCTCTTTGCCCTCCCAGCATCTCTGGCAAGATAGTTGACGCTGCAGCTAGCACCTGCTGATATGCCTGCTACATAGTCGAAATATAGGTCATTTTCCAGAAGGTTGTTCAAAAGCCCCGCCGTGTAGCTGGCTCTCATTCCGCCTCCCTCAAATATAAGTGCCGTATCCTTGACATTGCTAATTAGTTCCATGTGGCCATCGCTCCGTTTTCCTATCGAGTAATTATGTAAATAGTTTTCCAGTTAATAACTTTACATATTGCTATCTATTATGGTAAGTCATTTTATCGCCTTTTGTAAAGTCTCACTCACTGGGAATTACTTGAAAAACAGCACAAAAAGAAAGCCAGAATCCTTTTCCGGACTCCGACTATCTCAATTGAAGCTGTACAATTTTTACACCTCTGATATGCAGCTTACTGGACAAACACCAGCGCAAGCTCCGCAGCTTATGCACTTATCCTCGTCGATAAGTCTTTTTCCGTCATCCTTTTCAGATATGCACTCCACAGGACATACCGGCTGGCATGCTCCACAAGCTATGCACTCGTCATCGTTGATTCTGTACGCCATTCATTCCACCTCCACAACCCATTATAAATGTTTACCTTTGATTTATACCTAAATGTAAAATGTATAATCATCTATTATCCCCAAAACATCAAGTTTTGCGTTTTTATAAGTTGTATCTTATAAAATCCATATTAACCATTTGAATTTTCACTATATCTGTTATATTATTTAGAAGAATCAGCCCCGAAAGACTGATACTAGAATAACTCGTTAACCTGGTGACTGGTTTATCTATTTTTTAATACATTCAAAAACCTCTTTGTCCGGTCATTTTTAGGATTGTCTATGACTTCCTGAGGGCTCCCTTGTTCCAAAATTATTCCATCGTCCATGAAACACACTTTATCAGAAACACTTCTTGCAAATCCAATTTCGTGCGTAACTATCAGCATAGTTCTCTTTTGCTTTGCCAAGTCCCGTATAAGCATAAGAACTTCGTTCACAAGCTCTGGATCTAGGGCAGAGGTAGGTTCATCGAATAGAATTATTTTAGGCTCCAAGGCTAAAGCTCTGCCTATGGCAACTCTTTGTTGTTGTCCTCCTGAAAGATTTGACGGGTGTTCGTCTTTTTTGTCTAATAGTCCTACCTGGCTAAGTATTTCAAGGGCCTTTTCCTCTGCCTGTTTTTTGCTCATTTTCTTAACAACTATAAGTCCCTCCGTAATATTTTCCAGGACTATCTTATTGTTGAAGAGATTGAAGCTTTGAAAAACCATAGCCGTATTCCTTCTTAGCCAGAGCTCATCTTTTTTGGAAATATTCTCCAAATCAAACTGACTCTCTTCTATTTGAAGGCTTCCCTTATCAGCCTTTTCTAGACAGTTTATGCATCTCAAAAGTGTGGATTTACCTGTCCCTGACGGTCCTATCAACGAAACAACCTGACCTTTTGCAATACTTAAGTCGATTCCTTTTATTACGTCTAAACCGCCAAAACTCTTATGTATGCTTTTTAATTCTATCAAACGGTCTCACCTACTGACTTAGCAAGTTTAGTTTCTATATGCTTTTGAGCAAATCCAAGTACTGATGTCATTCCCCAGTATATCAACAGCACACATATATACGCTTCTAAATACCTGTAGCCTGACGAACCTTCCAGCTGGGCCGTAGCCATCATCTCCTTAACTCCTATAGCAAAAACAAGAGATGTATCTTTAACTATATTTATGAAACTGCTAAATAGAGTCGGTATAGCTACCCTGATAGCTTGAGGCAATATTATTCTTGTCATAGCCTGCATATAAGTCATTCCAATGGACTTGGCCGCTTCCATTTGGCCTCTGTGCACAGAAGATATTGCGGCTCTTAGAGACTCCGCCATATATGCAGAACTGGCTAGACTTAATACAAGCAATGCGGCTTGAAAAGAAGATACTTTCAGAACCAGCTCTTTCAAGACAGGAAGTATCCCAAAATAGAAGCAGAAAAGCTGTGCCATCAAAGGTGTACCCCTAAAAAATGATATATACAATTTAAAAAAATCACATAGAACTGGTACCTTCCCATAAACCACCAGGGCTATCACAGAGGCTAATATAAATCCCAGGGCTATTGCCATGGCAGACAGCCTTATAGTAACTGTTGCATACTTTAACATTATGGGCACTAGATTCACCATGAATTCAAAATCAAAATTCAAATTAATCACCTATTTTTGCTGCTCAGTAGTGTCTACACCGAACCACTTAACAGATAGTTCACTTAGAGTGCCATCTTCTCTCATTTCCTTTATCGCTTCAGACACCTCTGCTTGAAGTTTTTTCCCAGCATCGTCTTTTCTGAAAGGATAGGCATTGACCTCATATACCAGCTTTTCATTCAACTGTCTTATGCTCAGGTTGTTGTCTGCTATTGTAGTTTTAGTTTTTATTTCCCCTTGCCATAAAGCGTCAAGTCTTCCTATTGAAAGCTCGTCTTCTATAGAAGCTCCATCGAATGTTACAACTTCAAAACCCAGATTATTTTCATCATTTATCTTTCTAAGTGTTGCTTCTCCATTTCCACCTAGCCAGCAACCCACTTTTTTCCCTTTTAAATCTTCCTTTGTTTTATATGCGCTGTCTTCTGCAACGAAAAGGTCATAAAAACTATATGCATACGGCTCTGAGAAGTTGTACTTTTCTTTTCTTTCATCCGTTATTGACATTTGATGTGCAACAGTATCGATTTCTCCGGCATCCAGCATTCCTACCAACCCACTAAATTGACCAAGCCTAAACTCCAGCTCATAGTTGTTTCTTTCAGCAATTTCTTTCCAGACATCCATCTCGAATCCCTTAACTTCATCATTTTCCTGGAAAGCCCAGGGTCTGTAAGATGCGGATGTACCAACAACCACCTTCGCCTTCCCGTCTTTAACCTCTGCAGATTCCGCTCCTGAACTGCAGGCTGGATAAGGGGGTGCGGACGATTTCCTGGACAGCTTAAGCAACTAATCCCAGGCTTCGTCGGTACTCCAATGGACTCATATTTCCAAGTGATGTTTTAATTCTGGTTTGGTTGTACCAAGAGAGGTACTCGT